>Ga0070716_100000006_pt1 | contig 268067 bp, 225 predicted proteins | sample LARL112metaG_FD_71395 | JGI IMG/M metagenome (GOLD analysis project Ga0070716, IMG submission 71395) | Corn, switchgrass and miscanthus rhizosphere microbial communities from Kellogg Biological Station, Michigan, USA - LAR L11-2 metaG | ecosystem: Host-associated > Plants > Roots >... | reverse complement strand
AACGTGCAGATGGAGATCGAGTTGATCGCGCCCATCGCCATGGAGAAAGGCCTGCGCTTCGCGATTCGTGAAGGCGGCAGAACCGTGGGCGCCGGTACCGTAAGCGAGGTAGTGGAATAGCTGTCAGCGGTCAGCCATCAGCGCTCAGCCAAAAATAGGGCGCGTTGATTTGCTGAAAGTTGATAGCCGAAAGCTGAAGGTTAAGAGATGCTTAACGAAAAAATCAGAATCCGGCTGAAAGCTTACGATCACCGTGTGCTCGATCAATCGACTACTGAAATTGTCGAAACAGCCAAACGGACCGGCGCGCGCGTGGCGGGTCCGGTGCCTTTGCCGACAGTGAAGAACAAGTGGACGGTATTGCGCTCGCCGCATGTCGATAAGAAATCGCGCGAACAATTCGAGATCAGAACGCACAAGCGGCTGATGGATATTCTCGATCCGACTCCGCAGACCGTCGATGCCTTGATGAAGCTCGATTTACCAGCGGGCGTGGATGTGGAAATAAAGGCGTTCGGAAAACAATAGCTGTCAGCCGTCAGCTATCGGCTGTCAGCAAATCGATTGGCTGATGGCTGAATGCTGATAGCTCGTTGGGCTTAGAAATGATTAACGGAATCATCGGTAAAAAAGTCGGCATGACCCAGTTATTCGCGGCGGACGGCACCGTTACTCCGGTGACGGTCATCAAGGCCGGGCCGTGCGTGGTGGTGCAGAAAAAATCCGCGGGCGGTAAAGATGGTTACGATGCCGTGCAGGTTGGCCTGGTCGAAGACAAGCCAGTCAGACTCAAGAACGTGAACAAGCCGATGCGCGGGCACTTTGAAAAGACCGGCGGCGGTGTTCCGCCCACGCGCGTGCTGAAGGAATTTCGCCTGGAAGCTTCGGATGACAATACCAATGTTGGTGACAAGATCCTGGTGGACCAGTTTTCTGATGGCGATATCGTTGACGTAGTCGGAAAAACAAAGGGGCGCGGTTTTGCCGGAACCATCAAACGGCATCACTTCAGTCGTGGCCCGATGTCGCACGGATCGATGAACATACGCGCGCCGGGCTCGATTGGAGCGTCAGCTTATCCATCGCGAGTCGTCAAGGGCATGCGATCTTCGGGCCATATGGGAGACGTTCGCGTGACGATCAAGAGTCTGACCGTGGCGCGGGTCGACGTCGATAAGAACTTATTGATGATTCGGGGCGCGGTTCCGGGCGCTAACGGAAGTGTAGTGATTGTTAGGAAGGCAGCAAGGCAACGAAAGAAATAGACCATGGACCAGAGACGATAGACCATCTATGGTCAGTCGTCTATTGTCTGGAACGGAGTTTCGCATATGCCATCTGTCAAGGTGCACGACTTGAAGAACGAAGAGGTCGGCGAGATCGAATTGGCCGACGTCGTATTCGGAGTTCAGTTCAACGAGCCTCTGGTTCACGAAGCGGTGCGCAGTTTCCTTGCGCATGGACGCGCCGGCACCTCCGCGACCAAAACGCGCGGCGACGTTTCCGGCGCCGGGCGAAAATTGTGGCGGCAGAAAGGCACGGGCCGCGCGCGCATCGCGTCGTTGCGTTCGCCTTTGTGGAAAGGCGGCGGCAACGTTCATGGACCACAGCCGCGCGACTGGTCATATAACTTGCCGAAGAAGATGAGAAAGCGGGCGATGTCGTCGGTGGTTTCCGAGCGTTTGCGCGAAGGCAACCTGCTGGTGATTGACGAGTGGAAACTCGAGCAGCCAAAAACAAAAGAATTAATCGCCACGCTGGGCACGCTGAAGCTGGGCGGTAAGACTCTGATCGTCGACTCGTTGAAAAATACCAACCTGATGCTGGCGTCGCGCAACGTGCACACGGTAAAAGTTGTGAACAGCTATGGCGTGAACATCTACGATCTCGTCAATCATCAGAAGCTGGTGCTGACGCCCAGGACCGCGGCTGAGCTGACTGACATTCTTAAGCCGAGATCGAAAGATGAGGAGCGAGAAGACCACGCAGTGCCGGGAGAAGGCAGAGCTCGGCGCCCGGTAAGAGACCGGGCGGGGGCGGCGTAACGAATGCGAACTGTTTGGGACATCATTAAGTCTCCGGTGATTACCGAGAAGGCGCTGGTTGCCAAGGAAGAGACGCAGGACCGCCGTCAGTTGTTGACGTTCCGCGTCGATCGGCGCGCAACTAAACCTGAGATCAAGAGTGCGGTCGAGTCTATCTTTCAGGTGAAGGTCGATGAAGTGCGTACCGCGAATTTTCTCGGCAAGATGGCGCGCCGCGGGCGACATGAAGGCCGCAAGCCTTCGTGGAAAAAAGCGTTCGTGACGCTCAAGCATGGCGAGAAGCCAGTGGATTACGGGGAAAGCATTTGATTGCAGAATGCGGATTTCGGATTGCGGAGTGAAGAGACGATCAGCTAATCCGCAATCCGAAATAAGAAGATGGGCATTAAGAAACTAACACCGACATCGCCGGCGCGGCGCTATCAGACTTATCTGACGCGTGATGAGTTGACCCCGAATGCGGTGCCGGAAAAATCGCTGCTGGAACCAAAACACCGTATTTCCGGACGTAACAGCGATGGGCGGATTACAGTGCGCCGGCGCGGCGGCGGTCATAAACGTTTCTATCGGGTGATCGATTTCAAGCGCGACAAAGATGGCGTGCCCGGCCGAGTTGCTCAGATTGAGTACGATCCAAATCGATCGTCGAACATCGCGCTCGTCAATTATCTGGACGGAGAGAAGCGTTACATCATCGCGCCGATTGGCCTGGAAGTCGGCAAGACCGTGATGAGTGGCGAAGATGCGGACATTCTGCCGGGCAACGCGTTGCCGATTCGCAGTATCCCCCTGGGCACGCAAATTCACAACATTGAGTTGCGGCCCGGGAAAGGCGGACAGATGGCGCGCGCGGCCGGATCCTTCGCGCAGGTTCTGGCGAAAGAAGGCGACTATGCGCAGTTGCGCATGCCTTCGGGGGAAGTGCGACGCGTCCCGGTCAATTGCCGGGCGACGGTGGGCCAGGTCGGCAACGTCGAGCATGAGAATATTTCGTTAGGGAAAGCTGGCCGTTCGCGCTGGCGCGGAATTCGACCGCACGTGCGCGGCGTGGCCATGAATCCGGTGGACCATCCGCACGGCGGCGGCGAAGGAAAGACTTCGGGAGGCCGCAATCCGGTGACCCCGTGGGGACAGCCAACGCGCGGCTACAAAACACGCCGGAACAAACGGACGAAGAAAATGATCGTGAGAGATCGGAGAGTGAAGTGATCGCGGATTGGAGATTGCGGAATGCGGATTTGAAAAAGATTCATACTTAAATCCGCAATTCGAATTCCGAAATCCGAAATTAATCGTTATGCCACGTTCAGTAAAAAAAGGCGCCTGGGTCGATAAAGGCATTCAGAAAACTGTCGCGCGTTTGCGCGCCGGCGGGCAGCGGCCACCAGTCATTCGCACCTGGTCGCGGCGCTCGACGATTACGCCGGAGATGGTCGGCCTGACCTTTGGAGTGCACAACGGCAAGCGCCATATCCCGATCTATGTCACCGAAAATATGGTGGGTCATAAGCTGGGTGAGTTTGCCCCGACGCGAACGTTCAAGGGGCATTCAGGAACCAAGGCCGAGAAAGCAGAGAAGGTAGCGAAGGTCAGCGGGCCGTCAGGAGCGCCCGCGCCCGCCGCCGCGCCGGCAGCTTGAAGACCGTAAATCGTGAATCGTAAATGGTGATTAGATGTCGATTGGGTCAACGATGCACAGCCAAGCAGAGAAGTTACTTTCTATTTACGAATTACGATTGACGATTTACTAGATCATGGAAGCAAGAGCAAGTGCAAAATATCTGCGCGGGTCGTCGCAAAAAGCGCGATTGGTGATTGATATGATCCGCGGCAAGAACGTCAACCAGGCGTTGGCGATTCTGCGCTATTCGAACAAGCGGGCCGCGACGGGAATCGAAAAATGCGTCAAGTCGGCGATTGCCAATGCCAACGAGATGGCAGAGAAAGCAAACATCGCTGTCGACCCGGACGAACTCTGGTTAAAGGCGGCCTACGTCGATCGCGGGCCGACGAAACAACGTCGCCGTCTGAGGCCGGCGCCGCAGGGTCGCGCCTATCGTCAGCAGAGACATTTCTGTCACGTGACGATTTTGCTTTCCAGTGAGAAACCGGGTGAGAAAGTAACCAGCGAGATGAAAACCGCAGCGCCGGTGGTAAGCCGAAAAGCGAGACGTGGGGGCGCGGCCGCGGCCCCGCGAGCCAGGGGCGCGGAGAAATCGGAAGCAGCCAAGAAGACCGAAGCTGCCGGTGAAGAGGCTGCCGCGCAGACTGATGAGAAGAAAGCGAAAGGCGCAACAAAAAAGACGGCCAGCGGGAAATCATCGGCCAAGCCTGAGACTGAGAAGAAGATGAGTTCAAAGTCTGATAAAGCTACTGAAGCTACGGGGCGCAGGAAGAGTGGAGAATAGTTTGATCTCAGATTTCAGATTTCAAATTTGAGATTTCGGATTTCAAATTTCAGAATCTCAAGATTTCAAATTTGAGATTTCAAATTTCAGACCGGAGTAGACAGTGGGCCAGAAAGTTCATCCATACGGTTTTCGATTAGGTTACAACAAAGACTGGCATTCGCATTGGTTTGCCAAGAAGCAGTTTGGTGATTACCTGATCGAAGACCTCAAATTGAAGCGCGATCTCAAACAGCGGTTTACCGGCGCCGGCGTCTCGCACGTTGATATTGAGCGGGCCGCGAACCGTCTGAAGATCATCATTTACACTTCGCGCCCCGGCATCATCATCGGCCGCAAGGGCGCCGAGATAGACAAGCTTAAAGGCGACATTTCCTCGCGCACCGGCCGCGAGGTGCTGGTTTCAATTCAGGAAATTCACAAGCCTGAGCTGAACGCGCAACTGCAGGCTGAAAAGATCGCGGCGCAACTCGAAAAGCGAATTGCGTTTCGACGAGCGATGCGCAAAGCCGTGGAAGAATCGCTGCGCTTTGGCGCGCAGGGAATCAAGGTGAAAGTCGGCGGCCGTCTGAACGGAGCTGAGATTGCGCGCAGTGAATGGCACCTGCAGGGTCAGTTGCCGCTGCACACTCTGCGTTCGGACGTGGATTACGGCTTTGCCGAAGCGCATACGACTTTCGGCGTGATCGGCGTGAAGTGCTGGATTTATCGCGGCCAGATTTTGGATCCGAACGCGGCGATGGCCCGCGGCACCGGCACCGATCCGATTAATGAAACGCGGCCCGGTCCGCGTGAAGGTCGCGCCCGGCCAGCACGCGCGCGCCGGCCACGAGAATGAGATTCTGAGATTTCAGATCTGAGATTTGAGATCTGAAATTGAGATCTGAAATTGAGATCTGAAATTGAGATCTGAGACTTTGAGATAAGACATCATGTTGATGCCGAAAAAAGTTAAGCATCGAAAACAGATGCGCGGCCGCCGCAAAGGCGTGGCGACTCGCGGCAGCGAGATCAGTTTCGGCGAGTACGGATTGAAGAGTTTGGAAGCGGCCTGGATCACCGATCGTCAAATCGAGGCAGCGCGAATTGCGATGACCCGCCATATCAAACGTGGCGGCAAGATCTGGATCCGGATGTTTCCCGACAAACCGGTCACCAAAAAGCCGGCGGAAACGCGCATGGGAAAAGGTAAAGGCGCGCCGGAATACTGGGTGGCCGTGGTTAAGCCGGGTCGCATTTTGTACGAGATCGAAGGAGTTGACGAGAAGACTGCGCGAGACGCGATGAAACTGGCTTCGCAGAAACTTCCGATCAAGACCAGATTTGTCACCCGCGCCGAGCAGGCGGGAGGCGCGATTTGAAGTTTCGAGTTTAGAGTTTCGACTTTCGGGTTAGGAATCAGCACAAACTCGAAACCGCGAGTGGAACGAAGCCATGAAACGACGTGAAGAAGTTGATAAATTTCGCGATTTGAGCGACGAGGATCTGCAAGCCGAAACGGCTCGCCTGAAAGAGTCTTTGTTTCGTTTGAATTTCAAATTGGCGCTGGGCGAAGTGGACGCGATTAAGAAAATGCGGCAGGAAAAGAAATCGCTGGCTCGCATCCGGACAATTGCCCGCGAACGAGAGAGTCAGGCAAAAGCCGCGAGTGTAAATAAGAATGTTTAGAAGAAAAAAGAAAGACGAGAAGACGGAAGACGCTCCCGTGGCGGAAGCTGCCGGTGAAGACGCAACCGCAGCACCGGCGGCGCCCATGGCCGACGCTTTGTCCCAGGTTAGCCCGGGCGAGGCAACGCTCGAAGCTGCGCCGCCCGAAGGAGAAAGCGCGGCCGCGGAAAGCCGGGCCTTAGCGGGCAAGATTTCTTCTCGGCGCGGCAATCGGGTGCAGAAAGTCGGCATCGTCTCTTCCGACAAGATGCAGAAAACCGTCGTCGTGCGAGTTGATCGCCTGGTCCTGCATCAGAAGTATCGTCGTTACGTGCGGCGCACGTCGCGGTTTATGGCGCACGATGATTTGGGCTCGAGCACCGGCGATCGCGTGCGCATCGTCGAGACGCGGCCGCTGTCGGCCAGGAAGCGCTGGCGCGTGGTCGAGATTTTGCAAAAGGCGGCGAAGTAGAACAGGGGTCAGAGGTCGGGGGACAGGGGCCAGTGAAAACTCTTTGCCGGCGCCCAACTCCGCGAACGGAGTGAGCAGCAGTGATTCAGATGCAGACCTCGCTGGAGGTCGCTGACAATTCAGGAGCACGGCGGGTCGAGATGATCATGGGGATCGGCGGCTCGACTGGCGCCATTGCCACTCTCGGCGATCGGATCAAGGTCACGGTGAAAGAGGCTGCGCCCGATGGCGCGATCAAGAAAGGCACCGTGCAGGATGCAGTGATCGTGCGGACCCGGAAGGAAGTGCGCCGCAAAGACGGAACTTACATCCGGTTCGATCAAAACGCAGCGGTGCTGATTAAGGAAGACGGAACGCCGATTGGCACGCGCGTGTTCGGGCCTGTCGCTCGCGAGCTGCGGGACAAGAATTTTATGAAAATAGTTTCGCTGGCGCCGGAGGTCATTTGAAAGTGAAACGAACCAAGCGCGCGAAAATCAAGAAGAACGATCAGGTGATGATTATTGCCGGACGCGACAAGGGAAAGCGCGGTCGCGTGCTGGAAGTCGCGCCCGTCAAGGGCAAAGTGAAGATTGAAGGCGCCGGGATTATCAAGCGTCATCAGCGCCCGGCCGGCAATCGCGGCGGCGGCATTATCGATAAGGAAGCGTGGATCGATATCTCGAACGTGCAAATGATTGATCCGCAATCGGGCCAGCCGACGCGCGTGCGTTATCAGGTTGAGGGCGACGGCACCAAGTTGCGGGTGGCGGCCTCCAGCGGGCATTCGTTAGAGAAGTAAAATAGTGAATCGTAAATCGTAAATAGGGACTGAACGACGGGTAACCATTTACGATTCACGATTCACGATTCACAAATATGGCCAGACTGAAAGAGCGTTACCAGAAAGAGATCGCGCCGGCGATTGCCAAAGAGTTCGGCATCAAGAACCAGATGGCGATTCCGCGGCTCGAGAAAATTGTGCTCAATATGGGCATGGGCGAGGCGATTGCCAATGCCAAGGTTTTGGACACGGCGCTCGAGGAATTGAAATCGATCGCCGGACAAAAGCCGGTGATTACGAAGGCCAAGAAATCGATCGCCAGTTTTAAGTTGCGCCAGGGAATGCCCATTGGCGTCATGGTGACGCTGCGAGGCGATCGCATGTATGAGTTTCTCGATCGCTTTGTGTCGGTGGCCCTGCCGCGCGTCAGAGATTTTCGCGGGGTCTCGCCAAAGGCATTTGATGGCCGCGGTAACTACACGATCGGAATTCGCGAGCAGTTGATCTTTCCCGAAATCGATTTCAATAAGGTCGATAAGCAGCGGGGAATGAACATCTCGATCGTGACGACAGCGCGCAACGATGAACAGGCGCGCGCTTTGTTAAAGGCACTGGGAATGCCGTTTAGGACGTGAAGACCGAGGTCAGAGGCTAGAGGCTAGAGACTGGAGACTGTGAACCAGCCGCAAGCCTCTAGTCTCCAGCCTCTAGAGGTTGCATGGCAAAAAAATCATTAATCGCCAAGGCGAATCGCAAACCAAAATTCTCGTCGCGCGGTTATTCGCGCTGCCGGAGATGCGGGCGCCCGCGCGGGTACTTGAGAAAATTTCACTTGTGCCGAATCTGCTTTCGCGAGCTGGCGCTGGCGGGGCAAATTCCCGGCGTGGTGAAATCGAGCTGGTAGTAAAACGGGAGTCAGGAGTCAGGAGTCAGGAGTCGGAACTGCCGACCCCCACCTCCTGACCCCCGGCTCCGCGAACGGAGTGAGTTAATGACTGATCCTATTGCCGACATGTTGGCGCGAATTCGCAACGCGGTTGCCGCGAAGCACTCGCGGGTGGACATTCCGGCGTCAAAGCTGAAGTTGGAAATCGCGCGCATCCTGAAAGAGGAAGGCTACATCAATAACTTTGTAGTCAAAGGCGAAGGACCAAAAAAGGTGGTGCGCATTTTCCTGCGCTACGACACGCGCGGCACCTCTTCGATTACGCATTTGAATCGCGTTTCACGGCCGGGTCGCCGCGTCTACGTCGGGTCGCACGAAATTCCGCGCGTGCTGGGCGGCTATGGCGTCAGTATTGTTTCCACTTCGCGCGGTCTGATGAGCGGCAAGACGGCGCGTCGTGAAAATGTCGGCGGCGAGTTATTGGCTGAGGTTTATTAAAGTGACAAGTGACAGGTGACAAGAAAAACAATTAACACTTGTCACCTGTTACTATTAACTTGTCACTGAGGTTCATATGTCTCGCATTGGCAAGAAACCGATCAAGCTTCCGAAAGGTGTCACGGTCACCGTTAGCGATCGTGAGTTGGAGGTCAAAGGCGCGAAAGGCGTCCTGAAAACTCCTGTGCCTGAAGGGATCTCTTTCAAGCTCGAAGGCGAGCAGCTGGTGGCCGAGCGAACGTCTGATGAACAAGCCGCGTTGCACGGCCTGGCGCGCGCGCTGGCCAACAATGCGATCGTTGGCGTGACCGAAGGCTTTTCGAAGCAGATGGATATCGTCGGCGTCGGATATAAGGCGGACGTGCAGGGCAGGAAAATTGTTTTCGCGCTCGGCTATTCGCACCCGATCGACTTTCCGTTGCCGGAGGGCATCGAGGCCAAGGCGGAACGCCTGACCACGAAAGGAAGCATCCAGCAGTATCAGACCACGCTCACCATCACCGGGATCGACCGGCAGAAACTGGGCCAGGTCTGCGCCGAGATGCATAAACTCCGCAAGCCGGACGCTTACAAAGGGAAAGGCGTGCGCTATGCAGATGTGCCGTTGAAATTGAAACCGGGCAAGACGGGTAAGTAGGAAATCGTAAATAGTAAATCGTGAATGGTCGCTCCTTCTAATCACGATTTACGATTTACGATTCACGAATCAGAGATGGCTAACAAGAGACGAGCGGAGGTACGGAGGGCGATTCACAGTCGCATACGGCGTAAGGTGCGCGGGTCAACTGCGCGCCCGCGGCTGGCCGTGTATCGCAGTTTGAATCACATTTACGCGCAATTGATCGATGATGAGCAGGGACGCACGTTGGCATCAGCGTCTTCGACTGAGAAAGTGTTGCGCGGATCGACAGGTGGAAACGTCGACGCTGCCAAGCGGGTCGGGCAAGCAATCGCCGAACGCGCGCTCGCGGCGGGCGTCAGCAGTGTCGTGTTTGATCGCGGCGGTTATCTTTATCACGGACGCGTGCGGGCGTTTACCGATGCCGCGCGGGCGGCGGGACTTAACAAAGACGAGTCCCCCGCGGCGGAAGAAAGTGTTGCGCCCGCGGAAACCAATCCGCCGGAGGAGAGCGGTAAGAAGAAAAAGAAAACGAAATGAGACAACCGAGGCAACGAATAACGACGCAGGGACTCGATCTCAAGGATCAGGTCATCTCGATCAATCGCGTCACTAAAGTAGTCAAAGGCGGCAAAAATCTTTCCTTCGCGGCGCTGGTCGTCGTGGGTGACGAAGGCGGTCACGTTGGCTTTGGCACGGGCAAGGCGCGCGAAGTCCCGCTGGCGATCAAGAAAGGAATCGAAGCGGCGAAGAAGAATTTGATTCGCGTGCCTCTGATCGAGAACACTTTGCCGCATGAATTCATCGGCCGATTTGGCTCGGGCCGCGTTTTGATGAAGCCGGCGTCTCCCGGCACCGGAGTGATCGCGGGCGGCGCGGTGCGCGCGGTAATGCAGGCCGCCGGGGTTCGCGACGTGCGCACGAAAGTGCTCGGGTCGACGAATCCACACAACGTGGTACGAGCAACTTTCGACGGGCTTTTGAAGATGAAAGATCCATTCGAAGTCGCGCGCTTGCGCGGTAAGCAAGTGGAAGAACTGTAGGGTTTCGAGTTTCAAGTTTCAGGTTTCAAGTTGATGCCAGGAAAAGCGCCAACTGCGGCGGCGAAAACAAGAGCGAGGGCCAGGAAGGCCGAGTCTGCGAAGATCAAGATCCAATACTATCGCAGCACGATCGCTTGTCCGGAAAATCAGAAGCAAATCGTTCGCGGTTTGGGCTTGCGAAAACTGAATCAGATCGTCGAACGACCTGACACGCCGTCAATGCGCGGCACGGTCAAGAAGGTACCGCATTTGTTGCGGATTGTTGAATAGAAAGGAAAAGATCATTTTCCATTTATCATTTTTCATTTGTCATCGACCATTTGACTTGTCGCGCAATGGCAAATAAAAAATGTCAAATGACAAATGGAAATGGTTTTGCTAGCGAGCGATGACACTTAGTCTCAACAATCTTCATCCGGCCAAAGGCTCGACGCATAAAAAGAAGCGCGTTGGGCGCGGTCCCGGATCTGGCCTGGGAAAAACCGCCGGCCGCGGCGAAAAAGGTCAAAAATCGCGCTCCGGTTATTCTTCAAAGACCGGGTTTGAGGGTGGGCAGATGCCTCTTCATCGCCGCTTGCCGAAACGCGGCTTCACGAATATTTTCAAGAAGCGATGGATCGAAGTGAGTCTGGCAGCTCTGGATCAGAATTTTGGCGCGAACGACGAAGTGACGCCTGAAGTCATGCATAATCGCGGCGTCATCAAGAAAGCAAAGCATGACATCGTCGTGCTTGGTAATGGCGAAGTCTCGAAGGCGCTGAAGGTTTCAGCTCATCGTTTTACCAAAAGCGCGCGCGAGAAGATCGAAAAGGCTGGAGGCGCCGTTACCGTGATCGGGGCGTAGTGATTGCCGGAGGCGCGGGCCATCTTGCCCGCAACCCGCTCGCTACTGCGAGCGGTTCTGTAATATGGAAAAATTTTTCGCGGCTGTTCGCAACATGTTCAATGTGCCTGATCTGCGCAGGCGCATCCTGTTCACTCTGGGCATGTTGGCGATCTATCGCCTGGGCGCGCACGTCGGCGCTCCGGGAATTAACAAGACTCGGCTGGATGCGGTCTGGCACGATGTCAGCGGCACTCTCCTGGGCGTGCTTGACCTCTTCTCTGGCGGAAACTTTCGTACTATCTCGATCTTTGCCCTCGGCGTTACGCCTTACATCACGTCCTCGATCATTCTGCAATTGATGACCGTAGTCTCGCCGCAGTTGAAAAAGCTGCAGGAAGAAGGCGAGATGGGGCGTCAGAAAATCAATCAGTGGACGCGCTATCTAACCGTCGGCCTCGCGGGAATTCAAACTTCATTCGTCGCTCACTGGCTGCAAATAAACGGCGTCGGTGCTCCGACCTGGGGATTTTTGGCAACGACGGTGTTGACGCTCACGACCGGAACGATCTTCGTGATGTGGCTCGGAGAGCAAATCACGGAGCGCGGCGTCGGTAACGGCATTTCGCTCTTGATCTTTGCGGGTATTGTGATCGGATTACCTCGTGGCGTGGTCCAGGTCGCCGATCGTTTGCGTAGCGGCGACACGCTGGAAACAATCGGAGTAATCGCGATGGTGTTGGCGCTGGTGGCGGTGATTGCTTTTATCGTCTTCGTCGAAGCAGCGCGGCGCAAGATTCCGGTGAGTTATGCGAAGCGTCACGTCGGGCGGCAGATGGTCGGCGGCCAGCAGACAACGATGCCGCTCAAGCTAAACATGGGCGGCGTAATTCCGGTCATCTTCGCGTCCTCGGTGTTGTCTATGCCCCAGAGCGTTTTCTCCGCGTTGCCGCCGAAGGACCCTAATAACTGGTATGCCAAGCTGTTCGGTTTCTTTCAACTATTTCACGCCGGCGATCCTTACTACGAGTTGGTCTTTCTGACGCTGATCGTGTTCTTCACGTTCTTCTATGTATCGATCGTGTTCAATGTCGAAGAAGTGGCGGACAATTTGCGCAAGCACGGCGGTTTCATGCCGGGAATTCGACCAGGGCGCGCGACTGCGGAATACCTGAACACGATCGTGACCAGACTGACTACCGTAGGCGCGGTCTATCTCGCGATGGTTGCTTTCTTTCCGCAATTCATGTTGAGCGGATTCAAAGTCGGGCGCTTGCCTTTCATCGGCGCCTGGCTGGAATCGTTTGTCAGCACGACCCCGGGGCTCGGTTGGATCCCCACCGGCATGAATTATCAGTTCTATTTTGGCGGCACGTCGCTGCTGATTCTGGTCGGTGTGGCGATGGACACAGTCGCGCAGATCGAAGCACAACTCGTGATGCGCAACTACGAAGGCTTCCTTGGAAGTGGCGGGAGACTGCGCGGCCGCCGGGCATAGCAACGATGAATGCCGAACGATGAACGCTGAATGAAACTGTTTTCAGTTCGTCGTCCATAGTTCATCCTTCCTCGTTCAGTTATGTCGAAAATTATTGTCTTGATGGGCGCGCCCGGTGCGGGAAAGGGGACGCAGGCACGCTTGCTGCAAGAGCGCATCGGTCTTCCGCAAATTTCCACCGGTGATATTTTTCGCGCGCTGGCCGAAGCGCAAACGTCTTTGGCTGAAGAAGTGCGCGCCATTCAGCTCTCGGGAAAACTGATTCCGGACGACGTCGTCATTCGGGTGGTACAAGAGCGAACTTCCCGGGATGATTGTCGCGACGGTTACGTCCTGGATGGGTTTCCCCGCACCACGGTTCAAGCTGAAATGCTCGAGAGGCTGGCGCTTAACCAAGCCAAGGAGGTGGCCGCAATTTTTGTCGATGTTCCAGTCGATATCCTGGAAAAGCGCATGACCGGCCGGCGAAGTTGTCCCGTCTGTGGAGAGATTTACAATATCTATTTTAAGCCGCCGCTCACTGATAATGTTTGTGATCGACATCCGCTGGCGCAACTCGAGCCGCGAGCGGACGACGCGCCGGAAAAGATTAAAATCAGGCTTCAGACTTACGAAGAGCAGACACAGCCTCTGCTGGCGTATTATAAGAAGTCAGGCCGGTTACATCGGGTAGACGGGAGCCGCGATACTGAAGACATCTATTCCGATATTGAAGAGATCATCAAGAGTGAATCCAAATCGTGAACAGATTTTCCCGGAGTTTCTATTCACGATTCGCTAAAAATGATAATCGGAAAGTCACGAAAAGAACTGGAGAAGATGCGGGCGGCAGGGCGGCTTGTGGGTGAGGTTCTGCAAGCGCTTCGGCGCATGGTGGCGCCGGGTATTACAACCCTGGAAGTGGATGCCGCGGCTGACAAAATGATCCGCGATGCGGGTGCCTATCCGACCTTCAAAGGCTACAATGGATTTCCGTTTTCAATTTGCGCCTCGGTCAACGAGCAGGTCGTGCACGGCTTTCCTTCGCGTTACGAACTGAAAGACGGCGATATTTTTTCCCTCGACGTGGGTGTCACACTGGAGGGTTTCGTCGGCGACACGGCAACTACGGTGCCGGTCGGTCACATAAGCGAGGAATTGCAAAGGCTCATTCATGTTACCGAAGAGTGTCTGGATCTCGCGATCGAGCAGTGCCGAGTAGGTAACCACGTCGGCGATATTGGCGCGGCAGTCCAGCGACATGCCGAGACTCAGGGCTATTCAGTTGTTCGCGATTACGTAGGCCACGGCATCGGCAGGCGGATGCATGAAGATCCACAGATCCCAAACTACGGAACACCAGGCAAGGGCCCAAAGATCAAAAAGGGATACGTTTTTGCCGTCGAGCCGATGATAAATATCGGTTCGTATCACACTAAGGTGTTAAAGGACGGCTGGACGGTGGTGACGCTGGATGGCCAGCCCAGTGCTCACGCTGAGCACACGATTGCGATTACGGAAGAAGGGCCGGAAGTTCTCACCAGAATAACGGCCGAAAGGGGTTCAGCGATGGAAACGGCGGCGCCACGAGAGGAAACGCGCGGTTTGGCAATCGCCGGACTGCATGCTAATATGTGAAGTTTGCCAGTGAGGGCAAACTGCGCTCTACGTCGGTATGGCGAAGGAAGAGGCGATCGAAGTTATGGCCAAGGTGCTCGAGACCTTGCCTAATGCAATGTTTCGAGTTGAGCTTGAGGAGAGCCAACATCAGGTTCTGGCGCATATTTCCGGCAAGATGCGCAAGCACTTCATCAGAATTCTTCCCGGGGATCGAGTTTTGGTTGAGTTGTCCCCGTACGATTTGGATCGCGGTCGAATAACTTATCGCTATAAGTAAAAAATAACGCTTGGTGTTGGAAAATGAAAGTACGCGCTTCGGTCCGAAAAATCTGTGACAAGTGCAAGCTGGTGCACCGCAAAGGTGTCGTCCGCGTGATCTGTAGTAATCCGAAGCATAAACAACGGCAGGGATAACTAATGGCTCGTGTAGCTGGTGTCGATCTTCCTCCGAACAAGCGTGCGGAGATCGGTCTTACTCGAATTTACGGAATTGGGAGATCGCGGTCGGCCTCGATTTTGAATGAGGCGAACGTTAATCTCGATACGCGGATCAAGGATCTGAGTGAAGACGATCTCAGCCGGATTCGAGCGGTCATCGAAGCGGAGGGCGAGATCGAAGGTGATTTGCGCAAGCGCGTGCAGATGGACATCAAACGTCTGATGGACATTGGCGCATATCGCGGCTTGCGACATCGTCGCTCGCTTCCCGTGCGCGGTCAGCGCACCCACACGAACGCCCGTACACGCAAGGGACCGCGGCGGGCAACAATCGCCAAGAAGAAGGCTCCGGGTAAGAAATAATTAACGACGACTGACGATCGACCGTAGCTTATGGTCAATCATCTCGTTCTTCATTGTTCTAATTATGGCAAAAGCAGAGGGCGGCAAAAAGAAGGTCTTTCGCAAGAAAGAGAAGAAGAACATTCCGGTCGGGATTGCTTATATCGCGGCGTCTTTCAACAACACGCTGATCTCGATTACCGATACGGAAGGCAATCTTGTCGCGCAGTCGTCATCCGGCGCGCGCGGATTCCGGGGTTCGCGCAAAGGAACTCCGTTTGCCGCGCAACAAGCGGCCTTTGAGGCTGCTCGCCGCGCCATGGAAGCGGGCATGCAGCAATGTGAAGTTCGCGTTAAAGGACCAGGCGGAGGCCGGGAATCTGCTATTCGGGCGATCAATAACGCTGGCATTCGGGTGACGGCGATTCGCGACTCGACCCCGATTCCACATAACGGGTGTCGGCCGCCGAAACGGCGACGGGTTTGATCAGACAATAGTTAATGACAAGTAACAAGTGACGAGCACAGAAATTTCTGGTCACTCATAACTTGTCACTGCTTTAATTGACCTAAAGGATGAAGGGCTCCGGCCTGTAAACTTTTCCGTCTAGATAGTTAGACTGGAGGCAAGAACTAATTGGCTAGGTATCGAGATGCGGTGTGCCGTTTGTGCCGCCGCGAAGGCGCAAAACTTTTCCTTAAAGGTGATCGCTGTTACAAACCTTCTTGTCCGATCGAGAAGCGCGGTACACAACCGCCCGGACAGCACGGTAACTCCATGCGTCGCGGCAAGGCTTTGGCGGGCTATGGCCAACAGCTGCGCGAAAAACAAAAAGTAAAACGCATCTACTTCATTCTGGAAGGACAGTTTCGCAACTACTTCGAACGCGCGGCGCGCCAGAAAGGCATTACCGGCGAGAACCTGCTGTTCCTACTTGAACGGCGATTGGACAATGCAGTTTATCGCGCCGGGTTTTCGACTTCGCGTCGTCAGGCCCGCCAATTGGTAAACCACGGTCATGTGATCGTGAACGGACGTAAGGTGGATATCCCATCGTATCAAGTCAAGCCGGGCGACATAATCGCTATTAAAGAAGGAACCCGAAAGAACGTGCACGTCGAGGGCGCGTGGCAGACGGCCGCTGGGCGCGGCCGCCCGTCGTGGATTTCCGCCGGCGGAAACGGAGACATGAGCGCGACAATTACCGGATTGCCCTCGCGCGATGAGATCGACCGTTCGATCAATGAACAGTTGATCGTGGAACTTTATAGCAAGTAGTCAAGCAGGCACTGTTGAGCGCGCTATGCGCGCACAAACTTTTCTCCTCGAGTTATTACGGTAGAGCTATGGATCAAAACAATCTCTGGACGGGTTTTCAAATGCCGCGGCGTCTGGCGGCGGACACCGAAACACTAACCGAACGCTATGGCAGGTTTTCAGCGCAGCCTTTCGAGCGTGGCTTCGGAACCACGGTGGGCAATTCATTGCGCCGAGCCCTGCTATCGTCGATCGAAGGCGCAGCTGTTACGGCAGTCAAAATTGAGGGCGTCGAGCACGAGTTTTCCTCGATCAAAGGCGTGGTCGAAGACGCCACGGATGTAATTCTTAATTTGAAGCAGGTACCGTTCAAGCTGCACGGTAATGAGCCTAAGACTCTGATTATCGCGAAAGAAGGTCCGAGCGAGGTTACCGCCGGCGACATTCAAGGTGATGCCGATGTAGAGATTCTCGATCCCGACGTCCACATTGCCACGCTGAGCGCCGGCGGTTCGCTAAACATCGAGATGCGGCTGAAACGCGGACGCGGCTACGTCTCTGCCGATCGCAACTTCGATGAAGATCTTTCGTTGGGCTATATCCCGATTGATTCAGTGCATACGCCGGTCAAGAAGGTCAACTACATAGTTGATGCTGCCCGTCTGGGACAAAACACCGAATACGACAAACTCTCAATCGAAGTCTGGACCGATGGTTCGATCAAACCTGACGATGCTATCGGCCTGGCGGCAAAGTTGATTAAGGATCACATGTCGATCTTTATTAACTTTGAAGAGGACACCGAGGACTATAGCTATACGCAAGCTGAGCGTCCGCCGTTGCCGCGCAACGATCAGCTCGATCGCTCAGTCGATGAATTGGAGCTTTCGGTGCGTTCTTACAATTGTTTGAAGAACGCCGGCATCAAGACGATTCGCGACCTGGTCCAGCGCAGTGAGCGCGAAATGCTCGCCACAAAGAACTTCGGCAAGAAGTCACTGGGAGAGATTCGCGACATTTTGCGCAGTATGGACCTCGACTTCGGTATGGAGTTCGATGAAAAAGGTAATCCAATTCCGGGAACCGGTAGCGGCGGCACGATCGAAGCCGAGGACGACGAACTTGAAGCCGCCGCGCAATAATAAGTAGCCATGCGACATCTCAAGGCACATCGAAAGCTTGGACGCACAACGGAACATCGCATGTCGATGTTGCGCAACCTGGCCACTTCGCTGATCAACGCGCGGGACGAGCGCATCGTCACCACCTTGCCGAAGGCCAAGGAGCTGCGGCCTTTCGTCGAGCGGGCAATCACTCTGTCGCGACGCGCGGCGAGCCTGGATGCCGAGACGGCCGAAACGCGCGGACTTCATCTGCGACGACGGGCGGCGTCATTTTTCCATTCCGGCAACTATCGGCAGGCAGTTTCGGCCGGACGCCGAGGCCAGGCGCGCGCCCCACGCACTGCCGGCGTGGCCGCACTCAAGCGGCTCTTCGATGAGTTGGGTGAGCGTTTCAAGGATCGTCCCGGCGGCTACACGCGGATAATTCGACTCGGGCGGCGGCAGGGTGACGGCGCCGAACTCGCGATCATTGAGTTGGTTGAAAACCCACGCGAGCGGGAAGCTGCCGAGGCTACGCGCAAGCGAGCAAAGGGTACCGGCGCTAAGAAGAAATCAAGTGAGACAAAAGCCGGGGCCGGCAAGAAAGAAGAGACCGAAGACGCTGAATAAGGCAATAGTTAGTCGAGCTCCGTGCCGGCCTTTGGCCTGGAACGGAGTTCTTATTTTAGCCGCGCAGAATTTTCGCTGAAAGAATTGAATGCGCATTTGAAACTCGGCACCCCTGTTAACCGAAAGGAGTTTCAATGGCCCTCGGAGCAAAGCAAGCGATGAACGATCAAGAAGCTGACAAATCTCCGGAAGCTTCCGTTGAAGTCACCCGATCGGAGCGCGGGCGCCGCGATCGCGGCCGCCGTCACCGCAATCAGCCAAAGCATTTGGAGGCCTCGATCAATATGACTGAGCTGCGCCAGCTCGTGTCTTTGATTATTGAAAACGGGGTGATGGACTTCGAGCTGGAGCGGGAGGGCTTTCGTGTCCGGATAGGACGAAATACTTATCACGAGAATGCCTTGGCGTCCGCGCCAGCGGCCGCGGAAACTGAAAAACAGATTCCGTCGTCGTCGACACCAACGTCTCGCTCGGCGGTTCAAAGTGTGCCGACGGCGCTTCCTTCGCATCCGGGCGCGCAGGCGGAAGAGGCGGCCTCGGAAGATCAGGGCCTTCACCTGATCACTTCGCCGATTGTCGGTACTTTTTATCGGGCGGCCTCGCCGACGGCTGAGAGTTTCGTGCGCATCGGCAGCCAGGTCGAGCCTGAGACGGTGGTTTGCATCATCGAAGCAATGAAGCTGATGAACGAAATTCAAGCGGAGGCCGCCGGTGAAGTAGTGAAGATTTATGTCGAGAACGGCCAGGCGGTCGAGTATGGCCAGCCGCTGTTCGGAATCAGACAGTGAGCAGTAAGCCGTAAGCAGTAAGCAGTGAAACCGTCGCTGCCGATACTGCTCACTGCTCACTGCTCACTTTGCTTACTGCTATGGCCAACGAACCACGACGATTTCGCAAAATCCTGATCGCCAACCGTGGCGAAATCGCCTGCAGAATTATCTGGACGTGCAAAGAGATGGGCATCCGCACCGTCGCGGTGCACAGCGACGTCGATCGCGACTCGCTGCACGTCAGGTTTGCCGATGAGTCGGCCTGCATCGGACCAGCCCCGTCAGCGCAAAGCTATCTCAACATCCCGGCAATCATCAGCGCCGCCGAGATTTTCAACGTAGACGCGATTCATCCGGGCTATGGGTTTCTGGCAGAGTCAGCTTACTTCGCGGAAATCTGCGAGGCGTGCAACATCAAATTCATCGGTCCGCCTTCCGGCGTGATCCGATTGATGGGTGAAAAAATCGAAGCACGCCGCGCCATGCAGCAGGCCGGCTTGCCGATTCTTCCCGGCAGCGAGGGGGCCCTGGAATCTGAAGCAGAGGCCATCAAGCTCGCGCGCGAGATCGGCTTTCCCGTAATCGTGAAAGCTTCTGCCGGAGGCGGCGGTCGCGGCATGCGCGTGGTGGAATCGGAAGACGAGCTGGGCCACGCGCTGGAAACCGCATCCACCGAAGCTGCCGCAGCATTCAAGTGCGGCGACGTTTATATCGAGCGTTTTGTCGAACACCCGCGTCACATCGAAATCCAGGTCCTGGCCGACGAGCACGGAGACTGCGTTTATCTCGGCGAGCGAGAGTGTTCGATTCAACGGCGTCATCAGAAACTGCTCGAAGAAGCGCCTGCGCCGGTGGTTACGCCTGGATTACGAAAACAAATGGGCGACGCCGCAGTGTCTGCTTGCAAGTCGATCGGTTATGCGAGCGCCGGCACAGTTGAGTTCCTGTTGGACGAGGACAAGCGCTTCTACTTCATGGAGATGAATACGCGGATTCAAGTCGAGCATCCCGTCACTGAGATGGTCACGCTTACGGACATCGTGCGTAATCAGATTCGGATCGCGGAAGGCGAGCCGCTGGGTTTTTCGCAGGATGATGTCAGCATTTTTGGCCACGCAATGGAATGCCGAATCAACGCCGAGAATCCGGAAACCTTTGCCCCCTCGCCCGGCCTGATCACCGCGTTCAACCTGCCGGGTGGTCCCGGCGTGCGCGTTGACACTTACGTCTATCCCGGTTATCGCGTCCCGCCGTTTTACGATTCAATGATCGCCAAAGTCATCGTGCACGCGCGCACGCGAGACCTGGCAATCGCTCGCATGCGGCGCGCCCTTGAGGCGATGGTGATCGAAGGGATCAAGACCACGATTCCGCTGCACTTGAAGATCATGGACGATCCGGACTTTCAGGCCGGTAATATTTCCACGCGTTTTCTTGAGGGGTTCCTGAGCTCAAATGGAGTCAAAGGGCGCACGGCCGTAACCTCATCTGCTGCGTTGACTGGGGTCGCTTCGTAAATTTATAATTATGGACTTTTCGATGGCCGAAATAGCTCGCTGAGGGGATCGACAAAATGTCATACGCAGTTATTAGAAGTGGTGGGAAGCAGTTTCGCGTCGAAGCAGGCGCCGAATTGCGTGTGCCGGCGCTGAATAAGAGGGTCGGCGAATCAATCGAATTGGCGGTATTGGCGTCCGGCAATGATAACGAAACCAAACTGGGCGCGCCGTTGCTGGAGGGTCCGAAAGTTACGGCCACCATCGTCGATCATGGCCGCGGCCCAAAGATCATTGTCTTTAAGAAGAAGCGCCGCAAACATTACAAACGGATCAAAGGTCACCGGCAGGGATATACGACCTTGAAGATTGAATCTATTGGATAGCTGCAAATGCAGAAGTCAGAAGTCAGGACTCAGAAGTCAGAATTTCGCGCAACGCCGGGCGGATTATTCTGAATTCTGAGTCCTGTCTTCTGACTTCCAAAGGAGTTTTATGGCTCACAAAAAAGGCGTCGGCTCATCTCGTAACGGACGCGACTCGTCGGCGCAAAGATTAGGCTTGAAAAAGTTCGGTGGCCAGCGCGTGCTGGGAGGCAATATTCTCGCCCGCCAGCGCGGCACGAAATGGAAACCCGGTAAGAACGTCGGGCGTGGCAAAGACGACACGCTGTTTTCTTTGATCGACGGCGTGGTGAAATTTGAGGACAAAGGCCGCTCCGGCAAATTCATCAGCGTATATCCGGAGGCAGCAGCCGCTGTGGCGTCTGCATCGTAAGCAGCAAAATTGACGGGAAGTAATTCATTCAAATGCGACGCCCGCGCCGATGACTTCAGCGACGGGCTCGCATTTTTGATTTTCAAATTTCAGATTCCAGATTTCAAATTCCAAAGTAGGATCTTACGATCTGAGATTTGAATTTGATTTAAAATCTGAAATCTGAAATCTGAAATCTGAAGTTTGGAATTTAATATTTGGGACCTTGAATTAGAGGCTTTAAACCAGGTGTTCATCGATCGCACAAAGATCCGAGTTCGAGGCGGCCATGGCGGAAATGGCGTCACCGCTTTTCGTCGCGAAAAGTTTGTGCCGCGCGGCGGTCCATCGGGCGGTGATGGCGGTCGCGGCGGAGACGTCTTTCTTGAGGCCGACGAATCGCTGAACACGCTGCTGCATCTGCGTTATAACCCCGAGCACACGGCCGGGCGCGGTCTGCATGGCGAGGGCAGCAATCGGTCAGGACACGAGGGCGCGGACGTGATCGTCCATGTGCCGGTCGGCACGCAGGTTCTGGAAGCGCTGACCGGTGATTTGCTTCACGACTTTACCGAGAACGGCGAGCGCTGGCTGGCGGCGCGCGGCGGGCGCGGCGGATTTGGTAATGCGCATTTCGCAACTTCAACTAATCGTGCTCCTCGTTATCACCAGGAAGGAAGTCCGGGCGAAGAAGTCGAGCTGCAACTCGAATTGAAATTGCTCGCCGATGTCGGTTTGATTGGTCTGCCCAACGCGGGCAAATCAACTCTCATCTCCAGAATATCGGCGGCGCGCCCCAAGATCGCCGACTATCCGTTCACGACGCTCGAGCCGCATCTGGGGGTTGTCGATCTCGGTGATTTCCGCACGTTCGTGGTCGCCGACATTCCCGGATTAATCGAAGGCGCACACCAAGGGGCCGGTCTCGGCGATCGCTTTTTGCGGCACGTCGAGCGCACGAAATTGCTTCTGCATCTGGTGGATGTTTCGTCGCTTTCCGCAACGCAGCCGGAAGAGAATTACGAAGTAATCAATCGAGAACTTGCGGCCTACGATGCGAAGCTTGCTGAGCGGCCACAGGTTTTGGTCGCGACAAAAATCGACGCCCTCGATGATCCCGAGCGTTTGACTCGATTGCAAAGACGCGCGGCGAGTGATGGGCGCCCTTTCTTCGCAGTCTCGTCAGTTTCTGGCGAGGGAGTTGCTCAGCTTCTCGCGGCAATCGCCCGGGAACTCAATCGAATTAAGGAAGGGCCAGACGGCCAGACCCTGGATTGGGAAAGCGCCCCGGTTCTGAGAACCGCATGAGCTATGGTTGCGTCGCATCGCATGGCCGTTTACGGCGGCACTTTTGATCCTGTCCATAACGGACACGTGGAAATTGCGCGACGGATTCTGAAGCTCTTTGAACTCGATGAGGTCCTCTTTATGCCGGCGTACGTCGCGCCGCACAAGACGAGGGCCAGCGTCTCGCCCGCGTTTCATCGTTACGCGATGCTGGCATTGGCGACCCAGGACGATGAGCGGTTGCGTATTTCGACGGCCGAACTCGAGGCGCCGGAACTGCCGTACACGGTTGAGACCATCGCACGGCTCAAGGCGGAGTTTGGCGAAACGACGCGTCTGTTTTTCGTCATGGGCGCGGATTCGTGGTCAGAGATTACCACCTGGCGAGACTGGCAGCGACTTCTGGGTTTGTGTGATTACATTGTCATCACTCGACCCGGATACGGCCTTGAATCGGAAAGCGTTCCGGCCGCGGCGGAAAACGTTGTCGACCTGCGCGGGCTCGATCACAAACAGACGGTGGAACGTTTGAGTGAGGATACAAAATCGCGCGTTTTTATTACTGACGCCGTGATGTTGGATGTTTCGGCTACCGAAGTTCGCGCGGTGGCGCGCGCCGGTGACGGGGAAGAACTGAGAAAGATGGTGCCCTCGCGCGTCGCCGATTACATCAGGAAATATCGTCTTTACGAGATCTAACTAATGAGTGGGAAATTGAAAGAAGAAGTGTTGAGTCCAGAGATTGAGGCAGCATCAAATTCGGCCCGGCGACCCGAAACCGGTGACGCAAGAAATCCACTAAAGAGATTTGACGAGCGGATTCTTAGGGCCCTGCATGCGGCCGGGGAAAAAAAAGCGGCCGAGGTAACGGTGCTTGATCTGCGCGATATCGCCAGCTTCACGGACTATTTCGTGCTTGCCAGTGGCGCGAATAAGCGGCAGGTGCAGGCAATCGCCGACGAAGTTGTCGAACAGTTGAAGCGGCATGGCACCCGCGCCGCGCGCGTCGAAGGATATCAGAACGCCGAATGGGTGCTGGTGGACTATGGCGATTTCATCGTCCATGTTTTCGATCATAAGGCCCGACGGTTTTACGACCTCGAGCGGTTATGGCGCGAAGCGAAACGAGTTGACGTATCGAGCGATCAGCTTGGAACTGGGATCTCAAGTTTCAGATCTGAAATCTCAGATCTTTGAGAACGAAATCGTGATTGAAATAGTGGCGCTGTCTGAAGTGATGCGCGAGGCGGTTCGGCTCGCCGAGCGAGTTGCCACCACCGATGCGAATCTTCTGATTACCGGCGAGTCAGGCTCGGGCAAAGACGCGCTTGCGATCTTCATTCATTCGCGTTCGCGGCGATCGGCGGGGCCGCTGGTGAAAATCGATTGCGCGACGCTGCCGGCCGATCTGCTCGAAGCAGAGCTCTTTGGCTATGAGCGTGGCGCCTTTACCGGCGCCGGTGAAACAAAGCCGGGGCGATTGGAAGCGGCGCATCGCGGTACTTTGGTTCTGGACGAGATTGCGCATCTTTCACTCGACGCGCAGGCGAAACTTTTGCGGGTGATCGAGCAGCGCGAGTTCGAGCGTCTGGGCGGGCGCAAGACCATCAAAGTGGACGCGCGTCTGATCGCGCTTACTAACGCCGATCTTGCGGATGCCGTAAAGCGACGCGCGTTTCGCGATGATTTGTTCTACCGGCTGAACGTCGTTCACATCCAATTGCCGCCGCTGCGTGAACGCCGGAAAGACCTGGCGAAACTGGCGGACGGATTCGTGCGCATGTACGCGGAAAAACATGGACGGCCGCGCCGGAAATTGTCGCCCGCAGCGCTCGATTTATTGAAAACGTACGATTTCCCCGGCAACGTGCGCGAGCTGGCAAACATCATTGAGCGCGCGGTAATCGTGGCCAACGATTCGCGAATTGAGGTGGCCGATTTGCCCGCAGGACTGCAAGCTGCGGCGATGTTGCGGGCGCGAAACAATCGGCGGCCGACGCTGGCCGAAGTCGAAAGTTCTTATGTTCGCGAGACGCTCTCAGCGACGCGCGGAAATAAGACCGAGGCTGCGCGCATTCTCGGCATTAGTCGCAAGAATCTGTACGAACGGCTGGCGCGGGAAAGCAAGGATGAAGGCGGAGGGATGAGGGATGAATGAAAGATCGGAGAATGTGAAAATGACAGCGAGGGATTATTGCCACAACCCGAACGTTCATCCCTCATCCTTCATCCCTCAGCCCTTATGAAGATTCGCTTCATCTGGCCGGACAAGACGAAAGACGAGCATTTGCGCGCGCTCGTCAAAGAATATTTGAAGCGGCTGTCGCGCTTTGCGCGGTGCGAAGTTATCGAAGTTCGTGAAGGCAAAACCGGTGATCGTTCGAGCTTGGAAAAAGAATCGCAGCGAATGATGGATGCGATTCCGAAGAGATGTTTGACAGTCTTGCTGGATTTGAAAGGGCAGGAATGGAGTTCTCCGGAACTCGCCGAAGAAATCAGGCGTTGGGAGAATGACGCGGTGAAGGAAGTTGCAATTGTGATCGGCGGCCCGCAAGGAATTTCCGAATCGGCAGTCGCGCTCGCCCAGAAGCGTTGGCGATTGACGCGTCTGACGCTGACGCATGAAATGGCGCGCGTCATTGCGGTCGAACAGATTTACCGCGCCTTTACGATCAATCAGGGATTGCCTTACCAAAAGTAATTAAGGACTGAAGTCACGAATCAGGAGTCGTAAACAAAGAATGGACAAGAGGAAAACGAAAACTTATTTAGATAAATTACTCGCCCGCCGCGAAGGCCTGGTGGGCCAGGTTCAGGAAGCCGAGGCTTATAGCCGCCAACGCGACGCGGAAGCGACGCAAGACCCGGCGGACATGGCGGCCAACGCCTACACGAAAGAGTTGTTGGTTTCCATGTCGGCAAACGATCGGCAGCTCTTACAGTTGATTGACGAGGCATTGGATCGAATTGAAGATGGTGAATATGGGAATTGCATCCATTGCGGAAAACCGATTCAGGAGAAACGGCTCGAGGCCGTGCCCTGGGCGCGTCATTGCTTGCGTTGTCAGGATCTCAACGAACGGGGTTTGTTGACGCGCGAAGAAGAATAGTCTCGAAGCTCGCATTTCGATTTCGGTTTGAGATCGGAAATTCGGAGTGACATAATCGCGGCCTTCCGGGGAAACCGGGAGGCCGTTATGGTTTAGAGGCGGTTCTGGTTTGGGGCAGTAGCCCGACCGTTAGAGAGGGCCGTAAGCGAATTTGGGCAGTAGCCCGACCGTTAGGGAGGGCTCGTAAGCGAATCATTGTTTAATTAACGCAAAGGAGACGCTAAGTTCTCCGCAAAGCGCGCAGGGAATTTTCCTTCGCGATGCTCCGCGAACGCCTTCGCGATCTTTGCGCTTCAAATCTGCTTGTCTTTCGCAACTCATCAACTGAGCCATATCTACGACGCAGCCCTCGCGCTGGTTTATCCGCGCGCCTGCGATGTTTGCGGAAGCAGTGTCGAATCGCGCAGGGATGGCGTCGCGTGCGATGCGTGCTGGAACGCCACGCGTCTTTTTCATGATGACGATACGTTGTGTTGGAAGTGTGGCGCGTTCACTCGCGTCCCAGTAAGCAGAGAGAAACGCGAGAGTGTTCGTTGTCGCCGGTGTGATCAGGACGCGTTTACTGCTGCCCGCGCCTGCGGATTTTACGAAGGAGCTTTGCGGGCTTCAGTTTTGGCATTGAAGCGCGAACCGCACGTTTCGACGCGCCTGGCTCAGTTGATGTTTCGAGCGCAACAGCGAGCGCCGATTAACAGCGCTAACTTGATCATTCCCATTCCGCTTCACCCGGATCGCGAAGGCGAACGCGGTTTCAATCAAGCGGCTTTGCTCGCGCGTGAACTGTCTCGTTTAAGTCACTTGCCGATCGACGAATATAGCGTCGTTCGTCGCGTTCACACCGAGCGCCATCGCGCGGGCATGGACGCGCGCACTCGTCGTGAAAGCGTCGCCAATGTTTTCTCCGTGCGTCATCCGAAGACAATTGCAAGCCGGCGCGTGCTGCTGATTGACGATGTGTTCACCACGGGCGCGACGGTTTCTGCGTGCGCGGCCGCGTTGAAAGAAGCCGGTGCGAAGGAGGTCTTGGTGCTAACGATTGCGCGGGCACTGCCAAGTCTCTAGCTTCCAGCATCGGACGTCTGTAAGATATCCGTATGCGAACTCTCTACGATCCGATCGAACCTTTCGACACTGGCCGTCTGAAAGTCTCGGACATTCACGAAATTTACTACGAGCAGTGCGGCAATCCGAAAGGCAAGCCGGTTGTCTTTCTGCACGGTGGGCCGGGTGGCGGACTGGTGCCGGAGTATCGTCAGTTTCACGATCCAAAAGCGTATCGCATTGTGCTTTTCGATCAGCGCGGCTCCGGAAAGAGCACGCCAAATGCTTCGCTCGAAGAGAATACCACGTGGGATCTCGTGGCAGACATCGAGAAACTTCGCGAACATCTCGGCATCGATAAGTGGCAAGTGTTCGGCGGCTCGTGGGGCAGCACGCTTTCGCTTGCTTATGCCGAGACGCATCCGAATCGCGCCACGGAACTCGTGCTGCGCGGAATCTTTCTTTGCCGCCCGTCAGAGATCAAGTGGTTCTATCAGGAGGGCGCGAGTTGGATTTTTGCCGATGTGTGGGAAGAATTTTTGAAAGTTATTCCGGAAGACGAACGCGACGACATGGCCAGCGCTTACTATCGCCGTTTGACCAGCGATGACGAGAAGGTGCGAATCGAAGCCGCCCGCGCCTGGAGTATCTGGGAAGGCAGCACCTCAAAACTTCTTTTTGATTACGAATCGATCGAAAAATTCGCCGACCCGCAGTTCGCGCTCGCCTTTGCGCGTATCGAGTGTCACTACTTCATGAACAACTGTTTCTTTCCCACCGAAAATTATCTGATCGAAAACATCGGTAAGATTCGTCACCTTCCCGGTGTGATCGTGCAGGGACGCTATGATGTAGTCTGCCCGATGACCAGCGCCTGGGACTTGCATCGCGCCTGGCCGGAAGCAGAGTTGCACATTACTCCGGATGCGGGCCATTCGATCATGGAACCGGGAAATCTGAGCGCACTGGTCGAGGCGACGGATAAGTTCAGAAAGCAGTAAACGGTGATGAGGTGAGAGGTGATAACTAAAGAAGTCTTCACCCACAATTCTCTTCTTTTAGCGGGGTTTTGACCTTGTTTTCTGCTGATCCGGCGAGACTCCAAAAGGCCGGGCTGGCTTGTTTCCCGTCGCTTGTCACTTGTCACTTTCCGCCGGGCTCGCGTAATATCACCTTCAACCATGAACGCGCGTGTTTTAGTCCTGAATGCTTCTTTCGAGCCCATCAACGTGTGCACTGAGCGGCGCGCGGTGGTCATGATCTTTAAGGGCGTCGCGCGCATGGAAGAGCACAATGGGCACATGCTGCATTCCGAAAAACTATCGCTGCACGCCCCGGCCGTGATCAGACTGACTGAGTACCGGCACATCCCTTACGAGCGCCGTTCGCTTTCCCGCAAGAACATTTTGCTGCGCGATCATTCGTGTTGCCAGTATTGCGGCAAGCAGTTCGCGCCGTCCGATCTGACCCTGGACCACGTGATCCCGCGTTCGCGCGGCGGTGAATCGTCGTGGGACAATCTTGTCGCCTGCTGTAAGCGCTGCAATCATCGCAAAGGCAATCGCACACCGGAAGAGTCAGGCATGCATCTGTTGCGGCGGCCGCGCGGATTTTCGTTGCACGTGAATCGCCAGATCATGCGTTACCTGGGCCGCGCCGACGAAACCTGGCGCAAGTATCTGTTTTACGAATCGGACGCGGTCAGCGATTTGTGCGTGCGCGAATGACCCGAAGACCCCAAGGAGAACCATCATGAAAGTCCTGCTGTTCGCACTTGAAAGTCCAACGATCATAATTCTGGTCGTAGCGGCGATCTTTCTGTTGTTCGGCGGCAGCAAGTTGCCGCAACTGGCAAAGGCGCTGGGCCAGAGCAAGAAAGCCTTCAAAGAAGGATTGGACGACGCCGAGCGGGACGATAAGGCTAAGTCTGACTCGCGTAGTTCGTTGTCATCGGTCGATGATGAGGCGTTGTTCGAAGAAGCGCGTCGTCGCGCGCAACAGATTCGCACCGAAGATACGAAGAAGATTGAACGTTAATCAGCGAGTTGATAAGGTGATGAAGCGCCGGAAGGCGCCAGAAATATACTAGTTTAGGACATACAAAACATTTACGCAGGCGCGGGAGTTTCGCTTTCGCGCCTGCGTTGTCTTAACAAAACGAAATGCATTGCGATGAATAATTCGCGACTGACGGCGCTCTTGCGAGTTGATGTCTGGCGCTTAATGCTGCTGCACTCGACTCTTCTTCCCCACGACCAGCGTTGCTTTCATTGACAATGCAAACTCTGAATCGTGACGCTCTTCATCGATGATGCGCGCGATTTCTATAGAGACCCGGTGCTGGTCCGTTTCGGAGAGCGAGCGCATCCATTTCTTTAACAGAAAATCCGCGATCAAGGGCGAGTTGAGGAATTGCTCTCCTGATTCGTAATCAAATTCTTCTTTCGTGGTCCAGGACTCCAAGTTCTCCAAACCGGCTTGTTTCGCTATGGCCTCTATTTGGGTAATGGTAGGCAATTCGGTGATCAACTCTTCGGCCTGGGCTGAGTGGCCATCCAGGCCCGCCCTCTGCAACGCCTCCCAATAAATCGAGAAAAATTCGCCGAAACTCGAGGAAGTCGGCAGCCACCAGGCAACGGTCGCGCCGGGCGTCGTCACGCGGACTAACTCGTTTACGATCTCCTCAACCTGCCGTGGGGGAAGCATTGACGCGTCTCCCAGGACGAGATCGAATTCGTCGTCGCAAAATGAAAGCGCCCCGGATTCTTCACGACGAAATTCGAGCTTCTGGTTCACCACGGCAGCTTTAGCTCGCGCCAGTTCCAGGCATTCATCGCTTTCATCCACGCCCACAAATCGTAACTTTTCTCCGGCGCGCTTCTGCAAAGCCATAGCGTGTTCGCCCGTGCCGGCCGTCACGTAGAGAGCGCGGCCTTCCTTTGGCAGTTCAACATGTTCGTCTACTAACTCAGCGAAGCGCTCACCCCAGTCGGTGGTGATGTAGAGGTCCCGGACGAAGGCGAGCTCTTTTTCAGATTTGGTGTTCACGTAAATTTCACCACGAAGGACACAGAGAAGAAATCTGAAAGGCAAAAGGAATTATTAATCCCTTCAGTTTCCCTCGGTGTCCTCCGTGGTTCGATCGTCCTCGTAATAAACTCTTCCCTTCAATTTCTCGGGCAAACATGACATCTCGTCTTTCGCTCCTGCATCGTTGTGAACATAACGATACTCTTTGCCGTAACCGAGATGCTTCATCAGCGGCGTCACCGCATTGCGCAAATGCAGCGGCACGGGCTCGCGCGCGGTTTCCACGGCGTCTTTATTCGCGGCTGAATAAGCACGCAATACAGCATTCGATTTTGGCGCGCGCGCGAGATAAATCGTGGCCTGCGTCAGCGGAAATAAACCTTCCGGCATGCCGATGAGTTGCACGATCTCAGCGGCCGCAGCGGCCTGAACCATCGCCTGTGGATCGGCCAGGCCAATGTCTTCGGAGGCGAGTATGCAAAGTCTGCGCACGATGAAAACCGGATCGGCGCCGCCTTCGATCATTCGCGCCAACCAGTAGAGCGATGCATTCACATCGGAATTCCGCAGCGATTTGATCAGCGCCGAAGCCAGGTTGTAATGCTCTTCGCCACCCTTGTCGTAAGCGAATTGCGCGCGGCCGAGCGCCTCGATCAAAGTTTCGTTGGTGATCACGCGCGCTCCTTGCTCGTTCGGTTTTGTGGACTCAACGGCAGCTTCAAACGCAGCGAGCGCCATGCGCGCATCGCCACCGGCCGAATTTGCGAGACGCTCAATAAGTTCGTCAGATACTTCAGGATGAAAACTCGCCAGTCCGCGTTTTTCATCGGACAGGGCTCGCCGGACGATCGTTTCCACTTCCTCTTCCGACAGCGGGTTAAGGGTCAACACGCGTGAGCGCGAAAGCAGCGCGCTGATGACTTCGAACGAAGGATTCTCGGTGGTGGCTCCGATCAGAGTCACGGTTCCATCTTCGACCGCGGGCAGCAGCGCGTCTTGCTGCGCTTTATTGAAGCGATGAATTTCGTCGATGAACAAGATCGTGCGGCGGCCGCGGCGGCGATCAAGTCGCGCCTCGGCAATCGCTGCTCGCAGATCTTTCACGCCGGAAAAGACGGCCGAAAGCGCAACAAAATTTGCGTTAGCTCGTTCGGCCAATAAGCGCGCTAGGGTGGTCTTTCCAGTTCCCGGCGGGCCCCAGAAGATCATTGACGGCAGAATGCCGCCACCTTCGATCAAACGACGCAGCACTCGGCCTTCGCCGACAAGTTGGTCTTGTCCGACGAACTCCTCCAGTGTGCGCGGGCGCATGCGATCGGCGAGCGGGGCGGGCGCGACCGAACTGATGCTCGACGTGTCCGGCTCCGCGCGAAGATCGGGAAAGAGACTGTTCGGAACGCTTTCTCGCATGTTTAATGACGAGCCTAACACAATCCTTTAAGATTCACGGAACGCACCGGGGGCGGGTGTCGTACTATTGACGCGGGTGCAAAGGACGCGATAAAAGAGGCGTTTTCGAGGCGTCAGGAGGTTACGAAAATGAAAGAAGCAGGTGACATTTTCAAGATTGTCGGAATAATTCTACTGGCGCTGTTCTTGTTGGCAGTTGGTGTGCCCCTCGTCCTCACCGCTGCCGGCGTGGCCCTGGGCATTCTCGGATTCCTGGTGGGCCTGGCGGTGCTGTTGATAAAGGTGGCGATCGTGGTTGCGATTATATACTTGATCGTGGTTGGTATTCGCGCCGTGCTGAAATAAAATCATCACTTTCGCCGCAATCGGTATCATGTTAGGCTTAGATTCGATGAGCCGCGTAATCAAAGCAATCTTTAGAAATGGTGAAGTTGAACCTCTCGAGCCACTTGATCTGCCGGAGAATGCCAGCTTGAGGATTGTCATAGAAGATGCGGAGGGAAACGGCCGATCTTCCGTCGGTGCGCTCAACGACGATCCGTTGATAAAGATCTATGAAATAGCGGAAGACATTGGCCCCACCGATTTCGCAACTAATCTTGATCACTATCTTTATGGTGTGTCCAAGGTCGAATGAGCGCACCAGTCTTCATCGACTCAGGTGCCTGGATTGCATTACTTCACCGCGCAGACAGCCTCCATGAATCGACCGTAGAGCTTTACCGCAAGCTCATAGACAACCGCCGAATATTCCTGACTACTTCACTTATACTCGTGGAGGTAGCGAATGCGTTTTCGATGCCCGGTCGTTGGCATTTAGCAATTGAGCTTGAGAACCGGCTTCAGGCGAGTGCAATTTGCGACGTCACGTGGATCGACCAACAATTGTACGAGCGCAGTTGGAATCTTTATCGCGAGCGCGTCGACAAAGATTGGAGCCTGGTTGATTGTTCGAGCTTCGTGTTGATGAAGGAGAGACACATAACTGAAGCGCTCACTGCCGATCGTCATTTTGAGCAGGCCGGCTTCACAAAACTAATTTAATTTCTCGGAGGCGTCCATGTATTCTTCACACATTAAATCGAAAATTAACTACATCGCCTTCCTGCATGACGTAGTCTTTGCCTTCCAATCTTAACAGCCCCTTTTCGCGCGCTCTCGCGTACGAGCCGGCCTTGATGAGATCGTCGTAGCTAACAATTTCCGCGCGAATGAAACCGCGCGCGATATCGGAATGAATCGCGCCCGCGGCGTCCTGCGCGCGCGAGCCCTGGGCGATCGTCCAGGCGCGCGCTTCTTTTTCCCCCGCGGTCAGAAACGACATCAGGCCGAGCACGCGATAAGCGCTCTTGATCAGTTGATCGACGCCGCTGCTTTTGACGCCGAGCGATTCGAGGTACTCGCGTCGTTCATCCGGCGAGAGATCGACGAGGTCAGCTTCAAGCTGTGCGCAAATCACCACAGACTCAGAACCTTCGTGCGCGGCGATTTCGCGGATCCCACGCACGTGTTCATCTTCATCGGGTGCACTGAGCGTCGACTCGTTAACGTTGGCCGCGTATATTGTCGGCTTCATTGTCAGCAGGAAATAGTTGCGCGCGATGACTTGCTGCTCGTCGTTGAGCGATACGCTGCGCGCCGGCTGGAATTCTTCTAACACAGGCTGCAGCTTGTCCAGAACTTCCAATTCCGCTCGAGCTGTCTTATCGCCACTCTTCGCGGTTTTCTGCACGCGTTCGCGGCGCCGCTCGATCGTCGAAAGATCCGCGAGGGCGAGTTCGATCTGGATTGTTTCGATGTCTCGCCGGGAATTGATCGAACCGTCAACGTGCACGACGCTTTCGTTTTCAAAACAACGCACGACATGAATCATCGTGTCAGTTTCGCGAATAGCGTGGAGAAACTGATTGCCGAGTCCTTCGCCTTTTGACGAGCCTCGCACCAGCCCGGCGATGTCAACGAACTCGACGCTGGCGGGAACGATCACTTTGGTTTTCACCAGCTCAGCGAGTGGAAGCAGACGTTCATCGGGAACGGCCACGACGCCGACATTTGGCTTGCTCGTGGAAAATGCATAGTTGGCGATCAGCGCCGACGATTGCGCCGTCACCGCGTTAAAGAGCGTAGTTTTCCCGGAGTTAGGTAAGCCGACAAATCCTGCTTGAAGCATAACGTTTTTCTCAGAGAGACCAGTCTAACGGAAAGGCTAACTTTTTTCATAAGCGGTGGAATGAAATGAAGCTTTTCAACTTTTGCTGCGTATCGGATAAGCTGAACTTCGGCAGTGAGGAGAAAGCAAATCAATCATAGACCCCGCATTGGCTTTCATGCGCCCATAAAAGGCGGTTTGCATGAGTCTCTTATTGTAGCGAAGGAAACGGGTTGCGACGCAGTGCAACTTTTTTCGCGAAATCCACGGGGATGGATGGCCAAGCCGTTAACGAAAGAAGCAATCGATCTGTTTCGCAAGACGCGGCGCGTGACAAAACTCTCGCCGATCCTGATTCACGCAAATTATTTGATCAATCTGGCCGCCGCGGACGAGTTGATTTTGCAGAAATCTCGCGCTTCGTTTCGTGAAGAAATTGAGCGCGCGATTCTGCTCGGCGTCGATTATCTAGTCGTTCATCCGGGCAGCGCGCGTGGCGCGTGCGAGATTGACGGAATTGAAACGTGTGCGCGCAGTTTGCAGATAGCTTCCAAAAGATTGAAGTTTGGCCGGCTCAGCATCCTGCTCGAAAACACCGCCGGACAGGGCGAGTGCATCGGTCATCGTTTCGAGCATCTACGCGCGATCATGGATGCATGTCCGAAACTTCCGCTCGGTGTTTGCGTCGACACTGCACACTCATTCACTGCGGGCTACGACATTCGCGATGAAGACGGATTGGAAGCGACGATCGAAACTATTCGGCGAACGGTGGGACTAAAGAAAGTTCGCGCGATTCATTTCAACGATTCGCGCGCGCCGTATAATTCGCGCGTCGATCGGCACTGGCACATCGGCGAGGGCCACATCGGGCGCGAGGCTCTGCGGCGCGTCGCGCAGCATCCGAAATTTGCGCACGCGGCCTTTATCCTCGAGACACCTTATGACGATCCGCGCGCGGATTTGAAGAACCTGGAAACGTTACGGTCGTTTGTGAATGGTCAGCGTTAGCGGAGGTGTCTTACCTCAACCGAATCAGAAATCGGCGATGGTGCTTTGGAAAACGTGATCACAAGCGCCGCTGAAATTAGGACCACGTTCTTCAGCACGAATTCGCCCGCCATCGTTAGCACCGGAAACGCCGGCGCGAAGATCACCGAGGGTGCGATCACAAGCACGCTCAGCGTACCGAGCAAATGCAGAACCATCAGCGCAGTTGCCTGTTTCGTCAGACGATCAAACAATAATCCTGTTCCGATTGTGATCTCGACAATTCCCAGGATCTGCAAGTAGGGCGAATCGGCAAGGAATGGAATTGACGCCCGTAACAGACCAGCTACCGGACTCAGGTTCGCCACTTTCAAAACTCCGAACCAGAAGAAGACGATCGCGAGGCTTAGTCTTAACAGGAACACCGCATATCGCGCCGCGAGGTCGCGATATTTCTCAAGAGCATTTTGAGAAGCGTCGGCGTTCGGACGAATCGGGACAACGATGCGCGCCAGCGGTGAAGTCACGGTGTCGTAGCGCACGCTGCGAACTCCCGCGATGGGTGGCTTTGCTCTACGAGTGATTTCGACGACTCCAGTCATTGAAGAATCCCACCATCTGAGAACAAAGATGCGCCACGGCTACAACATCGATCCGGGGAGACGGCGTCCGGTTGTCAGTGTCGCCGGGGCGCAAGCAAACACTTAGACGCGCGCCGAACATCGCTGGCCGAATTGAATGATCGCGATGGCTTTGACCGAAACAGTAATTGCGGCTACACTCTGTTTGTTATCTGAGATGAGTCGAATGTTTCAGAGCAAATCACTTACGAAACTCCTCCTTACGGTGCCGCTTCCGCGTTGGGTGCTCTAGCGCAGGCGCGTCGAAGCGGCGGATACTTCAATAAATTAATTCAAAGTTAGGCTGGCTAAGCGCGGAAATGCTTTAATAAAGCTTTGCGCGGTCTGCGTCAGTAATTAATTGATGTACCTATTAGGGATTGGATCAATGGACGAGAAATATTTTCCGGAAAAAATAGAACAGAAGTGGCAGCAGCACTGGAGCGAATCCGGCGCGTTTGAGGCGCACGACGACGATCCGCGTCCGAAGTTTTATGCCCTCGAGATGCTGCCGTATCCTTCGGGCTTTTTGCACATGGGCCACGTGCGCAACTATTCGATCGGCGACGCGCTGGCCTGGTACAAACGCCTGCGCGGTTTCAACGTGCTGCATCCGATCGGCTGGGACAGTTTTGGCCAGCCGGCCGAGCAAGCAGCGATCAAACGCGGCATTCAACCTCGCGAATGGACCGAAGAAAACATTGCGCACATGCGCGGCCAGATGCAGCGTCTGGGGATCAGCTATGACTGGTCGCGTGAGATCGCCGCGCACCGTCCCGATTACTACAGGTGGGACCAGTGGTTCTTTCTGAAAATGCTGGAGCGCGGTCTCGCTTATAAGCGAACATCGGCGGTCAACTGGTGTCCGAACGAAGAGACCGTGCTTTCGAATGAACAATCTTCCGGCGGCGTTTGTTGGCGCTGCGGCACCGCGGTTGTGAAGAAGGAGATCGAGCAATGGTTTCTGCGCATCACGAAATACGCGGAAGAGTTGGCCGACGATATCAAGGAGATTGAAGACGGCTGGCCCGAAAAAGTTTTGAAGCGCCAGCGCGGCTGGGTGGGCCGCAGCGAAGGCGCCTACATCGATTTTGCCGTGCGTGATTCCGACAAGCGCATTCGCGTGTTCACGACGCGCATCGACACAATTTTTGGCGCCACCGCGATCGTCTTGTCCGCGGAACATCCGATGTTATCGGAGTTACTCGGCAACTCGGCGCTGAAAGATGAAGTGTTACGCTTTGCTGACAGAGTGAAGACGGCACGCGTCACTCGCGCCGCGGACGCGACTGACGAAGAAGAAAAGATTGGAATCAACACGGGTCGACTCGCGGTTAATCCTTTCAATGGCGAGCTGCTGCCGATCTGGGTCGCGAACTACGTGCTGATGGATTACGGTTCGGGCGCGGTGATGAGCGTGCCGGCGCACGACGCGCGTGATTTCGAGTTCGCGACGAAATACACCTTGCCTGTTCGGCAGGTGATCGCGCCGATCATTCACGGGCAGCAGGGCGAGAGTGCCGATATCAGTCCCGGCGCCGATCAATCGATCGACATGAAGGAAGCCTTCATTGAATACGGCGTCCTGGTGAACAGCGCTGAGTGGAGCGGCAAACTCTCGGCGGACGCTATTCGTGAGATGGCGGATTACTCCGAGGCAAAAGGTTTTGGCGGTGGCGCGGTTACTTATCGCATTCGTGATTGGGGAATCTCGCGCCAGCGATTCTGGGGCGCGCCGATTCCGATTGTCTATTGCGGCAACTGCGGCATGGTGCCGGTGCCCGAAAAAGATTTGCCCGTGATGCTTCCGGACAAAGCGGAATTTACCGGCGCCGGCGAGTCGCCGTTAAAGAGCGTGGCCGAGTTTGTGAACACGCCCTGTCCCCAGTGCGGAAGTCCCGCGAAACGCGAAACCGACACGATGGATACGTTCATCGATTCGTCGTGGTACTTCTTCCGCTATTGCGATCCGCGCAACGACGCTGCTCCATTCGATCCGAAAATTGCGTCGAAATGGATCCCGGTTGATCAATATATCGGGGGCGATTCGCACGCAGTGATGCATCTGATCTACACGCGCTTCTGGAACAAGGTGATGCGCGACCTGGGCCTGGTGAAATTCAACGAGCCCATCGAGCGCCTGTTAACACAAGGCATGGTGACGAACCTGGTCGCGGGCACGAATGAATGGAAAGCTATGTCGAAGAGCCTGGGGAACGGCGTCGATCCTGACGAGATGATCGAAGCCTACGGCTCGGACGCGACCCGCCTGTTCGTTTTGTTTGCGGCGCCCGTCGAGAATGAATTGCGTTGGTCGGAAAGCGGAATCGAAGGCGCCGTGCGATTTCTGCGTCGCGTCTGGACGATGGTTTATCGTTGGCGAGCAGCGCTTGAGACTCGGCGGGCAACGCCCGCCTCTAAACAGGCTGATTTGGATTTCACTGAAGCTGCGCGATCTTTGCGCCGCAAGACACATCAAACGATCGCGCGCGTCACCGATGATTTCGAGAAGCTCGATCTGAACACGAACGTGGCGGCGTTGATGGAATTATCGAACGCGCTGGGTGACTTCAATGTTGACCCCGCGTCGGCTTCGCCAGCGGATGCGTTCGCGGCTGGTGAAGCAATCGAGGCGCTAGTCGTGATGCTCGCACCGTTTTCCCCGCATGTCGCTGAAGAAATGTGGGAAGGCCTCGGTCATGAAGGCGGATTGCTGAAGTCTGCCGAGTGGCCGGTTGCCGATCCAGAGCTCGCGCGAAAAGAGGAATTGGAGATTCCGATTCAGGTAAACGGCAAACTGCGTTCACGTGTGATCGTCGCGCCGGACATTTCTGAAACCGACTTGCGTACGATCGCGCTGGCCGACGGCAAAGTGCGGAGCTTCATCGACGGCCACGAGGTTGTGAAGGTGATCGTCGTGCCGCAGAGATTGGTGAATGTGGTGATTAAATAGTCCCCTGAAGGGTTCGACCGACGAGTTTGCTTATGATAGATTCAGCTTGAGAGGGGTTCTAAATGAGAAAGCTCGCAACATATGAAGGCGTCGTCGAGAATGGACACGTGACGCTGCCTCCGGACGCCGACATTCCAGAAAGAACCCACGTATACGTGCTGGTGCCGGATGCGGATGCGCACGGACCAGATAAAGTTATGAGCCCTCGTTTGGCCCATCCCGAGCAAGCGAAGGATTTCGAACTGGAAGTGATCGAAGACTCAGACGATGCCGGCTTATGAATCCAACCTTTTCGACCCACCTGCGCCGCTGGCAAGAGTTAGTCTGCGAAATCCTAACAGCGGCAAGAATGTGACTAATGTGCGAATGTTGATTGATTCTGGCGCTGATCTCACACTAATCCCCGCGATACTTGTTGATGAACTCGAGTGCGATATTGAGGCAGAAGAAGGTTACGAGCTGGAGGGCTTCGAGGGTCGCAAGAGCTTGGCAAAGTCGGTGCAGCTAGAACTGAAGTTTTTGGGGCGAACCTTCAGAGGACGCTTCGTGGTGCTAAACTCGGAGTGCGGAATTCTTGGAAGGAATGTTCTGAACCACATGGCTCTTCTTCTCGATGGTCCTCATTTGAGTTGGAGCGAACAGAAGGACTCGTCCAAGTAGTGTCTCCTTGCTTGCCTGCGCCACAGCCGCTAAAATCCTTTACGCGAACGTCTTAACCGGCTCTGCGTCACGCAGAGTCCAACTCAATGAAAGAGTGTCCAACCTGTCGTAATTGTTTCCCTGATGACGTTGCATTCTGCCCTGAGGACGGCATCGCCACCACGCAGTCGATTTCGGGCGAGCCGATTCTCGACGGGCGCTATCAACTCGAAAGGCGTCTGGGCCAGGGAGGCATGGGCGTAGTTTTCAAAGCCCGGCATATCTTTCTAAAGACGCAGCACGCGATCAAAATTATTCTTCCCGATCTGGTCGGCAACGATCCAATGCTGGTGACGCGCTTTCGCCAGGAAGCTCTCGCCGCGGCCGCCATTCGTCATCAGAACATCATCGCCGTCACCGACTTTGGGGTCGTGCGAGGCACAATGCCTTTTTTGGTCATGGAGTTCGTGCACGGCAAGTCGCTGCAGGACATCATGGCCGAAGAAGGAGCGATGGGATCGGCGCGCGCGTTCGAGTTGATCGAGCCAATCTGCGCCGGCATTGCCGCCGCTCATCGACAAAAGATTGTGCATCGCGATCTGAAACCGCTGAACGTGATGATTCAGGACGGGCTGCCGATCAAGGAAGGAACAAAGATTCTCGATTTCGGGCTGGCGAAAATCAAATCCGGAGAGTTGCTGGGATCATTCATTGCCGCGCAGACGACTGGATTGATGGGCTCGCCGTTTTATATGGCGCCCGAACAGTGGGGCGACGACCCGCCCGACACGCGCGCGGATGTCTACAGTCTCGGCGTCATGCTTTATCAAATGCTCAGCGGGGAAGTGCCGTTCAAAGGCAGCTCGATCCCGGCAATCATGAAGAAGCATTTGACGGCGGACGTGCCTACGTTCTCTTCCAGGGGTATCGAAGTGCCCGCGCAGATCGAAGCCGCGGTTCGTCACGCGCTGGAAAAGGATCCTAGGTATCGGACTCCTTCGGCGGACGAGTTTGCAAACGAGCTGCGCGGCGCCATGAGTTCAGCCAGCGCTACTTTGAAACGAACCGGAGAATCAGCGGAGATCGATCCGTCAAAGACGCTGGTTTCAGCGCCACGCACAGAGCAGGGCTCGGTGTCGAAGTCTAAATTTGATCCGTTAGCAGGAACAATCAGCGGTCACTCGCTAATCGAAGACGAAGAAAAGACACGAGTCGCTCGGGAAGAATTGGCCCGCGAGGCTGAGGCCCGACGAAGGCACACTGACGAAGAAGAACTCCGGCGCCGGGAGGAAGAGAGCGAAAAAGAAGAAGAACGCCGCCATCTCGAAGAGATTGTCGCCAAGCAAACGAAAGTCCTGGAAGAAAAGCTGACCCAGCTGGCAGCTACCATGTCGCCGAAGGGGACCGCGGTGGTCGATCCCGATGCCACGCAAGTGCAACGCAGCGCAGTGGCGACGGTCGGTGACAACAGTTATCCCGGCGCCGGATCATTCTCTCACGTCGATGTCAGCCTCACCGGCGCGCGAAAAAAGTCTTCGCTGCCGCTCGTTCTTACGCTTTTGATCATTCTGGTGTTGGGTGGTGGCATCGGTGGTTACCTGCTGCTGCGGGCCAAAACGACGCCACCCGGCGATTCAGGTTTGAAAACAAATCCTCCCCACGAAGTTCAGATCAAACCCGACTTGATCGAAATTCCGGGAGGCACATTTCAGATGGGGCGCAACGACGGACCGCCCGCTGAGAGCCCGGCCCATTCACTGACCGTGGGCACGTTCTCGATGGACAAGACTGAAGTGACGAATGCGGAATACGCGCAGTTTGTCCGCGAGTCAAATCACGCGCCACCGGAACATTGGGGCAGCGTCAAACCGCCGGTCGGTCAGGAGTTGCTTCCGGTCTCGAACGTCTCGTACGAAGACGCGACGGCCTTCGCTGAATGGAGATCGAAACGTGATGGCGTAACTTATCGTTTACCGACCGAAGAAGAATGGGAGTATGCGGCCCGCAATGGCGACAAGGACAATCTTTATCCCTGGGGCAACGTTTGGCAGGCGGGCCGCGCCGCCAGTCAGGAATCAGGAGTGGGCGCCGCGCAACCGGTTGGCACTTACACACAGGGAATGAACCGTTGGGGAGTGCAGGATCTATTGGGCAATGTTTGGGAATGGACTTCATCGAAGGCCTCGCTCTACAAAGGTAATTCTGCGCAGCTTCCGCCTCAGCACAAGGATTGGGTCGTAATTCGCGGAGGTTGTTACGCCACTCCGACCAGGGGCGATTTGCCGCTTAGCGGAACTTTGCGCACGTGGTTCGCGCCAAATTATAAGAATCTGGTTCTGGGGTTTCGGCTCGTTAAATCCGGCAATTGATTTCGCGCATGCGGAAAGCGCGCTGGCGACTTGCTTTTCACCCAGGCTTTTCCTCACAATCCCTTTCCCGAACCGAAGTAAGCCGCGCCGATTTATCCGGGAGCGACTTTGGGCGAGCGCAAGTTTGATCGTGAAGGCCGTTCATGGCGATAGCATATCGGCGGTCCTGGTTTGATTGGAGAAGATTATGCATTGCACATCGGAAAAGAATTTCGCTTTAATGCTCTTTCTTATTGGATTGGCGGTCGGCGTAATTGCGTTATCAGAACTGACTGCGCGAGCGCAGGAAACCGGCGGAGAGCTCGGCGGCGGCGCGGGAATCTTCCGCCCGAAGAATCCTGAAACCAAGCGCGGCACAAATCCGTCGCGGCCTGGCCCGCGACCGTCACGCCCCAGCGGGCCGAGCGCCGCGGACATCGAAGCAAGATTTGAAGACGCCGTGGATGCCGGTAATGATGCTCGTGACGCGCGTAAGTTCGTTTCGGCCGAGCAGTCATACCGAGCGGCGATCAGATTGAAGCCACGGGATGCGCGAGGCCCGTACGGCCTGGGAAACATCTTCGCCGATCAGCAGCGTTGGGACGACGCAGACAAGGCTTATCGTCAGGCTGTTGGTTTGTCTCCCGCCAATGTCGATGCCTTGGTTGCTCTGAGCTACGCGCTGGTTCAACCGCGCACCGGCGCGGACAATGCCAGACTATTCGCCGACGCCGAAAACTTTGCCCGGCGCGCGACGCAGTTGCAGCCAAACAACGCTTTGGGTTTCGATCGCCTCGGCGTAGCGTTGATGGCCCGCGGCATAATCAATAAGGATACTGAGGCGGCATTTCGGCGCGCAGTCGAGTTGGATCCAAAACTGGTGGTCGCTCAAGTTCATCTGGCGCGCGTCCTGCGTCACATGACTCGATATGCCGAAGCGGATCCGCTTTACCGAAGCGCGGTGGCCCAGGCGAGTGACGCGCCGACGTTGGTGTTAATCGCCGACGCGATGCAAGCGGAACAGAGTTGGGACGATTCAGAGTCGGTGCTCCGGCGGGCGTTGGAAATTGACGGCCGTAATCCGGGAGCGCTTTTCCTGCTGGGCCGCTTTCTGGTGGTCAGGAAGCGATACGCGGATGCCGAGCCGGTATTGAAGCGGGCGATTGAAGTCAACCCGAAAGGTTTTCAGTCATACAACATTCTGGGCAGAACGTATTTGGGACTGGAACGTTACGAAGATGCCTTTAAGATTTACGAACGCGGCGTCGAGTTTGCTTCTCCGGCTGATCGGAAACAGTTGGCCGGCGCTTTTGGCTTCGCCGGCGTCGGTGATGGCTTCATGAATGCCGGAAGGCCCAGGGACGCCGTGCGCGCTTACGATCGGGCTTTGCAACTCGATCCCGGTAATGCTGATCTGCAGGCGAAAGTTGCCGCGGCCCGCGCCAAAATCGGATAACGGTTCCGAACTACGTTGAGCCTGACTGAGAGAAGAATCGGCTCTCATAATTGATTTCTAAATTTTTCAGATCGAGAGATTCCTATGAAACGATGCCCCAAATGTAATCGAAACTATCCGACCGATACGCAAAGATTCTGCACGCATGACGGCGGGATGCTCATTCCGGTCGAGGTCAACACGGGCGAGACGGCCGCCGATGTCGATGTCGCCAATGCGCCAACCAAGGTGATCTCACGAGAACTGGTTTCAGAAAACACGGTCACTTTTGATCCGTTCAAAACGATGATCGACCCCGGCCCGCCGGAACGGGAAAGGACCAGCGAGGTGCGCGGACGTGACACGCGGGACCTGTCTACACAATCGCCGCCGCCGCCGCGACCTTCGTATCAAACTTCGGCGCCTTTGCCGCCGCCGCCATCCGGCCCAATTTCGCAGTCGCTCGGCGAAGGTACCTTGCCATCGATGCCCAGCGCGTCTTCGCAACCACCGGCACCCCAACAAACTTCAGCACCGTTGTCACAACCTGTTTCGGGTCCGATCTCGCAGCCGTTACCTGAAGTTTCCGCGCCGTTGCCGGCGCCGCCCCCATCGATGACATCCGGATCGTTGCCGCAAGCAGGTTCCGGCCCAATTGCGACTTCCGCACCGCTGCCGGCGCCGCCCCCATCGATGACATCCGGATCCTTACCGCAAGCAGGCTCCGGTCCAATCGGAACATCGGCGCCTTTGCCGGTGCCTTCATCCGGCCCTCTGCCATCGACGGAGATTCCGGTGACCTCGCAACCGCAACCGGCTCAGCCCATGATCGCGCCGCCACCAAAAAAGAAATCAAAAGCGCCATTGATCATCGGCATCCTCGCAGTGCTTTTCATTTTGTTTGTTGCCGTCGTAGGCGTCGCGTACGTTTTTGTCATCAGGCCCGCGCTCGAAGCCCGGCGAGCCGCCGCGATACCAGTCGAGTCATCAAAACCCAGGGAAGCAAATCCGGCGGCGGAAACGACGCCAGTTGAAACAACCAACCCGGCTACGACCAGCGATTCTTCCAAGACGGCGACAGAAAGCGAACCGCCTGCTTACAACCCTCCGGCTGATGCCGTTCAGTTTGTAAATTCGAACAGGAATCTCAGAGACAAGCTCGCCGAGCATTATGTCGAGTTCTCGTTTTACTATCCGAAGCGTTGGGAAAAGGATCCGAGGTCCGGCGGCTCGGGGTCAGAAAATTTCATAGAAGTCCACCGACAACTTCCTCCGAATTTTACCCAGGAAAGCGTGGCGATTAGTTGGTATGACTCGGCGGGATCATTCCAATTGGACCAAGCCTCGTTCCCGTCCTTTATTGAAAAGAAGAGTTCGCAGTTCGCGCAGAGTATTACCCAATATCACAAGACGTCCGAGGGTCCGACCAAGGTTGGTGTTTACGATGGTTATGAGTTCCGCTTTGAAGGCGTTTCACAAAAGACCGAGAAAGGTCAATTCAAAATTTGGGGACGCGTAATCTGGTTACCACCTCGCGACGGCAGCCAGAGCGGTGTCACGCTGCTGATGCTGACGACTTCACTGGCTCCCGAACTTACCGGCGTTGAAGATGTGGGCGAGAAGGGCGAGCTGCCGATGATCCTCGAATCGTTCCGCTTCGGACGTTCTGCTTCAGGATGAAAATAGTTCTCGCTGAAGATCGAAATGGCGAACTGGCCGGCGAACGTACGTTTACCAGCGAAACCGTGCTGGTCGGCCGCGACCCGGCTGCCTGTCACTTTTTTTTCGATCAAAGCAAATGGCCCATGGTTTCGCGCAAGCATGCCGAGTTTCGCTTGCGCGAAGGCCGCTGTGTGCTGGCGGATGCAAACTCGCGTTTCGGCACGTTCGTCAACGGACAGAAAATAAGCGCGCCAGTCGAACTAAGAGTCGGCGCTCGCGTGCAACTCGGAGCGAACGGCCCGGTGCTGCGGGTCGTCAGCCTCGAGCAAACGCCGACGACCCATGCCGAACCTCGTCCTCCCGATCTTGGCCGCATGGAAACATTTCGCGACCCCAGCGGGAGGCTGGTTCCTGCCGCTGAGCGAACGCCTGCGGCGGCTCAACCATCGTCGCCATCGCCGCAAAGCCAGACAACTCCTCTTAGCACTCAGCGGATGGCTGACAAACCAGGGGCCAGACCCGCGCCCGCCAGTCCTGCGCCGGCGCAACCATCGGGACAGGTTGCCGCAATTGAAGTTGTCGGATCCGCGCCCGGACCCAATAAGCGCGTCCCATTAGACAAAGACGTGATTCACCTTGGTCGCGATCCTGAGGGCGAAGTTGTAATCGACGCGGCCGCGGCGGTGGTGTCGCGAAAACATGCTGAGATCCACAAACGCGGTAATCAGTTTGTCATCGTCGATCTCAAGAGCTTCAATGGCACGTTCCTCAACAATCAGCGAGTGACTGATCCGGCGGAGCTTTGCGACGGCGATCAAATCCAGCTCGGCATGGGCGGGCCTCTGCTGCGGATAATTGATCCGGGACATCCGCCATTGCCACAGCGTCTGACACATCGGGGCGGCAGTCCTTCGATGCCGGCTGCTCCCCCTGAAATTCCTTCCGCGTTTGGACAGATTGCCGAGATGGCGCGGCGACAAACCGTCGTGGCCGGCGCCGGCACTCCGGCGGCGGATCGCGCCACGGTCCGGCCCAATCCTCAGTTGCTCGCGCAGCATTCCTTCGAAGGCCGCCCACAACTCTCGATAGGCCGCGCACCGGATAATGACATTCGACTTGACGGCTTGCAGATTTCGAACCATCACGCGCGTTTCGCACGCGACAACGGCAACGTCATGGTCGAAGATGCCGGCTCGACCAACGGCGTATACGTAAATGGCGAGCGTATTAGCGGCAAACGCGCCGTGCAACTTTCCGACTTGATTCAAATCGGCCCCTTCGTTTTGCAGGCTGACGCGCGACAGGGCGTCGCCGTCTATGACACGCGATCAAAGACGCGCATCGACGCGATCAGTATCGCGAAGATTGTCGCTAATCGATCAGGCGGTGGCACGATCAAACTGCTCGACGACGTCGGTCTCACAATTCAGCCGAACGAGTTTGTCGGTCTCCTGGGTCCGTCAGGCGCCGGCAAATCGACGCTGATGGATTCGCTTAACGGCATGCGTCCGGCGACCAGCGGGCATGTCTTGATTAACAGCCTCGATTTGTATCGACACCTCGATTCGCTCAAACAATCGATCGGATATGTACCGCAGGACGACATCATTCATCGCGAGCTGACCGTCTATCGCACCCTCTATTATGTCGCCCGGCTGCGCTTGTCGCGCGATGTGTCAACCAGAGAAATCGATCAGATCGTAAACGAGGTGATGGATGTCACCGGACTCTCCGAGCGGCGCGATGTGCCGGTGAGCCAACTCTCCGGTGGACAACGCAAGCGGGTTTCGATCGCGGTTGAATTGGTTACCAAGCCGTCGGTGATTTTTCTGGACGAGCCGACCTCAGGTCTGGATCCGGCTACGGAAGAGAAAATCATGAAGCTCTTTCGCCAGATTGCCGAGAGCGGCCGCACGGTCGTGCTCACCACACATGCGATGGAGAACGTCAAGCTCTTTGACAAAATTGTCGTGCTGATGCGGGGCAAGTTGGTTTTTTACGGAGCGCCGCACGAAGCACTGGCGCACGTCAAAGCCGAGAGCTTCAAAGATCTTTACGACAAACTGGAAGCGCCGATCGATCAGCAACTGGCCGCACTCCCGCCACTTCCGGCTGGGGCTACAAAGGCGCAGAAACAAGCGTTCAAACATCGGCGCGAGCAAATCGCGGAACAGGTTGCCGAAGAGTGGAAACAAAAATTTCAGCGCACGGCGATCTATGAACGAAACGTCGTGGCGCCGACTCGTGACCTGCGGCCCGATCTGCCGCCACCCGCGCCGCCCAAAAGAATCACGTCACCGACCGATGTGCTGCGCCAGTGGGCGACGCTCACGCGCCGTTACATCGAAGTATTCACGCGCGATAAATTCAACCTGCTGATCTTATTTGCGCAGGCGCCGATCATTGCCTTTCTGACTTACTTCGTCGTGGGATCGAAAAGTCCGCGCGACTTTCCCTATTTCATGCTGGCGCTGGTTTCAATCTGGTTCGGCACGTCTTTGGCGGCGCGCGAGATCATCCGCGAACGCGCTGTGTATGCACGCGAGCGCATGGTGAATCTTCATCTGTTGCCGTATGTCGCTTCCAAGCTCTTTGTGCTATCGATGATCGTCAGTTTCCAGTGTGTGCTGCTCTACGGCAGTTTGAAATTCCTTCACTACGCCGGCTTGATGAGTCTGCCCGGATGGGCCATTCCACAATTAGCGGTGATGATTATCACTGGCATAGTAGGAATCGCGGTTGGTCTTTTGATATCGGCAGTGGTGAAAACTTCCGAGATGGCGACCAGCCTCGTCCCGCTGATTTTGATTCCGCAGATTTTATTTTCAGGGTTGGTTGGGGTTCCGCAGGGATGGTCGAAAGCGGTCGGTACCCTGATGCCGGCGACCTGGTCTTTTGACGAGATAAAACGGCTCTCGACATTGGACACGTTGGATGAAGAGGGCTCTGACCCGAAGGGCGAAAACGAGGGCCGCGGGCTCTACAAACACCTCGAGGATGTGAACGATCAAAACATCGCGAAGGCCCGCCGCGACATCGACGATTACAAAAAGAGCGCAGAAAACAACAGTCAGAAGTTTGAAGATGACATGCGATCTTACATGCAACAGGCGCCATACAATCCCAGTTTAAAGCAGCCCTCAGCGCCAAAGCTGGGCCCGGTTCCCGAAGTCCCGCCCGCCAAAAAGATCGATGAAGATTTGAGCGGCTACATCAATTTTCTGCATCCCTGGGGCAACATCGTTCTCGATCCCATCGTGCTGCTTTTCATGTTTTTTGTCCTGGTGATCGCGACGATTATCACGTTAAGGGCGCAGGATATTCTGTGACCCGCTCATTTGAGTTCTGATGATCTTAATTGTCTTCTGGCTATTCTCAGCTTTGGCGAACACAGGCTCGCAGGAGACCATTCCCTCTCCGCCCACCGATCGCTCACTGATCTACATTCTCGACGATCAAAACAAACTCGCGCCTCTGCCCTTCGAACAAGGGCAGACGCCTTTGCGCGCGGATGCCGTCGCCAGGAACGAGAAAGTCAGCTACATCGAGCTTAAAGGAGAGCACTCATCAACGGTTATGAAAGCCGACCTGAGGCTGTTTCTTTTTACCAGCGAACGGCAGGGCACGCATCCGCCTTTTCTGGTCTGGCTTACCGGGCATCGAGGCGCCCGGCGGGTGACGGCCGTTACCCAATCGGGCCTGCGTGGATTTGCCATTGCTTCGGAAGAGATTATCAAGCCCGCGGTTCGCGTGCTGGCTCGCGAAGGTGATATGGTATTCATGGAGTTGCGGCCGCGCGCTTCGCTTGTGCCGGGTGAATATGCGATCATAGGCGACGACGTGACGCGCATCGCAACTTTCCGGGTGGCTGAATCGTCTCAGCATTAATTCTGTCAAGATTTCAAACAAATGGCTTCATCCGCAAATTCAGAAAATAAAAAACGTTTCTGGACTCCAGGACGCATAGTGCTTACTTTGGCCGTCCTGGGGGCAATTAGCGCCATTGGGCTATCAAGTTGTAATTCAACTGAAGAGGGCAACAAGGGCGGAGGCGCTGGAGTAGCTTCGTCCAACCCTGCATCGCGAACAAACGCCCCAAATTCATCCGCGTCGAAATCGTCTGCCCCGGCCGCGAACAGTGCTCCGGCGGCGTTCATCTCGCTGCCTCAAACGATCCGTGATACAAAGGTGCCAACCTTGGACGGCAAATCGTTGAAGCTTTCCGATTATGCCAATAAGGTTCTGGTCGTCAATATCTGGGCCACCTGGTGTGGACCGTGCCAGCTCGAGATGCCCGAACTTGTGAAGATGAACAACGAATACAAGTCCCGCGGGCTGGTCGTGCTGGGATTGGCAACCACGTATAACGAACATCAGGGCCAGGAGTACGTTAAGGATTTTATTCGCGCGAAGGGAATCAATTACAAGATTGTTTGGGACGACGGCAGCCTTTCGGGACCGCTGGTTCAGTCCGTTAACGGCCAGAGCGTTATCCCGCAAAGTTTTGTGATTTCGCGCGACGGCCGTATCGTCAAACATTTTCAGGGTTTTAACCAGTATTCAACTCCGACACTGATGCGGCAGGCTGTAGAGGAAGCGTTAAGCGAAAAGGGCTGACACTGGCCTCAGTCATTATTTGTGCTGGACTTTTGAACAATGAAACTTCAACGCGCATCGATTAAGAAAATGCGGTCGGTGCTCGCAGTTGCGCTGACACTTTGGTGTGCCGGCGCGGGTTGCGTGATCGTGAGTTATGCGCACGCCGCAGAGATGAACGGCGGCGACCCAGCCAGTTCGGCCAAGTCGAACTTTAGCGGCGCGTCAGCATCGGTGATGGCCCACGCCTGCTGCAAAGCAAGGCATTCATCAAAGCGAAGTGCTGATGCTCGTCGCCCAAACTCGCATTCGGAATCCTTTACTGGTTTCCAGCAAATTACTTTGCCCGCAGCACCCTCTCCTTCGGGATCGATGAGTTGCTGCCCGCTGACCAGTGGCTCTTTCGTTGTCGCTTCTCGCACGCAATCGAAAGCCGACGCCGCCTCCGCGTTGCTTCAAAAAGATTCGCTTTCACTCGCGATCAAGAATTCGCAAACAGCGCCTCGTGCTTATCCGCTGCGCTTGCCTAATCAGGAACAAACCTACCTTCGCTGCTGCGTCTTTCTAATCTAGAAGTCTGCCTGATTTAAGACGGACCTTGTCTGTCATCCGAAGTCAACGGTATCAGTGTGTTCGCTGATATCAGGCAATTATCTTTTCATAGGAGAACGAAGATGAAAAACTTTAGAGGATTTACTCTGGGCCTGGTCCTGGGGTTGGCGGCTGCGTTTGCTACGCTCGGTTTTGCTCAGAACGCAACTCAAACCGACGCAGACAAAACGAAAGAATCATGTTGCGCCATGGCGTCTTGCTGTTGCAAAGGCGATTCGTGTGCGATGAAAGATGACTCAAAGAACAAGTCCGACAAACACGAATGCTGCTGTTGTGGCGACTCGTGCAACATGAAAGATATGAAGGGCATGAAAGACATGAAGAACAAGCCGCAGTGAAGCTGCTGTGACATTTTTCAAGTCTAATTAACAGGGCGCGGTGCTGGTTCAGGCCGCGCCCACTCTGAGCCTTCTCGGCAGGAGTGTTGGAGAGTAAAAAGGGAAAGACCATGATCCGAAGTTTTCACATTCCGAAAGTTTGCCTGAGTTGTCTTGCTGTGCTGGTCGCCGCAACGGCGCTTTCGGTTAGAATCAAATCGCAGGAGATGCCCGGCATGAAAATGCCGGCGCGACCGGGACCTCAATCGTCGCCATCGCCTACACCGGCGCCTTCTCGCGAGCAAGTGCCAATGAATATGCCGGGCATGCAGACGCCGATGACTGCTCCGACTCCGTCGCCTCAACCGAAAACGGAAATGAACATGCCGGTGCCGTCCGCCAGTCCTTCGGCTAGTCCGATGGGTCAAATGCCAAACGTGAACATGAGCTCAATGAACATGGGAACGCTGATGGTGATGTCAGGGAGCGACATGGGTATTCGCGTCGGGTCGAGTGAGAAAAACATTATGTGGATGGCCCAGATGGGTTCAGGCACATCCTGGCAGCCTCTCTCGTCGCCAATGTACATGATGCACAAGGTGAAAGGCGATTGGCTCTTGATGTTTCATTACAACTTGATCGCGGGCATTAACTCGCAGGGTGGGCCGCGCGGCGTCACAAAATTCGAATCCGCGAACTGGTTTATGCCGATGGCTTATCACAAGGTTGGCAGAGGCACTCTGCAATTGCGAGGCATGTTCAGCGCTGAGCCATTCACCTTTCCACCAGGAGGCTCGCCTTTGCTTTTTCAAACCGGCGAGACTTACAAAGGCCAGCCGCTGATTGATCGTCAGCATCCACACGATCTGTTCATGGAATTGTCGGCGCAGTACACGCTCCCGCTTGGTGAACGTGGCACGTGGTTCACTTACTTCGGCTATCCCGGCGAGCCTGCACTCGGCCCTGTTGCGTTCATGCATCGCATGTCCGCATCAGAGAATCCTTCAGCGACGCTCTCTCATCACTTGCAGGATTCGACGCACATTAGTTTCGGTGTGCTTACGACCGGAGTGACTTATCGTTGGTTCAAGCTCGAGGGATCAGTTTTCAACGGCCGCGAGCCAGACGAAAATCGTTACGACTTCGACTCGCATCGATGGAACTCGCGTTCGGCACGCTTTAGCTTTGCGCCAAACAAGAATTGGACGGCGCAAGTCAGTTATGGTTTTCTGCGAAGTCCGGAAGCGCAGGAACCTGATGCCGACATCCGCCGAGCGACAGCTTCGCTGGAATACAACAGGCCGCTAAAGCGAGGAAATTGGGCTTCAGCCTTCATTTGGGGACGCAATCACGTGAGCGGCGATGGCGAGATTCACAACCTCAACGGCTACACAGCCGAATCAACCGTAAACTTTCTTGAAAAGAATTATTTCTACACAAGGCTTGAGCTCGTCGACAAAGACGATCTGCTGCGTCCGGCGGATCGTGCTCGTTTGGGAATCGCGCAAACTCATCCGTCGTTCCGGATCGGCGCTTACACGTTCGGCGGCGCGCGCGATTTTTGGAACTCAGACAAAATCTCCCTGGCAATTGGCAGCGACGTTACGTTCTATTCCAAGCCGGCGATTCTTGATTCGATTTACGGCAATAATCCAGTGGGCTGGAAACTCTTTATGCGAATTCGACCCGGCAAGATGGATATGAGGATGCACGGCATGCACGGAAACTTGAATACAAACGATGAGAAGATATCGACAAAACCATAAAACACGGAGTAGTCATTAGACGAACCTAAATAACTTCGACGAAGGACAACTGATATGCGTGAGAACAATCTTTGGTTCCGATTCCTGTTGGTCGCGACTCTTGCGGTAGCGACTGCTTCCCAGGTTTGCGCCCAAGGTTCTAAAGCAGCCACGACAACGCTGACAGGTCAATTGGTCTGCTCAGATTGCTGGGCTGAGGCTGACCGTAAGACGACACCGTACGGCACGCCCGCAGACATCGCCTGCGCGCGCGACTGTGCGGAGAGAGGCATTCCTTCAGCCGTTGCGGTCAAAGAGAACAACGACTACAAGCTCTATCTGATCGAGCAGGCGCAGTTGAAGAGGAACCAGAGTCAGTGGCTGGACCGGATCGGCGGACAGATCGAAGTGACTGGGAAGCTTTACTCAAAAAAGGGCAAACAATACGTTACTGTCGAGACATTGAAGTTTCTGTCAGCAGCGCCTGGTGCCGGCCAGCAAACTACGATCGGTTCCGAGGCTGAGTTGAGTCTGAAAGACCTTGCGGGCATCGATCAGCGTCTGAGTGCTTACCGTGGTCGCATCGTGGTGCTTAACTTCTGGGCGACCTGGTGCATTCCCTGCAAGCAAGAAATGCCAGACCTGGCGGCGATTCAAAACGAATACGCGGCCTTTGGCGTTCAGGTCGTCGGTGCTTCCGCGGATCAAATTGCCGACCGCGCGAAAGTGCTCCAGTTCATCAAGCAGACTAAGATCAATTTCCCCGTTTGGCTTGGAGCCACTACCGAAGATATGAAGCGGTTTGGCGTCGGCCCTGGGTTGCCGGCCACGGTGGTGATCGGACGCGATGGCAAAATCGCCGTGCTTCACTACAAGGTCATTCAACAGGCTCAACTCAGGAAAGAGATCGATAAGCTGCTAGCGAGTGATTCAGCTTCCATCGCCCGGGAGTTGGCTGCGGCGAAAACGAAACCGACTAGTGTTTCGCTGGTTCCGAGCTGACCGCTTTGACCCGGCGAGGGCCGCGCCGTGAGCGGGGCAGGAAACCAAACGAAATACAAATGGACGTTGGGTGTTCGCCTGCTCACTCATCAAATTCCGCGCGCCGCCGTGCGCACGACACTGACTTATCAGGTGCATCCGCGGCTGCAACTCGGGGTTGAGTACAACCCGCGAGCCGGCGAGTTGGCACCGCTGATGAATCTCTTTCTCGTGACTGAGACCGAGAAACGACCTGCGGTGATGATCGGCACCAGCACCGATCGCATTGGCACGCCCAAGGGTCAGGCATTCTTTGCGACCGTGAGCAAGAACTTGAAACAGTCAACCGGATTGCCGATCGCACCTTATGCTGGCGTCGCTTTTGGGACTTATGAACATCGGCTGCGACCGATTGCCGGATTCACGATCTTTCTCGGCAAGGGATTTTCGTTGATCACAACCTTCAATGGCGTACAGATCCACCCGCTGCTTAACTTCACGCATGGGCAGCACGCGCTGTCGTTGGTGATGGTGAAAGGTCGTCAACCGGGAATGAGCTACAGCATCAGGTTTTGATCCGATTAGAAATGGCCAGATGATGATCCAGATCGATCGCATTTACGGAAATAATCTAGGGGGCTGGAAACTCTTTATGCGAATTCGACCCGGCAAGATGGACATGAGCAGCCACGCAATGCATGGGACAACCGGCCAGCCAGCCGGGAACGATGCCGTCTCAACCTTGAAATTATTTTTGGTGAATGGCTCGCGGCAACTTGTGCTCAACCGTCCGCCTGTGGCTTAATCTAGTCGAAATCGCCTACAGGTTATTTTGGCCGTAGTTGCGAGTAAACCTCTCTCCCCTTTTCTAATCCGGTGCTCGACGTTTTGAACGTCGGGAGTTGACGTCTCCCCGCCGTTTGCCGCAGCGCGGCCGGCCTTCCCCGCCACATCCCAACGCTGGATGCATCGGGCAATGGTCATACGTAGATGATTTACCCAGCGTCAACAGGAGAAAAGAAAATGAGAGTATTCTGTCCAGAACACGGCAAAGGATTTTTCGCTCCACGCCGGAATCCCGTCAAATGCGAGAACCGTGGCCACGCGATCGGCGAATTGGATTTTGAGGGTCAGGCTGTCACTCCCGCCGAGGCTCGCTGGCAATACTGTTGCAACTGCGAGCATTTCTACCTGATAGGTCCAGGTCCCGAAACCATTACCCGGTGCCCGGCCTGCGCGCGACAAATTTCAACGCGATACCTGTGTAATCGATGCTATACGATTAGCTGCGAATCCAATACGCCAGTTAAGACCAAGAACTTCACGCTGACGACGGAAGGAGTGCCGCACCCGGCTTGTCCGGGATGTTTACAGCCCGCGACTGGCGACGTCGGTGAACATGACTGCGACAGTTTTGGTGCGCCTTTCCTCACCGCGCTTACCACGTGTCCCATTTGTCTCGAGCGCCTGGACGTGGCGCCCTCTTTCCCGGCGACAGTCGCCTATTACTTGAAGAGAAGCAGGAATAAGCTAAGCGTTACCTTTGACTATGAGAGCGAACTGTTTCAACCAGCGGAGGATGGCGAGTTCGTCCTGGTGCGCAACGGTGATCAGGCCGGTCACGAGCTCATGTTGCCGCGCTTGCCTCGCTTTTCCGTCAAGCGCGAATTCTATGATTACTATCAGGACGCCTTTTACTGCGCAGAGCCGTCCGCCGGTGAAGTGCAGGTTATCGAGCCGGCGATAGTCGATCGTGTGGAGAATGGGTGGAAGCTTCAAGCGCGCGGCATTCTGGAAATCGTCGGCAAATCATCGATTTTAAAAACCAGGCCGGCGAAGTTAACCGGAGCAGCAGAGGTTCCGAAGCAAGTGATCGCAAACACCAGCTGTCCTCATTGCCACACTCTGGTTGATGGAAAATACTCGTTCTGCTGGCACTGCGGAAAATCGATCAAGCCTGAAGTGGTTCCGGCCATCAGATCTTCCGCAGAGGTGAATCATTTGGAAGAACCACCATTCGAGGAAGAAGAAATCACCTTATCTCCTGAGGCGAGTGTAAGCCCGACAACGACGCCGTCGATATTTGCCTGGGCATCTCAAGAACCAGTTGCGCCGAACGCGAACAACGGATCAGCAATCAAGCTGATCGCCGCGGTCGTTGTAGCGCTAACCTTGATCTCCCTTTTGTTGTTCGTATTCCTGCGGCGCTCGCCGTCAGCCATTCCCACAGCAAGAGCGAACAGTCAAACGAATGATAGCGCAACTCAGTTCGCTCAAACGGGTCAATCCTCTGAATCAAACGCTCAGACTGGAAATCAGGAGGCGGTGGCTGAACCGATTCCACCCGCCGTCGACTCAAAAACACTCCCGGAAAAGACAAAGGATGCGGAAGTTTCCGATCGCGCAAGCGAATTAAAATCCCTGTCGGCGCGAGAAAAGCAACACCCCGACGATTATCGTTTGCCTTATCAGCGCGCCAGGTTGTCCATCGGTCCTCAAGAGACGCATTCACATCATGAGGCTTTCGCCGCGTTGTTACTGGCGGCCCGAAAAGCCATCGAGAACGGCAAGGCCGACGAGATGTTAGCGAGCCTGAAGGCGGACAAGGATGGCGATTTCCGCAAGCTTTCCCACGGCCATGCTGAATGGAAACAGTTGGAAGAGGCTTTGAAGAATAAAAACAAGAGCGTGCTGACGGCGCAGCTCTATCACTAGCTGGGGCGCTCCGCCTCTTCCTTATATCTTTGCTTATGTTTTTTGCTTTAGTGTGCTCGAGGCATCGGGGCTGACAAAAGACACACTACAACCTCGTTGGAATTACATCAGAAGTGCAGGGGAATAATCTTAAGGCCTCTTTACTTCCGTTATCTTTAAGCCGCCAACGCCGTTCTCAACGGTAAATCTGATCTTGTCGCCGGGACCGATTCCATCCAAAAGCGAACTGTCTTTCACGTAGAACTCCATCTTCATCGCCGGCATCAGGCCGGGGATGTCTTCATGTTCGACCTCGACTGAAGGCCGCTTCATATCGATTGACTTGACCACACCAATGCCATGATACGTCGTGGTTTGCACAGCCGCTGCCGGCCCGGAAACGTTCGCTTGGCTTGTTTTTACATCATCGCGGCGACACGCGCCGACAAACATAATTAAGAGCCCTCCGAACAAAAATATTTTTCGCGACGATTTCATCAAGCTCGCTCGACTTCACTCTGACAATTGCACCACTGCGGAGAGAGACTCAGTAATCACTCGTGACGAGTGCCCTTTGCCGGTCGTGTCTTCGACCAGCAGCGCGCTTCCCATGCTGAAGCGACGAGTCTTGCCATCGCTGGCGGTGACTTCCCACTCGCCGCTGAGCACGACGAAGAAGTTGCGCGCGGAAGACGGATGCCATTCGCTCGACCAACCAGCAGGCGCGCTCATAAAAGCAAACTGCTCGGCCTCCAAAGCTTCCGAGAAATCCATCGGCGGCGAAGACGTGACGACATCCGCAGGCAGAAGCTCACATTCGACATCTTCAAAATGCGATTCACCATCGGCGTCGGCGTAGAGGCGCGTGTATTTCATGTTCAATTGACCGCGAGATTACCAAACAACTTCATAATACTCACCGGATTAACTGCCGTAACTGCGGCAACGATCGCGTCTGTGTGCTGCTGAATCTGTGGCCAGCTTGTCGTAGGTAAAACGATTATTGCCAAATGCCGGCGTGTAAGATCCTGTTGATAACGGAGATTTCGATCAGTTGTTATTAACAGTTCGAAGGACATTTCAGCGGCTTCGAGCAGTTCACCATTACTCAGATTCGACCAGCCCATCTCATAGGCAGTCGAAACTTGGTGGTTCGCCAGATTTGCACGCAAGGGCGCGGGTGTTCCCTGATCGAAGAGAATTTTCACGGGGTCATGCTTGGACGAGACTGAGCTCGGCATGCTCGAGCACGGCTTCTACTTGCTCACGCCTTACGCCGGGAAACCATTCAAGAAATTGATTTACAGTAGCTCCAGCTTCGAGATTTTCGAAGAGTGCCTTTACCGGGACGCGTGTATTCTTGAAAACCCAGGCGCCGCTGACTTTGTCCGGCACGCTTTCAACTGCAGGACATTGACCCCAATCAAGCATCGTCATGATGATAAATCTGGCCGGGTCGAACCCGCAAGTTGTTTCTTAATCACGAGGAGTGTTCCGGCAACAGCGGACTTCAAGCCGCTTGCCGGGGCACTTCGCTCATCAATGCCAACAAATTGTTTTCCGAATCGCGAAAGTCGGCCAGCCACAAATCATAGGTTGGCATTCGGGCGACCAGATGCGGCTTGACGACAAATTCGACGCCGCGCGAATTCAGCGCCTCGTACGTGGCTTCGATGTCCGCAACTTTGTAGTAAATGATCGAAGCGGGATGGTCGAGTTCCGGCCGGTCCGCGACACCCAGCATCAGCCGGATCCCGCCGCAATCAAAGAAAGCCATGTTCGGCGGCGCCTGAAACAGGAACTTCATTCCCAGCGTGTCACGATAAAATCCGATCGCTCGCTCGAGGTCGTGGGCATTAATAAAAATCTGTCCGATTTCAGACAGTCCGAGATGGCCCGGCCCAGGTGTGTCCATGATCATCCTCCATTATTGACTGAAGCGGCTTCCGTATAACATGACCCCTGGCGTATTATCAACACTCTTTCGGAGACTGCGATGCAAAGAGTTCTGCGCACCTCGGTGTTAATCATCTCGCTGCTGTTCGTTTCCGGCTTTGGCGAATGCTACAGGCCGGTAACAAAGAGTCCGCTGCCGGCGCACATCAGGACCGTCGCCGTTCCCGCTTTTCAGAACAATGCGTTGCGTTTCAAGATCGAGCATCGTTTCACTGATGCAGTGATCAAAGAACTGATTCGCCGTGGGCATGGCCTGCGCGTACAGAGCGAGCGCGAGGGCGCCGACGCGGTGATCGACGGCGTGGTCAAGAACTTTACGTTTTCCGGCGTGTTGCTTGACGATCAGGGACGCGCGCGAGTTTTCGAAGTCACGATCGTGGCCGCGGTCACCGTGCGCGATGAGCGCGAGAACCGCGTTTTATACGACAACCAGAACTTCGTCTTTCGCGGCGAATACGAATTCGCCAACGACCCGCGCAACTTCTTTCATGAAGAAGATCCGGCAGTGCAGCGCATGGCCCGCAACTTCGCCGAGTCAATCGTCTCCACGTTGATCAACGGCTTCGGCGTGATGGAAGATAAATAAAGACCAACATGCCGGTCCGCTCGCCAAAAGATCTAGCGCAAGCACTGAAGCAGGGAAGAATCGAACCGCTCTATCTTCTCTTTGGGCCTGAGACCTATCTTCGCGATCGAGCGGCGCGTACCATCGCCGATGAAGCACTGCGTGACACCCTGCTGCGCGAATTCAACGACGCTTCTTTCAGCTTAATCACCGACGACGTACGTTCGGCTGTTGCCGCGGCTGAACAACTCCCGATGATGTCATTGCGCCGGGTCGTGCGCATCAGGGATTTCGCCAAACTGCGCGAAGCCGACGAAGACTTTCTCTTGCGCTATGTCGAACGTCCGGTGGAAACGTCGGTGGTCATCTTCATCGCGGGCGACCTCGATAAGCGAAAGAAGCTCGCGAAGACTCTGATGCAGGGAGCAGCGTTTGAATTTCAGCCGCTCAGGAACAACGAACTTTCCGCCTGGGCCAGGTCGCATTTGAAAAATTTGAAGACTGAGATCGAGCCACAAGCGCTGCAATGCCTGATCGAACTCGTGGCCAGCGATCTTCACATGCTGGCGAATGAACTCAACAAACTCGCGGCCGCGGCGCTGCCCTCCGCTCGGATTACCATGGAGCTGGTTGAGAATTTGGCGACTCGATCGCGCGAGCACCAGAATTATGAATTGACTGATCACATGTTGGCGCGTAACGGAAAAGCTGCCCTCAGGACCCTCAAAGAATTACTCGATGATGGAGCTGAGCCGGTGATGCTCGTCGGTCTGATTGCTGGAACTTATCGACGTTTGGCTTTGGCTCGCGAACTCCTGGCCCGCGGCGCCACGCCGAATGAGATCTTCAGCGAAGTTCGGATGCCGTCGTTCAAACAAAACGCCTACCTTGCCGCGCTCAGAAGGCTCGATTCCAGGACCCTCGCGCGCCGAATTCGTCGTATTGCTGAAGCTGACCTGGCCATCAAAACTTCCAAAGCCACGCCGCGCACCCAGGTTGAAATGCTCGTCTGCGAGCTATTGATGTGATTGCACCGCACTAAGCGTTCCCGCTTACTTCAAAGTCGATTGGCTTCAAGTCCGGCTCGACCCATTCTGACTTTGCTTTGGGCGAAGTCAGTGCGTCGGCCGAATAGTATTCATTGATCAAGTTCTTGTCCCCATACTTGTTGGTGAGTTGATTCGCCAGCTCAGCTATGGAGCAGGGAGGTTCAGGGTCAGCAAGAAAACCGCGCACCAGCCTAAGCCAGAACAAGGTGATCGTTTCGTGATAGCCGGTCTTGCCGTAAGTAGACGCCAACTTGCGAATGCCGTTCTTCATTCGCTCAACGGCTTCGTCGTAAGGCAGTCGCGAGACGTACCAGAGGGCTACCGTCAGGTGCTGATAGTGTTTGAATTGTGATGGATGAAAGCTGCATGACTCGAAAGCATCGACCAGGGCGCCGATCTCGGCATCATTCTTGAACGCATGTTTTGGATCAGACACGAAGACAATCCTTTCTTCGTCAAATAAAAAAGAAATGAGGCGGACCGATTAACGATCCGCCTCAATTCCAAAAGTCCTTGTTGAATTTTAGCACCCGCTTGCTACCGCAAGCGGTTCTGTAATCTCCTTACTTCCCGGCCGCCTGATTTACGCGCGCAGTCAGGCGAGCCTTATAGCGCGCGGCGGCGTTCCGATGCAAAACGCCTTTCTGCACGGCTTTATCGATCTCAGAAACTGTCAGCGGCAACTGCGAGCTAATTTCTTTGGCTTCACTGTCGGCCAAAGCAGACCGAAGCTTCTTAATCGACGTGCGCAATTTGGCGCGGTTGCCGCGATTTGTAAGGCGCCGGCGCTCGCTTTGCCGTACGCGCTTCTCGGCTGATTTATGGTTTGGCATTCAAAACTCCCGATCACTAATTCGCGCTTGCAAGCCGTCAAATTCCAAACGGCGCAAGCGCAAGTTCAAAACTATAAGCATCCGAACGAACAGTGTCAAGGCAGCCCGCGTCATGATTCGAAAGTAAAGGGCCTGCGCTCGGCAGGCCCCTTGCTGTACACCTGATTTTAGTTGACTCCAAGCCCTCAATCGTTCAACTGAATTGATTGGAGCACGTTGTTAAAGGTGCTGTGATAGGCGTTGAAGTCAGTGTCCGGGCTGACGGTAATGGCGTAGAACAGATTGCCATTGCGCATTAACGCGGTTGTGACCGTGATCGTTTCCGCACGGCCTGTGGCCTCGTTAATGTTGTTGAAGCTGCTCCATAACGCGGTGCGCCCACTGATGCTGGTATGTTGATAAAGGGCACGAGTACGCAAATTACTATTCGATTGAGCAAGACGATTGATGAATTCATTCGTAGCTTGTTGCAGATTTCTGCTGCTCGCCTGCGCAAGGCCAAAGTTCATGCCGTGCGTGAAAACGGCCTGGCCGTTCGCTGAACCGTAGGCGCCCTCGGGAGCGAACCAAACCGATCCCTGATCCGGCAGCTCGCGCCAATTATCCGGAATACTTACACGCAGAACTCCAAGCTCCGAGTACGAGCGATAGCGTGAAGATGGGTATCCAACTCGCGCGCCGCTCGGATACGAAGGATAGTTGCCTTGATCCGGGTAACGCCCCTGATCGGGATATTGTCCCTGATCAGGATAACGCTGGCCGCGCTGTTGAATCTCCGCCATTGAAGGCGCGCGCGGATAACTGCGTAATCGTTCCTTGATCGCAAAGAACTGGCGATTGTCGCGGCTCTGGTTGCTGACGCGCAGATACTGCGCTTCCTGATTGATGCGGGCGTAACGATTAGCCGGACTGGGGTGATCGCTTAGAAAGCCGCCGCCGCCACCGCCCTGGGATTCGATCGTGCGAAACATATTAGCAAGATCGTGGGGGTCGTAACCCGCGTTCGCCATTATTCGCGCCCCGAGGAGATCAGCTTCAGTTTCGTATTCGCGACTGTACCTTAGAAAGTAAACCGCAAATGGAGCCTGAGCGAGCTGCCCGACTTGTTGTCCGCCGAAGATCGTTCCGGCGATTCCCGCAAGGCCCGCGAAGATACTGTATTTCTGCGCTTTGGTCGCCTGAGCGGTGCCGTGGCGCAAGGCGACGTGGCTGAGTTCGTGAGCCATGACTCCGGCCATCTCACCTTCAGTGCGCGCCGCTTCGATCATGCCGCGATTGACATACATTGGTCCGCCTGGCAATGCGAATGCGTTGATGTCGCGCGCGTTAACGACTCTGAAATAGTATCTGAATTCAGGATGCTGAAACTCCGGAGGAATACTCGCAACCAGCCGCTGGCCGACGCTCTCCACATATGCATTAACCTCCGCGTCGCGGAGCAGCGGCAATTGCCGTTCGGCTTCAGCCGCAGCCTGACGGCCGAGTTTCACATCATCCGCGGGTTTGAACTTGTTCCCGTGATAACTAATTTTTGTTTGTGCGATCGCCGAAATTGGCATCACGGCAATAACCGCGGCCATGAGCCACGCGATCAACCTCGCCGATTTTTGGAATCCAAATCTTTTCATTTCCACTCCTCTCAAAAACTTCCCTCGGAGAATTGGCAACCGCGTCGAACCCATTTTGATGAACATTTTCAGAAACGCGGTTTGCCTTGGCGAATTTCAAGTCAAATCTAATGCCATTATCCCCAACCTGAGAGACACGAGATGTTGTTTTTGAAAGACTTTTTTGGCACGCCTGAATAGACTAACGATTACCTCTCAAAATCCCTCAGATCAGCTGGGCTGAGTAAGCATCTCATTTGCTCAGAGTCGGGTCTGATGTGCAAATTCGTTTATCGAAAGACTATTTCGTCGATCTCGGTCGACCAATAGTTGTCATTCCTTGAAAAGTTGCCCGGCGATCACCAGCTTCTGAATTTCCGATGTCCCTTCATAAATCCGCAGCGCGCGCACATCGCGGTAAAGCCGCTCAACCACCGAACCGCGAACCAGGCCCGTGCCGCCATGAATCTGTACGGCTTGATCAATGATTCGACCCGCGGCTTCGGTGGCAAAGAGTTTAGCCTCGCTCGCTTCGCGCGTAGAACGTGCGGTGCTGGTGTCTTTCAAGTAAGCCGCCCGGTAAACGAGCAGCCGCGCGGCGTCGATCTCGGTTGCCATGTCGGCCAGTTTCTCTTGAATTAACTGGTGGCCTGACAACGCCCGACCAAATTGCTGCCGCGACTTTGCGTGCGCAAGACTCTCGTCCAGCGCGCGCCGCGCCATGCCTGACGCCGCCGCCGCGACACTCGCGCGAAATGTATCAAGTGTTTGCAGCGCCAGACGCAGACCGTCGCCTCGCGAACCAATCAAATCTTCCGCCGGCACCCGGCAACCTTCGAATTTCAATTCGCCGATTGGATGCGGTGCCAGCATTTTGGTGCGTTCCGCCACGCTGAAACCAGGCATACGCGCGCCGACGATGAATGCAGAAATCTCGGCCCGCCCATCGTCGCGCGTTCCGGTGCGCGCAAACACAGTGTAGAAATCGGCGACCCCGGCATTCGAAATAAAGCGTTTTCGACCATCGAGGATGTAAGCATCGCCTTCTTGTCGGGCCGTCGTTTTGATCGCGGCAACGTCAGAGCCGGCATCGGGCTCAGTCAAAGCAAACGCGGCGATGGCTTTGCCGTTGTTCGCTCTCTCCAGCCAGAAGTCCCGCACGTGCTCAGTCGCAGCCAGACTGATTGCGTAAGTGCCGAGACCTTGCATGACGAAGGCAAGATCCGCCAGCGAGGATGAGTAAGAGAGCGCTTCACGAATGATGCAAAACGAGCGCAGGTCGAATGTCCGGTGGGGGAGCGGAACCGCATATCGCAACAGATCTGCTTCGACGAGTAGCCGGATGTAATCACGCAGCGCCTCGTCAATGTTCTGCTCTTCATCAATCGCTCGGACTTCAACCTGACGCGCTGAAAACTCAGCCACGCGCGCTGCCAGCGCGCGATGATCGTCGGTAAAGAATGGAGTTGTTTCTATAAAGCGATCCATAAAACCGATGTGAATAATAAATCGCAAATCGTGAACCGAACCTGAAAACGCTATTTACGATTTACGATTCACGATTTACCAAACTTCGCCTCCCGCTTCTCAATAAACGCCGTATGCGCTTCGTTGAAATCCGGATGCTGCATGCACAACGCCTGGGCTACGGCTTCGGCCTCCAAACCTGATTCGAACGCCATGTGCATTTCGCGGTTCAGCATCTCTTTTGTTTTCGCCAGACCCAACGCCGGGCCGCGCGCCAACTTTTCCGCGAATTCGCGCGTGACAGTTTCCAGTTGATCGCGCGGCACGACGCGATTGTAAAGACCAATCTTTTCAGCTTCCGGCGCCGAAATGAAATCGCCGGTCATCAGCAACTCGGTCGCTTTTGCCAGTCCGACGACGCGCGGCAGCAAATAAGTCGCGCCCATGTCAGTGCCCGCAAGTCCAACTTTCACAAAGATGAAAGCAATCTTTGCTTCTTCCGCGGCAATGCGAATGTCGGAAGCCAGCGCAATACATGAACCCGCGCCCGCGGTGGTGCCGTTAAGACTCGCGATGATCGGGTTTGGCAGCGCGCGCATGTTGCGAATCAATTCGCACGTCAGGCGCGTGAACTCGAGCAATCCCGCGGCATCTCGTCCCTGCAACTCGCCGATGATGTCGCGCACGTCGCCGCCGGAGCAAAACGCGCGACCGGCGCCGGTGATGACTACAACTCGCACATCTCTTTCATCGCGCAGCCTGGCGAAGAAATCGGTGAGTTCGCGATAGACTTCAAACGTGATCGCATTCAGCCGCTCGGGACGATTGAGCGTAATCGTAGCGATGCCGTCGCTTAATTTGTATAAAAAACTCTTGGGCTCAAGCATCAACTAACCTCTCGCATAATGAAACTAATTTTCACGCAAAGACGGCAAGGCGCAAAGAAGAGTCGCGCGTTCTTGCTTGGCGACCTTTGCGCCTTTGCGTGAAATCGCTTTTCGCGTTCTCATTTCTTGAAGACCTCTAGAGAACGGCAATAGCATCAATTTCAATCTTCGCGCCATTTTCCAGCAAACTCTTCACTTCCACCAGGACCATAGCCGGAAAGTGTTTGCCCATGCGCGCGCGATAGCGTTCGCCGATTTCTTTCATTCGCGAGCGATACTCGTTCTTATCAGTTACGTAAATCACCAGCCGCGCGATCTGCTCGGGCTTGCCGCCCGCCGCGGTGACGACAGCGATCACATTTGCCAGCGTCCGATCGAATTGCTCGACGAGATCCGCGCTGACGATTCGGTTCTCATTCCAACCAATTTGGCCCGCGATAAAAAGCAATCGGCCGCCGGCTTCAGTCAAGACGCCGTGTGAATATCCACGCGGGGCGCCGAGCGATTCGGGATTGATGAAGGTAAACCTCATGCTCATAAGAACAATTTCTCCCTCTCCCTTTTGGGAGAGGGAACGTCACACAGAAGCCTGAACGATCTCCAATTGATTCCCGCCCGGATCGCGCACATAGAATCGTGGCGCACCGGAAACGGGCCGAGCGTCGGGAATGATTTCCACGCCAGCGTCGCGAAATCTTTTCTCAACCTGGTTAAGATCGGAAACAGTGAAGCAAACGTGACGCGAACTCAATCGCCCTTGTTCTTCATCTTCGACTGACAGATGTAATTGCGCGCTGCCGATCTGATACCACGCGCCGCTGGGGCGCGAAGCGGCCGGCTTCGGTATTTGTTTCAGCCCCAGCACCGAACCGTAGAATTCTTTCGTCGCCGCCTCAAGCTCTGGGGGAACTGTTACGTTTACGTGATGCAGTTGAGTTACCATTTTTCTTCGGGTACGGAACCCTCGCGGTAGCGAGCGCGTAAAATTGGCAATTGACTCGACGACGACTAAGACTCGCACCTTACCTACCCGCTCGCTACCGCGAGCGGTTCTGTACCTCGCTAACGGTTTCGATTCTGCATCCGGGCATTGAACTCTGCCGATTTGTTCCTCGGCACGGTCAAACTTTGCCAATCACTTGATTTGAAATGCTTGGCCAGATAAACGATCTGACCGACGTGATAAGCGTAGTGCGCAAGCTGCCGATTGATCGCCTGGACCACCGTGTGATCCTGGCCGCGAATCTTGACGGTGCGCATTAAGTCTTCCGGCCGCAGCGGCTCGACCGCATCAAAGGCGCATTTCCAACCTCTCTCCCAATACGCGAGCATCGCGTCTTTTGTCGTGCCGGGCGTCATTACGAATTCCATGTCGCGATCGCGTTCGGGCTTCTCGCCGTCGGTCGTCAGAAAGTCGGTCCAGCGCGAAAGCATGTTGCCGGCCAGGTGTTTCATGTTGACGGCGATGCTGTTCGACTCTTCGTCAAGCGCGCGAAAGAAATCTTCGTCACTAATTTGCGCGAAAGCGCCTTCCGCGAGCTTCTTGTAATAGCGAAAGGTGTACAACGCGTCTTCGAGATAGTGTTGGCTGATTGATTTGTCGTTCATGTTGTCTTCTCAGGGTACTCCGTGTCCTCTGTGGTGAAATCTAATCGTCTAAATAAATTCAACACGGAGGATTCACGGAGTTACACGGAGGTTAGCGCCTCGCGAAGCTTGTCAGCAGCGTCGGCCCGCTTCACCGATTTTTGTTCTCCTGTCTGCATATCCTTGATCGCAACTTCGCCGCGTGCGCGCTCGTCGTCGCCAACAACCGTCACGTAGGGAATGCCGCGCGATGATGCATACTTGAATTGCTTCGCCAGCTTATCCGCCTCCGGATAAAGATCGACGCACAGGCCTGTGCTTCTCAATTCAGTCGCTAAGGCTATGGCATCATCAACCGAATCTTCACTCCAGATTGTAACCATGACCTCCGCGGGTGATGAAACCAGCGCCGTCGGAAACATCTTCCGCTCGCTCATCACCACGATGATGCGTTCGAGGCCCAGCGAGAAGCCGCACGCCGGCACATCTTTTCCCAGAAACATTCCCACCAGATTGTCATAACGGCCGCCGCCGCCGAGGCTGCCTGCAAGATCGGTTACGTTAATTTCAATGATTGCACCTGTGTAGTAAGCCAGCCCGCGCGCCAGCGTCGGATCGAGTTTGATTCGCTGATCGACGCCACTCGCCTTCGCGAATTGTAGAATCTGACGGAGATCGTCAACGCCTTTTGCGCCGATCTCATGAGCGCCAACAAACTCAACCAAACGTCCGAGTACAGCAGCGTTGAATGCTTCTCCTTCGAATGAAGTGGCTTCCTCGGGCGCAAGGCGCACAGCGCGTTCGACCGATTTAACGGCAAAGAAGTCAAGAAGTCTCTCGCGAGCCCTATCGCTAATGCCGCACGCGGCGAGTTCCTTATCAACTTCTCGTGACCCTACCTTGTCTAGCTTATCGACCGCGATCAGAGTAGCCGCATGTTTATCGGGGAAAACGCCCGCTTGATCGAGAATTCCGGTTAAGACCTGTCGGTGATTCAGACGAATCATGAAGTCATCAAATCCCAGTGCCTCCAGCGCATCGCTCGCCGCCGAAATCAATTCTGCTTCGACGATCATCGATCGAGAGCCGAGCACATCGACGTCGCACTGATAGAACTCGCGGAACCTTCCCTTTTGTGGACGGTCGGCTCTCCAAACGGGTTGAATCTGGTAGCGCTTGAAGAAGTTTGATAGCTCATTCTGGTAATGCGCAACCACGCGCGCTAGCGGAACGGTAAGGTCGTAGCGCAGTGCAAGGTCATACTCTGGTTCTTCACCTTCGGGCGGATCTGGCAAGCCACGCTTTGATATCTTGAAGATAAGTTTATTGCCTTCTTCGCCATACTTGCCCATCAAGGTCTCGATGTTTTCGACGGCCGGAGTCTCCAACGGCTCGAAACCATAGCGCTCGTACACTTCCTTTATGATACGAATCACGTATTCGCGTTTGCGGACTTCGGCGGGCAGGAAATCGCGCATGCCGCGTGCTGGTTGGGTTTTTGCAGAAGACATCTGAGTTAGCTCTGAAGCAATTCGCCGTGAATCATAACCTGAAACCAGCCTTGTCTGAAAAGTTCCAGCCGCAGAGCGGCAAAATGTATATAGCTTGACGCAGCCATGCTCTAATCAACTCCGCGATAAGCGAAATGCGCAACATTCCGCTTATCCCGGAGAATTTTCAATTGACGGCGGCATGCGCTATAAACATTTCGTGCCTGACGGCACTCTTTTTTCCAAACTACTATGAGCTCCGCATCTCTCGCCGAAAACTTCGTTACCCCATCAACGTCGGCGCCGCTTAGCGTGGCGCTGCGCAACATCTTTCTCACCCTTACATTGACGGTCGCGTCGCTGGCGTTGGCGGGATTTCTTTGGCGCGAACAAGGCTACGAAATGCTGATCGTCACCATGGGTTGGCCGCATGTCACTCTTGGGTTTGTTTTCTATCTGGGTCGCGTCGTGCGTGGCGAGACAAACGCCCGCGAAGGGTTTGTCATGCTCGCGCTGCTGACGCTGGCGATCTGGATCATTCATTACAACTTTGCCATCACGGGTTTGATTTACCTTTATTTTCTCTATCACGCCTTTCGCGACGAGCTTACTGTCTATCTGCAAACGCGCGCGCGGCATCGCCCTGGCGCCGGTGTGTATGCAGTCGCCGGAGTTGGACCGGCGATTCTTTTGATGTTGCTGATTCCGCAACAGCAAAACTTCAGGCACGATTTGCGCCGCGCAGAATTTAGCGACGCGCAAATCACGCGCGACGGCTGGACATTGATCTCGTTCAAGCCGGTGCCGAACTCGCGCGGCCGTGATTTTTATTTTTACCTGCAGGCTCCGCACACGGACGGTGTGCGGACATTCACCACGGACGCCTCAGCGACCGATGAACGCCGTGACGGTGAAATCCTGGTTAACGATCGCAGATGGCCGCAAGCTTCAGACCTGGTATTTCAACCTCACTATGCCGGCTTGCCGGCGTCTGCGGCGCTTGCCGAGACGGCGACAATCCCGGTGCTCCTGACCGGCGGACATCGAGTAGGACAAAGTTTTCGCGCCCGGGAAAATAACCTCGATGGAATCAGGCTGCCAATAGATCGACTGGAGCCGAGCGCAACCCAGACCAATTTTGTCTTCCATCTGGCGTCACCACCGCTATTGCCTTACTCGCCCGCGGTTGCCGACGCGCGGCTGATCTTGATCGTGTTGTTGAGCGTATTGATCGCCTGGAAATTGCTATGGCAACGCAGGCTGGGAAATCAAATATGGATTTACTTGCTGGTAATCGCGGGCGGTTTCGCGGTCGCACAAATGATTTTGAAGAGTTCGAATAACGCCGGCTATGCCTTTCCTTTGATTTTCCAGTTCGTAGTCGTGTTTCATTATTGGAGCTGGTATGTGTTTTCGTTCGATAAGCTGCGCGTGATGAGGACCTCGCCACCGCCCGGCAACGCGAATCTCAACCGCTATGATCGAGTGTTGGCGCGACTTCGATCCATGCCCAGCTTCGCCGCGTTCGTAGTTGTGCTGACTCTGCTTTCAGGACTGGGAGTGTTTTGGTATTACAAGCTGAACGGTCCCGGAGCGCTGCGCTTTGGGTTCGACTACAACTATTTCCTCTATTTCCTGGTCTTCCACGTCACGTTCAGTTTTCATCCGAAGCTGCGACTGCGAAGTGCCTCACGTTGAGATGATTGAGCCGCTCGCTACCCCGACAGGTCGGCGTTCTGTAATTCTTCGAGATAAGCGCGCGAGTACTCGACGTAGTTTTGCCAGTATGAATCGAGATTTGCAACCTCCTCGTCGGTCAATGGGCGCTTGACTTTAGCAGGCATGCCCATCACCAGCGAACGCGGCGGAATGATCGTTCCCGGCGTGACCAGCGAGCCCGCGGCCACCAGCGACTGCGCGCCCACGCGCACATCGTCCAGGACAATCGAACCGATACCAATCAACGAACCGTGCTCGACGACACAGCCGTGCAGGGTCACGCTGTGGCCGACCGTCACTTGATCTTCGAGGATCGTTGGAAGCTGTCCCGTGCGCGTGTGCAGGACGCAATTATCCTGGACGTTCGTGCGTGCGCCGATGCGAATGTAGAACATGTCTCCGCGCGCGACCGTGCCAAACCATATGGAAGCTTCTTCTCCGACGTGAACGTCGCCGATTACCTGCGCGCTGTCGGCGATGAAGGCGGATTCGTGAATTTGCGGACGAACGCCGCGAAATGGGCGAATCATAATTGGCGGAGATTATGACAATCGGAAAGGCAAAAGAGCAATACGTCCGGCGAAGTTACCCGGTCGCTTGCGCAGAGTATTTCGCCGAGCGCCGCGCGATCAGTGCCACCGGCAAACCGACCAACAGCGCGTGTCCGATCACTCCGTTCAGGAATACTGCCCATGGAATCGGGGCAGTGCGTGGCCCAATTGCCGACAACGGCAGCACGACATAGTTCATCACGAAATAAGCTCCCACGCCGTAAGCGAGTCCCGACGTTATTGTATGTCGAGTGAGTGTCGGCAGAAAGGTGCTGGCAAAGTAAAAAACCGTCGCGATAGTGAAGGCGATCAAGAAGTGAAGAAAGGCCCCCAGCAACACAGTCTTCATTCCGCCATTGATCGCCGCCTCGCGCCCCAGCAACCCAGCCGCGATCGATTGAAAGATACGAGCCGGTTTTAGACCATTGCGGATCCCATAGAAGGTGATAGCGTCCAAAATGTCCAGCACGCCAACGGCTAAACCGCCATAGACGATCGTGTCGAAGGCACGCGGGCGCGCAAGAGCGCGATTACTCATCAGTTTTCCCGGCATTATTTTTCTTCAACGATGCTTTCTTCAAGTGTTGGAATCGCAGAGAACTCCGTGAGTCTACCGCAAGTCACCATCGAGCCATAGCCACTCGCGCGCGCTTGACGTTTGCTGCCGGCCATGACAGATTGCGCGTCGTGGCGCAAAGCGGCAAACAGATGATGGCAAAATTGATCAGTTTCGCTGGCTGCATTGCGCTCGTTACCTTTGCGGCAGGTTGCGGCAACTCGCTTTACAAGGTCAAACCGTTCGTCAAACTTCCGCCGATGCCCGAATCGGCAAAGGCTGCGGACCTCGGTTCGATTTCATTTCGGGCCGCGCCAATGCTGACTGATGAAGAAAGCCAGGAGTTGTTCGAATCAAATCTGCAATTGGCGGGATTGTTGCCCGTGCGCATCGAGATGGTTCACAACAGCGGCGAGGCGATTGAATTCAGGAAAGTTCGGATTCGCTTGCACGACGCTGCCGGCGCTGAATGGAAAGCGATGCCGGCGAAGAAAGCCATCGCGCGTATTCTGAAAGCGAACAGCGTTTATGCGTACAATCCGAACTCACGCAAGACTTTTGAGAAAGAGTTTGGCGCGTACGAGCTTGATCTGAAGACACCGCTAACCCATTCCGAACACCGGCGCAGCGGCTTTCTTTTTTTTCAGTCGCCGAAGAAAGAACCGGTGGCCTCACCGCATGGCCTGGTGCTTACGGTTGAAGGTCTGTCGCAACCAGCCACGATCACAATTAACTGATTTTAATGTCGCCTGCCGACGTTGCACTTAGACTTCCGCCAGGGCTTTGTTTTAGACTTCTGACTAGCAATTACGAACCCAAAATTATTGATGAAGTCTCCGCGTTGCGGACTTCATAACTGAAAGGACTTATGCCATGACTCCGGAACGACAACAACCAACACCAGCACTTTTCTTTGACACGCTCAACGCCCATCAGCGAACGGAAGCGATCAAGACGGCAATCGAACTCGGCCTGTTTACCGCGATCGCCGAAGGTAAGACGACCGTTGCAGAGATAGCCAGGGCTTGCGCTGCATCGGAACGCGGCACGCGAATTCTTTGCGACTATCTCGTGATCATCGGATTTCTCACCAAACCAAACGGCAATTACCGTTTGACGCCTGATTCGGCGATGTTTCTGGACCAGCATTCTCCAGCCTACATGGGCAGCGTGATTGATTTCATTCTATCGCCGACGGTAACTGACAACTTCAAACAATTGACCGCGGCGGTCAAGAAGGGCGGGACTGCTGCCGATGAAGACACGGCGCTTGAGCCGAATCATCCCATGTGGGTAAAGTTCGCGCGCGCGATGGCCCCGATGATGGCCATGCCTGCGCAGCAGCTCGCGCCGCTGGCTGATCCGGAAGCGAGTCAGAAACTGAAAGTTCTGGACATCGCCGCGGGTCACGGTCTGTACGGTCTCGCCTTCGCAAAACGAAATCTACAAGCGGAAATTGTCGCCGTCGATTGGCCCAACGTGCTCGAAGTCGCAATGGAAAATGCCCGGGCGGCGGGAGTGTCGGATCGTTATCAGACAAAACCCGGCAGCGCCTTCGATGTCGATTACGGCACCGGCTATGACATCGTGCTGTTGACAAATTTCCTGCATCACTTTGACGTGCCGACGTGCGAAGGGTTGCTGCGCAAGGTCCACTCTGCTTTGAAAGATGGAGGCCGGGCAGTGACGCTCGAATTTATTCCGAATCCCGATCGAGTATCACCGCCGCAAGCCGCGGCTTTCAGCATGATGATGCTCGGAATGACGCCCGCCGGTGATGCGTACACATTCGCCGAACTCGAAACTATGTTTCGCAACGCAGGCTTCGCGCGCAGCGAAATGAAAGAGCTGCCGCCGACTATTCAACGCGTAGTGATCAGTTACAAGTAATGTTGGAAGCATCTACTGTGAATTCTGGAACCGAGAAGTGTTTCTTCCCTCTCCCTCTGGGAGAGGGTGAGGGAGAGGGCGTTATGGAACCAAAGCGCGTCGATACTCTTTTAGTTCGCCTTTCTTCTCTAATCCCTCTCCCCGGCCCTCTCCCAAAGGGAGAGGGAGTCTTTCCGCGGACAATCAAATCCATTTTCAGGTTGACTGTGATTTCCGGGTTGATCGCATGTATCGGCGCTGCTGTTGTCAGCGGCCAAACGCGCGTCTATTTTGCGCGCGGCGCCACCCGAGCAACCGTGCGCGGTTATCTGCGCGGCATGCGCGATGAAGCGCTCTATGTTCTGCGCGCGAAAGCGGGCCAGCATATGCGCGTGGAGATTCGCGGCCGCGGACCGACGCGCGGAACAGTGACATTTCCTTCCGGCGAAGGCGAAGGCGGACCGGGTGGCGTAGTGTTCGACGGAATTCTTCCGGCCACGGGTGACTACCGTATCCGGATAACTGAAAGCAGCATGGCTGAGGCGTGGCGCGGAAATTTCACTCTCATCATCGACATCCTGACCGGAGATTCAAGCGCAAGAGGAAGTGGCAGTGATCAAAATCTCGCACGTTACGTGGGCCAATATCCGAGCGATCTATTCCGCGGTGCGCCAAATTTGAAGACTCGCCTGCACACGCTGCTAGGCGCGAACTACCGATCGTTTTTTGATCGACTTCAGACTGAAATGGCGATTGAGAATGATGGCGGCGCGCTGGTGGCGCGCGGGTGCATGGCGCACTCATGCGGAATCGAAGAAGCCATCCTGGTTATCAATCTTGACGACGGCATCCTGCATTGCGCGATCAGGTTCAACAGTAGATTCAGAACCTTCAGTGAAAACCGGGCCAGCATTCCCGCAGCGTTGAATCGTGCTATGCGACAGTAACGAGCGGCTGAGAAGTCATCAAGCTACTCGAGACAGAAGATCGAGGAAGGTACGAAAATAACTCGCCGCAAAACCTGAAACATATCTCTGGAGCTAAGGAGTCCTGGTTGCGTTAGCGTTGGTTGTCCCCTTAACGGTGGTGTCACCATAGACAAACACGCTGTATCGGTTGCCGGCTGGGATGATCGCAGGTTTGCCTTTCTTTAATCCCCAGAGCAATCCCAGTGGGCCGAGCAGAACCGTGGTTGCGACGGCTGCTACCGCAACAGTGCTGCCCTTGCTATCGCCTAACTCTCTTTTCGTGAAACGACAGGGCACCCGATTCCCATCCACAGCCTGAACGTCTTGCATCGCCCATTCAAGTTTTCCGGCATGCCCCCAATGACCGGCATGTTTAGCAGTAGTGACCCTCGCCCGCGCCGACGCATCTTTTTCAAAGATCGTGACACCATTAAGTTGAACGGGCCACAATCATGAAATCGACCACGTCGCCTACCTTGGCTTCCTCTCCTGAGAGGGTGTTCTTGAGTTGAATTTCGATTTCCGTACCGTCCGGCACCTTGACCGTCGTCTCAACGCCGGGTGATACAGTTGACGGCGAGTTGGGCGTCGCAAGACCAGTACTCTGCACCATTGCGAGGACCACGGGGTCAGGTACGCCGGCCGTCTTCAGTTCAGCCAGCGCCGATGGCGCGGTGTCGAACTTTGATGCCGATGATTTGATCTTGGCGATAATCACATCGGTAGCGAGGCCGCTCTTGACCATGTCCATAACATCCTTGTTGGTCAACAGAGAGGCGGACGGCGTCTGGTTTTGTGCGGGCTCCTGGGTTTGGATTAACGGGGCCGCCACGAGCAAATGAAGCAGCACGGCGGCCAGGAGGGCAGAGAGCATTCTTCTCATGAGGATATTCCTTTCAGTCGGCTTGTAATTCTCCAGGGACCAACTGTGGCAGAGCGGATGAACTAAACAGAAACCGTTTCTTCTTCCACCAGATAAGGTGTCGTGGGCGCCAACGGTCTACTATTATCGTCAGCGATGATTGCGTTAACTATTGGCAGACTCAGCGAATGCTTCTTGGGAATGTTCGGAACGTTGTGCCCCGCAGCATAGACGGCGTGGCGCCCGTGCTCTTCGTACCATTCGCCCAGGTTGGCGGTCTTGTGCATGTTCTCGATGATTTGACGCCAGCCGACTCCGGTGTTGTAAGCGCAGAATGAAATCTCGCCTTCCTGGGTGCCGTAAGGAATCACGCACATTTCTGTGCGGCGGAAATCGTAGTTGAAAAGATCCTGGAACCACATGCCTTCAACGCACAGCACGCGCCAGTTGTCGTTTAGATCGTCGGTGCCGGCGCTGGTCATGCGGTCGTTGCGATCGGAATTCGAATTCGTCGAAGACGGTTTGAACAGGTTGATAATCTGCGAAATCGGAAAACCTTCCGGCGCGCGCGAGGCGTCAAAATTGCGCATGATCGCCATGCCAAGCTGCGCATAAGAAAGCTTCTTGCCGCGCGCAGTGTCGGTGATCACCGCCACGTCTTTCATGAACTGCTCGTAGTTGAAGAACTCGAACAGCGATCTGAAATCGCCGGTCTTGCGGTTTACCACGGCGAGCGAAAAAATGCCGCAGTTCGGATGGCAGTTGCACGACGACCACCCCCACGGCGCGTCCGCGCCCTGCAGCATATCCATCACGCTGGTGAACGCTGAGTAAGAAGACAGCGGGAACCAATCGCGCAACGGCTGTATTCGCCCGCTAAGCTGATCTTTTAAATCGTGCGTCATGCCTGCGAGTGTGTAGCGCCATTTCGTCCGCAGTTGATCGGAAATATCTTCGTCGCGGCCGGTGAATGAAACCGGCTGAAAGGCGATGGTTTGGACTTTATCGATGTTTTTGGCGGCAAACTCTACAATCTGACCTATAGCATCGTTGTTGATGCTGTTGACGATCGTGACCACGAGCGTGACCTTGATGCCGACGCTCGCCAGATTTTCAATTGCGCGCACTTTTACATCGAACAGATTACCGACGCCGCGATGCTTGTTCTTCTCCTCGCCGACGCCGTCGAATTGCAAATAGACGCCGTGCTGTCCCGCGGCTTTTGCGGCCTTGCAAAACTCAATGTCTTCGGCAAAGCGAATGCCGTTGGTCGCCGCGAGAATTCGATAGAAACCGATCTTCTTCGCATAGGCAACTGCCTCGAGATAATAAGGCGACAGCGTCGGTTCGCCGCCTGAGAAAAGAATGATGACCTGGCGTCGCGGCTTGAATGAAACGGCGCGATCCAGAATTGCTTTCGTATCTTCGAACGTGGGTTCGTGTACATAGCCGACCTGGTTTGCATCCATGAAACACGGATTGCACATCATGTTGCAGCGGTTGGTGAGATCGACTGTCAGCACTGCGCCGCGGCCAAATTTAATCGACGACGTTCCGTGCCGGTGAACGTTCGCGTCTTCCGCCGCGCGAAAGTCGCGCCCGAAAAACAATGATTCAATTCTTTCCAGGAATGCCGGATCGGTAGAGAGCACATCCTCAAACTCGCCGTGTTTCGGACAAGTCTTGCGCATCACCACGCGGCCGTTGTCTTCGAGTATCTGTGCTTTGATCTCACCCGGATGCGTGTGCATCAAAGTTTCGAGTGGCGTGGTACCGTCGATAACCGCGGTGCGTACTTCCTTAACGCAGCGGGGACAAAGTGAATCGGTCTCTCTGGGAAAACCAAGCGGTGGCGCCGATCGTTCGTAGGATTTCAGCAGCGGACCAGGGGCCCATTTCGGGCGGATGGCGTCGCCTTCAGGAAGACGTTTGTTGACTGATTGAAAAGCTTTCCAAGCTACGTCCGAAAGCGTGGAAACGATCTTGGAACCGGTAAGGCCGGCCAGCTTATTTTCATCGCTCTCGCCGCGGCGAAATTGATCACTGAACAAAGAAACACTCTCCTCGGTGGCGCTTAATTCGAATAAGACGCGCCGGATAGATTATTAGCCTGGAAAACCTAATGAACGCAGCCGCTGGCAGTCTTGACCGGACGCTCTGCTCAGCGACGCTAGTCATGATAGTTTGCCGCCATGTCAAAGGCAAGACAAAAACCCCTGCAGCGTCAGATCTTGACGAAGTCTCAACGAAGAACGTCAATGTTTTCGCGAACTTAGCCACAATCTGTTCGCGATCCATAGTTAGCCGTTGTACTATTTGGCCGCGAATCCTTGAAGATATTCGTGAAGACAACCAGCAAAACAGTCTCGGCGCTGGCAACGCATGTCGGTGGCCGCGTTATAGGTGACGGCCACGTCTTGATCGATCGAGTTGCCGGGCTTGAGTCTGCCGCTGAAGGCGAGATAGCGTATGTGGAAGATGAAAAATTCTTTGAAGTAGCAAATAAGAGCAAGGCCTCGTGTGTCATTGTTCCGGAAGGATCTGACCTGAACGCGCCTTGTCGCATTGAGGCCAAAAAACCAAAACTTGCCTTTGCGTTGATTGCCGAGATCCTGCATCCGCAGAAAATACACGCGCCGGAAATTCATCCCTCGTCAGTCATCGCGGCCAACGCGCGAATAGGTGAAGAAGTCTTCATCGGCGCTTTCGTCTGTGTTGGCGAGAATTCGGTAATTGGCGAAGGAACACAAATCCGCGCGGGCGCAAAAATTGGCGATGGGGTCATCGTCGGAAAGCATTGTGTCATTCATCCCAACGTCTTTCTTGAGGACGGCGTGACGATCGGCGACCGCGTGATCCTTCACGCAGGCGTGGTGATCGGCACTGACGGCTTCGGCTATGTCCGAGACGACGTGAGCTATCACAAGTTTCCGCAGATCGGCACCGTAGTAATCGAAGACGATGTTGAGTTAGGCGCAAACGCCTGCGTAGATCGCGCGGCTCTGGGACGCACGCGCATCGGACGGGGCAGCAAGATCGACAACCTGGTCCACGTCGGCCACAACTGCGACATCGGCGAGCGGGTAATCATCGCGGCCCAGACCGGCATCAGCGGCAGCGTGGTTATTGAGGATGACGTCGTTGTCGGTGGGCAAGTTGGTTTTGGCGATCACATCCGCGTGCAGAGCGGCGCCGTGATCGGATCCAAGGCGGGAATTCTTCCCGGCAAGATCGTGCGTCCGGGAGTTTGGTGGGGCATCCCCATTCAGCCGTTGGAAGAGTATAAGCGACTGAACGCGCACCTGGCGCGAGTGCCGCAAATGCGCGAAGAATTGAAAGAGATTGAAGCGCGTCTGGCAAAGCTCGAAGAAGATCGAGACAGCTAATTTCACGCAAAAGGCGCCGAGACGTTATCAAGTGCTTTTGTCCAAGCAAAGGCGCGAAGCGAAACTCACGGCGCGAAAGAAAAACCAAGGTGAACTTGTCATGATTTTGGTTGACAACGCGGCCTGCTATGCGCGAATCTTGTCTCAGAGCTTTGCACTCCGCGAAGCCTTTCCCCCAAACAGAGCGATTATGAAATCACCCTCGGTCTCAGCTCTAATTTCTCTCATCGCTTTTCTATCGATCAGCATTGCGGCCCAATCCGTACGTCCGGATCCGATGACCCGGCCGCGTACAGTCGCCGGCTCAAGAGCGGAAAGCACCTCGAAGACGCCTTCTAAAATTCCGGCAACGCAGAGTCAGACGCCATCGCGTTCTTCCAATAGTGGAACCAAGGCTGGCGAGCGAGGTTCGTCCGCGAGCGCGTCAAAACAGGCCGACGAAGATCAGAGCAGCTCGACTTCGGCAGCGCGCGAGGAATCGAGCGCCGGCCAGCGACGGTTAACGCCCAGCAGAATTCACGTGCGGATCACGGAAGCTGAACGGCTCCTTAAATCACGCGCCGTACCGACCGCGATGACGAGCTCGGCGCTCGATTACGTCACGGTGGCCGCATTATTGCCGGAGACTTCACAGATTCATTTGATCAGAGTCGCGAAGCAGAGCTTTCTTACCAAAGGCGCGGAACTTTCGTTGACGACTTCGCTGGGACTGACGGTACAACTGCACGTCGTCCGCGCAAATGGGGTCAATACCGCCGTTACGATCTTCGACAATCTGAACCGGTCGTTGGCGCCTTTGGTCGTGGAATTTCCGATTGAGCGATTCGGTAGGTTTCGCGAGATGGCTTATTACACTTCGGCACATCCGGCTTTGCTTTCATCCGATTTGACGAAAGCCGGCCAGACTTACGTCAACTCGATGGTTGACCTCGCGGCGAAGCGCGTGCGTGACCGAGGTGTCCCGATCGCGCAAAATATCGTCGAAGAAGCGAAGCGTCTTTGTATCGTCGAACATGTCGATCACGATCGCTTTCGCAATGAAAACCGCATCGCGCTGTTCGATGAAATTTACTCGCTCTACGCGCTGAACGAACTCGACACTTATCGTTATTCGGTTAGCTCCGCGGGCGCCGGCGGCATGGTGCAGATGATTCCGTGGGCTTATCAGCTCGAACGCCAGCGTCATCCCGGCGTGGGTTTGAATCCCGATTTCGTGGCCGGCATGCGCAATCATGGAAACGCGCTGGAAGCGATGTTGCTTTACATGCAGGACACCTGGAACGATCTGCTGGCAAGCGAAGACATCCAATCGGCCTTAAGCACGAAGCAAGCCACGACCAGGGAACTGCTGGCGGCGGCTTATAATTCAAACGCCGCGAAACTACCCGGCTACATCCGCCGCGCCGGCGCCGGCTGGCGCGCACTGATTCCGCGCGAAACACAAATCTATCTGCAAATCTATCAATCGCTGGATGGCCTGGCGAAGGCGAAAGACAATCACGCTCGCAAGTTACAGAACCGCGAGCGGTAGCGAGCGGATGCTACCATTCAAGCTCGGAAAGACCTGAGTTCCTTTTCTGATCGTGTGGCCGCATCCGGTCGCTACCCGACAAGTCGGGGTTCCGAAATCAGAGAAACACCCGGTTCCGATGCCGGGTGTTTTGCTTTGCGCTTTTGGGCCCTTTCAACTATCTTGGCGGTTCGACTTTACGGGGAACACTAATTACTAGTTACTAGCTGAGGAGGCTTCGGGTCATTCGCATGAAACATTTTATTTTGAAACTAGCCGTGATTAATCTCTCAATAATCGCAGCGCTAACGATCTTCATCGATCGCAGCCACGCTCGCGGAACGCAGACCGCGCCGGCCGCGCCGCAAGAGAAAACGGTCGAACAGGTGCAAAAGAATATCAAGGTGCTGACCGGGATGCCGCAGTCGCAACTGATTCCGGTGATGAATTTCTTTGCTGCATCCTTGGGCCGGCGTTGCAATTTTTGCCACGTGAATAAGAACGGTCAATGGGATTATGTTTCAGACGAGAAGCCGGAAAAAAATACCGCGCGCGAAATGATCAAGATGGTTCTTGACGCCAACAAGACAACCTTCAAGGGCAGCGTAGAGGTTTCGTGCTACACCTGTCATCGCGGGCGGAATCAACCACAATCGGTTCCAGCTTTGCCTTTGCCGCTGCCTTCGCCGCCGCCGGGAAGTGCTGCCGGCGCCGGCGGTCAGAGCGCGTCGGCCTCTGCAGTGCCTCCGAGCGATCAGCCTCAAGCTTCGCCGAGTCCGGCTGCGGCATTACCTTCCGCAGACGATATCTTTAGTAAATACATCGCGGCTCTCGGTGGCCAGCAGGCGATCGACAAGTTGAAGTCACGCGCGGCCAAAGGAACCTTGATCCAGGCCAACGGCAACACACTACAGTTTGAGTTCTATCAAGTCGCGCCCGATAAATTCTATCAACTCGTAACGACTCCTCAGGGCCCTTTCGAACGCGGGTTCAACGGAACAGTGGGTTGGGAAAAGTCAGCGCGTGGCGTCCGTGAGCTTACGGTAGGTGAATTGGCCCAGGTCAGGGCCGCGAATAGTCTCTTCAGCCTGATCAAGCTCAAAGAACAATTAACCCGCGCGCGCGTTAGCGGTAAGGAAAAGATCGGCGATCGAGAAGCCTATGTAGTGAACGGAACGACCGTGGACGGGAAACGCCAGCGTCTTTTCTTTGATGTCGAAACGGGATTATTGCTGCGGAGAATAACCTACACGCAGACAATGATTGGAGTGATTCCCGAAGAAGCTGACTTCGAAGATTACCGCGAAGTAGACGGAATCAAATTTCCTTTCACGGCGCGGAGCTCAACGATCGAGGTTGGCAACCCGATCTCGACGAGAAAATTTACCGAGATAAAACTGAACGCGGCTGCAGATGAGTCGAAGTTCAATATGCCGCCCGCGCCGAAGCCGGCAACACCCTGAGAGGCGACCGGGATAATGGCCCCAAACCTTCTGGCCAGCCGGTGCTTGGCTCCACAGTCAGCATCCGCGCGCGCGTCGTTCCTGCATTCTCGTACACGATACCGATGCTGGACGCCGCGACGAGCAAAGAAAATTAAATTGTTTGTAGAGCCACCTACTTAAGGTTCTGATCAAATAGCACCGGGTGACCCACAGAGCTACCTCAGATAAAGTTTCAGGACAAAGGCGGCTCCTATAGCGCCCCCAGGATTAGGGGCTCCTGCCCACCAGACATCGACTCTGTATGCGCCAGGGGGCACTTCGTGTGGTCCCTTTCCCACCTTTTGAAAAAAGTTAGAAGCGTACATATCGACGTCGCGTTCGGCCTCCAACGCGACAGCGGGACTCTTCGGGATATGGCCATAGGGAGTCTCGTAATGTCCAGGCATGTGTACCGGACCAATAATCGGAAGAGGATTAATACGAGTCAGCGTAACCTGGAACAGCGCTAAATTCGACACACCGTAGTTTTGCCTACTTCCCACGATAGCGCTCACATGAGCATCCAGACAGTTCCCCTGCACAAGGTTCACCCTGGTGCTCAAAACGGGAGTCTTATCGAACTGGCCGCCTTCACCTCCACCCGGGCTGGTGCCATAAACGGCGGAGGTAAACTTCACACCCTCGTACCCAACGTCAAGCACCTGCGTAATCGGCCCTTTGCAGACGAGCACTGCGGCTGCTGTTGCTTGCGGGGCGGGGCCTCTTCTCGCCTCCTGGTCCGCTTTCTTGGCTGCCTCGACTTCTTCTTTCGAAAACGTAGAGCGCTCTTGCGCGTTTACTACAACGGCCGTAGTCAGCAAAATAATCAACGCAAGGAAACTGATGAACCAAATTGCATGCCTATTGTGTTTCATTTTGGTAATCTCCTTTTTCTTCAGGTCGGGCATGCGCGTTCGTATCCCGACTCGAATGTTTGAGACGCTTTCTGCCTTAATGGCAATCACAACCAGCGTCCGGTGGATTGCGACGCCGGCAGGTAATTCTTTTGGCAAGTAAGCCAAAAGTGTTTACTGCCAAGCAAATAATTAGAGCGAGACCACTAAGAGCTTAGGCGACCTGCCTACTATCTTGATGTCATGATATTTTCCCTGCTTGATTTCGGTTTTAGGTCTAGAGATCGAGGATCGGGAGCCCAAAACCGTCTATGAAACGCGCCCTTGATATCAAAGTTGCATGACGATGTCAATCATTTCGCGGCATGATGTATTAATCTCGAAAGATAGTTACCGCCGATCGGAATTGCCAACCAACTACGCGCCGATTTTGTTATCCGGGCTAACGAACGGTGATCGAAGTACATGACTAAATTCGAGGTCGGCTGAACGATCTCAAGCTTTGCGAAAGACTCGTTGTCGCTGATCGTCACTTTTTCTCGATTGATTCGCAATCTCGCAACGACGCGTCAAGATGCGCGAGAGCCGACTCGAGTTGGGCGCGGTAGCGCGAATTCGTCGCTACTTTCAAACGACTGAGGACCTGTGAACGCGACAGCAATAAAGATTGCCTCCGCTCGCGTAGCCCGCGTTCGTCCGCGGACAAGTGAGGCTTGATCTGCGCGTCACGGTTAGCCTCGGCGGAGCTCATCTGATCTTCAACTGACTTGCTTTCCCATCCGCGTGCCATTGACCAATTATAGCGCTTACTTCCATTCGCGCCTCACAACAATCCCCTGACCCAACCGCCATCGACCTGCAGCGTCACTCCAGTTATGTAAGACGCGCGCTCAGAGGAGAGAAACGCAATGGCGGCGGCGATCTCTTCGGGTTGGGCCATGCGACGCATCGGGGTCTGGCCAGCCCAGGAATCAATCATTTCTTCCTTTGATTTCCCCATCGCTTTGCTTCGCGCCTCAGCAAGTTCGGCCTGTCGCTCAGTCAACGTGTAACCCGGCGCGACGTTATTCACGGTCACGCCGTCGGGCGCAACTTCGTTCGAAACTGTTTTGGCCCAACCAGTCAAACCAGCCCGCACGGTGTTGGAAAGCAACAACCCTTCGATCGGCTGTTTCACTGAGACAGACGTAATGTTGATGATGCGTCCCCACTTTTGCTCGCGCATGCCCGGCAGCACGAGCTTTACCAATCTAATTGCGGAAAGAGCGTTGAGTTCAAATGCGTTCCGAAACATCTCGATGTCCGTGTCTGCAAAAACCGTCACCGGTGGTCCGCCGGCATTGGTGACACAGACGTCGATTCTCCCGGCGTGCGCAATTGCTTCATCGACAAAACGCGCGATGTCGGCATTCTTGGTCACATCGGCGCGCAGACCGGTAACTTCCGTGCCCGTCTCGGCATGAATCTTCGCGGCGGCTTCACGAGCATGCGCTTCATTACGCGAGCACAAGAAGACGCGCGCACCCTCACGCGCCAGCTCGCGCGCGGCCGCGAAACCGATGCCCCGACTGGCGGCAGCAACCAAAGCCACCCGACCACTTAGTCCCAAGTCCACGGCAGTTTCCTTTCTCGATTTAAGAGCGGGCAAAAGTTAAGAGACGGCAATAGCCCGACCGTTAGGGAGGGCTCATAAGAAGGAGCCCTTGCTTACGCACGGGCTAATGCCTCGCTTCGCGGACCCGCAAACACGCATCCACGAGTTTTACCGGATCGTCATCATAGAACACGCGCGCCGCTGTTTGCTTATTGAATACAGTCAACAGTCTTTCAACTTCATCCGCAACTCCGCCCGTGCCAGTCAAACAGCCGATGATTTTTCCTTCGTCGTAAGCGATAGTGAATTCGTTGAGCGATCCGATCGAGCCGGCTATGAACAGAACGACCTCGCACGAGCGAATCAGCACCACATTGCGGCCCTTCAAGCCAAAACCGGTGTAGATGATTACGTCACAAGCGTCGATTGGCAAGTCGTACCGTTCGGTATGCTCATGATAGTCATGGGCCGGAGAGATACCGATATGTACTGCCCCGGCATCGTGCGCGGCTTTGCCGGTTGCATAAACCAAACCTGTGGTAGCGCCGGTCAAGAGAATCACGTTGCGGTCCGCAATGACCTTGCCGAGCGCCGCCGCCTTTTTCCGCAGAGCAGCCGGGTGGTTTTTTTCTGCAGATCCCATGATGCCGACTTTTATTTTCATTGAGCTAAGAACGAATCTTGTTTAGGAGCCGGATACTGCCATCCCTCGCGATGCTGGTCATGGGCGGGCGGTAGCCGCGGCCAAACTATTCCGAGTAATCTGTAACCGGCGGCCGATAATCGGCCTCTAGACCGATAACGCGTTCCTCCTGGTCCCACCACTTTTTCGTCAGAAACCAAAACACTCCCGGCAAAAGAAAGAACGAGCCGACGCCGACGGTCACAACTGGCGGCGAGTAACCGAACCGATCCATCAATTCGCCCACGACATAATTTGACGCAGCCATGGTAAGCGTTAAGAGCGCCAGCTCAGCCGCGAACACGCGGCCGCGAAATTTATCCTCAACTTCGCGCTGCAACAATACCGTCGAGAACACCCAAAGAATACTGCCGCCCGTGTGTGCGATAAGCAGAAAAAGCAACGCCAGAAAAAAGCTTTGCGCGCTGCCAAACGCAATATAGAAAACTCCGCCTATCAGGAATGCGATCCCGATCGCGATTTGCATCTGTTTGCGAGTCTCACCCGCCCAGCGCCGAGCAACTATCGGCCCAACTGCGGTGCCGATGCCGCGCGCGGCAAACAATACTCCGATGCCGGTTGCGGTTTGCCCGGCAATCGGAAAAATTTTTTCGCCAAACACGGCAAGCAAAGTCAAAATGCCTCCGCCCATGCCCCACGCGGGCTTGACCATCAGGTAGGCAAACACGCGCGGGCGATGCTTGACGTAACGCGCGCCTTCAAGGGTGTCGGTGACGCCAAGCGCTTTTCCAAGCGTCAGTTTTGCCTTCTGCCGGGCTGGACGCTTGGGAAAGGTCACACTTGCAATAAGCAGTGCTGAAACGATGAACGACAATGAATCCAGAATGAAAGCTGCGTTCGTGCCAAACCAGCCGGCGACGAAACCGCCGATTGCCGCTCCCAGAGTCAGCATTGCCGACCAGGTTACCGAAGAAATGGCATTCGCTGAGACCAACTCACGATCGGAAACGATGGAAGGAATCGCGGCCGTCTTGGCCGGCTCAAAAAACGCCGAAAACGCGAGCTGCAAAACGGTGAGCACATAAACCAACCACATCTGATCGGGACGGCGTATCAGCAGGAAACCAAGAACTACCGCCGCGCGCAACAGGTCAGCCGTGATCATGATTGAGCGCCGGCTGAATCTGTCGGCGACGACACCCGATAATGGTCCCATCACGACGCTCGGCAGAAAACGGGCGACCATAATCAGAGCCACGGCGCGACCTGAACCTGTCAATCGCAGAACGATCGTGTAAACGGCGATCGTGTCGAACCAATCGCCCATCTGGCTGACGACCTGGCCAAGCCAGAGTAAACGAAAGCCGCGATTGCTCCGCAGTAATTCCAGGTAACCTACCGATCCGGGTCCCTGAACATCTAGCGGTGTCGCGCTGTTCATATCTTCGATGTCTTTCACTGAATATGAATTTGAAAGGTGCACTCGCTTGCCGATGATTGTCAACCGAAACACTTGAGTGGCTCGCAAATCAGACTGTCCATCCTCTGACCGAAACATCACTTTGACCTGTCAGTTTGAAAAGATTGCGAGATGATTTCCGTTGCCACGAATCGCCGTCGCCAGAAAGACCAACTTTTTCCGCACTAAGAATATTGTTCTCAGTCCGTTTTCCTGCGGCACGGGTCTTGTAATTCCAATGCGCGCGGCTAGAAGCGTTACCGCGCTGATGGGCTCACCGCACTGGGCCCGCTAGCCGCGTTTAGAAAGATTTGTGAGAACGAAATGCTTATGAAAAAACACTGAGCGCCGAGTTCACCCCAGATGGCGAGGCCGTGACGGCTTCGCCACCTTGCCCGCTTTGCGCCGGACGCGAAAAGTCGAATTGCTCCCGACAAACGTTTCCGGCGCGAGAGTCATGCAGAAAATGACGGCGCTTACGAGAATGAAACTCCTCAAAATATCCAAGGATAACCGCACGGCCAAAATGTGTTGGGCCGTCGCGGTTCTGGCCGGCACGCTAGCTTGCGTGTGGGCCATTACGCGCTTCGTCGCATTTTCGCCAGCGCAATGGGAGGAGTTTTCGCGCATCGGATTGCCACTGGCGGTGCTTAGTGTGCCGATGATTGCCGGGGTCTGCTGGACCTATAGGATTTACCTCGGACGCCGTAGCGCCGGAAGATTTGGGGCTGAAGAGATCAGCAGGCTGCACCTCGGCACGGTTGAAGCGCTGGCGACGGCGATCGACGCCAAGGATCAAACTACGCATTGTCATGTACGCCGCGTGCAAATTTATGCTGCCGGCATGGGCAAAGTGTTTGCTCTCTCTGAAGCTGAGATTGCCGCGCTTGAGGCCGGCGCCTTGCTGCATGACGTCGGGAAATTAGCCGTGCCGGATCACATCTTGAATAAACCGGGGACCTTGACCTCCGCCGAATTCGAAAAGATGAAAGTCCACACCGTCGTTGGGGCTGAGATTCTTAGTCGTGTCGATTTTCCTTATCCCGTGCTGCCGATAGTCCGTCATCATCACGAACAATGGGACGGTCGCGGATATCCCGACGGATTGAACGGCGAACAGATTCCGATCACGGCGCGAATTATGGCCGTCGTCGATTGCTTTGATTCAGTCCGCGAAGAACGCCCGTTTCGAAAGGGTCTAACGCGTGAGGAAGCAATCGAGATGCTGAAAAACGAGTCGGGCACTCATTTCGATCCAAAAGTCGTGGAGCTATTTATCGAACATCTGCCCGGCTTCGAAGCGGAAATTTCGGTTAAAGGACTGGACGAGCAGATTCACATCAGCGCCACGGGAAGTCCGATTGTTTCCATTAACAACAACTGGGCCAATGCGCCCGAAAACAAGTCATTCGCTGCCTACGATCAAATCCGCAACGCACATCGCGAGGTCTACGCACTGTACGAGATTGCCCGCACCTTCGGATCGTCGCTTGAAGTTGAAAACACGATCGCCAACCTGGTAGACAAAGTCTCCCACATCGTCCCTCTGGAAACCTGTGCTGTCTATCTCTACGACGAGATCAAAGGCCATGCCAGGGCGGCGCATGTCAGCGGAAAGAACGCCGAGGCCTTGCGCGACAGATGCATTGCCCCGGGCGAGGGAGTGACCGGCTTTGCGTTGGCAAACCGCCGCGCCGTCAATCGAATTCATCCAAGCCTGGACTTTGGGAACATCGAGCTTCGGGATGGAAGCTATCGAGCAATGGCTTCGCTGCCGCTGTTCAAAGACGATCTCTTGCTGGGCGCGCTTTCGGTCTACTCAATGGACATCAAAGAGTACAGCGACGATCACATTCGCTTGCTCGAGACTGTGACGCGGCTGGCGTCCGATGCGTTGGCGAATGCGACCCAGCACGCGCAAGCCGAATCGAATGCGCTCACTGACTCGCTCACCGGCCTGCCTAACGCTCGTTGTCTATATCTTCGTTTTGAGGAAGAAGTGGCGCGCTCGCGGCGCACTGGGCGACCTTTCCAGGTGGTGATGCTTGACGTCGATGATTTGAAAATCGTGAACGATACCTTTGGCCACAAAGTCGGCGACAAGATGCTGCGTGAAGTTGCCGACATCGTTCATGCGCAATTGCGCGAATACGATTTTCTGGCTCGATACGCCGGCGATGAGTTCGTCGCCATCGTCCAGGATTTATCACAGCCGCAGGTCGAAGAGATGTCTGAACGTATTGAAAAAGCTGTCGCGGATTTCTCGCTTCACATTCGAGGTGAAGTGCGCTCGCGCGTGGGCATCAGCACCGGCGCGGCCGTCTATGGCCCTGATGGCGAGACCCTTGATCAGCTTCTGATTTCGGCCGATCAGGCGATGTATCGAGTGAAATCCGCGCATAAACGGCAGGCACAACTTTCCACCATCCATGACCCAGCCTCGTCGCGCGCACCTTCAGATCACTCCAAAGACCCCTCCGCCAACCCACTGGTGACGACCGCGATTAATTAAACCTTGACAACTCTGCCTCCGATCTTCCAATCTGGAAGCAGGGCTGCGGACCATCGTCCACCCAAGTCCCCAAACCTTGCCCAGTGCGGCGCTTTCAGCGCCCCATCACCAACAGGCAAATCGCGATTCCCAATTTGATGTCAGCTTCCACAAACTTCGACACCTTTGCGGCGACGTTGCTCGTCGTCGATGACGACACGGACGCGCGCGACAGCCTGCGCCGAATTTTCGAGCGGGCCGGCCACCGCACTGTTACCGCGACGGATGCGCCGATGGCGCTGCGGTTCTTACATCAAGAACGTTGTGATCTGGTGATGCTCGACGTTGAACTTCCGGATGTTAACGGCCTCGCCTTGTGCCGGCTGCTGCGCGCTCAGGCGGCCACGCAACAGTTGCCCGTCCTAATCTTCTCGGCGAACGACAGTGAGAGTCGCAAGGTCGAAGCCTTTGCCGCCGGCGCCGACGACTACATCGTCAAACCTTCGACGGCCGGAGAACTCGTTTCCCGCGTCAATTCACACTTGAACATCGCGCAGCGGGAATCGCATCTGCTTGGCAGCAACCGCGAACTCGGCTTTCTTGCCGATCTCGGTCGCGGACTCTTGCGCGCCCTGGAACCGGATCAAGTTGCGCGGCGAGTTGCCGGTACTACTTACGAAGCGACTAACGCGGCGCTGTGCGCTTGTGCGGTAAGCGCAAACGGACACGGATTGATAGTGAGCGTTTTCGATCGCGAAGGGAGCGCAGAAAATCCGAAGCTCCTCGACCTCGACAGGATTGAACAATGGTCACAGTCGTCGGCTTCGGTCGTGCCCGCGTTGATAACGAATTACGACCAGTTCTTCATCTCCGATGAAAAGCACGCGGTCGAGTATGTCGCCCCAATTCGTTTTGGCAGCGGCAGGTCAGGCGTGCTGGTCGTGGCCTTCGATGACGCGAAACACTGCGGCGAAACCGAATGTCGATTGATCGATGCGGCCGCGCAGCAGGCGGCGCTTGCTTCTCATGTCTCAACGCTTTATCTCGCGGCGCGTGAATCGGCCGTAACTCTGGCGGAAGAAGTTGATCGGCGCACCGCTGAGTCCGAAATGCAGCACCGCTTCACCGAAGCGATCATCGACAGCCTGCCGCTCTCGCTGTATGCGATCGACCGTGATTATCGCATCGTCGCCTGGAACCGAAACCGTGAACTCGGCGAGTTGGGCCTGCCACGCGGGGTCGTACTGGGTCGCAATATTTTTGAGGTGCTGACAAAGCAAAGGCGTGAAGTGCTGGAGCGGGAATTTGGCCGCGTGTTTGCCACCGGCGAAATTCATCGCGTTGAGCAGCAAACAGTCAGCGAAGAAGGCGATGAGCGGCACTGGCTGATCAGCAAAATTCCGATGCGCGCGGACAATAGCAACCAGGTGTCCCACGTGATTGCCGTGGGCGAAGAAATCACCGCGCGCGTAAAAGCCGGGCGGGGCATTGCGCGCGCCGAAAAGTTGGCGGCCGTCGGCCGGCTCGCGGCCGGAGTTGTGCACGAAATAAACAATCCGCTGGCAACCATTGCCGCTTGTTCGGAAGCTTTGCAAAAGCGGATCGAAGAGGGCGCATTCAATGATTCACCAGACGGCGACGACCTGCGTGAATATCTCGGGCTGATCAGAGACGAAGCCTTTCGGTGTAAGACAATCACCAACGGCCTGCTGGATTTCAGCCGCCTGCGCAGTGGGCATCGCGTGCCCGTTAATATGGCAGACGTGATCAAATCAGTTGCGCGCCTGGTGATACATCAACAGCGCGGCGATAACATCGAAATAGATGTCGAAGCCCCCGACGATCTGCAAACCGTTTCCGGCGACGAAGGGCAATTGCAACAGGCGGTCATCGCCCTCGCGGCCAATGCAATCGATGCTATGCCGGGCGGCGGGACGCTGACGTTGAGGGCCCGCAACTCAGGAAAGCGCATCCTGGTCGAAGTGAGCGACACCGGCATCGGCATTCCACCTGAGAATCTCACGAAGATTTTCGATCCGTTCTTCACCACAAAGGATGTTGGCCACGGCACCGGACTGGGTCTGGCGGTATGTTATGGTATTTTATCGGAACACGGAGGCCGCCTTGATGTGCGATCGGCCGCGGGAACCGGAACTACATTCACCATCGCTTTACCGGTCGCTGATGATTTTGATGAGTCTTCGCAGGCAAACCTCTAGCGAAGTATTGGCAATCTAAACTTGCGACGGAGTTTTTTGTTCAGTGAGCGACCCACACGACGCACGACTGCTAATCGCCGAAGACGAGGCTAATCTGCGCCTGGTGCTGCAGAAAGAGCTGCAGAGGCTCGGCTATCGTGTGCAAGCAGCGCCCGACGGCGAGGCCGCGTTGCGCAAGCTCGAAGAAAGCAACGTCGACGTTTTGTTGTGCGACATCAACATGCCGCGGATGGATGGCATGGAGCTGTTGCGCCGCGTGCATGAGCGGCCCAATCCACCCGAAGTAATAATGCTCACCGGCCAGGGCACGATCGAAACCGCGGTCGAAGCCATGCGGATCGGCGCCTACGATTACCTGACCAAACCCTACAGCATCAATGAGCTCGACGTGCGCGTTCGTCAGGCGGCTGAAAAGCGCCGGCTCCGAGTTGACAACCAGCGTCTGCGCGCGCAGCTCGATCGGCAATCGCCTTTGCCTGAAATTGTCAGCGTGTCGGACACAATGGGCGAGGCAATTCGTCTTGTCGAGCGCGTGGCGCCATCCGACGCCTCCGTTTTAATCACGGGCGAGTCGGGCACCGGGAAAGAATTGATTGCCCAGGCCATTCACCGTCTTTCAAATCGATCCGGTTCATCCTTTATCGATCTGAATTGCGCCGCCTTTCAGGAGTCGCTGCTGGAATCAGAATTGTTTGGGTACGAGGCCGGCGCGTTTTCCGGCGCGAAGGCCCGCAAACTCGGATTGATAGAACTGGCGGACGGCGGCACACTCTTCCTCGACGAAGTGACTGAGCTGCCGGCGAATTTGCAGGCAAAGTTGCTGCGGGCGATCGAAACGAGAACTTTCTTTCGCGTCGGCGGAGTGCGAAAAGTCGAAGTTAACGTTCGCATCGTGGCGGCCACGAATCGCAATCTTGACGCAGTGATCGGCAACGGATCGTTCAGAGCAGATCTTCTCTATCGCATCAACGGCTTCCAAATTCATCTCGCGCCGCTGCGTGACAGACCCGAAGATATCGAACCATTGACCCGGCATGTTATGAAGGAGCTGGGTGGCTCTCGTCCACCGGAAATCACTTTGGAAGCGATGAATGCACTGCTGGCTTACACCTGGCCCGGCAACGTGCGCCAGCTTCGCAACTGCCTGGAGCGGGCGATCCTGCTCGCCAACGATGGACGAATCACACCGCACGAGTTGCCGCCTGAAGTGAAAGGAATGACAGGTTCAACTGCCGCCGCCTACGCGTCCGGCTTTGGTGGTTCAGCGACCGCGGCTGCGAATGGCAGCGAAAGCAGCGCGCCAACTTCGTTGGCCGATGTCGAAAGACAGCAAATCATTGCTGCTCTCGAACAGACCGGTTGGCATCGCGGCAAAGCCGCGGAAATTCTCGGCATCTCACCATCCACTCTTTATCGACGCTTGCGCGATTACAACCTCGAACGAAGATTACAGTAGTTACAGAACCGCTTACGGCAGCAGGCGGGTTAATGACTCGCAGTCATTCGCTTGCTAAGACTCCGGCTTGCGAGCTTTCAAGATTCGTCGATCGACCTTGCCGCGATCGTTTTTAGGAAGTGAGTTAATAAACTCGATCCAACGCGGATACTTATGCAGCGCGATGCGCGACTTCACAAACTCTTTAATCTCGGCCGCCAGTTCATCGGAAGGCGCATAACCTTCGCGCGCAACTACAAACGCTTTCGGTTTGATTAAGCCGTCACCCGGATCGTGACCGACGATTGCGCATTCCAGGACGGCTTCATGTTTCAGTAAGCAGTTTTCAATCTCGGCCGGCGCGGCGAAGACGCCGCCGACTTTCAGCATCTCGTCAGTGCGGCCGTGATACCAGTAATAACCCTTCTCATCGACGTGAAACTGATCGCCGGTCGTGCACCAGTCGCCGGCGAATACTTCTTTGGATTTTTCCTGCGCAGTCCAATAACAAAGGGCGGCTGAGTCACCTTTGATCTTCAGGGTGCCCATTTCGCCAATTGCCACTTCCTTGCTATCAGCGTCAACAATCTTCGCTTCATAGCCTTCGACGATCCGGCCCAGAGTGCCGGGCTTCACGTCGCCCGGCCGATTGCTGATGTAGATATGGAACATCTCGGCCGAGCCGATGCCGTCGCAGATTTCCGCACCGAAGGTTTCCATCCACCGATGGTAAAGTTCGATCGGCAGCGCCTCGCCCGCTGAGTAGCAGAAGCGAATGCTCGACAGGTCATGCGCCGCGGCATCTTCGACGTTGAGCATGGCATTGATCATCGTCGGCACCGTGGTCAGAATCGTGGGACGATAACGCTCGATGATTTCGAACATTTTTTCGGGTGTCGAGCGTTCAGCGAAAAGCGCGGTGGCGCCACCCACCGCAAATGGAAACAGCAGATTCGTTCCGGTCGCATATCCAAAGAAAAGTTTTGGCACCGAAACCGTCAAATCGTCTTCGTTCACGTTCATCGTGCGCTTCGCAAACACTTCCGTGTTGTAAGGCAAATCATGCTGCAAGTGCACTGCGCCTTTCGGATGTCCGGTCGAGCCCGAAGTGAACAACCAGATTGCGATGTCGTCGCGATGAGTATCCGCGATGCGACAGATGGCCGGCTGTGACGAGACAATTTCGTCGAAGAATGAAAAAGCGACGCGGCCCGGCGACGGAATCCGCTCTTCGTCCACTGCATTTTCATTTCGGACGATCACTGTGGCGCGTAAATAGGTCGCATCCTGGGCCGCTTCGGTAAATGGCTTGATAAAGGATTCGTGAACGATCGCGGCCCGAGCGCGGGTGTAGTCGAGGTAGTATCGGTAATCATCCGCGGGCAGCAGGGGATTGACCATTGTGATCACTGCGCCAATTCGCGCCGCGCCGAACCACGTCCAGACAAACTCCGGACAATCCGGCAAAACGATCAGCACGCGATCTTCGATGTCCACGCCGAGCTCGCGCAAAGCATTGCCCGCGCGGTTGGACAAGCGCGCCGTCTCGCCATAAGTGAAAGTCTGTTCTCCAAAGTAGAGACAGACTTTGTTTTCCCGCCCTTCCTCCAGGTTGTGATAGAGGAAATACTCGGCCATGTTGAAGCGTTCGGGAAATTTGACGCTCATCGTTGCTCGATCTGGTCGTAGAATTCGCGCCGATGGCCGATGGTTATGATTTTGACCGCGCGGGCTGCATCATCGATCTCGTAACCGATTCGCCAGTCACCGACGCGAATACGCCACAGGGTTTCTGCCGTTTTTACTTTAGGACATCCAGAAGGACGAGGATTGTCGGCCAGATTATCAATCGCTTTGGCGATGCGAGCCAGCGTTTGCCGGTCGAGGTTGCGCGTTTCTTTACGTGCTCGCGAGCTTAGTGAGACGCTGTAAGCTTCACCCGTCTGCATCAAGCTTACCTTCGGAGACTAGCTCAGACTTCACTTGTTCCCACGGTATGCCTGGCTCGTCTTTTGTTTCTTCGGCGATCCTGCTTACGTGTAAATCCTCGAGTAGCTCTTCATATTCCTCAAGCGGCAGAATCACAGCGGTTCTTTCGCCATTAGCATCCGTTACGTATTGAACATTTCTTGACATCAGAATTGCTCCTTGGTTGGAACATCTTATCATGAAGGCGTCGTCATTAAGGCTGGTTGCGTGACTTACTGTGTTCAAGGGATTTGATATTGACTGCCAAATCCTTGCGCCGGCGTTCGCGCAATCAGCATGGCGACGGAAAGACTCAACATCGGGCCAGTGATGTTAAAGATCGGCCGGGCCACGGTGCCAGCCATGTTGTTGTAAGCTCCCAAAAAAAGAGCAACCAACGCCGTGATGAACGCGGCCATCACCCACGGGCGCGGCAGGCTTCGCAGCCGCCATACGCCCAGTGGTAACAGCCAGACAAAGACGTACCAAAAGCTGCGATCGGAAAGACAATTCCATAACGACCACAGGAAATTCGTTCGCGAATTCATCGCGGAGGCGATTTGCCAGGGCCAGACCGGATGACCGAAAAGCGCTAATCTGATCAGAACCAAAGTGATGCTGGTAGATACCATCATCGCCAGAATCCAACCTAACAGCCGGCGCGCATATTTTCGTTCAGCATGCAGCCACCAAACGATCGCGAAGACCGCCGCGAACGGCAGGAAAGTTTCTTTCGCCAGCGCTCCGCCGATTCCCAACAGCGGCAGCAACCACCATTTGCGCGCGATAAGCGACCATGCCAGCGCGAGGATGAAAAGCGATTCGCCCGAATCGATCAGACCGGCCAACTGAAGGTTTGGAACGGCGAAACTAAGCAGGTAAAGCGTCGCGGCCAACAAGACGATGTTCAGGTTGCCCACAACGTGCTGGCCCAGGATAACGAGCAGCAGCGCTGTCGTGGCGCAGAATAATGCCGCGGAGAGCAGCATGCTCAAGGCTATGGGGTTCCAGGTATGCAAGCGTGAGCCGACCAGGAAATAAAAAAGACGCGCCGTGTAAGGCACCAGCACCCTGCCACCGAAAACTTCCGCGCGCGGACGAGGTCCGGGCGAACCTGCTACCATTTGTTGATAGACGATGCTGTCGGTCAGTCCTTCGGTGTGAGCAGGATCGTAACGGCTCAAAGTTGGATAGCCGAGACCGCAACAGATAACAAAAAAGAGAAGCCAGAGAAGGACCAAGTGTTGGAGCGGCAATCTGGTTACCGCCGGGCCGTTTTCAGAAACGTTGACAATTGAATCATTCATGCCCTGAGACTATTCGATCGCCGGCAAAAGGACAGCCTTCCGTTGCGTGTCTGGAATCGAGATAGGTGCGAGCTTCCCAAAGTTCGGGAAAGAATTTCTTGTCAAGTGTCGTTCGTAAATAGCCAACGCCTTCCGAGCCGCCAGTGCCGCGCTTGGCTCCGACCATGCGTTCGACCATCCTGACATGATGCGATCGCCATAAAGAAAACCATTCGTCGTGTTCGAGCAAGGCTTCGACAAGTTGAAACTCTTCGGGCCGCGCTTCGAAGTGAGTGAGGATTTCTTTGATCGCGCGGACGCGCCGGCTGCAATTGCCGCGACGTTCATCTGTTTCGGCGGGGGCGTCGTCGGCGGGGGCGTCAAATCCACGGCGCCGTAACAGTGCGAAGAAGGCGTCGCCAAGTGAGGGCGCGCTCATTCTTGAGTGCAAGCGCGCGTGCGCAAAATCGTCGCCTTCGAACTCGCGCAACATTCTCTCGTCTTTTGCGCCGGACGAAAATTCGATCTCGCGAAACTGCATTGATTGAAAACCGCTGGCCGGGTTTAATTCGTCGCGAAAACCGAGAAAGCTGATCGGCGTCATCGTCTCAAGAATGTGAATTTGATTGATCAGAAGTCTTTCGATTTCCACGACCCGGCGCAAGGCCCGCGTCGCTTCAGCGGCGCGATTTTCATCCATCAAACAAATCGCGGCGTCGACTTCATGAAGAATTTGCTTGAACCAAAGCTCATACGCCTGATGCACCGTGATAAAGAGAAGCTCATCGTGATGCGCCGGTGACGAGAGGCATGTTTGCAGCTCGAGCAGCTCCGGCACGCGGAGATACTTGTTGTAAGAGAGAGGAGCGCTTTTTCCGTACTCGTCTGCCATTGGTCGGTTGTCAGTGGCCGGTAGTCAGTCGTCAGTTTACGGCCTGCCACTGACCATGGACAACTGACCACGGACATCTTTCAAAACGCTGCCCCAACTCTTTCCACTCCGAATTCTCGCCCGTCGCGAATTTTCTTCATCTCGCCAATTACTAAATCCAGCTCTTCATCTTTCGTGTAGAAATGGGGCGAGATGCGCACCCCCGCGCCGGGCCGATAATCAACGATGAATTCGTGCCGAATCAATTCCTTGGTAATCGCGGCGGCGTTGTCGTCCCACACGGTGATCGTACCGCCGCGTTGCGCCGGGTGCTTTGGACTGGTAACACGAAATCCTGCCTCTGCGGCCAGATCGATCAGCGCTCCGGTTTGTCGCATGCTCTTTTCGCGAATCGCAGGCACTCCGATCTCGTTGATGATCTGGTAGCCGCTCTGGGCCGCATACAATGCCGGAATCGCCGGCGAGCCGTGCAAGAAACGAGTAACGTTTGACGCGTAACGCAATTCGGGCTCAAATGCGAACGGCGCATCGTGCGCCATCCAACCGGTTGTCTTCGGCTCAAGCCGGTTGATGAGATCGGGACGAACGTAAAGATAGCCCGCGCCCGGACCGCCACAGAGCCACTTTACCGATCCGCCGGTCGCGAAATCAACATTCAAATCCCTGACGCTGAAGGGAACCGTACCCGCTGATTGATAAGTATCGAGCACAACCATCGCGCCGACTTGATGAGCACGTTCCGTGATCGCCTTCGCGTTCTGCAGAAACGCGCTCTTGTACAGCACGTGCGATATCGGGACCAGTAAAGTTTCTTCATCGATCGCAGAGAGCATTCCTTCCAGCGGCACGGTGATGCCGTCGTCCGACTTCACGGTCTCGATACGCAGGGCGTGATCGCGCGCGTGCGCTTCGTAGACGTACATCACCGAGGGAAAATTCAGTTCGGAGTAGACGATCTTGTTGCGTTTTGAATTTTCCGACAGCGGCAGAAAACAGGAAAGAATCAACGACTGACAGACGGAGACATTCTGATGCATCACCACCGTGCCTGGATCAGCGCCAATGATGCGCGCGACCTCGTTCCCGACCGCGACCGGCATGTCCCACCAGCCTTCGGCCCAGGCGCGCACCCCGCGCGTGGCCCAAATATCGGCGTACTCCTGCAAACGATCGTAAGTGGCGCGAGGCATCGCCCCCAGGCTGTGCGAAATCAGATAGACGGCTTTTTCGAGGATGGGAAACTCGCTGCGCCAGCTTAGAAGTGTGTCAGTCAAGTAGAGGCTCGCTCCCTGAACGACGATTCGAAAAAAAGCACGCCGCGCCCGAGAAACTGCGATTGCAGCCACGCTTAATCTGGCTTAGCTGATAGAAACGACTATCGCTCCTCGATGTCGAAATCAATCCACTGAGTTGCCACTTGATGACCACTCTTGGCCAAGTGATCGATCACAATCACCTGCAGGACATATTCTCCGGGCGGGAGATCGCTGCCAAGCTTGAAACTACCGCCACCCACAAGTTGCTTGGAATCTTTTTGCGGCGCACCTTTGTACTCGTTCAGTTGACCGGCAAAGATCATCGCGCCTTCACGAAACAGCCGCAACTGGGTGGACAAAACTGGCAAGCGCGTAGTCTTGTCGAGTTGCGCGTTGTAGACGAAGTAGGCGTAATTCATGACCATGCCGCTTTGCAAATGGCGGCCAGCCGGACCCGTGAGAGGATCGTTCAGTTCATCTACAGCGTTGCTCTTGAGAATTGACGAGGCTGGCTCGGCGCCTGAGTTCATGCTTGCCGCTGGCCTGACGCCGCGAATCGTCATTCCTGAGAGCGCGAGCCGCCCTTTTTTTACATCCGGAATGTCGATGAACTGATTTGCCGATCCAACCTTTTCGGTGGCGTGATCTCTCACCGCAATGCGCAGTTGATATGCGCCTGGTTTCTTGGCTGGCAGCGTTACGATATATACGAGCCCTTCTTTGAGAGCCCGCTGAAATTCCTTCGCGCCAACCTGAATAGAGTAGGCGCGGTCATTATGATCGATCACTTTGCCGTTATCGCCGAAGGTGAATGCCATGATATCGATGACGGCCTGCCGCGAACCGTCGGGCTTTTCCTGGTAAGTTAGATCGTGGGCATCGATGTAGACGAGCGATTGAGTGAAGGGACCACGAACCTGGTCATAGCCAAATTGCGCTGTCATGCGCAATTTTATTTCTCCCGACTTAAACGGAGAGGTCAGCGCCGCGAACAGTTGTTCATCGGCCGTGCGCCGGATCGGTCGCCGGGCTTCCTCTTCACTGAAGCCATAGAAACCCTTGCGGGTGCGCACATGTAATCCTGCCAGCTTGGTCTTGACGAGAATCGTGCGGAACCCTCGGCGGCCGCCGCCGTTGGCGTCGTCCGGCCTGTAGGCGAGCAGGTAGAAGCCGGTCTGGTCATTTAGTACGCGACGAATCGCCCCATTGATATCGTTGTTATTCTTGACCAGGAAACCGCCGGTTTGTGTTGCCAGGTAACTTAGACCCTGCTGGCTTTCAAAGAAATTGCTTCGCCGGTCAGTGATGGCTTGCTCGACATTGCCAACGTCCTTGTAGAACTGATCTTCCGGCTTTAACTCTCTCGCCTTGGCATATGCCAGCGCCGCGTCTAATCCGCCGAGTCTGGCAATTTGTTCCGGAGTCATGTTGCTTACGTTAACCGGTTTCTCATTCACCGCGTTCATGGTTGCGAGCGGCGCGTTCAGATTGTCGGCAGCGGTGATTCCGAGGTATTGCAGGCCGCGCGGATCGATCGTGTAAAAGACCACCGAAGCGCGGTTGGCTAAATCTGTCAGTCGCTCCAGGTTGTCGCGAATCCGCGCGTTGCCGGGATCCTCGGTATACAACTTGAAGCCGTCTGAAAAAAGCACGACTGACTTTCTTCCGGGCAAATCTTTAAGCCCCCGAACCACGAAGTTGAGCGCACCAAGCGTGCCCACCGAAAAAAGTTCTTCGCGGAACTGATCGAGTTTCTCGCCGGGCGCACGCAAAAACGACGCCCCGCCGCGCTCGTCCCTGGTTTGATTTTGTCCCCCGCCGTACGTCAGCGCCAGCGAGTCGTCGTTAATCTGGACCCCGATACCATTGCCTCCGATCGGCGCGAAGGTGCTAATATCGCCGCGGCTCGCCAGGTTATAGTGAATGCGGTCGATCGCTGCATGAAGTAATTGCTTGTCGGTAGTGAACTGCTGGAGCGCGCCCATTCCCGCTCCGGTCCGAATGACGGCTGCCAGATCGCCCGGTTGCATCTGCTCGTCGACAAATTTCTTGAGAGCCTGACGTACTCGCGCGGAACTCTCGTGCGAAAGGCCAAGATCGTCGACCACCAGCGCAATAGTCCGGCGCACCTGCTCAGGTCGCAATATCACGGGTGGCACTGGAGCGGGCACGGAAACAGTCCTAGCCTTTTCATTCCTTCCTGATACAACCAGCGGCGGTGTGGACGCCTTCGGAGTTTCGGATGCTGGAGACGCGGTCACGTAAGAGAAGTTAGTAATGCGCTGCAGTCGCCCTTCCTCGTAAATCTCAAAGTCTTCCGGCTTGAGACCCGTTACCGGACGACCCTTGCCGTCGCTTACCGTTACGTCAATCTGGACAAGATTGGTATTGATTCGAACAACGTCATCCGATGCTGGAGGAGCGTTTGGCTTCTTCGCTGAGGTGTCTTTCGGGGTTTGAGTTGGCTCCTGTGCCCTGGGAGTCTGGAAATTAGCGGCCAATATAATGATGAGGCTAAGGGACAAGCAAATCGGCCCGTGATACTTTTTCATTTCCAAATCCTTTAGAGCGGCTGGTAGCAAACTCAAGAATGTTCGACGTTATAGCCCGCGCCAATCCAGGCCGTGGTACCGCCTATAACGTTCACCAAATCTGTGAAACCGCGTTGCCGCATGATGCTGGTGGCGGCGCTGGAGCGATAGCCGCCGGCGCAGATGACCGCCGTTTGTTCGGTCGGGCGCAGATTCAAACCTGGCAAACTCTCGCCCAGTTGCGCCAGCGGAGCAGCGATAGCGCGCGGTGCATGGCCGCTCTGATACTCAGCCGGCCGCCGAACGTCGATGATTTGTAGTTTCGGTCGGGTGTCGATCAATTCCTTTAATTCCGCGACCGTAATTTGCGGTACGGCTGAAACTTCAAGGCCGGCATTTTTCCACGCGTTTATTCCTCCGGCGAGATAGCCTTTCACACTTTCCATGCCAATGCGCGCCAGGCGCATCTGCGCCTCATGAATCTTTTCTTCCGATTCAGCGACGATGACGATCGGCGAATTCATGGGAATCAAACAACCGGCCCAACTGGCAAACTGTCCTCCGAGTCCGATGTTAAGCGCGCCGGGAACATGGCCCGCGCCGAATTCCGGGGCGGCGCGCACGTCAAGGATCACGTAACCCTGGGCCGCCAGTTTGCAAACTTCAACCGGCATCAAAGGCGCCGGTCGCGGCAATTCATTCAACGCAGTCGCACCGGTACGATTGATTTCGGCATCCTTCGAGAAATAAGCGGGTGCTTCCGGCAGATCAGTTGTCATCATCTTAACGAAATCTTCTTTCGCCATTGGCCGGAGCGCGTAGTTGAGCTTGCGCTGCTCGCCGATCGTCGATGATGTTTCCGTCGAGAGATTGCGGCCACACATCGAACCGGCACCGTGTGCCGGATAAACCTCAACGGCGTCGCCCAGCTTCAATAACTTTTCATGAAGACTGTCATACATCATCGCGGCCATCGTTTCCTTGGTATAACCCTTCGTGCCCGCGAGATCGGGCCGGCCCACGTCGCCGATAAAAAGGGTGTCACCCGTCAAAACCTTTTGTGGTTGATCTGAAACTTCCGGATCGATCACCAGCACGCAGACGCTTTCGGGTGTGTGACCGGGCGTTTCCAGGATGCGCAGCCTGGTTTTGCCTATTGCCAGCTCATCACCGTCTCTAAGCGCGCGATGCGGAAAGGTAGCGCCGGCTTTCTCGCCAAAAACAATTTCGGCGCCGGTGCGCGCGGCCAGCTCACGATGTCCGCTGATGAAATCCGCGTGCAGATGCGTTTCGATGATGTACTTGATCTTAAGATTCCGCGACGCAGCTTCGTCGATGTACTGATCGACGTCGCGCTGCGGATCGACCACCGCGGCTTCGTCTTCCGATCCGATCAGATAAGAAGCGTGGGCGAGACAGCCGAGATAGAATTGCTTGAAGTACATGATCTTAGTTATCGGGTACGCTCATAGTATCAAAAAGTCGCGCAGCTCGCGCAGCAAACGAAGAGTACATCTACCATTTTATGACCGTAGTGAGCGCAGCCGGATTAAAGAAGAACACCACCACAAAGAACGCTGCGGCCCCTCCGGCGCGAAGAAAAGGTCTGTTGAAATGAAGAACGCCCGGTAACACTGCGCCAACGCATGCTGCTGACAACGCCAGAATCACGCGAAACACCAGCAGTGATGATTCACTGGGATTTGGAAAGAGCAACGCCACAATCAGCAGGACAACCAAAAAAATTGCGCCGAATCCAAAAGCCATTGTTTTGTCCTCGCGCGGCAAGGTAAGTCCTGCCCATTGGGCAAGCGAAACCAATGCCAACAAGCAACACAGCGCTCCCGCGATTGTGAAAATCCATGGGAATGCCGAGCGAACATACGGGCCTACAGGCTTGAATTGTCCAATGGTGATAAGCACGAGACCGACGAAAAAGAACACGGTGATCGCGCAGGGTCGTTTACTCAACATCACCAAAGGCGGCGTTTTTTCCGCGACGGGTGCAAGGTTTTCCGACTGAACAGGACGTTCTCGGGGCGCGGTCTTCGCAGCGCCGCGCTGAGGTTTCTGCTTCTTCTGCTTACGATGTTTAGGCTTCTTCGGCGACATCGCTCGTCGCTTGTGCGTCACTTTCCGCAGCCACGTAAACGCGTTTTAAGTAATTTGAAATGTGCACCTCGGGATCATCGCCGTCGTGAAAATAGCCGACTTCAGAAAGTCGAACCTTTTTGCCGACAAATGACTCGGGCACCAGAAAAGAAACGTCTTTACTTTCATCCTGGTACAACAACATCCGTTCGAGACAGCCAATTTTTACGCCTCTTTCCAACTCCTCGTGCGCCTGATCTTCGCTGATCTGAAGTAGGCTGGACCATGACTCGTCATCAACGTATCCGGCCTTGCCGAGCGAACTCTGGATCTGCTCGATGCGAGGTTCGCTCAGCCGATGGGCCAGCCAATCAACCGGACGAGTAAGCCAGGAAACGAACGCGCCCAGTTTTTGCGCCAGCCATTTAAGTAATTTGACCCAAGAAATCATTAATCATTTCTTTGCCAAGCATCCTGCGAAATCCGATTTTCCCTTCGTCTGGAAAAAAAACCAAGGCCGTCCCCGGTATGAGGCCGTGATGCTCTGTCTTGATCACGATTTCACAGTGTCGAATGTCGTCTGAGTTCACTAATTCATCGAATTCAGCCTTCATAACCTCGTGCATCGGACTGCGCTTGCCCAAACGGCCGTCAGTGATGTGACGCGTGCGGCCAACTTTCGCGTGCACCCTCTTTACCCCGAACGTTCCCGAAAAAGTCAGCACGTGATCTGTATCTTTCATGAGTTTGACCGCCACGCTCGAGAGATTTTGTATTTTGCCGAAGTCCTCCAACCTTGGACTGATCGCATCATAAAGCGTCTCACACAATTCAGCTTCTTTAATGGGCGTCAACAGCCGGTCGACGTTCTCGTTGAGCAATTTACTCCAAGTCTCCGGCTTACTCTGGACGGTAAGAATCCGCGCGCGTAATTTCGAAGAATCCACTTCCGCCATTGCCGGAATCGGTATGGTTCTTGTGACCACTTGTTTGCCGGCTAAGAATTCGAGTTCCTTACGGACTCCCGCCAATACGCGTACGCGATCAGGGCCTTCCGACCGTCGGGACCACCATTCAACCCGGCCGTCGACTTCTCCTATCTGCAGTCGCCTTAAGCGACCCGCCAGCGCCGTTTTCCTGCGCGCATACACGGACTGGTGAAAATAGCCGTCGAAGCCTTCGAACAGCAACCCATAAAAACGCTCACGGTCCTTGGCGAGTGAGCGGACGACGGCGAGGGCCTTTTCCGAGATGTCTGCGCCGGACTCGGTAAGGTCCGACAGACGACCGGTTCCCAATTTTGAGATCCAAAAAGCATCAAGATTATCAGTAAGGGTGGTCATTCTCGTTCCTCCGTAAGGAAAACTTCCTAAGGACGTCGCATGAAAACAATCAGCGAAGACTTGAATGTTTGGAACCCAAAGCGGCTGTCAATCTATCTGGGAAGCGAGGTCGCATAGCCACAACACCGCGTTAATAATGATTATTGTGCCGTAAGTCAAGCAGATTCTGACGGTCTAAGTCGTTGACGGGGCGAAAGAATCCACTGTTTGCAGATTATTCGTCAGGCGCAGATGATTTATCGTGGCGGCAATTTGTAGAATTCCCGCGCCGGTTTCAAAGGCCGCAGCATCCAGTAAGGCCGGCGCTCGCCGTTGGGTGAATACCGGTCCGCCGGCCGCGTCTCTGCCAACCATTTTTTATAAACCTCATGCGCCTTGGCGGTGTCAACGTGGATGTCGGCGTAGTTGTCGGAGGGATCGGCTTTGCGCACGCGCACAGCCTGATGCCAGCAATGCATTCCGGAAATCGGATCAGGATGGACCGGGAATGTCAGATTCTGATGGACTCCGACGTCGTTCCACCAGATGCGCAAAGTATCTGCGTCAGTCGATTGATACGGTCCCGCCCCGCGCTCACGCTTCAATCCCCATTTGCTTTCTTCATGATCGAGTTTGACAGTGGCCATCAACTGTTTCTGCCCATTCTCGTGAACTTTCCAGCGCCCCATGTGATGACTGCAGGCGACGATGCCGGGCTTAATGCCTTCGGTCACCCAGGCGCGCACGACGAAATAACCGATCTCAGTTTCGACGCGCACCAGGTCGCCGGTTCGCACGCCCAGCTTCGCCGCGTGACTCGTGTGCAGCCAGAGTGGATTCGTATGCGCGATTTCATTCAACCATTTCGCATTCGCGCTGCGCGTATGAATCTGAATCGGCAGACGAAAGGTTGAGATCAGAATTGTCTGGCCAGGTTCGAGATTGTCCGGATGAACATGGCTCTTGATGTAAGTTGGAATCGCATATTCGCGCCAGCCCCAATCGAAGAGCGTCCTGGAAAAGAATTCCAGGCGGCCACTTGGCGTCGGAAAGCCGCGTTTGATCTCTCCGTCGACTTTCACGCCGGCGAGACGGCGGCCTTCTTCATCGCCGTCGGGACTGGGAAGCGGAACTACATTGGGTGATACAGGTTTTGCCGCTCTGGTGAAAATGCGGCCAAGCCAGTCTTCGCGAATATCTTCGAGTTCTTCCTGCGCGACGGTCTGTTCGTGAATCGCGCCAATTTTCTTGGCGATTTCAAATGCACCATACCGCCTCATGAAATCGAGCGGCGACAAATTCTCCGCCGCAGCTTTTTCAGGCAAACCGGGAACGGAGTTTTCAAAGATCCATCCGTAGTACTCGTCAACACTCAAACGCGCGCCGGGTTTTTGTTTTGATTCGACAAACTGACGAATACCTAAGCTTCCATCGCGATCGATGCGCCAGGTCAGCTCCATCCAGAATTCGTTTTCTTCCCAAACCTCGCCCGGATTTATTTCACGAGTGTCGTTCACGTCGTCGCCGTTTCGTTGACGCGCGGCGCGCATCACCGGCTGACGAAAGCCGAGCCATTGCGAATCGTGCGTTTCGTATGAATGCAGATCGTGACGCTCAGGGCCCAGGCCCATCGGCAAAATGTAATCAGCGAAGTAGGACGTTTCGTTCCAGACCGGCGTCAAAGCCACGTGACAGCCGATTAAGTTTTCGTCAGTCAATGCTTCGATCCACGAGAAGCCGTCCGGGTTCGTCCATACCGGGTTATAAACGCGCGTGAAATAAACATCGAGTTTGCCGCGACCGTCTTTTAACAGGTGCGGCAACAGAAAAGACATCTCGTGCATTGAAAGCGGGAACTCGCGCGGCCAGTTTATTTCGCCCCACATCTTTGGATGCGGCGGTGTATGAATCGGCTTTGGCACAAATTTGTTCCAGGCATTTGGGAAGACCCCACCTTCAGTCGCAACCGCGCCAAGCAGGGCGTTCAACATGAAGAGCGCTCGCGCCACGGTCCAGCCGCCGCTGATTCCTGAAGCCGCACTGCGCCAGTTGTGACTGCTGAATTTTGTTCCCGCCATCGCCACGATTTTCGCGATCTCTTCAATCGTTTTCGCATCAACGCCGGATTCGGCTGCGGCGAATTCGAAAGTGTATTGCGAGTAGAGATCTTTGAGCATGCCCTCGAATGTTTCAAAGGTTCGGGTTTCATCGTTTTCGGAAGAAGCCGCGTCTTCCTCGCGCCGTAGGTGCGAAATATTTATAGATCCGTTCGATTCATTTGAATCTCCGAGCGCAGCAAGATGCTCCGCGTCTTGCTGCGCTCGGAGGGGATGTTGTTGGGCATCGGGCGCTATAAACATTTCGCCGCTCTGGGGTTCTTCATTTTTTCCCCTGACCCCTGATCCCTGACCCCTGACCCCTGCTCTTAAATATTCTTCCCAATTCCACCACCGCCTTACGAACTCGCGGTTGTAAAGATTGTTCTGAATGAGGTAATTCGCGATTGATAAAAGAATTGCAGCTTCCGATCCGGGATAGGGCGCGATGAAATGATCGGCATGCGTCGCGGTGTTAGAAAGCCTCGTGTCGAAGACAATCAACTTTGCGCCGCTCGCCTTTCCATCGATAACGCGTTGTGCATGCGGATTGAAATAATGGCCGGACTCGAGGTGCGCGCTGATCAGCAGAATGACTTTCGCGTTCGCGTGATCGGGACTGGGACGATCCAGGCCCATCCATAACTGATAGCCTTCGCGCGCGCCCGACGAACAAATATTCGTGTGCGAGTTGTGGCCATCGACGCCCCACGCGGCCAGAATTCTTTCCGTGAATCCATCTTCGCCCGGACGACCGACGTGATACATGATCTCGTGGCGGCGATCTTCGACGATCGCTTTGCGGATTCGTGAAGCGAGATCGTCGAGGACTTCGTCCCAACTGACGCGTTCCCATGTTCCCTCACCGCGTTTGCCGGCGCGCTTTAGCGGGTAAAGAATGCGATCCGGATCGGTAATTTGATTAAGCGTCGCTGGTCCTTTGGCACAATTGCGTCCGCGCGATCCCGGATTCTCAGGATTGCCCTCGAACTTCTGAATCTGGTTCGTGTCTTTGTCGATGTAGGCAAGCAGCCCGCACGCCGACTCGCAGTTGAAGCACGTCGTCGGCACTAATGAATAGCGTCGCTCCTTACGTCGCGGCCAGGATTGGGAATCCAGTTCAGTCCAATCATCCCAGCGTTCCTTTGGCGGAAAGGCCGCGAGATGAATGCGCGAAGGGCCAGGATAATTAGTCATTGCAATCAATAATTCTTCGTTGGTTTTCTGTCCTTCACATCTTAAGGCAGCGAGTCTTTCTCCCAAGCGCGAGGGTTTTTCTGAGCCATGTCCGCTCTGAACCATTGAAGATTTCCACAATAATCACAAGCCATAACTAACCACCTTTGGTTTGGAACGTTCTTGAAATTAAGTCCCAAGTGATAAGTCTTTTGTTCAAAGCCTGTCTTTTGGTAATCGCCCTCCAGCATCACTTCGTATTTTCCGATGCCGCAGTAAGAACATTCCTGTGGCACATCACGACTAATTGCATGGGCCATAGCTTTGATCCGCCTTATTGTCTGTTGAAGATGTTGAGTTAATTGAGAGGCATCGGCATACTTACGGTCCGACGGATCGGTTGTGATCATTCCGTCGAGTAGATCATAAACAAATGCCATCCCCGCAGTTTGATCGGTTTGCGTTAGGTCGTATCTTTCGTAGCGGTGCTTCTCGCGGCTAAACGCTTTTTTATTGGATATTAGCCAGTACAAGATCTTACCGAGCGAATATATATCGGCCGTGGGCTTCGCGTCTTCATATCGGCCATCCTCCAATTCTGGGGCCATGTAAAGTCGGCCACCAACAGCTTCTGTTGTCTCCGTCAATCGTTCATCTTGTTCGGTTATTAGGCAGAGTCCAAGATCGCCCACTACAGGTGTAATCTTGTCGTCGCGAAGAAAGATGTTGTTCGGCTTTAGATCGCGGTGAATCACACCGTTTGAGTGAATATGCGCAACTCCTTCACATACTTGCTCGAACAAATGGAGCTTGTCGACAAGTGAGAATTCATTTAAACCGAGATTTCGCAGTTCGCCGCCCGCACAATACTCCATTACTACATACGGTTTCTCGGCTTCAATATTTTCTGCTTCAATGCGAACAACATTTGGATGTCTTAGACGAGCACCGACCTCAATTTCCCTCTCAAATCTCTTTAGTCGTGCCGGATTCGATTTGTGTTTTAGGAGTTTCAGAACAAAGGGATTGCGCTCTTCGTCAACTCTTCGATACGCAATGTAAGTCCAGGCTTGCCCTCCTTCACCAAGAGCATCGCCGCGAATCCAGCCGTCATACTCATCAGCCATAGAATGTTATCAGAGTACTAAGCCGCCACCTGTTCATACGAAAATCGCGGAATGTCTGCACGTTGGCTGGCGTGCTCAACGGTTATCCCGCAGATGTTGCCGCTCTGATCAAGATCTAAGACAGTGTTCTCGTCCAAGTCCTTCGATTCGGCTACTTCGGCTGCCTTGAACTCGATATAGAGTGTGTCAGTCTCTTGGAAATATTGAATCTTCATTTGCGCTTTATCTATCGACCAGTCTGTCCGTCCAGCAGCTCGGCTTTCGACTAGAATGCATGACGGCCAGTATAAAGACGTGCTCGTCTTCTAAGTTATAAATCAAACTGTACGGAAAGCGGTGTGTGCGACATCTCCTGACTGATCCGCGTAACCTCGTCCATGCTCGTGGAAACTTGAGAATCCGAGAGACGCAGTCATCAATCTCTTCGAGAAAGTCGTCTCCAAGATTGGGATCAATGAGGTCGTAATAATCCGCGGCGTCATCCAGTTCCCTTCGGGCGTGAGGATGATAGCGGTAAGTCATCGTTTCCGTCGCGCCCGCAATTCTCTCATCACTTGCTCGCCGTCAATTGTTTGCACCTTGCCGTCGCGGATTTCCTGCATGCGTCTTTCCGCTTCCTCGGCCCAAGCCGCATCTATCTCCTTCTGATGCTCCCAATCCAGACTTTCAAGCAAATGGTCTGCGAGCATCGCACGAGCGCCTGGTGGTAGCGATAGAGCGTCCTTGATTAGATCGTCGAAATTTGCGGCCATTGCCTTACTCCTCAATAAAGTAGATATGCCGAATTATAAACTCGGTATTAGCACATAGCTACGCCAGCGGGACGGACTGTCCCGCCTGCACGTACGCGTGTTCGTAGAGTATCATTCCGATCAAAGCCAACGGCGCGCCGCCTATTCCGATCGAATTACTCGTGTAACCAAGAATTGCCAGCGATGGCAACACCCCGCCAAGAATCGATAATAAAACTCCGATCCGGAAATCGCTCCGGTAACGGCCATGCATCATTTCCCAAATTGCCACGCGCGCGTGTGCCGTTGCATGTGTGAGCGAAACCTCGCCCCAGATCATCAAGACGTGAAGCAAACTGGTCGAGGCCAGGATCACGAGCAAAGCGAAAACGATCTGGGGCGCCACCTCGATGAAACTGCGTCGCGGGCGATTTGCCTCAAGCCACGCCGCGATTGGCAAGATCACCGCGGAGCCAAGCAGCAACGACTGCACCACCAAATGCGGCGGCAGCAGAGGATTCTGCCAGAGGTCGCGTGCTTTCGCTTGCGCAAACAGATAGGCCGTGTAAACCGCAGTCAGAATCGATAAAGGAAATCCGGCAATCATCAACCATTTTTGCATCGAGCTTGAATGCTGCAGGCTGCCGATGAAATGCAGCGCTAGCACCAGCGAGTATCCCGCGATGATGAACGCGCCTTTCACCAGCCAACTCCGCCACTGTGGCCTCGTGAAGATCATGTAGAAGCGTGCCGGATGTTCCAGGTCCCAGATCAATAATCCGCCGGTAATAGCGAGAAAGGCCCCTGAGACGATCGGCGTCACCCACAGCCAGAGCGGACCATTCGGATTCAAGATTCCAAATAACAGAAGAAAGGCTGCGACCAGATAAACTCCCGCCGCGATTCCTTTCGTCCACGTATACAAACTTACGCGCCAATCCCAGGGAATAGAATGCGCCACATCGTAACTCAAAAGCGCCGCCGCCGAGCTGTTGTTGTAAGTTGGATTGCCGGAAACAACTTGTTCGCTTGCTTGCTGTTGCTCGCTCCACATGAACAGTCCGGCTTCGGGTCGGCGCGCCGCCAGAGGATCCAACGTTGCCTGATGCGCGCCTTTGTAAAAAAGCTTGGGCAGAGTCTCTTTCTCCGGACGGCGCACATTCACCGGTTCGCGATTGACGATTTGCGCGACGTATGAAGATTGGTCGTTGAGGTCGCCGATCAGGATCGCTTGCGTCGGACAAACGACGACGCACGCGGGTTCCAAACCGACATCGATGCGATGGGCGCAGAAGTTACATTTCTCAGCCGAATGATCTTCCGGATTGATGAAGATCGCGTCGTAAGGACAGGCGGCCATGCAGGCTTTACAACCGATGCAGATCGATTTATCGAAATCGACGATGCCGTCGCTGCGTTTGAACATAGCGGTCGTCGGACACGCGGTAACGCACGGAGCATGCGCGCATTGATTGCAGCGCGTCACCTGATGCGCGCGGCGCACTTGCGGAAACACGCCGACGTCGACGTGCTTGACATAAGTGCGCGTGACGCCGATCGGGACGACGTTTTCAGACTTACAGGCAGTCGTGCAGGCATGACACCCGATACAGCGGGTGTGATCGATGACCTTGGCCCACTGAACGCGGTCGTTTCGAGCCGGTTCTTGCTCGCTCATATTTTTTACTTGGCGCGGGCGAAAATATATCACGCCAAGTCGCAAAGCGCGCAAAGAAACCGCCTGCCGCCGTAATCAAGAGACGAAACTCACGGAGGGAAATTTGCCGCGTTTGGCTGGAAGTGTTAAGAATGACCCGGCTTTCCGGCGAGCACTTTTGTCTCCGGGCCTGTACGCCTTGAGCTTGAAAGACAAATTCGCGATCAAGAATTGGCCAGGCAGATTAGTCCGAGCGAAGACCGATGGTTTTCCGGCGGCGCTGATTTTCGCCGTCACGCTCGTCATCTTTTGGATCTCGCCGATTTATCAGGTTACCGATTCAAAATACTCGATGCTGGTCAGTGAGAGTTTGCTGCATCACGGCACGTTCAAGCTGGACTCGTACGCAATTCCTCGCGGCAAGCCGGTCAAGCGGCCCGCATATCTGATGGTCGAAAGCGCCTGGCAATTAGAGCTGGTGCACGATCACGTCTATTACTTTTACCCGCCGGGAAGTTCGGTGCTCTCGTTGCCGTACGTGGCGCTAATGAATGCCTTCGGCATTACCGCCTCGCACGCGGACGGAACATTTGATTACGACGGCGAGATCGCGATCGAAACCAGCCTCGCTGCGATCCTGATGGCGCTACTCGCCGCGATCTTTTTCTTCACCGCCCGGACGATCCTTCCGACTTCGTGGAGCATCGTGATCGCGCTTGGCAGCGCGTTGGGAACTCAAGTATGGAGCACCGCCTCGAGAGGCTTATGGTCCGACACGTGGGGAATATTTTTGAGCGGTCTGGTTGTTTGGATGCTGGTGGGCCAGGAAACCGGCAGGCGCAAAATCGATCCGGTAATTCTGGCTACGTTGCTCGCGTGGACATATATCGTTCGGCCAACAAATGCGATTCAGGTAATCGCGATCAGCGCTTACGTTTTTATTTTCTATCGCCGGCTATTCTGGAAGTACGCGATTACCGGAGTTTTCTGGGCAGCCGGATTCGTCGCGTACTCGTGGCATAATTTTTCCCGGCCGTTGCCGAACTATTATCTGTCAAATCAATTAAGTTTTCGCGCGTATCCGGTGGTGCTGATTGGTCATCTAATCAGCCCGTCGCGAGGCCTTTTGATTTTCAGTCCGGTGTTGTTATTTGTCGCTTACGCATTGATACGCGTTCGCGCGCACTTGCCTCTGCGTCGCCTGCTTTGGCTTTCGCTCACGATTATCGCCGGATACGTGCTCGTGGTTTCGGGATGGGAAAACTGGTGGGGCGGCGCCGGCTATGGTCCGCGACTGATGACCGGGCTGGTGCCGTGGTTTGTGATGCTGGCAATCCTCGGCACGCGCGCGATGCTTGATTGGCGCCGGCAAGATCAAAGAAAAGTTTCGCGCTTTGAGTGGAGCGCGACGCTCACAACCGCTGCGCTGCTTCTTTCGATGAGCATCTTCACGAATGCGCGCGGCGCGTGGTCGTATGCGACGGCAAAGTGGCATGGCTGGCCGGTGCTCCTTGAACTCGACCCGTCCCGGCTTTGGGATTGGAGACAACCGCAGTTTCTCGCGGGTTTGCTGCCGCCGCCATTGCCTCGGGAGTTTCCGTCTACCGATGGTCTGATCGACGTCAGGCAAAAGGAAGCAAATAAGTATCTCTGGTACGGCTGGAGCGATCCGGAAAACGATTTTCGCTGGACCGACGAGCATGAAGCAGCGGTGATCTTTGCGGCCGATGATCTCAATTACTCACATCTGCGGATCATGTTGGCGCCGTTTCTCGCCGGCGGTCGCCGCGCTGAACAGAGAGTGACGATTAACTTGAATGGCCAATCGATCGGCACATTGAACTTGAAGAACGACGAACCCCAGGATTACCTGTTCACAATTCCTGGTGGCGCGTTCCAGCGCCGAAACGTGCTGAAGTTTGAATTACCCGACGCGACTTCGCCGAGACACTTCCGCATCAGTCCCGATCAGCGACTGCTGGGTGTCGCGGTGCAGTGGATCAAACTGGAACCCTAAGACGAATCCCGATTTTCTATCAGAGGCCCATGATATAAACTCTGCAGCCAATGACCCGAAGCCTGAGCCTCGTCATTCCCGTCTACAATGAAGCTCCACATCTCGAGCAATTCCTGACTCTCATTGACCGTCTCGAACTGCCGTTAACGAAAGAGCTGGTCATCATCGATGATTGTTCGACGGACGGCTCGGCGGAAATTCTGCGAGGGTTTCCGTTTCAATCGCGCACTGTTTTCATTAAGCAACCGCGAAACCGGGGAAAGGGCGCCGCGGTCCGCGCGGGAATCGAACAGGCAACCGGCGATTTCATCGGCATTCAGGACGCCGACCTGGAAACCAACGTCGACGATATGCCATCGCTGATCGAGCCCCTGGTACAAGGCAAGGCCGACGTCGTTTACGGTTCGCGCTTCAAGAAATCGGGCCATCAGGTTCACCGCACGTTTCACTATCTGGTGAATCGCGTGCTCACCGCTCTCAGCAACATCATGAGCGGCCTGTACCTGACCGATATGGAAACCTGCTACAAGTTTTTCCGCGCCGATGTGATCAAGAACATCAACCTGGAATCCAATCGTTTCGGCTTTGAGCCGGAAGTGACCGCGAAGATTGCGCGCCTGCAACTTCGCGTCATGGAGTTGCCGGTGACTTACTTTCCACGAAAGTATCTCGAAGGAAAAAAGATGAGCTGGAAGGACGGCTTTGCCGCGGTAGTCCATATCTTCTATTTCAATTTGTGGAAAAGAAGAGCGGGTTTCAAGGAATCGTTGCCGCGGCCCTATCTTCCCGAACGAGAGTAGCGCAAAAATATTTTACAGGCTCGCGCCTTGTTTCCCAGCCTGGTAACGCGCGGGCTTACGACACACTTAGCATAAGGGAGAGTTGTGGTTGGCGCTGGAAACTCAAACACACAGACGAATGGTTTGGGCGATGCTGATTGGCGCGGCGTTTCTGCTGCGTCTTGCTTCCCTTCATTTTCTTCCCGGAAATTTAGACGGCGACAGCATCGGCTATCTCATTCTCGGCCGGAATCTTCTTATCAAGCATGTTTATTCGATCCGCGACGCGCCTCCTTTTGATCCGACTTTCACCAGAGTGCCCGGTTACCCGCTCTTCATCGCGTTGGTTTATTTCGTCAAACTCGACAGCCTCAACGCGATCAGAATCGCGCAGGCAGTCATTGACACTTTGACATGTGCGGGAGTGGCCGCGCTCGCTTGGTGGTGGGAATTCGACGCCGGACGCAAACGGGCCGCCGCGATTGCGGCGTTTGTGCTGGCTGCGGTCTGTCCATTCACGCTCAGATATGTGCCCGCGATTCTCGCTGAGACTCTCTCGACTTTTTTTGCGGTGGCGATGGCGTTGGCGGCGAGCCGCGCTTTGATGGCCAGGAAGCGCAGACGCGTGCTTGCCTGGTGGGCCGCGACTGGAATTGCGGGTGCGCTGGGAACGCTGGTGCGGCCAGATGGCGGCTTGTTTTTTCCAGCCGTCATCGCAACTTTGGTCTTTGCGGTCCTGTTTCGAATTTCAAATTTTAAGTTTCGAGTCTCCAGTTTGGAATCCGAAAACAATGCGTTGCTTTGCATCGCGATTGCCGTCCTCGCTTTCATCTGCGTGCTCGCTCCCTGGCCGATTCGCAATGCAGTTGTCTTCAATCGCTTTATCCCGCTGCAGCCGCGCCATCAGGGACTGCCGGACGGATTCGTGCCCAACGGTTATTACAATTGGTTGCAGACGTGGATTGACGATCAGCGTTACGTCAAGCCTCTAAGATGGGAACTGGATTTTTCCCAAATTAGTCTGGACCAGATTCCGCCGAAGGCTTTTGATTCGCCGGAAGAACGGGCGCGGGTGGCGGAACTTCTGGATCGATACAATCATCCGCAATCTTCTTCGAGTGAGGAGCAGTCCGGAATTACGCCGTCAGGCAACGTGACCGCGCGCGTGAAAATGACGCCGGAGATCGATTCAGGTTTTGCGCAGATTGCCCGCGAGCGCCGCCAACGCGATCCGCTGCGATTCTATTTTCGGCTTCCAATTAAACGCGCGGCCGCGTTGTGGTTTGACACCCATTCGGATCATTATCCGTTTGCGGGCGAGCTTTTCCCGATTCCCGACAAGAGTCATTTTCATGATGGAGTCCATTCGTACGCGGGTTATGCGACACTTTGGATCTTTGCATTGTTAGTGTGGATCTACACACTGCTGGGCGCGGCCGGCGCATGGCGATTGTGGCAGGCTGAGTCAGGCGACGCGCGCATTTGGGTTTTGCTGGTGGCCATGATGATTCTGCCGCGGCTGATTCTCTTTTCCACGCTCGATAATCCCGAGCCGCGTTTCCTGGTCCAATTTTTCCCGTTTCTTTCAGTGCTCGGCGGAATAGCCATTGCGCGCGTGTTCAGCGGATCCAGAGGACGAGAAGAAGCTCTGGCCTCTTCGACATGAGCAGAACGAAAACCAGATCGTTTACCGAAGCTTTGCGAAGCTTCCCGTACGTCGCAGAGACTCTTTGTGCCTGCGTGCTGATCGTGATGGGAATAAATCTTCTGACAGCGCTCTCGCGCAAGAGTCTGACGAACGACGAGTTCTATAACATTCCTGCCGGCTATTACAATTTGGCAAGCCATGACTTTGCTATTAATAACGTTCACCCGCCGCTTGTCCGCATGATTGCGGCCGCGCCTTTGCTGCCCCTGCAACTGAATATGCCTCCGCGTCAGCCGGCGGAAAATGCAATTAGCGGAGGTCACGAAACCTTCTCGGCCTTTTGGTTTGCGAATCTGGATCGCCTGGATCAAATCGCCTTCTGGTCGCGCGTGCCGATGGTTGCGCTCGCCTTGCTGCTCGGGGTCGTGATCTTTCTTTTCGCGCGCAAACTTTTCGGCGCGCGCGCCGCCATCCTTGCCGTGTTGCTCTTCAGTCTGGAACCAACCGTGCTGGCGCACGGTCGCATTGTGCAGACGGATGTGCCCGCGGCCCTCTTTTATGTTTTTTTCTGCTTCATGCTGTTTCGCTTCGTGCACTGGCCGACACTTCAGAGGGCGATTGCGGTTGGCCTCGCGTGCGGTCTGGGCCTTCTTACTAAGTCGTCGCTGATTATTACCGTGCCAATGTTTGCCCTCCTAGCTGTGATTCTTTTGTGGCGGGCGCCGCGTCTTAAACTGAAGCGCTCGACAATAGCGTTCGCAGTCTTGCTCGCTCTTCTGATCATGATCTTAGCGATCAATGCGATTTATTTTTTTCAAAGAGTCCCCCTGGAACCCAATGACACGCGCTGGCTGGCCGCGGAGTTTCCGGCCCGCTTCCATTTGATAATGAAAGGCATTCGCGGGCTTGCAACAATTTTGCCGCCTTATTTTCTTTTTGTTTTTGCGGTCGTCTCAGGCATCAATCACGAAGGCTGGCCGGCATCACTGCTGGGCATGTACAGCCAGACCGGCTGGTGGTACTACTTTCCCGTCGCGTTCGCGCTGAAAACTACGCTTCCATTTCTGCTGGTTTCAGTAGCCGCCCTGGCGTGGTCGATATGGAAAATTTTTGCGGAAAGGAAAATCGATTTCCTGTGGTTAATTATTCCGCTCGCGCTGTACGCAGTGCTAACGATGTCGAGCAACATCAATATCGGGATCAGACATTTTCTGCCAGTGTTTCCATTTCTTTTCATTCTAGGCGGCGCATTTATCGACCGTGTCTTGAAACTATCGCACCGGCAGTTGGCCTTTGTCATAAGCGCTCTGCTTCTGTGTTTCATGAGTATCGAGACAGTGCGGGCTTTCCCTGATTATACGAGTTATATGAATCAGCTTGCGTGGTCGCGCCCGCACTGGTACTACCTGTCGGATTCGAATGTGGAATGGGGCGATGACACTGGCGCGCTGGCTGGATATCTGCGCGAGCACGGTGAAACTAAAGTACGGGCCGCACTGCTGGGTGGATGGATTACGCTGGCGCGATATGGAGTCGAATACGTTGATGCGACGTCGGCTAAGGCAGATTCGCGGGCGACGCATTACGTCGCCATCGGCGCGAGTTTTCTGAACGGGTCGACGGTGCCACCGGATCTTAAGGACTTCAATGGCACCAGGCTGACGGAAGAGCAGCGACACAACTTCTTCGCCGTCTATCGTGAGCGAACTCCCGAAGCCGTCTTCGGAAATTCGATCTATCTCTATCGCGAAGAATAACCGGCCACTGAGGCACAGACACAGAGAGAACGAGAAGATGAAGAGGTTATCACTAAAGTTCTTGTCGATCTAAAAATGTCTATGTTCTTCTCTGTGACTCTGTGATTGATTCCTTTCCGGATGTCTATCTCGACTTTACAAAAGGACTACCTCGCTGCCGGATCGATCTTCGTGATCGCGCTGCTGGTCTTCTGGTTTTCTCCTGTCCATCAACTGACCGATTCGAATTATTCGATGTTGTTGAGCGAGAGCCTCCTGAAGCATGGGACTTTTGCTTTGGATGACTACAACATCCCGCGACTGCCGCCGCACTATCACGACAACACTTATAAGAACGGCGAGATCTACCAGTTGGAACTTGTCGGCCCGCACTTTTATTACTACTTTCCGCCGGGCAGTTCCGTGCTTTCAATTCCATTCGTGGCTGTGATGAATGCGTTCGGGATATCGGCGGCCAACGTCGATCGAACTTACAACCCCTATGGCGAAGAGAAGATTGAAACGATTCTAGCGGCGATTTTGATGGCCGGACTCGCAGGCATTTTCTTTTTCAGCGCCCGTTTAAAGCTGCCGTTAAGCTGGAGTGCGATCATCGCTGTCGGCGGCGTGTTCGGCACGCAGGTTTGGTCAACCGCCTCGCGTGCTCTCTGGACCGATACGTGGGGTATCTTCCTGCTCGGCATCGTCGTCTGGATCCTGCTCGCGCAAGAAACGAACCGGTGCAAGCTTAGCCCGATACTCCTCGCGACTTTGCTGGCCTGGGCTTACTTTGTACGACCGACAAATGTAATTTCCATAATCGCGATTACGATCTATCTGTTCGTTTCTTACCGGCGGAGTTTCCTTCCTTACGCAATCACCGGCGCGCTTTGGTTCGCCGGATTTGTGGCTTACTCGTGGTACAACTTTCACCAGCTTCTGCCCAAATATTTCTTGCTAAACCGTCTGAGCTTTGGCTCTTTTTGGACGGCCTTTGCGGGAAATCTCGTCAGCCCGTCGCGCGGACTGTTCATCTTTGTTCCGGTATTGCTCTTCATCTTCTACTTGCTCCTGCGATACAGAGACCATCTGCCTTTTAAAAAGATAACCCTCGTCGCACTCGCAGTCGTCGCGGCGCATCTGATCGTGATCGCCGGGTTTGTGCCGTGGAACGGCGGATTCTGTTATGGACCACGCTACACGACAAGTCTCGCGCCGTGGTTTGTGCTGCTCGCGATTATCGCCGCCAAAGGATTGCTGAGCTGGCGAGATTTTGCTTCACTCGGGCGCGCGACTGTTTGGCGAACACAACTAGCCACAGGCGCCATGCTTTTAATCGTCGGCATAATTCTCAACGCCCGCGGAGCTATCTCGCAGGAAACCTGGGCGTGGAATAGTTGGCCCACCAGCGTAGATAAAGTTCCCGGCAAAATCTGGGATTGGCGCCAGCCGCAGTTTCTCGCCGGGTTAGTTCAACCGCCATTGCCGAAAGACTTTGCTTTGCTCGAAGGCCGAACCAATTTCGCTTCGCCGGACGCGGAAAAATATTTATGGTATGGCTGGAGTTGGAATGAAGCATCGATTCGCTGGAACGATGGCGATGAAGCCACCGTAGTTTTCGCTCTGGATAAGATTAACGATGCAGTTCTGCAAATAAGCATGGGCCCGTTTTTGGCTTCGGGTATTCTCGATCAGCAAACCGTCGACGTAAGTCTGAACGGTCAACTTATCCAGCGGATCGTGCTGAAGGATGACGAGGCCAAAACCTATTCTTTGTCGGTTTCGAAAGACATTCTCAAGAACAAAAACATTCTGACTTTCAAATTCGCCAACGCGGCCCGGCCAAAGTCACTCGGGGTCAGCGGTGACTTGCGCAAACTCGCGGTTAGATTTGAATGGATCGAACTGAAGCCTCAGCCAGCGCAGCCGTGAGTCCGGAAAGCAAAATCAGCCCGTCGAGTAGATATTTATGACTATTGCCGAGCCCGCCAAACGATTTCCTGACAGCAAGAGCGGCATCTTTTTTCTTTGCCTCGCCTTCACCACGGCGATGCTTTATCACCGAGTAGTCCCTCTCGATGCCCTTCCGTTTTATCAGGGCAGCGCGGGACAGGATTGTTATCAAATGGTTTGGGATTTGTGGGAAGTGAATGAGGCGATCACCGCGGGTCACAATCCTTTTCGCACGGGCCTGGTCTATTGGCCGCTGGGGGCGCAAATGGGCCGGCACTCGCTCGCCGCCGGATTTTTTCCGATCACATTTATAGTAAAGCTGTTGAGTGGCGGGAATCCGATGTACCCATTTTACGCCTACCGAATCATTATCCTGCTTTCGTTCACGCTGATTCTCTATTTCAGTTACCTGACGTTGCGCGAACTGAATTTTAGCCGTTGGGCTTCAGCGATTCCTTCGCTGGCTTATGGCTTTAGCGCCTTCTACATGGAGCATTTTTTTCATCTGACGCAAATCGCAGGGTTCTTCATTCCTCTCACAGCCTTTTGCGTCGTTCGCTGGTATCACAAACCGAATGCCGGCAGGCTCTTGATGGCGGCGGCGGTCGCTTCGTGTTCGTTATATTTCACCGAATTCGCGATCTACATCTTTATGGCCGCGCTATTTCTTGGACTATTGATGTTAATTTCTGCCGGAGAAAGAAAAGTTCTTCTCGATAAACTTAGACGCACGGGAAGCAGTGAAGTTGTGTTATCGATCGGGTTGGCTTCGGCGATGGCGGCGCCTTTTGTTTTCAGCTTTCACACCGTTCACACGCTCGCGCCCGCGCCCAGCGAATCTTCCTACTACTCGGCGAATCTCGCTGGGTTCTTTATTCCTTCAACGCAGGATGCGCCGCTGTACGGCGCGCTTTTCTCGCGGTTTAGCTCCGGAATCAGCAACGGCATGCGCGAGCCCTTCATCGGCTTTCCGATCTTGTTGCTGACCTTGGCTGCACTCATTAAATCGAAGCGCAAGCTGGTCTGGTTCTCAGCGCTGTTGTCGTTCATATTTTTTCTGTTGAGTCTGGGTCCTTCTCTAAAATTCCTGGATACCGATAGCCACATCCCGCTGCCGTACGGAATTTTAATGCGCATTCCGCCGTTTGATTCGGGACGCACGCCGGTGCGTTTTGTGGTGATGGGAATTTTCTTTTTGATCATAGTAGCGGCGAACGGATTGGCGTGGATCCAAGATAATCTAAGCGAACATCGCGGATTGCGCTGGGCCACGACAACAATGTCACTGATTCTGATCTGGACCCTGGCGGAAAGATATTCGCCAATGCCACGCGCGCAATCATTTGCTCAACCGCGCGGTCTCGAAAAACTTATCAGCGGGCCAGTGCTGAATCTTCCTCTGCTGAGAAATGACGGATACGCGGAAGCGTTGCAGATTTTTCATCGCCAGCCGATTGCCACGGGTTACCTGGCGCGATACACGCCCGAACAGCGGCAGCATTTTGAGCAACTGCAGAGACTTTTCAACAAAGGCGGTGCGACATTCTGCGACGGGGTCAAAGCGATGGGTTATCGCAACGTCGTAATTGCGCCGCGCGGTGTCGTGCCCGATGCGCCCAGCCTTGTGCCGCTTGAACTCTCAAAGTGTTCGCTCAATATCGTCGACCTGCGCACAGGCGATCTATATTCGCGAAGCGGCGCGGAAGAAAGCGAAGGGCGGCCCGAACGTTTTCCCGCTTACACCCTGGGCAAGCGCGTGGATTTCACTTCGCCTGATTCTGATAAGTTTCTTTGGTATGGCTGGAGCGACAGAGAACCAAAATTTCGTTGGACAAACAGGAGCAGAGCTGCGATTGCCTTCACAGTGAGCGAAGTTAGACCAGTTATTCTCATGATGAAAATCGGCGCCTTTCTGGTTCCCGGAAAACTTGAAGCGCAGACGGCCGGCCTCGCCTTGAACGGCCATCAAGTTACGACGCTTCAAATCAGACAGAGCGAGCCGAAGGAGTATTCCTTCATCCTGCCCGTGGAGTTTCTACGAAATGAAAACGTCTTGAGTTTTAGTTTGCCGGATGCGGAATCGCCAATTACTTTTCATCTGGGCGAGGACTCGCGGCTGCTGGGAATCAACGTGGAGTGGATTGAGATTGATCCTGGTAAGTGACGGCGCCCCAGTCGTCGATCCAGGCCTGAAGCAAAGTTAATTCTTTTTCGTCGATCACTCCCATTCGCACCAACGCTTCATAACAAATCAATAGATTCTCGCCGGCGTTCTCAACACCGGAACGCAAGGAAAGGCCGTCGAGCACTTCGCAGATTGCTCGATTGTTCAGATAGCCGGGCACTTCATCTTTGAAGTCGCGCATCAGATTGTGTTCGTTGCGTTCCTGGTGTCCCGTTGCTTCGTGAAACAGAATGTTCCAATCGTTGGCCCACGCAATCCGCTGCGCGATGAAACTGCGCCAGATGTCGGTCATGCGAAACGAGCAATACGCCGGTAGATACATCAAAGGAAAAGCATCGCGCCACCACGAAGTGTTTTGGCTGTTGAATGGGCTCCACGTGCCCTTCTGCAAAGCCAGACGCCGATCCTTTCGGAACGAAATCGGCAACGGCAGAAGCAGCCGATAGATCGCGTCAACGTCGGGGTCTTCGTCGCTTAGTCCCTGTTGGATCGGACAATCAACCTTGCCGGTCGAAAGATTTTCATAGGCAGGGAACGGAGCGGTTACGGAATCGAGCGGCAAGCCGCGCGGCCAAATTCTCTCTTCCGTGAAATATCGATAAACATTGACCCAACCTGCGTTAGCAATTATTGGCACATTCTGAATCCGGCACCGTTCGCGCCAAAAAGAATCGTAAGGAGTGTTGTCATCGTCGGTTTCGATCAAAAGTGTCGCGGCGGTGCGCATCGCGACCAGGTAGCCAATGTTCTTGCGCGCGTAATGCCTTGTCGGACACGCCTCGGCAAATCTCAAACCCAATTCTCGTTGCGCTCGCAAACCATAGAACTCACATCCTTCGAGATCGAAAGTGAGGGGGCTGGCTTCGTCGCCAATCACTATGAATTGATAACCCCTTTGCCGGCAGCCTCGGGCCAGAGACTGCAACATCGGATTGGGTTTATCGATCGATGTTACCACTACGGCGATTTTGTCCTGGCCATCGAGTTGTTCGTTGTTCATTAAGGAGTTTTTGGGAAGTCGAGTTGGATTCTTCAAGACGGATTGTTGCTAGAGTTCGCCTTGCAATCTAAGTTGAAACAACCGCCAAAGGTTACTGAATGAATCCTTGAGAGCGGCCCGTCCGACCTGATGACTGGCGGCGCGATACTGAATCGGCACTTCGGCTATTTTCAAATTGCGGCAATACGTCCTGACCTCAACCTGAAAGAAAGGTCCGCGAGAACGAATGCCGCGGTTCAAGACATATTCAAGAGAGCGGCGGGTGAACAATTCAAAGCCGCTGGTCATGTCCTTTAACGCGGTCCCGAGAAAGAGATTGCTCAGAATAGTTCCACCGCGGCTGATGACTCGTCTGGAAAGCGCCGTCTCAGACATCGATCCGCCGCGACAAAAGCGGCTGCCGAAAACGCAGTCGTAACCTTCGCCCATCTTGTCAAAAAACTGCGCGATGTCCGCGGGCTGATGACTGAATCCGGCGTCGATCTCCAGAACCCAGTCACACCCGGCAGTCAACGCCTCGCGATAGCCGCGCACGTAGGCATCGACGACGCTGCGATTTTCGGGCGCCCAGACCACCTGGAGATCGGTTTGCGTGGCTTGCAAATCTTCCAGAGTCTCCCGGGTCCGGTCGGTACTTTTCTTATCGAGAATCGCAAAGAACGTCACTGACTTGAACCCTCGAGTCCCGCACTGCGCCAATACTTGATCGACGAAAGCCAGGGCGCAGTCCTCTTCATTTGCCATCGGGCACACAATGCCCAGGCAAATCTCAGATAGCTGCTGTCCCACGGGTTCCGACATTCCTATTCCATCCCTGGATAAGATTACGGAAAGAATACGCGATTGCAACCGGCGAGAGCGTGATTATTTGGATGCGATGCACGGTTCAGGCAAATATGCGCGGATTGGCCACGGCCACGGACAAATCGCGATTGTCCTGGCTAATGAGATTTGTCGAGCTCGGCCGCCAGGTTCGATCGGCGCGAATTTCGAGTTCATAATGCGCCTGATCGTTGTTGCTTGCGATGCGATGAACGTCCAGTTCCATCGCCTGCCAATCATTATGCGTCAGCGCCGACTGCCCAACCCGCTGGCCGTTCAGAAAAAATTCAAGTTTGAGCGGCCGCGCGTGAACATCGGGAATGTGCGTAATCAACTTGAAAGAAATTCTCTTGAGGGCGCCCGTTGTGAAACCTATTTTCGCCCGCCGGCTCATCCAGCGCGCGACCGGCGGAAAATTTTCTGCTTCGTACCAGCCGCCATCAAACTCCGCTGCGGCGGTCTCGTCCAACGATGCGCCTTCACCGGCGCGCAAACTGACCGGCTGCGCAAAGAGATCGCTCCGATCGTAATGTTGACCATAAAAACTTCCCAGCGGCGCCTGCGAGGCCTTCAGAAATAGATACTCGCTTTTTGGCGATGGCTCTTGCCCGCCCTGCCCGCTGATTTCGTTAAAAACGTAACCCATGGCGATGTTGAAGGCGCGGCGCTCGGCAAATGAGAGGCCGCGCAGGTAATCAAGCAAGTCGGCGTCGCACAGTTGCGCTCCGTACTCGTCTGCCTGTTTGATTAGCTCTTCCGCGCTCTGACAAACTGAATGGCGTCGCTCAAGCTGCAGGTGCGAAAAGAAGCGCGACCAGCGTTCGCGAATTGCCGGCTCAGATTCCATCCCGACGTGACCGTCGATATTCACAAAGCGCCGCAACTCTTCAGGGCTCATCTGATCGTAATCTTTGCGCCGATCGCGATTCATGACTTCGATTCCGTGCATCGTCACGCCGTCAAGTCTGAGCACCCGATTTATTTCGGCCAGCACTCCGTCCTTTTCCGCGAGTTCGACGTGGCCCATCACATCCAAGCTCACAACGTAATCAAACGTGTCGTCTGCGAACGGGAGTTTGGACAAATTCGCAGTCTCTGTTTCGTCATAGCCGTTGCGGCGCGCAGCCTCGGCGCAATCCTGCGAAAGATCAACTCCGATCAGCGTGACGTCCTTGCGTTTCAACAGCGCGAGCACGCCGGAGCCGCAACCCACGTCGAGCACTTTCCCGCCGCGCCGCACGTTGTCATAAATCCACATCGTGTGCGCCCAGAGAATATCGAAGCGATTCAGCGCAGGAAAATATCGCGCGTCGAGTAATTGGTTCGAAGCATAACGATCACGATAGAACTCGGCGAGATCGTCGATGCCCGCGATTTCGTAAAGGTTTCCAGGCTGTGCAGAGTACTTCACGATTTATTGTCTGGCGTACCGTTGTTTTCTCGAAACCCAACGAGTGTGCCATATTACAGCTTTCATGCCGGATGGCAGTAGCTCGAATGATGGAGTTAGTTCGGAGCACCGGCCAGACTTCAGAATGGCTCATGTTACAGAACCGCGAGCGCTAGCGAGCGGATGAAACGCTCAAGTTGGGTCTATGATCCGGTCGCTACCGCTTCCGGTTCTGTAACCAAGTGCGTTACCAATGGTCAGCGACGGCGGGCCATTCTCGATTGACTAGACTATGAAGGACCGTTTGCTTCAATACTTAGTTTGCTCCTCGTGCAGCGGCGCGATTGAAGTCGCCGCGACCTCGCAGCGCGACGGCGAAGAGATCATGGAGGCTGAGCTCGCTTGCTGTTCATGCAAGATGCGCTGGCCGGTGGTCCGAGGTATTCCTCGCTTTGCGAGTCTCAAGTCAGTGAATGACGAGCAGGCTGCGACGGCGGCCAGTTTTGGTTGGCAATGGCAACACTTCACCCAGGCGGACGAAAAATACGAACAGCAATTCCTCGGCTGGATCGCGCCGGTTACACCCGAGTTTTTCCGAAGCAAAATTGTGCTCGAAGGCGGCTGTGGTAAAGGGCGTCACACTCAGCTCGCGGCGCGATGGGGCGCCCGCGAAGTGATCGGAATTGATTTGAGTGACGCGGTCGAAACTGCTTTCGCCCAGAACTGCGAATCGCCGAACGCTCACATCATTCAAGCTGACATTTATAATCTTCCGTTCGCGAAGATCTTCGATTATGCATTCTCTGTCGGCGTGCTGCATCATCTGCCCGATCCGCGCGGCGGATTTATTTCGCTGGCCTCGAAAGTAAAACCGGGCGGCTATCTTTCGGCCTGGGTCTACGGCGCTGAGAATAACGAATGGATCACGCGATGGGTGAATCCGCTGCGGAAACGATTCACGTCGCGAATGAATCCGCGCACTCTCTCGCAGCTTTCAAAACTTCCAGCCGCGGCCGTTTTCTGCGCCACGAAACTGCTTTATGGACCATTGAATCGCTCGGCCCGCGGCGCGACATTGGCGCGGCATCTTTTCTATAACGACTACTTGAATGCGATCTCCCGTTTTGGCTGGCGCGAGCAGCACACGATCGTTTTCGATCATCTGGTCGCGCCAACCTCACATTACATTTCGCGCGAAGAATTCGCAGAATGGTGGCAGGAAATTGACGCGAGCGAAGTCACGATCGGCTGGCATAACCAAAATAGCTGGCGCGGATTCGGGCGCATAGGGACAATGCCGGCGAGCGGTTCTCAAGCGCCGCGCAAGTATGGCGAATTGTCAGTGCACGAGTTGTAACGCGAGCAGATCTAACGTTGCGAAACAATGTGGAAGTTTTCTAGTCCGATCAAACATCCGATTCCGGACACACGCTGGCCCAGCGCGGCGCAAGCGACACGTGCGCTTCTTTTTCAGCCGATCAAAGTTGGCCCGATCAATTTGGAAGCCCGCACCTGGGTGCCGGCGATGGTGCCGTGGCGCGCGACCGAAGATGGTTTCGTCACACAAGACAATCTCGACTGGTATCGCCGATTTGCCGAAGGACAACCCGCGGCGCTGGTGGTCGAAGCCACCGGCGTGCGCGACATTCCGAGTGGGCCGCTGCTTCGCATTGGCCATGATCGGTTTCTTCCCGGATTGAAAAAGCTGGTCGAAACTGTCCGCGAAGCCAGCCAGAGCCATACCAAACTGTTCATTCAGATTATCGACTTTCTCGCGGTCAAGCGACGGCCTGAGCCTGCGAAATATTTTCAACGCTTTCTGGAAATCGCCGATAGTCATCGTCGCGCAATCGCCGAACTGACTGAAGACGCGAATTGGCTAAGCGCCGATGAATCGAAGATCCGCGCGTTTCTTGAGAGCGCTGCCGATGAAATGATTGAAGGCATTCTCAGCGATCGCGAACTCGAATCTCTGCGTTTCGGTTATCGTGAACGCGTAACCGACGTGCACTTGCCTCATGTGCGCCAACTGCCGCAGGTCCTGCCCGGGATTTTTGCTGAGGCCGCGCGGCGCGCGCGCGAAGCCGGCTTCGACGGCGTCGAGCTGCATTACGCGCACGCCTACACGATGGCGGGATTTCTGAGCGCGTTGAATGATCGCCGCGATGGTTACGGCGGCCCGCGAGAGAATCGCGTGCGCTTGCCGCTGGAAGTTTATCGCGCCGTGCGCGAACGCGCCGGCGGGGATTACGTTGTGGGTGTGCGCTTTCTCGGCGACGAAGTGATCCGCGGTGGAAATCGTGTCGATACGGCTGCTTATTTCGGCGTTGAATTCGCGCGCGCGGGTTTTGATTATTTATCCGTCTCGAAAGGCGGAAAGTTCGAAGACGCCGAGCAACCGAAGGTCGGGCACGCGGTTTATCCTTACACCGGCCAGAGCGGTTACGAGTGCATGCCGACGACTCTATCGGACGAGCGCGGTCCGTTCGGCCGAGCAGTGCCGCTGGTTGCGGCGATCAAGAAAGCAGTCAACACTGCGGGCTTCAAGACGCCGATCGTAGCGACCGGCGGCATCACGACCTTCGAACAAGCTGAACAGATTTTACAGAACGGCGATGCGGACATTGTCGGCATGGCGCGCCAGGCGCTCGCCGATCCGGATTGGTTTATTAAAGTAAGGCTTGGTCGCGGCGACGAAGTGCGTCGCTGCACTTTTACAAACTATTGCGAAGCTTTGGACCAGGCGCATCGACAAGTCACTTGCAAGCTTTGGGATCGAAAGGAACTCGACGAACCAGGAATTGAAATGGCTGAGGATGGTCGAAGGCGATTGTTGGCGCCGAAATGGGAAAGGGTAAGGGGTAAGCGCTAAGGGTGGCGACCCTCCCTTTACCCTTTACCCCTTTTCCCCTCCGCTTCGGACCTTTCGATTGAGGCGATGAACTCCGGATCGCGCTTTCTCAGTTCTTCGCGATCGACTCGTCCGCTGCGGGTCATTAACACGTAAGCCAATTCGATCGGCGCTAAATGCAGGTAATCCCGCGCGCGTTCAAACCAAATCATGCTGTCGTATGCGGCCGTTTGATAATCCTCGATGATTGGTTTGCGCCGCGCTTCAAATTCCATCAGCGCGGCCCGCGCGTCCGAGGTTTGATCGAAACACTCTTTCAGAGCGATCGCATCTTCCATCGCCAGCTTCGTGCCTGAGCCGATCGAAAAATGCGCGGTGTGCAGCGCGTCTCCAACTAAAACTACATTCTCGTGATGCCAATGCGCATTCTTCACCAGCACGAAATTGATCCACTTCGAATTGTTGGAAAGCAGCGGATGGCCGCTCAAATTCGGCGCGAATACCTCGGCAAGATAGACACGTGTTTGTTCGTCCGACATTCGTTCGAAGCCCGCGCTGAGCCATGTTTCCTGATCGCATTCCACGATGAACGTGCTGGTGCTCTGGTTGAACTTGTAAGAATGAGCAGCAAACACCCCCGCCTCGTTTTCGCGAAACGTCAACGTGAGTCCATGGAATAATTGGTTCGTACCGTACCAGATATATTTGTTCGGCCGGACATCAAGAGAAGGCCGAAAGAGCTCCGCGAATGTATGACGAACGGTGCTGTTGACGCCGTCCGCGCCAATTAACAGATCGCATTCGCCGGCGAGCTGCCGAACGTCGTTGACTTCGGCGCGAAAGTGAAGCTGAACGCCCAGGTCGTGGCAGCGTTGCTGAAGAATGTGAAGCAATTGAATACGCGCGATGCCGGAAAAGCTGTTTCCATGAATCGAGATTTTTCGATTGCGGTGAACGACGTCAACATTGTCCCAGGCCTCGAACCTGCGGGTGATCTCAGTGTGTGATTCGGCGTCCGCTTCGCGCAGATTTGCCAGGGTTTTTCCCGAAAAGACTACACCCCAGCCAAATGTATCGCCGGGTCCATTGCGCTCAAAGATTGAGATGTCGTGCCCGGGCCGGGTCCGCTTCATCAGGATCGCAAAGTACAATCCCGCCGGCCCCCCGCCAATGATGTTGATTTTCATTCGCGCTTGATTCGAGGAGTCAGATTGGCCTCACTTGCGAGGATTTATCTTCTCGTTGAACCAATTCGTTGCCTCGTCCAGCGGAGCGATGTGGTGAGGCTTGCCTTTCCAGACGCGAACCATCGAGACAATAAGAAAAATAGTGGCCGCCGCGCGGAAAATTCCGGATCCAACGGAGCTGCCGGAAATGAAACTCACCACTCCAAACATGGCGGTGAGGATCAAAATCGCGAGTTGCAGGGCCAGACCCTGCGCGGCATGAAAGCGCGCCCGCGTTTCTGCGCGCGGAACCAGCAGCAGCTCAACCACGGCGGCAACCGCGCCGATGTGACCGGGAATATAGGGCAGCAGGTTCGCCCACTTTTCTGAAATGCCCAGGCCCGCGACACTGCGTGCCGTCGGCATTGGAAACGGCGGGCGCTGATAGACATTAGGTGGTGGACCCGGTGGCGGCTGATAGATGTTCTGAGGCAGCACGGGCGGCGCTTGATAAATTGGTTGAGCGACACGCGGAGGCTGATAGACATTCTCGGCGGACTGCTTTGGCGGAATGAAGACCGACGGATACGAGGTCACTGGCTCCTGGTCGATGCGACGGGTGGGGGCCTCGCTCTCAGAATTAGTACCCGACCGCTTGTCTTCGGCGCCGCGAATTGGCTGAGTCGCACCAATTTCGCGAGTCTCACTCCGCACATCTTTCGTAGGCGACCCGGCCGGCGACGATCCCCACGACTTCTCAGCTTGATCCGCGACGTTTTCATCCAGCGGATTAGTGTCGTATTTGCTGCGCTTCGCCTTCATAGAAATGCTTACGATGACTCAACTATTTCAGTTCACTTCATCAATAATCAGCCGTGATTTCAAACTGAGCCGGTTCCCAATGTCCTTCGCGCTCGGAAATGCGAAAAGCTCGCAAACAGGGTTCCTCTCCACCGAGTCCAACAATAAAGTAAACCGCGGAAGGGTAGTAGGCAAGCCTCACGTCCGTTGCCGACGGGGTTGGATCGTTGGCCCGTGGATGCGAGTGGTAGATCGCCAACAATTGTTCGCCGCGCTCGCGCATGGCCCGCTGAGCGGCAAACAAATCTTCCGGCGCGGCCTCATAAGTGACCAGAGGATCGGCAGCGACGTTTCGCATTGGATAGATCGTCTGAGTCCGAGTTCCGGCGCCACCGATCAAGCCGCAGCATTCGCCAGGAGATTCTGCGCGCGCATGGCTGATAATTTCGTCGGCATGCGTTTGTTTGAGAGCAATCATATCCATTCCAAAGGCACGCTTGGTGGCTCCGCCACCTGATGTGCGGAAAGGCTCTGCCTTTCCGTGAGGAGTGGTTAGATTTAACGACGAGGCTATGCCTCGTTGTTGTGAGCAGAGCCCAAAAAGAAATCAGAAACTCGGCGCCCGGCAAGGCGGAGCCTTTCCGCACATCGAGCGGCAAAGCCGCTGAACTCAATTTTGCAGGATCCGAGGCCTTATTCCTTCACGATCCGCAGATGCAGCTCCGCCAACTGTTTTGCATCGACTTCGCCGGGCGCGTCGATCATCAGGTCCTGCGCCGAAGCAGTTTTGGGAAACGCCATCACGTCGCGAATGTTTTCGGTCGGGACCAGGACCATCAGCGTGCGCTCGATGCCCGACGCGATACCGCCATGGGGCGGCGTGCCGTACGCGAGCGCATCGAGAAAGAAACCAAAGCGTGCCCGCGCATTTTCCTCGCTCATGCCCAGCGCTTTGAAAACCAGCGACTGCACGTCGCGGCGATGAATTCTGATCGAGCCGCCGGCCACTTCGACGCCGTTGATAACTGCGTCATAAGCCTTCGCGCGCAGTCGGGGAAACAATTCAGTTTCGCCGTTCACTGCGCGTTCCAGCAAAGCCACGTCTTCGTCAAGCGGCGAGGTGAATGGATGGTGCATCGAGTAATAGCGGCCGTCATCTTCATGAAACTCGAACATGGGAAATTCCGTCACCCAGAGCGGTGCGAATACTTTTTCAGGGATTAAGTTTTCGCGGCGCGCGATTTCGTTGCGCAAAGCGCCCAGACTGGCGGCGACTACATCAGTTTTACCGGCGACGATCAGCACGGCGTCGCCTTTCTGTGCCCCTGCGCTTTCAGCCAGGCGCAAGACCGTTTCATTACCAAGCGCCTTCAGCAGCGAAGATGAAAGTTCGTCGCCCAGTTTGATCCAGGCCAGCGCGCTGGCGCCATATCGTTTCGCAAACTCCTGCAACTCATCGAGTGCCTTGCGCGATGTCGCCGCGCCACCGCTTACCCTGATGGCTTTGATTTCGCCTCCAGCCGCCAGCGCCGAGGCATACGGCGCGAAGTTTGTTTCGGCCAGCACGCTGGAAAGATTTTGTAGTTCCATTCCGGCGATGCGCAGATCGGGTTTGTCTGAACCGAAGCGGCGCATCACCTCGGCGAAGGTGAATCGCCGAAAGGGAGTCTGAAGCTCGGCGCCGATGAGGCGAAAGACGCGCGCGAACAAGCCTTCGACCAGCGCATAGATTTGCTCTGTCGTCGCAAAGCTCAACTCAATGTCGAGCTGCGAAAATTCCGGCTGTCTGTCGGCGCGCAAATCTTCGTCCCGAAAGCAGCGGCAGATCTGGTAATACTTGTCCAGGCCGGCAATCATGCAAATCTGTTTGAAGATTTGGGGGCTCTGTGGCAGGGCAAAAAACTTTCCCGGCTGGACGCGCGAGGGCACAATGTAGTCACGCGCGCCTTCGGGTGTCGACTTGATCAGATTCGGCGTTTCGATCTGAGTAAAGCCTTTCTCGTCCATGTAACGGTTGATTTCCAGCAACAGGCGATGGCGCAAACGCAGATTCGCCTGCAACGGCGGGCGGCGCAGATCGAGATAACGATACTTCAAACGCAGGTCTTCGCTGGCCAGGGCCTCGTCCGCCGCGTCGAGTTGGAAGGGAAGCGTCCGCGCGTCGTTTAGAACGACGATTTCGCTGGCCTGAACTTCGATGTCCCCGGTGGTAAGTTTCGGATTGCGCGCGCTTTCGTCGCGCAACACCACTTCACCGGTGACAGCTAAAACGTATTCGCCGCGCACGTCTTTGGTTTTGCCGTGAGCGCCCGGCGCTTTTTCCTGGTTTACGACGATCTGAGTGATTCCGTCGCGGTCGCGCAGATCGATGAAAGTCAGCGGACCAAAATCGCGCCGCCGCGCGCACCAGCCCATTAGTGTGACGCGCGAGCCGGCGTTCTCTTTTCGCAGCGCGCCGCACGAATGAGTGCGCTCAAGATTGTTGAGATTTTCGATCATAAGAAAAAACGGGCTAAGAACTTAGGGCTTAGGGCTTAGAGCTTGGAACTCAATTTTGGACTTAGAAAACTAGCTCTAAACACTAAGCTCTAATCACTAAGCACAAATCACTAGAACAAAACGGTTCCCCCATCAACATTAATCGCCTGTCCATTGATGCCCTGTCCTTCTTCCGACGCCAGCAGCAACGCGACTGCCGCAACTTCTTCCGGCGTAACCAGACGGTTCTGCGGGCTCATTCTCTTTATCGCTTCCAGGGCATCGTCAACTGACTTCCCGGTTTTGGCTACGATGTTTTCGATTCCCCGCGAAGTCATCTCGGTATCGACATAACCTGGGCAAATCGCGTTCACGGTGATGCCCTTGGCAGCGACTTCTAAAGCCAGCGACTTTGTCAGTCCCAGCACGCCGTGCTTCGATGCCGCGTAGGCCGAAATATACGGAGCGCCGGTCTTACCCGCGATTGAAGCGACGTTTATGACGCGGCCCCAACCGCGCTCTAGCATTTCGGGCAGGGCCGCGCGCGTGCAATGAAAAGTTCCGGTTAAGTTCACCGCCAGGTGACGCTGCCACATTGCTTCGTCTGTCTTTAAAAAAGGCGAAGTTTCGACGATGCCGGCGTTGTTTACCAGAATGTCCGGCCCCCGCCCGAACCTTTCCTTCACGCGTTCATAGGCGCGATCGACGCTTTCGGAATCGGCGACGTCGCATTCGATGGCGATCACTTCAACGCCTTCTTTACTTGCAACTTCATTCGCGACGCTTTCGACCTGAGCGCGCGTCCGCGCCGCAACTGCGATTGACGCGCCTTCGCGCGCGAACGCAAAGGCAATCGCGCGCCCGATGCCGCGTCCGCCCCCGGTGATGAAGGCCAGTCGATTTTCTAATCGCATCAAGTTTCAGGTTTCAAGTTTAAATGCAAACTCGCATGAAAACTTGAAAGTTGAAACTCGAGAGTCGAAATGAAATTTATCTTCCCGAGAATTTTGGTGGACGCTTTTCCGTAAACGCGCGCACGCCCTCTTTGCCGTCTTCGGATTCAAAGCAACGCACTTGCGCCTCGATTTCGTACGACAGCATTTTTTCCAGCGTGTCGTGTTCGCTTGCGTAAACTGCGTGTTTGGCCGCCGCGATCGAGACCGCCGGACCATCGCGCAGCCGTTCAGCAAGCTTGTGAGTCTCGGCTTCCAATTCTTCCGGCGCGACTACGCGATTCAGCAGCCCGAAGCGCAAAGCTTCCTGCGCGTCGATCGTCTCGCCGAGAAAAAACAACTCACAGGCGATGTTCGAGGGCACCAAACGCGGCAAAAAATATGTCCCGCCCCAATCAGGATGAAATCCGAGTTTGACGAAGGACTGACTGAAGGTCGCTGTCGATGAAGCGATCCGCAGGTCGCAGGCGAGCGCCAGATTGAAACCAGCCCCTGACGCCGGTCCGGCAATTGAAGCGACGACGGGTTTTGTCATTTGGCGAATTGCCAACACGACTCGCCGGGCGGCTCCCAGAATGCGTTCGAATTCTTCCGTGTCGTTGCGCTCGACTAATTCAGCCATGAAATGGACATCGCCGCCGGCGCAAAATGCAAAGCCTGCGCCCGTGATAACCACCACGCGCACGTGCGGATCGCTGCCGGCTTCTTCCAGAGCTTCGGCGAGATCGCGACGCATATGGCCAAAGAAAGCATTGAGCCGCTCCGGCCGATTCAGCGTAATCGTAACGATGCCGGAGTCTTCCGATACCTTTATGAATTCGTCATTCATGACATTAATAGTAAATAGTAAATCGTGAATCGTGAATGGAAGAGGCCGCGGGACCGGCTGTTTCTATTTACGATTTACGATTCACGATTCACTTTCCTTTGAATACTGCTTTCCGCTTGCTGACGTAAGCCTCAAGCCCTTCTTTTGCGTCTTCTGACTGAAACAGTTGCTGTTGTAGTTCGCGTTCCAAGGCCAAAGCCGATTCGAGAGCAACCTCGCCGCCGCTTTGCACGCTGCGCTTGATTTGTCCGACGGCGCGCGCGGCTTTATTCGGAGTCGTGAATTGCCGCGCGTAGTTGATGACTTGCTCCATAAAATTCTCGCCGGTCTCGCCGTCGAAGATCTTATTAATCAGGCCAAGTTCCTGACCCTTATCGAAATCGAATAGCTCGCCGGTAACCATCAGTTCGATTGCCCGCGATTTGCCGACCAGTCGCGTCAAACGCTGCGTCCCCCCGGTGCCCGGCAGCACGCCAAGCGAAACTTCCGGCAATCCCATCTTGCCGGCGTGGCGACGGGCGAGGCGAATATCGGCAGCCATCGCGACTTCCAATCCGCCGCCGACACAGTGACCATTGATCGCCGCAACCACCAATTTCGGCGTTTGTTCAAGCCGCAAAAGAGTCTCGTTCGCGTGCAGACAGAAATAATATTTGAACTCTGGCGTCACCCTGCCAAGCATTTGAATGTCGGCGCCGGCGCAGAAAAATTTTTCGCCCGCACCAGTGATGACGATCACTTGCACGCTCTCGTCTATTCGTGCTTCGAGAATCCGCGCGTCAAGCTGGCGCATCAAGTCGTAGGAATAAGTGTTCGCGGGCGGATCGTTGAGCGTCAGGAGAGCGACAGAATCGTCAACTCGGTATCGCACCAGTTCGGACTGTGTCTGAGTCATGCCAGGCTTTGCCATGAATGATGCGAGCTTTAGGCCAAATTGAAATTCACTTTGCGCCCGCCTTCCTAAGCATCTCGGCGATGTCGGGGCGCTTACCGCTGGTTGCAAATCCGAGCGGGGTCGCACCGTCTGCTTTCCGCGCGTTAGGATCCGCGCCTTTTTCCAGAAGGAATTTTACTGTGTCAGCCTTGCCGGCATAGACGGCTTCGGTCAACGCGGTGCGGCCGCCTTCGTCGCGCGTGTTCACGTCGACTCCTTTATCCAGTAAAGCTTTAATCTGATCGTTGTTGCCCACACCCGCTGCTTTGAACAGGGCCTCGCGATCCTGATAAGTCGCTGGTGTTTTCGCTCCCGCCTTTTTCAAAAGTTCGATTATGTCGTTGTGCTTCCCGCTAATCGCAAATCCCATCGCGGTGGCGCCATCGTTTTTCATCGCATTTGGATCGGCGCCTTTCTCCAACAACAGCTTGACGGTGTCGGCGTGGCCGTTGTAGCTGGCTTCAATCAAGGCTGTGCGGCCGACGGCGTCCTTTGCGTTCACATTCGTGCCCTGCCCGAGCAATTGTTTGACGCGCGCGGTATCGCCGGTACCTGCAAGCCTCAACAATTCGGCTTCGTTAGCGGGAAGCGCTTTGCTGGCTGCTGCCGCCGGAGTTGGACCGCTCGGGGGCGCGTTGCCGCCAGGCGGGCCGGACTTGCAGGCGCCGACCAACGCCGAAAGCAATACTAAGAAAGCGATCGTCCTTGGGTGTCGCATCATCTCTGTTTTCCTCGCCCGAGTGGTTCAATTTTTTGCGGCGCACGCCACACGCTCAGATTCTCAGTTGACACTGATGAGCCGAAAGCAGAGCGCGCGTCTCTTCCATTTGAAAGAAAGCCTGCCAGAAACAGCTTGGTAATACTATCCACGAGTTCATTAACTGACAACTTTCCCGAGGCGTCGTACCAATTGTAGATCCAGTTCATCATGCCAAACAGCGCGTATGTCGCCACCGTTAGATCCGGAGCGTCATCAGCCACGGCGGACATCGACGTTCGTCGCACCTCGGAAAGAATCTTACGCGCGAGTCGCGTGTATTTTCGTTTCTGATTCGAGACATGCTCGCTCAATTCGCCGTTAAGCGAATCTGCTTCGTGCGACAACACTTTCATCTCAGCCATGTTAGCGGCAAAGAATGAAAGATGATTATCGATGAGGATGCGAAGTTTTTCGACCGGATCAGAAGTTGATTTGAGGCGCGCTTCCAGCCGTTCCTGGACGCGGCCGAAACAGTTGTCCTGAATCAGAAACAGCAGCTCTTCCTTCGATTTGCAGTAATGATAAAGGCCGGCGAGGCTGACTCTCGTCGCCCGCGCGATGTCACGCATCGAAGTTGAGTGATAGTTCTTCTCGGCGAAAATCCGCGCGGAAGTGCGGAGAATAAATTCCAGCTTTTGATCGTAGCGGGAAAGATCGGTTTTGAGATTTGCAGTCATCCTATTGCCGGGAGCGCAGGCATCTTGCCTGCAATGAGCGCGTAAGCGCGAACCAGCGCGCCGAAGTTCGCAACGCTTGCCGCGGCCGAAAAACCATGAGCGTGCTGTGCACGCTTTGCAGGCAGGATGCCTGCGCTCCCAGTTTCACAGTCTCACGTATTCAAACTCGAACGGCTTGCCCTTTATGCCCGTGGCCGGCGGCGCGATCCAGTTGGCGATCTTGCCGGGCTCCGTTACGGGACGCATTGAGCTGCGCACGTATTCGCGATCCTCCAACGACGGAAGCCATTCGTCTTTGCGGGACTCGAATTCTTCTTTCGTGATCAAGTTACCCTCGAGATCAAAATAGTGCCCGGCATATTCGCCGACGTGTCGATGAAAACGCACGTTCGGCAAATACAATCGTTCGCTGATTCCTTCTTCGCCCAGCGACTTGTTCCAGCGGGCCAAGCCTTTCTCACAGTCCTTCACATATTCGCCGCGCAGTACTTCATTCAAAGCATTTCGCAGCGGCACTTCACGCGGAACCAGCTTGCCATCTTCTACCACCAGCAAGGTGAAAGAGCCTTCCGTGGCGAGGTGATCGGTGTATTGCTCCTGCTCTTTGAAACGGCCTTTCAGTCCGGCCGCAAAGAAGTCGGCGGAGTTCGAGCTGATTTCACCGCCGAATAGATCGAGCGAATAGCTGAACCAAAAATTGATGTAACGCTGAATGATCTCCAGCGGAATGCCGCCCGGCGCGCGCGCGTCTTCGTTTGCATTTTGCTTCATCAACTGCGCCGTGCGTTTGACGACGCGGTTCAGTCCCGTGTCGCCGACAAACATGTGATGAGCTTCTTCCGTCAACATGAATTTACAGGTGCGGGCCAGCGGCTCGAATCCCGATTCGGCGAGCGCGGAAAGCTGATACTTGCCGTCGCGATCCGTGAACATTGTGAAGGCGAAAAAGTTTAGCCAGTCGTCACACGGTTGATTGAAAGCCTCAAGAATGCGCGGCTTGTCGGGATTGCCGCTCCGTCGTTCGAGCAAAGCGTCGGCTTCATCGCGGCCGTCGCGCCCAAAATATCCGTGCAGCAAATAAACCATCGCCCAAAGGTGCCGACCTTCTTCAACATTCACCTGAAAGAGGTTGCGCAGATCGTAGAGCGAGGGACAAGTGTGGCCGAGCTGTCGCTGCTGCTCGACCGAAGCGGGCTCAGTATCGCCCTGCGTGACGATGATGCGGCGCAGCGAATTACGAAACTCGCCCGGCACTTCCTGATAAGCAGGCATTCCATGATTATCGCCGAAGCCAACCTTCGCATCCCGTTGTGCCGGCTCGAGAAAGATGCCCCAGCGATAATCAGGCATCTTCACGTAATCGAAATGCGCCCACCCTTCAGAGCCGACATCTACCGCCGTGCGCAGCCACACGTCCTTGTCCTGGAAACCTTCCGGTCCCATCGCCTGCCACCAATCGAGATAATTCGGCAGCCACTTTTCCAACGCGCGCTGCAGACGTTTGTCTTCAGAGAGATTTACGTTGTTAGGAATGCGATCGTAAAGATTCATAAGAGTTTTCAGTTTTGAGTTTCCAGTTTTTAGCCAGCGGCTTGCACTTTGGAGCTTAGCGCGTACAGCATCTTCTGTATTTCGGTAATGGCTGCTTCAAGTTCGGCGCTGCGAGTGCTATCTATTAGTTTCAGTTCCTCCGCTATGATCCGTTGCGTATCGAGCTCAGCCAAAGAGCCGTTCGCCATTGCCAGAAACTGGCGAAATTCTCCGAGGTGTTGTCGTGCTTGGCCTTCAGCTATGTTCGAAGCCACAGAGACGGCGGCACGTTTCATTTGGCTAGCTAAACCATAAAGCTCGCTGCGCGGGAAGGATTCGCATGTCAGATACACGAGTTTGCAGAGCGCTATGCTCTTTTGCCAAACAACCAAGTCTCGATAGGAACGAGATCCCATTATCAGTTACTGAAAACCGAAAACTGAAAACTCAAAACTAGGTTCGGCGGAAATCAAACTGTGCCTGCGTCGGCTTACCGTAATTCGTCAACGCGCCGTGTTCACCGACCGCATTCGGTCTTTGAAAGATCCAGTTTTGCCAGGCCGTCAGCCGGCCATAAATTTTTGTATCCATTGTTTCGGGTCCGGCGAATCTTAGCGATGCTTCCATTCCGGTCAACGCATCGGGCGAAAGCGAAGTGCGCTCTTCAATCGCCAGACGGATTTCGTCTTCCCAATCAAGATCATCGGGCGCAAAGGTGACCAGACCTGCTACCTCTGCTGCTTCAGTGTTGAACGGACCCTCGTGCGCGAGCACTTCATCGACTCTTTCCGGTTCAGCCAGGAAGCGCGACTGCAAACGCGTTAAGCCATTGCTCATCGGCAGCCCGCCGACGTTGAGTTCGCTGGTGGCGATCTCTACTTTCGCGTCCGGATTGTTCAGCATGTAAGTGCGATCGGCTGACAGCGCCAACTCCAGCAGATTACCCGCGAAGCAACTGCCCGGTTCGATAATTGCAAAGAAGCTCTTCGCCGTTAGATCTAAACGCCGCAACACTCGCGCCATGTACAAAATGATTTCCCGAATCAGCCAGTGATCGCGATTCGCGGCGAGTGTTGTGTCAACCAAAAGGACAGCTTCAATATTTCCTTCGGTGCGAATGCACACTAATCCGATCTCGGGCTCGTTTACCCGCAGATACAAAAGCGCATCGTCGAATTCGCGAAAGGCGCGCAGCGGCCAATAGTTGTCGCCAAGCCTTTGAATATCATCAGTCGTTGTGGGCAAGTCAGCCTCAGGGCCGTGCACGGTGAGATCGGCATAACGCTTTTCACGATTCAGTTTCAGGCTAACGTATTTGTAATCTCGAATGTCGTCGGTTGATTCAGACTCGAGTCGACTCAACTTAATTCCGCGCTTTTCACCTCCCTGTGGGAGGGGAATAGAAGGGGAGGGATTAGCGCCGGCAAGCCCTCTCTCCTGGCCCCTCTCCCAAAAGGGCGAGGGGAAGCAGAAATGATCATCAGCCAACTTAACAACTTGCGCTACCCGCGCCTCGATCGCTTCCTGAAACTTGCTGGTAGGAAACGAATCATCGATCAATCCCCAGTCTTTCGCGCGCTTACCTTTCAATCCTTCCGCCAGCGTCGAGAAAACATCAGCGCGATCGCGGCGCACTTTTCGCTTATCAACCAGGCGCGTGAGCCCGCCAGTGCCCGGCAACACGCCCAGAAGCGGAACCTCCGGAAGCGAAACGGCCGAGTTGCCGTCATCAACCAGATAGATTTCGTCGCAAGCAATCGCTAGTTCGTAACCGCCGCCCGATGCGGTGCCGTTCAGAGCGGCGAGGTAGCGCCGGCCGGAATGCCGCGAATCATCCTCAATCGCGCAGCGGGTCTCGTTGGTGAACTTGCAGAAATTGACTTTGAACGCGTGCGACGACGTGCCGAGCATATAAATATTTGCGCCGGCGCAGAAAATTCGCGGCTTCAGAGACGTGATAACAACTGCACGCACTTCCGGATGCTCAAAGCGGATTCTTTGAATCGCATCGGCGAGTTCGATATCTACGCCGAGATCGTAGGAATTCAGTTTGAGTTTGTAGCCGTCGGCAAGAGTCTCGTCTTCCTGTACGTCCATCGACAGCTTCGCGACTGCGCCGTCAATCGAAAGCTTCCAGTGTTTATATTGATCGGGCGAAGTTTGAAAGTTAATCATTATCTCTATTCGATTGATCAACCGCTCACTACCGCAGGCGGCCTGACTTGCCGTTCGAACGTTCGTTCGAGCTCGATAGATTATCCGATTTTCGGGGCCAGTATCAAGCATCGGCGATTTGGGCGCGTGCGAATTGGCGCTTGACTCTTAATAGACGCGACGCGTAGGGTTTCAACCTCAGACGCCGTTGCAGACTGGCGATAAACAGGGAGGCGCATCTGTTCTGGTGAACGGCGCGGTCTTCAAAACCGTTCGTGAGACTGCGAGAGCAGGCTCAGGTAGGTTCGATTCCTACACGCCTCCGCCAAAACGACAGGCAAGAAGCTGCGGGCAGGAAAACGTTTACTTGTTTTTGCAAAATACTTGCTAGCTTTCTGCCTGCTTCGTTGATAAGAAATTTGCTAGGTGTAACTGGTTGACGCGTTCTTCGTGAAGTGTTATCCCCTCCCCTCGCATGCGTCGGCAAATCGAAAGGTTCTACCAATGAAGTCCGTTCTGCTCACCGGTAGCTGCTGACTGCTCACTGATGAAAGACTGGATTGCCCTCAACATGACTCCCGGCGTTGGGCCGCGTGTTACTTCTCGCCTGCTTGAACACTTTGGATCGGCGGAAGCGATCTTTGATGCGCCGCGCCGCGAGCTGAATTTGTTGCGGCTGCCTCCTGAGACGGTCGAGAGCATCGTTGCCCGCGATCTGCACGAGCGTGCCGAAACAGAGATCGAACGCGTCCGCAAACTGGGCGGCGATATCCTGGTGCTGGATGACGGAGTGTATCCGGCGCTGTTACGTGAGACTTATGATCCGCCGGTAGTCTTGTACGTGAAAGGCGCCTGGGCTGAATGTCTCGAGCGGCCGTGTGTTGCAATCGTCGGTTCGCGGCGCTGCTCCACATATGGTCAGAACGCCGCGATGATGCTGTCGCGCGAGTTGGCCCAGCGCGGCGTGACGATCATTTCCGGAATGGCTCGCGGCATCGACGCGGCCGCACATCGAGGCGCCCTGGAAGCCGGAGGGCGCACCGTCGGAGTGATGGGCACGGGGCTTGACCAAATCTATCCGCGCGATCACAAAAAACTTGCGGATGAAATTTTGGAAAACAAAGGCGCGCTGGTAACGCAGTTTCCGCTTGGCACTCCTCCGGTTTCGGAAAACTTTCCCTATCGCAACCGCGTGATCAGTGGTCTGAGTCTAGGTGCCGTCGTTGTCGAAGCGGCAGAGAACTCCGGTTCATTAATTACGGCGCGCCTCGCAATGGAACAGAACCGGGAAGTGTTCGCGGTTCCGGGAAATATTACCTCGCGAAATTCTTTCGGCACGAACTATCTTATTAAAGGCGCGGGCGCGAAGCTGGTCCAGCAGTGGCAGGACATTGCCGGCGAGCTGCCGTCCGAGATTGCGGCGCAACTCTTACCTCCGCCCAGTAAGAAGTCGAAAAAGAGAGGCGAGTTGGTCGATCAACTAAAACTTACGCCGCCGGATCTGTCTGAACACGAACGCGCAATCTTCAAACTGCTGTCGACGGACACGCCCCAGCAAATCGACGCACTCGCCGAAAACACGAAGCTTTCGATCACGCAACTTACCAGCGCGCTGCTGACTCTGGAGATGCGCGAGTTGATTCGCGCGCTGCCGGGAAAGTGCTTTGTGCGCAAGTTGTAACCTCAAAGTCCGGTTACGGCTTTGCACCTCTTTTCCGAGTCCCCACAATACTTTGCGTGACAAAAGTTACATACTGAAAAAAGACCTCATTTGGCTTTTGAGTCGCAGTTAGTGGTATTTTCTAGCCCGCCTGACAAACCGCAGGAAAAATGACAGCAAGCAACCTCCGGTCATCGAATGTGCGTGGCCGGCAGTAACGTCAGTGAGTGAATCGATGCAAATAGCGCTGGTTGACGCGCCTATCATGAGGCGGAGGTTGAAAGAGATCGGAGAGCCCCAATTCGGCACATATGTTAAGGCTGTGGTGGACGTCGACAAAGCTATTATGGCGGTTGGTGGAGATTTTCATGCCGACGAGGAAGCATTCCTGCTCGACCATGGTTCGAGTCAGACGAATCTCTGGGGAATAAATCTTTATTTCGATATGGAGCTGCCCGAAATGGTGGAGTTCGATTCCGTAATCAACATCCGTTCTGTTCAGAACAATCCATCTCGTGGGGTGGAGGATCCAGAAATTCGCGCGAGAATTATGGAGATCATAAGGACGCTGGTGCAATAGCGAAGGAGCAACGTGATACATTCGAGTCTTGTGGATGGGCGGTGGTCTACGATGTCATGCGCCGAACAAATGGCCAACGTGGGCAGTGAATATGAGCGCGCTTTGCGATGGAAAGAGCGTGGTAATGCAGCCTATTTCCAAGCAGCATTCGACCGTATGCTTGAGTTGTTTGACTTGACTATCGAAGACCAACGTTGGCGGAATCATCGATTGAGAGAATTGTGTCGAGTTAGAGAAATCGTTCGCGATCAGCTTTGCAGCGAACAGCCAGAGCCCTGGTCACGTCGTGACCTAAGGGATTATTTTCTTGGCTTTGGAATTCTAGCCCGGAGCGAGAGGGATAGAGCTTTGGAATCGAAAGCATCGTCGGCAAAATAGGCAATGGCAAAGAATTTAGTCATAGTCGAATCGCCCGCCAAGGCGAAGACGATCAATAAATATCTCGGCAAGGACTTTGTGGTAAAGGCCTCGATCGGGCACATCAAAGATCTGCCCGCGAAAAGCCTGGGCGTCGACATTCAGAATAATTTTCAGCCCGATTACGAGATCATTCCCGATTCGCGCAAGCGCAATAACAAAAAAATCGTTGCCGATCTGAAGAAGACCGCAAAAGCCGTCGATGCAATCTATCTTGCCGCCGACCCGGATCGTGAAGGTGAAGCAATCTGCCAGCACCTGGCCGAAGAGATTGTTCCCAAGAAACCGGCAACCCCAGCTTATCGCGTGATGTTCAACGAAATCACCAAACGCGCGGTGCAGCAGGCATTCGAACATCCGAAACAAATCGACGAAAACCTGGTCGACGCACAACAAGCGCGGCGCGTGCTGGATCGGCTGGTGGGTTACAAAGTCTCGCCTCTCTTATGCAAAACGATCGGCGGACGTTTGAGCGCCGGCCGGGTCCAGTCGGTTGCCTTGCGCATGGTGGTCGAGCGCGAACGCGAGATTGAAGCGTTCGGGAAGACTGAATATTGGACCATTAACGCGAACCTCAGCGGCAAACAGCCGCCGGCCTTCGATGCGCGCTTGCTGAAAGTTGACGATTTGACAGTCAAGACCGGCGGCTTTGATAACGATCTTAAAAAATCCGAAATCCTGATCGGCGCTGAATCGCAGGCGAAAGAATTCGTTGAAGAAGCCCGCAAACAGACCTTCGTCGTCAATGAAGTCACGACAAAAGAGCGCAAACGCAATCCGGTCCCGCCGTTTATCACTTCAAAGCTGCAGCAGGAAGCCGCGCGTAAGATTAGCTTTTCAGTTAAGAAAACGATGATGGTTGCGCAGCGCCTTTACGAAGGCGTCGAGATTGGCGCAGAGGGCTCAGTCGGGCTGATCACCTACATGCGCACCGACTCCACGCGCGTCGGCGACGCCGCGTTGGGCGAAGCGCGCCAGTTCATCGGGGCGCAGTACGGCGCAAATTATTTACCCGAGAAGGCGGTGCACTATCGCTCAAAGAAAGGCGCGCAAGATGCGCACGAAGCCATCCGGCCTACGGATGTGGCGCGCACGCCGGACGCGCTGGCAAAATATCTCAAGCCTGACGAGTTGAAACTTTACCGGTTGATTTGGCAGCGCTTTGTCGCCTCTCAAATGATGCCGGCGCTGTTTGACCAGACCACGATTGATATCCAGGCGGGGCGCTTCGTGTTTCGGGCTACCGGCTCGGTGCAGAAGTTCGACGGCTTTTTGAAAGTTTATCAGGAAGGCCGTGACGAAAAGACTGAAGATGACGAAGACGAGCGCACCCTGCCTTTGGTAACTAAAGGCGAGACGTTGGCGCTAAACAAAATCGAGCCTGAGCAACATTTTACCGAGCCACCGCCGCGCTATACGGAAGCGACGCTCGTGAAAGCTCTCGAAGAAAAAGGCATTGGACGTCCTTCTACATATGCGGCGATCATGACCACGATTCAGGATCGCGAGTATGTCGAAAAGAAAGAAGGCCGTTTCCATCCGACGGCGCTTGGCAAGACAGTGAACGATGTTTTGATCGAAGGCGGTTTCGACGATCTTTTCAACGAAACCTATACGGCGAGGATGGAAGAGGAGCTTGACGAAATCGAGGAAGGCAAACTGAAGTGGACCGAAGCGCTGAGCGAGTTCTATGGTAAGTTCAAACAGGATCTCGCCAAGTTTCAAAAATTTGCGAAGGATATCAAGGAAAAGGAAACTCCGACTGACGAAGTCTGTTTGAAGTGCGGCACTGCGGGCATGGTGCAAAAGCTCGGCCGCTTTGGCAAGTATCTCAAGTGCCTGGAATGTGGCGCCACGCGTGACGCTGAACCGGTTGCGGGCGCGGATGGCGGTTCAACTTCGACGCAAGCTTCGGCGGACGCGAACGAAGCCAAAGAGATCGAGGCTTGTGAGCTCTGTGGCAAGCCGATGCAATTGAAACGCGGCCGCTTTGGACCGTTCTACGGCTGTTCGGGTTATCCTGAATGCCGAAATATTCGCAAAATTTCAAAGAGCGGCAAACTTACGGCCCCGCCCGTTTTGCTTGATGAAAAATGCCCGATTGATAATGCGCAATTGGTGAAACGTTACGGCCGCTACGGTGAATTCATCGCCTGTTCGAACTATCCCAAATGTAAATACATCAAGCGTGAAACAACCGGCATCCATTGCCCGCGGCCGGGATGTAAAGGCGAATTGCTGATCAAGAAAACAAAACGGGGTAAGGCGTTCTACGGGTGTTCCGAGTATCCAAAATGCGAAACCGTTTACTGGGATCGACCGGTCGCGGAAACCTGTCCTCAGTGCCACGCGCCCTTTCTGTTAGAGAAAACAACCAGGAAAGGCATCACCCGTTACTGCGCGAAAGAAGATTGCGGCTATCGCAGCGAGCTTCAACCGCTACCACCACCGCGGGTCGAAAGCCCGGCCGCGAGGGACGCCGCAAGTTGACACCGCGGTTGACTTGAAACCTCAACCAGAGTCTGACAGTATTACGCCTCAATTCACCGGCGTTCTTTGTCCGCGGCCAGCGACAAGCGAGCGTCGTCAAACCAACCTTTTGTACGGGAGAACTAGAAATGATTAAGCGCCAAATTTCCGCCGCTATCCTGCTGTTCGCATTGCTCGCGCCGTACGCAACGTTCGGACAACAACCCACGCAACAACCGGCGAGTGACCCCAACGATCCCATGGCCCGGATTAAGGACGAAGGAATGAACCACTCTCAGGTCATGCAGACCTTGAGCTACCTTTCCGACGTAATCGGCCCGCGCCTAACGGCGTCGCCGAACGCCAAACGCGCCAACGAATGGACGCGCGACACGCTCTCCAAATGGGGGTTTGCAAAATGCTCACCTGGAAGCCTGGGGACCTTTCGGCCGCGGCTGGACGTTGAAACATTTTTCGGCGCAGGTCGTCACGCCGCAGGATATCCCGCTCATTGCTTATCCGAAGGCATGGTCGCCGGGCGTCAAAGTGATGCCTGAGATGGCCAGCGTTCCCAATCCGAAAAATAAAAAGAAACCAGCCGCACCGCTGGTATTGCCGCCACCCGCCAGCATCGTGACGGCCGATGTTATTTTTCTTGACGCCAAAACCGAAGCAGACCTGGACAAATACAAAGGTCAATTGAAGGGCAAGATCGTTTTGATCTCGCAGCCGGTGGAAGTTAAGGCTCTTTTTGATCCGTTGGGAACGCGCCGGGATGAAAAGAATTTATTGGCGTTGGCGAACGCGAACCCTCCGGCGCCGGGCAGCGGATTCGGCGGTGGCGGAGGCGGACGAGGCGGCGCAGGACTTACTCCGCAAGAGCGCCAGCAGCAACTTTTTCAGCAAGCCGTCTTTACTGCCAAGCGAATGAACATGTTGGTCGATGAAGGCGCCGCGGTGGCAGTTGACGTGAGCCCTCGGGGAACCGGCGGGACGATCTTCGTCCAACAGGCAACCGTAGCGCAGGCGATACCGAAGAGCATCGAAGAGATGCGCAGCCTCACCCGGGTTAATTATTATGACCCGAAAGCCGAAGCCAGGATGGTTCCGCAATTCACCGTAGCGGTTGAGCATTACAACCGGATGATCCGAATGATTCAACAGGGCGAAAAGTTGAAGATGACCGTTGACCTGCAAGTCGAATATCAGGACCAGGACAACATGGGCTACAACACCATCGCGGAAATTCCGGGCACGGATTTGAAAGACGAGATCGTCATGCTCGGCGGGCACATGGACTCGTGGCAATCGGGCACGGGCGCGACCGACAACGGCGCCGGCGTGGCCGTGGCGATGGAGGCCGTTCGGATTCTGCAAACACTCGGACTAAAACCGCGGCGCACGATTCGCATCGCATTGTGGACCGGTGAAGAAGAAGGACTGCTTGGCTCTCGCGCCTACGTCGCGCAGCATTTCGGAAAACTGGAGGGCGGCGCTGGGCAATTAGGTGGGGGCGGTGGTGGTTTCGGTGGCGGCGGGGGCGCGAATAATCCGGCACCAAAACTGACCACGCTTCCTGAATACGAAAAGTTTTCCGGCTATTTCAATCTGGATAACGGCACTGGAAAGATTCGCGGCGTCTACTTGCAGGGCAACCAGGCGGTGCGCGAAGTATTCAGCCAATGGTTGATGCCTTTCCGCGACATGGGCGCCAGCACGATCACGATTTCAAATACGTTCGGCACTGACCATCAATCGTTCGACGGCATTGGCTTGCCGGGGTTTCAGTTCATCCAGGACGAGATCGAATACGACACGCGCACGCACCACTCGAATCAGGACGTGTTCGACCGCGTTCAGGCCGACGACATGAAACAGGCGGCGACGATCATGGCGGCGTTTGTTTACCAGACCGCGATGCGTGACGAGAAACTGCCGCGCAAACCCGCGCCGGGAAAATAGCGCGCCCAATTACCCAGGAAAAAGCCCAGGGGGTGAGAGTCTTCATTGACTCCCGCCCCTTTTTGTTTTCGGCGCTATATCGGCTGACTGAAAACCCGGCAGGGGATAGCCGCGGCTTTTCTTCGATTGACAATTTCTCTGGCAGATGGTAAGTAAGTACTTACTTTATCAACAAGAAAGCTCGATTAATTGAGTAAATCATTGATTCTCTCTGGAAATGATGCACGCCAGGTGAACGGTCGCATGGCGGGAGAACAGCGACGGTCGCAGATCGTGCGGGTAGCCATGCGCGTGTTTTCGCGGCGCGGATTTCGCGGCACGACCACTAAAGAGATCGCCCAAGCAGCCGGGGTCTCGGAGGCCATGGTCTTTCGCCACTTCGCCACCAAGGAAGAGCTTTACAGCGCTATTCTCGATCATAAAGCGTGTTCTGGTGATGCCGAAGATCCGCGGCAAGTCGTGGCCGATGCGCTCGAGCAAAAAAACGATCGTGCGGTTTTTGAGCGACTCGCGCTAAACGCGCTGGTGCGTAACGAGTGCGATCCGGAGTTTCAGCGGCTTTTGCTTCATTCAGCTCTGGAAGATCACGAACTGGCGCAAATGTTCTGGGAGAAATTCGTGCGCCGGGTTTACGAGTTTTTGGGTGAATACATTCGCGAGCGCCAGCGCGACGGAGCGATGATCAAAGTCGAACCGGCAATTATAGTCCGCGCCTTCATCGGCATGGTGATTCACCACTCGCTCAACAATAATCTGTGGGATCGGAAACGCGCGCTGCTGAAAATTTCTAACCAGGCTGCCGCTCGTCATTTCACCGACATCCTTTTGCAAGGCATCAGCGCCGGGCCGTCCGGAAGTGAAGGGAGCGGAAGCCGGCCACTTCAGAGTTCATCGCCGACGAAAAGCCGAGGCAAGAATCCTCGAGTTTCGACAGCGAATGCGGCGAAAGCGCGATCGAACTCGACTTTCCCAGGACGTGATGAAAAGAAAAACAAGAGATGATTCATCCGAAAAATCTTAAGCTACTCGTGCTGGCGGGTTTGCTGCTGGCCGGCGCGGCATCGGTTGCCTGCACCCGTTCCAAAGGTCAGCCAAACAATGTGAGCGCTTCCGCCGGCCCTTCAGCGGCAGTCGATATCACCACGACGACGGCAATCACGCGCCAACTTCCGCGCTTCTTTGAAGCCACCGGCAGTCTGGCCGCCGACGTGCAGACCGACGTGCAGCCGCAGACCGCCGGCAAGGTTGTCGCGGTCGGCGTTGACATGGGCACCGCGGTTCGCAAAGGCCAGATGCTGGTGCGTTTGGAAGACGCCGATTACAAATTGCGCGTCGAACAGGCCATCGCTCAACTTGAAAATGCCCGGGCGGCCGTCAGGCAGGCGGAAGAAAAAATCGGGCTTAGACCCGGACAACAATTCAATCCGGAAAAAGTCGCGGACGTCTCTGCGGCCCGCGCGAATTATGAGCTGGCGGAAAAAAATCTGCAGCGCGCTGAAAAACTAATCGAGTCCGAAGACATCTCGCGCGCAGAATACGACCAGCGAAAATCGCAGCGTGACTCTCTTCGTCAAGTTTACGAATCGGCAGTGGCCCAGGCGCGGCAGAACTTCGCGGCAGTGGCCGTGGCGCGCACGAACGTAACTAATGCGCAGACGCAGGTGGACCTGGCCAGGCGGAATCTTTCTTACACAGTTGTCACGGCGCCGATCGATGGTTTCGTGCAGGAGCGTCCGGTCGATGTGGGAGCTTATGTTTCGACCACGACCAAGGTCGCAACAATCGTCAGGACGAATCCTTTGTGGATTCGCATCGACGTGCCCGAACAGGCAGTTCCCCAGATCAAGCAGGGCCAATCAGTTTCGTTAACGACAAGTTCGTGGCCCGATAGATCGTTTAGCGGACGCGTGGCGCGCATTTCGCCAAACGTCTCAGCCAGTTCGCGGACGCTGACCGTCGAAGCCGAAATCGATAACGGCAGCGGCGCGCTCAAACCCGGACAGTTCGGGACCGTGCGCATCCTTCTGCCGCAGACCGAGGCCGCGGTGCTGGTGCCGCAACGCTCTCTGCGCGCGATCTCCGGCGCGACTTATGTCTTCGTCATCAAGAACGGCCATGCCGAGCAGCGTCTGGTTCAATCAGGACAAAGTGAAAGCGATTTGATTGAGATCAAAAGCGGGGTCGCGGCCGATGAAATAGTAGCAACCAGCAATGTCGATCAATTGAGCGATGGAGTTGCGGTAAGACAGTAGGTCTTTGTACTTCGGTCTTTGATCTTTGTTCGCTGCTGCAAGGAGTTGGCGAGCTGGATCGATTAGTCCGAAGCGCCAAGGCCAAAGTTCGAAGCACAAAGACCAAGTCAATGCAAAAACTAGCTGAGATATGCGTACATCGTCCGGTGTTCGCGACTATGATCATCTTGAGTCTCACGGTCGTGGGACTTTTCTCGTTCAATGCTTTGGGCGTCGATTTGTTTCCGAAGATTGATCTGCCCACAATTACCGTCACGGTCGTTAATCCCGGCGCGTCCCCGCAGGAGATCGAGACCGAAGTTACGGACAAGGTCGAAGGCGCGGTTAATACGATCAGCGGCATCGACGAACTGCGCTCGACTTCGGTGGAGGGCGTCTCGCAGGTCTTTATCACTTTCCTGCTCGAAAAGAATGCCGATGTGGCCGCGCAGGAAGTTCGTAACAAAGTTGACTTGATCGTAAACGATCTGCCGGCGACGGCTGAGCAGCCAATTGTGCAAAAACTCGATACGGACGCGACGCCCGTTCTGCGCATCGCGGTATCCGCGCCGCGATCTCTTCGTGAGGTTACCGACATCGCCGACAAACAGATCAAGCGGCGCATTGAATCGATCAATGGCGTCGGTAATGTCGATATCGTCGGCGGGCGTCTGCGCGAGATCGAAGTCTGGGTCGATCCCGACAAAATGCGCGCTTTCAATGTTTCGGCGACCGATGTTGCCAACGCGGTCAAGCTGCAAAACCTGGAAGTACCGGGCGGCCGCGTCGAGCAGGGCCAGCGCGAACTGACCGTGCGCACAATGGGCCGGATCGTAAATCCTGCCGATTTCAATAATCTGGTGGTGGCCAATCGCGGGCCTTACGCGGTCAAGCTGAACGACATTGGCTACGCCGAGGACGGCGCGGAAGAGCAACGCACTGAAGCGCGTCTGAACGGCCAGCCGGCAGTCACGCTCGTAGTTTCCAAACAGTCGGGTCAAAACACTGTCGCAGTCGCGGATGCCGTGAAGGCGCGGCTTGCCGAGATTCAGCCAACCCTGCCGCGCGACCTCAAGACTCAACTGGTCGGCGACCAGACTATCTTTATCAAGGCGTCGCTCGAAGCGATTCAACTGCATCTGATCGAGGGCAGCATCCTCGCGGCCATCGTGGTGTTCGTATTTCTCTGGAGTTTTCGTTCGACGTTCATCGCCGCCATTGCCATTCCGACTTCGATCATTGCAACTTTTGGTCTAATGAACGCAATGGGCTTTACGCTCAATCAGATCACGATGTTGGCATTGACGCTGATGGTCGGCATCGTGATCGACGATGCCATCGTCGTGCTCGAAAACATCTATCGCTTCGTTGAGGAGAAAGGCGTGCCGCCGTTTCAGGCTGCCATCGAGGGCACCAAAGAAATCGGCATGGCGGTAACGGCGACGACGCTGTCGCTGCTCGCGGTGTTCCTCCCAGTCGGTTTCATGGGCGGCATCGTCGGCCGTTTCATGTCCTCTTTCGGCTTGACCGCGGCTTTTGCGATCGCGGTGTCCCTTTTGGTTTCGTTTACGCTGACGCCCACGCTGGCTGCGCGTTTGATCAAGCGGAAAAAAGATCAGTCGACGCGGGCAACTGGTAAAACTTTACCGACAACAGAGGGCGGCGAAGACGGGGAGAAGCGCACCACGCTCGCCGAATTCAAAGACAAATACAATCAGGCACAGTCGAAAGAATCGCGCTTCTATCGCCCCATCGATCGCACTTACACCTGGATGCTGAAATGGTCGATGGCCCATCGCTGGGCGATCGTGCTGCTCTCGGTGCTGGTAATCGTGAGCATCGTGCCGCTGTTCATGTTCGTCGGCAAAAACTTTCTCCCAGTCGATGACCAATCGCAATTTGAGATTAACGTGCGCGCGCCTGAGGGCTCTACGCTGTCGGCGACCTCCGCGCTGGCGGAACGTATTGCCGGCGACACACGCAAGCTTCCCGGAGTGACTGATGCGCTGGTGACGATCGGCGCCGGCCAGCAACAAGTGGTTAACCTCGCGAACATCTATGTGAAGCTGGCGCCGATCGAAGAACGCAGTTTGACCCAGAACGATCTGATGTTGCGCGCCCGCAATGAGATTCTCGGCAAATATCTAAAGGAATTTCCCAACCAGTTGCGCACCAGCGTCAACCCGGTGGCGGCGATTTCGGGCGGCGGATTCCGCAACGCGGACATTCAATTTGTGATCGGCGGGCCAGATCTCGACAAGCTCACGAAGTATTCCGACGATTTGCTGGCGAAGATGAAGAGCATTCCCGACGTCGTGGACGCGGATTCTACTTTTGTCACCGGCAAGCCGGAATTGCGCGTAGTAATCGACCGGGCGCGGGCGGCGGATCTGGGCGTCCGCGTCGGCGATATCGCGCAGTCGCTTAACACACTCGTTGCCGGCCAAAAGGTTTCCACCTTCAACGCCGGTGTTGACGAGTACAACGTGCGCGTTCGCGCGGTCGGCGAGTATCGCGCCAATGCCGAAGGCATCAAGCGCATGCTGGTGGCCTCGCAAAAACTTGGTTGGGTCAGTCTCGACAACCTGGTCCAGGTCGAAGAAGGAACCGGGCCGTCAGCGATCGATCGATTGAATCGCCAGCGCCAGGTAACTTTGCTTGCCAACACTAAACCCGGCGGCTCGCAATCGGCGATCATCGCGCAGATGACCCAGGCGGCGAAAGACGAACACATGGATGCCGCGTACACAACCGGTCTGGCGGGGCGATCGAAAGAGCTGGGTCGCGCAGGTTACTACTTTCTGATCGCGATCGTGCTGTCATTTGTTTTCATGTACATGGTGCTGGCCGCGCAATTTGAATCGTTCATTCACCCGATCACAATTCTTTTAACGTTGCCGCTGGCGATTCCATTCGGCATAGTTTCCTTACTGGTCACGTTTCAAACCGTGAACATTTTTTCCGGCCTGGGATTGCTTTTGCTATTCGGAGTGGTGAAAAAGAACGCCATTCTGCAAATCGATCATACGAATGGATTGCGGCGTCATGGAATGGAAAAACTGGATGCGATCATCCAGGCCAATCGCGATCGTTTGCGGCCGATTCTGATGACCACGATCGCTCTGGTCGCGGGCATGACGCCGTTGACGCTTTCCAGCGGCCCGGGCTCAGGCACAAACAGATCGATCGGCGTTTTGGTTGTCGGCGGACAATCGCTCTGCCTGCTTTTGACCCTGCTCGCGGTCCCCGTCTTTTATTCGCTGTTCGACGATCTGGCGCGCAGCCGCGTCTGGTCGCAAATCGGCGCCGGAATTAGATCGGCCTCCGGCGCGGTGCGACGAAAAGCGGCGACCGCGACGACGTCTTTGTTGGAATTGATCATGAAAGTTCTATTGATTGCTTTTACTCTCGCTCTTCTGACTTCGCATAGCGCCCTGGCGCAGGAGCCAACTATGACTCCGAGTCCATCTTCGAGTCCGGCGCAGGCCCTGACGGTGCCGCGCGTGGCCATCGACTATCGCGCGAACCCTAATCGTCCTTTGCCGGCGCTCAATCGCGTTGGCGTAGACATGAACGAACAAAAGCCGCTAACTCTGCGCGAGGCGATTACCATGGCTTTGTCGAACAACAAAGACATCGAAGTGGCTCGCGACACCGTTAAGATCGCGGAGTTCGATCTGCTCAGCGTGCGCGGGGCCTACGATCCAAAGCTGAACGCGCAAAGTTATTACGAGCGAATCAAGACGCCGGCGGCGAGCTTTCTCAGCGGCGCATCGGGCGCGGTTGAGACCACCGACTTCACCAACACAACCCGGATTGAAGGTTTGGCGCCAAAATTCGGCGGCAATTATCGTCTGGATTTCTCTTCTATCCGCCAGACCAGCAACAGCCAATTCACGGCCCTCAATCCGCAGTATCCAACGGCGCTGACATTCAGTTTCACGCAGCCTCTGGTGCGCGGCTTGAGATTCGATCTGCCACGACGTCAAATTGCCGTGGCTAAGAAAAATCTTTCGCTTACAGACGCACAGTTTCGTCAACGCGCGATCGAAGTCATCACGAACGTGCAGCGCTCGTATTGGGATTTAGTGTTCGCTTTGCGGAATCTGCAGATTCAACGCGACTCGCTCGCCGACGCGCGGACCCAGCTCGAACATAACCGGCGCATGGTGGCCGAGGGATCGCTGGCGCCCATCGACATCGTGGCCGCGGAAACTCAGGTCGCGAATTTCGAGCAGGCTGAATTCAGCGCCCTGGACGACGTAAACCGCACTGAAAATAATTTGAAGAACATGATCGCCGAGAATCAGCAATCCAGGCTGTGGAACCTTTCAGTGATTCCCACTGACGACGTTGATCTCACGCTGCCTCAAGTCTCTTTACCCGATGCCATGAAGGCCGCGATTGAGAATCGACAGGAGTTAAGACAATCTGATCTGGCACGCGAGATCAACCAATTGGATCAGAGACTTTATCGCGATCTGACCAAACCGGAAGTTGATTTAGTCGGGAGTTACGGCGTAGTGGGCAACGCCGGCGCGCTCACCTCGGTCACGAATCCGTTTTCGTCTTCCACCGTGCAAATCATCAACCGGCTTAATCAGATTTCGCCTCCAAACTTGCCGCCGCTGTCGCTGCCAACGGCCCAGACACTGCCGCCGAATCTGATTGGCGGCTATGGCCAATCGCTCTCGAATCTGGCCTCGAATCAGTTCAACAACTTTCGCTTCGGGGTTTCGATCAGCCTGCCTTTGCGCAATCGTACCGCCGAAGGACAACTTGGCCATGCGCTGGTTGAGGGCAAACGCATTGCGACCCAGCGCGAACAGCTCGAGCAGTTGATTCAGGTCGAAGTGCGGAATGCTTTGCAATCTCTCTCCACGGCGGAAGCGCGCCTGCGTTCGGCGGCCGTGGCGCGTGAAGACGCCGAAAAGCAATACGACAGCGAGAAGCGAAAGCTGGACGCGGGACAGTCGACAGTCTTCCTGGTACTCGAACGGCAAACAGCATTAGCCGTGGCCCGCGGCAACGAGCTGCGCGCGCAGACCGACTTGAACAAAGCGATCGCCGAATTGCAACGCGCCACGGGAAATTCCTTGACGGCGAATAATGTGAATGTAACCGTCCGTTGAACGCTCAAGCATCGCTACGCCGAAAGCGAGTCTCATTTACATGGAACCGAAGCAACTCCTCGAAGCCTGGGACACACACAATCGGATCAATTTGTATCTGCTGGAGGCGATCGAACCGGCGCATCTGAAATCTTACTCTGCATCGAAAGGCCGCAGCGTCGGCGAGCAGTTTGCTCACGTTCACAACGTGCGCTTGATGTGGCTGAAGGTTTCCGCGCCTGAATTGATGAAAGGCCTGGACAAGGTCGAAAAGGAGCAGGCCAACGACAAAAAACTCCTGAGCAAGTCGCTGGACGATTCCGGGAAAGCGATCAAGTCCCTTCTCGATCACAGCTTTCAAAACGGAGGCAAAATCAAAGGCTTCAAGCCGCATTTCAGCTCGTTTTTTGCTTATCTTGTTTCTCATGAATCACATCACCGGGGCCAAATTCTTCTCTCACTAAAACAATCCGGCCATCCTGTCGACAAAAAAGTCCAATATGGAATTTGGGAATGGGGCGCGCGCTAAGGTTTGCAACCAACCGGGGCAGTTCTCCGTGATTCTCAGTGGCTTCTGTGTATCCGTGTTGAAGATTTGGGCGCGGCAAAATCTAAACACGGAGTCACGGAGAACACGGAGATGCGCCGAGTCCGCTAGACCTCCAATCTTAATCCGTCAAACGCAGCGAATACTTCGCCTGGCCATAACTTCTTAGCTTCGCTTTCGATATCGACGCCATCCCATTCGGGATAAAGGTGCGTCAGCACCAGCTTTCGCGGCGAAGCGAGCTGTGCGAGCCGCATGGCTTCCACGAGTTCGAGATGGTGCTGCACCGGTTTGTTTCGCCCGAAAGAACATTCGAGGATCAAAAGATCGACATCGTGCGCGAACGACGCCAGCTCTTCCGAATACCCAGTGTCGGAAGTGTAGACGAGCGACGTTCCGTTTGTGTCGGTCAGTCGAATTGCGAGACTCTCTGGTTTGTGTGGCGTCGATACGGTTCGCGCGCGCAGGCCGGAAAAAATTTCAAATTCAGTAGGTGAGCGCACGTTCGAGGGTGCAATCTCGCGCACTGCAATTTCGAACGGTTGCTCGAGCAATCCGTAGTCGTTCGTCTCATCAATCGCAGTTAACAGTTTTCCGATTCCTTCGCAGCCGAAGATTGCCAGTTGTTTCCGTCGTCGTCGCGCTTCCGGGGATCCCTTTATTCCGAACAGAAAGTTGGCGAGCCCGCCACAGTGATCCAGATGCAGATGACTGATCCAAATCGCATCAAGATTGGTCCAATCGAGATTCTCCTGCGCCGTGCGGTGCGGCGCGTCGCCGCTGCAATCGAGCAGTAACGATCCCGTTTCCGTTTCCAACCAGAACGCTGCCGAGGCCCGTTGCGGATGCGGAACCGAAGTGCCGGAGCCGAGGACGACGAGCTTCATGTGAAATAGTGTGGCGCAAGTTGGCAACTTGCGCTACTGCTGTTGTATTCTGACGCGCTCGAAACATAACCGACCCACCCGCTGCCGCGGGCGGCTCTGACAGGAATCAAATGACAGTCAAATCAGATCGCTGGATTCGCCGCATGGCCGATGAGGCGCAGCTCATTCATCCCTTCGAAGCCAGATTAGTACGCGAAGTCGAAGGCACGCGAATCATTTCGGCGGGCGCGTCGAGTTACGGTTACGACATGCGTCTCGCCGATGATGGCTTTCGCGTGTTCTCGCCGATTCATGGACGTGAAATCGATCCCAAACACTTTGACGAATCGTCGCTGGTCGAACCGCCTCTGCGCACCGCCGAAGACGGCTCGAAATATTATCTATTGCCGCCGCATAGTTATGCGTTAGGTGTCACCGTCGAAACATTTCACATGCCCCGCAACGTCACCGGAATCGCAATGGGCAAATCGACGTACGCCCGCGCTGGTTTGCTGGTGAACACGACGCCGCTGGAAGCCGGCTGGATCGGTCGGCTCGTTGTCGAGCTGGCAAACCTTGCTGACCTGCCTTTGCGTATCTACGTGAACGAGGGCATCGGCCAGGTAGTTTTCCTGGAATCAGACGAAGACTGCGACGTGAGTTACGAAGATCGCGGCGGAAAGTACCAGGGCCAGACTGGATTGACTTACTCGCGTCTGTAATTTAGATCGAGCGAGGCGGCGGAATTCTCAGTCTCGCCTCGGCCAAAGCTGCAAGCGGGGAACGCTTGCAGCTCGACTCTATTTCGAAAACAACCAAAAATCGGCAGGACGAATTGCTGCCAACTCTAAACGATTGAAAAGTGAAGATGCTGCGTCGCGCTGACGGCTTGTTCCGGTCGGGGCGCCGTCCGTTATCCCGGCATCTCAAACACTTCGCTCTGGACGACCGTTTGAGTAAAACCGTTTGTTGCCAAGACGCGGATGTGAACCTTCCTGGCGCCGGGAAATTGCTTAGCATCAAATTTGAACTCGGGTGTTTTTAGGCCGACCGCCACAGTGAACCATGTCTGGCCTTCGTCGGTGCTGGCCTGTACAGCATAACTCGTACCTTCCTCAGCAACGGCTTCGTGTTCCCAAGACAAACCCATGACGTGCGGCTCTGCAAGTTTCCGAACATTTCTAATCGGCTGCACGGTACGGCCACCGCGAAACGTGTCGGCGGTTTTTTCACCGACCACTAATTCCACTTGGCGCGCCTCTGGGCTGGCGGCAAGGATGGCATCGACCAAGCCCGTCGCCTCGCCATGTTTGTCGCTGTCGGAATCCAGTTTGACCGGAACTCGGTATTCATTCAGGATGTCTCCGGTCGCCGTCTTAAATCGTAATATTACCTGGCTCGTCGACTCGATTGTCTCCGAATGTTCAGTAGTAACCGGGTGTACGTATCGGATCTGGCCTTCATGCCGGGTTAGATTCACCCGCGCCACCACCTGGATGAGATTTACATCTGTGGTCAACGAAGGAACTCCACTTTCAGGAAAGCGGCGGTCTGGAGCTCCCCCTCCCGCGCCTGGCGCCGGACCTGCCGGCAACGCATCTTCCGCACCCAAACGAGTGCGAATTCCGTCGTACGTGTAGGCGCTGAGCCACTGTCGTTGGCAATAGGTCATAACGTCATGCCAAAAAGTTCCTGGCAGGGCTGCCGCTGAAATTCCCAGAGCCGGATCGCCTACGTCGAATCCACAATAGCTGGCGTCATCACTTGCCAACTGTCCGTTGGGGTATGGAAAGTGAGGGTCGTCGCTACTCTCGCCGCAGCCCGATCCCGGGTGAAACCGTCCGAACGTGTGCCCTAACTCATGCCCCCCGTACCAATCGCCGTAAGAACCATCCGTGTCCCAACCCCATGTTGCACTACCGGTCGGACCAGATGCAACCGTGGAAGGATCGGGGCTTCCCGGAATGCCGGCCGCGCTGCCGCGCATAAAGAATCCCGCGTCACTCACAAAGCCGTAGTAATGCGTGCGTCTATCGGTACCGCCCGAGACGTCCAACGCGCGGATCGCCGCGAGTTGTGCGTTTACGTCGCCAGAGCCAAACACCGCAGGCGCGGCCGGGCTAATGTCGATCAGCGCCCGCGTGGCGATTACCTGGGGCACAGGATAGGCGCGTCGTAGCCATGAAAACAGCAGATTGTAATCCAGGTCGGATGGCGTGTGCGGTACTGGTGGGGTTCCCGTCGAGTAGCGCACTCCAAGCACTCGCACTCGCAGCGGCGCTCCATTTACGAAGGTTACTCTCTGAGTAGTGACGTTCGTCACGGTCAGCGGCGAACCCGTTGTTACGTTTAGCAGCGAACTAAGCGAAAAATCCCACCGGCCGGCCGATATCATTTCGGCTGGGACAATGAAGTTGAGGCTCAGCGATGCATCCAAGCGCTTTGGTCGCAGGTTCCCCGCATTGGTCGAGCTGAGACTCGGCTGGTTGTTCGAAGGTACTGTATAGAAGGCACCAGAAGGAGAGCGCGCTAGAAGTTCGCCTCGCACCTGAATGTCGGGCGAAGCATAGTAACTCAAGTAGACGCGGACGGCTGTTCTTTTTCCCGTAATCAGTGTCACCGAATGCTGCATGTCCTGGATGGCTTGAGTCACCTCGATGCCGTCCATTTGCAGTAAGAACGGAGTAGGGTTCGCATTGCAAGCACGCAACTTTCCCAGAACAATTCGCAGTTGCCCGCGCAGCTTTCGAATCTCAGCCAGTATAGCTCCACGTTGCTTTGGCGGTACCTCGCGCAGCAAATCCGTGAGATCCTGGATTTGTTGTTCCAAGGCATCAACTTGATCTTGCAGAAATTGACATGGATTGGCCATGATGTGTTACTCCTCCTCTTCCTCTTCGTGAATCTCCGCGAAGTAGACGGTACTGCTGACGGTCCTACTCGGGATCCTGATTCGTTCCCGCTTCCGACGGGAAGTCAGTCAAGAATGCCGAATTCCCGCCAACAAAAACCTCAGGGTTCCTCGCTCTGAGATTGCTTAGTTGTTGTTATCGATTTCAGGTCTAGAGATCTGAGGATCGGGAGGCCCAAAACCGCTTGCTATGGAGTGCTAAATATCAAAGTTTGTAGTGGTGTGTCAATGCTTTCCACACAATGAAAAGCGTTATTAACCCACACAGCGGATAAGCTTTCGCAGCCCTTGCGCAAAAGGCTTCAATAGGGTCAATTTTCTCCGATTCCTTAAAGTCCCGCGTCATATCCGGAGACGATAATTTTTCCGCATCTTGAAGACTTGTATGCTGGCCGACGCTCCCCCGATCTTGCGATCATGGCTGCTTCTTGGCCTGCTGCCACATCTCTTCCAGTTCGCCGAGCGTGGACTGGTCAAACTTTTTCTTGCGCTCGCGTAACTGCTCTTCAATATAAGAAAAGCGCTTTCGAAATTTTCGGTTCGTTAGTTTCAGTGCCGCTTCCGGTTCGACGTGCAAATGCCGCGCGATGTTGGTGATGACGAATAGCAAATCACCAAGCTCCTCTCGAACGCGAGTGTGATCGGCTTCGTCGTTTGAACCTGCGTGCGTCTCGATCGCTTCGCGGAGTTCCTCAACTTCTTCCTGCAACTTATCAAAAATGTCGGCGACGTTCTGCCAATCAAAACCGATGCGCGCGGCTTTGGTTGAAAGCTGATGCGCTTCCATCAACGCCGGCGCTTTAGTCGAGACGCCATCCAGAATTGAGGTGCCCTCGTCTTCACCGGCGAGCTTGCCGGCCGCGCGTTTTTCTTCGGCCTTAATCGCTTCCCAATTGCGCAAGACCTCGTTTGAATCGCCAGCCTTCGTGTCGCCGAAAACGTGCGGATGCCGGCGCACCATCTTGGCGTGCACCTGATCGATCACGTCGTCGATGGTGAATTCGCCGCGCTCTTTCGCCACGCGCGCAAAAAAGGTGATTTGAAAAAGCAGATCGCCGAGTTCTTCACGCAGATCGTCGGGACGGCCCTGTCGCGCTTCCTCCAGCGCGTCAAAAGCTTCGTAAGCTTCTTCGAGCAGCATCGGCGCCAAGGTGGCGTAAGTCTGCTCGCGGTCCCAAGGACAACCGTCCGGTGAGCGCAGGCGGTCCATCAAGTCGACCAGATCATTGAAGCTTTTCCGCATGCCCATGATTGTGGGGAATCTGAGAACGAGGTTCAAGTTTATAGTTTCACTCGCAATCAATAGGCCCGCACTTGTCTCGGGCAACCGTAATCGATAATTTTCGGAAATATTCGCTTTAGTATTGATCTTTAACCCGTGTTAAGGCATTCTAAGTGTCAAAGTGGCCAAGAATTCTCATATTGAATGGACTCATCACACTTTCAATCCTTGGTGGGGTTGCACCAGAGTGTCACCTGCTTGTGACAATTGCTACGCTGATTTGTGGGCAAAGCGAATGGGACATGAGCTTTGGGGTGCTAGAGCTCCACGTCGGTTTTTTGGGGAGGCACACTGGAGTGAACCTCTCAGGTGGAATGAGGACGCAGGAACTGCAGGAACCCGCGAGCGGGTTTTTTGCGCCAGCATGGGTGACGTTTTCGAGCGTCGCGCCGATCTAAACACTCAGCGCCACCGCCTTTGGGAACTAATCGAAACGACGCCCAATCTTGATTGGCTGCTGTTGACCAAACGCCCTCAGAACATCTCTCGACTAACTCCTTGGAATAGGAGATGGCCGCCTAATGTTTGGCTCGGAACGAGTGTGGAAAATCAACGAGTCGCAGAACAACGGCTGCCATTATTGCTAAGCATACCTGCAAAGGTCCGGTTCTTATCATGTGAGCCTCTGTTGGGTTCGCTCAACCTTGAGCCATGGTTTAGAAGACGAGGGTTTTATTCCATCGACTGGGTCATCGCCGGTGGAGAGAGTGGCCCTAGCTCTCGACCTATGCATCCTGATTGGGCGGCCGGTTTATTACGACAATGTCAGCGGTTTGAAGTTCCATTTCATTTTAAGCAATGGGGCCACTGGGTGCCCGCAGAATTGATGAATGATATGCCGGGCGCAACGCTCCTGACAATCACAAATGAACGGCCTGTGAAGATGGTTCGGGTAAGTAAGAAGATCGCGGGTCGGATTCTTGAGGGTACAACTTGGGACGGAGTGCCAATGTCCTCACCTCATGCCTGAAATCGATTTATCAAACTATCAGAACCGTGAACAAGCATATGTAAAGCATAGCTTGCTGCGTAGTTACTTACCCGACCTTATCTACAAAATCAGTACAACGTGGGACGCGTTAATTTTTGTGGACGGGTTTGCCGGACCCTGGCAAACGAGAGATCCAGAGTTTTCTGATTCTTCTTTTAGCGTTGCCCTGCAGATATTGCGTAAGTGCCAAGAGGGTCTTAAAGCTAAGGGCCGCGACTTCGGAGTGGGACTCATCGTTGTTGAAGATGAGCCTGAGTCGTACGAGCGATTAGAGCAGTTTGCAACCGCAAGAACTGAGTTGCGATGCCCAGTCCATCCGATCAGGGGAAAATTCATCAAGCGTATCCCAAGAATAAATCAGTTAATTCAACAGACCGCTCGGAACACATTTAGATTCATACTACTAGATCCAACGGGATGGGCGGACATTCCGATGGGAGAACTGAAGTCTTTTGTCAAAGGTCGCAGTTCGGAAGTGCTCATCAATCTAATGACGAAACATATTGTCAGGTTTTTGGATGAAGGGAACCGGGCGGAGAGTTACAGAAAGCTATTCGGACGGGACGGTGTGCTGGATGAACTGCGGAAGATCCCAAAAGAAGAGCGAGCCGATGTCGCGGTGAGGGAGTATTGCAGGAGCTTAAAGCAACTCTGCGCTTTCGAATATGTTTCATCAGCGGTAATTCTGGAACCAACAAGAGAGCAGATCAAATACTTTCTAGTTTACGCCTCTAATCACCCTCGTGGCGTAGAGGTCTTTAAGGCAGCGGAAAATAAGGTGTCGAAAATACAGGACGACCTACGTCACCAAATTGAGCTAAGAGGTCAGACTGAACTTTTTGACGCCATGGAAACAGCTTCACCGCTCGTGAGGCGACTTCATCGACAGTACTCGGACCAGGCTCGAAGGAAAGTCATTGAGAAGCTCTTGGCAGAACCGCTGGGGGCGGAGATATCTTATGCGAGTGTTTTCTGTGAAGGAATGGCATTTCCGTTGGTAACGCCGAATGACTTGGTTGAATGGCTTCGCGCTCTTGAACCAAATATACAGATCAGGCTAGATGGTGAACGCCGCCGAAAGCCTTCTGCAACTCGCCTTGATCGTGTCGTCGTCCTCAATCGGGAATATCTCCTATCGGAACTCTCAAGAGGCAATTGATCTGACATCAAAGCCGGCTTTGCGATCGAGTGAACGCGAGTGCTAACATCTGCATGTCTAATTAAAACAATTTCACAAAGATGCTGCGCAGGAATTGGGATTAAACTGCGTGAATACTCCTTCAAAAGATTAAGGCGCTATGGACGAACAGCAACCAACTTTCAAAGTAGTTGACCGCAGGCCTTTCAATCCTGATGGCACGCCGCGCGACGTGCCGCCTGAAGAAAAAGCTGAAAAAGAGAGCGCGGCCGAGCCGGCAAAGATTTCGACGCCGGAAGGCCCTGCGCAACCGCCAGCGTCGACGCCGGCAGTTGAGAAAGAAGCGTCCGACGCCGGGCGTCAGACGACGTCTCGCGAAGGCGCCGCCAGTTCGCCGCGCGCGGATCGCACACGAGCTGGGGGCGCCGGCGATCCTTTGGACGATCCTGCGAGTTTCCTGAGTTTGATCATGTCTCTGGCATCAAATGCGGCAGCCAGCCTGGGGATGATGCCTCATCCGGTGTCGGGAGAAACGGGAGTCGATCTGAGAACCGCGAAACACTGGATTGACGTGCTCGGCATGCTCGAGCAAAAAACGCATGGCAATCTCAACGAGCAGGAAGAGCAAGTCCTGGAAGGATTATTGGCCGACCTGCGCATGCAATACGTTTCCCTGCAAAACTCGCCGACGCCCCCGCCTTCCCAGTTCAGCGCCAGCGATATCACCGGCGGAAAATAAGTTCGGAGTCTGGAGTGCGGAGTCTGAAGTCAGTTGACTTTCCTGGACTCCAGACTCCAGACTCCAGACTCCGAACTTTTTATGCGACTGACTTTCTTAGGCACCGGCACGTCGACCGGCGTTCCATCGATTGCTTGCGATTGCGATACATGCAGTTCTGACGATCCGCGCGATAAACGTCTGCGCGTTTCGGTATTGATTGAGCATGCCGGCCAGACTTTGATCGTCGACACTTCGACTGACTTTCGGCAACAGGCGTTGCGGCATCGATTGAAACATCTCGACGCCCTGCTGGTCACCCACTGCCACGCGGATCACATTTTCGGACTGGACGACATACGCCCGCTTAACTTTCGTCACGGCGCGCTCGGTCTTTACGCAAACGAACGCGCCTGGATTGATATTCGCCGCATCTTCAAATACGTCTTCGAGCCCTCGCATTTCGGCGGCGGCTTACCGCAGATCGTGCCGCACACCGTTATTGACGGCGCGCGTTTTTGCCTGGGAAGCGATCTGGAGATTACTCCGCTGGAAGTAATTCACGGTCGTTTACCGGTCATAGCGTATCGCTTCAACGATTTTGCCTACGCCACAGACTTGAGTGAAATTCCGCCCGCGACCATGGACGGTTTGCGCGATCTGAAAGTACTTGTGCTCGACTGTTTACGGATTCGTCCGCACGAAACTCATCTCTGGTTGGCAAAAGCTTTGGCGTACATCGAAAAGCTAAAACCAGAGCGAGCGTATCTCACTCACATCGCTCACGACGTGAAACACGCACGCGATTCGGCGTTGCTGCCGGACGGAGTTGAGTGGGCTTATGATGGACTGATACTAAGTGATGAGTGATGAGTGAAAAACGTCTAATCGACTTCATGACTGAAAGGAGATGGGATGGCAAACAGAATAGAGAGATTCGAAGATTTCATTGCCTGGCAGAAAGCGCGAAAGCTCACTAGAGGAATCTACAGGGCAACAAATCTTCCAAGTTTTTCTCGAGACTTTGGTTTGAAGGATCAAATACGGCGATCGTCGGTATCCATAATGTCCAACATCGCCGAAGGTTTCGAACGCGGTCGCCCATCAGAATTTCATCAGTTTCTCTCCATAGCCAAGGGCTCGTGCGCTGAGTTGCGTTCGCAACTTTACGTGGCCCTCGATGCTGACTACATTTCCGAGGATCATTTTCACCAAATAATGTCTGCTGCAACTGAGACCGGGAGGCCTACGAGTATCAGTTGAAAAGAGAAAAGTTCAAACGTAGACCATCGCATACTCATAACTCATCACTCATAACTCATCACTTTTTATGCGCCTATTCCACGGTACCGACAATGCTGACATCGCGCGCCCGACGGTGCTCACGCTGGGCGTGTTCGACGGACTGCATCTCGGCCATCAACGCATCATGCAGACGGTGGTTGAACGCGCGCGCGCCCTGAATGCCTCGCCGACGGTGATCACCTTCGAACCGCATCCGCGCGCCGTGTTGTATCCGGAATCGGCGCCGCCGCTGCTGCAAACTTTCGATCAGAAGATCGAGGCCCTGGGCGTGCTCGGCATTGAGCAGACGATCGTCATTCACTTTGACAAAGCATTTGCCCAAATTCGGGCAGAAGATTTTCTTAAAGACGTCGTCGCTGATCGTTTGCATGCAAAGGAAGTCTATCTCGGGTGCGGGTTCGCGTTCGGCCACAACCGCGAAGGCAATATCGCGCTCTTGCGGTCCGTGAGTAAGAATCTCGGCTTCTTCGCCGACGAAGTTCCCGAAGTGCGTTTGCGAAGCCAGCGGATCAGCTCGAGCCGCATTCGCGAACACTTACTTCACGGGCGCGTAAATCTCGCCCGTCGAATGCTGGGGCGGCCCTACGGTGTAGAGGGTCGAGTTATTCGCGGTGCGGAACGTGGAAAACAGCTCGGCTTTCCCACGGCGAATCTGCATGCCCAAAATCGGGTCATTCCACTTGGCGGTGTCTATGTCACAGCCACTTTGATCGACGGTCAATGGCGGCGCAGCGTTACCAACATAGGCACCAGACCGACCTTCGAAAAAGAAACCGGCATCGCCGTCGAAAGTTTTGTTCTTGACTGGTCGGGCGATCTTTACGGCGATGTGGTTCGCGTGCGCTTTCTTCATCGGCTGCGCGCGGAAAAGAAGTTCAGCGCCATTGAAGCTTTGAGAACTCAGATCGATCATGATGTCTCTCGCGCCAGGGCTTATTTTGATCGCGGCGGCGTGCGTCGCTCGCTGGTAATTATCTGACCGCCGCAAGCGGGCCGCGACCTGACCAGTTCCATCCTTTGGAATCCTTGCCTCGCGCCCTCTTTTGGAGTACAAAGGCGCAGCAGTTCCTCCGGATATGAGCATGAAGACTCAATCCATTCGAGAGATCAATATAGCTTAGCCCAAGGAGAACACGACGATGTCTGCATTCCCCCTTCAATGTCTTAAGCTTTCCGCTAAATTAATTCTGCTGCTGACTATCGCTGTTTTCGGCGCCAGCGTCGTTCTGGGCCAGGCGCAATCGAACGCTGCCGACCTTCGTGGATACGTTCGCGACCAACAGGGAGCTGTGGTAACAAGCGCCACGGTTACGGCGCGAAGCACTGCCACGAACACCTCGCGCACGGCCGCCACCAACGGTGAAGGCTTCTATCAATTCGTGAACCTGCCGCCCGGTGATTACGATCTCATGGTGGAAGCGCAGAGTTTTAAGAAGGCGCTATTGCCGGCGGTGAAATTAACAATCGGACAGCGGGCCGATCTGGATGTAGTTCTGGAGGCCGGGTCGATCGACGCGGTGGTGACGGTGTCGGGCGCGACAACCGAGCTGCTGGAGACTTCGAAGACCGCGGTGGCGACGACAATTGACCAACAGCGCATCGATAATTTGCCGATTAACGAGCGCAATTATTTGTCGTTTGCGCTAACTACATCAACGGTCGGCCGCGATAACGGGCGTCCGATTGGACCGGCGCCAACCACCGGCCTGAATTTTGGGGGCCAGCGTGGCCGTTCCAATCTGGTGCAGGTTGACGGCGCAGACAACACTGATAACTCGGTTAACGCGGCGCGTTCGACGGTCAGTCAGGAAGCGGTTCAGGAATTCCAGGTCGTCACTAATTCCTTTGCACCCGAGTTTGGCCGCTCTGCGGGAGGGGTCGTCAACGTCGTAACTAAAGGCGGCACAAACGATTTTCATGGGAACGTATTTGGATTTCTCAGAGACAGACGTTTCCAGGCCCGTAATCCGTTTGCGCCGATAGCCGACCCGCCGTTCAATCGCAAGCAGTATGGCTTCACAATCGGTGGCCCCTTGGATCGGGACCGCACGTTTTTCTTCTTCGCTTTCGAACAGCGGCGGCGCGACGAGTCGGGGTTCTTTACCAGCAACGTGTCGCAAGGTCTGGGCAGCTCCGTCTCAATACCCATCCCCGGCCTCGGCGTGCAAACGTTCCGGAACATTACCTCGGCCCAGGCCGGCTACATAAATGGCCTGCTGGCCTCAGGAGTCCCAGAGTTGATCGGCGACGCGATACAGTATGCCTATCTGGCCTCCAGCGGTGGCACCACGGGGCTGACGGGAACCAACCCGCTGCTTAGCGCCGGCGGGGCGATTCCGGCGGGGCAGGTAATCGGAAGCCGCTTCCTTCTGACCGGGGCGCCTGTGCCAGTCGGTACCACCGGCACAAATGGACTACCGATCGCATTTCGTCCGCTCAATGATCTGCAAAGAATTTTTCCAGTTACTGACAGGACCACCTTCAATTCGATACGGCTCGATCACTTGATTACCAAGAACCATCAATTCAGTTTTCGCTTCGGCTACAATCCCAGCCGGATTACGGGAATTCAGGTGGAGTCGCAGAACCAGTCGCTCGGACAAAACGATTTTTCTCGAACCGGAATCCAAAAACTGCGCGACTTTTCCGCGGTAGCGAGTTTAACCTCGACGCTCTCGGGTCACATGGTTAACGAGGCGAGATTCAATTTCGGGGAGCGGCGAGCAACGTTCACGTCCCAGAATGGCGAAGCCGTGGCTTTCAACGTCACCGGTGCGGCATTTATCGGCCGTGAATTGTTCTCTCCGGTTATTCGCACTGAGACACGATACGAGTGGACCGACAATTTGAGTGTGGTCCGGGGCAATCACACCTTCAAATTTGGTGGCGATTTCGCCTTCGTCCGCATTCCTTCGGCAGTCTTCGAATTAAACTTTGCCGGCCTTTTCAACTTCGGCGAGTTCTCCGCGCGCACGATCGCGCCGACGCTGCCGGCGCCACCTAACTTGACCGCCGTGCAGTCCTACGGTCTGGGTATCCCCTCGGTTTACGTGCAGGGTTTCGGTAACCCGGTGAGCAAGATTAGTAACCGGCCGATGGCCTTCTTTGCGCAGGATTCATGGAAGATCAGGCCCAACCTGACGCTGAATTACGGAGTGCGTTATGACTATGAACTAACGCAGACGATACCTCCGGAACCGTCGTTTAGAGATCCGCTCTCCGGCATCACGCTTTCGCAAGCTGATCTCCTCGCGGCGCAGGACGCCCTTAATGTGCAGCAAGGTTTCCCCCGCGACAAGAACAACTGGGCGCCCAGACTGGCAGTCGCGTGGGATCCGCACAATGATGGCAAGACGGTTATCCGTGCGGCCTTTGGTCTCTTCTACGATCACCCGCTTTTAGCAATCGCCTTTAACTCCGACATTGCTGACGCGGCACAGCAGCAACAGGCCACTTTGACTTTCAACAATCCGGCCCCAACCACCTTTCTTAATGCCGCGCAGATCTTCCAGGGCACGGTGATCGTCTGTAATTTCCCGGGAGCTAACCCCGGCGTCAACTGCACGCCCGGTGCGGCGTCGAGCGCGCAATATCAATTCGGGCGCCAGCGCTTCAATGACCAGACATTCCCGGGCTTCGGCACGATTTTGCCGTTCACGCTTTTTCCGGACAAGAAATTCGAATATGCGTACGCCAATCAGGGTAACTTTACGGTTGAACATCAACTCACGAAAGACATGTCTCTCACGGCCAGTTACCTTTTTGTCGGCGCGCACCACCTGCCGCATCCACGCGACATTAACCTGATGCGCAGCGACCTTCTGATTGAAAATTTCCGTCGCTTCTTTGGGGTCAATCCGCCAGATCCAACTTCCGCGCAGTTTTTCGCGTTGCCTACCAGCGCCTGTGCTCCGAGCGCGGCCTGCCCGCTGGGCTTCACTCCGATCATTCCCGGAATTTACGGGGTGAACGGAACGGGCCAAACAATAATTTCTCCGATTGCCGCCAATTTCTTCCGCCCCAACGCGCCAAACTATTTCTTCGTGCAGGCGGCAACCGGCGGGGCAGTCACTCCAGCGGTACTTAATGGCATTCTGACTTCCACTAATTCACTGCGCCGGCCCGGCGTGATTTCGCCATTCGGCGACGTAAGCGCACAGCTCTCCGAGGGCAATTCGAGCTACCATGCCCTGAACGTGGACTTGAAAAAGCGCTTCTCGCATAACTTCCAGTTTCTGGCGTCTTATACCTGGGCCCATGCGATTGATGATTCTTCCGACTTGCAGACGCTGCTCAAGCCGCAGAACAACCTCGATTTCCGTGCCGAGCGTGCCGACTCCCTTTTCGATCAGCGCCACCGATTTGTGTTTAGCGGTATCGTTGTTTCACCTTCGAGTTGGCGCACTTCAAGCAGCGGTCTTCACCGGTTCCTGGCCGACTTCACCGTCGCGCCCATTTTCGAAATCTCCTCAGGTCGCCCCTTTAATATCATCACTGGCGTCGACACGAACGGCGATCAGCAAAGCTCCAACGATCGTCCCAGCGTTGCCACGAATGGCACGCTGGTTCTGCCACCGTTCTTTTCAAACGGCAGCCTCGGGCGCAACACGGGTATCACGCACACGTTTTCTTCATTCGATCTCCGGGTGATGAGGACCATTCGGTTCGGCGACCGCGTCAAACTGAATCTGATTGCCGAAGGCTTCAATCTGTTCAATCGTTTCAACGAAGCTTCCGCCTCGCCGTTGTTTAGCGACGTCAATTCCTTTGGCCAGCGCGCCGGCAACGGTCGTTACTTCAGCCGGCCCACCGCCGCGTTTGATCCAAGGCAATTTCAGTTCGGATTGAAACTCGACTTCTGAAGAAGAAATTAGCGAACCTGTCAGATCAATTTCGCCTCGGCGCTGGTGTGGCGACCCGCACTCTGCGCGTCTGAGGCTGAAAGACCGCGAGCTTGCCTACTCTTCGCGAATTAGTAAAAAAAGGTTGACGTTTTCTCGACGATGATGCTAATTTCCTGAATGGTTTGGCAGTTATCCAGTTTCGCCTTGGCTCTTTTTCGGCTGACCTTGAGCAGGTCGGATGTTTTTCATTTCCTGGGCGCCCCAGCCAGCGAAGCATTTTCATAAACAATTCCGCAATCGCGGGTAAATCTTAAAGGAGAGCTTATGAGAAAAGTGATCAGCTTATCGACCTGTGTGTTGTTGTGCCTGGTCCTTGTCAGCCTAGCGCAAGCTCAGGGAGTAGGCGCCTCGGGATCAATCAGAGGCACGGTGACCGATCCGAATGGCGCGGTCCTGCCGAACATCACGGTGACGGTCACCGATACGGCAAAAGGTCTGAAGCACACGACTACAACTGATAGTGTCGGTCGATATGAAATAACCGGACTGGCGCCGGCAACCTATGACGTCACCGTCGAGGGAGGCGGCTTTGATACAACTGTCGCAAAAGGCGTGATGGTAACCGTTGGAGAAAGCGTGGCGACTGACTTTCAGTTGAAAGTGTCCGGAGTAAAGGGCGTAGTCGAAGTTCCGGCCACGCCGCCTGCCGTTGACACCACACAGGGCCAGCAGGCGAATACCGTCGAAGAAAAACTCATACGCGACTTGCCAATCAATCGCCGCGATTATCTCACCTACACTCTGCTGGCTCCGGCGGTTTCTGATTCCACGAGGTTAGCCAGCGACCAGGACTTTCGAGTTAAGCAAACGCCGCAAAGCGGGCTTTCATTCTATGGGAGCAACGGGCGTGGCAACAGTGTGACTGTGGACGGCGGCGAAGCCAACGATGATTCCGGCGGTGTCCGTTTGACGCTCAGCCAGGATGCGGTACAGGAGTTTCAAATCAATCGAAGTAATTACATGGCCGACCTGGGCGGCGCCAACGGTGCGTCGATCAACATCGTCTCAAAGACGGGCTCGAATGAAGTTCACGGCAGTGCTTTTGGATTTTTCCGCTTTACCGGACTCGATGCGCGCAATCCATTTTCTTACACCCAGGCGCTCGCTCCAGGCCAAACTTTTAATCCAGCCGTTGCCGATTTGGCGGGCACACCGGTTAAGGATCAACTGAAACGCCAGCAGTTTGGCGGTACGGCGGGCTTTCCAATCAAGCGAAACAAAACGTTTATGTTCCTGGCCTTCGAAGGTCTGCATCAGAATGCGCAGGCCGCCGTGCCGTTGCTGACCAACACGAACATATTTCGGCCTCAAAGTAGTGCGCAAAACAATCAGCAGGCGATCATCAATGGGTTGGCGGCGCTGGGTGCTACTCCGGTGCCGTGTCTCACAGGACAACCTGCGTTACCTGCGGCAACCTGCGCCGGTATCCTGACAAATATTCTGACCGTCAATCCGGCCGCGAGCCCTCGGAATGCCTTTCTTGTGAATCAATTTGAGAACAACGGCGGCTTGTTCCCCTACAACAGTCGCGAGTACCTGTTATCCGGCCGTTTCGATCATACCTTCAACGACAAAGATCAGATTTACGTGCGGCTCAATTATGGTCACGATCGCGAACAGAGCCCGGACGTGCAATCTCTGGTTGGATTCTCGCGCGGGAGTTCAATCTTTGACCGCGATGTGACGTTGCAGGGCACATGGTTTCATCAGTTCAGCCCGCGCTTTCAAAATGAACTTCGATTGCAGATGAACGACTATAGGTTCAACGTGATTCCGAACGTTCCGGGAGAGGTCGGGCTGGATATTCCCGGCTCCGGAAATTTTGGCACGCAGATTTTCCTTCCCAGTTTGACGACGGCGTTTCGGCCCGAGGCAAGCGACAACATCACGCTCGTTCGCGGACACCACACTATAAAGGCCGGCGCGTATGAGTTGATCCGCGACAATCACACGGAATCGCATACGTTCTTTCCCGGACGTTTTGTGTTTGGCAATTTGCCCGGTGGCGTACTCAGTCCCTGCTTGCAGGTGCCGGCCGCTTGTGGACTGACAGGAGTAAGTGCGGCAACCATCAGTCCACTGCAATCAGCTTCGTTAGGATTGCCGCAGTTCTATCAGCAGGGCTTTGGTGATCCCATCAACAATTTCACCCGGCCATGGACTGCATTTTATGGGCAGGATTCATGGCAAATCGGTTCCAGCCTGACTATCAATTATGGTCTGCGTTATGAGCTCGATTCGCAATTTGGTGCCCTTGATACTGACAGGAACAACCTGGCCCCGCGAGTATCCTTCGCCTGGGACCCTTTCAAGAGTCGCAAGACGGTGGTTCGCGGTGGATGGGGCCTTTTCTATTCGCCGGTGTATGGCCAGATCACTAATGTGGTGATGACGCTCAACAATATCAACAACGTCCGCCAGATTGCTCAGGTGTTTGTGCCGCTTACCGGCGCCCCCGGCAATCCGGCGTTAACCTCAGCGGCGATCTTCCAAACCTTGTTCGCGCAGGGGAAAGTTCAGTGCACTACTCCGGCGCCCGGCAATGCTGCCTGCATCACGCCTGCTGACTTGGCGCAGTTTGGGATCTTCCCCAGCAACGTCGGACCCTTGCCTCCGTTGAGCGTGGTTTTCAGTGGTCAGCCAGGCTACAAGAATCCGGATTCGATGCAGACCGAATTCGGCATTGAGCGAGAGCTGGGCCGTGGTTTCACAGTTTCGGGCAGCTACATCCACGTTCGCACGCGTCATCTGCCTATAGCGATTGATGCCAACGCGTTGCCGGCCCCGGTTACCATCGCCGCTAATGGCGCTGCGCTGCGGAATTGGAACACCAGACTTCCGAACCCGACGAATGCGGCTCCCTGCGCGGGCGCGGCTATTGTCACTTGCTTTGCCAATCCCCTCATCCTGCAGAACAACGTCTATTCATCGATAGCGTCGGCGACTTACAACGGCGGCATTCTGGAGGTGAAGAAGCGATTCAGCAATCACGCAAGTTTGATGGCCAACTATACCTTCAGCAAAGCCATCGACGATTCGACGGATTTCAACAGCGACTTTTCGCCTAACGATCAGACAAATCTGGCAGCGGAACGCGCGCTTTCCAACTTTAATCAGCGGCACAAGATCGTCGTCGCCAGTGTCCTCGAGAGTCCCTGGCACGGATTCCTTTCAGGATTTCAACTCTCGCCAATCGTTCGTTACAACAGCGGACATCCGTTCAATCTGCTGGCCGGCAGCGACGTCAACGGCGACCGTCACTCAACCAACGATCGTCCGATCGGAGTCGGCCGCAACACGGGCCGCGGCCCGAATTACTTTGACGTTGATTTGCGATTGTCCCGTTCGATTGGACTCGGTGAGCGGGCCCACCTGCAATTGATTGCCGAAGGCTTCAATATTTTCAACCGCACCAACTTTGCCAGCGTCAACAATGTGGTGGGAGCCTTTATCAGCAATCCAAACGTGCAAGGTAACAGCGCGCTCGCGCCCAACCAGCCGCTTGGCTTTACGTCGACATTTCCGAAGCGGCAAGTGCAAATCGGCGCGCGTGTCGTTTTCTAACCGGAAGCTGCAAGCTGACTCGTTCAGACGAGAGCCTCGATGAGAGTCGAGGCTCTTCTTTTTATTTCGAGTTCGAGATCGCGTTGAAAAAGAGCGGATACGTTGCCAACGACTGGCCGCGATATTGCGGACGAAAGCCGAAGAGGATAATGCGGCCTTTGCCCATCGCGACTTCGACCAGCGCGGCTTTGCCTTTAATGCGATCGCCGCCGAGCAGCCAGCCGGAAAGCAACGGATCTCTGTCTTTCGAATACCAGGCGATCACTTTTGCTGCTGGCTCCCGCTCCCGTTGGGAGAGGGTTGGGGTGAGGGCATAGTACGCGCCGTAAGGCCCTCTCCCCTCTGTCCCCTCTCCCAGAGGGAGAGGGGAAGAACCACCGAGTACTTCAAACACCGGAGAGTTCTCAGCCCAGGCGATCGACTCTTTCGGCATTCCGGCGGCGACTGGACTTGAAGTATCGAGCTCGATCCGCAGAATCGATCCCGGCACATAGAAGTCCGTGCGCGGCAAACCGTCGACCACGTCGCGCACCGGCAACTTGAATTGCTCGATCGCAAAATCCGACGCGCGATTGAGACAAACAAGTGTGCCACCGGCTTCGACAAACTCGCGCAGCGCTTTCACGCCTTGCTCGCCGAGACCGCCCGTGTATTCCGGAGGCATTGCGCCGTTGCGATGGCCGTTGAGAATCGCTGCGCGTGGTTGATCGGGGATGATGATTGTGTCGTACTTCGCGCGAAGATTTCCTTCACGAATGTGGCCGTCATTTACTGAGCTATAACCCATGCATCTACGCTTGCCCTCATGATCCAGAATCCATCGGGTCCAGCCCTCGTCTATCGCCGGAACCCATGATTTGTACAATCCGTATCGGGAAACCACACTGCGACAAGGTGTAGTCCCACCAAAACCGCCAGTTTCACTGTCGTATGTGACGGGAACGGTTACGGGGATCACGTTGGCGCCGAACAACAGTGATAGCGTGTGTGCTGTGACATCGTAAGGCGCGATTGGGCGGCCACTCTTGTCTCGCAAATCGGGATATTGCTGCGCTTCCAAAAGGGCTTTTGCAAAGCTACTGTACGGCTGCTGCATCAGAACCAGAGCAGGAGTTGAGGGAAGTTTTACGCCTTCGGCTTTCGGTAGCATTGGATACTTAATTTCAACTCCGCCACGATTAAGAATCTTGAGCAGTGCCTGCCAGTTTTTCCCGTTCCCGTTGGATGGTTCGATTACAAAGGCTGTCAACTCACCTTTTTCTCGAGGCCGCACCGCCTCCTTCTCGATCTCATAAAACCTCTGTAGCCAGTGCTCGCGATTCTGCGCGGCGTGCTTCAGTAAGAGAAACGCCGCGATGGTCATGTGGTTCGTGATGTCGCGGATGTGCCATTCGCCGCCGCGCCAGAGCGGGCCAAAATTGGGTGACTCTTTTTTCGGATCGTAGCCTTCGCGCGAACTCAGCTCTTCGAACTTGACGGTGATCGGCGTTGCCAATCTGCATGACGCGGTTTCCGACAAAATGCGCACGCCGCCGTGATGATGCGAATACGCACGCGAAGGCGACCACGCGTCATAGGTCGAATTAGTCGTGATGCCTTTGAAACCTTCGGCGCGCATTTCTGTCGCGATGTAATTGCCGAGTTCGGTGTAGCCCTCAACAATCTGTTTCGGCACATTTGGCTCGACCGGTCGCATGTACGGCGGCAGAAACAGTCGTGCGCCGGTCGGGCCCATCTGGTGAATGTCGTGAACGATCTGTGGATGCCAGACGTTGAGAATCTTGTCGACGACCAGTTGCGTCTCGACCTGGGTGAACGCGTACCAATCGCGATTGTCGTCGTGGCCGGTGTACTTGTGATAAAGCTCCGGCGGATCGGTGCCTTCGTAGGGCGTGCCCAAAGTTTTTTGATACCAATTGTTGACGATGTCCACGCCGTCAGGATTCGTCGAAGGGACCAGCAGAATGATCGTGTGGCGCAGTATCTCCTGAATCTCAGGCTCGTTCGAAGAAGCCAGACGATAAGCGATCAACATGCTGGAAAGATACGACCCGACTTCGGTCGAGTGAATGCCGCAAGTAATCGCGACGATCGTTTTACCGCGCGCAATCAACGCGCGGGCTTTGCCATCCGCAAGCGCCGGATTCGCCGGCGAGCCGAGAATGCGCGGGTCGGCAAGTTGCCGCTGAATCTCTTTGTATTCATTCAGTCTTTTCAAATTCTCAGGCGCGCTGATGGTCGCGTAAACAAACGGCGCGCCCATCGTTGATTTGCCGATCTCTTCAAACTTCACGCGGTCGCTGGCGGCCGCGAGTTTGTGAAAATACTCGACGACTTTGGCCCAGCTTGCGAGTTTGCGATCGTCGCCGGGTGTGAAACCAAGAATGTCCGCCGGCGCGGGGATCGTTCTGGTTTGTGCGATTGCGACGTTGTGGCGAAGAACCGCGTCGGATTGAATTGAGAACGCGATGAAGAGCAGGGCGGCTAGCGTGAGTGACAGTCGTTTGTGTATTGAAGCTATCATTAAAAAAAGATGCTAGTCCAAATTGCCGTGAAGGATACCACGCAACGAGCCATCGAAGATGGCGGTAGAGTGTAGCCCCGGGCGTGAGCCCGGGGTAAGCGGCCCGAAATAAATCTCTCTAGAGCCCCGGAGGGGCGACAGAAACTCAGCGACGTAAATCTTCTGCCGCCCGCATGCGCGGGCTCATTGAGTCGTTTCGTCCCGGATTCTTTTCCAGTCGCTGCAAATAAATGAATTTCAAATCCCGTACAGTCGCAAACGGAATTCATCGTTGAATGCGGCGATGTCCGGCAGGCGGTTTGAGAATCGATGCGCTTCGCGCAAAACCATCGGCAATCCGCCCCGCGCGAACGCCAGTCCATAAGCAGGATTGGAAAAGATTGCAGCGATCTGAGGATTCAAACGCTGCTGCACGCCGAAGCGAATTGCTCTCAACGCCGCCGGCGCGAAGCCGGCGCTGCGACGCGGATTGACGATCTCAATTGCGCGATCGAACACATGAAGGCGGGTGGTGATATCGCGTACAGCAAGATCGCGATGCGTCAACGCGTTGGCCAGGCTCTCGGAAACTGCGCCGCGATGATAATTCGCGCGCGCGGGCACCGGCGCATCATGGACGCTTACCGCGTTTTGCATGGGCCGCGTGTCCCACAGATCGCTGTACCGGGAGATGAATCGCAGCGCCGATTCGTAAATCGTGGCCAGGTTTCCACTCAGCTCGGCACGCTCAATGACCGGCGCCTGATTATTATCGCCGCCGAATCGAGTTGCGATCACTGGAGAGCGAGGCATTAATTTTGCGACGCTCGCGTCGTGTCCAAACAGCAGCAAACCCGCAATCGTCGGCACAGCTTCGCCCGCTCTGCCGGCTGCCAGCAGCAGATGGCGCTCGATAATTTCCGCCGTTGGATAATCCCGGGCTCGCGCTTCATCAAACGCGCCGCCTTGAAAGCCGCGCACGAAACTCCACAGGTGTGCTTCGTCAATGTCATCCATGGTGGCGTCAAGCGCCGGCACATTTTCGTAGTCGAACGGTTTGGATTCGTCCAACACCGCGGCCAGTTCTTCGGTGGTGGCTTCGCGCTTATCGGCGCCCACCCGAATGAAAAAACGGCCGTCGTGGGTTCGATAGGGACGCCGCTTGCCGTTCACCTCCAGGGCCACGATGCGCCGTCCGTTGTCGAAGGCAATGCGATCGATGAAGGGAATAATCTGCGGAACAATTTCTTCGCGACAAATGCGCACCAGTTCATCCTGCACATTCTCGCCGTCGTCAATGCCCTCAACGCGCATCTGATCGTTGACGCCGAACACGATCACGCCGCCGCCGGTGTTGGCCAGCGCGACAATCTCCTGCGCAATCCGCTCGGGATTTGAAAGCTTTACTTTGAGTTCGAGGTAGGTGTCTTCGCCGCCGCGCACGAGGCGCATCAACTCAGTGCGGGTAGTCTGAGGCGCGCCGCTTGAGTACAAATACTCCTGGAAAGAGCGTTCGGTAACCGGCTCATGCCGCTGGTTGCTGCGAAATCTTCTGCGAGCCATTTGTGTAATGACGGGGCCGGCGAGCCCGTCCGAATGCCGTGCCACGGGGGCGCGGACATCGCTGGAATCAAAAAGAGTTGGGGAAAACCTTAACGCTGTGCAATTCTCAGTGTAGCATAGGCGCGGTTGATAAGTTTGGGAGCAAACGTGGCCGCGTAAAGAAAAAGCGGCAAAGCCGCGCTCAGTCGCAGTAGCTCATCTCATGTTCTCTCATCGTAACCACGCAACGAAGGCTTACGTTAGCCTCGGCTCGAATCTCGGCGACCGGGCGGGAAATCTTCTGCTGGCGGTGCGCGGGATGTTGGAAGCGTCGCTGTGCGTCTGTCGCCTGTCTTCAATTTATGAGACCGAACCGGTGAGCGAGATCGAGCAACCAGCTTTTCTGAACATGGTGGCGGAAGTGGGAAATCCTCTGCCGCCGCCTGAGCAAGTCATGGCGCGGCTTTTGCGAATCGAGTACTCGCTCGGTCGCACGCGCGAAGTTCCCGACGGACCGCGCACAATCGATCTGGACTTGCTGCTTTACGGCGAAACGCAAAGCCAGACGCAATTTTTGATGCTTCCTCATCCGCGCCTGGCCGAACGGCGGTTCGTCCTGGAGCCGCTGGCGGAGATTGCTCCGCGCCTGGTGCATCCGATTGTGAAGCTCACCGTGGCCGAATTGTTGGAGAAGGTTGAAGACAAGTCGGCAGTTAAAAAGTGGGAGCCGTGAATCGATCCGGCGACAAAATGTTCGGAGTGCCGTAGGCACGAAATATTTATAGTCATGATCGACGTATTATTTTCTTTTTCGAGGTGAGCGAAATACATTTCGCTCACCTCGGAACTTAATCTGGGTGCGACGGGGCTATAAATATTTCGCCGCTAACGCGGCTTCGGATTTTCAATCCAATTTTGCCGAGTTCAGAAATCGCGGCGGCCGTCGCGCCTGCGTCGCTTGTTCAAAGGCGTAACCGAACTTGATCAAAGTCGGTTCACTCCACGCGCGGCCAAAGAATGAAATTCCCACCGGCAAACCAAAAACGTAACCCGCGGGAACGGTGATGTGCGGATAACCAGCCACGGCCGAGGCGGTGGAATATCCGCCGGTGAAATGGTCCCCGTTCACCCAATCGGTAGTCCAGGCCGGTCCACCTGTCGGCGCAATCAGCGCGTCGAGTTTGTTTTTGTCCATCACAAAGTCGATGCCTTCTTTGCGCGACAGGCGATGATTTTTTGCTAACGCGTCGCGATAAGCTTTATCAGTCAACGGCCCTTTTGCTTGCGCCTTGATAAAGAGGTCCTGGCCGAAATAAGGCATTTCGCGATCGCGATATTGATCGTTGAAGTCGATAATTTCCTTCAGCGATTTCACCGGCGCGCGCGGTCCGAGCGAAGCTAAATAAGTATTCAAATCAGCTTTGAATTCGTACAGCAGCACTTCCAATTCTGAATCATCGAACTTGCCGGCCGTGGGAATATCTGCAGGATCGATTACCGTCGCGCCGCGTTTCTTGATGATGTCGACGCAGTCATTCATAAGCTTGTCAACGGCATCGTTGAAACCGAACCCTTTGCGATGCACGCCAATGCGCGCGCCGCGCAGGCTGTTCGCATCGAGAAATTTTGTGTAATCGGGAAATGACTTGCCGGCACTCGCTTTCGTAGCTTCATCGCGCGCATCAATGCCGGCCAGCGCGCCCAACAGAATCGCTGCGTCGGTTACTGTCCGACACATGGGGCCGGCCGTGTCCTGGCTGTGCGCGATCGGAACGATCCCGGCGCGACTGATCAATCCCAGCGTCGGTTTGATTCCCACCAGTGAATTTGCATTCGATGGGCAAACGACTGATCCGTCAGTTTCAGTGCCGACCCCAACCGCGGAGAGATTCGACGCGACAGCAGCGCCGGTGCCGGAACTCGAGCCGCACGGGTTTCGATCCAACACGTAGGGATTCTTTGTTTGCCTGCCGCGGCCGCTCCAGCCACTGGTTGAATGACTCGAACGAAAGTTGGCCCACTCGCTCAGGTTCGTTTTGCCCAGAATCACCGCGCCTGCATCACGAAGCTTCTTTGCCACGGTCGAGTCCTGCAACGGAATCGATCCACCCAGCGCCAGCGAGCCGGCCGTGGTCGTCATGCGATCGTGCGTGTCGACGTTGTCTTTGATCAGCACCGGAATTCCGTGCAAAGGCCCGCGCGGCCCCTTCGCTTTGCGTTCTTTGTCGAGGTCGCTGGCGATCGACAGCGCGTCCGGGTTCAACTCGATCACCGAATTGATTGCTGGTCCATGCCTGTCAACGTCATCGATTCGGTCCAGATATTTTTTCGCGAGCGAATGCGCGGAAAACTTGCCCGACGTCATTCCGCTTTGCAACTCGGCAATTGTCAACTCGTCGAGTTCGAAAGCCGGCGGTGGCGGCGAGACTATTTCGCCGACATCCTTCGTTAATTTTTCCCTGGTCGATGCAGAGACGCTGACGCTCGCCAGCGCGACGCCGCCCATGATTCCGCTACGCACAAAGTTTCTACGATTCATTCTTCAATTCCTTTGCAGGGTGATGATGGACCGAGGCTCTTCTAAGCTGAGACTCGTCAAAAGTCAACTTAAAAAAAGAAATAGCCGGCAACGGCGTGCCGGCTATCTTTTACCATCCTAATTGGATTCGCTAAGGTGAAGGCGTTGGCGGCGGCGCTCCTGACGGAACGATCCAGAGTTCAAACAGCCAATCGTCGCTCTGCCCGTCGATCGTGGTGACCACACGGCTGGGCGCAGGAAAAAAAGCCCTCGCGCGCACAGTTTCGGTTTTCGCACTTGACGCTCTCGCCACTGCTGGCTGTACAGTCTAGCCATGCAGCGCATCGATGTTCGCGTCAAGGCCCGCCAACAAAGTTACCAGATCAAGATTGGCGCCGGCTTACTATCAAGCCTCGGGAAGGAAGCTCGTGTTTCGCTGGATTCAACTGCGCGTCGCGTGGCAATCATTTCGAATCGAACCATCTTTGATCTTTACGGCAAACGCGCGAGTCAGAATTTACGTGCCGAAGGTTTTGCCGTAAGCCAATGGTTGATCGGCGACGGCGAACGCTATAAGTCCCTGCCCAGCCTGAACCAGGTGTTGGCTTTTTTGAGCGACAAAGGCTTTGAGCGAAGTGATGTCGTCATAGCTCTCGGTGGGGGCGTTGTGGGCGACCTGGCAGGATTCGCGGCGGCGACTTACATGCGCGGCATCGGTTTCATCCAAGTACCGACAACTCTGCTGGCCCAGATCGATGCTTCAATAGGCGGAAAGACCGGAGTGAATTTGCCAACCGGCAAGAACCTGGCCGGCGCCTTTCATCAACCGCGGGCCGTTCTGATTGACACCGACACTTTGGCATCTTTGCCGCGGCGCGAACTCACCGCGGGTTGGTGCGAAGCAATAAAGCACGGCGCCGTGGGCAGTCGAAAGCTCTTCGATCGGACCTGTGAGTTTCTTCGCCGGCCTTTTGACAAAAACCATCTGGCAGAAATCATCGTCGCGCACTGTCGTTTCAAAGCATCGATCGTTGCGCGTGATGAGCGCGAAGAAGTCACGCGTGCCGATCGCCATTCGCGCCGCATTCTCAATTTCGGACACACAACGGCGCACGCAATCGAATCTTTAACCGGCTATCGGCGCTTTCGGCACGGCGAAGCAGTGGGTTACGGCATGCTGGTGGCTGGAGAAATTTCGAAAAATCTAGGCATGCTCAGTGCTTCGGAGTTAGAATTACTGCGCCAGGCCGTGCGCTGGTGCGGACCACTTCCGCGCGCCAACGATCTTGCGGCCGGTGACGTTATGAAAATTCTGGCGCGTGATAAGAAATCCGTGGCAGGGACCGTAAAATGGATCTTACTTGAGCGGCTTGGACGCCCGCGCATAGTCGATGGCAGCGAAATTCCTCCTGGAGTTTTACGGTCGTCGCTGGATGCCGGCCTGCAAGACATTTCTTCATCGGGTCACAAGCCCGATCGTTAGAGGGCGTATTCCTGATTGAGATACTTATGAATAAGAACCACACTGCTCTTAATCACAGCGAACGAGGTGCCGCCCGCCTCAATTTCATCATCGTTCTGATTGTGGTGGTGGTAGTTGTTTATGCCGGCTATTTGTACGTTCCGGTGGCCTACCAGGCATACGCCTTCAAAGACATGATGCAGATCAAAGCTGACGCGGCGGCAGCGCAAGGCTTCGACGCCAATTGGATCAGGGACCAGCTGGTGAAAAGCGAACCCGATTACGGGATTCCTTCGGATGCCGTGATCACACCCGTCGCCAGCGAAGGTCGAATGGAGGTGCGCGTGCAATTCACTCGGCCAATCTCATTTCCCGGTTTCACCTATAACTACGAGTTTGATCAAACCGTGAAGAGCGGCACGTTTCTCGCGAAATAAATTTCACGCGCAGAAAAGTGAAGCGGGACTATTTCCCGGAGGATTAGTTACGCGGGGAGTCGGGCAACTATGCCCGGGCCGGCGATTTGTACCAAACCAGCGGGCACTTCGCCGAGCCACGTCGTCGGGCACACACCGCAGCGCGTACATTGATTAACTGACGGACAGGGAGCCGTTGAGCGGGCGATTTGGGCTCGTTCGTGTTCGCGCTGCATGAATTCGCGTGAGAGACCAGAGTCGACGATTTCCCAGGGCAGAACTTCGTCATAACTGCGAGCGCGACTGGTATGAAGCGCCGGATCGATTCTCGCCTCGCGCAGCGCGGCATTTAGATCGCCATTCAAGCGGGCCGCGGCTTCGATCACTGAAGCGATACGCCGATCGCCCGAAGAGAACAATGCTTGCTCGTGAGCGATTCGCGCGGACATCGCGCGCACCTCGACGTTGGGAATTCGCGCCAGGTTCTTGCAGACCCATTTCAAGCGGCGCTTGAGTTCTTTCTCTGCGAGAATCGGCTCCCATTGAAACGGCGTGTTGGGCTTTGGCACAAAGCCGTTCAGCGAAGGAATGATTTTACCGGCGCGTCCGAAACGACGGCCGGCTTGCAGCATGCGGTCTTTGATTCTCTCAACGAGCACGATCATCTCGGCGAGATCTTCATCGGTTTCAGTCGGCAGACCCACCATCAAATAAAGTTTGACGGTCAGCATGCCGCGATCGAAGACCGCGCCGCAGATATCGACGATCTCGTCGTTGGTTAGGTTCTTGTTGATAACCCGCCGCAGACGATCCGATCCGGTTTCCGGCGCTACCGCGATCTGCTGATCACGCGATTCAACCAGCGCATCCAGCAATTCAGCTGAGATTTGATCCAGACGCAAAGACGACACGGAAATACGATAGTCCATCGCGCGCAAGCCCTGCAGGATTTCGCTGATTTCCGGATGATCGCAAACGGCCGTCGAGACCAATCCGATTTTGTCTGTCTTTGCGCGCCACTCGCCCGCCTTGGCCAGAATGTCGCGCGCCGGCACCACGCGCGGTGGCCAGTAATTAAAACCGGCCCAACAGAAACGGCAACCCTGCGAACAGCCGCGCGAGATCTCGATCAGAAAGCGATCGCCCATCTCGGCTTGCGGCGCGAAGATCATCGTCGATGGCGCGAAAACTTCATCGCGTCTGAGCTGAGCCACGACCTCGAGTTGTTGGCGACGAATAGCGCGGCGCAGACTACCTTCCTTTGGATTTTCAGCAGCGACCGCGCGACCAACGCGAAGCGGAACACCCTCGCTGGCCGGAGCATAGGCGGCAATCGTTCCGTCATCGTGATAACTCACGTCATAGAGTGACGGCACATAGAATCCGCGCCCCTGCTGCGCCAGCGCCAACAGTATTTCCTGCTTCGTTTCGTTTTCAAAAATCGCGTCGACAAGTTTCGGGCCCAGGATTTCGCCTTCGCCAACTCCGATTACGTCCGTGAATTCGGCGATTGGTTCCGGATTTAGAAACGATGCCGCGCCGCCCATCACGATCAAGGGATCATGCCTGGTTCGATCTTTCGACCACACGGGGACACCGCTTAGTTGCAGCATGCGCGCCAGGTGGACGTAGTCGGTTTCAAAGGAGATCGAGAACGCGACCACGTCAAAATCCCGAATCGGAGTCTGCGATTCGAGCGATAGCAGGGGAGTGTGACTCCTCTCATATTCGCTCATCTCGTCGATCGGGGCAGTAGCCCGACACCGGGGTCCCCAAGCGGGCAGCCCGCTTGGGGTGGGGCGGTGAGGGAGGGCTTGATCATAAGTTGAGCCCTTGCTGACGCGCGGGCTATTGACCCGATCCGGCAGAAACGCGCGCTCGCAGGAAACTTCAGGAAGGCGATTGAAGATTTCGTACATCGCGTGAAAGCCGAGGTTCGCCATTCCAATCGAATACACGTTCGGATAGCAAAGCGCGATGCGCAGTTGCGGGCCACGCTTTAGCACCCAGCCTTCTTCGCTGGCCAGTTTCCGTTTGTAACTTTCGAGTATTCTCTTCATTCAGAAAAGACTACAGGAGTCGGAGTGTTTGATTCTGACCTCTGACCCCTAACCTCCGACCCCTGCTCTTAATGTTGCATCGTCTCAAGAAATGCCTTGAGCTTGCGCGAGCGCGAGGGATGCCGGAGTTTGCGCAGGGCCTTCGCTTCGATTTGCCGGATACGTTCGCGAGTGACCGCGAAATGTTGGCCCACTTCTTCCAGCGTGTGCTCAGACCCGGTCGTACCGAGACCAAATCGCATCTTGATCACTTTTTCTTCGCGCGGCGTCAGCGTCGCCAAAACTTCATCGGTAATTTCGCGCAGGTTCGAAGCGACCACGGCATCGGACGGATTGAGGATCGATTTGTCTTCAATAAAATCGCCCAGATGCGAATCTTCTTCTTCACCAATCGGCGTCTCAAGTGAAATCGGTTCCTGAGCAATCTTCAAGACCTTTCGCACCTTCGAAACCGGAATGTCCATTTTCTTCGCGATCTCTTCGCTGGTTGGCTCGCGCCCGAGTTCCTGCACCAGCGCCCGCGAAGTGCGAATCAATTTGTTGATCGTTTCGATCATGTGCACGGGAATGCGAATCGTGCGCGCCTGATCGGCGATCGCGCGGGTGATCGCCTGACGGATCCACCAGGTTGCGTAAGTCGAAAACTTGTAGCCGCGACGCCACTCAAACTTGTCCACGGCCTTCATCAAACCAATGTTGCCTTCCTGAATCAGATCCAGGAACTGCAAGCCGCGGTTCGTATATTTTTTCGCGATCGAAACCACCAGACGCAGGTTGGCCTCGACCAACTCGCGTTTGGCCTGGCCCGTGTGGTGCTCGCCGGTGACGATAGCTTGCAGTGACCGCTTAATCTCCACCGGCGGAACGTGATTTTCCTCTTCGATCAGTTGCAAACGCTTCTTGCCTGACGAAACGCGCTTCTTCCATTCCTTTTGATCGGCAGCTTTAATGCGCTTTTTGCTGAGCTTGTCGCTATAAGTATCGATCTCCCGCTCAGCCGAGCGCACCTGTTTCTGCACATTGCGGATGGAATTGATCAAGCGCTGACGCGAGCGCTCTGTAAGGTTCAGGCGGCCAATCTCGTCGGCAATCTCGATTCGAGTTCGGGCCACTTTGCGTCGCAGGCGCAGCAGTTTTTTGGTTTTCTTGCCGCGCGTGATTTTCTGTTCGGCGCGCAGCTTGACCCAGTCTTTCAACGCTTGTTTGAAAAGCTTGCCGATACTTTCGATGCCTTCGATGGTCCATTCGCGATATTCATCAGCCTTGTCTTCTTCGCCGGCAAGTTCCGCCTGCTCGGAAAAAGTGACGACCTCGCGAATGTTGATTCGGCCCGCCTTTAACTCTTCCCCGATCTTCAACAGTTCGGTAACGGCAATTGGCGAACGAGCGATCGCTTTTTGAGTTTTGATCTGTCCGCGTTCGATTCGTTTCGCGATGGCCACTTCGCCCTCGCGAGTCAGCAGCGGCACCACGCCCATTTCGCGCAGGTAAAGCCGCACCGGATCGTTGGTCTTTTCCAGGGCCCCGGCGGACAAATCCAGTTCGAGATCTTCGTCAACCTCTTCATCTTCGACAGGGATTGCGGCGGCCTGTTCGATCAGACGCTCGTCTGAGTCGGCGACGTGAATGTTTGAAGCGTCGAGTTTCTGCAGCACGTCCTCGATATCGTCGGGCGACACGACGTTGTCCGGCAGTTCGCGATTCAAATCGTCGAAAGACAAAAACTTCTTATCGCCGCCAATTTGCAGCAGCCGGTCCATCACATCGTCTCGATCTTTTTCTTCTATGCTCACAGTCAAGTCCTTAGTTTATTCCAATACAAACCGCCGTTTTATCAACAGCTATTGCCTGCCGGCCGCCTGCGGTAGTAAAGCATTTCGCTTCTTGGTTAACTCCAAAACTTCCATTGCTAGGCGATCGCGTTTTTCGTTTTCGCCGGCGCGATCTGCCTGCGCCATCTCGGCGTTGAGTTCATCGATGCACCGATCCAGCTCCAGCCGGCGCAAGTCGTGCACGCACCTTTCAGCGGCAGCCAGGGCGTCTTCCTCAAAGTCCCAACGTTTCAGTGTCAAAAGTCGCGCCAGCAACTCATTCGCGGTCGCGTCTTCCGCCAACGCTTCGCTCAAAGACGCCGAATTAATCTCCGTCCCCTTGTCGTGCAATTCGATCAGCGCTCGAAAGATCGGCGCGGTCACCAGGTCGCGGTAATCTTCCTCTCTTAAACGAGGGAGGATCACCCGGCGGAGTGCTTCGTCTTCAAATAACAGTTGCAGCAATCGCTCTTCAACATCGGTTGGTTCCGCTGCTGCAGCTCGATGAACTATTTCCTGAACGCCGGCGCCGTCTCCGCTTGCGCCCATGCGCACGCGCTGCCAAATCTCGCGCCGCTGATCGGGCGGTACACGCAGGGAATCCATGGCAATGTCAAAGTAATCGCGGCGCTGAATCCGGCTTCGAACCGCACGAACGTACGGGAGCACCTCCTCGACAGCCGCTTGCTTATCCGGCGGGTTCCGAAGATTGCGATCCCGTACCGCTCGATCGATCACGAATTGTATATGGGGCTGTGCTTGGCCTCGCCGCTGCTGATACTCATCAACGCCGTATTTTCTGATGAAGTCGTCAGGATCAGCGTTGTCCGGGAGCACCAATACCTTTACTTCAAGGTCTTCTGTCAGAAGTGTTTCGATCGCTCGTTTTGCCGCCTGCACGCCCGCTCGATCACCATCATAGTTCACCACTACCCTGCGCGCAAATCTGGCGATTAGTTTCACCTGCTCGGGAGTCAGCGCGGTGCCCAAACTGGCGACGATATTGCGGACTCCGGCTTGATAGGGAACGATCAAATCGAGGTACCCCTCAACCAGGATTACAAAGCCCTGTTTGCGGATTTCATCGCGTGTCAGGTTGAGTCCAAAGAGATGCCGTCCCTTCGTGTAGGCCGGTGTCTCCGGCGAGTTTAGATACTTGGGTTCATCGTCGGGCTTCAGGCCGCGGGCGCCGAACGCGATCGGTTTGGCCTGCGCATCCATCACCGGAAAGATCAGACGACCGCGAAAGCGATCGTATGAACCGCCTTCGTCTTTCTTGACGACCAGGCCGCTTCGTTCGAGCTGCTCCTGCGTAGCACCCTTTTGACGAAGATGAGTTGAAAGAGCCTCCCAGGCATCAGGCGCAAAGCCAAGATGAAAAGTTTTTCGGGTCTCGTCTGTGATTCCGCGTTGCTCAAGATAAGCACGCGCGGCGCGTGCCGGCGCGGCACCACTTTCAAGTTGCTGTTCCCACCAGGAAAGCGCCCATTGATTCAATTCGATCACCGTATCTGATTCGCGCTTGTGCGCTTCGAACCGGCTGTCGTCAACCAGCTTTGGCAACGGTATGCCCGACTTCTCGGCGACGATCTTGATCGCTTCCGGAAAAGTGACGCGCTCGATTTCCATGATGAAGTTGAAAACCGAGCCGCCTTTCTGACAACCAAAGCAATAAAAAATTTCTTTCGCGGGATTGACCGAAAACGAAGGCTTGGTCTCTTTGTGAAACGGACAGCGCGCCACCCAGTTCGCGCCGGTCTTTTTCAGCGAGACATAGTCCTGCACGATGCGGACGATGTCCGCCTGGCGGCGAAGGTCATCGATGAAGGTTTGCGGGAAACGCACTTCGGCTCAGGGCTGATGCTTTAAGCTCATCGGATGGCTGATATTTTAGCTGATTTGGAGCCTGGCGGCGATGCAACCTCCGAAAATAAAACCTCGCAACGAGTGGTTGTAACACTGACTACTCTAGCTTATTGGCTGCCGCGATATTACTGACACTCGGCGTTGGAATGCGTCATTACCGAACTGAAGCGTATCTGATATTCGGGTGACGTGATGAACGAACACACCATGGCCCGCGTTGCCGTCACGTCGCGAAGCGGAAAGCGATTCAACTGGCCCAACCAGAAATCGTAACCACCTTGATCCGGATCGCGCCGCAAATAGTCGAAGTATTCTGCCAGCACAAATGACGCTCTGTACTCGTGGTCAATGAAGGCCTGGTTCTCAGCAATCTTTCGCACTACCGAACCGCGTGTTTCAGTGCCGCCGGTCAAACCATTTGCCAGCGCGTCGCGCTCGGCCTGCGTCAGCGAGTTGCCGGTGTTGGTGTTGAGAGCATCGACAAACGCCGCCGCCGGCATACTATTCGGATACAAAGAGGTAAATGCACCGCGCTGAACAAAGGCGTTCGCAAAATCCGTTTTGCTTTGGTCCAGTTGTGCTCCACCTACGACGCGGCCGCGATCAGTCATATACTGCACGAAACTGATGTTCGCGCGAGTGGCCGCATTCGGTAACGAGCCAAACGACTCTTTATAGACCAAATAAATATATTGTCCCGTTTGCTGAAACTCGTTCTCCACAAAGAATGCTCCTGATACGCCAATCCTCCGTTGGTTCACACAAGCCTGATCTGTGCCGCACTGCGTGATCTGCCGGGTCCAGTAATCCAGCCCACCCGGGTCTGGAATACGGTCAAGAAAATCGTAGTAATGCTGACGAACGAAGAATTGCGCCCCATCAGACGGATTGGTGGTTGGCGAGGTTGTGTCGTTATCAATGATGGTTAGAGTTGCCGTGTCGGTGGTTCCCAGCACCGGCCCGCCGGTGGGATTGCTGAGCGCAATATTCAATGTCTCATTGCCTTCGACGTAAACATCATCAGTGATCAGGATATTGAAAGTTTTTGTCGCGTCTCCGGCGGCGAAGCTTAACGTGCCTGAGGCGGTAGTGTAATCGCTTCGTTCCGAAGCGGTGCCGTTGAACGTCCGATAGTCCACCGTTGCGGGGAACGAATTACTACCCACTCGATTCACGGTGACGCTGATATTAGGGCCAGCCTCACTGACGCTGAAGCTCGATGTGCTCAACTGAAAAGCGTTTGCGAGAGAAGGTGAGTATCGAATTTGAAAAACTGATCCACTTCCCTGTGAAAGATAATAAAGAAATCCGTCGTCGGCTACTTTGAGATCGACAGGATTGGAAATGCCCGAAGCAAAATCGGTCGCGGTATTCGTCGACGGATCGAATTGGCGAATCCAACCGCTGCAAAGGTCAGCGAAAAAGTATTTACCGACGAAAGAGCCGGGAAATTGCACGGTCACCGGATTATAGAAAGCCGCACCCACAATTGCGCAACCGGTCGTGGCGCTGCTGCCGTGACCGTATTGGAACAAAGGATCGCGGAAGTTTGCGTTTGGAGGCGAACAAGCACCTTCGCAAAAATTCCATCCATAGTTCGACCCGGCGATGCCGTCATCAATCTCTTCCCAGGTGCTCTGGCCCACGTCGTTGATGAACATCCGCCCCGCCCCGGGCTGGAAGCCGAAGGTGAACGGATTGCGCAGTCCCATCGCCCAGATGGCGCGATTGTTTCCCGTCGCGGCGTTGAAAAACGGATTGTCGGTCGGAAGCGATCCGTCCGCGTTTATCCTCAAAATCTTCCCGAGCAGATTGTTCAGAGTCTGCGAATTGGCAGGATTGGCGTTTTCTCCAGTCGCGATGAACAACTTGCCGTCCGGGCCGAAGTGAATCGCACCTCCGTTATGATTCGTAGCGCTGCTGAGATTGTCTAGATCGAGGATGACTTGTTCGCTGCCCGAAACTGCGACGTCACCGTTGGCCGTAATGCGACTGACGCGATTATGGGTCGCGGGCGTGATCGCGGTGTAGTAAACGTACACGAAGTTGTTGTTGACGAAATTAGGATCAAAGGCCACTCCCAACAGCCCACGTTCACCGGCAGAGTCAACCGCCAGAGTAACGAATGGCGGCGCCAATAGAACGCCGTTCTTGATGACTCGAAGTTGCCCTCCCTGTTGGCAGACGAACACCCGCCCGTCCGGAGCAATAGCCATCGCCGTCGGCGCGGACAAACCTGAAATCTGTGTTTCCGCAAAACCCGTGGGAAGAGTCGCAGCCGTCGCGTCCGAGAGATTTTGCAGAATCAAGAAACCGAACAACGCCGGTAAAATGATTTTGCTGCAGGTATGCGATCGAAGAAAAGCAGACAGAGTCCGGCCCCACAGGAGCCGATTGAAGATGATCGAGCACATCGGTATTGCCTTTCTCAGCTTGGCTTTTTCCTGGAGGACTTTCGCAGGGGCGAGAATTGAAGCATATGCTTTCCGAGGCTGGAATGTCTATTCTGCATCTTAGGCGGTGCGTTTGATGAAGCTACTGCTTTAATTCGACCACCGTCGCGCCCGAGCCGCCGTGATCCTGTGGCGCTGCCGCAAAGCGCGCGACGTGCGGATGATCTGTGAGTAATTCCGAAATTGCGCGACGCAGCGCGCCCGTGCCGTGGCCGTGAATTATGCGCACTTCGCTCAGGCCGCTCAAGAAAGCTTCGTCGAGAAACTTGTCCGTTATTTCCACCGCCTCATCGGTTGTTCTTCCGATTAAGTTTAACTCCGCGTTTGCGGATGACTCATTCACCGGCCTCTTTGAGTGTAGATGGACCTCAGTTGTTTGCGCTTGACGTCGCAGCGCGGCGCGTGCCTTGTCGGACTCTGAGCCCTGCTTCACCGCCCCACCCCAAGCGGGCTGCCCGCTTGGGGACCCCGGTGTCGGGCTGCTGCCCGGTTCGTCTTTGACCAGTTCAAGATTCTCCAGTTTTTCGCGCACGCGCAATGAACCCACGCGCACCTCGGCTTCGTCTTCTTTGATTCGATCGATTATGCCGATTGAGCCGAAGGTGCGCAGCCGAACTCGGTCTCCGACGTTGAGAGTGTGTGATTCACTGGGAGTGCGGGCGCCTCGCCCGCTGTCATCAGTCCCAAGCGAACTGATGAGAAACGTTTCTGCTTCGCGTCCGACTTCAATATCTTTCGCAGCGCGAGGATCGTTGACGACCTTTCCATCACACACCACGCGAACGCCGCGAAGTTGCGGGGGCAAGCCCTCTTCCTGACCTTGAGCTGCCAAGCCTTGAGTAATTCTCTTTGAGCTTTCCTTCATCTCACGCGCCGCACGTTGCGCTTCGCGTTTCAATTCCGCGGCGCGTTTTTGTGCTTCGCGTTCCACTTTCACTTGTCCGGCGCGATCTTCGATCCTGGAAATGAGCTCACGTCCGCGCTTCTCAAACTCTCCGATCATTTTCGCCAGCTCGCTTTCGAACTCCAGACGGCGCTCACGCTCATATTTCTGTGCCAGCTTCTCAAGCGCGGCAAACTTTTCGGCCACTGCCGCGCGCTCTTCTTCCAGCGCGCTTCGCAAATTCTTCGCGTCTTCAGCTTCGAGTTTTATGCGGCGCAAATATTCCGTCGCGTCGCGCGAGGTTTCCTTTACCTGCGCGTTTGCGCTCTCGATGATTTCGCGGGGCATACCGAAGCGCCGCGCAATTTCCAAACCGGAAGACGAACCAGCGAGACCTACGAGCAGCCGATACGTCGGCCGCAAAGTCTTCTCGTCGAACTCCACACTGGCATTCTGCACGCCCGGTTCATTCGCCGCGAACATCTTCAAACCGGCGTAATGCGTCGTGGCCAAGACCTGCGCGCCGCGACGTTTGAAATGATCGACGACCGCAACGCCCAGCGCCGAGCCCTCCTCAGGATCAGTTCCGGTGCCCACTTCGTCCAACAAAACCAACGCGGGCATCTCGCAAAATTCGATCATGGAAGCGATGTTTGCAACATGCGAAGTGAAGGTAGAAAGATTCGCCGCCAGTGATTGATGATCGCCGATGTCGGCAAGCACCGAACGATATAAGGGAACTCGCGCCTGTCGCGCCGGCGCTGGCAAACCCGAAAGCGCCATCAAGGAAAGCAACCCTGCGGTTTTCAACACCACCGTCTTCCCGCCGGCGTTGGCGCCGGAGATCACCATGACGCTCTTTTCCGCATTAAGTGAAAATGAAACCGGAACTACCTCGCCGCCGGTGACGCGAAGACTTTCTTCGAGCAACGGATGACGCGCATCGACAAACTCGAGTATGGCATTTGTGTCAGAACCCCGAGCGATAGCGAGGGGACCATAGCGCTCAACCTGAGACTGTGATCCGGTCGCTACCACCACCCCACGCGGGCTGCCCGTGCGGGGACCCCGGCCCGCTCCCGGCTCTGACACGTGTGGAACAACGCAAGCAAACTTCTCGGCAAACGCAGCCTTGGCGCCGATGAAATCGAGTTCGGCAATTGCAATTGCTGCCTGCTCAATTCCCGGCAATTCGCGCCGAAGCTTTTCCGATAGCTCAAATAGAACGTTCGCAATCTCGCGTTCTTCGTCTTCGCGAAGACTTTGCAATTCGTTGTTTGCTTCGATTGATTCCAGCGGCTCGATGAAAACTGTGGCGCCCGAGGAAGAGACACCGTGCGCGACGCCGTTAATTCTCGCCCGATGGTCGGCGCGCACCGGGATCACAAAACGATCATTGCGGACCGTGACCAGCTCATCCTGAATCGCGTCGCTCGTGCGGCGCATCAGGCTTTCAAGTGAACGCGTGATCCTGGTTCGAAGACGCCCCAGTTCGCGACGAATGCGCGCAAGTTCGGGGCTGGCGCGATCATCAAGCTCGCCACCCGGCAAAATCTTTTTTTCGATCAGAGCCTTGAGGTTGTCCAATTCACGCGGCAGGGCGGCAACGTTGGCGAACAGCGCCGGACACGTTTCACGTTCGGCATGAATCGCGCCCCGCGCATCCATGGCCCGTTCGCACAGTTGCGCAACATCGAGCAACGCCAGCGGGTCGAGCGCCGCGCCCTCAATCCTCAATCGTGAAAGCGAATCTGTTGGATCGGCTACGCCATCGAAGGACCAGCGCACGCCGCGCTTACGCAACTCGATGCATTCTCGAACTGCATCCAGGGCGCGTTGTAACTCGCGATGATCGTCAATCGGCGCGATCGCCGCGACGCGAGCGCGGCCGGCATCGGTTTGCGCGTTGCGGCCCACCAACGAGCGCAACGCATCGAATTCCAGAATAGCGAAAGCTTGATCGTGCATCGAAACTCGATTCTAACATTCTCGGCTCCGGCCCCGAGCAGGTCTCTGAAGCCACTCTTCAATCAGATCGTTTTCCGCCAGTGCCGCGTCCATAACGTGTGCTATTCTAACACCCTTAAGTATCGGCCGAACTGGCCCGAAGGCGCAGGATCCTCGTCTGCATTGAGCGCCCAAGCGCGAACGAATTTTCATGAAACTCTATTGGTTTTCACCTCTGCCGCCGGCTGCGACCGACATCGCGCATTTCACAACGCGTGTGTTACCGGCACTTTCATCGCGTGCGGAAGTAACGCTCTGGACCGAGGCAGCAGCTCGATCGCCGGCCAGGGCTGGGGTCGAGCATTCGCTAACGCGCGCGCTCTCGAGCCTTGGCGACATAAGAACGTTTGACCCTGGCACGATTGATTGGATTGATTTGAATCGCCGCGACGCGTGCATCTACAACATCGGCAACAATCCGATATTTCATGGTGCGATTTGGCGGATTGCGCGCCGGCATGCCGGCATCGTGATCCTGCACGACACGCGTTTGCACAATTTCTTCGACGGGCTCTATCGAGTTCAAGGGCGCGACCTGCCCGGCTATCTCGAGGCGATGAATTTCTATTATGGCGAGGACGGCGTTCGCAACGGCGCCGATTGTTATCGCAACGAAGCGCGAAACATTAATGAGATGGCCGCGAAGTATCCACTCACCGAACACGCGCTGGAAAATTCTTTGGGAGTCGTCGTGCACACTGAGCAGGCATTCGCGGAATTGAGCGAGCGCACCGCGCGACCCGTTGCTTATCTGCCGTTGCCATTCGCCGCGCCCGCAGCTCATCGCTTAGCGGCGGGCCGCCGCCGGCCAGACGACAATCAAATCTATCGCCTCGTCATGTTCGGTTACATTGCTCGCAACCGCCGCCTCGAAGCCGTCCTCCAGGCGTTGCACGAAATGACTGAGCGCGATCGATTTCATCTGGATGTCTTTGGAAAGATTCTTGATCACGAAGACAGGATCAAAGCGCAAATTCGCGAGCTTGGTTTGAAAAAGTTAGTGACGCTGCACGGCTTCGTTCCCGAAGAGAAACTCGACGAAGCTTTGTCGCAAGCCGATTTGGCAATCAACCTGCGTTATCCGACGATGGGCGAAGCTTCGGGCAGCCAGCTTCGCATCTGGGCGCACGCGTTGCCGAGTCTGGTGACTAAAGTTGGCTGGTACGCGACGCTGCCCGCGAATGCAGTTGTTCACATTCGAAGCGATGACACAGAACCGTTTGCGGCGAGCGGTACAGAACCGCTTTCGATAGCAAGCGGGTGGTCAAACACGAGCGGTTCGCACTTGAACGAAGTCGCCGACATCCGATCAGCCCTGCGCGCTTTTCTTGATAATCCGTCACGTTTTGCAGCGATGGGCGAGCGCGGGCGAAAGATTCTCGTAGAGCGGCACTCGCCGGAAACTTATGCGCAGGGTTTAATCGAGTTCATTGAGGAAGCAAAACTTCATCGTCCACGCGCGGCAATCTTTGCGCTTGCTGAACGAGCCGGAGCTACGGCAAACCAACTCCTCGCGAACACTGCCTCCGACGAAACGCTTACTCACACCGCTCTTCAAATTCGCGAACTTGTTAAATAATCATCGTCTTCCTAATCTCATCCAATGAGTCAAGAGAATCGTTGACAATCTTTAGAGACGGGCGTACCGTCGCAGCGGTCTCGCAGGTTGTTTGCAACAAGGATTAACGGGCCAACTCTCGCGCGCCCTTCGTCTTCCCAGACCCGCCGCAGTTGACCTTCCACTTTTCACGAAGGAGAAGAGTCATGCGTTTCCTCTCCCAGGTTTGCCTAACGCCAATCTCAAAGTGTGTCGTTCGTCTTCTGGCAATCTTCTTCTGCTTATGGATCGCCACGACTGCGCGGGCGCAGGACCTCCAATATGCCCAAGATACGGTCGATCAGAAGAAACGCAGCAGTCTGACGGTTGATCCTTCGTCGCTGGGTCTGAACTTGCAGATTCCGATTGCCGCGTATGCCGGTCGCGCTGGCGATTCATTGCCGATCGGGTTGCAATACTCGTCAAAGGTCTGGCACATGGAGTACGGCGGCAATGCCGGCCTCAATCCGCATGCGAACGGTTGGGTCTATCCAGTCTTTGAGACGCGAGGAGGATGGAGCAGTAGCCCCGAAGTGCCGCGTCTGGAAAATACCGGCATGACGAGGCAGTTCACGGTCACGGGCGATCCTCAAGCTCCGTTCAGCCTGTCAAACACCTACACCTACATCATCTACCGGATTCAGGCGCACCTGCCTGATGGCTCCACTCATGAATTGCGCAAGAGCGACAGCGCGATCTTAGCTTCGGTGAACGGTCAGCCTCCCCCGAATCCCCCCGACCCAGCCGGCACCTATTACGCGGTCGACGGCTCACACCTGCGACTTGAATATCACGTGGGCGTCAATCAGCCGCCCAATCTGCTCTATCTACCGGACGGGTCCCGATACATCTTTAGTTTCGACAGCAATGGTTATGATTTAGTCAGTTACGTCGATCGCAACGGCAACACCCTGGTTTACAGCAAAGCTTCACGACAATGGTCTGATACTTTGGGCCGGGTGATCGCCTTGCCTTTGCCTGACACACCGGCAGTTGGCGATACAACTTACACTTTGCCCGGCATCGGCAACTCGTCCCTCACTTACATTTTGCGTTGGCGACAACTCGCGGATGCGCGCACCGATCCGAGTCAGCCGTTGCGTTACGAAGCGGCGTACAACCAGTGTGACCTTCAGATTGCCAGCTCTCATTCACCCAATTTATTTGGCACCGGGACTTCGTGCGATGCCGACGATTTTACTAGCCAACTATTTAACCCGGTGCTGCTGTCCGAAGTCGTGCTGCCCAACGGCCAGTCGTACAAGTTTACCTACAACGTCTTTGGTGAACTCGACAAGATCGTTTATCCGACCGGCGGTTACGAACGCTTTCAATACGACACGGTCCCCACGATGAGCTATGTCCGTAATTTCTACGGGCAGGGAAACCGCGGCGTGATCGATCACTGGATCAGCCTCGATGGCAGTGGCACGGATGAAATCGATCATCACTGGCATTACGCCGTAAGCTATCCGAATAACACGCCGCCGTACAAAGTCACGGCCACCGCTCCCGACGGAACTTACACGGAAAGATATCTCTATTCCTCGCAGAATAGAGCGCCGTTCAAACTCGAGGACGTGCGCGTGGGCAGGGCCTACGAAGAACGCGCTTACACGGCGGCGGGCCAGATGCTGAGGCGAACGCTGACGGATTGGGCCGTGACCGGTCCGATGTCAGGTGGTCAACCGAGTGCCACGCGCAATCCCCGGATAACAAAGGAAGTCGATTTGATTCTGGACACCAGCAGTGACGCGTTGGCGAAGACCACGATCTACGGTTATGACTCTACTTACGAGTTTGACGTCGGCATCGAGCAGAATGCGGTCAACGAATACGATTATGCGACGGTGGATCAAACAACGGCACAGGGCGGCGCAAGCAGTTCCATTACGCCTGGCTTACTCGTGCGCACGACGGAAAAGAGCTACCTGGATGGGGATTCATCCTATCGGAGCCGCAATCTGATTGGCTTGATCACTTCAACCCGCGTCAAAGACACCGCGGGAAACATCATCGCGCAAAGCGCGATTGGCTATGACGAAGCGAGCTATCCTTTATTGACTTACGGCAGCGTTAGCGGGTGGACTGATCCGCAAACAAGTGTGCGCGGCAACGCGACCACGGTTAGTCACTGGCTCAACACGACGAACACCTGGTTGCAAGCCCACGCGCAGTTCGATCAATGTGGCGGTGTGCGCAACAGTTGGGACGCCAGGGGCAATCAATCGCAGATCGAGTATTCGAGCGATTATGCATACGCGTATCCGACGCTGGCGCGCACCCCGGCGCCCGATCCTTCGGGACAGAATGGCTCGACAACGCCGCTGGTCAGCACAACTGTCTTTGATTTCAATACGGGGCTGGCGACCTCGGCGACGGATGCCAACAACATTCCCTCGACTCTTGAATATAACGATCCGATGATCCGTCCCACGCGCACCGTACGCGCTTCAGGCAATAGCGCGCAGAGCCAGAGTCCGGTGGAGTACGACGACCCAAATCGAATTATCACCGGCAAGAGCGACCTGAATGCTTTCAACGACAATGGGCTCAAAAGCAAAACACTCTACGACGGACTGGGCCGCACAATTGAAACGCGAACTTACGAGAGCGATAACAATTACATCGCGATGCAGACTCAGTACGATGCGATGGGCCGCGCTTATAAAGTCTCGAGCCCTTTTCGTCCCTGGAAGAATGAAACTCCGGTTTGGACTACCAGCGCTTTCGATGCTCTGGGCCGCGTGATCGCAGTGACAACTCCAGACAATGCATCGGTCACCACATCTTATTCCGGCAACGCCGTCACGGTGACTGATCAAGCCGGCAAGAAGCGGCGCAGCGTGACTGATGCTCTGGGCCGATTGATTCGCGTTGATGAACCTGATGCCAACGGGAATCTTGATGTGAATGGCGTGCCCGCGCAATCGACTAATTATGTTTACGACGCCCTCGACAATTTATTGGAAGTCATTCAAGGTACTCAGCCACATCGGACGTTTGCCTATGATTCGCTCAAGCGTTTGATCTCGGCCGGCAATCCCGAAAGCGGCACGACTTGCTACGGCACAGTAGTGAACGGTCAATGCCAGGGGAACGGTTACGATGCCAACGGAAATCTGGTTTACAAGACCGATGCGCGCGGAGTCTTGACGACTTATGTTTACGATGCGTTGAATCGCGTGACTTCGCGCAGTTATTCCGACGGCACGCCCACCGTCACTTATGTTTACGACTTGAGCAGCATCACCAACGGCAAGGGGCGTTTGGCATCGGTGAGTTCGAGTGTGTCGAGTTACAGCTACAGCGGCTATGACGCACTGGGCCGGGCGCTGGGCGGCACGCAGATCATCGGCTCGCAGAGCTACAACGTTGGATATACTTACGACAAAGCCGGACATGTGCTGACCGAGACTTATCCTTCCGGTCACGCAGTCGGTTATAGCTATGATTCAGCAGGACGGCTGGGTGACAACGGAAGCACTCTGGCCTTCACGGGCAATCTCGGTGACGGTGTAACGCGAACCTATGCATCAATCACGGGAGCGAATGCTTATGATGCGGCTTCGCGGCCACAGGAAGAAAAGTTTGGCACCACGACACCCGTTTACGACAAGCGTCATTACAACGTGCGCGGCCAGCTTTACGATCTGCGGGCGAGCACCGTGCCCTGGCAGACGGATCAATGGAATTGGAATCGCGGCGCGATCGTGAACTGGTACGATACGACCAGCGGCTATCCGTATCAGAATCCCAACAGCGGCACGGACAATAACGGGAACGTCCTGCGCTCAGAAATCTATATTCCCAATGACGATCAGATTAACAGCTACAGCTTCATGCGCCAGAACTACACGTATGATTCGCTGAACCGCTTGACCTCGGCGACGGAACTTGCGAACGGAGCGACGCAGAGTTTCGCGCAGGCTTATAATTACGATCGCTGGGGCAACCGCACCATCAATACTCAGAACAACGCAACTTGGGGAAACGGCATCAATACCGCACAGAGTTGGATCGACCCGAATACAAATCGTCTCTATGCGCCGAGCGATCAAAACATCAGCGATCCCAATCAACGGCTGATTCGTTACGATGCTGCTGGAAATCAGACGACGGACAACTACAGCGCCTACTGGAACGGCACGCGCACTTACGACGCTGAGAATCGGATGACCACGGCGATCAATACTTCGAATCAAACTGATGCATACAGCTATGACGGAGACGGACGCCGCGTGAAGCGAAGTATAGCTGTCAGCGGTCAGCCGTCAGCGGTCGAGACTTGGCAAGTCTATGGACTCGGGGGTGAGTTGATTGCTGAGTATTCCGCAAATGCAAATGCTTCATCTCCGCAGAAAGAATACGGCTATCGCAACGGACAGTTGCTGGTGACGGCCGAAGCGCCCACGGCACCACGCACCAACGTGGCGCTGGCCGCGAACGGGACGACAGCCAGTGCCTCATCAACTTATAACGGCTATTCGCTGGCTCCCGGCGGGGCCATCGATGGCGAACACAAAGGGTCGAACTATCTGAGCGGCGGCGCTTGGCACAGCGCCAGCAATACGTTTCCCCAATGGCTGGAAATTGACTTTAACGGCAGCCAGACGGTTAATGAAGTGGATGTGTTCAGTTGTCAGGACAACTACCTGAATCCGAGCGAGCCGACCCAGGCGATGACGTTTACGCTCTACGGGTTGAGCGGCTATGAGGTGCAGTACTGGAATGGCAGCGGCTGGGTGACGGTGACCGGGGGCAGCATCACTGGGAGCAACCAGGTGTGGCGCAAGCTGAGCTTCGCGAGCATCACCACCACTAAGCTGCGGGTGCTGATCAACGCTTCCGCGGACGGCTGGAGCCGGATCATCGAATTGGAAGCGTGGGGCTGGGATGCCACTTCTGCCACCGCCAACATTCACTGGCTGGTGAGCGATCAGTTGGGCACGCTGCGGATGATCTTCGATCAGAGCGGCAGCCTCGCCAAGGTGAGTCGGCATGATTATCTGCCGTTCGGTGAGGAACTGTCCTCGGTCGTCGGTCTGCGGGCATCTTCACAAGGTTACGCCGCGAATGATGGAGTGAGAACCCTCAAAGAGCGGGATAACGAAACAGGGCTTGATTATTTCGAGAGCGGGGAGTGGACTTTCATCCTAAAACCTCTGGCCGATCTTCTCCGTCCCAAACGTTCCAATCCCATTCAAGCGAAACGCGAACACAATGCGGTTTTCTTTTCGCACGCCGACGTTGAAAGTGAAGTCCTGCACTGTAACCGCGCAACAGTTCCAGGCGTAACCCACCGTTGTCGTCGAGCTAATCAGCGAACGATTGCCGGCGAACGGATGCTTCTGAAAATCAAAGAACAGCGAGGTGCCGCCAAACAATCCTTTTTCGCGATTGCCCACGAAAATCTGCGGGCTCCATTGCGAGCCCCGCAGCGTGCCCGGCTCTTTGCCGTTGGCCAAAGCAAACCTGGCCAGGCTCGGCACCAGATCGATGGCCCGCGTGTAATAGAAAGTTGAAAAGGCCTGAACCAGCGCGCGCCTGATCTCGAAGGTCGCCGCCATCGCCCGCAGTCCGCCGCCGCGAGTATCGATGTCGCTGCGAAAGTCAGCGGACAAATTACGCGACGGCCGGTAACGCACTTCAATATTCAGGGGCGAGAACCGGCGCGGCGCGCCGCCATAGCTAAAGCCGGAAAAGGTGTCGATGGGATAAAACTGATTGCGCTGGCCGGGCTTGAGCGCGCCGCCGAAAGTCGGATCGAAAAAATATTTGCCGCGAACCGTGATCGTCAGCGCCTCGTAAGGCTGCCGCGAAATTGTGCCCTTCTTCCCTTTGGTTTCGCGGGCAGCTTCGCGCGCGGCTTTGCCGGTGACTGTTTCAGTCGATCTGCGGGTGAAAAATCGATTCGCCAGCCCAAACTCGATTTCATTCGTGTCGGCCACCGCATCGACATAATCGAAACGAATGATCCGATCAAAGTTATCCAGCCCGCCGATCCGGCGATAGATCAAGTAGGGCTCGATCACGTGACGAAACGAAACCGAACCGTCCGAGCGATGAAAATTCTTTGCCAGCGCCGGCGGCCGCAGATCAAGTTCCAGCTCGCCATAGCCGCGCACCACGTCGCGGCTCAAGATCAATTTCGTAACTGGATCGATTGAATTCGAATAGTAGGTCGCGCGTCCGCCGACGGTAGTCGTCAACGACCAGCCCGCAAAGTCCAGGGGAATCTCGAGCTGCGGGTGAAAATCAAAGCGCTGGACCACCGACGGCGTGATGATCGGATCGCGGCCAGCCTCGATGCGAAATTGCGCCAGATCGCCGGGCGTCTCTTTACGGCTGACACCTTCCAGTCCGCTCTCGAATGAAAAGTAGATGGGAAACTTCTTCAGGAAAGCCAGGGGAGACGGACGCTTGTCGAGCGTAATGCTGGGAAGCTCGCGAATACGTATGCGCGAATTAACCAGCGAGGTAACTTGCGAGTTCACCCGAAAATTGAAACTGTAGTCGTGATAATTCTTGGTCACGAAAACCAGCGAGCGTTCTTCCGGCGAGATGGCCTGCTGGATCGAGTCTGAAAAGACCTGACGGAACGCCAGGTTCGAAGTGATGTTGACGTCGGCGACGGCCAGAAAACCGTTTGAAAAATAGTGCACTGCGTCCACGTAGAAACTCGACCCGCCCTGATCCGGATGCTGCGCGTCTTTCTTTGGCCCGAAGATGCGGTCCTTCACCGCAAAGAAACCGGCATTTAGAAAAGAGCGCGAATTCGCGCGCGTGCGCAATTCAGCGCCAAAACCGATTCCGCGCTTCGTATAAATGTCGCCGCGAAAAGTCATGTCCGCCGAACGCCCCAGCGTCAGAAAATAGCCTTCTGAAAATCGAAAGCCCTTCGCGCCCGACCCGCCAAAAGTCGGAGTCAAAAGTCCGGAAGCGCGATCCTGGTGCTTGAGTGAGATAGACGCGTAAGGCGAATAAAGAATCGGAATTTTCTTGACCCGGAAAACCGGAGAGATGATTCGCGCGCGATCGCCGGTTTTGATTTTCACGCGCTTGGCGCGAAAGCTCCACTTGGGAACTTCTTCTTCGCAGGCGGTGATATCGGCGTTCTCCGCAATGATGGTGTCGAGGCTGACCCGCTCGATGCGATCCGCCGTGAAATACAGACGCGTGCCGTCTTGCGTTCGATTGGTAAAACCCGTCGAATTAACGAAGAAGCCCGTCTTGGTTTTGTAATTCCATTCCGCATGCGAGCCGGTAATGCGTTGCTGATCGCCCTGATCGAAAACCACGTTGCCCTCGGCCACGACTTTATTCGTGGCGTCGTACACGGTAACTTTGTCCGCTTGCAAACGGTAAGTGCCGATGCGCGCATCGACGTTTCCTTCGCAGACGGATACGCGCGCTTCTTTTGGTCCCGATACCGTTTCCTTGTTACAAGTTACCTCCAGGCTTTCGGTTGACTGCCCCTGCGGCCTGGTCACCGGCAGGCGCGGGCGCACCGGTTGATCCTGTTGCAGCGGATTGACGTTGGGTGTATCCGTGATCGGATTGGTGACCTGACGCTCGACGGGACTGGTTTGTTGGGCCGGCGCTGAATCGCAAAAGCGAGCGAACGCCGTGCACGCCAGAGCGAGCATCACCATGAAGCGCACGTGTTTCATTGATACTGCGCGCAAGCGAGCAAAAAACCTCGGATCGAACCTCGGGTGCGCGTCAAACCACGAATCGCTTTGCAGGACGCGCTTTTTAGTGCCGGGGAGCGTGCCGATGCTAGCATGCGTCAGTAATTGCTCACAAGCGAGAATCGATGCGTCGTTTTTCAAGAAGATGCGAAGAGACGGTGTCGCTGAAAATGATACTTGGTGTGCCGATCTTGTCAGTGCTAAGCTCGCGCACTGGTTCATTTCATTTGCCCGGAGGGTTTTGACCTCGGATTCGATTCATTTTATCGCCCATAGATTTGACTGCCGCAAACCCACAAAACGATTCGACAAATCTCGCGGAAGAGCGGCGTGGATTTAAGCTCGCGCGCAATCGTCACCTCGTCGCGATCATGATCTTCGTCGTCGCGCTGGCAATTTTCAGGTTGTCACCGCTGCACCCGATTAATGATTCAAAATATACGATGATGTTGAGCCAGTGTTTGCTGGAACATCGCAGTTTTCAACTCGATCATTACGCTATTCCGCGGCTGCCGCCGATCAAGGGCGAAGACTATATTCACAATGGCGACATCTATCAGATCGAACAGGTCGGCCCGCATCTGTATTACGTCTTGCCGCCCGGAACTTCGGTCTTGTCGTTGCCTTTCGTGTCAGTCGCAAACGCGCTCGGAGTGTCCGCGGTGAATCCCGATGGAACTCTTAATCTTAAAGGGGAAACAACGATCGAGGCATGGCTGGCGGCAATTTTGATGGCGGCGCTGGCTTCGATTTTTTTCTACACTGCTGAGCTATTGTTGCCTCTGCCTCTTGCTTTGCTCTTAACCACGGGAGCGAGCTTAGGCACTCAAATTTGGAGCACGACATCGAGAGCGATGTTTACCGACACGTGGGCTGTCCTGCTGCTGGCCCTGGTAATTTTTAGGTTGCTTTCGCACGCGAGCAGAGGCAGCAAGTTGCGGCCGGTGCTGATTGCCAGTCTGCTTGCGTGGGCTTATCTTGTTTACCCGACTTACGCGACGCATGTTGTCACAATCACTGCTTATCTGCTGCTGGTTTTTAATGCTCGCCAATTGCTCGCCTATTTCCTGACCGGTATTTGCTGGGCCTCGGGACTGGTAATTTATTCCTGGCACAACTTTGGTCACATTTTGCCGAGCTATTTCCGGCCGGGACGCCTGTTTTATCGATCTTTCCATAACGCCCTGGTCGGAAACATGATCAGTCCTTCGCGCGGTTTGTTGATTTACGTGCCGGCGATCTTTTTTGTCGTTTATCTCCTGATTCGATTTCGCAAATATTTGTCGCACCGGAAACTCGTCGGGGCGGCATTGGTCGCGATCTTCTTCCACTGGATCGCCATTTCAGGAATCGGACATTGGTGGGGCGGCCACGGCTATGGGCCGCGGTACACAACCGGAATGATTCCCTGGTTTTTCCTCTTGGCAATTCTCGGAATGAAAGCGATGCTGGCCGGCAACAAAACGAAACCCGCGGTTTCAGTTTTGCGGCGGCGGGCGGTAGCATTTTCAGGCATTGTCCTCGCCGCCGCGAGCGTTTGGATCAATGGGCGCGGAGCAATTTCGTTGGCCACATCGGAGTGGAACTCTCGACCCATGAATATCGACACGCACCCGGAAAGAATTTGGGACTGGCGGCAGCCGCAATTTCTGGCGGGACTCCTGCCACCGCCGGCGCCTGACTTTCCGTTGATCGAACCGGGCACGCGAATCGATTTCACCCAGGACGCCTCAGAAAAGTATCTTTGGTATGGCTGGAGCAATGCGGAAACAGATTTTCGCTGGACTGATTCGTCGAGCGCGGCAATCGTGTTTGCCTTGAGCGAGAACAAACCGGCAGCGTTGCAAATCGCCATGGCGCCTTTCCTGGCGCCGGGAAAGCTGGATGAGCAGACCGTAATAGTTAATTTGAATGGGGAAATAATCGCGACCCTATCGTTGATAACTTCGGAGACGCAGGTCTATTCCATCAATTTGCCGTTAAATGTTTTGCGTCAGAAAAATGTCTTGAAGTTTGAAATGCCTAACGCTGCCGCACCCGTTTCTTTCAATCTCAATGAGGACCGGCGCCCGTTGGGAATTAGGGTGGCCTACGCTCAGTTCTCGAATGAATAATCCTGATGAACGATCCCGACAAAAGCGGTTGGGTACCTTGAGCCATGAGTAAAGTCCCCGACAAAACTGTGCGCTTGATGTTGGTTGCCGGTGAAGCCTCAGGCGACGCGCACGCGGCGCATTTGGCGAGCGCGCTGCGCGCGGCCGCCCCTGCGCTGGAGTTTGAGTTTTTTGGTTCGACTGGCGCGCAAATGCGCGCCGCCGGCGTTGAAGCGATCGTTCAGGCCGACGATCTCGCGATTCTGGGAATCGTCGAAGTGGGTCGCGTGTTGCCAAAGTTTTGGCGTGTCTTTCGCGAACTGAAAGCGGCGGCAGTGCAACGACGGCCCGACGCGGTGATTCTGGTTGACTGGCCTGAGTTCAATCTGCGTCTGGCGCGAACCCTTCATCAGCGCGGTTTCAAAGTCATTTACTACATCAGTCCCCAACTCTGGGCATGGCGCGCGTATCGCGTGCGCAACATTCGCCGCGATGTGGATTTGTTACTGTCGATACTGCCGTTTGAGAAAGAGTGGTTTGCGACGCGTGGTGTGACGAGCGTCGAATACGTCGGTCACCCGCTTTCGGGTGAGGTGCGCGCGCGCTATGGCCGTGAAGAGTTTTGCCGGCGCAACAATCTCGACGCGTCCCGGCCGATGCTGGCGCTGTTGCCCGGCAGTCGTCACAAGGAACTCGCGCGGATTCTGCCACCGATGTTGGAGGCCGCGACTCTGATTTCAAATCAGCGCGACGACATTCAGTTTGTCGTGGTCGTAGCTCCGAATCGCGATCCCAAAGAAGCACGTGAGATTATCACGGCGGCCGGATTTGATCCGAGGTTGAAAGAATCGCTTCGCTTCGTTCATCACGAAACCCGTGAAGCCCTGGCGGCGGCCGACGCGGCCGCGGTGGCCAGCGGCACCGCGACCCTGGAAGCGGCCCTGCTCGGCACGCCGTCAGTGATTGTGTATAAAGAGTCGCCCATCAACTGGCACACACTGGGACGCCTGATCACCGCGGAGCATTATGGTCTGGTGAATCTGATTGCGGGCCGCCGGGTGGTCACGGAATTGATGCAGAACGAACTGAATGGAAATCGCCTGGCAGCCGAGTTGTTAACTTTGCTTGAGCCCGGTCGCAACCGATCGATTCGCGCGGAACTGCGGGAAATTGCAGGCAAACTGGGTGAAGGTGGCGCTTCAAATCGTGCGGCCGAGGCAATCCTGCGTGAGCTGAAAGTTTCGACGACCAGAATTTGAGGGGCTGCGCCTGGCGTTTTCACTCCAGGAATGGATTTCGCCGGCGGTTTTATTGTGAAGGGACCAAACGGCGAAGAGGTGGCCTCATCCAATATTACGCCGGCGGCCTCGGGAATCGTCTACTACAGCGAGGGCACCTTCGTGCAAGCCATGCGTGATGGAAAAGTGGGCGCGCGGCGTTTGCATCCCGAGATGCCCTGGATTTTCTACGGCAAGATGACGGAAGATGATCTCAAATCTGTCTTCGCTTATTTGAAAACACTCAAGCCGGTCAAACACCAACTGGACAACACTGAGCCACCGACGTTTTGTCGTTTGTGCAAACAGAAGCACGGGTTTGGCGCGAGCAACTAATTCATACTTTTTCATCAAGCAAGTCAAACTGACCGGGAAGTGTCCGATCGGAAAACGACAATTCATCAATTGAGAATTTATTTTCCGTGCCTGAAGCGATCACAAATCGTTGGTGTTTTAGTTTCGACCGCGAAGTTCACAAAACAGTCACATTGCTTGTTGCCGCGCCCTGCTTCGATCGTTAGAATCCGAATTCCTTCACGCGGCAATCCCTAGCCGCGAGTGCGGTCTAAAGAAAAAAATTTAGAGAAGGAGTTCGTTCCCTTTGTTGTTTAAAAAATTGTTCCCCTGCGCGCTCGCCGCCTGCTTCAGTTTTTGCTTAACCGCGGCTGCTTCCGCTCAATCACCCGAATCCAACTTGCGCCAGACCACAGTGACCGTCAATTCCGTCGGGTCAGAGTCTCTGGAAACCGCGCCCTCAGTATCGGCTTCAATTGAGGAGCGACGACCGCGGGTGATGGGCCCAAGTTCGGCCACCGGTCGTTTCGACCAACTTCTGTTGACGGCAATCGAGACGCGTCTGGGTTCGCATTATCATTACGGCTCGACCGGCCCTGACACTTTCGATTGCTCCGGCTTTGTCTGGAGCACGTTTCAGCAAGCCGGACTTAGTTTCACTCGAGGTCCGGCGCGTTCATATTGGGCGACCATGCCGCCGGCCACAAAAGAAGAGCAGACTAAATTTGGCACGTTGGTTTTCTTTAGCGGTTTAGCCCACGTCGGTATCGTTGCCGACGAGAAGGGTTTCTATCACGCCTCGCGTCATCACGGCGTCATCTATTCGCCTTTCAACGATTACTGGTTGGCGCGCATTGACGGATTTCGCCGGGTGCCGATGACGGAACTGAAACTTCCAACTCAGCTTGAAAAGACTACGACTTCCAAGGCGCCACAACGCGGAACCGCTAACACGGCCGATAGCGGCACAGGCACTCACTAAATCTTCTTCTTAGTTTGAAACGAAAAGGCCGCGCGGTGCGTAACCGGCGGCCTTTCGTTATCCCGAGCGGATCGTCGATTAGCTCTTAAAGACAAAACCCGGATGGCGTCCTTTCTCGCGTTTCTCCCAAACCGCGACGATCTTTTCGATCGCAATGTAGCAAACCTGATCTTCGTCGTCCTTGAGTTGCAGGATGCCGCGCTCAACTTTCATTACTTCGCCGCGCAAACTCGCCGCTCCGAAACAAACCACGTCGATCTCGCGGCCAATCATTTTTGAGAGTAGTTCTTCCATCAGAATTCTCAGCTTTCATACTCGCTCGCTACCGCGAGCGGTTCGGTACTCTACTCATTGCCGTTGCGAAAAGTGATCTGCACCAGTGGCACTGCGGTTTCGTCATTCTGCTGAACGCGCTCAAACCGCAAGAGATCATAATAGGCGCAGCGGGTGCGCCCGGGAAAATCGCGACACACTTGCGGCCGCGCATCATAGATCGTGCACTGCCGCGTCTCAGGATTCAGGAACTTGCAAGCCTTGCCAAAGATAGGATCTGCTTTTCGTCGCAGTATGCGTTCGCCATTGTAAGTTATCGTGAAGCGCTCACGCGCTTTCTTAATATTCAAGCCGAAGTGTCTGGCGATTTGCTTAAGATCCGGTTTGCTAACTTGAACTCGCTCGTAAATCGAACAGCAATACGCGGGGCATTTCGAACAGTTATAGTAGCTGCGTTGCGTTTCGGTCTGTCTCATCCCCGGCTCGCTCGTCATCGACGCCTTGATTTACGGTATTCATTCATAAGCAATTCCATGAACTCCCCGCGCCGTTCATACAGGCGTCTTGGGGCGCGTGGTTTGTGCTTCGCTAAAGCATACGCGGTGATGATTGGAAGCGCCACCGTCGAATCAAGGTAGCAAACTACTGCATCGGGCAATCGATCGGGATCGACTTTGCCCCACGAGACAGCTTCGCCCGGAGTGGCGCCCGAAAGCCCGCCGGTGTCGGGCCGCGCATCCGTCACTTGCAGAAAGTAATCGTGGCCCCGCTCGTCGATGCCCAGCACCTCTTGAATTTGTGGCTCAGTTTGCAATGCGAAGTTTTTGGGTGAGCCACCCCCGAGAATGAAAATCGCTGACCGGCCTTTCGCATTGGTCCGCGTTCCCTTCTTTACCCGCGCACTACGGTGCGCGGTTCTGTAATTAATCAATCCGCGTTTCGCGGCCAACACGATCGCGGCCGTTTCATTCACGTCCAAAGATGGATCAAACGCGAGCTTGTTCCCCTGTAAGCTCTTGGCAGCGACGTTCATTCCGATCGATGAATCTCCCGGCGAAGATGTGTAAAGCGGCACGGCGTATTCGTGCGCGGCGGCCAGCAATGATTTGTTTCTTAAGCCCAACTTGCGCTCGCGCTCGAATACATAACGGCCGGCGAGGTAATGAAACTCGGCCGTAGACATCGGTCGTTGGAACTCCGGCCCTTCGATCACCTGCCGAAAGAAGGCATCGGTATCGAGCAGCACCGAATAATCAAAAAAGATGTCATAGATGCGCACGACCTGCTCGTCACGCAACACGATGTCGGAAGTTTGCGCGTTGCCTTCGTGCATCGACAAACCGATTCCGAAATGCGTGTCGTGATAAAAGTTGGCGCCGGTGGAAATGATCCAGTCGATAAAGCCGGCTTGAATCAAAGGAATCAGCGCCGAAATGCCGAGTCCTGCCGGCGTGAGCGCGCCGGTTAAAGTCACGCCAATCGTGACCTCAGGCTCCAGCATTTTTTGCGTGAAAAGCTGACACGCCTCGCGCAGCCGCGCCGCGTTATAGGCGATGAATGCGTTATCAACTAAATCGGCGAGCTTTGTCTCGCCAGTGATTGGAGCCGGATCGATGCGCCGGCCTCGCAGAAACTTGCTTCGCTTTTTTGCCAAGGCTTTCCTGAAATGGTTTTGAGATTGTCGAACGAACTGTGAAGAAGAATAGTCGGTGAGTCAGCGGGTGTTGTCAACTGTTTAGTTCTCCTCTCCTTTGGGGAGAGGGACCTAGGGGAGAGGGTTGGACGGCGATACAGGTAAGATTCTTTACCCTGCTCTCCCAGTGAGAGAGAGAAAAGCCGCTAGATTTCTTTTCGGAGAGCGCGTGAGCCGGCAATCTTTTCCAGACATGTCCGGCAAAGACACCCGCGATAACGCGATTTCAATTCAGCGCGCATTTCATCGCTCAACTGAATTTCCGAGCACCAGCATCCGGAAAGCGACGCGCCACAGTTAAATGGGTCACCGCACGCTTCGCAAACCGATGGCGCGCGCAATCGCGGAGAGAACATCTCAATAAGTCTGCGCAGTTTCATCTTAATTATTTCGCCGAGCCGGCTCCATTAGCGCTTACTTCCTGGACTTTCTTCACTCTCAGGCGCCCAATGCGCTTTTCGTCCGCTTCCAGGACCTCAACTTCGAGACCGCGGAAATTCAGCCGCTCCCCCGGACGCGGGACGCTGCCTTTTTCGGCGATGACGAGACCGGCAATCGTAGTGAAATCGTCGGCTTCGATCTCCATGTCAAACAAATCTTCAATCTTTCCTATCTCAGTGCCACCCGGTACTTCGTAAGCGCCGTCATTTGACGCGACGATCTCTTCCAAATCTTCCCGGCTAATGTCCTCGTCTTCAATTTCGCCGACGATCTCTTCGAGAATATCTTCTATGGTTACCAGCCCGGCAACGCCGCCATACTCGTCAATCACGATCGCCATGTACGCGTGCGCTTTCTGCATTTCTTCCAGCAGTTTTGCCACCGGCTTGGTTTCCGGCACGCAGTAAACCAAGCGTATCAATGACCCGATCGGCGCCGCGGCCTGGTTCGCGGCCCAACTCTGCAACAGGTCGCGCACGTAAATGAACCCTTCGATGTTGTCCATTTGTTCGCGATAGACCGGCAGCCGCGAATGTTTTGATTCGATCATCAGATTGCACGCGTCGCGCACCGTGGCAGTGTGCGGCAGGGCCACGATTTCGGTGCGCGGAGTCATCACTTCGCCGACGCGGGTGTCGCCAAATTCAATCGCCGATTGGATCAACTCGCGTTCTTCTTCCTCGATGATGCCCTCGGCTTCGCCTACGTCGATGAGCGCCTCAATGTCGTCACCATTATCTTCTTCGACCTCCGCGGCCAGCGCTTCTTCCAGTTGCTCCTGTCGTCTTAGCCGATCGAACGAACGGCGCCATGGCTCAACCGCAAAAGCCAGCAGCCGGTAAAATGGACGCAGAATTGGCAGTAGGAAAAGCAGCTTGCCATCCGGATTCCGCAAGGCCAGCAAACGCGGAATGAATTGACGAAAGATTCCGGCGAGCACGAGGCCGAGGGCCAGCGCGATGAACAGAGCCAGAATGTTTGACGGCAGCCACTGCATGGAAACATAAGTCACCAATACCGTGAACGCGACCAGAAAGATCTGAATCGCGGCCGACAGAGTAAAACTGAAGTGCGATCGGTTCTCGAGAATTTCTTCGAGGAACGGCGTGTACCTTGCCGTCGGATGTTCTTCTGCTTCAGCGGCCAAACGTCGCAGACCGACGTCGCTCAATTGCCGAAACGCCGCGTCAATTGTGGACAGAAACGTCAGAACAAAAAGAAGGAGAAGCGTGATCGTTAATTCGATGTCCATGAGAGCGCGTAAATCGTAAATGGTAAATCGTAAATAGACAAAGAGCGATTATCTATTCACGATTTGCATTCACTATTTATGGTTTTGCCGATTATATTCCAAGGCGACGGCGAAGGCGCAGTTCGAGCCGATTCATTTCGCCGCCGTCAGTCTCGTGGTCGTAACCACAGAGATGCAGCAAACCGTGAAGAATCAACTGCTTAACCTCATCTGCAAAATTGTGGCCGGCTTCTTTCGCCTGGAGCGTCGCGCGATCTATTGAGATTACCACGTCGCCAAGATTAGATTTATTTTCGACTTCAAACGGCGCCGCCCGGATCGGGAACGAGAGCACGTCAGTCGGGTAATCTTTGGATCGAAAGCGTCGATTTAGCTTTTTGATCGTCGCATCGGAAACGAAGACGATCGTGGCGTCCTGTTTCTCAATCCCAATCGCCTGGATAACTTGTTCGGCAAACTCGCGCCACGGCCGTGGATTAATCTTTCGGCGTCGCTGACGATTAACTACCTCGATCATTGCCGATTTCCAATTTCCGATTAACCGCTCTGACTGAGTTCGAGCATTTCCCAATTGGCAATCGACAATTGGAAATCGGCAACGCTTCACATCTCGCTCTTCTTCGTATGCGTCTCGTAGGCCTTGATGATCATCTGCACCAGTTTGTGCCGAACGACGTCCTTGTCGCTGAAGTAAATGAATTCAATGCCTTCGATATTTGCGAGCACGCGTTCGGCTTCAACCAGGCCGCTGCGTTTGCCGGTGGGCAGATCGATCTGCGTCACGTCGCCGGTGATCACGGCTTTCGATCCAAACCCGATGCGCGTCAGAAACATTTTCATCTGCTCGCTGGTGGTGTTCTGCGCTTCGTCGAGAATCACGAAGGCGTCCGACAGCGTTCGTCCGCGCATGAAAGCCAGTGGGGCAATCTCAATGACTCGTTTCTCAAGCAGGCGGGTGACGCGTTCATAGTCAACCAGATCGAAAAGCGCGTCGTACAGTGGCCGCAAATATGGATCGACCTTCTCTTGAAGATCGCCGGGTAGAAATCCCAGCCGCTCGCCGGCTTCGACCGCGGGCCGCGCCAGCACGATGCGGTTCACCTGCTTCTGCATCAAAGCCTGCACCGCCATGGCCACGCCGAGGTAAGTCTTGCCGGTGCCGGCCGGGCCAATGCCAAATACTATGTCCTGGTTTTGGATCGTCTCGATGTAACGGCGCTGCATCGCCGATTTCGGCGCCACTTGTTTCTTGCCCGCCGGACTGAATCGCGACTTGGTGAAGTAATCGCGCAAACTGTAGGCGCGATCCTCGGCAATTTGTTTGAAAGCTTCACGCAGCTCGCGATCGGTAAATTGTTTTCCCTCCGCGAAGAGCTGGGCAAAATCTTCCAGGATTCTTTCCGCCGTCGCGACATCCTCGGCGTCGCCGTCAACCGTGACACTGTGACCGCGAGCATTGACGGCAACATCCAACAGCGACTCGAGATACTTGATGTTCTGGTCGTGGACGCCGAACAGCGTCTCCAGTCCTCTGGGCGGAAGCTCGATTTGCTTCAAAGGCGAAAACTGTCTCCTTGCATGTGAAAATTGGAGCGGGTTTGGGGGTTGTGAGTCTGCTGAAAAGCCGCTGGCATAAGTGCATCGCGGACGCTACTACAGCCGAACAGAGAGTGTCAACAACAGAACCGGGCAGCCGTCACGGCGCGAAACCGATTCTTTTGATTTTCAGTTTTTGGGAAACTTGCTTCAAGCTCTTGTCGCGGCTCTGGCGCTTGTGGTAATGTGTGTCCCGCGCAACACGGTTCCGTTACGCTCCCCTACTTCTACCTTTGAAGCCTTTGAAACGAAACGACTGTCTTTTTCTGCGCCCAACTACTATCGCTACTCGTTCGCGAGGCTGGTTGACGGTGCATTCTTTTGATCACCTGGGAGGATGAAGTATGAAAATACCGATAAGATTGATCATCGCACTGGCGGCAACGCTGCTGTGCATCACGCTCTTAGTGCTGCCCCAAATCAATGAAGCCAAGGCTTTCAAGTGGCTGAGCGCAGAGAAAAGTCCTGCAGCTGCCCCAGCCCTGAACGTTAGCGCCGCCCAGAACCAAAAGACGGACATCATAGTCGGCGCTTCGGTTCGCAACGATACCTCGAAGCCACTGCGCGACATGAAGCAGTTGCCCATGTCGATGAAGCCTGAGCGCGAGGCTAACGACAATCCGAAAATACCCTCGCATCACAAGGACAGCCCTGATCCGGTCGTCCAGAATTTCGGTTTTTTCAGTGACATAGCGACGCTGAATATGCCCGGCACGACGCTTAACTTTAATGGAATTCCATTCCCGGGCGTGTCATGCAACTGCGCTCCGCCAGACACTAATGGCGAAGTAGGCAGCACGCAATATGTTCAGATCGTAAACGAAGGCTACCAGGTTTTTGACAAAACCACGGGCGCATCTCAGCTTGGGCCTTCGGGGATTGCCACCCTCTGGAGTGGCTTTGGCGGTGTTTGCGAAACCGCGGGTCACGGCGACCCCGTGGCACTCTACGACCAGATTGCCAACCGTTGGCTCATTAGCCAGTTCGCCGGTTCGAGCGTGCCCACCGACGAGTGCATTGCGGTTTCAACTACGAGCGATGCGACCGGTTCGTACAATCGGTACGACTTTCATCTTGGTTCCAACTTTTTTGACTATCCCCATTTGAGCGTTTGGCCCGACGCTTATTACATGAGCATGAACGTCTTTAATTCGTCGGGCACGGCATTCCTGGGCCCACAGCCGTTTGCGTTCGACCGCGCCAAGATGCTCGCCGGCCAGCCGGCCACGTTCATTAGTACCGGGATCACCGGCGGTTCCGCCGAGGACGTTTATCTGCCTGCGGATCTCGACGGCTCGACTTTGCCCGCAGCCGGCGCTCCGGCCACGTTCGTGGAATTTCCGGGTGGCGGCGCGTATAGACTGTTTCACTTTCACGTCGACTTCGCGACCCCGGCTAATTCAACGTTTTCGCTTTTCGCCAGTCCTGCCGCGGCAGGTTTTACGCAACTTTGCACCACCACGCGCAACTGCGTACCACAGTCGGGCAGTTCTGCAAACCTGGACGCGATTGCCGACCGTTTAATGTTCAGACTGGCGTATCGTAATTTTGGCGACCACGAATCAGTGGTCGGGAATTACACCGTGAGTTCGGGCGGCGTTGCCGGAGTCCGGTGGTTCGAGTTACGCAACGTGACCGCGGGGCCGGTAACGGTTTTTCAAGAGAGCACCTATCAACCTGATACGACCTGGCGCTGGATGGGCAGTGCGGCGATGGATCAGCAGGGGAATATCGCGGTCGGCTTCAGTGCTTCGAGCGCTTCAATCTTTCCACAGATTCGTTATGCCGGGCGACTGGCTTCGGATCCACTGAATATTCTGTCGCAAGGCGAAGCGACTTTGTTTGCGGGCACCGGCAGCCAAACCGGCACCAGCAACCGCTGGGGCGACTACAGCGATCTGACCGTCGATCCGGTAGATGGCTGTACCTTCTGGTACACCAACGAATACTACGCGACGACCGGCAGTTTCAACTGGCGCACGCGCATCGGCTCGTTCCAGTTCCCGGGTTGCGTTGGATCGCCGACCCCGACACCGACGCCCACACCGACACCGACGCCAACACCGACGCCGACGCCAACACCGGCTCCGGCTCCGAACGCGCCGAGCAACTTGACGGCCACCGCGGTCTCGACAAGTGAAATCGATTTGACGTGGACGGATAATTCAAATAACGAGGATGGCTTCCTCATCGAGCGGTGCCAGAACAATAACTGCACGAACTTTGCGCAAATTGCTCAAGTGCCAGCCAATACAACCAGTTATGCTGACACCGGACTTGGGCGCAATACGGTGTATCGCTATCGCGTTCGTGCTTTCAACTCGGGTGGTAACTCGGCTTATTCGAACATCGCTCAGGATAGGACGCTCAAGCGATGAGCAAGACTAGTTGAAGAGCGTTTCCAAAACGGCGGGCTTCTTATTCTTAAGAGCCCGCCGCGGTTTTTTTAGGGAAGTTTAATTGTCTTGTAAGTCCTGTTAGTCCTGTCAAAGGTTCATCCATTAACCCTCGTGCGCCGCATCACCCGCACGCCCGAACGCCAGTCTTCGTTGATGTCAAAACGATAAATCTCGATGTCGGGCGCGATGGTCCGTGCCAGGGTCGCAAACGATGGATGAAAGCGAAGCATGGGCGCTACCAGATAGACCAGGGGAGATTGGTCAGCGATCGCGCGATCGCCAAACAACTTTGCCGAAGCAATGTGACCGCGACGGCGATGCGCTTCGACCCGCCGCCAGTAATCGACGCCTTGAAAAACGTGTTCACGATCTTCGGTAACTTTTAATTCGATAACTACCAACCGCCCGTCATGTCGCAGCGCCAGCAAGTCGATCGGTCGCGCCCCGAGGCCGCCGTGCGCGGTACGAAATTGCGCGTGCAACGGGGCGATGATCAGTCCCGGATCCAGTTTTGTGATGTCGCGTCGCAGGATCGATTCCAGCCACGCTTCGCCCGCCGCGCGATAAAGCCAGTGGGGCTGATCGTTCACTGAAGCGGCCCGATGTGTTTGCAGATCGCGCCAAAGTTTTTCCCACTCCCGCTGATTGCGCTCGGCAAGGATGTTTCGATGCGGGCCATCGATGCCGAACCAGACGCGTTCGGAATCCATCACCCGCCGCACGCGCGCGAACGGTAAACCCTGATAGCGAAGTGTCTCACCGTGACGAGAGCGGACCAAGTCAATTGCGGCCGGCTCGCGCGCAATGATTTGCCGGGCACGCTCGCTTACTTCGCTTTCGGTTGGCGAAGGAAATCGCGCGAGCCGTTTTCGCCACAGTTCTTTTCGCTCGAGCGGCTTAACCGGCGTCAGATGCTCCCACGATTCATCTATCTCAAACAGTTCAACTATGCGGCGCAGTTCATCTCGCAAGAGTGCATGTCGCTGTCGCACGGCAGCCAGTAAATCGCGCTCGACCACCAGCCGGAGCTTTTCGATGTATGGACGACGCGCTTTCTCTCGCAGGCGAGAAAACCAAAGGAGCGCCGAGGACAATAATGAATCGACATTGCGCGGATCGTTCAGTCCCGCCGTCGCTGTTAGGGCAACACGCTCCTGCGGCAAACGAAGAATAATCCGAGCATAGCGTCCCGGTTGATCGCGCCGCATGCCGGGACTCAGCACGGCCTTCTCGATCTTTGAACCGGGAAGCGCGGCGGCGGCAACGCGCGCTAATTTTTGGCACCGGGCCAGGCGCGCAGCAGCCATACCGGCGGTCACCGCACGCGCCGATGCCCGCGGAATTAATTCAAGCACAGCGTTCTCCGCGCCCATGCGCCGGCTCGCTTCCAGAATCAGCCCGTCTCCTGACCACATCCACGATTTGACTCGCCACGAATGCGATCCTTTTTCCGTCCAGCAGGAAAAGATCAGATGCTGATGAGCGATCGAGAAATCAAACTCAGTTGTATTCAGCGGCAGACTGTGCGCGCCATTCTGCGTCAGAAACCATTCAACATTCGTCGAAAGAAGCTCGCGAATGGCGCGCTCTGCGCTCTCAACTGAAGCGAAATTTGTGAGGTGTTGCCGCATTTGCGGGACTTCCAGTTCGCTATGTTACCATCGTGATTCGCGCAAGAGCTTAGCAGTACTACTCGTTTCTGAAAAGATAACCTATGAAGGAAGTCTATCTCGCCGGCGCCGTGCGCACTCCGATCGGGCGTTTTGGCGGCTCACTTGCCGGTTTGACGGCGGCCGACCTGGGAGCCGCTGTAGCAAAAGAGAGTTTGCGACGCGCGAATATTGGCCCGGACAAAATCGAAGATTCGATCTGGGGATGTGCGCGACAAGCGGGCGGCGGACCCAACGTCGCGCGACAAATCACTTATCGCGCAGGAATTCCGCAAAGCGTTCCTGCGTTCACGGTCAACCAGGCCTGCGGCTCGGGACTGCGCGCGATTATTCTGGCGGCAGAAAAAATAATGCTGGGGCGAGCCAACATCATTCTGGCCGGCGGAACTGAAAGTATGTCGCGCGTTCCTTATCTGGCAGAGGGCGCGCGCTGGGGTATGCGCATGGGAAATACCGATCTGGTCGACGCGATGTATCGCGACGGCTTCAACGATCCATTGTCCGGATTGGTGATGGGAGAAACGGCCGAAAACCTGGCGCGCCGTTATGAAATATCGCGCGCTGAACAGGACGAATACGCGCTGCGTTCGCAACAGCGGGCCGCGGCGGCGAGCGCTGCTGGTAAATTCATTGACGAAATATTGCCGCTGGAATTGAAAGCCGGGAAAGGCGCGACGGCGATCTTTGCTCAGGACGAGTACGTGCGCGGAGAAACAACGATCGAGTCGCTCCATAAGTTGCCGGCTGTATTTGCGAAAGACGGAACCGTGACGGCCGGCAATTCTTCCGGCATCACCGATGGCGCCGCGGCTGTCATGATAATGAGTGAAGAAGCTTTGAAAGATTCGGACGCAGAGCCTCTGGCTCGCGTTGTTGATTACGAAATCGTCGGCGTCGCTCCCGAAATCATGGGGATTGGGCCGGTTCCAGCCGTGCGGGCGTTGCTGGAAAGACAAAAGCTGAAACTCTCTGAGATCGATCTTATTGAGCTGAACGAAGCGTTTGCCGCGCAGGTTATCGCCTGTGATCGCGATCTGCAATTCGATCACGAACTTTTGAACGTTAATGGCGGCGCGATCGCGCTCGGCCATCCGATTGGCTGCACGGGCGCGCGCATCACCGCCACGCTGATGTATGAAATGAAACGGCGACACGGGCGGCGCGGACTTGCGACCTTGTGCATCAGCGGAGGCATGGGCATCGCGCTCTTGATCGAGCGCGCTTAAGCGTTATCGCGGCCAACTGCGAAGGCGCGCGCCGCATCGGAGGTAGCGTAAACCGGCATATCTCCTCCAACTAGTTTCCTGAAAGGTCTGATCGGGTGAACAAACAAAACTTTTCCTGCTCAGTGATGCTCGCTTTGCTGGTAGCCTTCATCTGGTCCGGCCCCGGAGTGTTGGCGCAAACCTCGCGAACGGCGCCTTCATCGGATGCGCTCAAGTTTTTGCCACCATCGGATGCGATCGTGATCGTCAAAGTGCGGCGGCTGCTCAACGAGGCTTTGCCGCGCGTAGTCGCAAGCGATCCGGCCAAGCTGGCACAGACAAACGCCGACATTACCAAGTTCAAAACGCGCACCGGCATCGATCTGGGCTTGTTTGAGCGCGTAGTTCTGGGAATGCGCTACACTTATCCATCGCCTAACATCACGAAGGTTCAAACAGTTGCTATCGCGAGCGGCGCCTTCGACGCAAAGGCCATGACGACCGGGCTGCGATCTGCCGCCGGCGGAAAATACCGCGAAGAGAAGTATCGCGGCGCCACGATTTCGATTCTCGATCTGAACGATCAAATCAAGCTCGCCGGGTTGTGGGATGTGAAGATTAATCAACTTGCGATTTGCATCCTTGACAGCAACACCCTGGCACTCGGCTCGCTGGAAAATGTGCGCGCCGCGATTGGCACCGGCAGAGCCGGAGCAAGATCAAATCTGGAGCTGGCCGCGCTGGCCTCTCGCGATCCGAATGCGCTGGTCGGATTCGGGGGGAACGTTACGCGCGCGCTGCTCGACAATCTTCACGTGGGCACGGACGCCGTCGCTAAAGATGTTGGCTCAATCAAACAGATTTACGGCTCGATCGGAAATACGCAGACGAATCTTTCGCTATTGATCGTGGCCCGCACCGGCAGCCCTGCCGAGGCAAAAGGTGTGAGCGACACCGTGACGGGATTGCAGCAGCTCGGCGGCATTTTGGTCGCCCGCATGCAGCCGCCGAAAAAGAATCTGGCGCAGAGCGCGCTCGACAATTTGAAGATCGCGACGGTGGGGAACGAAGTTCAGATTAGAACCCAACTAGCGGCGGCTGATCTGGCGGCCTTCATAAAGTAAGCCAAACTTGGATACAAATCTACGCTGATCGAAAGTGAAATCCGGTCTCTGCTGATCTGGGGGTATCCTTAACAGAGAGCTATTTCGTAATCGGCAGCCGTGGCCGTTGGCGCGGCGCCGGAGCTGCCGCCGGCTGTTCCTCAGCGATTCGATCGAGCACGTCCTGATAGATTTTGATCTTGCCGTCGCGCTGCATTCGTTGTTGCGTCGCCGCCAGATAGTCGGAAAATACCTGGCTCTTTCGTTCAGTCAACGCCGATTCCATCAACGAGTCGCGCTGCCTGGCAAACTCTGCGAGGTCAGCGTCCGTCCGTTTCGTGACGCCAAAAACGAAGAAGTTTTCGTTAAGTTTCACCGGCGTCTTGCTCACTTCGCCCGTATTCATGGCATAGAGAGCATCGTCCAGAACTGAGCTCGAACCCGCGTCTCCCAACGGCGTCGCCAGTTTATAATTAGCTTCGGCCTTTGCTTCCAGGCCCAGCTTCTCCGCGGCCGCTTTCAAATCACCGGGCGTCTTCGCATTCGCGATTAGTTCCTTGGCCTTGTCTTCCAACGCGGCCCTGGCGCGTTCGAGTTTCAGCGCGGACGCGACCTTGTCTTTCACCTCGCTGAAATCAGGAATACGCGGGTCGCGCTTATCAACGAGCATGGGAATCGCAAAGCCATTTTTGATTCCAGTACGTTCGCCCACGTCGTTCGGATTATTCAACGGTGCTATCGCCTCTTCAAATTGCTGCGAAACGCCGATGTCTTTCACGTCGTCGCCGGGCTTTATGAAACCGGTCTCGCGCACCATGTCCGCGGGCTTCATGTTTGCTTCGGCGGCCACTTGCTGCGCGACCTTCTGCGGATCCTTTGTCTCTTTAAGCAAATCCTGCGCGTGCTGAGCGACTTTCTGCGCGGCAGTGTAACCGCGGCGATTGCGCAGGCTGACTAACAGCTCTTGCTTAGCGTCTTCAAAAGTCTTGGGCACGTCATCGCCGCGCCGCAGAATGTAGTAAACGTTTTTATATTTAATCGGATCGGTAACATTGCCCGGTTCCAAATCGAGCACCTTCTGATATGGATCGTCCGGTTTGTTGGGATTCTTCTGGACGATTCGTGCAAGTTGTCCGCCGTTCTTCGCGGTCGCCGGATCTTCGGAATTTCCCTTCGCCAGCTCGGCGAAAGCTTCTTCAGTCACTGTGCCGCTGGCGCCGCGAGCTTTCGCAACCAACTGATCGGCCTTGGCCTTCACCGAAGCATCGAGCTTATCGTTGGCAACTTTCAAAACGATCTGTTGAACTTTGACCCCCGCCTGTTTGTATTTCGGCTCGAGCTGGTCGTACTCATCGTGGAGATCTTTATCTGAGATTTGCAGTTTCTCGCCTGACTTTTCCTGGCTGATAAAGACATAGCGAATCTTCTTTTGCGGCACCTCGATCTTATATTCGGTCTGGTGCTGCTCGAAATAAGTTTTCAGCTCGTCTTCGGTGGGCTGAATTTTCGCGGCCAGCTTGTCCGCGTTCACGATCACGTAAGTTACGTCAAAGGTCGTGTTCTTCTTTTTGTAGTCTTCCTTTACTTCATCTTCCGACACGCGCACGCTGGCGGTGACGAACGCTTCCAATTTTTCGCGGGCAATGTCTTCCGCCACGCCGCGTTCGAATGCGGCTATGTCACCGACTCGTTCCTGATACCTGGATTGATCGAATTTACCCGAGGCGTCGGTCAAAAGAAATTTTCCCGACGCGTCGCTGAACAACTTTGCCAGCTTCTCTCTGACTTCCGCTTCCGACGCGCCCAGTCCCAATCGTTGTGCTTCCTGTGCGGTTACCTTCCTGATAATCAATCCATCGAGAATCCGGCTGTCGCTGAAGCCCATCTGCGCCAGATTGATCTGTCCGCCGAATTGACTGAAGCGGGCTTCGACATTTTGTTTGTTGGTCGCGAATTCGCCCACGGTAATTTCGTCGCCATTAACTTTCGCCAGTACTTCGGGACTCTTGGCCGGCTCTAACTGGCTCGAGTTGCCGCTGGGTCTGAAGAACAACACCAGACTGACGGCCATCAGCCCAATGAACCCGAGAATGAGAACGTTGCGCGTGCGTTTGAGCTTGCTTAATTGTTTCAGCATCTATAGAAGACCTTCCGGGGTTAATCTGAAACTAAGGATTCTAATTGACAGCGGCGAGTAGTCGCAACCGGCGATGTGATACCGCGAATCATCCTCGTCGGAAAGCAGCAATGGCGTCCATAAAACCGGCCCATCTTTCGTTGTATCTTAATCACAGAAGCGATAGTCTGTTCACGATCCACGGCCGTTTCGCAATCCTTGACCCAGAGCGCCGAGACGTCGCCATTAGCGAAGGAGAACTTTAACCAAAGTGTCATCGGCAGTCAGTGCCAGAGATCAGGGGCCCGAGGTCGGAGGTCAGGGGTCAGGGATCAGGGCTCAGAGGTCAGAGGTCAGAGATCAGCCAACCACGCTGCCGGCATTCTGCCTGGAAGCGATCGCCCGTCACAACAAACCGGGCGCCGTGAATGAAAAACGCGGAGGTCATTGGGTCCACCTCTCGGGTGAAGAATTGGTGCGGCGCGTGCGTCATATCGCGCTCGGCCTCGCCGATCTCGGCATCCGCGCCGGCGATCGCGTGGCCTTGATTTCCGAGAACCGTCCTGAATGGTCAATCGTCGATCTGGCAATCCTCAGCGCCGGCGCGATCACAGTTCCCATCTACACCACGCAGGCAGTCGATCAAATTGAATTCATATTGAAGGATTCGGGCGCGCGGGCGCTGGCGATTTCCGGCGGCAAGGTGCTCAAGCACGCGCGCGCAGGCTTCGAAGGCTTGAAACAGCTCGATCATGTCGTCATTTTCGATCCGAAATCGCTGGACGAAGTCGAAGGAGCGGTCGCGCTGGAGACGATCGAAGCGCGCGGCGCGGCCCACGACCGCGAAGACGCAACCGCGTTCGATCGGATGATTGACCGCGAGCGCGCCGACGATCTGGCGACGATCATTTACACGTCCGGCACCACCGGCGAACCGAAAGGCGTCATGCTGACGCACGAGAACTTTATCTCGAATGTGCGTTCGATCACGAACGGTCTGCCGATCCTGCCGACGGATGTTTCACTTTCAGTGCTGCCACTTTCGCACATCTTCGAGCGGACGGTCTTTTATGTGTTCTGCTACAACGGCGTGTCGGTCTATTACGCCGCGTCGTTCGATCACGTCGGCGAGTTTCTGCGCGAAGTACGGCCGACGATCATGACCGCGGTGCCGAGATTATTCGAGAAGGTCTATCACCGCATCATCAAGAAAGGCATGTCGGCCGGCGGCTGGAAGACTAAGGTGTTTACGAGCTCGCTTCGGCTGGGTCAGCGCGTTGCCGAAATTGAAGATAAGAGACAGCGCGTGCCGCTGCGGTTGCGATTGGGACACGCGCTCGCCGATCGGGCCGTGTTTTCGAAATGGCGCGAAGGCATCGGCGGCCGTTTGCGCTATTTTGTTTCCGGCGGCGCGCCACTTTCACCGACTCTTTCGTATTCATTTTTGGGCGCGGGCATAGAGATTTTGCAGGGATATGGGATGACGGAAACTTGCGTGGTTTGCGCCAACCGGCCCGGCGATAATCGCGTCGGCTCGATCGGCAAACCCTTCGCCGGGATCGAAGTGAAGATTGCCGCTGACGGTGAAATTTTGATTCGCGGACCAAATGTAATGCTGGGTTATTATGGACATCCGAATGCGACGCGCGCCGTGATGGAGGACGACTGGTTCGCGACCGGCGACGTCGGTTACCTTGACGACGACGGCCGGGTTTACATTACCGATCGCAAGAAAGATCTCTTCAAACTTTCCAACGGAAAGTATGTAGCGCCGCAGCAAATCGAGAGCCTTCTGAAACAAAGTGAATTTGTCAATCAGGTAGTCGTCGTGGGGGCCAGTCGCAAGTATCCGGCGGCCTTGATTGTTCCCGATTGGGAGGCGCTAAAGACGGCCTTGCGGTCCGCCGGCGAACAAGTGGCGGACACGCACGATGAAATAAGCAAGCAACCGGCGGCAATCAAACTGGTCCAACGCGACGCCACCGCGATGACCGCGCATCTGGCCGACTACGAGCGCGTGCGTCGCGTGGCCCTGTTGCCTGACGAATTTTCCATCGACAGCGGCGAAATGACGCCCACGCTGAAGATCAAGCGCGGCGTGATCGACGATCGATACGGCAAACTGATTGACGAGCTTTATCAATCGTAACGGGGGCAACAGAAGGTACAGAACCGGGAGCGGTAGCGATCGGGTGCTTTCATACGCTGCGCCATAACCGGCCCGCTACCGCAGGCGGTTCTGTAACGCGATTCAGAAGTACAATCCCGGACTTCTCTTCTGCTATAATCTCTCCCCTATGAAACATCAAATAGCTCGCTCGATCGCACTGGTTCTCCTCGTCCTTTTCACGACCCAAGCTCTTTGGGCCACTTGTGGAGGAGGAGGCGGTGGCGGTGGCGGCGGCATGTCCGGCGGCAACGGCGGCGGATCCAATGCGCCGGTTTATGTCGTGCCGTGGAAGCTTCGCGCGCCCAAGGATCCGCCGGCGATGGGCTTGGTGCTTTATTGGTTTCCCGCGACCCAGAATGAACTGAAGAATTCGAGTTTGCGTGAATCGCGCACGCTGTCTCTGTACGCCAGTCAATGTGTCTCGATGGAGTACGGCACCAACGAAACTGCGAACGTGGACAAACTCATCGGCGAATCAAAGCTGCCGGTGGCCGTGCTGGCCACGCCGGACGGCACGCCGGTCAACAAGGTCGACAATAAGGATGGAAAGCTCAAAGTCGGCGACGTGGAAAAGCTGGTCGAGAGCGAATTCAAGCAGCGCGAGACCGCGGTTGAGGTTCGGATAAAAGACGCCGCCGAGAAAGTGAAAGCCGGCGATAAAGATTCTGCAATCAAGATCTATCGCGGCGTGCTCGATCAGAAATGCATGTTTCCGAAAAAGGCAAAGGAAGCAGCGAAGCAATTGAAGAATCTCGGCGCGAGCGAAATCGGCAGCGTGCCCGACAGCCCCGTTTTCGAAAAACGCCAGAGCGCGCGCATTGAACAAACGATGCGCCGCGGACTGATCGCGGAAATGAGCGCCCATTACGTCGCGGCCGAAAGGTTTTACTCTTTAGCTCACCGAATGGATCCGGCGGATCCGACTCCGCTGCGCTATCTCGCTGAAAACTATCGACACAATATCGGTGACTGGGAGAAAGCCCGTTCAACTTTTGAAACCATTCTTGACATGCCCGCCGATCCGCTTTCGCGCGCGGTGGCGCTGCACGGCCTGGGGAAGATGACGATCCACGAAGGCGAGTTCAAGAAAGGCCTGGGATTGATGGAACAGGCGGTCGCGGAGTTTCCGCTGGCGCTCGCGTATCGCAATCTCGCCGTTTATTGGAATTCGGAAGGCGATCCGGTCAAGGGCAACGAGTACACGCAAACAGCTCTCGCGCTCGATCCGAAAGATCCTTACAACCTCGTGTTTGCGGCAGTGTTCATGGCCGCCAACGGAAAGAAAGATGAAGCGTTGAAGATCGCGCGGGCCAACGTCAACTTGATGCCGGCCTCGTATAATCTCGCGGCGATCTACGCGCAGGACGGGCAACGCGACAAGGCGCTCAGCTTATTGCGCCGCCACTTTTTCCGGTACGAACGCTACAGTTCGGTGCGCGCCAAAGAAATGATGGAAGCGCGCGTCGATGCGGTGTTTGATTCGATTCGAACTGACCGTGAGTTCATCGCGCTCACAAGCGGGGCAGATGGAAGATTGCCGATGCCAATGAAAACGATGGGCGCTCGCTGAGATTATTTAACTCCCTGACGGGTGATCGCTTTCAGGAGTTTTGAATTGCCGGAGACCGACATCCGAAAATTTCTCTGAGACGGATTCATGGCAGCATTGTGGTGGCATAGCGAGATTCGCATCCTGAGCGAGGCCTTAACTTCTCTGGCGGAACTAAAGGACGTCATTTCAGTCAGGCTCAGCCAACAGGGATTTACTGATGTTCGAGTCAACGATCTGGAAGTGGCCGGCGGGAAAAACAACTGTTGGGTTTCAATCGCGCATTTTCACATCTCGGGACGGCGTTACTGGGAGGTGGTTATGGGTAGCGGGGACTCGGCAGATACAACGCGGAAGACAGTCGACAAAGTTGTCAAGTTATTGGAAGCGTTAACATTTTTGTGACGGTTCGTTTTGCAAGTGCTCGCGCGAGTAGGGGCGGACTACGGTCCGCCTCTTTTTATCTTCAATCTGTTCATCTTCATCGTTTCCTGACTCGCGAACTGGCAGGTCTGCGGCGCTAAAGCATCAATTGAGATACTGTCGGTCACGTCCAATAGAGAGTGCACGAGGCTTTTCTGCGACCGGGCTTTCAGTGAACCGTCAGAAAACTCCTTTTCACAATACGCCTACTGTGCTATAAGGTTTCCAATTGCGGGGTCTCAGTACCTGCGGAACGGTTTAGCCTCAAGCGAACTCCCCGCACAGATCATGGAACTAGAATTACGGCGCAAGATCACCCTGCTGGAACGAGCCACATCGATTGAACAAAGCGCTATTCGAACCAGCCTTAGAATCGCAGTTGCGGTCTTCGTGGCCGGTCTTATCGGGGCCTTTCTGGTCCATAAATTAGCGCCCGCGGAATTAGGTACAGCCAAGTTCGCGCTTACGATCTGCACAGGCTTGGGCTCATTTATGGCCGGAATTCCGATCAAGGATGTATTCAGCAAGCGCCTCAAGATCGAATGCATTTCATTCCTCAAAAGCGAGTATCAATACGCCCAGGAGACCCCGGCCGGGTATGACCCACAACGGATGGCTGAGATAGAAAAACGATTCTGGAATTTGATCGATAAGAACGTCTAGAGTTTCCTATGAGCACCGAACACAGTCGCTCTCTCGATGGATTTGTGAGCACGATTGAAAGGCGCGCTCGCATGGCGCGCACCATCAGCGTGAGCATCACGATTGGCACTCTGGTCCTGGGCGGGCTCACCCTCTTCTTCACAATTGGAGAGATCAGGAAACGCATCAGGTTGGAGGAGGCGAACCTGAAGAGCGTGACCGAGAAAAGGATACAAGCGGAAGAAGATCTGGCGCGCCTCCAGAAGGAGTATGAACTCAAGGTACAAGAAAGCACTATTTCACGAACTGCGCTCAACGAGCTTCCAACAAATCAGCGGGAGTCGTTGCTGCAAAAAGCGGAAGTCATTAATCGTACTAGTACGCCTGACTCTCCCATGGTATTCCTGCAGATTCTCGATAATAAGCAGCGCGATGGCGCCAATGGCGTGTCGGCTATGCTCAAGAAAAATGGTTTCAAAGTGCAGGGAGTTGAATTGGTCCGGGTGCCTGTGAGTCTTAAGCAAACGGAGGTGAAATATTTTCGGCCAGAGTACGCCGATGAAGCTCAGAAGATCGTCAGCCTGCTGAAGCAGCAAGGAATTCAGGCCACAACCATTGCCCTCAAAGCCGCAGCCGGCCAAATCGAAGTCTGGTTCTCGCTGGATGCTTTTCCGGCAGACACAAATCCTTCTCTATCCGGGTCCAGCGAGTCGGCTTCGCTGGCGAAAGCTGCTGACGGCACGATGTTCGACTTGCTGGAGTCCTTGCAGCGACCGGCAGATGAAGCTGAAGCGACGAAGAAGTTGCAGAGAATAATTGCGGCTCTGGAACGAGACAAAGAGGCTGCGGCCTATCTGACAACCTACAAGATATCCTCGCACGATAAGACAGGATTAAGGCTCGGGTTGGAGAATGTTAGACGAGCCGTCAAGAATGATAAGAAATTCAGGTTACTGAACAGAATCAATCGAGCCATTGTCGATTTCGGTAAGTAAGGACCCGCCGCCTAGTCGGATCTTTCACACCCCGAAATCATTTGGGGATTCTCCCCGTCTTCAAAATCGACGAAGGACACAATCTCTCAACCACGCATTCTTCACATAACGGCCGCCGTGCTTTGCAAACTCTGCGTCCGTGAAAAATCAACAAGTGCGAAAAGTCGATCCAGTCTTTGCGCGGCACAATCTCCATCAAGTCCCGTTCGATCTTCCCCGCATCTTTGTGCTTTGTGAGTTTGAGCCGGTGGGATAAACGACTGACGTGCGTGTCCACGACGATGCCTTCGCCAATTCCAAAAGCTACGCCCAGCACGACGTTCGCGGTTTTGCGCGCGACGCCCGGGAGTTTCAATAGTTCTTCCATTGTCTTCGGCACCCGGCCGCCAAATTCTTCGACCAGCATCTTGCAAGCGCCCTGAATTGACTTTGTTTTGTTGCGGAAAAAACCGGTCGTCCGAATATCCTGCTGTAACTCAGTTGCGGGGACCTTCAGATAGTCTTCGGGCTGGCGATATTTGCGAAAAAGATCCGCCGTGACGATATTGACACGCTCGTCGGTACACTGTGCCGAAAGAATCGTGGCGACTAAAAGCTCGAAGGCGTTTGAGTGATTGAGCGCGCAGTGCGCGTCGGGATGCGCTCGCTTAAGAAGCTTGATTATCTGCGCGGTTCGCTCTTTGAGTTGGGTCTTTGTTTCTCTCATTTAAGCTCAGATAAGCCCTCCCTGACAGTCGGGCTACTGCCCCGCAGATCATCTATGTCCGTGGGCTATCTTGATCGCTTCCGGCAAGTTGCGCAACCGCAGCATTGAAATTACGCCAAACAGCGGCCCGGGGGCGAGGATCGTAAAGGCGTAACGCCAGCCAACCAGATTCACGAAGCGTGGAATCAACTCGATCGAAATGGTGGTCAATAAAAATCCCAAGCACGTCTGAATCGTCAATGCCGTGCCGACGTATCGCGGATCGCCGAGTTCGGTCACACAAGCAGAGAATTGCGCCGAATCCGCCACCACGCTGGCGCCCCAAATCGCCGCCACGATCAAAAGCAGAATCGGGTTTGCTCCAAACAGCAGACCGATGAACAAACAGCAACTGCCGCTAATGGCCATGGCCCACGAAGTTACGATCGTTCGCCCGACTCGATCCGCGATCAATCCCGCGACCACGCAACCGGCGCCGCCGCACCCAATCACCAGAAACGAAGCAACTTCGGCCAACGACGGATCGCTTTTCCGCGTAGACAGGCTGGCGCGAATCATGAAAGGAATCCACGTCCACATCGCATAAAGTTCCCACATGTGGCCCAGGTAGCCAAAGTTTGCCAGGCGAACTCCACGATTGCGAAACGCGCGCCCGGCTTGTTTCCAATCGAAGCTTGCGGCCGGCAGTGCGTGTGGTCCGTCGCCGACAAACAGCAACACGACGAGACCGCCGCCAATCGCGAGCAGTGACACAAAGATCATATTATGCCGCCAATTAGGGCTGCCGATTCCGTTCACCAGGTATGGCGTCGCTTTGCCCAGCGTGAGCGCGCCCACCAGCACTCCCAGCGCCAGACCGCGCCCACGATCAAACCAGGTTGCCAGAATTTTCATCGCCGGAGGATAGACGCCCGCCAGAAACATTCCGGTCAGAAAGCGCAACGGAATTCCGGCTGAGGGGGTGTGCGCGAATAAACCGAACGCGCCGTTTACGATCGCGCCGGCGATCGCGGTCAAGGTAAACAAATGACGAGGACTGATGATATCGGGCAGATTAAGAAGCGCGCTCAGCAAGGTCCCGAGCACGAATCCAAGTTGCACTGAGAGTGTGAGCCAACTCGCCGCGCCTTCGCTTAAGTTCCATTCTTTAGTCAGCGACGGAATCACTGCCGAGCCGCTGAACCAAAGCGACATCCCGAGCAATTCGGCGATCGCCAAAAGCGCGAGCGTGCCGAAGCGCGATCCATTTGTAATCGGCGCCGGAAATTTTTCTGTAGAACTCAACGCGCGCGATTGTAGCGCAAGCGGTAGAGAACCGCTCGCGATATCGAGCTGGTGCGCCGGGAGCGCGGACATCTTGTCCGCATTGAGCGCGTATGCGCGAATAAGTTGTTGTTCGCTACTGCGAGCGGTGGCGAAACTACGCCACTGCTTCGATGCGGGTCGTGCCAAAATCCGGCGCCAGCACGTCGCGCGAACGCTTTCGACGCTTGTTGGCGTACATCGCTTTGTCGGCACGCATCAGCAACTCTTCTATCGAACGGCTGTTTTCAGAGTCGAGATGGGCGACACCGATGCTGACTGAGAGTTCGTAAGGACGTGTTCGCAGCGCATTATTAGCCCTTAGTTTTTCTTCCAGGCGAGATACTAACGACTCGGCCGTTTCATCGGGACCGAGGGCGGCCAGCACGACAAACTCATCGCCGCCGAGCCGGGCCACAATATCGGAGTTGCGGAAAGTCTCCTTGAAAATTTCGGCGGTCTTCACCAGCGCGCGGTCGCCTTCAAGGTGACCCAGCGAGTCGTTAATCTCCTTCAAACCGTCGAGATCGGCATACAGGATTACCGGCACTTTATTCGTTCGCGGAATCGCGGTGAGATGTTGTTCGGCAACCGCGAGAAAGCCGCGCCGATTGTAGAGGCCCGTAAGCTCATCGACCAGCGATAGACTGTGCAATGCGGCTTCGGCGCGTTTGCGCTCGGAGATATCCTGAATCTGAAAAATGAAATGCGCCGGGTTGTCCTGCACGTCGCGCACGAGTGAAACACTGTTCATGGCCCAGACGATTTGGCCCATCTTGTCAACGTAGCGCTTCTCGACCTGACACCTCAGCGTCTCGCCCTGCAACAGCTGGTAAAGATTGGCCAGATCGTTTCGCACGTCGTCAGCGTGAGTAATGGCCTGGAAGTTTGAACGCAGCAATTCCTGTTCGGTGTATCCGAGGATCTCGCACAGAGATCGATTGACGCGCAACCAGGAACCCTGCGTCGAAACCAGCGCCATCCCAATCGCCGCATAGTCAAACGCGTTACGAAAGTGTTCCTGGGTTTCCTGCAGGGCCTTGCTCATGCACTCCTGCTCGACGATGTGGCGGTTCAATTCTTCAACGTGACGGCGCGCTTGCTCGGCCTGGACCGCGGCGGCCTCCACGTTTTTCATGTAAGTCCAGTAAGTGAGATATACGATGGCGATAATTGGTATCGCTGCAATGAGGGCAAAAAAGCCCGCATTACCAACCATCTTCACGATAAAACCTGCGGCTGACGCCCCGGCAAAATAAGTCAACGACGTCCACAGAAAATTCTTTCGCCACGTCATCCAGATCGGCTCGCAGTTCTCCAAGGCCGAACCAGTCGCGATCAAAACAGAATTGCTGAGATACTGGACAAATGCCATCACGCATAACACGACGACGTAGTTGACCGAATACGTTTCCTGCCCCGGCGCCAGTGGCCCGAACGAAGCTCGCAGCGTCATGAATGTTAGAAAGGTCGAAGCCGCCATCACGGCGGCGTTGAAAAACCAGGTGTCCGCCTTCTTGCTGATACGAATCGACGAGAATAATGCTTCAACCGCGGCTACCAGCACGGCCGCTTGGCCGCCAAACATTAGCAGAATGAGAAAAATGAAGGTGTCGGAAACTGAAATGTGAGCTTTGACGCGTGGAATCTGGATCGAAACGCGCGAGCCGATGACTATCGTGGCAATTGCCAGCAACAGAAAGTGTGAGTTCAATTGCCTGACAGGCAGCGAGTAAGCGCAAAGCGCCACCACGGCCATTCCCGCGGCGATGACCAGCGATGTATAGAGCTGATGTAGGCGATTACGATTCACGATGTCGGGTGTGGTCAGTAGCCGCGCATTTCGCAGCGGCTCAACTGCCGGGCGCTACCGCGCGCGTCAGCAAGACCTCAGACTGGATTTTGCTTTCACGACTCATTGCCTCAAGGGACGATAAACTGCTCCCCTCCCGCGCGGTTGCAATGGGTGTTCCGCTTCCGCGCTCAGTTGATTTGTTAATAAATCGGCGGGTTTCGTGACTAATTTGTCTGTTCGCGGTTTGTCGAATTTGACTTGTTGCACATCAAATTGAAAAAGCGCTTTCAAACTGAACGACTACTGATGCGACCATTGGCAGTTGGTTTTTTCCCTAAACCAAGTCGTTAGCGCCGCGTCGGTCGTGATATTCTTGACGAACTTTTCATCGCTTCCCCCGCAGGTTCATAGTCATGGCTTCATTGCTCAAAGCATTGATCCAGAGACTCGGCCGCGCTTCGAATACGGCCGACGAGTTGCCCATTCGCGACGAACTCTACAGCGTCGAACGTTTGGAACAGTATGCCGCCGCGCTGGCCGCGAAACACAAACTGGCCGGAAAACCAAAGCGTTTGAATCTGCTTTTGCCGCGCCTGGAAGAAAACGGACAAAAACTGCTTGCTGCTTACAAAACCCTCGCCGAATCGATTCGCGAAGAGCACGTAATCTCTCCGGCAGCCGAGTGGCTGGTGGATAATTTTCACATTGTCGAAGAGCAGGTGCGCGAGATTCGCGAGGACCTGCCCAAGAGTTATTACTACGAGCTGCCGCAACTGGCGGAAGGCGACTTCAAAAATTATCCGCGGATCTATGCGCTGTCGATCGCTCTGATCGGACACACGGACAGTCATCTCGACACGGAAACCCTGAGACGTTTCATCAACGCTTATCAAAAAGTTTCGCCGCTTTCGATCGGAGAGTTGTGGGCCGTTCCCATCAGTCTGCGTCTGGCACTGGTGGAAAACCTGCGGCGACTGGCGACGCGCATTGTTTCGTCGCGCGGTGAGCGTGATGAAGCTGACAAGCTCGCGGACAAACTGCTCGAACTCGCTCAGAAACAACCGGCGGAACTCCTCACGCTGCTTTCCTCGCGGCTGGGCAAGCGAAAAACGATCGGACGAGCCTTTGTCGTGCAGTTGACACAGCGACTGCGCGAACAGGATCCGGCGGTGATGCCGGTCTTTGAATGGCTGGACAAACAGCTTGCAAAACAGGGGCTGACGATCGAAGAAACGGTCCATTTCGAGCATCACCGGCAAGCCGCGGCCCAGGTCACGGTCGGCAACATCATCACCAGCATGCGGCTGTTGTCGACGCTGGACTGGAAAGACTTTTTTGAGACTGTCAGCTTAATCGATCCCGAGTTGAGCAAAGACCCGGCCGGTGTCTATTCGCGCATGGATTTCGAAACGCGCGATCGTTATCGCCACGTCATTGAACGCATCAGCAAGGGAACGAAAACCAGCGAGCGTGATATCGCGAGGGCCGCGCTGCGGATGGCCGAGGAAGCGCGCGACGCGAGCGCGGGCGCGTCGCACTCGCATGTCGGTTATTTTTTGATTGGCGACGGAATCGAGAGGCTGGAGGCGGAGACTCTCTATCGGCCGCGCCTCAGTGAGGGCATTCGCCGCGCCATCGAGCATCATGCCACGGTCACCTATCTGGGAACGCTGACATTTATTACCGTCTTGATCGTTAGCCTGATTCTCTTCGCGGCAATTCGCCAACAGGCGAACGTGGTCACCATCATAATCGCAGCTCTGCTGGCCCTTATTCCCGCGACTGAGTTGGCGCTGAGCATGCTCAACTGGGATATCACTCATTCTTTTGAACCCCGGCTGTTGCCTAAGATCGATCTCTCGAAAGGCGTGCCCGCCGAAGCACGCACGATAGTCGTCGTGCCGGTGATCTTCAGCGATGAAAATGTCGTCCAGGAGCTGATCGACAAACTCGAGATTACCCACCTGGCGAACCAGGACGAACACATTCACTTTGGATTGCTCGGAGATTTTGCCGACGCTTCTGATGCGGAGATGCCCGGCGACCGGGAAATCCTGGAAGCGGCAAAACATGGGATTGCCGAACTCAATCGGCGATACGGCGCGGGCGAGTCGGTCACATTTCATCTGTTTCACCGGCGCCGGCAATGGTGCGAGACGGAACAGAAGTGGATTGGCTGGGAACGCAAGCGGGGAAAACTTCGAGAGCTAAATCGGCTGCTGCGCGGAGATCGCAGCACGAGTTTTATCGAGGTCACGGCTGATGCCGGGCTGCTTTCGCAGATTCGCTATGTCATAACTCTGGATGCCGACACGCAACTGCTGCGCGACGCGGCGTCTCGATTGATAGGCGCGGCGATTCATCCTCTAAATCAACCGCGATTTGATCCGGCACAACAACGCGTCGTCAGCGGTTACGGAGTTCTGCAACCGCGCGTCAGCATCACGCTTGAGAGTTCGTCGCGGTCGATGTTCGCGCGGATTTTCTCAGGTAATACCGGCATCGATCCCTACACGACCGCCGCCTCAGACGTTTATCAGGATCTGTTCGGCGAGGGAATTTACACCGGCAAAGGACTTTATGAAGTTAACTCTTTCGAGAAGGCGCTGGCCGATCGAGTTCCGGACAACTCCCTGCTGAGTCACGATCTGTTTGAATCAATTTTTGCCCGCGCGGCGCTGGTCACCGACATTGAATTCCTCGACGACTATCCCGGCTATTACGACGCTTACGCGATGCGCCAGCATCGCTGGACCCGGGGCGACTGGCAAATTGCCGGCTGGCTGCGGCGCACGGTGCGCGACGCGCATGGGAATAATCGATCCAATCGGATTCCCGCAATCTCGCGTTGGAAAATCCTCGATAACCTGCGCAGGAGTTTACTGGCGCCTTCGATGGTTTTGTTGTTGGTTGGGGCCTGGACGATTCTTCCCGGAAGCGCCTGGTGGTGGACGCTGTTCGCCTTGCTCACCCTTGCGTTTCCCGTCTATGCGCACCTTACCACGGGCCTCTTGATTCATCCGCGCGGGATTCCCTGGACCAGCCATTTCTGGAGTGTCTGGGGAGACTTGCGCACCGACACGGCGCAATTAGCTCTGGCGATTGTTTTTCTTGCTCACCAGGCATACCTGATGACGGACGCAATTACGCGCACCATCTATCGAAAATTGATTTCACACCAGCGGCTATTGGAGTGGGTGCCCGCCGCCAGAGCTGAGAAATCCAGCAAGCATGACATCGCGGCTTTCGCGCGTTTCATGTGGCCCGCGGAAGCGATTACCTTGGCCGGATTGTTTTTGGTGCTGCTGACGAAGCCTCATTCGTTACCGTTCGCGGCCCCTTTTCTGCTCGCCTGGTTATTCTCGCCGCTGATTGCTTTTTATGTCAGCCGGCATCGTCCGGAACGTGCGCGCGAATTTGCCCCGCAAGACGTTCGCGCCGGTCGCATCATCGCGCGGCGCACCTGGCGATTCTTTGAAACTTTCGTTACTGACGAAGATAACTGGTTGCCGCCCGACAACTTTCAGGAAGACCCGCTGCCCGTGGTCGCGCACCGCACTTCGCCGACGAACATCGGATTGCTTCTCTTATCGACGTTCGCTGCCTACGACTTTGGTTACGTCGGCTTTAGCGAGCTGACCGAGCGAATTGAATTGACCCTCACCTCCCTGGAAAAACTGCAAAAGTTTCGCGGTCACTTTTTTAACTGGTACGACACGCGCAGCCTCGCGCCGCTGTGGCCGCAGTACATATCCGTTGTAGACAGCGGCAATCTTGCGGGCGATCTCCTGGCGCTCAAGCAGGCCTGCATCGAGCTTCCCGATCAGCCACTCTTTGATCAGCGTGTCCTGCTCGGGATGACCGACACGGTGGCGGCCATCAGACAGGAAACATCACAACTCACAACGGCGCGCCGGCGGACCGATGCGCTGACGATCAAACAAGTGATGGATGAGATCAATGCGTGCGCCAGGCTGCTTGCTGCCGGCCCTCGCAACCTCCTCGCGGATTGGGCGCAATTCTTCACTGCTATTTCTGAGCATGCGAGCGTAATCGACGACATCGTCGCCGCGCTGGCCCAGGAACACGGTCGCGAGGAATTTACCGAATTGCGCTGGTGGACCAGTTCGCTGCTTCACGAAGCGCAGGGCTATCAGCGCGATCTGAATACACTGGCGCCGTGGGCCACCAGCAACCCAGGCTTGAACGTGTCTGACACCAGCCAGCTACGCGAGCGTTGGGAAATGATCTCGAACGAATTACGCGACGTGCCTTCGCTCTCCGGCATTCCTTTGATCTGTGATCGCGCGCTGGTCGAACTGGCGGCGCTGACCTCGCAAATCGAGCACAGCTCGCCCCGCGATACGGATGAAACGGGCGATCTGTTGAAGGCGCTGACGGGTGTGATCGAGCAGGCTGCCGAAACCGCGAAAAGTTTTTCTTCGCGCCTGGCCCGAATCGCGCTGACATGCGATCGACTCTTCGACGAAATGGACTTCAAGTTTCTTCTCGATGAAGAGCGCAAAGTCTTTACCATCGGGTACAACGTAACCGAAGGCCGGCACGACAATTCTTTTTACGATTTGCTGGCCTCAGAAGCCCGCCTGGCAAGTTTCATTGCGATCGCGAAAGGCGACGTGCCGCAAGAACATTGGTTTCGCATGGGCCGGCAACTCACCTCCGTCGACAGCAGTCGCGCTTTAATTTCATGGACCGGCACGATGTTCGAGTATCTGATGCCGTTGCTGTTGATGCGACACTACAACGAGACCCTTCTGGGACAGACATACGACGCCGTAGTTGCCCGGCAGATTGAATACGGTTACGAGCGCGGCGTGCCCTGGGGAATTTCTGAGTCGGCCTACAGTGCCCGCGACTTGCAACTCAATTATCAGTATGGCCCGTTTGGGGTGCCCGGACTTGGTCTCAAACGCGGCTTGATCGAGAATCTAGTGGTCTCTCCCTACTCAACAATCCTCGCGGCGCTGGTTAAGCCCAGGCAGGCAATCGAAAATTTGCGGACGCTGGAACGTGAAGGCGGGCTTTCTCGATACGGCTTTTACGAAGCGCTCGATTACACGCCAGAGCGAGTCAAGAAAGGTGAAAGCTGCACCTTGGTGCGCGCTTACATGGCGCATCACCAGGGCATGAGTTTGATTGCGTTGGATAATTTGCTGAACCACGAAGTGATGCAGCAACGCTTTCACAGCGAGCCGATCGTGCAGGCGACCGAATTGCTGCTCCAGGAACGCATCCCGCGCGGTGTGCCGGCCGCCCATCCGCGCGCCGAAGAAGTCCTGACCGGCCGCGTAGTCCGAACTCTTACCGGACTGGTAACCCGGGCGTACGACAGTGCCAATCTGCCGACGCCGCGCACGCAGTTGTTATCGAATGGAACTTACAGTTTGATGATTACTACGGCGGGCGCGGGATATTCGATGTGCGGCCCGATCGCTGTGACTCGCTGGCGCGAAGATGTAACCCGCGATCACTGGGGCAGCTTTTATTATGTCCGCGACGTGCGCAGTGGCGCGCTTTGGTCGGCCGGATATCAACCCGTCGGCGGCCGGCCGCAAAGCTACGAAGTAGCCTTCTCGGAAGACAAAGCGGATTTCTGGCGCCGCGACGCCGGGATCGTGACGCACATGGACGTAATCGTTTCGGCCGAAGACAACGCCGAGATGCGCAGCATTTCGGTGGCCAATTATTCAAATCGCCCTCGCGAGATCGAGTTGACCAGTTATAGCGAGGTGGTGCTGGCGCCGGCGCCTGACGATCGCGCGCATCCTGCCTTCAGCAATCTTTTTATTGAGACTGAGTTTCATGCGCCGCACACTGCATTGTTTGCGCGCCGCCGCCCGCGATCGTCAAAGGACAAGCCAGTCTATGGCGTGCACGTGCTGGCGACTGCGAGCGAAACGATCGGCGCGATCCAGTTCGAAACTGATCGCGTACGCTTTCTCGGTCGCGGACATACGACCGCGAATCCCGTCGCCGTGACAGAGGACCGGCCGCTTTCAAATACGGTGGGCGCCGTGCTCGATCCTGTTTTCAGCCTGCGGTGTCGAGTTCGTTTGTTGCCGAACGAAAGCGCGCAAATTATTTTTACGACCGCCGTGGCCGAGTCGCGCGACCATGCCGTCGCTCTTTCGGAAAAGTATCGCGAACCGCAAATTTTCGATCGCGAGTCGCGGCTGGCCTGGACCCGCGCGCAGGTCGAGATGAACCACCTGCATATCGATCCCGACGAAGCTCATCTGTTCCAACGCCTGGCCAGTCGCGTGCTCTATTCCGATCCATCGCTGCGACCGAGGCCCCATGTGCTGGCGCTGAACAAACTCACGCAATCCGGACTCTGGTCCCAGGGAATCAGCGGCGACATTCCGATCGTTATTCTGCGATTGGATCGCGAAGAAGACATCTCAATCGCCAGACAGATGGTCCGCGCCCATCAGTATCTGCGATCGAAAGGACTGCAATTCGATTTGGTGATCTTGAACGATCACCCGGCGAGCTATGCGCAAGAATTGCAGGATGCGCTGCAAATGGCCGTGCGCACTTCCGGCGCGCAGGGGTTGCTTGATCAACCCGGCGGTATTTTTGTGCGGCGTTCTGACGTAATGCCCGAAGAGGAGCGCATCCTGTTGCACGCGGTGGCCCGGGTAGTCATCGTTAGCGAAAGAGGATCGCTGGAAGATCAGATCGTGCGCCGGCCCGTCGAAGAAGATCTGCCACCGGCATTCGCGCCTCGCGCGCCATCTCAAGTTTATTCAGAGACGGCGCTGGAGTTGCCGAAACTTTCCTTCTTCAACGGTCTTGGAGGCTTTGACCAATCCGGCCGCGAATACGTCAGCGTGTTGGGCGAAGGTCAATGGGCCCCGGCGCCGTGGGCGAACGTTATCGCTAATGCTCCCGACTTTGGTTTCCTGGTGACTGAAACCGGCGCAGGTTTTACCTGGGCGCTCAACAGTCATGAAAATCGCCTGACGCCGTGGTCCAACGACGCGGTTTGCGATCCGCCCGGCGAAGTGATCTATCTTCGCGACGAAGATTCCGGCACGGTCTGGACTCCGACTCCGCTGCCGGTGCGGGAAAATCAGCCTTACCTGATTCGTCATGGTCAGGGCTACACGGTGTTTGAGCACGCCAGTCACGGCATTTCGCAGGAACTGCTTTTGTTTACGCCGCCGGACGCGCCCGTCAAGATTTCTTTACTTCGTTTGCGCAATCGCAGCGACCGCCAGCGACGATTATCCATTACCAGTTACAACGAATTGGCCCTGGGCGTAAATCGCGAATCTTCAGCGACGCAGATCGTAACTGATCTGGAAGAGCAGGAGAGCGCGATTTTTGCGCGCAACTCCTACAACAACGAGTTTTCAAATCGCGTCGCTTTCGCCAGCACCAGCGAGCACACCTTCACCATGACTTGCGATCGGAAAGAGTTCATCGGCCGCAACGGTTCGCTGGCGCAGCCCGCGGCTTTGAAGCGCGGCGGTCTTGCCGGCCGCGATGGCGCGGGACTGGATCCGTGCGCGGCCATCCAAACTTTGATAGATCTCCAGCCCGGCGAAGCCCGCGAAGTGATCTTTTTGCTCGGCGAAGGCGAATCCATTGAAGAAGCTCGCGCGATCAACGAGCGTTTTCGCAATCCTCACACGGTGAACGAAGCTTTCGAACGGGTACTCGCTTTCTGGGATCAGATGCTGGACACAATCGAGATCCGGACGCCCGATAAATCCATGGACACGCTGGTAAATCGCTGGCTGCTGTATCAGACTTTCGTGTGTCGCGTACGCGGGCGCTCGGCCTTTTATCAGTCGAGCGGCGCGTTTGGCTTTCGCGACCAATTGCAGGACGTAATGGCGCTCGTGTATTCGCGGCCTGAAACTGCGCGCCAACAAGTTCTGCGGGCCGCTGCGCACCAATTCAAAGAAGGCGACGTCCTGCATTGGTGGCACGAACCCAAAGGTCGCGGCGTGCGCACCCGATTCTCGGACGATCTGCTTTGGCTGCCCTATGTCGTTTCATTTTATGTAAAAGTGACCGGCGACTTTTCTGTCCTTGAAGAGACTGTGCCCTTCATCGACGGTCCGCTGTTGGAGGCCGAGCAGCATGAAAATTATATGGAGCCGACCATCTCGACTGAGAGTGCCACGGTGATGGAACATTGCGCGCGCGCAATCGATAGAAGTCTGCAACTCGGCACGCATGGATTGCCGTTGATGGGCTCAGGGGATTGGAACGACGGCATGAACCGCGTCGGCATCGAAGGCAAAGGAGAGAGCGTGTGGCTGGGCTGGTTTCTCTGCACCGTACTCGATGCGTTTGCGCCGCTTTGCGATCGCAATCAAATGAAGACGCGCGCTACTCGCTATCGGCGTCACATTGAGAAGTTGAAGAAAGGACTCGAGCAGGCCTGGGACGGCGACTGGTACCGGCGCGCGTACTTTGACGACGGCACCCCGCTCGGCTCGGCGCAGAATGACGAATGCCGTATCGATTCGATCGCCCAAACGTGGGCGGTGATTTCCGGAGCGGCCGAAAATTATCGGACCACCAGAGCGATGGCCTCGGTCGATCAGTACCTGATTCGACGCGGGGATGGATTGATCAGTTTATTCACGCCGCCGTTTGATAAGAGCAAGCTCGATCCCGGCTACGTGAAAGGCTATGTTCCCGGCGTCCGCGAAAATGGCGGCCAATACACGCATGCGGCGCTGTGGACAGTGATCGCTTTTGCCTTGCTGGGCGACGGCGATCGCGCCGGCGAATTGTTCGGGTTGCTGAATCCTATTAATCACGCTTCGACGCGCGCCGGTTTGCACAAGTACAAAGTTGAACCTTACGTTGCGGTCGCCGACGTTTACGCTGTGCCGCCGCACACCGGCCGGGGCGGTTGGACGTGGTACACGGGTTCAGCCGGCTGGATGTATCGCGCCGCGCTGGAATACATTCTTGGATTCAAACTCAACGGTGATCGCTTGCGTATTGACCCCTGCATTCCGCGATTCTGGCGGGACTTCACGATTAGTTATCGGCGCGGCGAGACAACTTATCGAATCAAAGTTGAGAATCCGCACCTGATTAACCGCGGCGTATTGAGTGTTGAAGTTGACGGAGTTGCGCAATCGAACGACGAAGTCGCTTTGGTTAACGATGGCCGTACGCATGATGTGCGCGTGGTGTTGGGCGAAAAACCCGTAATCGATGAGCCATCTCAGCCCGTTACTCCCGAGACTGCGCAGCAGGAACAGCCGCGATAGGTATTATTCTCGATACCGCGATACCTCCGAGTACTGCGAGAAACGGAAAGAACTCAACCACGTAACGCGGTTCGGGGTTTTCCAGGGTCGAAAAGAAAACCAACCGCAGAAAGATCAGCAGCGTGGCAAGCAACAGCCATCTCCGCGCCTGAAATTTTCGGGCCCGCCATAGCACCCAACCCCCTGCCAAACCCAGTAACATGTAAACCCAGGTCAGGCCGGCGAACAACGGCAGCCAGTACTGCTGGTGCGTGTCATAATCCAGGTCATCGAGCGGAAACAACTCGCCGTCCCATGGCCAATACTGCGAATGCGTGTTGAACCACATCGTGCCGGCGCGCTTTATCGGCAGCCAAAAATAAAATCGAATCGGATGTCGTGAGATGCGCTCGCGCGCAATCTGCGCGAAACCGGCATCAATCTCGGAAGTCATTTCGACTGAGCCCGGCTCCGGCGTTTGCGCGGGCTCGTCGCCGTTGTCGTTATTTTCGTTGTTGCCCTGATCGGCTTCGTCGTCGGCCTGGTCGTTCTTGTCGCTCTGATCATTTTCATCGCCGGCCTGCTCCTCGGGCGTGGGCGACGGTTGCGGTTGTTGCCCGGTCGTTCCGGCTTCGGCAGTATTCGCTGATTCTGTTTCTGGAGGATGATTGTATTTTTCCAGCAGCGCCGCGACCTGGGCCTTCTCCTCTTTAGAATCGAACGCTCGCGGGGGAATTTGGTCCAGCTTGATCTGTTCGCTGTCGAGCGACCAGAGAAATGGGCCAATGTAGACTTCATCGTCGAGCCACGTGCGCAGCCATTGTTGGTAGCCACGCGGAACAAACTCGCCGGGCATCTCACCGTGCGCCGGCGCCAGTGGCTGCAAGAGATGAAACACGCGTGCGTTACGAATCGTCCAGGGCACGAGCACGAGAACGAAGGCGAGCGAAAACACGGATGCCGCGAATAATGTCGCGCGCCATCGCTCGCGAAGTCGGAATAAGCAGCTAAGCACCAGCGTCAACCCGATCGCCGCCGCAAACAGTCCGCTGTCGGGGCGAATCAAGACGGCCATCCCTCCGAGCCATCCGGCAACACCCCACCAAAGTAGCGCGCGCCTGAATCCTTTCCGCTCACTCCGTGTTTTCTCTGTGTGCTCTGTGGTAAATGTATTTCGAAACGCCAGCGTCGCCGCCACGCACATCGCCACTGCGAGAAACATCGTCGGGACCTCAGTCAGGATCGTCCCCGCATAAATCATCGTGAACGGACACAGGGCGGCGACGATTAAGGCCGCCACCGCCGTCACAAATTTTTTCTTTTCGTCAGGCTGCCAATAGAAAGCCAGCAGCGCGACAAGTCCGCAGGTGGCCGAGTCGATGAGCGCTTGTACAATCCGCACCGCGCCATTATTTCCGTGGCCGAAAATTGCGTAGATCGACGCGAGAAAAAGCGGATAACCGGGAAGTCGAATCAGCGACGGTTCATAAGGAGGTTGATCGGCATGCGAGTAAACATGCTGCTCGAGGACGTTGCGGGCAATCTGTGCGTAGACGCGGCCGTCGTCCGGCGCATCGTTGGCGAGATAATGCGCCACCGCGATGCGACAAGAGGCCGCTAAGATTATCAGGACCAGAATGATCCAGAACTCACGTCGTCTCATAAATTCAGATACAGCAAACATCGTTCTCTTGAGATGCCCAACTTCTTAATCGTATTTACCCGTCGACTTACCATTGACGGCATGCATTCGCGGGTGTATAAGCACAACCATTAAAGGTCTCAAACTCTCAGATCTCAGGGAGGCTCCCAATATTAGTTCCCAAAAACGTAAGTTTACTACTCGCAGCAACCCTCGTCGCCTCGTTAATAGCTCTCCTTGCGATTGGCTACAGTCAAGGCACATCCAATGCCGCGGTTGGATCGGTGAGAGTTAAGGTCCTTCGCCGCAAGGATCAGCTTGATCAGAAGCCGACCGCCGCCGAGATTGAGTTGTCCAAGAAAGCCGCTCTTGAAACAACACCGACCCCTCAGGCCGAGAGAGAGCTTGAGGATCAAATACCAAAGCACTTACCAATTAAGATCAAGATCAAAGCAGACAAAGAGCGCGCATTCAAGAATCTACAAAACGAGGATTGGCATCGTGACTTGGAACTTGAGATTCGGAACACCGGCGACAAGCCTATCTATTACATCGATTTGTTAATGGTTTTTCCGGATGTTTTGGATTCGGCTGGCAATAAGACTGGCTATCCGATACGCTACGGCCGAGCTGAGCTGATTAACTTCGACGCGCCGCTGCGATCCGATGATTCGCCTCTCCTACCGGGAGACACCTTCATCTTTAAGCTCTCCGAATCGAATGCTAAAGGCTGGGAACACTTCAGACAGCGCTATAACAAACCGAACCCTAAGAAAGTGAGCATTCATTTTCGCGCCTTGAGTTTCGGCGATGGAACTGGATTCATGTGGAGTGACGGCGCTCCTATTCTAAAAAATCGAATCTATCGAGCCAGGTTTTAGAAGTGCAGCCCAGAGTTATTAAATCGAACCGTTTGCGGCTTGATAATCTAATAGCCTTCAATGACCCACTCAGGTCATCATTTCCGTTTGGTCATTCGCCGGCAACAAACGAGCCGGCAAATTTTTGTATTCAGATTCACGAAGTCCTATTTCTATTACACTTAATTCCGACATTTGTTGTCCTGGTACATCGTGCAGTTTCCTAAAGGTTGGTGTCTATACGTGTCAATGCGGCCAAGCAGACGATGTCACTTCTTCGGCTTGTTCCAATCCGCAGGGAAGATGCGGAACGGTCGACACCACGACTACTTGGTGTCATATCGATTATTTGGATACCGATTATTCATGTACGGAGTTTGAGCTTATACTCTGTCCTGGTTCACCTCCACCGCCAACCCCAACTCCGACGCCAACATCGACGCCAACACCCACACCATCGCCGACACCCACACCCTGCCCTCAAGGCTCGTTCAACGCGACAATGGTAACTGCCCGACTAACTCTTTCCTGAGTAATGGTTGCTGTATCTGCTATCAAAGGAATCCCCAGTGCGCGGGATTTGGATCGGACTGTGTCTGGGTCGAGCATTTGTGCGGCTGCTACAACATAGATGGTCAGTGCGCTCCGACGTCGCCAACACCTACGCCAACTCCAACGCCTGGAGGTGGTGGAGGCGGTGACGGCGGCGGCGGTAGCGGCGGGGACGGCGGCGGCGGAGGGAGCTGCACTGAGTATTGGTGGGTGCTGTATGACTGTTCCACAGAGCAGGGCCGAGCGTTGCCCCAGGATTATTTCATCACCACAAGTTATGCCGCCGAGAAAACTGCAAGTGACGCATATTCAGGGTGCGTTGAAGTGGGACGATGGTATGCAGGCTGCTGGTGACGAAGCCTGGTACAAATCGTAACCTGACGAGTGAAGAGTCCTACGGTTGCGCTTCGACCGTCGCTTTCCGTTCCAGTTTGCCCCAACCGACCAATGCGCCGCGGATTGCCGTCGCCACCGACTTGACCATCACGTAGTACATAACCTGGCGATAGCAAAAGCGCTGCAGGAAAAGCCACCATAACAAGCGCCAGCGCTCTTTGCGTTCGAGCACGAAGGCGAAGCACGCCGAGGACCAATCAACCGCCAGAAACAGCGCGTAATAAAACAGCACCTGCTGAAGATTTGTGAAGCGATAGCCGGTGGGTTGCTGTAACCAGTCGAGGGTGGCGGAGAAGAGGCTGTAGAAGAGCATCAAGTCCATTATTGGCGAGATCAGCGGGAACAACACCTGAAAGATCCAGACGTTTGGCATCGAGACGAATCCCAGCGCCCCGTAACGCGGACGAAACAGCGCGTCGCGATGCTTCCACATGCATTGCAGCGTTCCGTAGGCCCAGCGAAAACGCTGGCGGGCCAGCAGCCGCAAACGATCCGGCGCCTCAGTCCAGCCGATCGCGGCTTCTTCGTAACCAATCCGATAACCGAGTTTGCGAATTTGCAGCGTCAGGTCCTGATCCTCGGCCAGGGTCTCGGCGTTGAATCCGCCGGCGCGCTCGATCAGTTCGCGGCGCCAGGCCCCCACGGCGCCCGGCACCACGGTAATGCAATTGAGACTGGCGAACGCGCGGCGATCCATGTTTTGCGCCGTGATGTATTCCAGCGCTTGCCATCGAGTGACGATGTTAATGCGATTGCCGACCTTGGCGTTGCCGGCAACTGCGCCGATCGTCGGATCGGAAAAGCGTCGCGCCAGCGCGCGAATCGTTGGCGCCGGAAACTGGGTGTCGGCGTCGAGCGCGACGATCACATCGCCCTTGGCAAAGCGCAATCCCAAATTCAAAGCATTTGCTTTCCCGGCGTTGGTTTCTGTAAAGAGCTGCACGCGCGGTTGATCGCCAAAGTTCTCGCGCACGACCTCGCGGGTGCGATCCAGCGAGCCGTCGTCAACCACGATCACTTCGTAATTTTCATAATCTGAATTGAGCAAACTGCGAATCGTGCTGACTATTACGTATTCTTCGTTGTAGGCGGGAACGATGATGCTTACGAAGGGTTCATAACTTTCACCCGAGTGCTCGCGCTCGCGCTTTCTTGATCGCAGCCATTGCGCAAACGCCAATGCGCCAATCACTACCAACCGGCCCAGCCCCAGCACGATGCCAATAATGAATGTCCATTGCAGTAGCCAACCGCCAATTGAGAGCAGAAAGAATGCGACGGTGTCGGTGCGCGTGTAAACGCTCTGTCCCGGCGGCAGCGGCGGCATTACCTGATCGCGCGACCAACCGCCGAGATCGGAAACGAGCACAAACTTAAATCCACGGGCCTTTAACTCGTGAATCACACGCGGCAGCGCCTCGAGTGTCGCTTGACGATCGCCGCCTGAGTCATGTAGCAGTACCACCTGGCCGCGCGTCTCGGGATTATCGTCCGTCGTCCTATCGACGATGCGTTGCACGATGTCGTCAGCGGTGACTCCTGGCTTCCAGTCACTGGGATCGATGCGCAATCCGATCATGATGTAATTGAGTTGCTGCGCGCGAATCGCCGGCTCGACTTCCTCGGGCGTGTCGGCTTCCGCGTCTCCGAAATAAGGCGGTCGAAAGAGGACTGTCGATCGTCCGGTAACCGACTCGATCAAACGCTGCGTCGCGTTCAGTTCGAGCTCAGTGACGCGCCCGGGAATTTCGCCGAGGTTCGGATGAGTAAAAGTATGATTGCCGATTTCGTGGCCTTCATTGACCATGCGTCGCAGCAAATCCGGATATGCCTGGCCATTCTTGCCGATCACGAAGAAGGTTGCCGGCACGTTTTCCTGTTTCAGCGTGTCGAGAATTGACGGCGTCCACTGTGGATCCGGTCCGTCATCAAACGTTAGGGCAATCAGTCCCGGATGATCCCCGGTGCGTTCGATTATGTATTGCGAGGGAATGTTGTTGTTGTCGTAGGTTTCAGAAGTAATGAATCCCGTCTCTTGATTTGTGTCCAGGCCACGTTCGCCGTCGTGCGGTCTGGCTTGAACACGCAACAATTCGCCCGTACCTTCGAAGTCCACCTCGTACCCATAAACCATCTTTTTCAACGCATCAGGAGAAGGATTCGGCTCACTGGTTCCGAAGATCGACCAGATGGATGGATCCTCCGAACCGAGACGCCACAGCGCGAAGCCCGCCGGATGATAACCACTGGCGGCGCGCATTTGGTTGAACGCGGTGACTGCATCAAGAAACCAAACGGCGTGATGCGACTGGTCTTCTTCATCGTATTCGTAGTGGGGATTTCGCGTCGCCGGGTCGAATTCTATTTGCGCTTCTGAATCCTTGGCGCCAATTACCGCTTCCTGGAAACTGACTTCCTTGGCGTCCTGTCCCTGCGTCCAGTTGTAACCGTAATTGCCCAGCGCGATCACTGTTTTCGCGGGATTCAGCTCCCCCATGCGCTTGGCCAGCAGACTTTCGTACCAATTCTGTGAAGCGATTGAACCCGATTCCTTGCTCGCGTAGTGTTCGTCGTAAGCCATCAGCATCAAATAATCTGAAGCTGCCGAGTACTCGCGATAATTCCACTTGTCGTCATCAAAGGGAACTGCCTGCACCACTATCCAGCCGCGCGGTTTGAAAGCAGCGTACAATTCCTGCATGAACTGCAAAAGATTTGGCTGTGTTTGGTCATAGGGTTCTTCAAAATCTACACAGACGCCGGCGAATTTGTTCTGTTCGACGAATTGAGCCAGCGCATTTATCAGGTTCTGCCGGGAATTCTCGTCAGCCACAGCGCGCGCGAGAAGGTCCTTTTCCCACTTTTCGTCGCTAAGGTTTTGGATCATCGGAATGATCGAGAGTTGCGGACGCTGCTGGCGAATCAGATTCAGCGCTTTTCGCGCCTGCGGATCGTCGAGCTCGTTCTCGATCGGGCTTTCGCCCGGTTTTGAAGCGAGATGCGCCCACTGCGGCAGGACCCAATCGAGATGATTGAGATTTCGTTCGAGTGAAGAGTAACTGGATTCGTCCCAGTTGATATAGAAGCCGATCGTCAGTTGTTTTGCATTGAAGCTGGCCGGCGCGGGCAACGGCGTCGTCAGCGGCGGCGGCACAATCGGCATCAACTCGGCGCGCTTTCCCGGCACGCGCTTAACCTGCTGATAGGCTTTCTGCAATTCAGCCTGCGCTTTGTTCGCCTTTACCTCGCGCGCGTTTGGCAAGCCGGGCGGTGGCTGGGGCTTGATGTCGGAAGTCCGCGGCAAATTTCGCAGTGGGCGAAGGTTCAGACGCGGTAACAAAGGGTTTGCCAGCACGCTGGCGATAAAGATTCCCACCACGGCCGTAACCACGACGCCCAGCGCCAGGTAGGTGCGCCGCACACGTCGCCAACGCCGCCCATGAGGGTCGTAGAAAATCGGCGATTTCGGAGAAACTGGTGCGCGCTCTTCAGACAACTCTACTTCTCTTTTCCGGCAAACCAGGAGATTGTTTGCGAGTCTGACGCAGTAAGATGTCTATAACGGGCGGCGGGTTGATAAGTCAAGCTTTGAACATCCCGTGCGGAGTTAATAACGAAAACGATAACGCACTTCAACATACACCTGGCGCGGCTCGGCAAAGTGAGTTCCGCCAAAAGTATTGCTGTTGTCCGACAGGAATCGCTCGTTAGTAAGATTTACGGCTTGCAAAGCGACGTTCCAGTATTCGCCGAATCCTTTACCGAACGATAAATCGGCCGTCGCGTGCCCCGGCAGATGACCTGGCCCGTCCGCATCAAGAAACCCCGAACCATAACGCAAGTTTCCCGAAATATAACTCCGCGACGGGAGATTGATCGTAACGCCGGTGCTCAAGGTGTGGCGCTGGTCATGGTCGAGGAAGAAAAAGTCTGACGGCGGAGAGAAATCAGTAAGCCCGCCCGTCACGGCTCCAAGACCCTGGATCTGCTGCTGCGAATAGGCCAGGTAAAATTGGCCGCGGCGAAAGAGTTGCGGCGAGCGCGCGGTAACCTCGAGGGCCCGAATCCGCGCCCGTTCGATGGTCAGGGGAAAGAAAATGTTCGAGTTGCCCAACGTGTTGTGATCGAAAAAATTCTTTACACTGGTGTGAAAATAGTCTGCATCGATCGCCCATCCTTTAATTGGAATTGCGATCCCGAATTGATGTTCTTCGTCACGCTCGCCGCGCAAAGGGATGAAGTCGAAACCCTGGGCCAGCGCAAATTGCAGCAACGGTCCGGAAACAGTTGAGAGCGGCGGGGCTTGATAAAAACGTCCATAAAATCCATGCAGGACGATGTGCACGCGCGGAATGCGAACTGCCACGCCCGCGCGCGGGCTGGTCGCGTTCTCATTCAAAGCTCCATGAAAATGTGTGAAACGCACCCCACTCGTCAGCGTCAACCACGATGAAGGCCGATACTGATCTTCGACGAAGAATGCCGCGAGATTACCCCGCGGATTTTCTCTTTGCCGCAAATTCAAAGGCTTACCGCCGGCATCGACTCCTTGCAAGCCAAAAACCGCAGAATCACGCTGCCAGAAACCATAGAAGCCAGCCTTCGCGTTATGTCGATGAGTTACGGCGCCCAGCGTGACTTGCGCGCCGGCGTATTGCGAACTGCGTTCGTCGCGCGGAACCGCGGGTGTGTCGTTTACGCCGCCAATGAAAGCCGCCTGGTTGTAATGGTAAAAAGGCGAAACGGTCAGCAGCACTTTGTCGTTGACTGTGCGTACCCAGGAAAAGTTTATGAACGCATCGCGCTCCCGTTCGCGATCGCGGACACCGAGATCCTGGGCAGTCTGATCGTTGGGAACTTGATAGAAGTCCCGGCGCGACGCGGTGACCAGACGAAATTGATTTTTGAGGTTCGGATTGAAAAGCAGCGACGTGAATCCACCGAAACCATTGCTCTGATCGTGCAGGACTTGTGCAACCGGCGTTTCCAAACCGTAGTCGCTGCGATTGCCGTTGATGCTCGCATAATAAGCAAAGCGTTTGGTGTGACTGCCAAAACTCAATTGGTCATTCGTCTGATTGAAGTTCCCATACGAGATCAGCAACTCGGCTTCGCGATTCCGCTCAAATCCACTGCGCGGAACAACATTGAACATCCCATAGGTGCGGTCGCCATACTCGGCCGTGTAACCGCCGCGCAAAATCTCCAGGTAATCGATGTCTTTGGGATCGAACTGTGGTCCGACCGTGTCGGCGATGTTGGTGTTGGCGACCGGGATGCCGTCGACCAGCCACGTCACCTGATGCCCGCCGCGGATGTGCAGTTGATTGTGCGTGACATAGGAACCCGGAACGTAATTCGCAATCAGCGCCAGGCTGTTCGTGCGATCGGCGCCCGGGGTCTCGGCGATCTGTTTTCGGCTTACCAACGTTGTCGGAGTTGCTGAGTCAGAATTAACATCTCCCGGTGAGACGACCACGTCGACACGCTGCGACAGGGTTGCGATCTTCAATTGCACGTGCAGCGTCGTCGTTTGATCGGAAAGCACGATTAGAGCTTGCGTGTTCTTCGCGAAGCCGCTTGATTCGACAGTAACGGTGTATTCACCGATGGGCACCGATCGAAAAGAGAATTCTCCGCTGGTGTCAGAATCAACCGCTCGCGAGAAGGAAGAGCTTTGTGAGCGCAGTGTGATTTTGGCGCCGACAATTGGATGCTGTTGCTGATCGACTACGGTCCCACGCACGTCGCCAAAGATTGTTGCTCGAGCTCCCGAAGCAAAAATCAGAATCAGAATCAGGGAAGAAAAGTGCCTGTTCATGTTTGCTCCCTATCCTACTTCTTTGAACAGAAAGAGAAGACGGCGACGCAGAGCAACACTCCTGAAGTTAAGGTGTGTCGCGCTGCTGCTTGCCGTTGACTGATCGAGAGTTATGAATCAGGCGTCAAGGGCGGCCCCCGCGGGCGGACCATGTCCGGAAAAGCGGACTCACGGATCGGGAGCGCTTGAGAGCCTGGCGTTGAGCGAAGATCTGCCGGCCGCCTCGCACCCAGCGAAAGCGTGGCGAGCTGGTGCGGTCGGCGCGTTCGGGCCAGGGTGCTCGCGCCACTGCAATCGGCACGGCAGGAGGTCTTCAAAGCAACCGCTTCCAGGCCGACGCCGGATTGCGCTGTTGCCGCAGAATCTTCACTCGCGGAATTACTCCTGGTGGTGAAGACTTTCGAAGACTCTTGAGCCCTCTGCGGCGCTTTGTTACTGACTTTAAGCGGTCTCGACAATGAAACTTGAGCAACGCAAAGATGCTCCACCACACCTCGTTTTTTCAACCGGAGATGGGCGTGACAAGCACTGCCCATACACGACCCGGCGGCGTGCATCGCTTTGCCGGAACAGCAAGGCATCGAACACGCCGGTCCCGATGACCCCGCGCCAACCGAGAGCGTGACCGTCAGAAATGTAAGCGACAGGAGACAAGCCAGAATTGCTCGAGCTAACGACGATGATCGAACTCGCGCTGCTGGTCTGGCAAGTCGCATATGAGATGCTCGACTCCGGATATTTTCTTAGGAAGCGGGCTCGAATTGTGTCACAAGGAAGAGATCAGGGCAAGTGAAAAGCCGCTCGCGCATACTCGCCGAGCGGCTTTCCGGTGAACTGTTTGGATTGACCTGTGCTGGCTGTGACCTTCGGAAAGAAGGTGTCACCGGACTACTCAGGAAGACAATCCTAACAACTGACCATTAAACGGGATTATCAAACCTGAGGTTAGGTCTCAGCCACCTCACTGTGATTAGAACTCATACTTTATGGATCACCTCCTTTCCAGTGTTGAGGTGATAATAAAAGAGAAGCGCAACGTCGTCAATCAGAATTTTAGAATTTTTGGCGCAGGTACAGAACCGCTCGCGGTAGCGAGCGGGTTGTGTGAGAAGCCCGCGCGTCAGCAAGGACCGCGTTGAAGAAGGGCCCTCCCTAACGGTTGGGCTAAGGCCCCGACCCGCCTCGTGAAAACACAAGTTGACCGCCGACGTAAACCATGTGCGCGTGTTCGATCCCAAAAAAGTACGCCAGCTCGCGATAGTCCGACGCATCGTGAATCACGAAGTCCGCGCGCTTTCCTTTTTCAATTGACCCAATCTCATCGCCACGGCCGAGCGAATACGCCGCGTTGATTGTGGTTGCGGTAATTGCCTCGGCTGGAGTCATTTTCATCTGCGCGCAAGCCAGCGAAAGGATCATCGGCATCGAAGGCGTCGGCGAAGAGCCGGGATTGAAATCCGTCGCCAGCACCACCGCGAGTCCCGCGGCGATCATCTCTCGCGTCGGTGGATAGTTACTGGAGCTTAGGGCGTAAACCGAGCCCGGCAATAGCACTGGCTGAACCTTCGCATTTTTTAAGGCCATAATTCCGGTGGCGTCGATATGCTCGAGATGATCTGCCGTCGCGGCATTCATTTCTGCCGCCAGTCTGGCCCCCCCTGATAATGAAAGCTGATCGGCATGGACGCGCAAACCAAAGCCCTGACAGCGCGCGGCTGAAAGGATGCGCCACGATTCGTCAGTCGAAAATACATTCTCTTCGCAAAACACGTCGCAATACTCAGCCAGCTTTTCTTCCGCGACGCGCGGCAACATTTCGTTAATGACTAAGTTGACGTAGGTCGATCTCCGCGATTTGTATTCCTCGGGAATGTCGTGCGCGCCGAGAAACGTGGGGACGTATCGCAGCGGCGTTTCTTCGTTCAGCCGCTTGATTGCGCGCAGAATTTTCAGTTCATCCTCGAGGGTCAGGCCGTAACCCGATTTTGCTTCGATCGTCGTGGTGCCTGAACGAAGAAACCATTCAGCGTAACGCTTGCCGGCCCCGATCAGATCTTCCAACGAAGCGGCGCGCGTACTGCTAACTGTTGACTTGATTCCGCCGCCGCGCGCGGCGATCTCCTGATAGGTTGCGCCGGCGGCCCGCTGCTCGAATTCCTCGGCGCGATTGCCGGCAAAGACCGGGTGAGTGTGCGCGTCGATAAATCCCGGCATGACTACGCGGCGCCCAGCATCGATCACTTCACATTCGCGGGTAATCAAACTCTCGATCTCGCGACGCCTGCCGACTGCCTCGATGCGGTCGCCCCGCGTGAGCATCGCGCCGTCTTCAATGATCGCCAACTGACGCAGATCGGCGCCGGTGCGCGGGCGATGCGCGCCCGCCAGCGTCACTAGCTGCGAGCAATTTATGACTGCGAGAGTTTCAGGCACGAGCTTTACGACGCGCGCGCCATGAGAGCAGCGCGTAAACGATCGCGGTGAAAATGATGAGGTCGATCAACGCGGCCGCGGCCACCGCGAGCACGGTCGGGCCGCCAAAATTGTCACCGGGCGCTCGGGGAAAGATGCGCTGCGTAATCCAAAGCGGCCACGCGTCGAAATAATAGAAAGCGGCGATCACCCAACTCGGCGGATAATGCGGCCGATAGAGCCGGTTGACCAGCATCAATAACACGCCGTCGGCGACGATAATCAGAAAGCCGAGCGGAATTGAGACCAGAAGTCGTTTCCAACTCATGACGCACAAAACCTATTCTTGTTTCTGCCAAATCAGCCAGCGCCTGGCGAGCTGCCGTTGCTAAGCCTCTTTATAAAGCGCCGCACCGACAAGCGTTGCCAGCAGGTACTCAACCAGCTCCCAGCCAATCACCATCACCACCAAGTTAACAGGCGCCATTCCCAGCCCAGCGAAAATGATGTTGCCAAAAACGACCACGCCGAACCATGCGAACAGGCCGGCTATGATGGCCGTTTTGGGACCAGCACCGAACCGCGGTCTTATCGCGGCATAGCCGAGAACAATGACGATGCCGAGTACGAAAGTAATCGTCACGACGATCACCAGGAATTTTGTGCCGGGTTCGGGGAACCCGCACCTCTTTAAAAACTCCTGGTGTTGCTGCTGCAAAACGATGGTGTTCAGCACAAACTCGCCGACATTCAAAATAAAACCCGCTACTAAACCGCCGAGCAAAACGCGTCCAAAGTTAATCTTGCCCATGTTTGTCTCCTCTTGGGGAATTTTTCTGAAGAAAGCGCGCAGATGATTATCACAGGATCGAATTGAATGCCAGCAAGTCAGGACCGCCTGCGGTAGCGAGCGGTTCTTAGTTCGTCGAACTCTGAAGTGTGAGAATTCAACCGTCCGCTACCGCAGGCGATCCTGACGGCGTTTGTCCAGCGCATAAATCGCCACGCCGATCGCGTTTGCGGCAACTACGACCGCGATAATTTTTACCGCAAACCACAGACGACTCTGGACGTCAATGATCGGAAACACGGTAAAGAAAGCGCCGACGACCGACATCAGAAAACCAAGACTCGCCGCGGCTTTCAGCCACCAGGGAGCTTTGGCGCCAAAGCGTTTCATAGCCACGATTGGGATCGCGAACAGCACCATGTAGATCAAGGCATAGAAAACATTCGCCGCGTTGTCCTGAAACTGAAATGCTTCCTGTTCTTTCACCCCGATCAAGGCTCCCAGGCTGAACACCAGGGTTGTGACGCCGACGAAAAGAATCGAATTCACCGGCGTGCGATAGCGCTTGTGCAGCTTTGCGAACCACGCCGGCAGCAAATTGTCCCAACCGGCGACCATCGGCAGGCGCGTATTACCGGCGAAATAAATGCTCATCAAAGCGATCTGCCTCGCGGCGACGCCGAAGATCGTGATTGAAATCAATACTGACACCCAACCGAACGAGCTGAAGCCGAGACTGAGCACCTGCGGAATCGGCCCGATGAGATCGACTTTATCAGGAGACACAAAAGCCAGCACCGATCCCGTGCCGAGAATGAACATCAACGCGATGATCGGAGCTGAGATCAAGACTGAGCGGCTGATGTTGCGCGCGGGCGCGCGACATTCACCGGCGAGAATCGCGATGTATTCGAAACCGGAAAGGGCGCCGACGGCAAGCTTGCTGCACACGTTGATATTATAGGTGCTGACCTGTGGAAAGCTGAGTGAAAACGGATGATAGTTGGCAAGCGTTCCGCGGCTTGCGGTGATGAACGGCAACAGGATTAGAGTAACGAAAGTTATGATCAGCATTGCGCCGCCGAAATTTTGCACCCACTTTCCGAGGGCGAGACCCCTGCGCGAAGCACTTACGACAAAGATAATCAGCAGTACACAAATCAGCGTGGTCCACCATTTGTTCTCATGCATCCGGTCAGCCCGCGGACCGATCGCATAGGCAATATTTTTCTTGATGATCAATCCAATGCCCGACATTACCAGAATGCCGAAGATCCAAAAATTCCACGCGACCAGGAACGCCACAAAGTCGCCGAAAGCGATCTTGGCCCACTGATAGAGGCCGCCTTCGAGCGGCGCCAGGCGATTGAGATAGATGACGACGGCGGCCAGTGGCAAGTAGAAGGTCACGATCGCGATCAGCCAGAAGGCCATCTGCGAGTTGCCCAGCTTGGCCGCGAAGCCAACCCAGACCGTGCCGACGACGAAGACGACTTGCGTGAGAACAAGGTCGCGCAACCCGAGTTCTTTCTTGAGCGCCGTGCTGCGCGCTTCGACGTCGCGTTCGATCGTGGCGAGATTAGAAACTTCGATTTGATTTTCGGTTTGGTTCATTGCCTCGTGAATTTAACCCATGAACTAGCCCGCAAAGCGGGCAGCATCTTACATTCGCGTTACGGCTAAGAATGCCTGAATATCAAGTGCCTCTTGACCGCAGAGGGCGCAAAGTTTTTCGCAAAGGACGCAGAGAAAGAATTCCTTCGCGTACCTTTGCGAGTGCCTCCGCGTCCTTTGCGTTCAGGAAAATTTTTTTAGTTAAGGTCACCTTGAGCTTCGACAAAGCGTTGTAAAACCCAGGGGCTATTACATCTCGCGCCTTGGGAGCTCAAATCACGCTGACGAACTGTGGTCGTGCACGATCCGCCAACCTGTCTTCGTTTTTCTAAACAGCAAAGTGAACGTTCCGTGCGGCTCGTCGCTCACGCGCTTCAGTCGCCAACGACCAAGAACCAAAGCCGCGTCTTTGCTCAACACCGTGATTTCAAGATCCGAAAATGTGAGCGAGCCCATCTTCTCGCGGGTGTCGTATGCTTTCTTGTAACGATCAAGCACCGCTTGCCAGCCGCGATTGATCCGATCGCCGGCAACAAATTCCGTATTCGGCGAACGATCGTAGCCGTCCATGTAGCCTTCGATGTCGCCGCGATTCCAGGCCGCGGCTTGTGCGTCGAGCACGGCGCGAATGGCCGTTTCGGTTTTCTGCGCGGCGACCGGCGAAGCAAGCAGTGAAATTAATGAAAGAGAAATCAAAGCGATGCACACTCTCATAATTCGCTCCTTCCGTCCTCAAAAATATCGATAGTGACCGGTAATCTTCCACGCGAACAGCGCGTCTTCCATCCGCGTGCCGCCGCCGATGTTGTGCACGATCAGATATCGTTGTGAAGGCTTGTACCACACGTTCGTGACCATGCCAACGTGATCCGTGCCGTTGCCCAGGTCCCAGGTCACGATGTCGCCGGGCAGGAAATTATCGCTGCTGCCGCCGGTCGATAATGATTTTTCCTGACGCGTGAAGTAAGTCATGAGATTCGGCACGCGCCGATGATCGATGTTCGCATCGGGTCCGCTCAGCCCCCACCGGGTCGGATAGGAAGAAAAGTTTTTCTTCATATCTTCGTGGACGTCTTTCTGTAAATCGATTCCGGCTTTCCGAAACGCGCGCACGATCACGTCAGAGCACACTCCGGTTTCAATCGGTACGTCACCGTTTGGATAATCCATCTTCTGATAAGAAGCATCGTAGCCGGTGGTTTTTCCGACTTGATCAATCGCGCCGTCAATGACGAGTTTGAGTTGCGGAGAACTATTTGCGGGCAGGGCGCGCGTTTCGGTAAGTTGCTCGGGCGGTTTGAGTGGTTTCGGATTTTTTTGTTTTTGGCAAGCTGCGTTAAGCGCAACGAGGGCGAAGATCAAAGCGTTGGTTATGGGCCGCGCTCTCATAACGAGTCTTTTCTATTTAGCCTTAACCGGCTCGCTACCGCGAACGGTTCTGTAACCACTCCCGAATATCATTCCGCATTGCCTGCACAATCTCGTGCCCTGCATCATAACTCTTGAATTCAACATCCGTCGTTCGCATGCGCAGTTGCGCGGTGTAATCGCCCACGCGTGACGGCGGATAAAACTCATCGCTTTTGCCGGCAATATGAAACACCGCGGCATCAGTTTGCCTGTATAGCTCACTGGTCTCCCAATCACCCGGCATCCCACCACAGATTCCAATCACGCCGCGCAGTGCGTTTGGATGCGTAAACGCGAAGCGATAATTCAGCGCGCATGATTGTGAGAAACCAAGTAAAAAGATTCGCTTCCGATCCGCGGTACCTTCATCGACGAGCGCGGAAATCAAATCCAGCAGCGCGCGATGATGAACGGCCACCGATTCTTCAGGATGAAAGTTTGTCAGCCAGCCGAAACCGAATCGCAGCGGCCCGCCCGTTTCTTTCGCTTCCTTCAAATGCTGATGCGGACCTTGCAACGAGGCGATGGCGAAACTTTCAGGCGCGATCATTCTTGCTTCGCGGGTTGCGTGCCACTTGCTTGCGCCGTAACCGTGAAGCGCGACGAGCAGCGGCGCCGGGCGCGATCCAGGCAACAGCAGGTCGTAGTAAAGTTTGATTTCGGCCGTGAGCGGACGCTCAACCGGCGAACCCGGGTCGTTCATATAATCTGTTTGCCTTATAACATGCGTGGGCTCTACCGACCAAGATTCCAAGTCGTTCGTTGCATTCGATGCGAATGACAGTTACGATGCTGCGGGCGCGCGATTTTCGCAAATCAAACGCAGAGAGCGAGGTTATGAACGATGAAATTTCCCGGTGGGCTGAACATCCAGGCAATGATGAAACAGGCACAGCAGATGCAGGAAAAAATGGCGCGCGAAATGGAAGAGTTGCGCGTTTCGGCCTCAGCCGGAGGCGGCGTAGTGACGGTTGAAATGAAGGGCGACCATGAAATCACCTCGCTCAAAGTCGATCCCGAAATTGTGAAAGAAAACGACGTCGAAATGTTACAGGATATGATTGTGGCCGCGGTCAATGAAGCCAACCGCAAGGTCAATGAAGCGATGAAGAGCAAGCTGGGTTCGATGCTGCCGCCGGGACTGGGCAATCTTTTCTAGGAGTCGGGGTCGGGAGACAGGAGCCAGGGGAATGCAAATTAAAAGCTTTCGTGATCTTAGGGTTTGGGAGTGCGGCATTCGACTAGTCGAATCGATTTATGCGATAAGCGCCAAATTCCCTCGGCATGAACTCTACGGACTATCAAGCCAGATTCAGCGCGCTGCCGTCTCCATCCCGTCAAACATTGCGGAGGGCCACGAGAGAGAGTCTACGAAGGAGTATCTTCAACACTTATCGATAGCGCAGGCCTCGCTAGCCGAACTGGAGACTCAGTTAGAGATCGCTAAGAGACTGAAGTATCTCACCAGCGAAGAGTATGATTCCATGCTCGAGGAGATCTCAGCACTCGGAAAGCAACTTTATTCTCTTCGGAATGCATTAATGAGACCAAAAGCCAGTGCGGCGGGCCATACTGGCTCCTGACCCCTGGCTCCCGGCCCCTGACTTATGCTCGACTACGCCGAACCGGTAACTAAACTAATCGATGAATTCAAGCGCCTGCCGAGCATTGGTCAAAAGTCGGCACAGCGTCTGGCATTTTACATTCTGCGCGCACCCGCAGCCGATGTTGAGCGCTTGATCGATGCCCTCCATGAAGTGAAAGAGCGCATCACGGAATGCACAACCTGTAACAACCTGACCGACGTCAACCCCTGTCGTTTTTGTTCGTCGCCTTCTCGCGATCGCTCTGTATTGTGCATCGTTGAGCAGCCATACGATCTGGTCGCGGTAGAAAAAACTCGCAGCTATAAAGGCCTCTATCATATTCTGCATGGATCGCTTTCGCCGATTCGTGGCATTCGTCCCAGCGACTTGCGGCTGGACAACTTGCTGACGCGACTGAAGCCGGAAAACAACGAGGGTGTCGAAGTGAGCGAGATAATCCTGGCGACGAATCCGAATACCGAAGGCGAAGCCACGGCCAATTACATCAGCCGTTTGCTGAAACCTTTGGGTCTGCGCGTGACGCGGCTGGCGATGGGAATGCCGGTGGGAAGCGATCTGGAATACGTGGATGAAGTGACGATGGACAAAGCCCTCGCGAATCGGCATGAAATGTAGGAGGCAGACGGCAGCAGGCAGACGGCAGGAAGACTAAGCGCTGAAACTCTCAGGATTCGCAATCATTCCACCAAGCATTCTGCCGATCTCTTCGTATCCGTTGGTCAACTTTGCCTGGCGCTGTGGCGAGAGGTAGCCGCAGTCGCGGGCGAAGTCTAGCCACACTTGAGTCTCGGTCGCTTCTCCATCAGCGTCGCTCATCTTGCTCACGAACATCTTGGGGTAGCGCTTCTTGCGATAACCCTCCGCAATATTGGCGGCTACACTTCGGGAAGCACGACGAATCTGGTCTGTCAGCGAGTACTTCTCTTCTGATGGAAAGGACTTCGATTCTCGAAAGATTTCCATCGCCAGCTGATAAGCAAGTTGATAAACTTTGAGATCTCTAAAGCCATGTGGGCTTGGCATTCATCCTCCTGCTGCCTCCTGCCTCCTGCCTCCTGCCTCCTGCCTCCTGCTTCCGTTTCAGAACCTCACATGCTCTTCGGGAGCGCCCGCCTTACATTCCACGCAATCCTCGGCCGTGTCATAAAACCTTTCATCGAACTCGACCAGTGACTTAATCGATACCTCGCCGATGTGATCGGGCGCCGAAGTGAAGCGCACGATCGCGCCGCAGCCGATAATCGGCGCGCCCAGGCCGCGCACCAGTTCGACCGTTTCTTCGATGGCGTGGCCGCTGCGGATGATGTCATCGACAATAATGCACGGATTGATGTCGCCCTGGTTCACGTACTGGCGAAACATGCGCTTGCCGTTTTCCTGCTCGGCCCAATAAATCTGTTGCGCGCTCAGCGCGTCACGAACCCCGAAGGCGACCGGAATGCCGCCGGAACTCGGACTAATGATTGAAACTTTCGGGAGTTGGCTGGCAATATCGCGGTCAACGCGGAACTTTCGACTGAGGGCGACGGCCAGCACGCGGGCGGTGTCGTAATAGCGAAACGCCAGCGGCATCTGAAAATAGTGCGCGGTGTGTTTCCCGTTGGGATAAACGAAATGGCCTTCGCGAAACGCCCCCGTGCGTTTCAGAATCTGCATCACCTCTTCAGGCGAGGGAATTAGCTGGACGCTTTGTGCTGCCATAGAGTCTCCCTAATCACGAGTTATGAGTGCTGAGTAATGAGTACTGAGGACATTCGATTGACACAGGCTTGCGCGCTAGTCCTCGGTCCTCATCACTCATCACAAATTAGCGCGCGTAGCATAGCATCATTGCCTGGAGTTTTCACTGAGCGCGTGTTTAATCAAACGACGCTGATCTGTCGAAAGATCATCCGGCAATGCATCTAAATCGAACCACTCGGCGCGCTTGATCTCAAAGCTGCACGGACTAGGCTGGCCGATTGGCGTCGCGCGAAAATACATTTCGACTTGCGGCAGCCGGCGCAACGTGCGAATCAAGACGAGCTCAACGTCGCTCACTTCGAGTCCGATCTCTTCCAGCAATTCACGGCGCAGGGCCGCTTCGGGTTGCTCTCCCTGGCTAAGGAAACCGCCAGGAAGACCCCAGCCGCTGTCGGGTCGAAAGACATGCTCGAGCAGCAGAATGCGACCTTGATCATCAAAGATCAGCGCGCCGGCAGTTACCGTAAACCGCTTTTGGCCCAGGCGCACGGCGCGGCGACGCACGCTTCCCGGGAGGAAACGCCACAAAGCGCCAAAGAAATTCTTGAGCATTCGACGCTTAGCATATCACGGTGAAGTTCGACAAACTTCCGTCCCGCCAAACGTTGACGGGTCTTTGGTTCTGTCGTTAAGATTCCCACTCAAATCATAAGCGCATTTAGTTTTCCCTCTTACGATTAAGGAGTAGAGTCAATCACGATGTCGGCAACCACGCCTGAAGTCGATTCCAAAGTCGCTGCACCGGTTAAAGCACCGGCGGTTCCGAAACGCATCACGAATGCACAGACGGTCTGCAATCAGCGGAACGAAAAAAATAAACTGTGCAACGGACATCTCAAACAACTGCAGACCGCGGGCGAGCCCGCTGAAGTTCATTTGCGCGGAGATGATGTGCTGTTCAAGTGCCAGATCTGCGGCACTTTGTATATGGGACCGCCGCTTGGTCACGTTCGCGATCCGGAAAAGCAAAATCGTTTCGTGGAAGCCGAACTGTCTGCTTTGCTGCAAGCGGCCGGCGGAACCCTGCCGGTGATCAAGAAAAACGAAAAAGGTGTTTATGTTTTGGTTGAAGCCCCCGCCGAGCATGGACACGCACCTGCGCCTGCGGCAAAACCGGCGAGCGTAGCGACTCCGCCGGCGGTAGCTGCCAAACCAAAACCGTCTGCTGCCCAGGCAGCAACCGTTGCCGACAAAGCGATGGCCCCACCGCCCGGGCCGAAAGCGCCCGCGCAACCGAATCGAGAATTGAATCGGAGATCGACTTACGCCGGTGTTGTCGATACCGGACCAGTTCCAGGTGAAACTCGCGAGCAAAAGATCGAGCGTTTGAAAAAAGTTGTCGCCGGCGCGAAGCAGCGCGCCGACGAGGGGGGCGCTGCCGCACTTGCGCCCGGCACTGCTCCGGTAACTGTCGTAGATTCTTCCGCCGCAGCAGATACGCACCGATCCGCGGCGGAAGCGCAAGCGTCAACTGGGGCGGCTTCGGCGGCTCCGCTCAGTAAGCCGGCGGCGAGTGCTGCCCCAGTGGCGGGTGCGGAGACTCCGGCTGAACTCGCGCCAGATTCAGTCGCGCCAAAAGTGTCGCCGTCGCCCACAACTTCGCACAATGGTGAAGCTGATCGAACGTTGATGAGAAGATCCACTTATGCGGGAGAGGTTGATACTGGTCCAGTTCCCGGTGAAACTCACGCGCAGAAAATCGAACGCTTAACAAAACTGGCCGCGGCCGCCAAACAACGCGCGGACGAGGGTGGTAGTTAAGATTGAACCTTCCTAATTCGAAACTTTCCCTCGTTTCCCAACCACGAAGTGGTTATATCTTGCAGCCCAACGTTGCCGAAGGCTACGTTGGGTTATGTGGTGAATGAAGTCGATCAACCGCCACGCGGTTGCGTCAATCCCAAACGTAACGTTCATCCCATTCAACACAATGTTTCCGGAAGAGCGCGCGTAGCTCATCTTGAAAGTTCATCTGTCGATGGTGCTCACGCTGGTTGGCGATGTACTTCTTCACCTGCTCAAGGTTCGATGCGCTTACGGAAAAGTCTGCATAGCCACCTTGCCATTCAAAATCTCGAAGCAGGTGCTGCTCCTTTAACCACAAGTTGGATACGCGTTTCAATTCTTTTACCCATTCCACTTGCGTGATTGTCCGTCCCAAGCGGGCCAAGAGATGCACATGATCTTCGACGCCACCAGTAACCATTGGCGCGCAACCAAGTTGTTTTGAGATTCCTCCGAGATACGAATGCAACGAATTGCGTACCCTTTCATCGCGAAGGAATGGGCGACGTTCTTTCGTGGAAAAAACGAGATGAATGTAAACGGCGGAGAGTGATTGAGGCATGGGAACTAACCTTTTTGTGAAGGCCAGTCTACATGATCTTGGCAATCACAGTTACGGCAATTTTCTTGCAATCAGGGTTGCATCTGCACAATCTGCATTTGTTTCGCAACCCTGATAGGGTTGCGTTGGTTTATCCATCCCGATTCCCCAACGTAGCCTTCGGCAACGTTGGGCTGGAGGTCATAACCGCTTCGCGGTTGATTTTGATTTCTTCCATCACGACTGATAGGGCACTAAGTAGATAGAGGTCTCATTTACCAGCATCTGGGAATCTCCCGTTTTCGCCGGGAACTACTTCAAACTTCGTTCACAACCAACCCTTCGCGCGAAACGTTCCAATCAAGAATCTCAGCGCCTGGTTCCGCGGCCAACGCGCGTTCGACCTCCTGTTTTCGTCCTTCGGTACAAAGCAATGCGATGCAACCGCCGCCGCCGGCCCCGCAAACCTTCGCAGCTTCGGCGCCGTTTGCTAAAGCCTTCTCAACCAAACGATCCATATGTGGTGTGGTGATCGTCGGCGCCAGCCGTTTACGATTCGGATAAGCCGCGCGCATTGTTTCCGCGACCGCATTCCAATCATTTCCGAGCAAAGCCTCGCGCATTCGCACTGCCGAATCGCGGATATTTTCAAACAGCTCAAAAAGTTCAGCGTCGCCGTCAATGTGTCGTTTGAAAATTTCCCAGTTGTTGATTCCCGACAGCCGCGGCTCGCCCGTGTAGCAAATTACGAATCGGCGCGCCAGCTCGGCTTCGTCAATTCCCAGGCGTTCGCGCTCAATACCATCGGGGCGAAGATGCAGACACGAAACTGAACCATAGAAGGCGGGATAGTAATCCTGGAAACCGGCCGGCACCTTGATAACGCGAGTTTCGATGTTGGCGGCAATCGTGATGAACTTGCGCGGCTCGTAACGATTTCCAACCAGCCGATTCAGGCCGCCAATCAGCGCGATTGCCAGAGCCGACGAGCCGGAGATGCCGGCGCCGGCCGGGGCCTCGCTGTGCGCGACGAGATGAAATCCTTTTCGCGGTCTGAAGAAATGAACCATTTTTGAAACCAATTCGAGTTTATCGTCACTTGCCAGTTCATCAAGGCGATCGGCCGTCGTTTCCAGGTGCACGCCGCGGTCGCGTGATTCGAGAATGATCCGATTATCGTTGCGGGTTTCGATACGGACGCGCGCCCGCAGGGAAAGCGCAAAGTTCACGGTGGTCGCGCCGGGATGAAAAAGATAGATGGGCCAGATGTCAATCGTGCCGCCGGCCAGATCGACTCGTGTTGGAGCGGATGACTCGATGATCACAGGATCGTTTCCAATTCTTGAAGCCCCGGATTCCGTGGAACGTTCTTTCAATTCATTCAAGAGTCTTTGTCGTCGCCCGAAGGCGATTTCAAATGAATCTTTTCCTGAATTTCGTGACTCAGGCCTTTAATTCCTTCGATCGCGGTGTGTTCAATCTCCTGAAGACGTTCGGACACGCCTTCCTCGACTTTTTTGGAAACCCAGAACCGTTCGATGAGATAAAACCCTACGACACCAAACACCACAATCATGAGCAGGACCTTGCCCAGATGACGAAAGTCACCAATCAATCCCATCACCGCGCTGCTGAAGAAATAGCCGGCGCCGCTCAGAATCAAAACCCAAAGAAAACAACTCGCGAACGCCAGCAACAGAAACCGCAAGTAGCGCATCCGGCTCACGCCATGAAAGATGCACGTGGCCCAACGCAAGCCGTAAATGTACTTGGAAAGAAAAATCGACACGGAACCAAAACGCTGCGTCAACTTTTCGATGCGTGGTTTCGCCGCGCGATAAAAACGAAATCCGCGCACTGTTTTGCCAAACCCACGGCCGGCTCCGTAGGCCGCGTGGTCGCTGGCAACACCGCCGAGTGTTCCAAACAAAAGCACCCACAGAAAGCTATGATCACCGAAGAAGGCGCTGTGCGCCAAAACCCCCGCCAACAATAGCGTGATGTCTCCTTCAATCATCACCAGGAAAAAGACGGCATACAAGCCGTATTGTCCGATGAGTTGAGAGAGAAACTGCAGAGTGTTCATGTCAGTAAATAGTCAGCAGTGAGCAGTCAGCAGTTAAAAGCAAAGGGCACATGTGCCAGCTCGTGCATCTGAACTGCTCAGTGCTCACCGCTAACTGCCTACCGATTAGACTCCTGTTCTTGATGTGGAGGTTTGACGACCAGCACCGGACATAACGCATGTCGCACCACTGCTTCGGCGGTCGAGCCGAAAAACAGACGACCGAGGCCGGCGCGGCCGTGCGAAGAGATGACAATGAGATCAACTTTGCGTTCATTCGCGACGCGAACAATTTCCGCGGCAGCATCTCCGTGAACGATCACTTCCTCGATTTCCAGGCCCGCGAGTTCATCCACACCAGCAAGCCTTGGCAACTCCTTTTCCGCTGAGTCTTCAAGTTGCTCGCTGATGTCGGCAAGCGGCACTGGCTCAGTCAGGCCGGTGTAGCCGACAGAGGGCACGATTGGTTCGATAACATGAATACAAATGATGGAAGCGCCGCTCGCTCGCGCGATTGCGGCGGCGTACGGAAGAGCGTAATTCGCGCAACTGCTAAAGTCGGTTGGGAGCAGGATCCTGCGCACCTGCAGGGTTGCGTCCGCGCTTCGATGATCTTCCGGGCCTTTCAATTCGCGGCCATTTTACACGCACAAGGCGAAGTTTGACAGCCCCTTGACCCTTTATTACAATCGCCGCGATTCCCTGCCATAAGTCTTAGGAAATCATTCTCGGAAAGCTTTCAGCGCATGCCAAACCAGGATCAAGCGGAAAACTACTTTGCCGGTATCGACGTTTGCGGAACAGACATGCGTGGCGTCGTAATCTCTGCCGGCGGAGAAGTTTTTGAGCGGCGCGAGTTGGCGCGTACGTCCGACGATCTCGTGAGCGAAATTGCGAATTTTGTTGCGAAATTGCGCGAGCTCAAACCAATCAAATCAGTCGGACTGGGAATTCCCGGTTTGGTGAATCGTGAAACTGACCGCGTCTTGATTTCAACCGGGCTGCCTTCAGCGACGCATGGCGATCTTCACTCTGAGTTGATCAAGGCTACAGGACTGCGTTTCGAATTGGAGAATGACGCGAACTCAGCCGCTTATGGCGAGTACGCCGCCGGAGCAGGCCGCGGCGCAAGCGATCTTTTTTACATTGGCATTGGTGATTGGATAGGCGGCGCAATTATTCTCGGCGGCAAACTATGGATCGGCGCTTCTGGTTGCGCGGGCGAGGTGGGCCACATCACCATCGACACTGACGGCATTGAATGTGTGTGCGGCAACACCGGATGTCTGGAGACCGTGGCCGCGGCGCCTAACATCGTGCGTCGTGCGCGCGAGCGGCTCGATCGCGATTCGACGTCTTCGCTTTCGCGGCTTTCGATTGCCGGAGATGGCTTCACTGCCGGAGACGTGGTCCGTGAAGCGAACAACGGTGATGATTTCGCCGCCATGATGATCGAACGTACTGGAAAACAGATCGGCACGGCGGTCGCGAGTGTGATTAATCTGCTCAGCATCGAGCGTATCGTGCTGGGTGGTGGGGTGATGGATGCCGGAGATCTAATCCTCAAGCCGATTATCGAGGAAGCTGGTCGGCGCTCTTTTCAACCCTGCTTTGAAGCTACCAGGATCGTCGCCGCAGAACTTGGCGCCGACGGTGTGGCGATTGGCGCGGCGCTGCTTGCGCGCGATGCGTCTTGATTCAAGCCCAACGTATAGCCTTAGCAAACTCCACGCAAAAATAGAGCGCAGGAACTTATCAAGAGTTGACCTGCGCTCTCATTTTGAAAAAAGACTGCGCTTGAGCTAGGTGACCGCTCGAGCGCGGCCATTTAAGCTTGCGGCGCCGGAGCCGGTTCGCCACTGCCATTTGGCGGTGGATCGCCCGGCGCAGGCGCCGGTTGGTCAGTTCCATTTGGCGGTGGATCACCCTTGGCAAAGATACCAATGTTGATCTGGGGATCGTCGTAAGAATTAATTGACTCTAAAGTCATCGATTTTTCCTCCTTAGTGAGTGGTTGAGGTTGTAGTCTCGGCAGAAACAGCCACACCGGACTCTTGTACCAATGCGTGAATGTCGGGGCGTGCGAGATAGCGAGTGAAATTATCGGGCCCCCAAGTTTGCTGGAGCTGAGAAAGTAAATCACTCGCCAGCTTGAGTTGCTGTCGCGCGCTCGTTTCGTCATGCAGCGCGCGGCTGGCTTGTCCTGCAATTGCCCAGGCACGCCATTCTGATTCCTTTTGGCCTGTAGATGCAAGCCGCTGTTGCGCTTGAATCGCGGTGGCCAGCGCGCCGCGGGCATTTCCATTCGCAAGCTGGACAATCGCGAGAGCCAGCGTAGCTCGCGAAATCAGCGCCACATCGCCGGCTTTGGTGGCCGCCAAGACTGCGTTGTTGCACAATCGTTCACCTTCGGCGCGCGCTCCCTGGAGAGCATTCGTCAACCCCAAAGTAAAGTTTGCCTCGATCGGGATCTCGGCATAAGGCTTGGAACCTCCTTTTAGCGCCAGTTGGCTTCTGCTCCGGGCCTCGGCAAAATCGCGTTGGCTAAGCGCCATCTCAGCTTTGATTAGATCGATCTCAGTAAGGACGGGGTCGTACCTGCCTTCGGGCCTGTCTGCCAACTCCGCCGCCTGACGCAACGCCTCAGTCGCGTCAGAGTACTGCCCCAATCGCCAGAGCGCATTACCGCGGTTCATTGAGCTGTAAGCCAGATTGAGTCGATCTCCCATCTGCTGAAAGTCTGTAAAGGCTTTCTCGTATTGGACGATGGCTTCGGGATAATTTTCGCGCTGAAAGAACGTGGCCCCGATTTCTCCATACGAAAAAGCGACTTGTCTTTGGTCGTCAGCTTGCCGGGCCAGGTCTAATCTTTGTTCGAGGGTCTGGAGCGCGCCATCGAAATCTCCTTTGCTCCGCTTTGCCCGGGCCACCGTAATCATCGCGAATATTACTTGCGCGCGATAACCGCCGGACTGAAAGAAATTCAAAGCTTGCTGCGCAAACTGCAGGCTGTCATCTGTTTTCAACTGATAGAATCGCAGCATGCCAAGATTCGCTATGCTGAGCGCTTCAAGATAAGGCGATTTGTTTCGCTGGGCCACTCCTAATGCGAGATTGAAATTCTTATCGGCCAGATCATAATCGCCCTTGGGTACAAACGTATTGCCGAGATAAATCAAACTCCGCACCATCGGAGTTTCAAGCCCATGTTGTTCAGCAAAATCAATTGCCTGTTGCTGATACTTTTCAGCTTGCGCGGTATCACCCTCGGCATAAGAAACGCGACCTAACTCGATTAAGGCATTTATCTTTGGCAGTTCACTGTTGTTGGCAGCTGCAAGATCAGCCGCCTGCTGCAAGAGAGTCTTCGCCTCCGCAAACTTGCTCAGATCGCGCATCAGACTCCCGCGTCTGAGCAAGAGTTCCGTGCGACCCTCGATGTTGCCCTGGGCCTGAAACAGCGCGTCCGCTTTTTCATAAGCCGAGCTCGCACTCTTCACGTCCTGCTTGCGCTGATAAAGAATCCCCAGGCGCAGCAAAGCGCTGCCATAATTAGGATCGCGCTTCGTTGCTTCCAAACAACTCTTGAGCGCTTCGTCCGTCTGATCGTTTCTTTCGTACGCGCGCGCCAGATCGAGATAGGCAGAAGGCGACGAGTCCTGCGACACAATCCGTTTATACAATTCAATCGCGCGCGGGAAATCCGGAGTCGCAACCGCGCTAACAGCGTCAAAGTAGAGTGCGTCGCGGGGTAAAAGACTCGCCCGATCCACAACCAATCGGTTTGCCACCAGCAACTCTGAGCGCGCGCGATCCGCATAATCAAGTTCGACCCAGCTCTCGGCCAATCGCGCGTGTGCCAGCGCGTATCGGTTATCCGCCTTGATTGCTTCCTGGAATGCCTTGCTGGCCTGATAGTACGCGCCGTTGCGCAGCGCGTCGGTTCCTTTTTCGTACCAATCTTTAGCGACAGCGGAAGGTTTGTATGGCGACCGAGGCCAAAAGCGTACTCCAAACAAGATGATCCCAACCGCGATGATCAACGCGACCGCAAAGACTCCGAAGGAGAGTCTCGGACGCCTGAAGGTTTCATTCAGTGTCGTAAGGAAGGCGCTGGGCTGCGTTGAAAGCGCCGCTCCAGATGCTCTGGTCGTTCCTTCGTCTCCGGCCGGAAGTGAATCAACGATCGCCTTAAGATCAGAAGCAAATTCCCCGGCCGTCTGATAGCGAGCATCAACTTTCTTGGCCAAAGCTTTCATGATAATGCGATCCAACTCGCGCGGAACTCGTGAATTGATCGATGAAGGCGGCGGCGGATCTACATGCAGCACGTTTGCGCCGATCTCGATGATGCTCGATCCCGAAAAAGCCGAACGGCCGGCGACACATTCGTAGAGCATCGATCCCAACGCAAACAGATCGCTGCGACCGTCAACCTTGCCCCCGGTCGCCTGTTCGGGTGAAAGATAAAGCGGCGTGCCTACGACAACTTCACTGCGGGTGCGGGTAGCGAATAAAGTTTTCGCGTTTTGGTCGGCAGCGTAGAATTGCTCTTCGTACAATTGTTTTGCCAGGCCAAAGTCCAAAACCTTGACCTGACCGCGCTCGGTAATGACGATGTTTGCCGGTTTGATGTCGCGGTGAATGATTCCATGCGAGTGAGCTTCTCCGAGTGCTGCGGCGATTGCTTCAGCAATTTCGACCGACCGTCTGAGATTAAGCGCGCTTTTCGCCAATAGATCGCCGAGCGTTTTCCCCAAGACGAGTTCCATCACGATGTAGGGTTCGCCGTCATGCGTTTCACCGTAATCAAAGATGGTCGCAATATTCGGATGGTTCAGCAGCGAAACCGATCGAGCTTCGCGCAGGAAACGCGCGCGATAATGCTGGTCGGAAGTGATGGTTAGGAACTTGATCGCTACCCGACGTCCCAGGTGCGTATCGACTGCCGCATAGACCACGCCCATGCCGCCCTCACCGAGCTTCTCGAGAATGCGATAATGAGAAACTGTCTGACCAATCATTGCTATTCAAGACTGGAAACGAAAATGGGCCGGTGGGAACGGGGTGACTGCCGCGGACCAATGAACAAGAATTCCTGAATTCAACTCGCCGAGATTGTGCGCCAAAGCGGGCGACAATTCAAGATCATGCTTCCAAAAACCCCTGGCTCGATGGGCCTTCGTATCTTGCGGGCAGAAACACACTTACTCCGGAATGCAAATTCTTTTATCTGTTTCTCAATCAAGCTTCGCCGCGCGTACTCTTGCTTCCTGTTCCTTTCGAAACTCAGCTAATTTTTTCCTCAGTGCGGGCCGGCTGTTGGCCAGAATCGCGACTGCGAATAACGCCGCGTTGGTCGCGCCGGCTTTTCCAATCGCGAGGGTGCCTACGGGAATTCCGGCGGGCATCTGCACTGTCGACAGCAACGAATCGAGACCGCTCAACGCGTCGCTCTTCATCGGCACCCCAAGCACCGGGACCACCGTGTGCGCGGCCAGCACGCCGGCGAGATGCGCGGCTCCTCCGGCGGCGGCAATGATCACTTCAATCCCGCGCGATTCCGCAGTCGAAGCAAACCTGGAAGCCAGGGTTGGCGTTCGATGCGCGGAGATCACCTGACACTCATGGGCAATATCAAACTGGTCCAGCGTCTCTGATGTCGCCCGCATTGTCTCCCAGTCAGACTTGCTCCCCATGATGACCGCAACAAGGGATGAAGGATGAGGGATGAGGGATGAAGGTTCATTCTCTTTAGACCCTCTATTCCTGGCGTGTTGTACCCTTCGGTCCGCTGACTTTTTCTTATTCATCCTTCATCCCTCATCCTTCATCCTTGCTCTATGCGCCCTGATCCAGTGAATATCCGCGCTCGCCGTCAAAGTCGCACAAGTTCTCAGTCTTAACAAAATCAAAACCCGCACTCACGACGCGACTGAGCAAACCGATTATTTGATCGTGAGTGACCTTCGCTTTGTCGGTCGACGATAAATAACGACAGCGCCAGTGATCGGAACAGAAAGTCTCCGGGCTGCCTCCCGGCCAGACCTTTACACCCCGGTTGCTGATCAACTCGAGCTTTAGATCATCCCCGCTGATCCTGCTCAGAGACGTGCCGAGATCGTCTGCTGATCCTTTTTGCCAATCGAGAAAAACATCGACGCCAACCAGGTCCTTCTTAGACTGGGCGCTCTCTGCTCGCTTAGCTCCGCCGACAGACCCTTGAGCCCCCCCGTGTTTGTAGCTCGCGGCTTTGAGGGTGTTTGGTTTCTGCCCAACCCGTTCGGCAACTGCTTCTGCAAACTCTTTCGTTCCGACCTTTTGTTTACTGGTCGCCTCATCATAAATATCGTACGTGTGAATTCCGTCTTCGATCGTGCGCAACCAGGCATTGTGAACTTTTTCCGCGCCTTCGGTTTGCCCAATGTGCACCAGCATCAGCACGGCGCCAAGAAGGAGCCCTGAAGGATTTGCCAGGTTTTGTCCCGCGCGGCGCGGCGCTGACCCGTGGATCGCCTCGAACATCGCGATATTCTCGCCGATGTTTGCAGAACCGGCGAGACCAACAGAGCCGGCGATCTGGGCCGCCACGTCAGACAAAATATCGCCATAAAGATTCGGCATCACGATGACGTCAAAAGCGTTAGGGGTGTCAGCCAGTTTTGCAGCACCGATGTCCACGATCCAATGTTCGTTCTCGATGTCGGAGTAGTCCGCCGCGATTTCATTAAAGACTCTATGAAACAAACCGTCGGTCAGTTTCATGATGTTGTCTTTGGTAAAGCAGGTCACCTTTTTCCGCTTGTGACGCCGCGCGTATTCGAAAGCGTAACGTACGATCTTCTCAGAGCCCGGACGCGAGATCAGTTTCAGACATTGGACCACCTGATCGGTTTGTCTGTATTCAATGCCCGCATAAAGATCTTCCTCGTTTTCTCGGACGATGACAACGTCCATGTTCGGATGCTTTGTCTCGACAAACGGATGATAGGAAACACAAGGCCGAACGTTAGCGTAAAGTCCGAGCATCTTGCGCACCGTTACATTTAGACTCTTGAAACCTCCGCCCTGTGGCGTGGTGATCGGGGCCTTGAGAAAAACCTTTGTGCGTCGTAGCGAATCCCAGGACTTCGGTTCGATGCCTGAGGTGAATCCCTCGAGAAAAACTTTCTCGCCGATATCGATCGTCTCAATATCCAGCGCCGCGCCCGCTGCCTTCAGAATATGCAGCGTCGCGTTCATTATTTCCGGGCCAATGCCATCGCCATAGGCGACTGTTATAGGTGTGGTTTGCATCTCGAAGCTGCCTCTTTCCGGGCTCCATTTTCGATTTGAGAACGCACGAATATATGCCAAAACGAAAAAGCGAGCAAAGTAAGTGTTAGAGGCTCGCGCATTAGCAAAGGTTAGTGTCGTTTGTGGCGCTACGGGGAAGGCGCGAATTGTTCGCAGGGATTGAAATCGATTATCTAAGTAGCTGGCCGTCGACGGACGATCTTTTCGTCAAGCAGTCGAAAGGGTTGTTAGCGAGTATCGATGAGTTGCCATCGCGTCGAACTTTTTCGCGCGGATGCCGTCCGGGGGCGCGGGCAGTGAACTTCCGGTTTAGGAAATCAGTTTCCGCACGACGCTTTTCCAGCCGATATTCATTTGGTCGTAACGCGCCCGGCCCGCTTCACCCATCCGTTTCGCTTCGGCCGCGTTCGCCCAAAGCTCGTCCATTGCCCTCGCAATTGATACGGGATTCGGCTCGACGATCAGTCCCGTCTCTTCGTGCTGCACAAACTCCAGCGGCCCGCCTGAGTCGCTGCAGGTGATTACCGGTTTCGCTGCGAGCATCGCTTCCAGAGTCACATATCCATAGTCTTCATCGATTGGCGGAAAGATGACTCCACGCGCAGAGGCATACAACCGCCGCTTTTCTTCTTCCGAAACCTCGCCCAGCCACTCGACTCGATCCTGAACGCGCTGCTTTCGCGCCAGGGATTTCAGCTCAGTCGCGAACGCCGGATTGTCAGCCGCGCCCGCGAAGCGCACTTTTACTTTTTCTTTCGTATGCGCGAGCGCTGCCACCACCAGCGCCTGTCGTTTAGGATGGCACAGGCGGCTGGGAAAGAAAAAATAGTCTTCCGCGGCCTGCGAATAAAACTCGCCGGCGTTTGGCGGCGGATGGTAGAGCGGCGTCGCGTCAAGCCCGCAGAATTCTTTCAATCGCTTTGCGACATTCGCCGAATTCGCAAAAACTTTTCGTGCTTCCGGAATCAGTTTTCGATCGGCTTCGCGAATGGCGTCGCGCACCTCGTCGCCATTGGGCGAATAAATCAAATCACCAAGCGGATGGTCCCAAAGTTCGTAAGCCGTGCGAAATTGATGCAGTATCCATAGGACCTTATTTTGATGTGGAATCAGGTAAGCGGGAAACTTAAGTCCGATCAGAAGATCGACGGGCGTTCCTGCGACTTCCGACAGATCGAGCAGACGACAGGCCAACATGTGATCGAGAATCTTTTCCGGCGGATACCACTTGAAGGGCACGGCGACAATCTCGGCTTCGTGCCCTTCGGCGATCAACGCATCGCGCAGACCTTCGGCGTGTGCTTCGGCGCCGCCGCGAATAAATGGGACTTGAGTCGTAGCGATCAGAATTCTCAATCCGTCACGGCCTCCACCCAATTACCGCATAATCCATTGGTCCATAAAAGTATTGATTGAAGCGGCGCACGAGTTCGTTATCGCCGGCGACGGGATTTTCGTCGGAAGGATTAAGGTTGAGAACTTCCACGTCAGTGAATCCGCGTGACTCAAGCAGGAATTTCGCAATTGGACTTGGCAAGGGATTGCGATGAGTTGGATCGAAATAGAAATTGCATGTCCCAACCAAAACATTTTGGGGATTTGGAGTCTCGAAAATAACCAATCCACCGGGCCTCAGAACACGCACCGTTTCATCGAGAAACCTGACCAGCGTTTCGATCGGTAAGTGCTCGATGATGTGAAAGCCGGTAATCACTCTCAAAGAAGCATCAGGCAGGCTTCGCAGATGAACTATCAGATCCGCCTCGGCGACTTCGAGATTGTTCTGGCGACACTGCTGTACGAGGACGCGGTTCGAATCGACCCCGCCCGCGCTTACTCCTTCGTCGCGCAAGAGCTCCAGCCATTCCCCGCGGCCGCAGCCGACGTCGAGAATGGGCATCTGTTCGCCGCTGGCGCGCACTCGCGCAATCCAGGGAAGGTAAACGCGCAGACGCTCCTTGATCTCGGCGCGGCTGCCGCGAAACTGATCCTCCAATGAAAGATAGAAGGCATCGAGCGCGTGGTCGGCCTCTGCGATGATGGCGGCAGGTTGCGCCCTGTCGATTGGACCAGACGTCAGGCGGCCGGTTTCGTCAATCAGTCGAGTAACACGCTCGCCTTGCACTGCAAGTTCGGCACGGGCCTCCTGTTGCTTGCGAGACAACTCTTGCATCTCGATCTTCAATTCTTTGGCAAGCGTATCCGCCCGGGTTCGGCTCTGATCGCTCAACGCGGCGAAACGAGAAGCCTCTTCGTTGAGGCGCCCCAGTAAAGTTTGAAACGCTTCCTCGCGA
>Ga0070716_100000005_pt1 | contig 273485 bp, 210 predicted proteins | sample LARL112metaG_FD_71395 | JGI IMG/M metagenome (GOLD analysis project Ga0070716, IMG submission 71395) | Corn, switchgrass and miscanthus rhizosphere microbial communities from Kellogg Biological Station, Michigan, USA - LAR L11-2 metaG | ecosystem: Host-associated > Plants > Roots >... | reverse complement strand
CTCCCGGACCAACCGCGTCGAACTTAGCCACACTCATCGCGCCGTAGATGTTGCCATTGCCGCCACCGTCACGATTGACCGAACCGGCGCCAAGAACAAGGACCAAGCCGTCAAAGTTTGGGTTTCCGTTCATCGTAAGATTTCCCGTCACGATCAATAATCCGGCGCCGCCGTCCAAAGAGCAATCACCATCCACGAAAGTAAACGCCGGCGCCGCGTCGCTGCCGGAATATCCACTGAAGGAAGAGAAGTAGCGACCGAGGTAGATAGCGTTGGCTTTCTGGTCAGCCAGGAAGGCCCGCGCCGAATCGGCCGATTGCAGCCAGGGCGGCAGAGCGGAGTTGCCAAACGTCTGGGTCTGTGGATTAGCGACAGTGGCTCCTTTGGTGATCGCGGTCTGTTCGTTCGTTTCATTTCCGCCGCAAGTTGCGCCAAAGGCCGGCAAGGTGCCCGTGGAAGGGACGGCATGATCAAGACCCGAGTAATTCTTGGCATTGCTATCGCCGATGGAGAAGTTGAGCGCACTACAGTCGTCGGCGCCGCGCATCATAATGGTTGCCGGAGCATTGTAGTTAAAGCTTGAGCTGTTGACGATTACTTCCAGGTTTTTTATCGAGCCTTTCGGCCCGTAACCGGTCACGTGAAGCAGCAAGCGATACGGAGGGCCGGTTGCTTCTGGAATGTTGTCGGGGTCGCGGATGTCGACACTAAAGGCCAGGCCCGTTTGCGGCGTGTAGGTCGGGGTCAGGGTAACGCGATTCGGGTTGCTTCCCGTGTAGTCGTAGTTCAACCATCCGGAAAGACGGTAGCCAGGCGCAGTGTCAGACGGCAAATTAGAGGTTGAAGATTTTACCGCATTGCGAAAATTAATTTGCGTGCCCGCCGGCATTGCGGCGTTCGGCGAGATGTTGCCGCGCAGCACATTCAAACAACGTTGCACGCCCGCTTCCGCGCTGTAATAGGCCTGCATCTCTGCGGTCGAGTCAATTGCAGTTCTGGCAGACATGCCCGTCACTAAAATCAGGACGCCGCACATCGTCAGCAGCAGGGTCGAAAGCATCAGAACAGTCAATAACGCTGCGCCACGCTGGTCATGGATTCCATTCGTCTGCGCCTTGTTTTTCGCTTCGGCGTTCATAAGCCAGCAGCCCTCCGATCAATAAATGGGGAGATTTGAATTGCGTAGTGCAACATCCGAGACGAGCAGCACATTGATGGCCGGCTGGTAACCGGAAACGCCGGGATTTCCAACTGCATCCTGTCTGACGCACACGGCGATCACCACATACTTCGCGGCGTCCGGAGCTACCTCGGCGAGTGACGCATTGGATATGTCGCAGCCTCTGTTGGCGCCGGTAACCGCAGTAGTGTTGTAAGTAACCTTCTGCGAAAAGTAGTGAATGTGAAGACTGTCAATCCGGTTCGCTAAAACGGTTGAGCTGCCTCCGGCAACTGTATAGGCGTCGTATCGAGCCAGCAAAGTTGTTTGTTCGGCCGGGTAGACAAAGTACTTGACGTCTTCGCCGGCGTCTTCACCTACCACGCCGATGCCGTTTTTCGCCTGCGTACTGACCGCTGTGCCGTCCGCGTTTAGTAACTTGAACTTATTTAAGTTGGACCGAATTCTGATCGTACTGTTGCCGTTGGCATCGGTGATCGAATCACCGGGGACTATTCCGTTATCAGTTAAATTGAAACCAGCCTCGGCAATCTCGCGAGACATGATATTCAACGCTCGCTGCACGTCGGCCAGCGTGTCGCTGGTGTCATTCGCGCGGCTGCGCGCGTGCAAGGCCTCGGCCAGAAGCGTACTGGAAACCCCCATGATCGTGACCGTAATCGCCATCGCGATTATTAATTCAAGCAGGGAAAAGCCGGCTTCAGATCTGCCTTTCGCAGTTTGCATTTTCATGAAACTCGCCTTTCGCTCATCCCTTCGGCTATGACGCGCGGTTCGGGCCCAGCGAGGTTGCAGAGCGCTCAGATACCAACATGACTGCCCCGAAATACGATGAAACACCAGTCGCCCACGTCGCAGTGTCACTCTGAGGAATGACCTTAACCGCGATGGTCTTTGCTGTCGCCTGGCCGTTGACAACATTAGAATCCGTGATTGTGGTAGTGACTGAATACTGGCGACCCGCACGTACCACAGTGGACGTAACGGGCGATGGCGTCGCGGCGAGGCTCGAATCGGTAAAAGCGACGTTGCGAAGTTGCTCGATTCGCTGTTGGGCCACCGCCATCGCCAATTCGCGATCGCCGGCGCTTACGTTGAATTTGGCGGCATAGACAAAGGTTGACGCCACCCCCAGGCCGACAATCGCCATCAGCACCAGGGCGATCGCCGTTTCCAGGAGCGTGAATCCGCCTTCGTCGTTTCGCCTTGCTTCGCGCGGCATCTCGACTTTCTTCATTGCCTGTTTGGTTTGTCTCTTAAAAGTGAACATCCTGTTCATCCTATTGGACTGTAACGTTGACCATTTGCGAGCCGCATGATGACGAGAACGTCACGCTACCAGCTTGTTTCTTGACTGCGATGGTGAACGTGGCTGAGCTGGCGCCACTGACGGTCTGCGACGAGGGCGTCACTTGTATCTGGCCGCCGTTGCTTGAGGCCGCATTGATCGTCCCGCTGCCGCTAAAGTTGATCAGGTGTACGCTGACGGTGCCCGAGCCATTCTGGACAATCGTGATCGAGCTTGGAGTTGCCAAGATCGAGCATGCCACAGGCGTTGGCGAAGGCGCCGGTGTTGGTGAAGGCGCTGGTGTCGGCGAGGGCGCTGGTGTTGGCGACGGCGCTGGCGTTGGCGAAGGTGCTGGTGTCGGCGAAGGCGCCGGTGTCGGCGAAGGCGCTGGTGTCGGCGAAGGCGAGGGTGTCGGCGACGCTGTGGGTGAGGGCGAAGGTGATATCGATGGAATCGGACTGGGAATGGGATCTGGTATCAGACCAACGGGGACAGGCGTAACAGTCACACTTGGAAGCCAGCCGTCTTCAAACCTCTCTGAGTCGATCGTGACATCTCCCGAACCGGTAACAGTGACGCTGACCGAAGAACCGGGTAATTCAGTCTCATTCGCGAATCTTACGGTGGTCTCGTTCTGAGTTCTTCCGCGCCAATCGAAATCGATTATTTGCGGAATCCTATTTATGTTGAGTGTGACGCCTGTTTCCGTCGTAAAGTTTCTGGTGGTGGCGATGCCGGAGCCGTCAAAGTCCATTATTACCGCATAGGTTGTATCGTTAATCTGTTGGACTGTCGACTGGGCATGACGACGCACGGCGTCGCCGCGCGCCCGCTCGACATACGAGGCAAACTGACGCGCTGAGTTCATCCGGCGGATGTGCGCTCGCGCTTTGGTAATTCCGACGAAGGCAACGCTAACCACAATCGCCATCACGGCAATGGTGATCAGCAATTGGATCGTGCTAAAACCCAGTTCTCTATTTTGCGATTCCGCTTTCATCCCTTTGCTATCGATGTCTATCTTCTCCCTGCGCCGGAAGGTGGATTACAGAACAACCCTCGCCGGTCGGAAGAGCAACGAGCGTGCCTCTGCCTCCCACAATGAAATTCACTTGAATTGCCCGTATTTCCGTATCGATGGTCCAACGCTTCGTTACCTTCAGTTACATTGGACGGAAGGCAACTTCATGATTGGAACCCACGGGTTAGCTTCGCCTTAGGCTTAAGTTCTATGTAAATATTCGCCGTCGAAAGCAGGACTGGCCGTCAGGATGAGGTGAGAGATCTCAGCTTCGAATCTATATTTCATAAAAAGCTGTCCTCGCGCTGATTTTTTGTGACAGTAAAAATCAGCTTGCGATTTTCGAATTCGACGTAAGTTGACGATCGGGCTTGAATGGGACTTTCAGTTCCCTTTGGTCGGAGAGATTAAATAAGACTCGGTCTCGCGCGAAGCACAAGAGTCCACGCCAAATGTCGCTTCGAGCCGGGTCAATCATTCAGCCTCAGGCGCCAGCAACACCAACGCCCGCTGCCACGAAGTCTTAACGGGATAACCGTAGATAAGAACGATAACAGCGACCCCAGCCGCTCGCAGCATATCGAACCAGTCGCCGGTTCGAATTGTGATCACAAAACCCAGCAGCGCAATCGCCCCGCCCAGGAAGGCAATTTGAATAGTCGTGTCCTGAAGAGTCTTCAGCAAAGCGGATGGACCCTTGACTGCCGCAATGTCTTTTAGCCGCATCGCAGCAAACCTGGTTCTGCGCAGCACGACGGCGCCGAGACCCAAAACGAGGATGACAATGCGCAAGGGCCAAATCACACTCGGATCGCCTGGGCGATAAACAAATCGGGAACCCCAAAACGCCGCCGCGACTAATCCGAAAGTCAGAATCAGGAAAGCAATAGCTACGATTGACGCCCTTCGCTGGCGCCGCGTTAATTCGTTTTGAAGTTCCAAGGAGAGGTTCAAATCAGATTGAGTAATAATTCGCGGCAGCTTCGGCCAAGTTTCTCACGGAGCTTTGGGCGTAGGTGACGGCTTTGCCTCCGGCTTTTTCTCCGGCACGGCAGTTATGTTCGTCGGGGTCGACGGCACCGCAGGATTGATTCGATCAGGCTGCGGTCCATTTGGTGTTGACTGGATCGTGATGCCGACCTTCTTCTTTTCGGTTGTGGTTTCAGGTTCCGGATTCTGATTGACCGGGTTGCGAGCAGGCGGAGTGCGCTGAATAACCGGCTGCACGTTGGCGGGCAACTCTCCGCCATTTGCGATCGCGACGTCGATCAAATCTTGTCCTTCGCCATGTCTGGTGATCAGAATGCCGTCGTGATCGACGTTCACGTTCGCACTACCGCTAACCTGCTGCATCAAATTCTGCATGAACGTGGGCTTCTCGCATTGCGGCAGATTCTTCTTAATTGGATCGGGCTCAGGGATCGCCGCGCCGATAATGTTCAGCTGCTCTTTAGCCTTCTCGACGTAGTCGCTGTTCGGATAATCGCGCACGAGTCGCTGAAAGTATTTGGCAGCTTCGTCCGGTTCTTCTTCCTGTTGATAAGTGAATCCCAGCTCGAAGAGAACTCTGTCGCTGTTACAAAAACTGGGATACTTCTGATCGATTTCCAACAAGCGAGACTGCGCTCCCTTAAGCCCTCCCTTTTTGTATTTGTAGCGAGACAGATAGAAATCGGCCACTCCCAGATCGTGGTTAGCCAGATTATCCTGAACTTCGCGCAACCGAGATTCGACGGTTGGGCGCAACTTTGTCTGGGGAAACTGCTGCAACAGGACCTTCAATCGTTGTTCGGCTTTGCGCGCATGCGGAATCTCACGATCCGGCAGGCCCATCTGCCTCATCTCTGATTCCGCGACTTTCAACATGGCAGCATCCGCCAGGGGATCAGTCGGGAAAAATGTCAGCCAGTCCTGATAAGCCTGCCCGGCCTGGACCAGCGAACTCGTTCCGCCTTCAAGATAAAACGAGTCGGCGATTGCGAGTTTCGCAAGCGACAAGTAGGGCGAGTCGGGATACGTCGTGATGATCGTATTGAAAAGCAGGCGGCCGGTTTCGTGGTTCCCTTTGCGCACTTCTTTGGCCGCCTCTTCAAACAAAACTCGATCGCGTCCCGGGCCGGTGGTGCTGACCAGATCCTTATATTGACTGTCACCGCCGCCGCCATGAAATGGAATCATTCTTCCAATCAAACTCCTCTTTTTCTTGTCCGGCTTCGGCGTGTAAGGCTTGTAACTCGTGCTTTCACCTTTTCGAGAACTGGCGGTTTCCTGAAGTGCATTTTGCACGCGCGTGTTCAATTCAGCCACAGACGTTTCCAGAGAATCGATCCTTGAGGTGTCATACTTTTCCGACTTGTCGTTCTTGGCTATCAGATCGTCGACCTCGCCACGAACTGAAATGACTTCTTTGTCCAGTCCCCGCAGACGCTCTCTCGGATCATCGGGGTTAGCCTTCTTGTCGGCGCTATCCTGGGCATTCATTCCGGCGAGTGCGCTTTCCAACGAGCGCCGCATCGACTCAAGTTTCGAGCGCATCACGTTCAAGCGCTGCGAATTTGATAGTTCGCTCTGCGCCGGCTTTTGAGTGCCCTGCGCGAAAGCGATCGCGGTGGCCGACAAAACGATCAGCGCGCAAATCAACATTGATTCAATTAGCGTCAAAGCGCCGCGCCGGCGAGTGGCTGAACTGCCTGAACTTTCGCTGGCGCAAAACCGGGACCTTGAGTGAAAAAGCATTTAGTACCTCCGAAACTCTAAGCCAAACTTCTCGATTTTAGACTGACTGAGCGCTACCCGCCAATCGTCGATTCTCAGATCCGCAATCCGCAATTCCTTAAACCCATTGCACGGTCGCTTCCTGCAACTCGCGCACGGCCGCCTCGGGGTCGTCAGAACCGAATACCGCCGTTCCGGACACGACAATTTCAGCGCCCGCGGTTGCCACTTCATTTATATTCTTAAGATCGATTCCACCGTCGATCTCTATGCGAGTCTTGAGCCCGCGCTCGGCGATCATTGTGCGAAGCCGCCGCACCTTGTCGAGTGAAGCCGGAATGAATTCCTGGCCTCCGAAACCTGGGTTGACTGACATCAGCAGGATGTAATCTGCGAATTTCAACACATCATCCAACGCTGATAAAGATGTCGCCGGATTGATGGCCACGCCTGCCTGGGCGCCCGCAGTTTTAATTCCCGCAATGGTTCGATGCAAGTGGGGATCAGCCTCGACGTGGATCGAAACCATACTGGCCCCGGCCTTTACGAACTGTTCCGCGTAACGTCCCGGTTCGACAATCATCAGATGCGCATCGATGGGCAATCGGGTTGCACGCGAAATTGCCCTTACCACCGGTAAACCAACGGTAAGGTTCGGAACAAACCGCCCATCCATAACGTCGACGTGAAGCAGCGTCGCGCCGCCGCGCTCGACGGCATTAATTTGCTCGGCCAGCCGCGTGAAGTCCGCCGACAGTATTGATGGAGCGATTTCTACCATGAGTCTATTGGTCAAGCGGTCAAGGTGTCGGTGACACTGATGCCCGTCGTCGATTAGCGTTCGAGTTGCGATTCACGTTGGCCGGAGATCGATTCGAGTTCGCGTTTCGATTATTTACAATGCTCGTGGGGCTGATATTCTCATTTCCAGTGGTGGCGCGATTAGCGTTCGCGTTGCCGTTGCGATTCCGGTTACCCTTCGCATTCTGGTTATTATCGTTCGCGTTCTTGTTGGTATTCCGGTTTCGCCGCGGCTTGTTATCGTTCGCGTTCGATGTCGAAGCACGTTCGTTTGCGTTTCCATTTTCCGACGCTTCGGACCGAATCTCCGTCGAAGTCGGCGCCGGCTCGCCCTCCTTCGCCGGCCGGCTGATATCTACCGCGACCGTCTGGCCCACTTTAACTTCTTCGCCGGCGCTGGGAATCTGAATGATAACTGTATTCGGCTTGGCGTCGCTAACCGGCCGCGTCGCCCGCACGCGAAAATTCAAATGAGCGGCAACGATGGCGTTTTCGGCCGCTGCCCGATCTTTGCCAACGATGTCCGGGACTTTGGTTTGCGAGCTGTGCAGCGAAAGAATGATCGCGCCAAACAGACCAAACGAAAATGCGACGGCGATCAGGATAACTATCGCAATTCTTTTTAGCGCCAGGAGCGCGCGATTGATGAATGGCACGAGGGTTAGTCTTTCTCTGTGGCGCGCGGCAAACCGACCTGCAAAATCAAGCGCGAAGTCTAGCATCCGAAGATGAGTGGTCGCAAGCAATACACCTTAACGCTCGCGCTTAAAAGGCCCGCGCGGTCAGCGCCACTGCCGTTCCAGCAACAGGTTCGTCGGTTGTTGTGAGTCTAAATTAGGAATTCACTGTGGGGAGGTCATTTCTTCAGTGACGTGTCGTGCAAATTCTTTGGCTAAGGCTCTCTTCTCGGAAATGCGTGTGCTTGAGTCTTTAGTTTTTGTGATGTAGGGATCTGAATGCGTGTCTGTGGCAGTACTCAAATAGACTGTGATTCTTCCTTTAATAAAGGTAAGCTCAGCCCGATCGATACCGAACCAATATCCTTCTTCAGCCACATCGTTAAGTTCTTCCACGGCTCTCACGTCTCTGGCAAATCTTTGAATCGCCTCTCGCGCTTCGCTATGTGATGGATATGCAACCATTGACATCCGGATCGCGTTATCACCAAACTTCCATTGATCAATTATTATATTCTCAGAAGATGTAATCGGTTCGATTCGCTCAAGTTTCCAATCCGGATGGTTTCGTTCAGTTGAGTGTTCAATTCTTTCGGCTAACCTTTGTAACTCTGGAGAAGGAGGTTGTTGGCCATGAACTGCGGCCACCATTGAAAAGCAAATTGATAAAAGAAGAAACGTCAGCTTTGCTATCTTCATCGGTTCCAACCCTTTATCTCTTGCTGCCCTTTGCTTGAGCTTTCGAGTCCACTTCAAACGAAATGGCGGGCGATTCTATCCAGTTTCCGCCCAGGACAAAACGTCGCCGCACCGTAAGTTGATAATGACCTTGCTTCAGAGAGTCGTACCAATCAGATAGATTGACGTACTCAGTCAGGGTTTCGCCGGGTTCCAGGGATGCGGCTCGCGATGAAAGTCCAACAGGATCATTTTCTTTGGTTCCAAGCAATTCAACTATCTTCTTGCGGTATGTAACTTCATCACCGTCACGAAGCAGTTTCGGACGTTGCTCTTGATAATAGTCAGCGGTGGAAAACCCAACTCTTTGCAGCGAGTTGTTGGTTATTAACAGACGAAAGAAAACTCTGTCGCCTTCTTTGTAATGCTCTTCTAGCTTGGCTCGATCCTCCCCTAACTCAAGCAGTCTCGGCTCTAACTCCAACTTCGCAAAATCTGCCTTTTGCAATCGCTCGTATTTTTGCCGGGCCTCTTCCGGCAGCTTAGAGATCCAGGTTTCAAGATCGAATGCTTGGCCTTTATCCTTCTGTTGTCCAGCAGCTATTGAGGCTGTGGCCGCGAAGATCAGCAGCAGCGACACAAGGGGTACTTTCATTTCAAGATTCCTCAAAGAGAATATCCTTGCTAATTATGCTCCACTGCTGGCTCAAGTGCACAAGATCTTACGGCCCGACAGCGGGGTAATCTGTGTTGCTGGCGAAACGAAAGTTCTTATGGCTGTCCGAAAGTGGTTAAGATAGTGTCGATGCGTTCAGTTGAATAGCGCCAGGCATCGGGTAGTTTATCTTTGTACTTTGAGCGCGGGTAGTAGGTCGGGTTGTCCTCATCGAGTGCCGTGTGTCCTCGCGCAAGGTATTGTTGATTCATATGAGCGGCGATTTCCGGCGGCGTCGCCACGTATGCGCGCGGGGCTTCTCCTGGGGATACTCCGATGAAGCCCACGAACATGAAAACAGCATCAAGTGGTTGGGCGGCTAGCCAGTCTCTGATGGCGTCGTGATAGGTGTTTTCCTTGGTCTTATAGCCGACTGCTAACATCCATCCACCGTCTTGACTTCCTTTTACCGAGATTCGCATAGTTCGCTCACCTTTGAGTGCCACTAGATCGTAGTGTTGCTGATGAGCACCGTACTGTACGAACACGTCATAGCCTGACTGAGCCAGCAAACAAGTAGAGTACGACTCGGCGGCAATTTCGCATTGGCGTGAAGTCATTGCATGTTTTATCTTCGGCATGGTCGTGATTTAAGTCGTGTTGACTCACTTCTCGCGCTCAAAGGCCTTGATGAAAAATCCGTCCGTACCTTCCCGATGCGGCCAGGTGCGGACGGCGCCCGTTTCAGTTTGCATCTCGGGCGGCGTATCGAGAATCGCAGTGTCAAAATCCAGGTGATCGGTAAGAAATCTCTCGACCACGCGTTCGTTTTCCTCGAGTTCGACCGAACACGTCGAGTAAAGCAAATGCCCGCCCGGACGCACAACCGCCGCGGCGTTTGCAAGAATCAGAGTTTGCTTGCGTGACAACTCTTCGATGTCGGCAAACGTAAGGCGCCAGCGAATCTCAGGATTGCGGCGCAGTGTGCCGGTACCAGAGCACGGAGGATCGACCAGGACGCGATCGAAAGACTCGCCGGCAAAAGGCAGCGGGCGAGTGGCGTCGTAAACTGCCAGCTGAATGTCGGCGATGCCTTGCCGCGCGGCTAATGCTTTCAGAGTTTGCACCCGATGCTCGTAAAAATCTCCCGCGAGAATTGTGGCCTCGGGCGCGAGCATTGCGATGTGCGTCGTCTTACTTCCGGGCGCGGCGCAAACGTCCAGCACGCGTTCGTTCGCTTGAGCGCCCAGCAGGTGCGCGACGAGTTGCGAAGCTTCGTCCTGCAAATATATCAGTCCGCCGAGCGCGAGTTCGCGGACCTTGTTCGCCGCGCCCACGACGCGCCATGAGTTCGGCACGATTCTGGAAAGAGTCAGGAGAGCGCCGTTTGCTTCGAGCTGTTTGATAATCAGCTCCGGGCCGTCTTCAATCGAAAGCGTCTTCGCCGTAAGTCGAAACGCAACCGGCGCGGGTTCATTATTGGCGTGCGCCAGTGCGACAGCTTCGGTGAATCCGAAGGCATTGGCCCAGCGCTGGATCAACCACTTCGGATGCGAGGTCTCGATCGCTGTTTTTTCGTCCGCGTCAGCTACGCCTATTGCGGGCTCATAATCGGGTTCGCGGGTCGCGCGACGAAGCACCGCGTTTACCAATCCAGTGGCCGAATGAATCCGCGCAGCTTCGACCAGATTGACTGATTCGTTCACCGCCGCCGATGCGGGAATGCGAGAGAGAAAACGAAGTTGATAGATACCGAGCCGAAGCGCGAGCTTGACGGCCAGATCCAAGCTCTTTAGATCGCGGTTCGCAAAATATTCGATCGCACGGTCGAGCCACAACTGACGGCGCAGCACGCCGAGAACTAATTCGTGGCAAAGCGCGCGATCTTCGGCGCGCATTTCTTCATCGATGGCCGCGAGAAGAACGGACGAGTAAGCCCCTTCCTCGTCAACTCGACGCAGAATTTCAAATGCCGCGCGGCGCGCGGATGAGACTGCCACGGTTTTGTTATTCTCGGGTTTCAATAGTCCTTGAAGCGCGGTTCCCGATCCCTTTCCGATTCACTTCAGGAACGGATTCCAACTCACGAGGCGGCAAAATTTCTAAGGCGCTTCAGGAAGTTTCTTAAGCGACTTGGTGATCAGTTTGTTCAGCGCTTTGGGGTCTTTAAGGATCTTACTGACCGTCACTGGTTTAGTGAACGCCAACACTTCACCGGAGTGAGCGTCGACGATGCCGATCGTGATGATGACCAATGGAAGATCGAAGCTGAAGGGATTCAATAAGGAAAAAGCCGTTTTGCCTTTCGTAAAGACCCTTCCCTGACCACGAATGAAAACGAGTGCGTCCGCGCTCTTATCGACGTTCAAAAGCATGACGTCGTCTCCCAAAGTGAATCGTCCCTTCTTCACATCCTTTGATTTATTTATGAGTTTAGGCAGCAGAGCGTCGTAACGCTTCTGGATGTCGGCCAAAGTATATTTACGAGTGTCGTCCGTAGCGTCTGACTTGGAATCGAACGGAGCTTTTGGCACAGCGATTTTCTTCTGCTGTAAAGATTGAACCACCGCATCAAAGACTGAATTGCTCATCTGCTCTGATTCGGCGACCATCATTTGCGACCCTTTGGCGCTTTCTTTTGTAATCTCCACTTTCGCGGGAAGAATCACTGCGTTATGGATGGTGATTTGTTTATCGGTAATTTTGGGGTGCAGAAACTGGGCTTCCGTGGAGGTCGAAGCAAAGACGAAGAAAAGGAACAAAGCAAGCCGAGGTAAAGTCTTCATTTGCATAAATCTCCCGATGTGCTAATTGCACGAAGTGTTTGATCAGGAACCCTTCAGAGCTTGAAGGCGGCGGCGGATTCGTTCACTATCAATTGCCTTTGGCGCAAGTTCGAGATACTTGCTGTATTCGCTTACCGCTTCTTCCTTTCGCTCAATTTTTTCATAGAGCATTCCTAATCCACGGTGGGCCATAGAATTAAAACGGTCCAAATCCAAAGCCCGCAAATAATAATCCTCGGCCTTTTGCTGATTCGCTTTCCACGCCATTTGACCGGCGGCGGTTTTCATCAGCGCGGCCTCTTGTTCTTCCAGGGTGTGCTTGTTCCGATCCTTAGCTGACTTTTTCTTTGCTCCGGTACTCAACTCTTTTCCGCCAAGCTGAGAAGCGCGGGGACCGAGCGCTCGATAGGATTCCGCCAGGTAGAAAACGTTTTCAGACGACTCCTTAAAGTCGACCAGCTTTTGGCTGACAAAGATTGCAGTGCGAAACCGTCCGCTGTTGATTGCGAGTTCGACGTCATGTCGATCAAGTTTTTCAGTTTGCGTCAGATATTCGGCCCTCGCTTTCTTCAAATCATCGTCAGACATTTGCTTCGCCGTGGTGCCGATGCTCCTGCTGATATAGTCGATCCGTTCCTGCAGTCTTGGATGGTCGCTGTAGAAAGAATCCAATTGCTCTCCTTCAATGTCTTTCTGCAGGAGTTTGAATGCGTTGGCCATCTCGCCAGGCGCGTAGCCCGCATTCGTCAGATTCTTTAGTCCTTCGACATCCGCCTCTTTCTCCAGCTCTCGGCTGTAACCGAATACACTAAGGACCAGCATGAACGGCGAGACACTTGCGATTAAGTCAATCGCTGCGCCCGCGGCCCCGCCGACGGGATTCCAGGCTGATATCGTGTTTAGTATGTTGATAGTGAGAACTTTTTTCCTCAGGCTGCGATTTTGCAAGTAGGTATGGCGCTTTGATACGTGTGTGACCTCGTGGCCCAGGACGGACGCCAATTGCCCTTCGTTCTCCAACAACGCCAGCAGGCCGGCGTTTACATAGATAGACCCATTGGGCAGAGCGAAAGCATTCGGCACTGGATCTCTCAGGACGCGAAATCTCCAATTAACATTCTCGATCTGCTTGTCAGCCACCACCGATTGTCCAATCCGTTCCAGATAAGCATCAAGAGCCGTTTCGTGATAAACAAGACCTTCCTTTTCAAATCGTTGGTCTAAGAGATTGATTTGTTTCAGCAGGTCCAGATCAACTTTGCCGAACTTGAAACCATCGCTTGTTTGCGCCGCACCTTCAGCAGGCGCAGGCGAAGCCTGTTGCCCGAGCCCGGCGATGGGTAGGGACGTGAATAAGAGACAGAGCGTGAGGAGGTAAACCAGGTAAATCCGCCGGCATTTCATGATGCCACCTTAAAGCTTATGGATGAGATTTAGGAACTTCCGCGACCCGGATTGGACTCGGAGAGTATAAGCATTTGCGATCGAAATACCAAGCCATTCATAAGTTCAGCGCCGCAAAAAAATTACTTCATAAGCGCGGGTCCCACGTTACGATCAGCGGTTGGGTATAGCTCTTGCCGTTAACCGTTAGCCTCACGGTGTAATTGCCCGGTAAAGCCGTGCCCGCGCTGCGTCCGAAAAATCCGCCGCCCCCGCCGCCACCTCCTCCGGCTGCGCGGGCGGGAGGCGTCGGGCGCAGATCCCAAATCCATCGATGCATGCCGGCCTCCGTCGAAAGCGATTTCGGAGCAGGAATCCAATACATGGGAATGCTAAGACTATTGGGATCAATCGGGGTTGGACGATCTTCGCTGGAGTAACGCCGGAAGAGTTCGCCCGCAGGGTCGAGGATCTCGAGCGTTACCGGCCCACTAACCGCGCTCTTCAGATAGTAATCAATCGCGGCCCCAAAGGGTGGATTTTCGGCGAGCGCCTCGTCACGCGGCTGCGGCGTGCCCTGTTCGCTTCCGGGCGTGTAGTTGATCATGACTGGTGGGCGAAACAGAAAAGCCTCCGACTTCGCCACGTCATCATTGATCTGGCGCAAGGCGGAAATGTTGTCGAGGACCCAAAAACCCCGTCCGTGCGTGGCCACGATCAAATCATCGCCCTGGAGTGCGAGGTCGCGCATCGATGACGCGGGAAGATTCAATTGCAACGATTGCCAGTTATCTCCATCATCAAACGAAACAAATACGCCACGCTCAGTGCCTGCGAACAGGAGCCCGCGACGATGCGGATCCTCTTTTATTGTCTGCACGTAAATGCCGGCAGGTAAACCGTTGATGATCTTCCGCCAGGACTTGCCGCCGTCCGTGGTGCGATAAATGTATGGCTCGTAATCCTCGAGTTGATGGCGCTCCCAGGCCGCGTAGGCTTCGTTCACATCGAAGTGCGATGCATCGATCATCACAACCTTGCTCCACGAAGTCATCGCCGAGGGCGTCACGTTCTGCCAGGTCTTGCCATCGTCATTCGTTAGCTGAATGTAGCCATCGTCCGTGCCGATCCAGATCATGGCGGAGCGCAGCGGCGACGGCGCAATCGTGTAAATTACCCCGCGCCGTTTTTCCGGCGGGGCATCCGCGGCCGCGGTTTCATTGAGATTCGGTGGCACTCCCGGATCTTCGCGCGTTAGGTCCTGACTGATCTGTGTCCAGCTCTCGCCGCCGTTTGCTGTCTTGTAAAGAAATTGATTGGCAAAGTAGAGGGCGTGCGGATCGGCGTGCGAGAAAACGAGCGGCTGGGTCCAGTCGTGCCTGAACATCTTTGGATCGCTGCCGCGCTCAGGCGAGACATTCTTGGTCGTGCCGGTGGTGACGTCGCAACGAGAGACGTTGTCGCCGAAAAGAATATTCGGATTAAGCGGATCGGGCGCGGTATAACCGCTCTCGCCGCCGGCGCAGATGCCGCTCCAATCGTGCATGGAAATTTCCGAATGGCTGCTGCGCGAAGGCACCCCGATGGCACCGCTGTCCTGCTGGGCGCCGCTGACCCAATAGGGAAAGCGATAGTCGGCGGCGACGTGATAAAGCTGAGCGGTCGATTGGTTGTACCACGAACTCCAGGTCAAGGCGCCGTCTTCGGTGACGACGGCCCCCTGATCGCTGCCGACGATCATGCGTTTCGGATCGTCCGGATTGATCCAAAGCTGATGATAATCATCGCCACCGGGCGCGCCTTTGATTGCCGTCCATGTCTTCCCGGCGTCAGTTGATTTGTAGACCGATGTGTTTGAGACGTAAACGCTATCAGGGTTCCTGGGATCAGTAACGATCTTGCAGAAATACCAGCCGCGTCCCCAGGTGCGATTATCTTCGGAGTTTTTGATCCAGGTCGCTCCTGCATCATTCGAAACGTACAAGCCGCCGGCCTTGGCGTCGACGATCGCATAGATGCGTTTAGGATTCGTGGGTGCGATGGCAATGCCGATGCGTCCCAGGCCTTCGGCCGGAAGACCGTTCGTCAACTGTGTCCAGGTCGTTCCGCCGTCCGTTGACTTGAAAATTCCTCCGCCCGGCCCATTTGCCGGCGCGTAAATGAACCAGGGTGGACGGCGCACCGCCCATAACGCGGCATAAACAATTTTTGAATTAGTCGGATCGAAGGCCAGATCGATTGCACCGACGTCGTCATTCCTGAACAAGACTTTTTCCCAGGTCGCGCCGCCATCGCGCGAGCGATACACGCCGCGATCAGCGCTTGGCCCATACGCATGGCCCAGGGCCGCGACGAACACGATGTTTGGATTCTTCGGATCGACGATAACGCGCCCAATCTGGCGCGTGTTTTCGAGGCCGATGTGCTTCCAGGTTCTTCCGCCGTCAGTCGATTTGTAAACGCCGTCTCCGTATTGAATCGAGTCGCGCATGTCGGCTTCGCCGGTGCCGACATAAATGACGTCGGGATTCGAGGGCGCAACGCCGATCGCCCCGATCGATGCGACCGATTGCGAGTCAAAAACGGGTGTCCATGTCCGTCCGGAATTATTCGACCTCCAAACTCCCCCGCCAACCGACCCGTAGTAGAAGGTGCTTGGCTGTCCCGGCACACCGGTCACCGCATTCACGCGTCCGCCACGAAACGGCCCAATCAAACGCCAGCGCAGACCGGAAAACAAACTGTCATTGTAACGGTTCTGTGCTGTAGCAATTGGTGGTGCCTGGACAAGATAGAGCACGCTGCTCAAAAATGCGCAGGCGATCGCAAGAGCACGTGAGTTACGCGCGATATCCGATCGATTCTGAGACATAGAAGACTCTCCTGATAACCGTTGCTCGATTTGCTCGCCTATGCTGCCACGCCCCGGGCTGATTTCCAAATTGTTTTCGCGTCAGAAGCCCGGTACAGAACCGCCAGTAGTAGCGAGCGGTTCGGTACCACGTTCTCACCAATTGATTGATACTAAATCTCGGAAGCTGGGCGGTAATCGAAGTTTATTATCCAGTACAACCCAAGACGAATTTTGCAGCCTTGAGCGATATGAGTGTGCCCAAAAAAATTCTGATTATCGAAGATGACGATATCGTGCGCGAGTTGATGGGTGTGGCCCTCTTGAAGCGCGGATATGAAGTGACTGTTGCCGAAGATGGCGTCGAGGGTTACGACATCGCCGTTTTTCTAAAGCCCGATCTAATCGTCACAGACATTCGGATGCCCGCCGCTGATGGCCTTCACTTAATGCGCCGCGTCCGCGACACGCCATCGTTGGAAGACGTCCCGATTTTGGTTACGACAGCCTTCGGCACGGGTACCGCAACCTTCTCGTTGCAACATGGGGCCGACGCCTACGAGCCGAAGCCGATCGATTTGCAGAGTTTTCTCGCCACCGTGGAGCGTTTGCTGGCCAGCCGCGATACGTTGCGCGCGGCCTAGGTTGAATCAGGTCGCATATCTTATTCCCTTCCGCAAGCTGCTTCCTCAGACTACAATAAGACACCGCGAAGACACCGCGCACAGCAGACTTAGCCGGAAATTTCTTGTCACAAAACATCCGCGTGCGGTGTTAGCTTGACGAGTAGGATTATGAGCGAACGAGTGAGTGCCTTGACGCCCGCCATGAGCAAAGAGATCGAGACCGCCGCGGCGCCACTCGGTTTCGACGAAGCATTCACGCTGCATCATCGCGCGGTTTTTCGCACCGCACGCGCCGTCGTGCGCGACCCGGCGCTGGCCGAAGACGTGACGCAGGAAGTCTTCCTGCGGCTGTATCGCTATCGCGATTCGACGCCGGGCAACGATCTCCTGCGCGCGTGGCTCTTGCGCGTAACTTTGAATGTTGCACGCAATACCATTCGAGGCCAGAGCCGTTCGGCCGCGCGCGAAGAGGCTTACGTGCACGACAATACGAAGCAGGAAGGACTTGCGCAGGCCACTGAATACGAGCGGCGCGTGCAGATCGAAGAAGCGCGGCGCGCGCTGGATAAGATTAAAGAGCCGATGCGAAGCTGTTTGTTATTGCGGCATCAGGGTCTTTCGTATCGCGAAATCGCCGAGACGCTGACGCTGAACGAGACGAACATCGGCAGCCTGATCGCGCGGGGCCGAAAAGAATTTGCCAGAGTTTACGGCAAGATTGGAGCAAGACAATGAGAGAGTGTTTAGAAGAGGGAAGGCTGCAAAGCTTTTTTGACGGCGAACTTCCTTCGAGCACGATGGAAGCGGCAGCGCGGCACATCGCATCGTGCGCAACCTGCGCCCGCGCCGCGCGAGAGGTCGAACAACAGAACGCCGCATTGCGTACGGCGCTGGAGCCGGAAATGTCCGTGACGGTTCCTACTGAAAAATTGAGCGCGCTGATTGCCGCCGCGATTGCTGACTTGAATTCTCACGCGCCGGTCGCGAAAACTCGGGCCGGATGGCTTCAACCTTTTGCGGACCTCTTTCAATTCACACCTCAGCGCGCAGCAGTGTTCGCGAGCGTCCTTGCGGTCGTCATTCTCGGGTCGATTCTGGCAGCGGTTGAGTTAAGGAAAGAACCTGGCCGGATCGCTCCGTTAAAATCATCGGTTCCGGCGACTTCGGCGGGAGGGAACGTCGTCGCCACGGCTAGTCCGCTTCCGATTCCAGCGGATCCCGGCGGGACTAAGTCAGGAAGTAAGCCAAGTCAAAAATCAAATCGGTCACGACCCGTGGCCGGGCCGGAAAGAGACCACATTAAGTTGATTCCCGGTGAACAGAGTTATCTCAGAACCATCGTCGTGCTTGATCAGAATTTGAAACAAGACAACCAGCGGTCGATGCCGGCAGCCACCCGCGCTGAGTACGAGCGCAATCTCAAACTGGTTGACTATGCGATCGCCGCGACGCGCAGCAAGGCAAAGCGCAATCCCAACGATCCCGATGCCGCCGAGTTTCTGTTTGCTGCTTATCAGAGCAAGATCGATTTGCTGAATACAGTTTCAGAGGCCAGATTGGCGCAGCATTAGAACTGAAAATGAAGCCAGGAGTCTTCCTCATCATACTGCCCGCTCTGTTCGTGGCGATGCTTTCAACGAGCAATGCGCGCGCAGACAAGCGCAAGAATAATTATCGAGCTCAGCGTGTCGAACAGACAATCAGCGCAATTGAAACTGTGACTGTCGCACTCTGCGTCACCTCCGGAGACATCACCGTGCATGGCGGCGATCGCCAGGAAGTTCGCGCGCGCGCGAAAAACGCCGCGCGTATCCAACTCAGACGCGATGATTTACAGCCCTCGGGCCCCGCTTCATCGATAACCGTTTTGCTCTCCGGCAGTGGAACGAATTTTCGTAACGGCGGACAGGATTGCCAGGTCTTTGGCGACGTTGAGCTCGAAGTGCCGCGCGGCGCCACGGTGCGATTGCGGACGGGCGACGGAAGCGTGCGCGTTACGGGCGCGGCCAACGTCTTTGTCGAGACTCAAAGCGGCGATATTGAAATCACAGAAGTTTCCAAGGTCGTTGAGGCGGGAAGTCTCAGCGGGGCGCTCACGGCAAAAAATTGTTCGGGACGCGCGCAGCTTCATTCCGTCAGCGGCAACATTGAAGCGGCCAACATGAAAGCAGGTGATGGCGATGACTTTATCGCCTCGACCGTAAGCGGAGATATTTCGCTGGAGCGCATCGGTCATCAACAAGTCGCGGCAAAAACTGCGACCGGTCAAATTACTATGCATGGACCTCTATCGCGCGGAGGACGCTATACCTTTGGCACGATTTCCGGCGACGTTACCCTGCGATTACCAGCCGATGCGTCTTTTCAAGTCAACGCAAAAGTCTCGCCGCAGGGCGAGATCGTTACAGACTTTCCACTTGGGATGACGAGCAAACCAAGTCCGAAGCCGGCGCCTGACGTTGCCCCAAAAAAGGCGGGCACAATCACCGGAAGAGATTACGGAACGCGCAAGATTAACGGCGTCCAGGGTTCGGGAGACGCGACGATCTTTTTAGCATCATTCAGCGGGACACTCTATCTGCGAAAAGAATAGCGTGGTCAGTAGTCAGTGGTCAGTGATCAGTGATCAGTGGTCAGTGATCAGTGATCAGTGTCGATCGCTCATTAGTGAACGACTAACAACTAACAACTGACAACCAACCAGCCGTACTTTTCCGCCACAAATAGTCCGGTCCCGGTGTTTATCTCCTGGAAGCGATGTCAAAACGGACCGAGAGTCACAGTTGTTTCCCTCCTGAATTGTGACTCTCGTCCGAACTAATATTGAAAGAGACACTTCTTGGATATGAAAATTGAAATCATAAACCGCAAGCGAAGATTGCTCGGAGTAATCTTCATTGTTCTAGCCACGGCGCTCTCTGGCGCTGTTCCGGTCGCGATCGCCGACACGCCCGAAGAACTGCGCGAAGAGTTTCATCAAACCTATCCGCTGGCTGCCAACGGGCGGGTTAGCCTGCATAACATTAGTGGTGTCGTGCGGATCACGGGCTGGGATCGAAACGAGGTACGAGTAGATGCGGTGAAGCGCGCGGAGCGTCGTGAGCGGCTGGCCGAAGTCGAGATCAAGGTCGAATCGACGGCCGACAGCATACGCATCTGGACAAAATATCCCGACGAGAATTTCAGGACGAGCAGAAACGAAAAGGATCGCTACGATAATCGGGCGAGCGTGGATTACACAGTCTCGGTGCCTCGCGGATCGCGAATAGATTCAGTTGAGTTGGTCAGCGGCTCTCTGGAAATTACGGGCATCGTCGGGGATGTGCGCGCTTCGACAGTCAGCGGCCATCTTAAAGCAAATGGGCTTGCCGGCGAGACCAGACTTTCCACCGTGAGCGCGCCGCTGGAAGCGATCTTCGATCGTCTTACGGACGCAAAGTCCGTCACTTTCAATTCTGTCAGTGGTGGCATCGTCGTGACGCTGCCCTCCGACGCGCAAGCACAATTGAAGGCAAACACTTTGAGCGGGCCGATCGCAAACGATTTTGGTTTAGAGGCACGACGTGGCAGTTACGTCGGTCACGAATTGTACGGACAGCTTGGAAAGGGAGGCGTTTCGATCCGGCTAAACAGTGTCAGTGGTTCGATCACAATTCGTCACGCCGGCGACGGCAAGCCTCTTAGTTCCGCCACGTCATTGCTTTCGAAAAAGGAAACCGAATCACTTGTCGAGAAAGTGAAAGTCCGGCGTCAGTCGAGCGAAGCGTTGATCAAAGCGCAGCGCGAAGCCGCAGAGGCCCGCGTGGAATTGCGCCGCGTTGAGCGCCAGGCAAGTCTCGCCGACCGTGGCCGCACGAAGCGGGCTCTGATCGAAGCACAGCATAACGTGGCCCAAGCGCAAGCCGAGTTGCAGCGCACTCAAAGTCAAGCAAACAGCGAAGCACAGCGCGCGGCGATACAGGCGCTGGCTGACGCGCAACGAAAATTAGTGGAAGCCAGCGCAGATTTAGCGCGAACTCAAACAGAAAAAAATTCCGAAGCTGCGCGAAAACAAACGCAGGCGTTGACTGAGGCGCAGCGCAAGATGACGCAGGCGCAGGCTGATTTGCAACGCCTGCAGCGTGAGCAGTTGACGCACAGACTGAACGACAACGCGCGCGAAGTTGATAAAGCTCGCAATGAGTTGCAACGCATCCAACGCGAAATGAAAGTAAAGGTACAACGCGACCTGCGAGAGAAGATGCGCTTGAAGACCGACGAACAACGTAAGGCAAACGAAGTTTTGCGCGAGAAACTGCGGGAACAACTGAATGCAAGCAAAATCGGCGGACTAAGATTCCGTGATTCCGAGTCAAAGACGTTTACCGTGACCGGCAAGCCGCGCATCAACGTCGGCACGTTTGACGGCCGGATCACCATTCATGCCTGGGACAAAAATGAAGTGGAGTATACCGCGACCAAGCGCGCGTTCGAAGAAAACACCTTGAAAGGAATTTCTTTGAAATCGGAACAGAACGGTTCAGACGTTTCGATTATCGCAAGCCTTGATGATGCCTACGTTCGTCGCGTGGCCGGCATGAAGTCGGTAAATGCCTATGCGAGCATGGAAGTTTACGCGCCGCGCAACGCGAGTATTCACGCCTCGACGAGTGAAGGCGGAATGGAAGTGGATGGAATTGCGGGCGACCTCGATCTGCGCAACAGCGCCGGATCGATCATCGTTAACAATTGCAAAGGCCGCCTGGCCGTAAACGCCGGCAACGGCCGCGTTCAAGTGAACGATTTCGACGGGGAGCTCGATGCCCGCACCGGGATGTCCGGCGGCCTGCGTCTGGGTGGGCACTTCACTCGCTTAACTGCGCAAACAAACAACGAGCCAATTTACCTGGCGCTGTCACCAGACACCAATGCCGTCATTGAAGCGGATGCCGCGTCAGTCATCAACGAAGGTTTACAGACCAGCGAAGAGAGCGGATCGTCTCAGCGCGTGAAGCGCTTTAGAATCGGAAATGGCGGGCCGCTATTTACCTTGCGCGCGGGCGAGAGTCGAATTTACCTGCGTCCGACCGGCCGAGGTCCGATGTAATCGCACGGCTCACCAGCCCCTTGTTAACGATCGGTGAAACTAATACGTCATTAATCAAGTAATAGACCGGCAAGCAGGAAACTTTTTTGCCCCCGTATCGTCTAATGACGGAACTAATCGTTGCTTTCGGTAGTTAATTAAGCAGACTTATCGTTGAGTCGAGTCTGTCTGAAGGAAATAGCAAGCAATCACGTGCTTATTACTTCTTCGAGCTGGGTCCGGTTGTAAATATTCATTTCTAATGAAAAACGCCTGGTTGTTGCTCGCGATCATTAGTCTGAGCGCAGTTGTGTCTCAATCGCAGCCTGCGCCGAAGCCTTCACCCGAAAAGTCCGCGACACCTTCATCCACGACGGCCAAGCCGGCTAGCGGAAGTCCCGGCAAACCCTCAATCACCCTGCCTCCGGAAAAGGCGCAGCCAGTAAAAATGCCGCGCTTTGATAAGCCGCCGGTCATCGACGGCAAGCTCAACGACGAAGTCTGGAAACATGCGGTCGTGCTGAAGGACTTTTATCAGATCCAGCCCGGCGACAACATTGCTCCCTCAAAGCCGACGGAGGTGCTGCTCGGCTACGATCCAAAATTCATCTACATCGCCTTTCACTGCTTTGACGAACCTTCGAAGGTGCGCGCGAACATACCAAAGCGCGACAACATTTTTGACGACGATTACGTCGGGATTCTGTTCGATACCTTCAACGATCACCGGAAAGCCTACGAATTCGATTTCAATCCTCTCGGCGTTCAGGCCGACGGCATCTGGACCGACGGGCAAGGCGAGGATTTCAATCCGGACATCGTGATGGAATCCAAGGGCACGATTACCGATGACGGATGGACGATTGAAATCGCCATTCCTTTCAAGTCGCTTCGTTATGTTGCCGGCAAAGATAAATTGTGGGGCGCGCATTTCTTTCGGCGCATCAAGCGCTTCAACAACGAACTCGACATGTGGATGCCGATCAACCGCGATATCTCCAGTTGGTTGGCCCAGGAAGGTCACCTGTCGGGACTCGAAGGGATTTCGACGGAACGAACTTTGGAATTAATTCCTAGTCTGACGGTGTCAGAGAGTGGAAAACGAAAAGCTACGCTGACGCCGGCGCAGCGCAACGCCGGGATGCTGGATCCGGGCCGCTTCGTTAACGAGCCGATTAAGTTCGATCTCGGTCTTACCGGAAAATACAGCATCACGCCCAACGTCACGCTCGGCTTTGCTTTGAATCCTGATTTCGCGCAGGTGGAAGCGGACCAGTTAGTCGTTCGCGCCAATCAACGCTTTCCAATCTTCTTTGCGGAAAAGAGGCCGTTCTTTCTGGAGGGCATCGACATTTTTCAAACGCAGATTCTCGCGGTCCACACCCGAGCAATTGTCGATCCGGATGTGGCGGTCAAGCTCACCGGCAAGATCAATCGCAACACGTTTGGATTGTTGCTGGCCAGCGATAACGGGCCGGGAAATCTTTCTGAAGAGGATCGAGACTTCATTAGAGAGGATCCGGCTTTTATCTTAGGCAACGCCAATCCGTCTTTGACAGCCATCGCCAGCGTGCGTCAACAGCAGGCGCAACTGGCGCGGCTTCTGGACAAGAACTCTCATGTCGCAGTTTTAAGATTGAAGCGCGACGTGGGCACGAAAGATTCTTTCATCGGATTACTGGCGACGTCGTACAACTTTGTGGACCAATACAATCACCTGGGGGGATTCGACGGCCGTTTGCGGATCAATAAGCAAACGACGTTCAGTTTTCAAGCGCTGGGAACGATGTCGCGGCACGACTTCTTCTTTCCAGATGAAGGCGCTACCTTCAATCGAAAAAAGAACGGCTTCATCTACGCCACCGATTTCAACAAGGATGGCCGCCACTTCGGATATGATTTTTCCACCGTGGGTCGCACGCGCTTTTATCGCTCTGACGTCGGCTTCAATCGCCGCGTGAACACCAATAATTGGAACCTGTTTGTGCGCTATAACTCTGAACCTAAACCGAAAGCGCGGTTGGTTTCATGGCGCGTCTACAACGCTTCTGGAACGAATTTCGATTGGCAGGGCCGGTCGCAAAACTTCAATAACGAATCTCAGATTCAGTTCAATTTTCATCGACAAAGCACCATCGGCATCGGGGTTGACAAAGGGTACGAGCGCGTTTTCGAATTTGAGTTTGGTTCGGCGCGCCGGCTGGGATCGAATTGCGTCGTTACCAACACCTGCACCTTCGCGGGTTTCGATAATGAACGTTCGGCGTCCAACAAAGGCGTTTATGTTTTTGCCGGCTCGACGCCGAACAAGAAAATTAATTTCTTCTCCTTTATGAATTTCGGTTCGGGTGCATTGGATTTTGATTTTGGAGGCGGCCGGCGCTTTCCTCGAGTGAGTCCGCCCGCGATTGCCGCCCGGAATGCCGCCGCCGCGGGCCTGTGCGCTGGATCAACACCTCCTCCGGTCTGCAATGCACCGTTGGATCCGGGCCCCGGAAAATCTTTTCACATTGACGGCAACATCAGTTATCAGCCCTCAACGCCCCTGAACTTCACTCTGAGTTTTACTAAAGAAAGACTCAGACGCTATGACACAAAGCTTTTGGCTTTCGACGAAAACATTGTCTCGTTGAAGGGCACCTACCAATTCACCCGCTTTATTTTTGCGCGCGGCCGGATTGATTTTGATTCAATCGCCTCAGACGTAAAGGGACAATTTCTTTTTGGTTGGACGCCGAATCCCGGGACCGCCTTTTATGTGGGCTACAACGACGATATGAACCGGCGCGGCTTTAATCCTTTCACCGGCCAGCTCGAGCCAGGGCTGCGTCGTAACGAACGAACTTTCTTCATCAAAATGTCCTATCTCTTCCGCCGCAGCTTCAAAGGTTAAGATCCGGAACCAAATTGCCGATTGGCGCGTAAGATCATCGAATCGATTGGCAGCGCCGCCTGAGATAACAGCATCAGAACGGACGTGACGAATCGGTACTGAACTCGCCTTAACCATAGCGCCGTAAATTCACGTTCGACAGCTCCGTCAAATTGATCGAAGTGAAAAAACTACTTTCATTGTTCGGCGCCTGCGCGTGCTTTTCGTCAGCGGTCGCGGCGCAATCGACTCAATCTCCGCCTTCAGCTAAACCCAATCAGACGGCCGCCGCAAAAGTCAGAATCGTAGTTCCACCCGAGAAATCAAAGCCCGTCCGCATTCCGCGTTTCGACAAACCGCCGGTGATCGACGGCAAGCTCGACGATGAAGCCTGGAAACAAGCCGTAGTGCTGAAGGACTTTTATCAAATCAATCCCGGCGATAACATTGCTCCGTCCGGAGCGACGGAAGTCTTCATCGGTTACGATTCCCGGTTCCTCTATTTCGGCTTTCATTGCTACGACGATCCATCAAAAGTTAGAGGCACAGTCGCCAAGCGTGATGAAATCTTCGGCGAAGATAACGTTCGTGTCTTTCTGGATACATTTAACGATCAGCGGCGCGCTTACGTTCTGGGATGGAATCCGCTCGGTATTCAGCAGGACGGAATCATGACTGAAGGCAGCGGCACTGACTACAGCGTTGATATCGTGATGGAGTCAAAGGGTATGTTGACCTCTGATGGTTGGATCGTCGAGGTTGCAATCCCGTTTAAGTCGCTGCGCTATGAAGCAGGCAAGGACAAGCTCTGGGGCTTTCACGTCTGGCGCAACATCGATCGCTTCAACGACGAGATCGATTCCTGGGTCCCGGTCAGCCGCGACATCTCCGGCACTCTGACGCAGGAGGCGCATCTAACCGGACTCGAAGGAATCTCGACCGAGCGAACCCTGGAAGTAATTCCCAGTCTCACTCTTTCGGAGACCGGCAAACGCGTGAACGCTTTTTCGGCGGCGCAACTCACGGCCAATCCCATGCTTCTGGATCCAGGCCGCATGCTCAACGAGCCGATCAAGGCGGACCTGGGTCTTACGATGAAATATGGAATCACGCCGACGGTCACTCTCGACCTGGCGATCAATCCTGACTTTGCCCAGGTCGAAGCCGATCAAACTGTCGTGCTCGCCAATCAGCGCTTTCCGATTTTCTATGAAGAGAAGCGGCCGTTCTTTCTGGAAGGGATCGATATTTTTCAGACGCGGCTCCAGGCCGTCCATACGCGCGCGATCATCGATCCTGACATTGCCGTGAAATTAACCGGTAAGCGCGGGCGCAACACCTTCGGCATCCTCCTGGCCAGCGATAATGCGCCGGGAAATTTCACCGGAGATGAACGAAGGGATCCGGTGAACTTTCGTTTCCTCGACAAGAATGCCTACGTCGCGGTCGTTCGTCTGAAGCACGATGTGGGTAGAGAATCGAGCCTTGGTTTTCTGGGCACCAGTTACAACTTTATCGAGAGACACAATCAACTGGCCGGCCTTGATGGACGTTTCAAACTGAACAAGCAAACGACGTTTAGTTTTCAGGTGCTGGGCACAACTTCGCGTCGCTGTTTTTCGAACCCCGCTGCCGATCTCTATACGCCTTTGTCATCCGCGCCCTGCTTCAACGGCGGCACGACGCGCAACGTCTATCGTACCGGCAATGGTCTCGGTTACAGCTTCAGTTACAGCAAAGACGGTCGCCATTTCTACTACGGCGCTAACGGCAATGGCCGAACCCGAGACTATCGCGCGGACGTCGGCTTCACACGCCGCACCAATTCAAACAATGAAGGATTCTATTTCGGCTACAACTCGGAACAGAAACCCAAAGCCAAATTGATCAATTGGCATTTTAATAATTCATCGAATATCGATTTCAACTGGCAGGGCCGCAGCCAGGGCTTAGGCGAGGAAGTGAACGTTTCTTTTAACTTCCAGCGCAACACATATTTTGGGATGGGCTTCGGCGTGGGATATGAACGATTGTTTGAAGAGGAGTTTGGGGTTAAGCGCACGGCAACACAGTTGGGCGCGTTCGCCGGCGGTCCGGAGCGGTCAACACGCCAAACCAGTCCTTATATATTCGCCGGCACTAAACCGAGCAAGAAATATTCGCTGAATCTTTTCGTTGTGCAAGCGAATGGTTCGTTCGATTTTGATTTCGGCGCGGAGCCGAAATTTTCGCGCGCCAGTCCTTCGGCGATCGCTGCTCGTCAGGCGACGTTGGCCGGCCAATGCAACGCGAATCCTCTGCCGATTGTGTGCCTGGCGTTGCAGGATCCTGGCCCGGGAAAAGAATTCAATTTGAACGTCAACTTTTCCTATCAACCGACCAACGCACTCAGCATGTCACTCGATTACAACAAGGATCGTTTGGTGCGCAACGACACCCATCTGACGGCGTTTGACGACAACATCTATTCGTTTCGTTCGACATATCAATTCACGCGCTTTATTTTCGTGCGCGCGCGCGTCGACTATGACACCTTGTCTTCAGATGCACGCGGGCAATTTCTTTTTGGCTGGACGCCAAATCCAGGCACGGCGCTTTACATCGGATACAACGACGATCTCGTGCGCAACGGATTCAGTCCGTTCACCGGTCAGTTGGAGCCCGGCTTTCGCCGCAACGGCCGCACTTTTTTCATCAAAATGTCTTACCTGTTTCGCAAGAGCTTTGGCGGTTGAGCTGATTTCCTCGATAATCCAGCCACAGAAGCCCAGAGAAAATAGACAGCAGACCACGACCTGATATCTGCTTTTCTTAATTTGCGTTCTCGGTCTCCATGTCTCCGTGCCTCTGTGGCAATTATGAGATCTTAAGGAGCTCAAAAATGGAAAAACCCGCCGAAACAGATTATCCGATTGAAGAAGTTTTGAGGCGACGCTGGAGCCCGCGCGCGTTTTCCACTCGCACGGTTGAGCCGGAAAAATTGCGCAGCCTTTGGGAAGCGGCACGCTGGGCCCCGTCTTCGTTCAACGAACAGCCATGGCACTTCATTGTCGCCGCGAAAGAAAACGGAGCGGATTTCGGAAGGTTGCTGAGTTGTTTGTCCGAAAGAAATCAGCAGTGGGCGCGTAATGCTCCGGTGCTCATGGTGTCCGTGACCGAATTGAACTTCGCCAAAACCGGCAAACCAAATCGTCATGCTTTTCATGACGTCGGACTCGCGATGGGAAACCTGCTCGCGGAAGCGACGGCACTTGGCTTGTTCGTCCACCAGATGGCGGGATTCTCGTCTGAAAAGGTGAAGGACTTGTTCGCGGTGCCCGAAGGCTTCGAACCCGTGGCCGGTATCGCCATCGGCTACGGCGCCGACGCAGATAAGGCGCCTGAAGGTTTTAAAGAACAAGAGTCAGCGCCGCGATCGCGAAAGCCGATCAATACTTTTGTATTTGAAGGAAGTTGGGGGAAAACATCACCGATAGTCTCTGAATGAAATGTTTAGAGGCGGGCTATCGCGCGCCAGACAGGGATTGCGGCCAACAGGAAAGGCGGGCAGTAGCCCGCCTCCAAACAATCGAAAGACTAACTCGTCTTCCGATGCTTCATTGCTTCCACAATGAATGCCTGCACTTCATTGCTGAACGGTTTCGGGATCGACGCGGGCCAGTTGGCCCTGTCTGCGTACATCTTATTCAAGCCCCTCTGGATTTCGGGATCGCCTCCGGTGAATCCCTTCAACAGCTCAGACCAACGCACCGCCAGAGCTTGCGACCTTTCGCTCGCCGGATCTTCGCCGGCGGCGACCGCGGCGTCGACTTCCTTGATCAAAACCGCCCAATCGCGTTGAGCTTGCTCGATCACTTCACGTGGAATCGTCGCGGCCCGTTTTGAGATCTCGGCCTGCGCCTCTTCCGAATAATACTTCTTGCTCCAATTCATGTCGTGTTGCATATTGATCACCTCGATAATTTTTATGAACGTTTCCCATCCGGGTTCGCGGGCCGTGCCGATGACGTACTCCGCGCGCTGAATCGCCTGAATAGCCAGGTCGAGACGCCGGCGCTTTTCCTCGATCGCTTCACGCTGGCGGCGAAGCGCCATCGACAGATCGAATGAATCCCGTTTGAGAATGTCCTTGGTTTCCTTCAGAGAAAAGCCGATGAATTTCAGCGCTAGAATTTGCTCCAGCCGCGCGACGTCGCGCTCGGTGTACAAGCGGTAGCCGGCGTGCGTATACCGGCTCGGCTTCAGCAAGCCCAGCCGGTCATAGTGATGCAGCGTGCGTACGGTGACGCCCGTCAATGCGGCGAACTCACGCGCCTGAAATAACTTTTCACCACTGCCATTCATCGGCAAACCTCTGAATGGAATTGATGCTAAACTCTGACGCTGCGTCAGACTCAAGAAGATTTTTCATAGACCAATAGCGAAAACTCTGAGGTGGATACGAATCAAGCTAAGGCGCAATCGTGTAACCCATTTAGCCACTAAGGCGTATATCATTCTGCATGCTAAACTACGCCCTCGTCCGGCGATTATCAAAGATGCTCTCATCACCTTCGTTACCCGTAACCCGATCCGTTTCCTGGTGCTTCGTTGCTCTTTTGTTAACGAGTGTCGCGGGCTGCAAAAGCGACTATCCGGCGTCGGGCAAGGCGGCCAGTCCTGAGGGCAAATCCGTCCGCCAGGTCAAAACCGCGAAGGTGGTCGAAACTCCCGTCGGTGAAACGGTGACGGTGAACGGTACCCTCGCGGCCTACGACCAGACGACGGCCGGCATCAAGGTGCCGGGACGTCTGCAAACTATCTCGGTGGATCTCGGCAGCGTGGTCCATAAAGGACAAAGCATCGCCCAACTCGAACCACAGGATTACAAACTGCGCGTGCAGCAAGCCGAAGCGGCGCTCGCGCAGGCGCGCGCGCGCCTTGGATTGTCGCCCGACGGCGCCGACGATCGTGTCAGTGCCGACGAAACCGGAACTGTAAGACAAGCGAAGGCGGTCCTGGATGATGCGAAATTGAAACGCGATCGGGCCGCAAAGCTCGTCGCCCAGGGTGTCATTCCGCACGCTGAATACGACACCGTTGATTCAGATTACAAAGTTGCGCTCAGCCGTTACCAGGACGCGGTCGAAGAGATTCGGAATCGCCAGGGCCTGCTGGCGCAGAGACGTTCCGAGTTGGCGCTGGCAAAGCAACAACTCGCCGACACCATTGTGTATGCGCCTTTGGACGGCGTCGTGCTGACCAAAAAGGCGAGCGTGGGCGAGTATCTTGCGGCTGGGGCGCCCGTCGTCGACATTGTTCGTATCAATCCGTTGCGCTTGCGCGTCGAAGTTCCTGAACGCGAATCGCACAACATTCGCAACGGGCAAAGCGTGCGTGTCAGTGTCGAAGGCGATCCGAATTCTTACCTTGGCTACATCAAACGGCTGAGCCCAACTATCGGTGAACAGAATCGCGTGCTGGCGGTCGAAGCCGACGTTGCCAACAACGGCCGCCTGCGTCCCGGTGCATTCGTAAAGGCGGAGATCATTACCAACCAGTCAGCCACGGCAGTGACCGTTCCGGCAAATGCCATTGTCACGTTCGCGGGAATTGAAAAGGTGATTATCGTCGAGAATGGTAAGGCCGTTGAAAAACCGGTGACTACCGGGCGCCGCGGGTCCGACTGGATTGAAATAAAGTCAGGCGTGAACGTCGGTGATACGGTCATTGTTGAGCCGGGAAATTTGCAATCCGGACAGCCCGTTATTGAATTTTAGATTTTGGATTTTCTCTGTGTCCTCTGTGGTTGAAATCTCGGTGATTTAATTCACCACAGAGGACGCAGATGAACACCGAGAGATGCAAAAGCTCGCTGAAATTTGTATTCGCCGTCCGGTCTTCGCCGCGATGATCGTTTTGTCGCTGGTCGTCGTGGGCGCGGCGAGCTATTTCAAGCTGGGCGTCGATCGCTTTCCGTCCGTCGATCTGCCCACCGTGGCGGTGCGCACGAATCTTCCAGGCGCATCACCCGAAGAGATGGAGACGCTGGTCTCGCAACGCATTGAAGAGGTTGTCAACACTGTCGACGGTATCGACAATCTGCGTTCAGTTTCGGTCCAGGGAAATTCAATTGTAATTGCGACCTTTAACCTGAATCGCGACATCGACACCGCGGCCCAGGACGTGCGCGATCGCGTCAGCACGGTTGTGCGCGACTTGCCTCCCGACGCCAAGCCTCCGGTAATTTCGAAATTCAATAACGACAGCACGCCGGTATTAACGATCGCGCTTTCGGGACCGCGCTCCATTCGCGAGCTCAGCGAGTTCGCCGACAAAGTTGTAAAAGTTCAGCTCGAGCGCGCTGGCGGCGTGGGCGAAGTGGCCGTCGTGGGCGGTCTCGATCGAGCGATCAACGTTTGGATTGATGCCGAACGGCTCGCCGCTTACAAAATCCCAATCACGCGGGTGCGCGAGGCGTTGCAACGCCAGAACTCCGACGTGCCCGGCGGCAACGTCGAGGCCGGCCGCCGCGAGTTGGTCCTGCGCACGCTGGGTCGCTATACGAACCCGCGCGACATGGAAGAATTGGTGGTCGCAAACATCAACGGCGCGCCGGTGAAAGTTCGCGACATCGGGCGCGTCGAAGACGGGACCAAAGAGCAGCGCTCAATCGCGAGACTCAACGGCGTGCCGACCGTCACGCTGGAGGTGCGCCGGCAATCGGGCGCGAACACCGTCGAAGTTATTCACAACGTTAAGACCGAGCTGGCCCGGATCACCCAACAACTGCCCGCGGACATCAAGGTCGAGACGATTCGCGATCAGGAGCGATACATCGACGCCGCGCTTCACGAAATCACGCGGCACCTGGTGCTGGGCAGCATCCTCGCGAGTCTGGTGGTGTTGCTTTTCATGCGCTCGTGGCGTTCGACTTTTATTGCCGCCGTGGCGATCCCGTGTTCGGTCATCTCGACGTTTGGCATGATGCGCGCGCTGAACTTCACGCTCAACAGCGTGACTATGCTGGCGCTGGTGTTGATGGTCGGCGTCGTGATCGACGATGCGATCGTGGTGCTGGAAAACATTTTTCGCTTTGTCGAAGAGAAGCGCATCACGCCAATGCGCGCCGCGAAAGAAGCGACCGCGGATATTGGGCTCGCCGTCATGGCCACGACGTTTTCGCTGGTGGTCATCTTCCTGCCCGTCTCGTTCATGTCGTCGATTTCGGGGCGGTTCCTGTTTCAGTTTGGCATCACTGCGGCCGTAGCGGTGATGGTTTCACTGCTGGTTTCATTCACGCTGACGCCGATGATGAGCGCGCGTTTGCTGCGCGCTGAAGATGCCGCCGCGGGACACACGCCGGGCCACGGACATCACGATACCGTTTCATCGGCCGCCTCGCGCCGCGGCTTCTACGCCTTCATCGATCGTTCCTACACGTGGCTGCTGCGGCTGGCGATGCGCCATCGGGTTGCGGTGGCGACGATTGCAATCCTGGTAGCGCTTTCCAGCATCCCGCTTTATCGCGTCGTCAAACAGGAATACATTCCCTCAGACGTAGACGAAGCCGAATTTGATGTCAACGTCAACGCGCCCGAAGGCACCAACATCGACACCATGAACGAAGCGATTCTGGCGGTTGAGAAAGACTTGCTGACAACCCCGGGCGTGCGTTTGATTCTCTCATCATCGGGCGGATCGTTTCTCGGCGCAGTGAATTCAGGCAGCGTCTACGTGCGCATCGCGCCGCACGACGAGCGCGTGTTCTCACTGACAAAGCTCTGGCAGTCGATTAAGGACGGTCATCCGCTGGCGGCATTTCGCGGAAACTACACCCAGCGCGATGTCATGCAAGAGGTTCGCACGCGCATGCAAAAATATGCGCCGCTGCGTTTTAGCGTGCGCAACGCGCCAAGCTTCAACATCGGCGGCGGCAACTTTGACATCGACTTTGTATTTCGCGGGCCGGAGTTGCAGGTGCTCGCCAAATACGCCGACACGATGCGGGAAAAGACGAAAGAAATTGGCGGCATCGTCGATGCCGACACGACATTAAAACTCGATAAGCCCGAGCTGCGCGTGCATATCAACCGCGATCGCGCCGCCGACCTCGGCGTTGACACTTCTGATATTGCCACCGCTCTGCGTTTGATGGTGGGCGGAGACGATCAGGTTTCGCGCTTTCGCGATCCTTCCGTAAACGAAGACTACGATGTCGAGCTGCGTCTTTCAGAACAGGATCGAAAGGACGCGGCCACCATTTCTCGTCTTTACGTGCCGTCGACGCGTGCGGGGCTGGTGCGCGTGGATAATCTTGTCGATATCAAAGAAGAGCTTAGTCCCTCGCGTATCGATCGATTAGATCGGCAGCGACAGGCTTCGATGCGCGCGGGCGTGGCGCCGGGATTTGCGCTCGCCGATCGGCTGGATGCTTTGCGCAAAGCCGCGGCGGCGATGAATCTGCCGGCGGCTTACTCCACGATCGTGGCCGGACGCGGGCGCGAATTGGAAAGAACATTCATCGAATTCCTTTGGGCATTTCTGCTCTCGATCATCTTCATGTACATGATTCTGGCTTCGCAGTTCGAAAGCACGATCCATCCTTTCACAATCCTCCTCAGCCTGCCGCTCTCGGTTCCGTTTGCGTTGCTTTCATTGTGGCTGTTGAGCGACACACTGAATCTTTATTCCGCGCTGGGCATTCTCGTGTTGTTTGGTGTGGTAAAGAAAAACGCGATTCTTCAGATCGATCACATGAATAATCTGCGCACGCTCGGTATGGAGCGCGACCTGGCGATCGTCCAGGGCAATCGCGATCGTCTGCGGCCAATCCTGATGACCACCCTGGCGCTGGTCGCCGGGATGTCGCCGCTCGCTCTCGGTACTGGTCCCGGGGCAGAAGAGCGCCGCTCGATCGCGATCGTCGTCATTGGCGGACAATCGTTGTCGTTGTTGTTGACGTTGATTGCGACGCCGGTTGTGTATTCGCTGCTGGATGATCTGCGTTCCACCGCAAGATGGCGGAGATTCGCGGCGGCAGCCGGCCGGTTCACCGCGCCCGTGACCGCCGTTGTCCGCAGACTAGCGCCGACACGTCGAGGCGAGGCGAATCTTGAAAACAAACCTCCGCAGCCAGTAGTCCCGCCAAGCGCAAGCAGCGAAACGAGCACCTAAGCGCCGAAGGCGCGAAATAAGATTCAATCGGGAGTCTTTTCCTTTCATTCGATTCCGCGCTTTCAGCGCTCGCGGCTCATAAAACGATTTCACTGGGCCGTTGGCCCAGGCTTTTACATTTCGCGCCTTCGGCGCTTAGGATTGTAGGCGATTTTTCCAAATCTGATGGGCGTAAGGATTTTGCATGCGCCTCCGACTTCGGGCTACTTTTTTGCAACCCTCGGTTGGAAGATATCCGGCGCTGAACTAGTTCACCAAAATGACTACCGCCCGCATGGAAGCCTTCAGCGATGGGGTCATCGCGATCATCATTACGATCATGGTGCTGGAAATGAAAGCACCACGCGGTGTTGACCTGGCTTCATTGCGTCCAGTGCTTCCGGCAGTTTTGAGCTACGTACTCAGCTTTATTTTTCTCGGCATTTACTGGAGCAATCATCATCATCTCTTGCAGGTAGCCGAGCACGTTAATGGCCCAATCCTCTGGGCCAACCTGCATCTGCTTTTTTGGTTATCGCTGACTCCGTTTGTAACGAACTGGATGGGCGAGAATCAATTTGCCGCCTGGCCGGTCGCTCTGTATGGAGCGGTTCTACTGTGCGCCGCGGTTGCTTATTTCATCCTCGTGCGGGCGCTGCTTTCTTTGCACGGCCCGGCTTCAGCGCTGGCAACCGCCTTGGGCTGTGATTTCAAAGGCAAAGTGTCGATGGTGATTTATCTGGTGGCGATTCCGCTGGCCTTTGTGAAGTCGTGGCTTGCGTGCGGCCTCTATGTTTTGGTAGCAATCATGTGGCTAGTGCCGGACCGGCGCATCGAAAAGACCTTGGTCAAGTAAATCAGCTCATCGCTTGAATCATCTGCTGGTTGTTGTGGCGCGCTACTGGATACGAAACGTCGCCATGTCTGAGAGAGAATCGCCAATAATCGCGTATTCGCCAGGCTTCAAAGGACTAAGAGGATGCATCAGCATGTAGTTGACGAAGAGATATCTGTTCCCGCTTGTCTCCACGCGTAGACGTTCCAGTAATCGATGTTCCAGGCGAACGTTATCCTCCTCGAAAGGCGCGTAGCCCTTGAATCCTTTAATTACAGATACGGTGAGCTCGCGCCGCGACCCCTTATGCGTTAGCCGCACTAGTTGATGGGGAGCCGGGTCCATTTTATCCGCCACGAACACATAGAAGCTTAGGTCTTTATTTGTAAGAACGGTTGCTGCCGTCGCGCCCCTTAGATGTACTTGCGCAACTTTGTCCTTTTGGGCCGGACGAAACACGTCCAGAGAAGTTATGCCCGGCTCGAATGGCAGTGGCAGGAGCTTGTTTTCCGCGAGATAGTAGACTCGTGTTAAATCATTTGGCGGATCTGGAAAGGGTCCTTGAGATAAGATCTCGGTCGAGCCGGCGCTTTTCCTACACAGAAGCAAACCAAGCCCAGCCGCAGAAAGCGTCAAAGAAAAAATCACCAGCAGTCTTCTGAAGGACTTGTTAACTAACACATTGGAGATCAAATGCGGCCACAATTTCAGTGCGGCTTAGACGGCCAGTCGGTCACTCGCTCACTCGAATATCTTTTCAACTGGCAAAATCAACACATCCGCTGACTTAACGTTAATCTTGTAAGCCTCGATGATCTTATCTTCGTCCATGATCTCTTTCGGCTTAGGCGCGTTGTAAGTGATCGGCGATGGTTTGTTACTGAGAATCGCATCGCGCAAACCGCTTGCGTCTTTGGTCACGATCGCAATCCGCATCCCGTCCGATTTCAGATATTGCTTAATCGCGCGGTCCACGTCGTCGAGCGTAAGTTTGGCCAGTTGTTCTCGCATGTAGGTGGGAAAGTCTGCGATGCCATAGTAACGGCTATCCAACGCGTAACCGAGTTGCGCGTCCTGCGTCGCCGTCAACACGTTAACATACTTCGACAAAAACTCGCGCGTTGATTCGAAGGCTTCCTTAGACAGGCCATCGCGCACCAGCTTGTCGTATTCGTAAAGCGCGGCGCGCAAAACGAAGTGTCCATTCTGCGGCTCGACCGGCCGGATCCAAATTTGAAATATTTGCTGCTGGCGGCCGAGATTTGCATCGGGCGTGAACTGAAACATGCCGCGCGGAAAATATTCAACGTACGCGTAATCGCCATAATTCAAGCCGCGGGCTTCGCGCAGGCGCTGATAAAGATAGCTGTTGCTCGATCGATGCTGTCCGAAATAAGAGGCGATTACCGCCAGCGCCGGCCAATCTTTGTCGGCGCGCGTCACATTGATCGGAAAGCCGAGCGAGACCGCCGTCGAACGTGTCTCACGCTGGACGATCTCGATCCTCGTGCCCGGCTCCAGTTTCGGTTGGGAGAGTTTCGCGCTTACCTGATCGATCGCGCCGCTTGGCAACTTTGCAAAATCCGCGTCAACCTGCTTCGCAAAATTCTCCGGATATCCTCCCGCCAGGCCAGTCACCAGATTCAATTTGGTGTAATTCTTCTGATAGAAATCGCGCACGTCTTTGATCGTTAACTTCTCCAGCGCGCTTACACTGCCACGATTCTGATGACCGTAAGGATGACTGCTTGGATAAATCATCGTGTAGAGCACTTCCTTACCCAGCTCTTCGTCGTTGCCGCCGCGCAGAGAGTTTTTCAGATAATTGATCGCGTCTTCCTTCAGTCGCTGGAAATCGTCTTCGCGAAACCCGGGATCGAGTAACATCTCGCGAATCAGCGAATAGTATTTGTCGAGATTGTCGACGTGCGTCGTGCCTGAGAAGACCGTCATCTCTTTGTCGACCTGCCACTGAAACGACGTCGCCATCGGATACATCGCGTCGGTAATCTGGGAATAAGACTTCGTGCGCGAACCACCTTCGGCCAACATGGCTGCCGTCAGCGACGCCAGCCCTTCCTTTCCCGCGAGATCGTTGGCCGATCCCGTCATGAACAAAATACGGAAAGTGACCAGTGGCGAGCGATTCGGCAGCAGGACTGCATTAGTATCGGCAGCATTCTTATTCGCAGTACGGTGAATGCTCGCTGCGGTTGATTGTGTTACCAGCAGAGCGGATCCGAGAAATACAACTGTCGCGATCGTCAATAATGGAATCGACCGTCGCATCATTTCGCCACCTCCTTCTTCGTATTGAGGGTGACGATGGTGCGGCGATTGTCAATAAAGTACTTCGCGGCCATTTCGCGAATGTCTTGCGGCGTGATCGTATCGTAAAGCGAAAAAACCTTATCGATCGTCGCCGGCGTCCGCCGCAGACCGATGTAAGTCGCCAGCGTTCCCGCTATCGATTCCGAGCTGTCCATCCCCAAAGCAAATTGGTAACGGAGTCTCGAGCGCGTTGAATCAAGTTTGTCCCTGGGCACCAGTTCTGTAGTGAAACGTTTGTAAGTATCAAGGATTTGCTGACGCACGTAATCCATGTCTTTCAAGTCCTTTACCTTCGCGGCAACGAAGAAAAGTTCAGGATCGGCACGGTCTTCAAAACTGAAGAAAAGCGAGTCGACCTTCTGCTCTTTCAGCACCAGCTTCTGATACAAATCCGAATTTTCTCCGAAAGCGATCGGCGCCAGCAGATCGAGCGTGGCCTTGTCCTTTTTCACGTCGGAATATGCCGGTCCGCGAAACGCGACATAAAGAAGCGGCAGCGTCTCTGACGGCCAGTCCACGTGATTCTCGCGCGGAGCGGTCTGATCGGGTTCGCCGGGAATTTGCGGAGCGTAATTTCCGGGTTTCCAATCACCAAAATATTTCTTCACCATCGCGATGGCGGCGTCGCGCTTCAAGTCGCCGACCAAAACAATCGTCGTGTATTCAGGCCGGTAATAGCGACCATAAAATTGCAGACTGTAATCGTATTGGTTCGGCATGTCCTCGATGTCTTCGATAAAGCCCATCGTGGTGTGCGAATAGGTATGGGTCTTGTACGCGGTAGCCCGCAAAACTTCATAGGCCTTCTCTTCGGGATCGGCGCTGTTCTTATTGAATTCGCCGAGCACGGCTTTGGTCTCGGTCTTGTAACCGTCGGGCGGATATTTCAGACGCTGAAAACGATCGGCCTCGAGCTCGAGAATCCTGTCGAGATCGTCTTTGGAAAAAACTTCGTGAAAGACAGTGCGATCGTCGGTCGTGTAGGCGTTGTCGTTCGCGCCGGCCTTCTTCAAAATTTCGTCACGCTGCTGACCCGTGTAATGCTCGCTGCCGCGGAACATCAGATGCTCAAACAGGTGCGCGTAACCACTCTTGCCTTTCTCAGGCTCGTTGCGCGAGCCGGTCTGCACCACGATATAGAGCGCCACCAGATTCGGATAATCCGTCGGTATCGTGACCACGCGCAGACCGTTCGGCAGATCGTCGATGTTGTAATCGTAAGCGAAAGCTGGGCGCGGTTTCTGGGCCACTGCGAGCCAGGGCAGACAGAGCACCAGCATAACGATGACAATGGATCTCATAAATTGAAGTACCTTCTTCTTTCTGGAAAGAACTGAGTATACATGTGGAGAACGATAAGATGCAGTCTGCACGATACGGAGTTGGTTTGGGATTGAATGGCTTTGCTATTTCGCGTTGATGAGTTCTTCCGCGACTTCTTCCGGCAGCTCCAAAACATTTTCCCATCCCGAATTGTCCGCGCGCATCTTTTCGGTCAGGCCGTCGCGCAGCTTTGCCAGACGATCGCTCAGCGTGCAAGGGTAATTGTGAAGATCGTGGAACCGTTTCATCTGATCGGCGACAAAGGCTTTCTGTTTTTCGATGGATGGAATCGCGGAATGTTGCCCATTTTCCCAGAACGGCTGCATCAATCGCTCGACGCGCACGGCGCCGGGAATTTCGATTTGTTCGTCATCCAGACCGGTAACGTCGGCAACGTAATTACCTTCGGCGTCAATTCCGCGAAAGACCTGCATACAGCCGGGCAGCGTTGTTTTATCGAGCGAGTTTGACGCTTTCAAAGAGGGACGACCATCAATCACGCAAGCTTTGAAAATTACCCCGGCAACATTTTGAACTTCACTGGAAAGCTTTGTACCAATCCCAAAGCCGGCTGCTTCCGGAAACTCGGCAACAATCTGCTTAAGTTTTTTGACGTCGAGATCGCCGGTAAGATTCGGACGTAAGCCATACAGGCCGTTGGCTTCGAAAAATCTCAGACACCATTTTCCGAGTTCAGCCAAATCACCCGAGTCGACGCGGAAACCTTTGAGTGCTTTGCGGCGCCCGTCCGTGGAAGTCGCGGCCATCGCCGCATGGACGGCGCCCATGTAAACGTCGATGGTGTCGAGCAAGAGCGTCGTGCCATTCGGGTTTGCGTCCAGCCAGCGTTCGAATGCGACCTGCTCGAAATGCTTTGGCTGGCCGGTGCGCGGTTCGATCTCCGGATCATACAAATATTCGAGATATGCCTGCTGCCAGTAATGGGCTTCGGTGCCGACGGCGGGAATGTCCAGACGGTGCGCGGCTTCCATGTTCGACGTGTCGTTGAAGCCGCCGATAAAGGCGTAAGTTGCGATGTCTACCGCCCGTTCAATGTCGCCGTTGCGTCGCAGCGAGAAATCCGACAGCCAACGATCGCCCGCGGCCATGCGAAACTGCATTGCCACGCTCGCGGTGGTCATCGGCAGATCGAACGCGTGTTCGAATTTGATTTCCTGCGCTTGCGTGAGGCCGAATTTTCCGGTGATGTCGGCAATCGGCTGTTGCGGAAACATGATCGTCCCGGGACGAACCGTGCGGATGCTGCCGGCAAACTGAATGTCTTCGATAGCTTTCGCGAAGCGTTGCAGTCCGCCGCGATCCTGTTCGAGAAAACGCAAGCGCGGCCGATCGATCTGACTGTCGACGAGCAGACGAATCAATCGTTCATGGCCCAGTACGGGCGCGAAGGGAAGCTTGCGCTGAGTGCAGTAAAAAGTTGCGGTCGTTTCGCTGAGCGGTTTACCGTGGACGCGCGTGACTTCCTTGTATGACGCATCCCCCATGGCCGCGTGATAGCGGTCGAAATTCAGCGTGCCCATTGCGCGGAAATGATAGCACGAACGAAGTTAGCTTACGATCAAGCCTTTTCTTCGCCGAAGTTCGGTAGTATTCTTGCCCCAAGCCCCTTCAGGATTGCTGGTTTGCCTCGACTGGCTTAACAACCGTCTGCGCATGATGAAATCGTGCGCTTGAAAGGAGCTTGGGATGAAACGAACTGCCGTTTTACTTCGGTTGACGTTGGCTGCCTTGTGCTGTCTGGGAATATTTGCCGGCGCAAACACCTCGCTGGGTGCCGGCGGCGATCGACATGACCGCGAGTGTCGCCGGAGATGTCAGGAAGACTTCCACCGACTGAAGGATGAGTGTCGTGGTTTGCGAGGCCGGGAACGGCATCGCTGCGAGGACAGAGCCAAACGCGAGCATAACCAATGCAAGCGTCACTGCCGATAAAGATGGGCGTCGCTCTCCCCCTTAACACGGAAAGGAGAAATATGACTGGTTATATTTTAAGGTTTGTAATGCTGGGGCTGTTGCTTTCAGGATTGTGCCTGGAGGCAGGCTCCATTTCCGCAGGGGGAGGCAACCGGTGCACGGACCATTGTGCCGATATCTATAAGGTGAAGAAAGATGCCTGTAGGTTGATTCCTTTTAAGACCGAGCGAAAGATTTGCGAGCGTCGAGCCAAAGAGGCGAAGAATGATTGCAAGCATAGATGCCGGTAGTCAGTAAGCAGTAAGTTACTCTCCCCCGCCTGCGGCTTTCTTAGCGCTGCCGATAATCTCAGCCCCAGCACTGCGCATCTCTTCGACAGCCTGCGCGCCGTCATCTGGATTCAGGTTGACGGCCCGCATCGCGTCGGCCAGCGCTTTCACCGCAAAGCCTTTGCGCCGCGCGTCGAGCACAGTGTGTTTGACGCAGTAATCAGTCGCGAGGCCACCGATCCAAACTTCTTCAACATTCTCGTCGCGCAACGACTGAGCTAAATTTGTTCCGTCAAATCCTGAGTAGCCATCGGCGCTCTCGTCGATTCCTTTCGAAACGATCGTGATGCGCGGATCGTCCAGCAGGTCGGGGTGAAACTCAGCGCCGGGTGTGCCTTGCACACAGTGAACGGGCCAGGTGCCGCCATACGCCGCGAAATGTTTTGTCTTTGCCGGATGCCAGTCGCGCGTTTTGAATACCGGCTCGTTCCGATCGACAAATTCCCTAATCAGTTTATTCAGTGGCGGCACAACCTCATCGCCGTGGGCCACGGCCAAGGATCCGCCGGGGCAGAAATCGTTCTGCACATCAACAACTATCAGCGCCTTCTTATTCTCGTTGTACATATCGAGCCTCGATAAAGTTTTTAGAGCCGGGCTATTGCCCGACATGGAGGGCGGTAGCCCGCCCCAAACGTGTCTATGTTGTAAGCGTTAGATTAGCTCCACCACAAAAACGCTGCAACGCGCCGTGCAATTAGTATTGACTTTCGCGATATTTCTCGATAGAAGCATGCATTTCCGGTTTCTCTTCATTACAAATCGAAGGAGCATGCCTGACATGAAAAGATTCGTCGGCTTAAGACCTGCTTTTATTTTTACCCTGGGTGTGGTCATGTGCTTGCTGGGAACGCTTGCCGGGCGCGCCCAATCGCTTAATACGGATGCGCTCCGCTATCGCTACATCGGTCCGGTGGGCAATCGCGTGACCTCGGTTGCCGGCGTGCCGGGTCAGCCCTATGTCTATTACGCCGGCGCCGCATCGGGCGGCATTTTCAAAACGATTGACGGCGGCATTCATTGGGATCCAATTTTCGATGGCCAGCCGGTGTCGTCGATCGGATCTCTTGCGGTCGCAGCTTCAGATCCAAACATCGTCTGGGCCGGCACGGGTGAAGCGTGGATTCGCAGTCACATCTCAGTCGGGGCCGGAATTTATAAATCAACCGACGCGGGAAAGACCTGGAAGCTGATGGGTCTGGAAAAGACCGGGCGCATCGGTCACATCGCCATCGATCCGAAGAATCCCGATATGGTCCTGGCTTGTGCACTCGGTCATGCCTATGGACCACAACCGGACCGCGGAGTTTTTCGCACGACTGATGGCGGCAAGACGTGGGAGCGCGTGCTTTTCACTGACGAAAACTGCGGTTGTTCGGACATCGCGATGGATCCGAACAACGCCAGGATTCTTTTCGCGGGCATGTGGCCGCTCGAGATTCACACCTGGGGCAGAGAAAGTGGCGGTCCCGGCAGTGGTTTGTTCGTGTCGCGAGACGAAGGCGCGACCTGGAAGAAGGTTACGGGTCATGGCTTGCCGACAAAAACGACCGGCAAATTCGCTTTGGCGATCACGCGTTCAAATTCAAATCGAATTTACGCGCTAATTGAAACCGGTGACGGCGTTCCATACAAAGGTCAGGAAACTGATCGCGGCAAGCTCTGGCGTTCGGATGACGGGGGAGAGAACTGGCGCCTCGTCAGTTACGATCGCGTTCTGGGCGGGCGCACTCATTACTATTTTCGCGTGGCCGTCGCGCCGGATAACGAAAACGAAACTTATTTCTTGACGGCTTCATTCACCAAATCACTGGACGGAGGCGAGACCACGCAGACGGGCACAGGCTTTGGCAGCAGTCCCGGCGGCGACAATCACGACATCTGGATCGATCCGGCAGATTCGAATCGCATGGCCGTCGCGAATGACTCGGGTGTCAGTCTCTCCGTGACGCACGGCCGCACGTGGCAAAGAATTCAACTTCCCATCGCCCAGATTTATCACGTCACGGTTGACGATCGGATTCCTTACTATGTCTATGGCAACAAACAGGACGGACCGTCATATCGCGGGCCCAGCCGCACCGGAATCGGCGGCGGCGGTGGAGGCGGCGGATTTGGCGGGGGCATTCCCCGCAGCGCCTGGATCGGGGTCGCCGGCGGAGAAAGCGGCTGGGCCACTCCCGATCCAGTCGATAACAACATCATCTGGTCGAGCGCTTCAGGATCAGGAAGTGTCGGCGGCATTGTCGAGCGTTTCGATTTGCGAACCGGTCAGGCGCGCAACGTCGAAGTGTGGCCTGATCAGGTGAACGGATCGATTGCCGCTGATCTCAAGTATCGCTTTGTTTGGACGATGCCGCTGACGATCTCGCCGCACGATCACAACAAGGTTTATGTCGGGAGTCAGTTTGTCCATCAGACAACCGACGGGGGAAATAGCTGGCAGGTGATCAGTCCGGACCTTACTTCAAACGACAAAAGCAAACAAGGATTCTCTGGCGGACTGACCGGCGACAACATCGGCGTCGAATACGCGCCGGTATTATTCGCAATCGCCGAATCACCTAAGGAAGCAGGAGTTATCTGGGCTGGTACGAATGATGGCATCGTGCAGATCACCCGCGACGGTGGCAAGGATTGGACGAACGTTACGAAAAATATTCCCAACATTCTCTCGTGGGGAACTATCAGCAACATCGAGCCGTCGCGCTACAACGCGGGCAGCGCTTACATCACTGTCGACGGCCATCAGGTAAACAATCGCGATCCTTTCGTTTACAAGACAACCGACTACGGTAAAACCTGGAAGGGGATCACTAACAGCATTCCGCATACGATGCTGAGTTATGCGCACTGCGTGCGTGAGGATCCGGTGCGTCAGGGCTTGTTGTATCTCGGCACTGAAGGCGGTCTCTTCGTTTCGTACAACGATGGCGAGAACTGGGAGCCGTTGCAATCGAACCTGCCGCACGCGCCGGTTTACTGGATCGCCTTGCAGGAGCGGTTCAATGATCTGGTGCTCTCGACCTACGGTCGCGGCTTTTGGATTCTCGACGACCTGACGCCGATCCAGCAGATGAACTCCGCGGTGATGAACTCGTCCGTGCACCTTTTCACACCGCGAACGGCTTATCGTTTTCGCGGGATTACTGTTCCATACTCGTCCTCCGACGATCCGACCGCGGGACAAAATCCACCCGGGGCGGTTTCGATTAATTACTATCTGAAGAGCGCACCTGGAACTGATCCGTCAATCAAGATCGTCGATGCCGAAGGGAAAACGGTGCGAACAATTCGTGGCACACGCAACGCCGGGCTGAATCGTGTCTGGTGGGATCTGCGCACCGAGCAATCGAAAGAGATTCGCCTGCGCACGAGTCCGGCTTACGCGCCAGAGGTTCGACTCAACGCCGAAGGCTGGCGGCCTCTGCCCGAAGGTGGACGCATGACGATCCTTGCGCCGCCGGGAACTTATACGGTGAAACTCACGGTCGACGGCCAGGACTTCAGTCAGCCCCTGACCGTTGTGAAAGATCCGAACGCGGGCAGCAACGATGATGATATTCAAAAACAAACGGCAATGTTGTTTGAGCTCCGCAAGGATCTGGAATCAGCAGCAGACCTGGTAAATCAGATCGAAACAATCCGTGGCCAACTTGATAACCTTCGCGGCATGCTTCGCGGTAATGCTGACGTCAGAACGGCGGCCGACGATCTCGACAAGAAGTTGATCGATATTGAAGATAACCTAATTCAACGGAAGTTCACCGGGCAGGGCCAGGACACCACGCGCTATTCGCCTAAATTGATCAGCAAGATCAACTATCTGGCCGGAGGTGTCAGCAACGGCGACTTTCCACCAAACACCCAGCAGAAGGAAGTGCAGGGGACGTTTGAAGCTCAATTGAGCAGCTTGCGCAAGCGCCTGGATGAGGTGGTCAGCGCCGATCTTGCTAACTTTAATCGGATGCTGCGCGAGAAAAGCATTGGAAATGTAATCGCCGGGCAGTAACTCCTCATCACATTTTGCAGTGGGCAGCCGAGGCGGGTCCGTCTCGATCGCTCACTGCAATTCTTTTCCAAAAAATCCTGTCACAATCTGGTCCTTGACGGTGTTCACTTCACAGAACCATGACCGCGCAGGTTACTTCGCGCGAACGTCAATACGAAATTGCTCATTAAGAGAGGAGAACTACATGAAGAGACTGCTCGGATATCTTTTGTTCATTTCAGCATTCGTCGCGATCGTCGGCTGCGCTGGTATGGCCCAGAAAAAAGACGGGTCCATGCAATGCCGCGAAGGCGAGATGAATTGGAATGGCGAGAGACTGCAAAACCATTGCGAGATTAGGGAACAGACCGTGGCCGCGGGAGGCGCGATAACAGTCGATGCGGGAAGAAATGGCGGCGTCGCGGTGAAAGGCTGGGAGCGTAACGAAATTCTGGTGAGAGCGAAGGTGCAGACGGCCGCGCCTTCGAAAGCCGAAGCGGAACAACTGGCAAAAGAAGTTCGGATCGACACCACCGGCTTGAGAATTCATGCCGAAGGCCCCGACAACCGAGACAATTTTTACTGGTCGGCGAGCTACGAGATTTTTGTTCCGCGCCGATCCGATCTCTCTGTCGAAGCGCATAACGGCGGAATCTCGATCGCCGACGTCAGTGGCAGAATGGAATTCAAGACTCAGAATGGTGGCCTGTCTCTGCATGGAGTTGGCGGCAACGTGCGCGGCACGACGACCAACGGCGGCGTGCATGTTGAGCTGAGCGGCAATCGTTGGGATGGCGAAACACTTGATGTCCGGACAACCAACGGCGGCGTCCATTTATCGATGCCCGATAACTACTCGGCGCATTTGGAAACCGGCACTGTCAATGGAAACGTCAGCTCCGATTTTCCTCTGAACGTGCCGCTCACCGAACGCGGCCGCATGCCGAAAGACATTTCGGTTGATATTGGCTCGGGCGGTCCGACGATCCGCGCGATCACGACGAATGGCGGTGTTCGTGTTAGCCGAGCGGGCGAAGTGAAGTTCTGAGCAAGCAGCAGCATTGGCTGAAGCCGGCTGAAACCGGGTATTAGTTCCCGAAGATCGGGAGTTTTTTCCTACCTCTCTTTGATAAAAGGGAGATCATGCCCGAGGATGACACGTCCATGGAGAGCAGTCGGCACCAGGCTGCTCTCCTCAGGATTCAGTTGGCCGATAAGCTGGACCTAACTTCCCGCCTTGCTACTCAAGCCCTAATGATCCATAGTTACTTCGGTTAATCCTTCTCTCGCGCATCAACGGTGATGCGCCCCGCGCACAAACGAGTGGCGCTGGCGTTTCGGATAGTTCGAGAGCAGGCTGATTTGAAACTTCCAGAAGCCGCTCAAAAGTTTTTCGAGCATCCGAACCCGGTCCTTCGACTGCTACCGTTACGCCGAAGCCAATCCGATTCGCAGCTTCTTTTGATTCCCGAAACGGGGAAAGGTACATCTAGATGGCAACGAAACTTTACGTAGGAAATCTCGCGTTCCAGACTTCGAGCGCTGAGTTGCAGGAACTGTTCGCGCAGGCGGGCACGGTTGAATCGGCGAGCGTAGTGGAAGACCGCGACACCGGTCGATCACGCGGCTTTGGCTTTGTCGAAATGGCTACCAAAGAAGAAGCGGAAGCGGCGATCGCTCAGTTCAACGGCAAGGAAGTTAACGGACGCGCTTTGAACGTCAACGAAGCCAGACCGCGCGAGAATCGCGGCGGCGGCGGCGGCGGCGGTCGTGGCGGCTATGGCGGTGGTCGCGGCGGCTACGGCGGCGGCGGCAATCGCGGCGGCGGTGGCGGTTATGGCGGCAAACGCGAACCGAGATGGTAAGGCGGTAAGCGGTCCGCAATGAGCAGTGAGTAATGAGCGGTGAGCAGTGGTCATTCGAAACTCATCGCTCATCACTCATCACTGATGCGATAAGGAGCAACATTGGCAAAAGATGATTTAGTACCGGCAGAGGGCACGATTATTGACAAGCAGCCCAACGCCTTTTTCAAAGTTCGCCTCGACAACAGCGAGCATGTAGTTTTGGCAGCGATTTCGGGCAAGATGCGCAAGCACCGAATCCGCATCCTGGTCGGCGATCGGGTCAGCGTCGAGATGTCGCCTTATGATCTGACGCGCGGAAGAATTACTTATCGATTCAAGTGACAAGTAACAGAATTTCGCTTTCTGACTCGACTCAAGACTTTCTTCCAGGGCGACGGCGCAAACCGGCGCCCTTTCACTTTACCTGCTGATACAACTGATGTTAGTTTTACTCGCCCGAATGATTTTCAGTTCTTTCTTGATACCCGAAAACAAAATTTGAGTCTTTAACGTAAACCCACGGCGAAATCTCGCCGCGCCGGTCCGGCTGTGTGCTTCAACCCTGGACGCTAACGGTGACTGGATAGCGGCTCAACAACAAAGAGGAGATGTTTTCGATGCGCACCCCTTCGGAATTACCTTTCAAGACAACCAGCTTCATTCTTTTGCCGGCGGTCATCGCAATGTTTGCCGGTGGGGCAATCGCTGCGTTTGCCCAGGAAGAAAAACGTGCGGAAAAAGCCGCGGTGGAGAAGGTCAAACAGGAAAACGCGGCGAAGCAGCAAGCCTCGCCAGAGACTAAGAAGCCGGACGAGGCGAAGAAGTCCCCGGAACAAGGCGCCGAGGAACAGCGACCCGACGAAGGCCCGCCGCGCGATCCGATGTCAACGCCGACTTTCAATGGCTTGCGTCTGCGCTCAATTGGACCGGCATTTACGTCGGGGCGTGTTGTCGGTTTAGCAGTTGATCCCAACAATCCATCTCACTATTTCGTCGCTGCTGCATCGGGCGGAGTTTGGAAGACAGTTAACGCAGGCACGACCTGGACGCCGGTATTCGATCGTGAAGGCTCGTATTCGATTGGATGTATCGCCCTGGATCCGAAGAATCCTCTGACGGTTTGGGTGGGCACTGGCGAGAACAATAGCCAGCGCAGCGTCTCGTACGGCAACGGCGTTTATCGATCAGAAGATGGTGGCAAGACCTGGAAGAACGTCGGCCTGAAAACGTCCGAGCATATCGGGCGCATCGTGATCGATCCAAAAGATTCGAACATCGTGTACGTGGCGGCACAGGGACCGCTTTGGGGACCCGGCGGGGATCGCGGACTTTATAAGACAGCCGACGGCGGCAAGACCTGGAAACAGATTCTGAAGATTAGCGAGAACACCGGCGTGACTGACGTGGTCATCGACCCGCAAGATCCTGACACGCTCTACGCAGCGTCTTATCAACGTCGCCGCCACATGTGGACCTTGATCGACGGCGGGCCTGAGAGCGCGATTTACAAATCGACAGATGCCGGCGCGAGCTGGAACAAGTTGCGACCCGGATTGCCGACGACCGAGATGGGCCGCATCGGTCTGACCGTCTCTCCAGTCGATCCGAACGTGGTGTACGCCACGATCGAAGCTGCTGATCGCAAGGGCGGTATCTTTCGCTCGAGCGATCGCGGCGGCAGTTGGGAAAAACGAAACGAATTCGATGCGGGCGCGATGTACTACGCGCGCATCGTCGCCGATCCGAAGTATGTCGATCGGATTTACGTGATGAATGTTTTTCTGATGGTCTCGGATGACGGCGGCAGAACGCTGCGTCGTCTGGGCGAAAAATCAAAGCACGTCGACAATCACGAAATCTGGATCGATCCCAACAATAACGATCATTACCTGGTCGGATGCGATGGCGGAGTTTACGAGAGCTATGATCGGGGCGCCAACTGGGATTTCAAACGCAACCTCCCGATTATGCAGGTTTACGATGTGACCACGGACAATTCGGCGCCGTTTTATAATGTCTATGGCGGCGCGCAGGACAACTTTGACGTGGGCGGCCCATCGCGCACGCGCAACGCTTCGGGGATCACGAACTCCGACTGGTTCGTGACGCTGGGCGGCGACGGTTTTCGGACTCAGGTCGATCCCGAAGATCCAAACACTATCTACACCGAATTTCAGAACGGTTCGCTGTCTCGTTTTGACAAGCGCACCGGCGAACGCATCGGTATTCAGCCGGAGATTGGGCGCAACGAAGATCCGCTGCGTTGGAACTGGGACTCGCCGATTATCATCAGTCCACACTCGCACACCCGCCTTTACTTTGCCGCCGACAAATTGTTTCGCAGCGACGATCGCGGCGATAGCTGGCAAGTCGTCAGCGGCCAGCTTTCGCGCGGGCTGGATCGCGACAAGCTGCCGGTGATGGGGAAAATTTGGAGCATCGATGCCGTTGCGAAAAATCAATCCACGGCTTTCTTTGGCAACGCTTCGGCGCTGGCTGAGTCCCCAAAAAAGGAAGGATTGATCTACGTAGGCACGGATGACGGTCTGATTCAGGTGACCGAAGATGGCGGCAAGAACTGGCGCAAGATTGAAAAGCTCCACGACGTTCCTGAATTGGCTTATGTAAGCCGAATTGTCGCTTCCAATCACGACGCAAACACGGTCTACGCGGCGATTGAAAATCATCAGAACGCAGACTTTAAACCATATCTTCTTAAGAGCACCGATGCTGGCCGCACATGGACTTCCATTAAGAGCAATTTGCCGGCGAATGGACCGGTGTGGGCAATCGCCGAGGATTTCGTCAATCCGAATTTGCTCTTCGTGGGAACGGAGTATGGACTCTTCTTCACAATCGATGGCGGACAAAAATGGATTCAATTGAAGGGTGGTCTGCCGACCATTCAGGTGCGCGATCTGATCATTCAAAAACGCGAGAACGATCTGGTGGTAGCTACGTTTGGCCGCGGCATCTACATTTTGGACAACTACACACCGCTGCGTCAGCTTAAACCCGAGATGCTCAAACAGGATGGCGTGCTATTTCCAGTTAAGGACGCGCTGATGTATATCCAGGCGCAGCCGATCGGCGGCCGTGGCAAGAGTTTCCAGGGAGAGTCGTTCTACGAAGCCGAGAATCCACCTTTCGGCGCCACGTTCACTTACTATTTGAAGGAAGCGGTCAAGACCAGAAAAGAAAAGCGGCAAGACACCGAAAAAGAAGCGATCAAAAAAGGGGGCACTCCGGCGTGGCCCAGCCAGATCGATCTGCGTGCCGAAGAAGAAGAGGAAGCCCCCACGATCATCTTGACAGTCACGGATTCTTCAGGCCACGTTGCTCGCCGCATCACTGGTCCCATCACGGCCGGCATGCAGCGCGTCAGTTGGGATTTGCGTTATCCGGCGCCATCGCTTCCGCCGCCGCCAAATCCCGAAGGTGAAGATCCTTTCAACGAAGGACCGGCGGGGCCGTTGGTCATGCCGGGTGTTTACAAGGTCTCAGTCGCGAAGCGAGTCGACGGCGTGATTACTTCGTTGGGTCAACCGGAAGAGTTTCAGGTCATCGTCGAAGGCCAGGAGGGAATGTCCGCCCCGGATCGCGCGGCGCTGGTTGAATTCCAGCGGAAAGTCGCGCGTTTGCAACGAGCAGTGGCGGGAGCGCTGGAAGCTTCGAACGCTCTGAAGCCGCGTCTGGTTGCGATCAGGCGGGCGTTGCTCGATACTCCTTCGGCGCCGGAGCAATTGTTGACCGACGCGTCGGCGTTGGATAAGCGCACGAATGAAATTCTGCGAGCGTTACGGGGCGACAGTGCTCTGCGCGCGCGCAATATGAATCTGCCTCCTTCGATTGCCGAGCGCGTCGGTTCGATAGCTCAGTCGCAACGCACCTCCACTGCCAGGCCCACGCAAACGCAAATGAATCAGTACGCGGTGGCGGCGCTGGATTTTGATCAAACGCTCGCGCAACTGCGTCAATTGATCGAAGTCGATCTGGCCAAGCTTGAAAAACAGATGGAGGCTGCCGGCGCGCCATGGACGCCGGGACGCATTCCGGAATGGAAAGATCAATAGCAGCTCTGAGCCGTAAGAGGGAGAAAAAATGAAGCGCGTCATCACAATCTGGTCGCTGCTTTTGCTATTCAGCACGGCCGTTGTCGGCCAGATGCGATCTGCACCGGACGCGCCCAAAGCACCGCCGACCATTGCCGAGAAAGTCGCCGGCATGCAGAAGTCTCCCGGGTACTTTCCGTTTTACTGGGACGCGAGAGCAGGGAAGATTTGGCTGGAGATCGACAAATGGAACACTGAGTTTCTTTACGTTGAGTCGCTGCCCGCCGGCATTGGCTCGAACGATATCGGGCTCGATCGAGGCCAGCTCGGCACGCATTATATCGTCCGTTTCGAGCGCGCTGGATCTCGAGTTTTGCTCATCGCCTCGAACTACGCTTATCGCGCGAACAGCGACAACGAGGATGAACGTCGCGCCGTCAAAGACGCGTTTGCTGAGTCGACACTCTGGGGATTTGAGGTTGCGGCTGAGGAAGGGAATCGCGCACTGGTTGATGCCACAAGTTTTTATTTGCGGGATGCGCATCAGGTTCCCGGAACGCTTCAGCGACTTCAACAGGGAACTTTTCGTTTAGAACCGACGCGCTGCGCTTTCTATCTCGCCAACACGAAAAACTTTCCGAAAAATACCGAAGTCGAAGCCACACTCACGTTTGCCACCGAAGACGAACCCGGCCCTCTGGTGCGCCAGGTAACACCGATGCCGCAAGCGATTACCGTTCGCGAGCATATTTCATTCGTCGAGTTGCCGCCGCCGGGTTTCAAGCCGCGAGTTAACGATCCGCGCGCCGGCTATTTCGGAATCGCTTACATGGATTTCGCCACGCCGATTAGCGACCCGATCACGAAACGCTACATCGAGCGGCATCGACTCAAGAAAAAAGATCCCAACGCTGCCGTAAGCGAGCCGGTCGAACCGATTGTGTATTACGTCGATCGTGGCGCGCCTGAGCCTGTGCGCTCGGCGCTGATCGAAGGCGCAAGCTGGTGGAACCAGGCATTTGAAGCGATTGGTTACAAGAATGCCTTTCGTGTCGAAGTAATGCCTGCCGACGCCGATCCGATGGACGTTCGTTACAACGTGATTCAATGGGTGCATCGCTCGACGCGCGGCTGGTCGTATGGAAACTCGCTCACCGATCCGCGTACCGGAGAAATTATTCAGGGGCGCGTCAGTTTGGGTTCGCTGCGCGATCGTCAGGATTTTTTGATCGCCGAAGGGTTGTTGGCTCCCTACGGATCAGACAAATCACAAGTCGCGAAGATCATGCAGCAGATCGTGCTCGCGCGTTTGCGGCAACTCGCCGCGCATGAAGTCGGCCACACACTCGGTCTGCAGCATAACTTTGCTGCGAGTGTGACCGGTCGCGCGTCGGTGATGGATTATCCGGCGCCGTTGGTAAGGTTGGGCGCGGACGGCATTCCCGACATTTCCGAAGCATATGCGCGCGGAATCGGTGAATGGGACAAGGTTACGATTGCTTACGGCTATCAGGATTTTCCCGGCGGCGCTGACGAAGGCGCCGCGCTCGATAAAATTCTAAGCGATGCCTTCAATCGAGGTTTGGTTTATCTCACCGATCAGGATGCGCGTCCGGCCAGCGCCTCGAGTTCCGTCGCGCATCTCTGGGACAACGGCGAAAATGTAGTCGATGGTCTGGCTAACGTAATGAAAGTGCGCGCCGCGGCCTTGAAGCGCTTTGGCGAAAACAACATTCGCGAAGGCGCGCCGATGGCTACGCTCGAAGATGTGCTGGCGCCGCTTTACATGTATCACCGGTATCAAGTCGAAGCAGCGGCAAAACTAATTGGCGGCGAAGATTACACCTTCAGTTTACGTGGGAAGGGCGATCGCAATCCGCAAATCATTGCGCCTGAGGAGCAACGCCGGGCCCTCCTTGCCGTGCTCGAGACGCTCAAGCCTGAAGCGCTCGCTCTTCCGGAGTCCGTGTTGCGTTTAATTCCGCCGCGTCCGCCAGGTTATCCGCGCACGCGTGAAGACTTTCGCATTCGGACCTCGCCAACTTTTGACGCGCTGGCGCCGCCGGAAGCGATCGCTGATCACGTCTGCGATTTCTTGCTGAATCAGGAACGGGCCGCGCGACTGGTTGAATTTCACGCGCGCGACTCGCGCAATCCCAGTCTGGTTGAAGTGCTTGATAAGATTATTGCTGCGACGTGGAAAGCGCCTGTCGGCACCGGATACAACGCGGAAATTCAGCGCACCGTGAATATGGTCGTGCTGATCGATCTGATGTCACTCGCCGCGGGCGAGCGGGCGCAGAATCAGGTTCGCGCGATCTCCGAACTCAAACTGGAAGAATTGAGGCGATGGCTAGTCACTCAGCCGGAGCTGACGCGTGACGAAAGCCAAAGAGCATATCTTTTCTTCGCCGCGAACCAGATTAAGCGTTTTCAGGAAGATCCGAAGAAGATGAACCTCACGCGCGCAAATGATCCGCCGGACGGGCAGCCGATCGGTACCGATTGGTGGACACTGTCAGATCGGGAGTGGTGCGATTGGCGGTGAGGGGTTGGGCGTTTCGTAAAGGTAGAAGTAAAAACTTGTGTTGGGGAGCGAGAGTCGGGGACAGTTTATCGATTCGAAGGCTACGCTTGCATCGAAGGCGTAGACCTGGTTTTCATTTTCAACTGCCGAAGTATCAGCGTTTTTTGGATGTCTTCCTGCTTGCCTTGGTGGTTGTGGCCTTCTTTCGAGAAGTTGCCGAACGCACTCGCCGGCCCTTCCGTCCTTCACGCTGCACGGCGCCGGCTTTCTCGAGATATTCGTAGCTGCCGCGCACGACATTTCGGGCCACGCCCAAAGAGTTTGCCAGAGTTCGTTCACTCGGCAAGAGGCTTCCGATTGCCAGCGCGCCACTGCTAATCAGATCTCCGAGCTGATCCGTAAGCTGTTTGGTCATCGACTCGACACTCTTCCGATTAATACGAATCTTGAGAGCCATTCGTTTGTCCTCCTCGAGTGGCGCGTATTCTATTTACTCGATGATCTAGTGTCAAACACTTTTCGGTTCCTGTGTTAGTGACGAAGGGCGTCATGCTTACGAAGAATTTCCAGAGTGCGCTCCAACGGTAACGCTTCGACAGTGTGACCACGCCCGGTCATCGTCGTGGCTCGAAATAATGAATTGTAGATGGCTTCTTCTGTTGCTTCGATGACTGCAAGAAATAGCGGCGACATTGCATCGTTTGAAAGGACCGCGACATTTGATTTTGCAGCACGATTGTTTGACTCAAGTTTAATGCGCAGTTCCGAAGCGGTCGAGAAGGCAACCGCGTAATCGCCGCTGCCGTTCGACCCGGCCGCGCCTGTGCGGGCGAGGCCCGACATCGAGCGCGCAGCAAGTCTCTGCAAGTTTCGATGATCGATAGGAGCATCCGTGGCAATCACGATCATGATCGAACCGTCGGCAGAATCCGGCACTCCGTTGTTCCGAGGTTTGTGGTCAGCGGCGTTGGGAATATTTGACTGCGCCCTCTCGACTTCTTCTTTCAAGAAATATCGGCCTAGTTCACGCCCCACTGGCGCGCCATTAATCGTCAAGATCCCCCCGAAATTCGTTTGCACCAGGACGCCGACGGTATAACCGCCGAGCGACTTTGGCAGGCGGCGCGATGACGTGCCGATGCCGCCTTTAAAACCGAAAGCAACTGTGCCGGCGCCCGCGCCGATCGCGCCCTCTTCAACCGGTCCGCCGCGCGCGTTCTTAATCGCGGCAAAAACTTCTTCGCGGCCAATATGTCGGCCCCGAATGTCGTTAAGATAGCCATCGTTGGTCTCGCCAACCAGCGGATTGATCGATTGCATATCTTCGTTGCCGGGCAGCGCCAGCATATAATCGATCAACGCATCGGCAACGCGCGGCACGTTCAGTGTCGACGTTAGCACAATAGGAGTTTCAATTTCGCCAAGTTCGTTTACCTGCGTCGAGCCTGCAAGTTTTCCGAAAGCGTTTCCGATAAAGACTGCGCCTGGTACTTTCTCGCGAAACAAATTTCCGCTGTGCGGAAGAATTGCCGTGACTCCGGTCCGCACATTCTCGCCGCGAATTAAGGTGGTATGACCAACTGCGACACCGGCAACATCAGTGATTGCGTTTAGTGGTCCCGGCGGAAGAATTCCGACGACAACGCCAACTTCACGCGCGCGCGGCCGGCCAGGAGCGCGGGAATCCTGCCCGCTTGAGAGAAAAGCGCGAACAGAACTCTGCCGGGCCATCATGATTGAAGCGCAAATCATACCGACGCACGTCAGTAATACAGCCAGAACCATTCTTAAATGTTGTTTACGCATTCGTTTCGATCCAAATATTTTCAGCAGTCGAGCCTTCACGTGGCTTGGGTGTCAGTAGTGATCGACAAAAAACATACATGGCCCAACACTCGATCGCAAAAGGAGGGAATCCGAGATAACCGAGCAGCGGCATCTCGAAAAGTTTTATGTTGCCAAAGTAAGGAACGGTATAAGTCCACTTTGATAGCGACCAGTAATTCCAGAACTCCCAAAGAAAGCCGCAGACTAAACCGCTCCCGAGCAGCGCCAACAGCCGCCGCCAATCGCCGCGGGCGAGATCGCCGGTTATGGATGGCCAGCCTCGCAAAGCATTCAAAGGATCGAGCAGTAAGATAAATGACAGCCAGACCACCGGGGCAAACCACTCCGATGGATAAAGCAGCGGCGCGATGACTCCGCCGGCCCCGATAAGAATCAATGCGATTGTCGTTGATTTCGAGAGCTTGATCGCGATTCTTTCTTGCCGGCGCGCGGAACCCGCGATTGCAAAAAGCTCGGCCGTCTCAAAAAGCGCGGGCGAAATCGTCGCGAAGGCCCAGTCGTAACCGGCGCGGCGCAAAAACAGATTCGGTTCCAGATTATGATAATGCCACCACAATTCGAGATCGGATTTCCAGAAGCGCGGCGCGTTATAAAGTTCAAACAGCCACCAGCCTCCGATCGAAATCAGCGCGATGACTACGAACTCCGTTCGATCAGTCATCAAGAGCGATCGCCCCTTCCGTTTGTAAACCATTGCGTCGATGAACAGGATATAACCCGTCCAAACAATCGGCGTGAACCAGTGACCCACCAACTGATTGCCTGCAAACAGAAGCACTTCGGCGAGAAGAACGATCGCGATTCCAACGTACCCATAAAACGGGTAGCGAACACCTTTTGGGTTCTCGATGGGCTTTGGTTTCACGCAGCCTTCCGAACTCGCGCTCTCATCTGTCGCTGACGTGCACGGTATTGCCGGAGGCCGGCGAGCTCCATTGCCCGCCGTATCTCCGGGTTCCGCATAAACCAGCGCCAGAGAGCTCCGGTGCGCGCATTTTCAGCGCCCAGCAGGGTGATTCCGAGATCTATTCCAATTACATCTCGGTCCACCCAACCGGTGTTTGGATTAAAGGCGTCTGCAAATCCGTACTTTCCATAAACGCGCTCGCCATATTTTGCACGCATCGTTCGTAATGCATTCATTGCCAATTGCGGAATGAACATTAGCGAGCCCGCCGCGGCGTACGGCACGACTGTTCCGTCGATTGCCGGATCTCGCGGTGGCCCACCCCAGGCTACGTAGCCCTTGATGCTGTCCGAAGCGCTGATGCCCCACATGTCTGGCCCATAGCCGGGAAACTCTTTCGCAAGTTCAATGCAAAACCGGCGGTGGGCCAGCGTGGCCTTGACCGAGTTTTCAAAGTAATCGATGTGTTCGCCGTGGACTTCTCTGCGATGGCGAAAATCGATCCAGGCGTGCGAGTATTGATAAGTGAACAGCGGCGTCTTGCCGAGATACGTGTAGCCATCGTAGTGGTTCCAATTCCGTTTCCACGCGTACCACGACTCCGGCGCAATCGGGTGGGTTGGTGATCCTATCGCCATGAGATACAAAATCGGGTGCTCGCTATAGTCATCCCAGCGAGAATTGATGAATCCAGTCTCGGGATGCCAACCCATCGAGAGCAGCGTTGGGTGATGGTTGAGCATCCAGGGAAAGTCGACGCGTTCATATATCTTCGTCGCCAGGCGAACAATCTCTGCATCGGTGTAAAAGTACTCTCTGGCAGTCAGAACTCCGGCAATGAGTAACGCGGTATCGATCGACGAAACTTCGCTCTTCCATTTTCGCTCGCCCGTATTCACGTCCAGCCAATGATAAAACCAGCCGTGTTCATGCAAAGCGCGCTGAGCAAAAAAAAGCAGGGTTGTTCGCACGCGCTCGCGCACCGCGTTGCGCGGCATCCACCGCCGCTCGGCGGCAATGCAAAGCGCCGTCAAGCCAAAACCTGTTGCCGCGATACTGCCGACGTTGCGATGATCTTCATCAGCCGGTAAGCCATCTGTTCGCGTACGGTCGAGCACCAGTCCGGTTCCTGAATTCGCTTGTTCCCGGAAGTATTGAAAAGAGCGACGTTCGAGATCTTCGAGGAATGCTTGATCTGACGCCGAGAGCGAACGTTGAGAGGCCGGCGGGGGCTCGATCGCGTAACCTGACTGGATCGACCAATGTATAACGGAGCACGCGAGAAGGAAGAAAACAATTGCGTAGCGCACATTTTGATGAACAAATGAAGAGTGAAATGGTGGGCGGGGAACCTGGAAATCGGAAGAAAACCTTCGTTGTTTGGACATGGACCAGTTCCGGCTTCTGACAGCGGCTCATTCTTGAACTTCGAAACTCGCTATCAATTCGTGTTCGTCGGCTGAGCTGGCGCCAACCATGATCTTGAATTCGCCGGGTTCGACAACAAACTGCATTTCGCGATTGTAGAAGCCAAGATGCTCGCGCGCGAGCGTAAATTCAATGCGCCGTTTTTCTCCAGGCTTGAGGGCGACACGCTGAAAACCTTTAAGCTCTCTCACGGGCCGCGTCACGCTCGCCGCCTGGCGCCTTATGTATAGTTGCACGACCTCGTCGCCTGCGCGCTGACCAGTATTTTCAACTTCAACGCTCACGATCAATCGGCCGCTCGAGCGGATGTGCGGCGCACTCAGTTGCAGATTCGACAGTCGAAACTGCGTGTAACTCAATCCATAGCCGAACGGAAACAAGGGCGTCCACGGCACGTCCAGGTATTTCGAAGTGTACTTGTTGTTGGCGTCCGGAGGACGGCCGGTATTCATGTGATTGTAATAGAGAGGCTCCTGGCCCACGCTGCGCGGGAAGGTTACCGGCAATTTGCCTCCGGGGTTAATGTCGCCGAAAAGGACGTCGGCGATCGCATTACCTGCCTGCGTGCCCGCGAACCACGTTTCCAGGATCGCCGGCGCGTTTTCTGCGACCCAGTTGATTGTGAGTGGTCGCCCGTTCATGAGAACTACCACCACCGGCGTGCCCGTGGCGTAAAGAGCTTTGACTAAATCCAACTGGCGTCCCGGCAGATCGAGCGAGCTGCGCGATGACGCTTCGCCGCTCATCGCGGCGGATTCGCCGACGGCGACAATTACTACGTCCGATTCGCGCGCCGCCCGGACGGCGTTTTCGAATCCTTCCGTGGAATTGCTATCGATATCGCAGCCTTTGGCGTAATTAATTTTTGTGACGCTGGAAATCTTGTGCTTGATGCCCGCCAGCAACGTCACAACATCGCTTGGGTTTCCGTCTCCCGTCCACGAACCAAGCATGTCCGGTTGGTCATCAGCCAGGGGACCGACGACCGCGATCGATTTCAGGTTTTTCCTGAGCGGCAAAATCTCGTGCTCGTTTTTCAGAAGCACCATCGAACGCGCCGCGATCTCCTGCGCGGCTTCAAGGTTCGCAGGCCTCAGGATTACGGAACGCTCGCGCGCCTCATCCGCGTAAGGATGTTCGAACAGGCCGAGTCGAAACTTGATTCGCAGGATGCGCCGGACCGCTTCGTCGATCGTCGCCTGCGACAGTTGGCCGCTTCGCAAGAGCTCAGGACCGTGCCGGTTGTAAAGGCGGCTGACCATTTCCATGTCGACACCCGCGCTTAGCGCCAGCCGAGCTGCGTCTTTTTCGTTGGCCGCCAGCCCATGCGGCATAAGTTCCTGGACTGCGGTGTAGTCGCTGACTACGAAGCCATCGAACTTCCATTCTCCGCGCAGAACTTTGGTCAGGGTGAAAGGATTCGCTGATGAAGGCACGCCGTTCAGATCGTTGAAGGCGCTCATAAATGTGCCGACGCCTTCGTCGGCCGCTGCTTTGAACGGCGGAAAGTAGATCTCCCGTAAAGTTCTTTCCGACAGATCGGTAGTGTTGTAATCGCGGCCTGCTTCGGCGGCGCCGTAAGCAACCCAGTGCTTGGCGCACGCGAGCATCTTGTCCAATGCGCTATAGTCGCGTCCCTGAAATCCGCGCACGCGCGCGCGGGCCATCGCAGCTCCGAGAAAGGGATCTTCGCCTGAGCCTTCAACGATGCGGCCCCAACGCGCATCGCGGGCGATGTCCATCATCGGCGCAAACGTCCAGTGCACGCCCGCCGATCTCGCTTCCGCGGCCGCGATACTTGCAGAGCGTTCGGCGACTGCCGGATCCCAACTGCTGGCTTCGCCGAGGGGCACCGGGAAGATCGTGCGATAGCCATGGATCACGTCGAAGCCAAAAAGGATGGGAATCCTCAAACGCGATTCTTCCATTGCGATCCGTTGAAGTTCATTCGTTCTCTGCGCCCCACGCACGTTAAGCGTTGAACCGAGCAGCCCTTTGCGTACGAGATCGCGATGCTCCGGGCGAAAATTCCCATTGGCCTCACCATCGAGTTGTTGAAGCTGTCCGAGTTTTTCTGCAAAAGTCATCCGCGCCAGGAGCGCGTCGATTTCTTTTTCGACGTCTTTGCGTTGTTGCGATTGTGGTTGAGAGCTTAGCGGGACAAGGAGGATTAAGGCGAAGATTGTTGCTAACAAGAGCCGGGTAGATCGAATTTGATTCATTTTGAATTGCGCCTTTTGAATCTTTTCGCGACTTTGCGTGAAATGCATTTAGCTGCGGAATATCTCGCGCAAAGGCGCTAAGCGGCCTACTGAAGTCGCAAAGAGAGTCCGCGACTCTGCCAAATAGAATGAACCTTAACCTCTCAATCCAGAGCTGTAATATACTTCGGGCCGTGTTCTTCCTAAAAGTATTATTCCAGCAAATTCAAACAAACAATGATTGCCGCAGACTACTTCGAGGGCTGACGCCTACGGCTTGCTTATTGATCACTATCATTGCATTCCCGGCAACTGTTTCGGCGCAAAGTCTTCCGCGTCGTAGTTCGATTCCGGAGGCCGCAGCCGAGCTTCGTCGCGCCGCAGAGTTACTTCAGTCGGGAAAACTTGACGAAGCTGAAACGATTCTTCGACGCGTGCTGGCCTCAAATCCTAACAATGCCGACGCACATAATCTGCTTGGCGTGACTCTTGATCAGCGCGGCAAGACACCTGAAGCTGAGCGCGAATATCGGGCGGCGCTGCGGCTGAATCCGAACGCCGTCTCAGCGATGGCTAATCTCGGAGTCTTGCTGGCGCACACTAACCGCGCCGATGATGCGATCAGGACCTTCGAGTCCGTGCTGCGCCTGGCCCCCGATCACCCGCAGGCCACAATCAATCTCGGTTTACAGTACGCGGTTCGCGGCGACGATGCGCGCGCGGCGCCTTTGCTTCGGCGCGCGATGACGCTCGGCCTCGACAGCTACGAGGTCCGCTATCGTTTGGGAGTCAGCCTCTATAAGTTAAAGCGCTTCGATGAGGCAGCGACTGCCTTCGAGTCAGCTCTGGCGCTTTCATCGTCTGCGGCTGAACCGTACTTCTATCTCGGACTAATCGCCTGGGACAATGGCCGTGAAGCTCAAGCGCCCGATCTCTGGGATCGGGCAGTAAGCTTGAAGCCCAACTTCCCGGAAGCGAATTTCATGCTCGGCGAAGCGTTAAGAAAAAACCATCGGACGCCGGCATCGATTGAATTCTATCAGCGCGCCCTCGAGCAGGACGCCACTCAGTTTGTTTATTACGCCAGGCTGGGTGGTGTTTACATCGCACTGGGCCAGCCGGATCAAGCTCTCGCGGTCTTTCGACGAAGCGTGCTGCGATTTCCGGAACTTCCTGAAGCCCACTATTTCATGGGAATCGCCGCGCGAGCGCAGGCTGATTACGAAACTGCAGAGCGCGAATTACGAAAGTCGCTGGCGCTCGAGCCCGGCAACCTGAATGCGTTGGCCCAGCTCGGCTTCGTGCTGCTTGAGCGCGATCGCCTGACGGAGGCGGAAACTACTTTGCGGCGGGCGATCGCAATCAACGACAAACATTTCTACGCGAATTACGATTTGGGACGCTTGCTGGTTAAGTCGCGGCGCTATGAACAAGCGCTACCCGTACTTCAACACGCTGCCACGATTAAACCAAAGAATCCCGGCGTCCATTACCAGCTCTTCCTGGCGCTCTCGCGGCAGAAAAAAAAGGAAGAAGCGGATCGAGAGTTGGCAATCTTCAAAGAACTCGACGAAGCACGAAAGGCTCGTCCGCAGAGTGCAGATCTGGAAGATGATGACGCCCAGAATTCAAGCCCTGTGTCACCTCCACACAGCTAACTATCCTCAGAAGTTGAAGCGACCCTGAATCTCAATGACTCTTCCCGACAGCCCGCCCAACGCCTTACCGAAGCTCGAATTAGTGACGTTGGTGCTGTCAGTATTAAAGCCAAACGGCTGCAGATTCAGAATGTTGAAGACGTTGAAGAAGTTCGCTTTCAATTCGAAGTTGGCTCCTTCACCGAGCTGTCTTGGCATTCCGAATCGCTTAATTACGCTGAGGTCGATATCTCGATATTTCGGACCTCGGAACGAGTTGCGCCCGATCCCCGGCAACCGGCCATTCGGTGCGCTGGTGTCGAAGAAGGCTGCACCACCGCCGGGAAAATTACTGCCCGTGATAAAGGCATCGTTTGAAGTACTAGTGCCAGCGCCGCCACGATAAAATGATGGCCGCGCCGGACAAATTGATGGGCCAAGCGTGCTGACGCATTGACCGATAACCGGCGTCCATGGGAAACCAGTATGAAAGGTTGCAATGGTGCTGAGTTCCCAGCCACCCAGTATCTTGCCCGCCAAGTCTTTACGTCCTCGCATGAAAGGCAGATCCCAGAGGCCCGACAATACAAAGTGATGTCGCACGTCATAGTCGGAAGGCCCACGTTCCTGCCGCACGTCCTGTGGGAAAGTAGGATTTGTCGAAGCGGTTGGACTCTCGTTAGAAACAATATCGATGCTCTTGGCCCAGCGGTAGTTCGCGGTGAACTGAACGCCTTTGGAAAAGCGGCGCGAGAGCGACGCCAGCAGGGCGTTATAGCTGGCGGTGGTATCCGGCGTCGGGAAAAGTACATTGGAAGCAAAGAAATTGCCCGGGTCATTTGGGAAGATAAATCTTTCGTTCACCAGGCGCACGAGCTTCCGACTCGCGCTTCCCTGATAGCCCACGGTGGCCGTCAGGTTGGCGGGCAGGCTGTACTGTCCCTCAAGCGAGTAGGTGTAAACATAGGGCGTCGGAACTTTGGCCGGCGCGCCCCAAATTTCTACCTGCTTACCATTGCCGGTGTTCGTCGGAATTCCGGCTGAGTTGAAGGTCAGCGTGATCGCAGGGTTCGCCGGATAACTGAACGGAGCATTGTTCGCTCCGAGAGCATACAGAATTAGTCCGCCATCGAAAGGTGTGCTGAAGTCCGCCGCCGAAGTGCCGCAGCAAATTGAGTATCGGGCCATGAACGGCGGATTGCCGCGCGAATTGGCAAACAGTACGTCGGGCAAACGATTGTAAGCAATGCCAAATCCGCCACGTAGTACCAGCTTGTCCTCTTTCACGAAGCCAAGAAGCTTCTTTGGGCTCCAGGCAAAGCCAAGCCGCGGCGCGAAGTTGTTCCAGTCAGAGGGCCAAAGCTTGCTTGGCCTTACAATGCTTGCTCCCGTCAAACCTGTCGCGTTAGTAGAACCGAGCATGAGGTTACTCAGCTTGCCTTCCTTCTCGGTTAGCGGAGAGAAATATTCCCACCGCAGCCCCAGATTCAGGGTCAGGTTCGGTCTGAACTTCCAATCATCCTGGGCAAAGAAAGCAAGGGTGTGACTGCGGAAATAACGTTGCGTGTCCGGTGGTCCACCGGTTCGCGGATCGGCATCAATCTGATAAAAAAGCGGCGCGCTATTCGCGAAATTGAACAATCCGGCAAAGGTATAAAGCGGACGCGCCCCACCAATGAGATCGTTGTTGTCCTGCTCCTTGCGAAGCTCACCACCAAAAGCCCAGGCGTGATTGCCGGCAACTTTTCTTAGCGTATCCCGAAACTCCATTGTGTTTTCCGCGAATATGCCCGGTGTTGTCTCGGACCAGGGCGGGCCAAAGCGAATGCGATCGAATGGAAGAGTCTCGATCTCGATCCGAGGCAAACCAAAGTTTGTGTCGCTCGAGGTCTGCAATTCATTAAACGCGAACCTGGTGATATTAAAGCGCGCTTCGTTGAGCATCGTTGATGAGATCGTTCGGGTGTAGGTAATCATCCCGAACAAATTTTTCGGCGCGCTACGCACGTCACCCATGGGCCGACTTCTTCCCGCCTGATCGCTTGAGACACCACTGAAAAGCGAGATGTAACTGCTGAAAGTGAGCGTATCTTTCGCCGTCAGATTGATGTCTAAGCGAGGGTTGAATTGATTTCCGTGGCTCGTATTGGGAGCCGCGATCTGAGCGAACTCAATGTCGGGAATGCCGTCGAGCCCTCCGCCGGACAAGTTTCCGAAGGAAATATACTGACCGGTCGCGCCGATTGGTGAGCCAATGTCGAGTCCGCTCGGAAGTTGTTGGCAGAGACCAATGCCAGCCGATGCGCAGCTCCTGGGAATGATGCTGGTAACGCGTGGCGCCGCGCCAGAAGCCCCGAGTATTCGCGCAGTAATACTGCCGGGACGTGCGGCCTGAACCAGCGCTCTGTAGTCAGGCGTTTCAACCCAAGCGTTGAAAGTGTCTGTCGTATTGCTGCGCAAACCCTCGTAAGAGAAAAAGAAGAAGGCCTTATTTCTAAGAAGATTGACAGAATGTGGACCTTCGCCAAAGAGAGGGATTGCGAGCGGACCTCCAATACTGCCGCCGAATTGATTGTAGTGCTGGTTGTTCCTTACTCGCGGAGCATTGTTAACGCCGCCATACTTGTTGAAGGCATTGAGACCCGGACTGTTGTTCTTGAGAAATAAACTGCCGTGAAACTCGTTGGTCCCATTTTGTGAGACCGTCAGAATCTGCGCGCCCGAGTTGCGTCCGAACTCCGCGGAATAAGTGTTTGCCATAACGCGCACTTCTTTTACCGATTCCTGATTCGGCGTAACCACCGCGGCGCCGCCCCACGTCAAACTATTAACGCTGGTTCCATCGATCTGAAAGTCGTTCGCGGAAATGCGCTGGCCATTCGCCGAGATCTGAGGCTGATTCTCGGTCTGAAAGATCGATCTATTCGATCCACCCGGTCCGGATTGATTAGGCAAATTGACGGCGTCGCCACCGCCGCCGCGAGCGAAGTCCCCGAAGACTCCGGGCGTCAACCGTGTCAACTCGTAAGGGTCGCGACCGAATTGTGGCAGGGTCCGGACCTCTTGCGTGGTAATTGCTTTATCAACGTTTGCGTTCTCAGTTTCCAGGACGGCAGTTGCTTGCTGAGTCACGGTAACGGTGGCGCTCACATCTCCCGGTTCGAGTTCCACATCCATTCCCCGAACAGCTTCCGCGTTGACGACGACCTCGTCAAAAACCTTCTGCTTATATCCGGTTTTTTCCACGGTCAGTTTGTATTTGCCGGGCGCTAGCCCCGACAGTCGATAGAAACCGTCGTCGCTTGCCGTGGCTTCCTGAGTCTTGCCGGTTTCGGTGTTCGTGAGCGCAACTTTCGCTTGCGGCACGAGCGCCCCATTTGTGTCCTTGATCGTTCCCTGGATACCGGCCTTGAATTGAGCGTTGGCAGTGGTGGCCAAAAAGAGTAACAGCAAGCTCCAGCAGGTTACGCGAAGAAACAGTTGTAAGTTATGCATGATCGCCTTCACCTCGAAACATTCAGCATATCGTTGACCGACGACGGGATTGATTTCCGCACAAACCAAAACGAATGAGCGCGAGCAACACGTGATGGATGGCGCGGACACGCTCGGCATTTCGTTTTAAGAAATATTTTCAGGGGAAACGCGAACAAGCTATCACTGTAAGGTGAAAAGTTCAATGCAGATTTAGCCCGTCAGCCGAGTTCTGTTGAGTTTTCCATTCGTCGCACGACCTCGTTTTGATGAAGTCAGCCTTTTAACCTGCGTGGAGATTCACAATGAACATAACCATAAGAGGGGAACTTCAAGATGTATTTCTGACTGCTACTCTGGTAAGCTACGCCGTCGATCAAAGAAGAGTTTCAGCCTTATCAAAAACGGAAGGGATCAATTCAATGCGAACAAGGATGATCTTAACCTGCGCACTTTTTTCGCTCGTCCTGGCGACCGCTTGCGTGTCTGGCACTCAAAGTAATACCGGCGCGACCAAAAAAAAGAAGGGTCCGAATGAGACCGTGCGCATCGGCTTTTCGATGGACACGCTGAAGGAAGAACGTTGGCAGCGAGACAAGCAATTGGTTGAGCAGCGTTGCCAGGAAGTTGGAGCTGAATGCGAAGTCCAGGTGGCCAACGGCGACGACGCCGTACAAACAAAGCAGTGCGACAATCTGTTGACCAAGGGCGTAGACGTTTTGATCGTCGCTCCACACAACGGACAGATCGCCGCGTCGATAGTCGAAGCCGCGCACCGCCAGGGAGTACCGGTGATTAGTTACGATCGGCTGATTCGCAACGCAGACGTTGATCTCTATGTTTCGCATCAAGTAGTAAAAATTGGCCAAATGCAGGCACAGTACGCACTCGACAACGTGCCAAAAGGCAATTACGTCTTGATTGGCGGGTCGCCGACCGACAATAACGCGCTCTTGCTGAGGGAAGGTCAGATGAATGTGCTGAAACCGGCGATCGACCGCGGAGACATTAAGATCATTTCCGATCAATTCGCCAAAGAATGGAAGGCCGAAGAAGCCCTGCGAATTACTGAGGACGCGCTCACCAAAACCAATAACGACATCAAGGCGATAGTGGCTTCGAATGACGGCACCGCGGGCGGCGCGATCTCTGCATTGCCGCCTCAACTCGTCGGCAAAGTCTTAGTAACGGGACAGGACGCTGCGCTTGACGCGGTGACCCGCATTGTCGACGGCAAACAGACGATGACAATTTACAAACCGATCAAGCCGCTCGCTTACAGCGCCGTCGACTCAGCGATTAAGCTGGCTCGCGGCGAAAGTGTGGACGCTAAAGATAAGGTAAACAACGGCAAGCTCGACGTGCCTTCGATTCTTCAGCAGCCGATCGTCGTCGACAAGAGTAATGTCATGCAGACGGTCATCAAGGATGGATATCACAAGCTCGAAGACGTCTATAAGAACGTGCCGCGGGACCAATGGCCGAAGCAATAAGAGTCCAATGTCCTGAGTCCAAAGTCCAAAGTCGTTCTGGCTTTCTCTCAAATCCACTCAGGAGGACTACGATGGCAAGGATCACCAAGTTTGAAGATATTGAATCCTGGAAACGCGCGCGCAGTTTTGCAAATGAAATTTATCGAATTAGCGAGACATTGGACTTTGGACATGGGAAATACGCTTCTTGAAATGCAGAACATCACCAAGAGCTTTCCCGGAGTGAAAGCTCTCGATGGCGTCACTCTTGATCTAAATGCCGCCGAGATTCATGCGCTGGTTGGCGAAAACGGCGCGGGCAAATCGACCTTGATCAAGATTCTCGCCGGCGTCTATCCGTATCCTGAATATGGCGGTCAGATCGTTCTTGGCGGCTCCGAGCAGCGGTTTGCGAATGTGCGGGAGTCTGAACAGGCCGGCATTGCGGTTATCTATCAAGAGCTTTCCCTGGTGAAAGACTTGAGCGTCGGCGAAAATATTTTTCTTGGACGTGAGCCTCGTCGTTTCGGCGTGATCAATTGGGAAGAACTCTACAGCAAAGCAGAGAAGCTGCTCGGCAACCTCAACCTCGCAATTGATCCCCGAATGCCGGTACGAAACCTCGGGATCGGTCAGCAGCAACTTGTCGAGATCGCAAAGGCCCTGTCACAGGAAGCACGCATCCTGGTGCTCGACGAACCGACGGCGGCGCTTACTGACTCTGAAGTGGTGACTCTGTTTGAGATTTTGAAAGACCTGCGCGCCGGGGGAGTGGCGATGATTTATATTTCGCATAAACTCGATGAAGTCTTTCGCCTCAGCAATCGCATTACCGTCCTTCGTGACGGTCGCACGATTGCCACTGCCGAGACTCAAGAGCTCGACGAAGCTCGCGTGATCGCCAAGATGGTCGGACGCGAAGTCGGTCAAATTTTTCCCGTAGTGACACACGATCGCGGCGAGGTCGCCTTTGAAGCACGCAATGTCACGGTCGAAGACACGGCGGTCGCCGGCAAACTGCTGGTAGATAAGGTGAGCTTTGCCGCGCGCAAAGGCGAGGTGCTGGGCATTGCCGGGCTGATGGGCTCGGGGCGGACTGAACTATTAATGGCAATCTTCGGCGCGCATCCGGGCCGCAAATCGGCAGAGTTGTTTGTCGAAGGAAGGCCGGTTCAGATCAACCAACCGTCCGACGCAATCAAACACGGGATCGGTTTCGTAACCGAAGATCGAAAGCGTTATGGCTTGATTTTGGAGCAAACGATTTTGCGAAACATGACGCTTGCGGGTTTGCGCAAGCTTTCCGGGCGGTTCATCACCGATGAAGATGCCGAAGCGGCTTCAGGTGAACGCGCGGCCCGTGACCTGCGCATCAAGGCCAGTTCAGTTTTTACCATCGCCGGAACTCTGTCGGGCGGGAATCAACAGAAGGTCGTGCTGGCAAAGTGGTTGTTGACAAATCCGCGCGTGCTGTTTCTGGACGAGCCGACCCGCGGCATCGACGTAGGGGCGAAGCAGGAAATCTATGCGCAGATAAATCACCTGGCCCAAACCGGCATCGCCATCGTCCTGGTTTCATCGGAGTTGCCCGAAGTTCTGGGCCTTTCTGATCGAGTAATAGTGCTGCATGAAGGCCGGGTTACCGGCGAGTTCAAGCGAGCTGAGGCAACGCCCGAAGCGGTGATGTCATGCGCAACTGGGCATGCCCGGCGCGCTGCTTGAGGATTTCATAAAAGCTAATTCTCGTTTAAACGGCGGACTTGTCCGCCATTGCTTAGCATGAAGCTCTTCAAGTCACGCGAGCCAAATCTTGTTCACTATGTTACTGCGGTCACGTACAAGCGAGTTCCGGTCTTTTCAAGCGAGCGCAGTTGTGCGCTCTTGGTCCAAGCATTAGTTGAAACTCGAATCAAAGATCCATTCAAACTGATCGGCTACGTAATCATGCCTGACCATTTTCATCTGCTGGTAAACCCGCTCGACATGAACGTAACGAGACTGATCGGGAGATTGAAAGGAAGGGCAGCATCCAGAATACTCAAATGGCTGCGCGCTGAGAATAAGACTCAGTCCCTTGCCAAGTTAGCCTTACCAAAACCTTCAAAGTTAGGCCAGACTCATGCCGTCTGGTTGCAGGATTTCTCAGCGGTTGACATTTGGAGTCATAAATTCATTCGTCAGAAACTCCATTACATTCACAAGAATCCCGTCCGTGCCGGACTTTGTGATCATCCGGCAAAATGGCGCTGGTCCAGCTATCACGCTTATTTTCCACATGAGCCTGGCACGGTTCCTATAGAAATCGACTGGCGTTGGTTGTGGAGTGCTAAGGAATTCTCAGGGCTGGCGGACAAGTCCGCCAGCTAAACGGATCGATTGTTTTATTTTTAGGAATCTTCATGAGTGAAAGGGCACAACGAATCGGTCGTTTCAAACTTCGCACCTCGGCGCTGCGTGCTTACACGATGCTGCTGGCGCTGATTGTAATCTGGCTTTTCTTTCAGTGGGCGACGATCGATCAATACCATCCTTACGGACTCTTTCTGGGTGCGGTTAACTTTTCAAAACTGCTCCAACAGACAGCCGTCACCGGCGTCCTGGCGGTCGGCATGTTGATGGTGATCGTTTCCGGCAACATCGATCTTTCGGTAGGTGCGGTTGTCGGACTCGCGGGCGGCATTGCCGCGCTGACCCAGGGTTGGGGATTGTTTCCGTCGCTGGCCTCGGCGATTGTAGTGGGATTGCTGATCGGCGCAATTCAAGGGACCCTCGTCGCGTACATTAACATTCCGGCTTTTATCGTGACACTCGGCGGACTCGAAGCGTGGCGCGGCGTCATTCTTAAGTTGACCAAAGGCGCGACCATTCCGGTTGAACGGCCGTTTTTTCGCTCGCTGGGCCGCGACTTTATCAATCCGCGCATCGGCATGGCACTGGCGATCGCCGGCATCGGAGCAATTGTGTGGACCAACATCCGACGCAAGCGGGCCCGGCAACGCCACGGATTGGCTGCATTAAGTGTGGGCGCGACCGCAGCACGAATTTTGGTTCCGTCACTGGTGATCGTCGCATTCATCTTTCTTATGAATCAGGCGGGCGGAGTGCCGATCCCGGTTATCTTTTTGTTAACGGTCGCGATTGCTGGCGCTTTCCTAACTGCGAATACAACCTTCGGTCGTTATCTGTACGCGATCGGTGGCAATCCTGACGCCGCGCGTTTGTCGGGAATCAATTTGCAGCGATACATCCTCGCCGCATTTTGTTTGATGGGCGCGCTGGCCGGACTCGCCTCGATTCTGCACACGGCGCGGGTCGGCAGCGCTTCTCCCGACGCCGGTACTTTGATGGAACTGGACGCAATCGCGTCGTGCGTTATCGGGGGCACCAGTTTGATGGGCGGTCGCGGCACGGTTTTCGGCGCAGTGCTGGGTGCGCTGATTCTGGCTAGCCTCGATAACGGTATGTCGCTGTTGAATGTAGAGAATTGGGCACAGTATGTAGTGAAAGGCGGCGTGCTGGTGGCGGCAGTTGGCTTCGATATGTTTGGAAGAAGGAAAGCGTAGCCCCGCTTCCCGTACAGAACCGCTTGCGGTAGCAAGCGGGTGGCAAAAGAATTGGCGCAACCTTTTTTGGCTTCCCTGGATTTGTTAACAACTTTACCCGCTAGCTACCGCGAGCGGTTCCGTACCTTTTGTGCCTCCTTATGGCTCTGTGGTTTGATTAGTTAATGCCCGCTCTAATTATCCACGGCCACTTTTATCAACCACCTCGCGAGAATCCCTGGACGGGAATTGTTGAGCGCGAGCCCAGCGCTGCCCCATTTCATGATTGGAACGAGCGCATTTATTCCGAGTGCTACCGGCCCAACGCTTCTGTTCGCATCAACGACGCCGCGCCAGGCGCAGCGCGAATTGTTAATAACTATGCGAAGATCAGTTTCAATTTCGGCCCCACCCTGCTGAGCTGGCTCGAGCGAAATCACCCGGACACGTACGCGCGCATTATCGACGCCGACCGCAAGAGCTTTCATCAGCAGCGCGGACACGGGAACGCAATCGCCCAGGCTTACGGTCACGCGATCCTTCCGCTCTGTAACGAGCGAGACCTGCGCACGCAAATCATTTGGGGAATGGCGGACTTTCGTCATCGCTTTGGGCGCGAACCGGAAGCGATGTGGTTGCCCGAGACGGCATGCAATGACCGCGTGATGAACGCGCTGATTGATGCCGGAATGCGCTTTGTGATTCTAGCGCCGCATCAAGCCGCGCGCCGGCGCGCGATTGGTGACGGCCAGTGGCGTGACGCGAACGAGCAGAGTATCGACACGAGTCTAGGTTACCGTTATTTGCATCGGGACGATGCGGGGCGATCGATCGCGGTGTTCTTCTATGACGGCCCCATTTCACGCGCGATCGCTTTTGAGAATCTTTTGAAATCAAGCAGTGAACTGGTTGATCGATTCGCGCAAACGGCAAACGGCGTGAGAATGGTAAACGTCGCGACTGACGGCGAGACCTACGGTCATCACTTCAAGTTTGGCGAGATGTGCCTGGCCCACGCGCTGGAAGATGACGCGCCTGCGCGCGGCTTTCAGATCATGAACTATGGTGAGTATCTCGACGAGCACTCGCCGACGTTCGAAATTGAGGTGAATGACGGCCCCAACGATGAGGGCACTTCGTGGAGTTGCCCGCACGGCGTCGGTCGCTGGAATCGTGACTGCGGGTGTCATACGGGTGGCGAGCCCGGATGGAATCAACAATGGCGCGCGCCATTAAGACGGGCATTGGACTTCCTGCGCGATGAAAACGTTGCGCACTTTGAAGCGACCCGCGGCAAACTGTTCATCGATCCGTGGCAGGCAAGAGATGACAGCATCGCGCTGGTTCTCGATCCAAATTACTTACGCGATCAGTTTCTGCGCGATCACGCAGGGCGATGGCTATCCATGGACGAACTATGGCGTGCGCTGGCGTATCTTGAGTTACAGCGCATGCTTTTGCTGATGTACACAAGCTGCGGCTGGTTCTTTAATGACATCTCAGGAATCGAAACGATTCAGATTATGAAGTATGCCGGTCGCGCGATCGACCTAATGGATCAGTTGGCACTGCCATCGGTCCGCGATCCGTTTCTTGAAATATTGGCGGAAGCGAAAAGCAATCGAGCAGAGATGGGAACCGGCGCGGATATCTATCGACGGTTCGTTGAGCCGCTGAAGATTTCAACGACGCAGGAGCCGATCCAGGCATGACGAAGAAGCGAGGCCAAAAACGGGGCGGTAGCCCGACCGTCAGGGAGGGCTCTTCAGCGACCCAGGAAATTGCCCAATCAGGAGACGCTAAACCTTCACGAAAAGGCGCAAAGACGCACAGCCGGGAATCCGCGCTCAATTTCTCGCCCACGCTCGGCGACATCGATCTGCATCTCTTCGGCGAAGGCAAACACGAACGCATCTACGAGAAACTTGGCGCGCATGTAATAACGCACGAACGCAAACGCGGGGTCGCTTTCGCCGTCTGGGCGCCGAATGCAAATCGAGTTAGCGTAGTCGGCAACTTTAATAGTTGGGATGGTACGAGGCATCCGATGCGGCGCCTCGGCGAAGGCGGTCTGTGGGAACTCTTCATTCCTGGTCTGCGAGCAGGCGAGCTTTACAAATACGAAATCAAAAACGGCCGGCGCAAGTTTCTCAAAGCCGATCCTTTTGCCTTCATGATGGAAGTACCGCCTGGCACTTCGTCGATCGTCTTCAACTCGAGTTACAAGTTTCGCGATCGCGCCTGGATCACCAGGCGAAAGAAACAGCAAGCGTGGCGCGAGCCGCTTTCGATTTATGAAGTCCACCTGGGATCGTGGCGGAGAATCCCGGAAGAGAACAATCGGCCGCTCAGTTATCGCGAGGCAGCGCCACTGCTGGCTGACTACGCAACAGAAAAAGGATTCACGCACGTCGAGTTTCTGCCGCTCAAGGAACATCCGTACGGCCCGTCGTGGGGTTATCAGGTCAGCGCGTATTACGCTCCCTCATCTCGTTACGGCACACCCGACGATCTTCGTTTTCTGATCGATCATCTGCATCAACGCGGGATCGGCGTGATTATGGATTGGGTGCCCGCGCATTTTCCGAAAGATGCGTTTGCGCTCGGACGTTTCGATGGCACCGCGCTTTACGAGCATCTCGATCCACGAAAAGGTGAGCATCCCGATTGGGGGACTTACATCTTCAACTACGGCCGCAACGAAGTTCGTAACTTTCTGATCGCGAACGCATTGTTCTGGCTGCGCGAATTTCATCTCGATGGTTTGCGGGTCGATGCGGTGGCGTCGATGCTCTATCTCGACTACAGCCGTAAAGAAGGCGAATGGGCGCCGAACGAGTTTGGTGGGCGCGAGAATCTTGAAGCGATCTCTTTCTTAAAGGAGTTGAACGAGGTAACCCATCGTGAATGTCCGGGCACTTTGATGATCGCCGAAGAATCGACCGCATGGCCCGCGGTGAGTCATCCCGTTTATGCCGGCGGTCTCGGTTTCGATTTCAAGTGGAACATGGGCTGGATGCACGACACTTTGAAATATTTTCAAACCGACCCATTGTTTCGCGCCGGCAATCATAACGGGCTGACCTTTGGTTTGCTGTATGCCTGGAGCGAGAACTTCATCCTTCCTTTCTCTCATGACGAAGTGGTGCACATGAAAGGCTCGCTGCTGAACAAAATGCCTGGCGAAGAATGGCAGAAGTTTGCGAACCTGCGCGCGCTTTACGGTTACATGTGGGCGCATCCCGGAAAAAAACTTCTGTTTATGGGCGGCGAGTTTGGGCAATGGCGCGAATGGAACGAGACGGAGAGTCTCGACTGGCACCTGTTGGAAACGCCAACGCACAAGGGCGTGCAGTCACTGATTAGAGATCTAAACAAGCTCTACCGGAAGCACGACGCTTTGTGGGAAGCGGACACTGACGCGAGCGGCTTTCAATGGATCGAAGTCGATAACGCGGCTGAGAATGTGGTCGCCTTTCGCCGCATCTCACCCTCGACGACAAAAGAAGTTATCTGCGTTAGCAATTTTTCGCCGGTTCTGCGCGAAGGCCATCGAATTGGTTTGCCGCATAAGGGAACGTACAGGCAAATTCTCAATACCGATCACGAAAAATATTGTGGCGGAAGCTTCGGTGTGGTGAAAAACATCAAGGCTGAAAAGATGCCAGCGCATGGTCTGGATTATTCGGCGGCGATTACTCTGCCGCCGTTGGCGACGATGTGGTTCGAGGTACCGCGCCGGTAACTGCGTCGCTTATTTTGGTCGCGATTAATCTGGAGTGTTGCTTCGAGTACCCAGCGGAAGGCGTTTCGTTGCCTATTCGATTTTGGCTAAGGGATGTTTTGAGATAAGTCCCCAAGCTTCCTCATTATCATTCTTAGGAAGTTCAGAACCCCGCGCATTAATCGAAATCAGCAGTCTTCTGGTCTCGTCGTAGTCAGCACCGATCACTCTTGAGAGCGTACTCAGCTTTCTCCAATCCCTTTCCGTGAGCATCTGCCGAAGCAACTCTTTCCTCGCTTCATCCAGGGATTTCTGCTTTCGTCCTTGCAGCCAGTTCTCAATCAGTTTGGCACCGGCTGTGGTAAGAGCACCGACGACTACACCGAGAATACCGACGACAGCAATCCAAAACTGTGTGTCACGAACGACATTGTTAGCGATTTCATGGGCTAGCTCCTGGTCGTTCATATGGTTACTTCAAATCCATGTGCTTGATCTTCACCAGGCGATGGCCGAGGATGTCAACGCCGGCCTGACTCTGTTCCAATACGAGGTAGCCAATTAATGGTTTATATTCTCCGTCTTCCGGCCTCATATCTACAAAAGATACTTCGCTATAGATTGCTGGAAAGCCTTCTATTTGAATGCGCACCGGACCACAGACTTCCCCCGTAAGAATTTCTTGCGTCGGGGTTTCCAATTCTATGGTTCTGGTTGATTCCAACCTGCCCAGCCGTTCTTTCCACGCAGTGGGCAGGACCATGTGCGATGCGCCAGTATCGACCAGGGCGTCACACCTGAGACTCCTGGAAGCGTCTGAGACGTTATCAATCTTTACTGAAGCAACGATTCTTCCCATATTCCGCTCTGTGGCTCTCACTTGAAACTATACACCAACCGATCAAGGCCCAGCGAACCTGTGCCATAATTACTGAAATCCTTGATCTACCGCCTCTTTGCTACGCATTTTGGATCGAATAAGTTCTTCATGTGTCTTCGCGTCAACGACGATGCGGTTATTCAAAACGCAGAGGACGTTGAGGACTTCGCAGAGGAACGCGGAGATGAGGCTTTCCTCAGCGAACTTTGCGGCAACCTCCGCGACCTCTGCGGTTAATTCCTGTGCACGTTGGGCTATACTCCTCCAGGTATGAACGATTCGATCAACTGGGATGAAATTCGTAAACGCTTTCCCGTTACAGAGAGCGTCGCCTATCTCAACAGCGCCGCGGCAGGGCCGGTGTCGCGCGCGTCGTGCGAAGCCGCTTCCGGTTACTACGAAAAGATGATGCGCGACGGTGACGTACACTGGAATCGCTGGCTCGCGGATCGCGAAGCGATCAGAAAGAAGATTGCGGCCTTCATCAACGCCGAGCCGGACGAAATTGGATTTACCACCAATACTTCGTCGGGCATGAACATGATCGTCGATGCGCTGGAAGATCGAGGCGAAGTGATCTCGTGCCAACTCGAATTTCCGGTCACGACGCTGCCGTGGATGAATCGACGCATTCCGGTTCACTTACTGTCACCGGCCGCGGGCGAAGTTCGTATCGAAGATGTGCGCGCAGCCATGACCGAAAAAACCGGCATCATCGCGCTCAGCCACGTGCAATTCTCGAACGGCTTTCGAATCGATCCAGAAGAGCTCGCGAAGATCAAAGGCCGTCACGCGTTGGTCATTAATGCAGCTCAATCGGCGGGTGTTTTTCAGATCGATGTAGAGCGCATGGAGCTCGACGCGCTGTGCGCGACGGGTCACAAATGGATGCTCGCCGGATATGGATCGGGTTTTGTCTATCTGAGCCGCGAACTGCTTCATCAGACACGTTCACGCGCCCTTGGATGGCTCAGCGTTGAAGATCCTTTCACAGACCGCAACGACGAGTTGCGCCCGCGCCACGATGCGGCCGCGCGAGTTGAACTGGGCTGTCCGCACTTCGCCGGAATCTTTTCCCTCGGCGCTTCAGTCGATCTAATTAACAAAGTCGGAATTGCGAATATTCAAGCACGCGCCTTGGAATTGAATCGCTTGTTGACTTCGCGTCTGACGGAAAGTGGCTGGAGGATCTTGTCACCGCTGCTTAATGATGCAACACGTTCGGCTGAAACGCTGGTTCAAGCTGAAAGACCGGGCGAATTGGTCCGTTCTCTTTTACGACGCGGCGTAGTCGTTACCGAAAAGCCACGAGGAATTCGTGTCGCCACGCACTTCTTCAATAATGAAGAAGATGTGGAGAGATTGATCGCCGCGATGAACGAGACGCGTCACTAAACGAACCCTCTTTCACCGCCCCGCGGAAGTTGGGCTAATATTGAGGGCGGCGATAGCCCGCCTCTAAACAAAGATCTTTGCCGCGCTAACCCGCAGCAGACTTCTTCTTCTGTCTCTGCTTCCCTCGTGCCTGACCACCTGTTGCGGCCTTCCCGAAATGCTGCTGACAAAGTTTCAAGAACGTCTGATGGATTGCGGATTCATAACCTGCGACCAGCCGCGCCACGCCAAGTTGCCAATTGATCTGCGCGCCTTCGATCCACCAGCGAACCAAACGGCCGGAAGCAACCTCTTCGCGGACGGATTGCAGCGGCACGATCCCAACGCCCATATCTTCTTCGACCATGCGTTTGATGGCCGCCAGCCGGCTCAATTCCATCGCGACGTTTAGCTTTACCCCGGCCTGCGCAAAAAACTGATCGATGAGCCGGCGCGTATTTCCACCGCGCTCGCCGAGGATCAGTTTCTCGCCGGCGAGGGCATAGGCGCTGACAACTTTTTGCTTTGCGAGTTTGTGTCGCGGCGAAGCTACGGCGACAAGATAATCCTCACTTAATAAAGTAGTTTGGACTCCACGCGCTTCAACCGGCAGCGAGACAAAGGCGACATCAAGCTCGCCGCCAAGAATCTGGTGCACCAACTCCTCGCTGGTACCTGAGGCCATGGAGATTTCGGCGCCCGGATGTTTTTGTTTCACCTCTCGCAAAACCAGGGGCAAAGGGTCGGCGTTGACCCTCGCTGAAGCACTCCCGATCCGCAAGCGGCCGCGATGAGCGCCCGTCAAAGCAGCGATCTCTTCAACCGCCGCGTCATGTTCTCGCAGGATCGCGTGTGCGCGCTTGAAAAGAGTTTCGCCTGCTTCAGTAAGAATCACTCGGCGCGGTGCGCGCACGAACAATTGCGCTCCCACTTCGGTCTCGAGCTGCCTGATCTGCATGCTGATCGCAGCCTGAGTAACGTGCACCCTGGCCGCCGCCGCCGTAAAGGTTCCCAATTCCGCAATTGCCAAAAAAGCTTTTAATTGTCGTATTTCCATCGCCGTTGACCACGTAACTCCAGCTTATCATATAGATAAGATCTTTTAGTTTCCATTATAGCTGGCGCGGCATCTAAAATTGCAAGCAGTGAATGAAATATGGAGAGAAATGTGAGTTTGTTCGGCGTGAAAACTGAGCGAGCCGAAGTCAAATTACTTGCCCGCCGGCCGCCGCAACTGCGTCAGTTGGTCGCCGGTGTCGATGGCGGAGGCACGGCTACGCGAGCGATAATTCTCGATAGTCGACAACGAGTGGTCGCCGAAAGCAAGACAGGGCCGTCGAATCCGTTGCGCGTTGGAATCGCAAAGGCAGCTTCGGCAATTCGCGAAGCGATTGACAAAGCGTGCAGCGAAGCAGCAATTCAGCGAATGGATATTGCCGCTGTGGTTGTCGGGCTTGCCGGCGTGCGGCGCGCGGACATTCGGGATCGTATGCGAGAAGCCCTGCGCAGTTCGCTGGGCATCGACAATCTTGATTTGGTTACTGACGGTGACATTGCTCTCTATGGCGGCACCGGGGGTGGCCCGGGTCTGGTCGTGATTGCCGGCACGGGATCAATTTGTTGCGGCATGAACAGCCGGCGCAAACGTGTCTGTGCGGGCGGCTGGGGTCCGATCGCCGGAGACGAGGGCGGCGGCTCTTGGATTGCCAGGAAAGCTTTGCAGGCAGTCGCGCAGGCCTTCGATGCACGCGGAGCGAAAACTTCTCTGACCTCTGCCGCGTGTGAGTATTTTCGAGTTTCATCTCCTGACGACCTTTCGACTGCGATTTACGCGCCGACCATGAGTAATGATCATTTGGCGGCCTTTGGTAAATTCGTGGTCAAAGCCGCTCTGGAAGGCGACGAAGTCGCGGGCGGAATAATTACTGAAGCCGGAAAAGAACTTGCGATCGCCGCCGCAGCGGTGATTCGAAAGCTGCGTATGGAGCAAGAGAATTTTCCCGTAGCTTGTGTTGGCGGCGTGTTTGCCGCGGGCGATTTGGTACGCGAGCCACTGCGCCGCGGTATCATCCGTGTGGCTCGGAGAGCATATCTTGCGGATCCTATTTATTCACCGGCGATCGCGGCGGCGCGAATGGCGCATGGGCGGCTGAATGGCGAACTTGCTATTGCAGTCTGAGGGCGTTTCGAGTTTCAAGTTTCAGGTTTCAAGTCTTAAGTCTCAAGTTGGATTCTTTCGGATCTGACTCGTGTTCAGAGTAAGAGCTTTCAACTTGAAACCCGAAACCTTAAACTTGAAACCTTATGACGCTCAACGAGTCCGCGAGCCTTCCAGTTACTGAACAAGAAAATCCGCGCACTTCGAAAATCAGTTTGTTATCCTCCGCGGAAATCGTACGGTTGATGAACGAAGAAGATTCGCTGGTCGCCGAAGCAGTCTCCGCCACGCTCAGTAAAGTTGCCCACGCAGTGGACGAGATCGCCGAGCGACTCAAGGCGGGCGGACGGCTTTTTTACATCGGTACCGGAACTTCGGGAAGACTCGGGGTGCTGGATGCTGCGGAATGCTCGCCGACTTTTGGCGTGTCACCGGAGCTTGTTCAGGGAGTAATCGCCGGTGGTTATGAGGCCTGTTACCGCGCTGTTGAAGCTTCGGAAGATGACGCCGCGGCCGGAGCTCGAGATTTGCAGGCACGCGGGTTTACGAAACAAGATGCGTTGGTAGGGATTGCGGCCTCGGGTCAAACACCGTATACCATCGGCGCGGTTTCATACGCGAGAAATCTCGGCGCATTCACGGCCGCGATTACGTGCGCGCCTGAGTCGCCGATCACTAGAGCAGCGGAAGTCAGCATCGTTCCGGTTGTCGGACCCGAAGTGATCGCCGGTTCGACGCGCCTGAAAGGCGGCACGGCCCAGAAAATGGTGCTGAATATGTTGTCGACGGCAACGATGATTCGGCTTGGCTATGTAAGTGGCAATCGCATGACAAATGTGCAGACGCGCAACGCGAAGTTGCAGGCGAGAGCGCTGCGAATCCTGCAAGTGGAAGCAGGTTTGAATGAAGAGCAAGCGCAAGAAATTCTTAAATCGGCGAACGGCAATTTACCAATTGCATTAGTAATGAGCAACGGACATTGTTCCCGCGACCAGGCGGAATCCGCGCTCAGGGAATCGCGAGGTGTGATTGCCGAGGCCGTTAATCTTGCCAGGCAGCCGCGTTAGCGGCTCAATATTTATCGCTCCGGCGCGAACATTCTATTGCTTGGGAGCGACGCGAAATCCTGATTTCGGTTCGCTCGCAGCGGACCCAAAAGCAGACTGTAATATATAGATATTTCGTGCCTTACGGCACGCTGCACTTGGCATGGGATTCTCAGCCATTGACTACGCGGTGCTCTTACTCTACCTCGCCGGAATTACCATCTTCGGCGTGATGTTTCGGCGATCGCAGCGCACCGTCAAAGACTATTTTCTCGGCGACAAGAATACTTCCTGGATTGTAATCAGTCTTTCGATCGTCGCGACTGAGACCAGCACGCTTACACTAATCGGCGTGCCGGCTTTGGCTTATGCGAACTATGCAAGGCCCGAGCTGGGCGGTAATTTTACGTATCTGCAAGTCGTCTTCGGCTACATTGTAGCTCGAATAATCATCAGTTTACTTTTCATTCCAGCATATTTTCGCGGCAATCTACTTACTGCCTACGAATTACTGAAGAACAGATTCGGCGTTAGGACAAAGAATTTCGCGGCTTCGTTGTTTCTAATCATGCGAGCATTGGCCGAAGGCGTGCGCGTGTTTGCCGCTTCGTTGGTGTTGAGCGCCGTGTTGAGCGCGAGCTTGCCGGGACTGCCATATTTGTGGCTGTGGTCCATCATCATTGTCGGCCTGTTGACGCTGGTTTACACGTTTGAGGGTGGCATTGCGGCGGTCATCTGGACCGATTTGATTCAATTAGTGATCTATATTGGCGGATCGCTGTTGGCGGCTTACGAACTGTTACATTTGGTCCCGGGCGGCTGGAGCGGGATCGCCGCGCAGGCGGGGATCGCGAATAAGTTTCAGCTGGTGTCGTTCAAGTTCGATCTCAGCGTGCCGTTTACGTTTTGGGCCGGATTATTCGGTGGAACATTTCTGACGATGGCGTCGCATGGAACGGATCAATTGTTAGTGCAGCGCCTGCTCACCTGTCGCAATAAACGTGAAAGTCAGAAGGCGTTAGTTCTCAGCGGCTTTGTAGTGTTGTTTCAGTTTGCGTTGTTTCTGACGATTGGTGTGATGCTCTACGCTTATTACAAGTCTTATCCGCTGGCGACGAAACTGGCGAGTAACGATGAAATCTTTCCCACTTTTATCGTGCAACGTTTACCGCATGGCGTTTCAGGTCTGGTGATTGCGGCGATCTTTGCCGCCGCAATGTCAAACTTGAGCGGCTCGCTTAACTCGCTTTCATCCAGCACCGTCCTGGATTTTTACAAGCCGCTCATGAAACCAAAGGCGCCTGACGAAGATCTTTTGAAGCTTTCGCGTTGGTTTACTGCCGTGTGGGGAATAGTCTTGATCGCGATCGCGGTGCTCGCGAGCAATTGGGGGTCGGTCTTCACGACCGGCCTGACAATCGCATCGTTGGTTTATGGTCCGATGCTGGGTGTGTTTCTCCTCGGAGTATTGACAAAAAGGGCGAACCAAACAGGGGTCATGGCCGGCATGGCTCTGTCTCTCGCTTTCATGCTTTTCATCAAGATCGAGTTTTCCGCCGCCGTCGCCTGGACCTGGTATGTCTTGATTGGAACCGCTGTCTGTTTTGGTGTTGGATACGGAGTGAGCTTATTAAAAGGAGCAACAGTGCCGACAGTCGCAGCTGAGAGTCTCGGCGATTGAGGCGGCAAAGAGCGAAACGAATGAAATCGATTTATCTAAACAAGCTAATTGCTTCGATGGTATTAGGTGCTTTGACGGCGTCGTCCTTCGGCAGCGTCCCTGCGTCGAGTTCGAGGAATGCGGACATCCGCACGGCCCTCGACGCCAGGAACATAAGACCATATTCGCGCCATCCTTCGTCCAACGCGCGTAAGTGGGCTGACAAAGAACTCAAGCGAATGTCGCTTGACGAAAAGATCGGCCAACTAATTTCGGTGGGCATCAACGCAACCTTTTTGAATCAGGACAGCGAGGCGTTCAAAGCGCTCCGGCATCAGATCGTTGACAATCACGTGGGCGGAATCATTCTGTTTCGCGGGCCGGTGTACGAATCAGTTGTGCTCGTCAATCGAATGCAAGCTCTGGCAAAGTATCCGCTCTTGATTTCCGCCGATCTGGAAGCCGGTTCGGGAATGCGTTTTGACGACACGGTAAATTTCCCGTGGAACATGGCCATTGCCGCAACCGGTAATCCCGATTACGCTCGGCGCGAAGGCGAGTTGACCGCCCGCGAAGCGCGCGCTCTCGGCATCCAGCAGATTTATGCGCCCGTGGCGGATGTTAATAACAATGCCGCTAATCCTGTCATCAACGTGCGGTCGTATGGCGAAGATCCGGCGGACGTGGCCAGGTTCGTGGCCGCATTTGTCGAAGGCGCGCAACGCGGCGGAGTGCTGGCGACGGCGAAACATTTTCCCGGCCACGGCGATACGGCGACGGATTCGCACCGCGGTCTGCCTGAGATTGACGTTACGCGCCAGCGTTTGAACTCGGTCGAACTGGTGCCTTTCCGCGCCGCGGTGAGCGCCGGCGTCGGCGCCGTGATGGACGGCCACATCGGTTTGCCTCTGATCGATTCAACGACAATCACACCACTGCCACGAGATGTGAAACTCAAACCGAGCGATACTGACGAAGGCGGGGAGATCGTTGTGGAAAGGGCGACCATGCCAACCACACTTTCGCCGGTGATGAACGGGATTCTGCGCAACGATCTCCATTTCGATGGCTTGATCGTCACAGACGCGATGAGCATGAGCGGGCTAACGCTTTACTTTACCCAGGAAGAGGCATCGGTGCGGGCTCTGGAAGCCGGCGCTGATCTGCTCTTGAAGCCGGCGGACCCTGATGCCGCGATTCGCGGCGTGCGCGACGCAGTAAAGAATGGAAGACTAACGGAAAAACGAATTGACGAGTCGGCGCGCAAGATTCTGGAAGCCAAATATGACCTGGGACTCGTGCAGCAAAGGATAACGCCGCTGGATGAAATCGATCGCGTAGTAGCGAGCAAGCAAGCAACGCAACTCGCCGACGAGATTGCCGAGCATGCGATTACGCTGGTGCGGGACGACGCAAAACTGGTACCGATTGATCCGCAATTGAGGCCACGAATCTTCAATCTGGCAATTACCAACGGCGACGATCGTCTGTCGATCGCGCAGCCCTTCGTGGCGGCGCTGGCGCGCGGCGGTTTGAAAGTGGAGACGACGGTGCTCGACGATCGCTCGTCTGACGAGGAAGTAAGAAGAGCGATCGATGGCGCCGGCAAAGCTGATGCGATTATCGTGTCAATGTATGGACGCGTCCGCACCGGACAGTCGCGCAGTGTCGCGCTGCCTGAACCGGGAGCTAAGGCTCTTAACAAATTGCAAAGTCGTCCAGTGCCGCTGATCGCGATTAGCTTCGGTAATCCTTATTTACTCTCGAACTTTCCCAAGTTGCCGACTTACATGGTTGCTTACGGCGACATGCAGAGTTTGCAGGAAGCTGCAGCCCGTGCGCTGTTAGGTCAAGGCGACGTCAGTGGCCGCTTGCCGATTTCATTGCCGGGTCTGTATCCTCGCGGCGCCGGAATTCAGTTGAAAGCGCGGGTGAAGTAAGTAGGCTTTGCCGAAGAGTTTTTGATAGAATTTCCTTGAAAGCACACTCCTTTCGAAGGGAAAACGCATGACCAGCGAACAGCGGCTAGACCGTCTAGAACGAATCGCGATGTTGATGGCTCGGGCTGGCCTGCGTGTGCGCCGGGAACAGAACGAGAAGATTAACATCATCATAGATTCTCAAATCAAGAATGAGGACCGATTCGCACGACACGAGGAGCGATTTGCCACGCTTGCGGCAGCCCAGCAACAAACCGACAATCAAATTAAGGAACTCGCCAGGGAACTGAGCGCCTCTCAAAAAATAACGAACGAACGATTTAAGGAACTGGCCGAGTCTCAGAAGGAACTGGCCGAGTCTCAGAAGGAACTGGCCGAGTCTCAGAGGCACACCGACGAACGGCTTAAAGCTCTCATCGATATTGTCAGAAGGGACCGTAACGGAAATTCCGGTTAGGCGCTTAACTATGGTTCCGCCTTTCTTGCTTTCTCGCGTCTTAGTCCCACTTCTAACACTCACTCTTTTTGGCCAGGCCCTTACCCAACAGTTACGCTTTGCTCTTCCAGCTTCCGTCGGCATGTCCGCCGAACGCCTTTCGCGGATGGATCAAGTCATCGCGGAATCAATCGAAAGGAAGGAATTACCGGGCGCGGTGGTGCTGGTTGCGCGACACGGGCGAACTGTTTGGCGCAAAGCTTATGGCGCGCGCGCGGTCGCACCGCAACGCGAGGCGATGACTGCGGACACGATCTTCGATCTTGCCAGTTTGACGAAGATTGTTGCTACCGCGACCAGCATCATGATTTTGGTTGAGCAGGGGAAGGTGCGTCTGGGCGATCCGCTGATCAAATTTATTCCGGAAATGAAGGGCGAAGGACGCGACACAATCACGATCGAACAATTGCTAACACACACGGCCGGATTTCCTCCGGATTTCGATTTAAGAGAACGTTGGACCGGCTATGATGAAGCGATGAAGAGACTTTATCGTGAGCCACTGCGCAATCAACCGGGCGCGCGTTTCGTTTATAGCGACATAAATTACATCGCGCTTGGGGAAGTCGTCCATCGTGTGAGCGGGCTGGCGCTGGATGAATTCGCGCGCCAGAACATTTTCGCGCCGTTGGGGATGCGTGACACCGGGTTTCGGCCCAGCGCGAGGCTGGTTTCGCGCATCGCGCCCACTGAAAAGCGGCGGGGCCAAATGAATTATCTTGGCGACAGCGGGGAAAACACCGGAGCTGAAGGCGAACAATGGCTGCGCGGACAAGTCCACGATCCAACTTCGTTCCGGATGGGCGGAGTGGCCGGTCATGCGGGTTTGTTTTCGACCGCTGACGATCTCGCGATTTACTCTCAGATGATTTTGCACGGCGGTGTTTACAACGGCGTGCGCATTCTCAGCCCGATGGCGGTTGCAACGATGACTCGACCGCATGCAGTGAGCGAAGACGGCGCCGCGCGCGGTTTGGGTTGGGACATAGCAACAACCTTTTCGTCGAACAAAGGCGATCTGTTTCCACTTGGTTCATTCGGCCATACTGGTTTTACCGGCACTTCGATCTGGATCGATCCCGCGACTGATGCGTTCGTGATCTTTCTCAGCAATCGCGTGCATCCTGACGGCCAAGGAGATGTCGGACCGTTGCGAGGTCGCGTGGCGTCAATAGTCGCGAGCGCGATCACCGACACGACTGTTGTAAAGACACGCGAAGAAGCTGCGAATGCTGCGACCGAGTTGCTGGCCAGCCTTGCCCGATTGAATTCAAGCGACGCGCGCGCATTTAATACGGCCGGGGGCCCAAACGTCGTTGCCGATGCGCAAGTTCTAACCGGAATCGATGTGTTGGAACGCGATGGTTTCAAGGAGCTTGCCGGCTTGCGCCTGGGACTCGTCACGAACCAGACCGGACGCGACCTTACGGGCCGGTCAACGATCGATGTCCTCAACAAAGCGCCAAACGTGAAACTGGTGGCGCTGTTCTCGCCGGAACATGGTATTCGCGGTTTGGCGGACGAAAAGGTTTCGGACACGAAAGACGAGCAGACGGGCCTGCCAATCTATTCGCTTTATGGCGAATCGCGACGGCCAAAACCGGAGCAGTTGAAAGAACTCGATGCTCTGGTCTATGACATCCAGGACGTCGGCGCTCGCTTTTATACTTACATCACTACCCTGGGCTATGTGCTGGAAGAAGCGGCGAAAGCGAAGCTGCCGGTTTTCGTTCTGGATCGACCTAATCCGATCAATGGGCTGGATATCGAAGGTCCGATCGCGGATGCGGACAAACTTTCGTTCACGGCTTACCACACGATTCCGGTGCGGCATGGATTAACGGTTGGCGAGTTGGCGCGGCTCTACAATGACGAGCGACACATCGGCGCGGACTTGCGCGTGATCAAAATGAATGGTTGGAATCGGGCAATGTGGTTCGACGGCACCGGGTTGACGTGGACGAATCCCTCGCCAAATATGCGCAACCTCACGGAAGCGACGTTGTATCCGGGAGTTTGCTTGCTCGAACCGACGAATATTTCCGTCGGCCGCGGCACCGATACCCCGTTTGAGGTCGTCGGCGCGCCATGGATCGACGGTCAGAAGCTGGCAAGTTATTTGAACGCCAAAAAAATTCCGGGTATTCGTTTTGTTCCACTTCGGTTTACCCCGAAGGCCTCGGTTTTCAAGAACGAAGAGTGCGGCGGCGTAAATATTTTGATTACCGATCGGTCGAGATTCAAGTCAGTTTACACCGGGGTCGAGATCGCGGCCGCCTTGCGTCAACTGTTCCCGGCACAGTGGAAGATCGACAACTATTCACATCTGCTGGTTAATGCTGACGCGCTGGAACGCTTGAAGCGCGGCGATTCAGTGGAGGTTATAGTCCAGGTGTGGGCCGCAAAGCTGGAAGACTTTCGTCGCCGCCGAGCGACGGCGTTGCTTTACTAAGATTGAATCGCTGGACAGAAGCGTTCAGATCAATTGACGTTGATACTAAACGAGCTCGGATCAATTGGCTGATTGAATTCAAATTGAGTCAGCTTGATTAGCCACTCAGCCGAAAATGATCCGGCTTGCGTATCGGTGGTCAATCTTATCTTATAAGTGTGAGGTAAGTTCAGCTCGCCTTCTTTCTTGAAGTCGGAAAACTCCTCCACCATCTTGTAGCGTGTCTCTCGCGTAACGCCGGCGATATAAGAACGATCTCCCGTAGGGGCCGCAATAACTCGCTCATATTCCGTTCGTACGTGTCTGAAAGTTTCCGACTCAAAAAACAATTTGATTTGTAGATCGGATCCGCCGCGCGGCAAGTATTTCAATTCGTGCAGGGTTTGATTGTCGACTGATTTCGTACCGGCATATTCCAATTCCGGGTTTCGAGTTGATAAGTCCAGCAGCGGCCAGGCTGACGATAGCGTTCCGCCCATCAGCCCCTGCTTAAAAACGAGGTTGTGAGTCATGAGAAAGCTGCCCAGAGCGGAGCGAGAGCCAGGCAAAACGAAAGCCGCCGTGAAGGTGTTACCGTTAAAGCCGAGTTGTTCGCGCGGATAGACGGGACTCGGAAAACTCATCCCCAGCAAACTCTTATTGCCTTCTGACGCCAACACCGCTCGGCCGGCGGCCTGGCCAACCGGAGTTGTGTGAAAAATAACCTGCGAAGTCCCGGCGATGATTCGGGTCTTAACGGCAGCGCGGGCCTTGCCCGATCCGATTGATTCCAGGTGCCTGTCCACCACCTGTTCCGGCTTCATCTTCTCGGTGACCGACGAAGATGATTTGATCCACGGATGGACTGCCAGCAGGGCGGCCAGAAACGGCAAGACTAAAAACATCCTGTACGTGCTAACTCTCTGGTTATGCATCAGGATTCCCCGGTGAGCATTAAACAGAAACAGCGAGACATCACACGGACGCCCCGCTGTTCCGGGCTTGCGTCAAGTATTTAGAACTGAAGCTTCAGCGCAAACTGAATCACTCGCGCCGATTCTCCGGTTTGGACGATCGTTTGGGTTGATGGCGGCGCCACCGTTGCACAGCAGGTTTGGGCAAACAAACTTGATCTGATGCTGGGCGAGCCGCTTGACGCATCTCGTGGATTATCGAAGTTCGGATGATTGAGCGCATTGAACATCTCTGTTCTGAACTGCAGTTTGAACCGCTCGCTGATTTGGATGCTCTTGACGAATCCGAGATCCAGATTCCAATAGTGCGGAGCGGTAAATACATTGCGACCCATGCCGTTTTTTCCGGGGTCGGGAATACAAAAAGCTACGCCCTGTGCCAGGTCACACGGGATACCCCCACTAACCGGATCAAAAAGAACAGGTCCGGCAAATGTTTGGCCTGGCAACTCATGCAATACCGGCCGAATAGTTGGGTCAAGCAGCACGGCTCGGGATTCGTGGGCGCCGTTCGCGGTCCTTGAACCGCTGCGAACGCTAAACGGCTCGCCGGTCATAAATGTGTAGATGGTATTGATCGTCCAGCCACCCAGCAGATGATTGACGATTCCGCGAGACGAGCCCAGGAAACGCTTTCCTCTACCGATGGGAACCTCCCACACCGATGCTGCCTGGATTACCTGGGTGCGATCAAAGTCTGAGCGACCGCGTTCGATTCTCCAGTCGCGATCATCAACCGGCGTACGCGAGTTCGTGCTGGAGAGACCGCCACCGGACGAAGCGCCCACCGGATCTACTGACTGATTGTCGATGGACTTTCCATACGTGTATGCCGCGCTCAATCCCAGGCCGCTGGCGAACCGGCGGCGCAGAGTCAACTGGAGCGCGTGATAGCTGGAAGAACCGCTGTTGTCGAGATAAGTGATGACTCCGAATTGTTGGTTCGGCCTCAGCTTAAATGCCAGGGTCGTATCCTCGATACGGTTGGCGAAGTTACCGATGTTGTTGATATCAAACTCGCCCTGCGACGTCGATGAGTTTACAAAAGAGGCATTGATGCCCGTCACCCCTGCTGCCAGCAAAGGAATCTGTGCGGCGGTAAAGGCAGGTACACACACGGGCTGGCTGGGTCGCTGGGCTCCGCTGGGAAGGCAGTTAGGCAATCTTTCATTGGCGCGGAGCATGAGGAACGACGGAATGAGCGAGCCGGGGTTGATCTGATTAATGTCGTAGGCCATGAACAAACGCTCACCGCGGCGCCCGACGTAAGCAGCTTGCATGACAAAACCATGCGGCAACTCGCGTTGGAAGCTGAGGTTCCACTCGTGCACTGTGGGGAGTTTCATCTCTGGCGCGAAGACTGTGATTGGCGGCGCGTTGATTCGCCTCTGTTGTGCCGGTGTCAGCAACGACGACGGTTTGGCCGTGGGCGCCGGCAATTGGATTGGAAAGCCGCCAGCTACCGTTTTGTTGATATCAGGTGAATTAACACAGCCGTTAGTAATCGTAGTGAAAGCGCCCGCCGTCGCGTTATATGACGTCGTGCAGCTTTGCACTAATCCGGGAATTCTTCCGGCTGCCGCGGTAACCTGGAACGATGAGATGGTATCGAAGGCGATGCCGTAGCCAAGACGAATCACGCTCTTGCTGTTGCCACCAAAAATAGTGTGCAACAGGCCCGATTTGAAATCCGGGCTCCAGGCCAGACCAAGACGTGGCCCGATCGCTCCCTTCCAGCTGCCCTCGTACCAATGCCTGGCTGGGACGAAGGTAACGGCGCCGGGCGCATTTTCTACCGGTGTTGCCGGGAGAGGCGTACCTGTGATCGGCGTCGCGGCGACGAAGGTGCTGCTCTGCGGCGACGTATTACTCGGCGGATTCAATTCCCAGCGCCCGCCGTAATTCAAAGTTAGATTGGGGCGAATCTTCCATTCATCCTGGAGATATAAGTCGTACTGATCCAGGTTGTGTTTCTCGGCATACAGAGTGACTTTGTCTCCGGTCTTGAAAGGCAGGAACACGTCCTGAGCCAGGTTCCCAAGAAAGACCTGGGTCATTGAAGCCGGCAAGCCGTAGAGGTTGTTTATCAACGAGCCCAGATTTCCGGCATCGGTGGAATTAATTCCCGAAGCCGTCGAGAATCCGGAGTTGCCGGTTGTGCCGATGAACACCGGCCGAGTCGAAGCCGAAAAGCCTACCGAAGGCGTTACGTTAATCCCTCCCGGCTGGCCGCGTTGGTCGACGTGACGATAGAAGCGCGCATTAAGCCCGCCACGGAAAACGTGCGAGCCGTGAATGAAACTCAAGTTGTCCAGGAATTGCGGCGTCGTGACCCATCGTGCGGTTCGCGGCGTGTTGATGAAAGGCAAGCTCGGCTGGCTCACCCCTGCCGTTCCGGTAAGAGTGAAAGGAGGAATGTTGGGCCACGCAGGGTTGGCTTCACCCTGGGTGAAAAGGAAACCGAAGCGCGCGTAGCCGCCCGTGAACTCGTTGACCATGCGCGGAGAAATCACGCGACGGTAGCTGACGGCAAAGTTTGACGTGCGACGGAACACTTCACCGAGCGGTGGAGTGCCGGGGAAAACCTGCGGCCTGCCGTTCAAAGGATCGCCTTTCAGGGTGTTGTAATCGGACCACAGGTAGCGGCCGAAGATGCTGTTGTTGGCATTGAAATTATGATCGATGCGGGCGGCGATTGCCGGGCCTCGAACTGCCGTTGGCGGATTCCACAAAAAGGCCGCAGTGTTCAGACCGTCACCCGTACTAAAATTATTTGGTAGCGGGACTGGCGACAGGATTCCGGCGATGACGGAATCTAGCGGCCGCGACAAAGTGTTATTACCCGCGCCGGGGCGTGTGTCGTAAGTGCGAATGCAGCGCAGCGACGAGGGTGTAGCACAAAGAGTGACGCCGGCAACAAACTGTCCGGTGGTTGGATTCACCAATAGAGGGGAATTGCGAGTGATAGTTGTGCCATTGATTACCAGAGGATTAGCGGGATCGGGCACGAAGTAGCGGAAGACTCCGTTGCGTGCATCCTGCGTGTACACGATCGGAATTCCGAATGTCTGATCTATGGGCTGGGTAAAGTCGATGTGGTTTACCTGATAGCTGCCAAAGAAGAAAGTCTTGTTCTTCTTGATCGGGCCACCCACTTCACCTCCATACTGACCCAGTCTAATCAGCGGCTTTGGTGTCTTCTGAGCGTTAGCGAAAAACTCGTTGGTGTTCAACGCCTCGCTGCGAAGGAAAAAGAAGCCGGTGCCGTGGTACTCACTGGTGCCGCTGCGTGTGGCAATCGAAATTGACGCGCCACTGTTTCGACCTTCTTCCGCAGTCGCGTTATTCGTCGTGACTTTAAATTCCTGGACGTTGTCCGGATTGATGCGATACAGGTTGCTGACCGGGTTGGGCACCGAAGATTCATTTGCTTCTATGCCGTCGATCGTCACATTGTAGGCACGGTCGCGCGCGCCGTTCACGTGCACGCCAGATCCCGCGCCCCCGGCGGATCTCTGCACCACACCGGGTTCCAGCAATAAGAGCGTAAGCGGATTGCGCCCATTCAGCGGAAGTGTCTCGATCGCTTTCTGTTCAACCACATTGCCGAGCGTAGCGTTGGAACTTTGCAGTTGCTCAGTGCCGCCTTGCACCGTCACCACTTCGGAAACCAGGCCCACCTCCATGGCCGCGTCCACCGTCAGCGGCTCGCCAACTTCCAGGGCATTACCTGTCTTCTGAAACTTCTTGAACCCCTGCTTCTCAACCGTGATTGTGTACAAGCCTACCGGCAGAGAAGAGAAGGCATATAAACCCGAGTCGGTGGTAGCAGTCGTGTTGACAACTCCAGTCGCTTCGTTCTTCGCTGATACGGAAGCTCCGGGAACGATAGCTCCGTTGGCATCTCTTACGCTGCCCGTGATGTTGGACGTTCCGGTCTGCGCGAATGCTGTCGTAACACTCAAGGCAACCAGAATCAAAAAGGAGCAAGTCAGATGTGCAAGCTTGGACATGGAATCCTCCTGTAGGAATGTCTGGTCAAGCATTTGGTTGATCCCAAAACGCTTGAGGTTTCTGCTAACTAAGAACCAATTGAAACGCTGGCGAGCGCAACCGATTGACGGCAAGGAAGGGCCTTCCGCATCACCTACACAAGCCGCTGCACGGATGTTGCGAGAGAGTATATCCCTGGATTTTTTTGCGTCAAGACTTTTCTGACGCGTGCCAGTCATCGACGGAAGTAAACTTTGAGACAGTGGGAGTTCGGCCACTGCGGGTGACAAGTCTGATCGCGAGAGCGCCTTATTCAAACAACCGTCTGACGATCGAGACCGTCCGAGATTCTGTAAAGTAATCCATTATTTTGAAAAGTTCTGTAGGAATTTAGAAGCATCGATGGGAACCCGCCAGCTACCCGGGACTTTGATTCTGAGTATCAAGAGTCCTTATCGGATGAATAAGTTCTTTTAGTTTTGATTGTGAGTTGCAGCCGAATAGAATGGCGGCCTTTCTCCGAATTTCAGCGGCCATAACGGTAGTCCAACAGTTCTTTTAACGACTTTTCCAGCTAAAGAGGAACCCCTATGAAACATCACCTTCGGATTCTGCGCACTGTGTTTGTCACAGTGGCGTTTTGCGTCAGTTTTGCCGGCGTCGCTTTTGCCCAGGAAATCACCGGGTCGATTGTTGGCACCGTTAAAGATGCAAATGGCGCCGCGGTCAGCGGGGCGACTATCACGGTCACGGACACGGACAAAAAACTGGTCGTAAGAACGCTCACCACCAATGATGACGGACAGTTTTCGGCGCCGGACCTGGTTCCAGGGAACTATGACATTACAGTTGAGGCCCCGAATTTCAAAAAACACCTGGAGAGTAAGGTTAAGCTTGACGTCGGGCAGCGCCGCACCGTAGATGTTTCGCTCGAGGCAGGTAACATTGCGGAAGTGGTAACCGTTGAATCGCAACCCCTGCAAGTAGAAACTCAAACCGCCACTGCGTCCGCGGTCATCAATGGAGATCAAGTTCGCGAGCTGTCACTAAACAACCGTAACTGGGTCCAACTCGTTACGCTTGCACCGGGAGTCACCAACGACCTTGCTGATCAGGTTTATGTAGGTACCGTGAACCCCACGGGCCAGGCGAATACCGTGAACATTTCGGTTAACGGCGCGCGCAGCAGCCAAAATACCTTCACCATTGACGGCGCGGATATCACAGACCGCGGCTCGAATATTACTATTCAAGCTTATCCGAGCGTTGATTCGATAAGCGAATTCAAAGTATTGCGCAGTCTTTATCCGGCCGAATCAGGAAGTAGCGGTGGTGGGCAGGTGAACATTATCACTCGAGGAGGAGGAGACCGGTTTCATGGCTCGCTTTTTGAGTTTGTTCGTAACGAGAAACTAAACGCCAACGATTTCTTGACGAACGCTAACCCGAATCCTCCGTTCGGCCGGGACTCAAACGGCAAGGCAAAGCGAGCACCATTCCGCTATAACAATTATGGCTTTACGGTTGGCGGCCCGATCTATTTTCTCAAGTTCGGCGAGGATGGTCCATCTGTTGGGAAAATTGCCAGAACCTTCTTCTTCTTTTCAGAAGAGCAGCGGCGAGATCTCAGGTATTCAACTCTGGTGGCGACTGTTCCGGACGCGAATCTGCGGCTGGGTATTTTCCCTATCGATGTTTGTATAAACCGAAATGATATTTCATCGCAAACTTGTACTGGCGCCTTCAGACTACCGGCAGGAACCCCGCTTCCATCCAGTCAACTCAATTCCGCGGCAGCGGCGTATGTAACGCAGATTTACAATAAGCTTCCTTTACCAACCAATCCTGCTACTTTGGGTCTGACCTCAGCGGCAATTAACCGGGCGAACTTTCGTCAGGAGATCATTCGATTCGACCATTCGTTCACGAGTCGCCTGTCGGCATTCGTTAAATACGAGCGCGACAAGATACCGACGATTGACGTCAATTCACTTTTCTCGAGCGGCGGAAGCTTGCCTGGAGTTGCAACTACTCAGACCGATTCGCCCGGAAGCGGCACTACATTTCAAATGACTTACGCGATGAGTTCCAGAACCGTCCTTGAAGGACATTACACTCACGCCTATGGAGCAATCTTAAGTCATAATATTGGCACGCTGGCGCTGAGCAATTCGCAGATACCGATTATCTTGCCATTTACCAACACCCGCGATCGCAATCCGTCCGTAATCGGTAACGGATTTGGAAGTGCTACTACCGGCGCAAATGGCGGACTGATCAGTTTCGGTCCGTATGACAACTTCTCGAATAAGAATGATTTTGACGGAAGCCTGAGCCATATTCGCGGGTCGCACACTCTTAAGTTCGGCGCGGGCTATTCCAAATATCGCAAGAACGAAAACGCCCTGGTCGGAGATACGACCGGAGGCAACCAGGGTGTTTTCACGGCCTTCGGCACGACGCTGCCGACCGGAGTTACCGCGAGCACGTTCAATCAAAATCTGCAGAGGTGGGCTAACTTTTTGGTAGGCAACGTTTCGACATTCGTTCAAGGGCAATTTGATTACACTGCCGATATGCGCCAGAGCAACTTTGACGCATATGGTCAGGACGAGTGGCGATTCAAGCGAAACCTGACGCTGTATTATGGCGTTCGTTACTCGCGATTTGGTCAGCCCTACGATAAGAACGGGCGGCTGTCAAATTTCGATCCGTTTCTCTTCAATGCAGCCAGTGCTCCTCAAGTAACCGGGGCGGGAAATCGAGTGGCCGGCAGCGGAAATTTTTGTAATGGCCTGATCGTTAACACTCAGAACTTTCAGTCGGCAACGAACTGCACGCCCGCCTTTTCACCGTTCGGCGACAAGATCACGAGTACTTCAAACAAAGACTTTGCGCCCCGGGTGGGGCTAGCGTGGGATCCGTTCAAGAAAGGCACGACGTCCATTCGCACGGGCTACGGGATCTATCATGAACAGGTCCTGGTTGGTTTTGCGGAACAGATTATTGGTCAAAACCCTCCGTACCAGCAGAACTTCACCATCAGCAACACCCGTTTAGATAATCCTGGAATAGGCGCGACGGCTCCGCCATCCGCGGCGGCTTCTACTCTCCGTGGTATTGACCCTAACTGGCACACGCCCTACATGCAGCACTGGTCGCTCGATATCCAACATCAATTTTGGAAGAACACGGTGGTGACTGTGGGCTATTACGGGTCAAAGGGAACTCATTTGATTGGCGTCGTGGAACTCAACGAGCTGCCCCCGGGCAAAGCAACAGCTTCACAATGCGCGACCGGAAGTAATTTCCTGGGCCAGACCCCGCCACCCGCTACTGTCCAATGTCAAACACCGGGCGTGCCGTTCACCACGTCAGCCGGAACGAACATCCTTGATCAGATTCGCCCTTACCGGGGATATCGTTCAATCACCATGCTTGAACCACGCTTCAACTCGAATTACCACAGCTTGCAGGTCTATGCGCAGCGGCGCTTTTCCGGCGCTTCGCAGTTGAACATAGCCTACACCTGGTCAAAGAATCTGACCGATGAACAAAACGATCGCACTAACGCTCCTGAGAACAGTTTTGACATTCATAGTGAATACGGTCGGGCGACCCTGGATCGCCGTCAGGTCTTTACGGCTAATTATATCTACGAGCTGCCGTTCTTCCTCGGGCAAAAGAATTTTGCCGAAAAAGCAATTGGCGGCTGGCAAGTTTCAGGTATCGTTACCCTGCAGTCGGGTCTGCCGTTCACCGCGACGACTTCCAGTTTTGACGCTGCTGGACTTGGCAACATCACGGCACTGATTGCCGGCAACCGTCCGAACATGCTTTGCGATCCGAACGCTGGCGCGCCGCACACCCTTCAGCAGTACTTTAACACGCAGTGCTTTCAATTGAATTCCAGTTCGGTGCCGCTTGGGGCCAGTCCAGGAAATGCTCCGCGAGGCGGGATTAATGGTCCGCCGACGAAGCGATTCGATCTCACCCTAACAAAGAACATTCACTTTAAGGAGAATATGAGATTGCAACTTCGCGGCGAAGCTTTCAATGTGTTCAATCACACAAACTTCAGAAGCTTTGGCAGCACAAACGTGACTTCGTCCTTGTTCGGAACGGTGAGCGTGGTGCGCGATCCGCGTACGATCCAACTAGGCGCGAAGTTCATCTTCTGAGCTCGATTGTATTCGGTCGTCAGTTGTGTGAAATGTCCGCGGTGCTCCAGGCGCCGCGGGCATTTTCGTATTTCGTCACTGGCGAAATTCCTGTTCTAATGATGCCGGACCAAATACATGAGTGAGCAAGCCAAAGCGCCCGGCAATATGCTATTGCGTAACGCGCGAATCGTCACCGTCGATCGCGTGATTGATAACGCCAGCATGCTCATCCAAGGGAATCGCATCTCACGCATTGCGGATTCAAATTCGTTAACCACAGCGGAACGAAATTCAGTATTCGATCTCAAAGGACTCACTCTCTGGCCCGGTTTTATAGATCTCCACATCCACGGCGCAGCCGGCGTCGATACAATGCAGGCCGGCGCCGAGGACCTTGGTCACGTTTCGCGATTCCTGGCCCGTCATGGCGTAACGGGTTGGTTGCCAACCGTTGTGCCTTCGACTGCCGCTGATTATGAAAACGCCATTGCGACTATTGAAAAGACAATGCGCGAGCAGAGACCGGAAAGGGAACAAGGTGGAAGCCTGAACTCACAAGTTCTCGGCGTCCATTACGAAGGCCCGTTCGTTAATACCGAGCAATGCGGCGCATTACACCGCGAACATTTTCGCAGTTTCAAGAGCCTTAACGATCTGGACACGCTTCCGACGATTGATTATCACGGCGCGATTCACATGATGACGCTCGCGCCTGAGATCGAGGGCGGCATTGAATTAGTTCGGGAACTTAACAAACGTGGTTGGATAGTTTCAATTGGTCATACGCGGGCCAGCGCCGACGCTCTCGATCAGGCATTTCTGGCGGGGGCGCGTCACATGACACATTTCATGAACGCTATGGCCTCACTGCATCATCGCGCTCCCGGGCCGGTCGGATGGGGACTCAATAACGATGAAGTGACCTGTGACTTGATCGCCGATGGTATTCATATCGATCCAATGATTCTGCGTCTGATTATCCGTTGTAAAACGCCGGCGCGCATTTCTCTGATCAGCGATGCGATTGCCGCCGCGGGCCTGGGTGACGGCGAATATAAAATTTGGGGTGAGACAATCAGCGTTGAAAACGGGCGCACAAGCAACGCACGCGGCAGCATTGCGGGCTCAGTTATTAATATGCTCGATGACTTGCGTACCATGCTTTCGCTGGGAATCTCAGAACCGGACGTCGCGCGCATGGCGTCATTGAACCCGGCCAGGTTGCTCGGTCTTGATAAGGATGTTGGTTCGATCGAAGAAGGGAAGCGGGCGGATCTGGTCGCGCTGGATCAAGATCGAAATGTGCGGCTAACTATTATCGGAGGTCTCGTGGCGTTCAATTCACTCGCGTAGATTGCTTTCGATCGCGAAAGCCCCACACCCAAAACCCGCACGAGATAAACGTTGGAATTACCACCAGCACTTGCAGCAGGACCGCGATCAAATTGTTCGTCGCGTCGTTCGTGTAGATGAGTCCATTCACGCCGAGAAGAGACGCACTTAGCGTAACCAGCCAGTTTGCCCAGGCGGGAATCGAAACCGCGACCGCCAGACGACGCAATCCTGCCTCGCGGTAATGCAGAAACTGAAAAGTCCAGGCAACGGCAATTAACCACAGACCGCCGAGCAATCCGTTGAGGTGCGCCGCCAGCGCTAAGTGTGGAGCGGCGACTTTGACTTGGCCTGTCAGCGCGGCCGCGGCCCAGATTCCAGTCAACACTCCAATGAAAAATAGAAGCGCGCCGGCCGCCGCCAGGCGTTTACTCAAAAGATTGAGAAGAGTTGGATTAGCGTCCACGGCTACTCGTGCGCATTTTCGTTAAGGGCGTAGAAGCCTGCGCGTCGGTAAGATTCATCCAGCAACTCAACGGGATGGCAGACTTTCAATTTTATTCCGGCCATCTGAGCTCCCGCGGCAATCTGCATCTGGCATCCGGCGTTCCCAGTTGCTAAGACTTCCGCGCCTGCTCTTTCGATACCATCGAGTTTTTCTGCCAGCACCTGCTCAGACAATTCCGGCTCCATCAAATTGTAAACGCCTGCCCCGCCACAGCAGACGTCACTGCCTTCCAGTAGCGCAAAGTTTAAATCCGGAATTGCCCAGAGCATCTGTAAAGACGCATCCGCGCCCTGTTGACCGTGGAGAAGATGACAGGAAGTATCGTAAGTCGTTCGTCCGGATCCAATGGAAGCACCATTGCGAAATCCGATCGCCTCAAGCTGCTGGCCGACGTCACGGACGCGAGCGCTGAAGGCGCGCGCACGCCCGGCATATTTTTCGTCGTCACTAAGTAAGTGTGAATACGAAGCGAGCATGGCGCCACAGCCTCCCGCGTTAGTGACGATTGGCCGATTGGCTTCATTCTCGCCGAAGGCTTCGACGTTCCGGCGCGCGAGCTTGCGCGCGCCTTCAAGATCGCCGGCATGCGCGTGCAGCGCCCCACAGCAGACCTGATCACTCGGCGATTCAACTCGGCAACCATTGACGGCGAGCACGCGCACGGTCGCATCGTTCACTCGTGAAAACAAACCTTCATTGACACAGCCCTTGAAAAGAAGCGCGGACGTCTTCACTTCGCCAGCCGCTCTCACTCTGACTCCGCGCTGACCATCGATCGCCGAACCGTTACGCTGGGAACCTTCAAGCAACCGCAGCGCGAACTCCAGTCGCGGCGAAACATCGCCCGGCAGTCCTGATTTGCGGAGCAAGCGAGCAAGTCCGCTGTCGCGAAAGAATCTGGCGCAGGCAAAAGCCGTCCGCAACAATACTGGATGTGGCCATATTCTCTTGAGAACAAATCTGAGGAGCGAATAGCCGAATCCTCGCCGCGTTATCAAAATATTCTGACGCGCAGCTTCCAGGAGACGCCCGTATTCAACCCCGGCGGGACACGCGCTTTCGCACGCGCGACAGCCAAGACAGCGATCGATGTGACGTTCAAACGTTGCAGAGGTATGCGCCAGCCGCCCTTCTTGAACTGCCCGCATCAGGTAGATGCGGCCACGCGGGCTGTCGTTTTCATCGCCCGTCGCGACGTAAGTCGGACACGCCTCGAGACATAAGCCACAATGCACACAGGCTAGCAATTTTTCTTCTTCGGCGGCGAGTACGTTGGCGAGTGATGAATTCATTGGACGTTCGAAGCGAAGATTTCAGTTTGAGTATACCAGCGAGAATGAGAGCGAGCGATACCGTCTTAGCTTGACGGCTTTGACAGTTTCTTTGTTAGGCGCGCGATCTTGCCGCGTGGAACCAGCCCTACTGCAAAGGCCGCAAATTTATTCAGCGCTCCGGGGATAACGAGGCCGCCGCCCCGGTCGAGCACCTTCAGGGCTTCGCTCACAACATCTTCGTGTGCTTGTTCTTTCCCGGGGACCTTCTTTCTTTCGGTGGTACTCTCACCGTCTTCAGGGTCAGCGCGAAGCCGCCCGGGACAAACGGTCACTACTGAGATTCCGTGACGTTGCAGCTCAGCTTCAAGCGCCAGCGAAAAAGTTGTCAGGAACGACTTGGCGCCTGAATAGATCGCGGCAAACGGAATCGGTTGAAATCCGGCCATCGAAGAGACATTAATGATGCCGCCTTTGCGTTGTTCAATCATCGGCGGCAACAAGCGGTAAGTTAGATCAACCACAGTTCCGATCTGCAAATTGATCATTTCCAACTGGCGGCTGAGTGGCAAAACGTGAAAGCGTCCTTGATCGCCAAAGCCGGCGTTGTTTACCAAGAGATCTATTTGCATTTCGCGCTGTTTCAATTCCTCCGCGAGACGCTCAGCCGCATCGGCGCGCGCCAGGTCAAATTGAAATGTCTCAACCTGAATGCCGTGGGCACCGCGCAATTCATCTGCGAGGGCGTCCAGCCTCTCTTTTGAGCGGGCGACGAGCGCGAGATTGCGATTCCGCGCGCCGAGCGCACGCGCAAAGTGCTTACCCAGACCGCGTGAAGCGCCGGTGACCAGGGCATAGCTCGGCCGTGTCATGCTTTCGGAATCAGGCCTGCTGGATCGTTTGTTCGTTTTGTTCTGGCGTGAAGGATTTCTTACTGCCGTACAGACGATGGCGTACGCTTTCGGGAAAACGCGTTTGGAAAATAAAGTCCAGGATTCCGCTGCTGGTTCCGAAGCCACGCGTCATTCCTCGGGTTGTGTGATGATAAAGGTGGTGCTTCTTCATGTAACGAAAATACGGATCGCGAAAATGATAGTAATGAGTTGCGTGATGGATCCACTCTTCAAAGATGTAACCCTGAAAGGCGCCGGCGATCACCAGCGAGGCCGTGAAAGGCGGAAACAAAAAGATGCTCAGCGGTCCGAAGACGATTAGCAGCGGCAGCATGTCGCGCACTCGCCCGCTGATGTGATGTCCATCGAAAGGCCTCTCATGATGTCCGAAATGCATCGGATCTAAAAACTTGTTCGCGAGAATCGAAAGATGTTTTTTGTACCACTTCTTCGATACTTTGAAATGGGCGTGCAGAATATAGCGATGCGAGAAATACTCGACTGCCATCCAGAGCGGGATGCCGCCGCCAAAAAAATAAGCCAGCGCCGCGAACGGATGACCGGCGCGCGATGCCAAAACGATCAGAGCGATTGAATACGTCGTATAAATCGGCGTGGTCTTGTAAAGCTTGTGACGCGAGATGCGTTCCTGCTCGCGCTTGTAAGTCCGAGGAGGACGCCTTTTCGGATGTCGCTCAGACTGAGGCAGATCAGATGTCATATATAAAAGGGGCCTCGATAAAATAAGAATGCATAAACCGTCCGAGATTGTGGCCGAAGTTGGCGGTTTTAGTCAACTGGAAAGCTAGTGTCCGACAGCCATATGGAATCACCCCCTCTGCAATTACTTTCATTTTAATGACTAATCCGGTCACTTTGCTGATGACCACACGATCTTGCATGATGAATCGGTTTTGTTATCATTCAGTCCATGGATTACAGCAAGATCATTACTATCGAGCCGGGCAAGCGCAGCGGTAAGCCGACGATTCGCGGAACGCGAATGACTGTAACGGATGTTTTGGAGTATCTCGCCGGGGGCATGAGCGAGGAAGAGATTCTGGAGGACTTTCCTGACCTCACTAAGGAGGACATCAAGGCCTGCCTTGCGTTCGCCGCCGATCGCGAACGCAGACTTGCATCACTCCCCGAACATGAAACTGCTGTTTGATCAGAATCTCTCGCCCCGTCTCCCTCGGCTTCTGGCTGACATTTACGCCGAAAGCGTTCACGTGAGGGAGGTTGGTCTACGCGAGGCTGATGACTCTGAGATTTGGCAGTACGCCAAAGCCGAAGGTTATGCGATCGTTTCGAAGGATTCAGACTTTCAGCAGCGGAGTTTGCTCCAAGGCTCTCCACCAAAATTCATTTGGTTACGCGTAGGCAACTGTACCGTGAAGAGAAGTGAAGAGTTGTTGAGAAGCTATTCCGCTGTGATCCACACTTTTGATTTGGATGATTCAAAGTCTCATTTGATGCTGCCGTGAGCTGCGTGAGTGCCAAAACTCTCTCTAGCACTCACAATAAAGGCTACCTCTTTACCCGGAGAAGTAAGTTCTGCCTCCAAGATGCTTAGACTTCGGCGTTTGGCGGAAAATAAAGTACGAGTAGCTTCCGTAAATTTTCTATCGAGCAGATTTGCAGCTGCCAGTAAGACGGTTTCAACTCTTCCAACGTTCGCTTTCATCCGATGAACATTCATGTGTTGCTGATACTCGTCGATAAGGTATTCGAGTTTTACCTCCACTTCACTAGGACGTAGTTTGGCACGAGCGACTTCGCTCATCCAGTTTCTTAAGGCCAGGAACTTACTTCGTGAATCAGGATCGCTTCTAAATTCAATGATTTGCTCCCATGAAACCGTTTCGTCCGGCACAGGTAAAGCGTTGATAGTTATGTTAATGACATCCTCCGTCCTTTCAGGGACTCGAAGAGGTATTTGCGGAACAATCTCTGAAAACACGGGATACGCATCCATTCTATTAAGGACTCTCAGCTGAATGCATAGCTTTCGAACGATCACCTGAAGGGCGCAAATGAGAGGTCCCGCTATGAATGGCACCTTTTCCAATTTACGTAACATTTCGTCCACCGTGAGGTCTTGACCGTTAAGAACCTGCTCCAAACCAGCATCCTTAATTCCCTCAAAAATTGCCTGTGCGATAGGCCATTCGACAGTACTTAAGCTTCGGAATCCACGGTTCGACATCAGAACGCCGAGCTCCGATCCTTCTGCTGAAGAAACATCGTCAAAAATCACGCCTTGTTGTTTTAGATAGTTAAAATGAGAGCAAAACTGACCTGAAATTGGCTGTGCGATGGCTCCCAATTTCTCAAAAGCCAACATTAATTGGCCGAGTTGCGGGCAGGCGATTCAGCCAAACATTAAAGCTTCTCGTTTGAGCGCGCTATCTACCGAAACCCTTTTCGAAGCAACTTCGATTAATAAGTCTAACGGAGACTTGACTCCGACAAACTCATGCATTTCTTCGCTCCCAAAGCTAATACCCAACCGCTAGCCCATCGCTTCTTCTTGGATCGGTTGCGCCCAGGCGCACGCCGGTCTTCTCTTCGATCATGATGCCTTCGCAGTCGCCGAGATAGCGTGGCTTGGCGAGTTTGTGGCCGCGGGCGAGCAAAGCCTTCTGCGTGTCGCCGGACAATCCGTAAGGCTCGAAGACGAGTTCATCGGGCAGCCATTGATGATGAATGCGCGGCGCGTCAATCGCCTGCTGAATATTCATGTTGTAATCAATCACGTCGGTGATCACGTCGAACACCGTGTTGATAATCGTCGGGCCGCCGGGACTACCGACCGTGAACCACAGACTCCCGTCTTTGCGCAGCACGAACGTGGGCGTCATCGCCGACAGCGGGCGCTTTCGCGGCGCGACAGCGTTGCGCTCGCCCTGAATCAAACCGTAGAGATTCGGCGTACCGGGCTTGGCCGCGAAATCGTCCATCTCGTCATTCAAAAGAATTCCCGTGCCTTTTGCGACCGCGGCCGAGCCGTAAGAATTGTTCAGCGTGTACGTGTTCGCGACCGCGTTCCCTTCGGCGTCAACCACAGTGAAGTGCGTCGTCTCGTCTGATTCATAGCCGATCGGCTTTCCCGCGCGCACCTGTTCGCTGGACGAAGCATGTTCAGGATCGATCATGCTGCGCAATTGCGTTGCGTACTTCTTGTCAATTAAGCCCGCGACCGGAACCTTCACAAAATCACTGTCGCCCATGTACTCGGCCCGATCGGCGAACGCGCGGCGCATCGCTTCAGTCATCAAGTGATAACGATCCGATGATGCCGGATCCATTTTTTTCAGATCATAGCCTTCGAGAATGTTCAGCATTTCCAGCAACACGGCGCCACCCGACGATGGTGGCGGCATCGAAATAATTTCATAGCCGCGATAAGTGCCCCGCAAAGGCACGCGCTCTTTGGCGACATAACCGCGCATGTCTTCCATCGTCATCAGCCCGTTATGACGTTTCATGTCTTCGACAATCAAGCGGGCAGTTTGGCCTTCATAAAACTCGTTTGGACCCAGTCGCTGCAAGCGCGCAAAAGTTGCCGCCAGATCGGGCTGACTAAAAACATCGCCTTCGTTGTAGAACTTGCCGTTGTTAAGGTAGATACGCTTTGTCTCCGGGTACTGCGAAAGATAATCCTTGCTGCCGCGCAAGCCGCGTGCGAGCGTGTAGTTTACGGTAAAGCCGTTCGCGAGATTTCGCGCGGGCTCGATCAGTTGGGCCCACGTAAGTTTTCCCGAGCCATATTTTTTTAGGGCTAATGCCATCCCGCGCACGGTGCCGGGAACACCGGCGGCACGATAACCAACCAGCGAACCACCTTCACCCTCGATCAGCTTGCCGTTCTTATCGAGATAGATATTCCGAGTCGCGGCCGCGGGCGCCATCTCGCGATAATCAATCGCGGTGGTGCGCCCGTCTTTCAAGCGAATCATCATGAATCCGCCGCCACCGAGATTTCCCGCGACTGGATGCGTTACCGCGAGTGCAAACGCCACAGCGATGGCGGCATCGACGGCGTTGCCGCCGCGCTTCATTATGTTCACACCGACGTTGGACGCGATTTCATTCGTCGAAGCGACCATGCCATGACGCGCGCGCACCGGTTCACGCGAGGCAGCGAGAGCAATGTCGTTAACGTAATCAGATGGAAATAAGGTCAGCGATGCCGTGAAGACGATAAGAAGCAAAGTCGGTGGAATTCGCTGAATATTTCTTCGATATCTTGTGGCTCTCATGTTATTACTTTCTCGTTTGATTCGACCTGGCGGCTCTGCCGCTCGATGTGCGGAAAGGCTTCGCCTTTCCGTGACGCTCCTTCGGTAATTTAATTGCGAGGCTGTGCCTCGCAACGGAGGCGCAGCCTCTTAGATCTTTCTGTACCTGACGGAAAGCCATAGGCTTTCCACACATCCGGCGGCAGAGCCGCGGAAACCAATACTAGATCCCTGCAACAAATCGACCCGGAGAGAGTGTTGCTTTTCGATCGAGTTGCTCTTTTATCCGCCGCATCAAAGGTTGACTTGAATAATCATTACCCCAGGCGTCGATCTCGCTCTTAATTTCCAGGGGCGCGTTTTCAACGACCAGGTTGCCCCCCAACGTCACGGCCTTTTGCCGAAGGGCTTCAAGCGCGCGTACGGCTTCGCGATAATACACCGGCGGATTCGCAAGCGCACGCAAACGCCCGTCGCCAAGGCCGGCGTGCCACATCAGCGACGAATGAAACGCCTCACTCTTTTCGAGCTGTATCACTTCATCCAGAAATGAAATCAGATCAGTGGGCCGCATCCCGGTTCTCCAAATCAATTTGTCGCTGAATTGTAGAGGGAGTGCGGCCAGACTCTGCCACCAACCGTCGTCTTCATCGTTAAGCGTCGCAAGGCTCGCGTTTTCACGGCGCAGGATCGCAAGCGCATGCGCGGCTTGAAAGACAACAGCTCTGGGCGATCCGGCGAACCTTGCCAGAAGTACCGGCTGGTCCGTTCCGGGCAAATCCAAAAGAGCGGCAGCTCGCGAAGAGAGTATTTCAATCGCGACCGGAAATAGTTTGTTGGAAATGATCGAGCGCGCCGCGCTCACCAACGACAGAATTGGACCACTCGCGATGACGGTTCTCGTTTCCGCAGGAATCGGCCGCAGCTTGAAGGTAACTTCAGTAATTAATCCCAGAGTGCCGTAGCTTCCGGTGAATAGTTTGCACAGATCATAACCTGCGACATTCTTGACGACGTTGCCGCCTGCTTTGATCGCGCGCCCATCCGCCAGCACTACGCGCATGCCGATGACAAAGGATCGAGGTAAGCCATAACCATTGGCTTGAGCGCCGCCCACACCAGCGGCCACAACTCCACCGATGCTGGCGCGGCCATCGTCAGGCGGATCGAGCGGCAGCCATTGGCCGGACTGGGCGAGATGCGTTTGCAGATCTGCGAGCGCAACGCCGCTCTGCGCAGTGGCTACCAAATCAGCCGGCTCGTGTTGGACGATGCGAGACAAGCGGCGAGTATTTAGAATCACATCCGCGCGACGCATCGAATTGCCGACGCCCAACCATGTTCCGGCGCCGGCGGGGATAACGCCGAGTTGCTCGCGCTGCGCCAGCTTCATAATTTCCGCGGCTTCTTCCGCGGAAGACGGCGCGACTTCGATCGCGCGCTCGACGGCTGGCTCTTTGCTTTCCGAACTCACAATCAGGTCCGACACTGAACGCCGTCGCGTATTCTGTTGTCCTACAATGTTTGAGAGTTCACGAGCGATTCGCTCATCGTTCAGCCTCATGGAGATCTGCTTGTGTCTTTGCACCGCTCTATTCTGCGGTGCAGAACCGGGAGCGGTAGCGACCGGGTAAATCCGCGACTTTGTTACCTGAGCGTTCTGAAAAGCGTCATCCGACCCCGTCGCAACCGCTCCGGGTTCTGTAATACTGTGTGTCGCCACCGCGCGCGCCTCGCCACATCCGCGCGGCGCAGGAATAATTTTGCCGGGATTGCAAAAGCCCGACGGGTCGAACGCCGCACGCACTTGCAACATCGCCGACATATCGTCTTCGGAAAAAATCAGCGGCAGGTAAACACTCTTGTCCAACCCGACGCCATGCTCGCCCGTGATCGAGCCGCCCGCTTGCACACACGTCTCCATGATCTCGCGTCCTGCCTGCCTGACGTTTACTAAATCGTCGCCGCGACGCAGATCAAAACAGATCAGCGGATGCAGATTACCGTCGCCGGCGTGAAACACATTGGCAAGCTGGAGGCTGTACTTAGCGCTGATGCGATAAGTCTCTGCCAAAACTTCGGGCAAGCGCGAGCGCGGCACGACCGCATCCTGAATCATGATGTCCGGAGATAAACGGCCGACCGCTCCAAACGCGCCCTTGCGGGCCGCCCAAAGTTTTTTTCTTTCATTTGCATCGGCGGCGCGGCGAACGGTACGCGCACCCAGCTCGCGAAGAATTGTCTCCGCTTTCTCTGCTTCATCATCGATGCCCGCTTCAAGCCCATCGAGCTCAACCAGCAGCACCGCTTGCGCATCGATTGGCAAACCCGCGGTGAACACACTCGCCTCGACGGCGCGGATAATTGCATTGTCCATCATCTCGAGTGCTGCCGGTAAGATGCCGGCAGCAATAATGGCCGATACGGCGCGGCTGGCATCGTCAACATTTGTGAAATCGGCGAGCAGCGTGCGAATCGCCGGGGGAATTTGACTCAATCGGACCGTAGCTTCGGTGGCGATTCCAAACGTGCCCTCAGAGCCAATAAACACGCCCAGAAGATCATATCCGGCCACATTGCCACCAAGATCGATCATCGAGCCGTCCGACAAAACCACGCGCGCACCGACAACATGATCGGTGGTCGTTCCATACTTCAAACAATGAATCCCGCCGGCGTTTTCAGCAATATTGCCGCCGATGGTGCAAGACGGTTGACTGGAAGGATCGGGAACGTAGTAGAGATCGTAAGGCGCGGCCGCTCGCGACAGATGCGCATTCACCAATCCGGCTTGCACGACGGCCAGACGATTCTCCGGATCGATTCGCAGAATCCTGCGCATGCGCGCCAGCTCGATCACAACTCCGCGATTGACGGCCAATGCGCCGCCGGAAAGTCCGGTGCCTGCACCACGCGGCGCGAAACTCACGCCTTCGCTCCAAAGGAATTCGAGAACTTCCGAAGTTTCGTCCGTGGAGCTTGGAAAAACCACGGCCCGCGGCGGATGTTTATGTTGGGGCAGGCCATCGCATTCGTAAACGAGCAGCTCTTCGGGCGCCGCAAGAACATTCTCGGCGCCGACAATCGCGCGCAGTTCGTCAACCACTGCGTCTTCCTGCTTAACCTGTTGAGGACTTGATGCCATTGCTGAATTTTACGCCAGGAATTCTTTCTATCGCGATGAATACCTTGATGATACACTACGCGGCCGACCGTTGCGTACGATGCTTTCTGGAAAGCGGCCGCACATCAAGATGGCAGAGCCGCAAGAACGATCTTCATGTATCACCTAAGGGCTAGGCTCGTCAGTCTTTTTCTTTTGGGTCTTTTCATGTCCACCAACTTCTCAACTCATGCTGACACACCATCCTTCAGTGCTGACCTGGTGATCGTCAACGCGAAGGTTCGTACGATGGACCAGCGACAACCAATCGTTGAGGCCGTCGCAATTCACGGCAATCGAATCGTGGCCATTGGATCGACGATTGAGATCAGACATCTCGCCAGTTCCAATACGCGCGTGATTGATGCGAAGGGGATGCTGGTCCTTCCCGGCTTCGACGACGCACACGTGCATTTCATGAGCGGCGGCTTTCAATTGTCGAGCGTCGATTTGCGCGACGCGAACACGCCAAAGGAATTTGCCGAGCGTATTCGAGACTTTGCCGCGAAACTTTCGCCGGGAAGATGGATCACCGGCGGCGATTGGGATCACGAGCGCTGGCCCGAGGCGAAGTTACCGACAAAAGAATTGATCGATCAGTTTACGCCCAACACGCCGGTGTTTGTGAATCGTCTCGACGGCCACATGGCCTTAGCCAACAGTCTCGCGCTAAAACTCGGGGGCGTCACACGCGCGACGAAAGATCCCGACGGAGGCGTGATCGTGCGCGATCCGAAAACCGGTGAACCAACCGGAATTCTGAAAGACGCGGCGCAGAATTTCGTTTGGAAAGTGATTCCGCCGGCAAGTTTCGAAGAGAGACTCGCTGCCGCGCGCGCCGCCACGAATCACGCCGCCAGCCTCGGCGTCACCAGCGTGCAGGATATGTCCGCCGGCGTTGATGTTGGCATCTATCAAACTCTTCTGGATCGCGGCGAGTTAAAGACGCGCATCTACGCGGTTTCACCTTTGCCCGCCTGGGAACGTCTCGGACGCACCGGAGTACGCGCGCACTTTGGCAGCGCGATGCTGCGCGTCGGCGGTTTCAAAGGTTTCGCCGATGGCAGTCTTGGCTCGACCACGGCCCTCTTCTTCGAACCCTACAAAGATGCGCCGGAGAGCCATGGCATTCCCAGCGACGAAATGTTTCCCGAAGGCGCGATGCTCAAGCGTATTCACGATTCTGATCTGGCCGGCTTTCAGGTGATCATCCATGCGATCGGCGACAAGGCGAATGACGCGATTCTTTCGATGTACGAGCAGGTCGAAAGAGAAAATGGCGATCGCGATCGTCGTTTTCGCATTGAGCACGCGCAGCACTTGCGGCCACAGGACATTCCCCGGTTCGCGCGCGACAAAGTGATCGCTTCGATGCAGCCGTATCATGCGATTGATGACGGACGCTGGGCTGAAAAGCGAATTGGATCAGAGCGAGCGAAGACAACTTATGCATTTCGTTCGCTGCTGGATTCTGGCGCAACACTCGCGTTCGGCACAGATTGGACCGTGGCGCCGCTCAATCCGATGCTCAGCATTTACGCCGCGGTCACTCGTCGCACGCTTGATGGCAAACACGCGAACGGTTGGGTCCCCGAGCAGAAAATTTCAGTCGCAGAGGCCGTGCGCGCTTACACAATCGGTTCCGCGTTCGCGGAGTTTCAGGAACAGGAAAAGGGGACTATCGCTCCGGGAAGACTCGCCGATCTGGTTATCCTCTCGGGCGACATTTTCGCGATCGATCCAAAAGAGATCGAAAACGTAAAAGTCATGATGACAATAATGGATGGCCGCGTCGTTTACGAGCGCGCACCTCAGCGTGATCTTTGATCGATAATGAAAAGAATCGCCACCGATCAAATTTGAAGGCAGGAGTTGCCCGAGTCGATTGAAAGGGGTCCGGCCCGCATCATCATTTGCTAGTTATCCTTGCCGGATGACCCTTTAACCACTCTGTTAGAAATCTTTCTTGACGCTTGCACGAAACCGCGCTATAGTGCGCCCGCATTTCACATTTCATCCCCCTGATGTGACGTGTTTATCAGGGGCCGCGACTGTTCTTCCTTGGCCGCGTTTTGTCCGTGGATGACAACACGACCTCGATATCGGGCACCGACCACGAGCATTTCAGGTTTTCCCCCAGGGATCTAGGCACAGATCTTACACTCGATGCTCAGGCAAAGTAGAACTGCCTTGAGCGAGGACTGACTTCTAACCTTCAACTCCGGAGGACCGGTCATGGTTTACATATCGAAGAGGAACAGAAGGCGAGAGAGAGAAGCGCAACAAGCTCAGAAGAACCGGCGAGAGATTGTCGCCGCAAAACTGAGCCGACGAGAGATGATGCAGATGGGGCTTCTCACCAGCGCCGGATTTCTCATTCCCAAAAAGGGCCTCAGTGCCCATCCGATGACGCGTTCAGGCTTCATGATGCCCGACGACATCTGCCAGAGTCCGGCCACGTCAGCGTTCACTGAGGCGTTCACGCCGATGACGGTCAAGCGACCCGAAACGACGCCGCTCACCCCAACGCCGACGGTTGCTCCTAATAACGCCGCGGGAGAAGGACGCACGCGGAATCATCAGGTGGTGACCAGTCCGTTTCCCCCAACGAAACAGTACCGGGTCGTACAACAGGCGTCAGCGCTCAGCGTGCACCAGCAACTCCCGCTGCAAACTCTTTGGACTTTCGACGGGAAAAGTCCCGGACCTCTTTATGTCGCCAGATATGGGGAGCCGATCATCGTTCGCAACGTGAATACTTTGCCATCCAACAACGGCGGCTTCGGAATAAACCAGGTAAGCACTCACTTGCACAACGGCCATACGCCGTCGGAAAGTGACGGCTTTCCCTGCGACTATTTTCCCAACCCCTCCATCCCGGCAATTGCGAACGCGACCTTTTACGATCAGTACTACCCAAACATATTAGCGGGTTTCGCTTCGACTAATCCGCCAAACGGCGACATAAACGAATCCATGAGCACGCTGTGGTATCACGATCACCGCGTAGACTTCACATCACAGAACGTCTACAAGGGACTTGCGGGAATGTACAATCTTTATAATAACTTCGACACCGGCGATGAGACGACAGGGTTCCGACTTCCTGCCGTTCCTAACCCGACGAAGGTCGTCCCTGATTTTGACGTTAATATGATGTTTGCGGACAGGTGCTTCGATCCAAACACGGGACTGCTGTTCTTCGATCTATTCAATTTTGACGGAATCCTCGGAGACAAATTCCTTGTGAACGGAAAGATCCAACCGGTCCTTCACGTCAACCCGCGCAGGTACCGTTTCCGCTGGCTGAATAGCGGGCCTTCTCGCTTTTATGAGTTCTACCTCACCGATCTGAACAATCTGAATGCGCATAACATGTTTTGGCAGATTTCCAACGACGGAAATCTTCTGCCAAACCCGGTGAATGTCGAAAGCGTGCGGCTCGGTGTGGCCGAGCGAGCCGATGTGATCGTCGATTTCGGCCCGCTTGCGGGCAAGACGCTTTATCTTGAGAACCGGCTGGAGCAGACTGACGGGCGCGGGCCGACCGGCAACGTTCTGGCCGCTGGTCAGGGGAACAGAGTTCTTCAGATTGTTGTGGATCTTCCGACTGTTCCAGATAACAGCGTGAACCCCGCTACCAACCCTCACTTTTACAATCTCCCCAGCACCGCAGGAACTCCGAGGGTAACGCGGACGTTCCAGTTCGAGCGAGGCAACGGCCAGTGGCAGATCAACGGACAATTCATGGATTGCAATCAGATCCGTTTCGCCGTTCAGCAGAACACCATTGAGCAGTGGATTCTGCAGAACAGCTCCGGCGGGTGGGAGCATCCGATACACATTCATTTTGAAGAGTTCCAGACCCTGCTGATCAACGGGTCGCCGCCAACGAATAGTCCCCTGGTCCAGACGGGCCGGAAGGACGTGATCAGGTTGGAGCATAATACGGAGGTCAAACTCTTCTTCCGCTTCCGCGACTTCCTGGGGCGATATCCGATGCACTGTCACAACGTGGTACACGAAGACCACGCGATGATGCTGAGGTGGGAAATCGCAACCGTGGGAGACACGAACCAAAACCCATAGTTGACGCCGCGTCCGCACCGCGCCCCGAGCGTCTGCGGACTACCAGACACGTGAAAGGAGATGCCAAACCATGGAGAGCTTGAATAGGAGAAAGATGCTTGGGTTGATTGGCGTGGCGCCAGTTGCGAGTGGGCTTCTGACAAAGGCGTCCGGTCAAGTCTTGATCTCGAACAACATCTCCTCCCGTGAGATGATCAGGCAGCGCTACTTCCCTAATCTCATCCTAACCACGCACGAGGGCAGAAAGGTCCGGTTTTACGACGACCTGCTCAAAGATAAGATCGTGCTCATCAACATGATGTATGCGAAGTGTGAAGGGATCTGCATGCCTATCACCGCGAATCTCAGGAAGGTGCAGAAATTGCTGGGCGACCGCGTCGGCCGGGATATCTTCTTTTATTCAATCACGCTCAAGCCCGAAGAGGACTCGCCGAATGCCCTCAGGGAATACGCTGAGATGCATGGTGTGGGACCGGGTTGGCTGTTCCTGACCGGCGTCCCCGCAGAGATCGAATCGCTGCGCCGGAAACTCGGATTCACTAACCCAGATCCGAAGCTGGACGCGGATAAGTCTCAACACATCGGCATGGTTCGATATGGAAACGAAAGGCTGCAACTGTGGGCAGCCTGTCCGGGCATGGCTCATGCAAGCTGGATCGTCGAGTCGATCTCGTTTGTGGATTGGCCCAGGTCGGGACCAGACGCCGCCCGTCCGGGTGAGAAAGGAGTACAGAAATGAAGACTAATGTTCTCGCGAGAAGTTTGCTCATCATTCTGGTCTTCGCGTTTCTCGCGCCGCCGGTGATCGCCCAGACGCCGCAGACTAGTACTTCGACCGCAACAACGGCCCAGACCAGTTCGTTCGCCGTTGGCGCAGGCCCGGAAGCTGTTGCCTTTGATGGAGCCAACATCTGGGTGGCTAACCAATTCAGCAACACCCTTAATAAAGTGCGAGTCAGTGACGGAACCATCCTTGGCACATATTCTTCGGGTAAGCGCCCGGTGGCGCTCGTTTTCGACGGCGCGAACATTTGGGTGGCAAACTATCTGGGCAACAACATCACCAAAATGCGCGCCAGCGATGGTTTGACCCTGGGAACCTTCGCGACCGGAGATGGACCTGGCGGATTGGCTTTCGATGGTAAGAATGTCTGGGTAGCGAACCGAAACAGTAATAACGTGACGAAGCTGCAAGCGAGCGATGGCCTCAATCTTGGCACCTTCGCAGTGGGCACTCGCCCGCTCGCACTGGCATTCGATGGCGTCAACATTTGGGTGACTAATAACAAGAGCGACACGGTGACCGCGCTTCAAGGGAGCGATGGAATGGTGCTCGGCACATTTCCGGTCGGCAAAGGACCATTCGGTGTGGCTTTCGACGGCGCCAACATCTGGGTCGCGAACTTTTTCAGCAAGACAGTAATGGAACTGGCGCTCAACGGGACCGTGGTCAACACCATCGCTGTGGGTGATGGTCCGGCGGGCGTGACCTATGCCGGTGGTTACCTCTGGGTAGCTAATAACGGTAGTAACACCGTCTCCAAATTACGACCGAGCGACGGCTCCGTGCTCGGTACCTTTGCCGTGGGCCGGGGCCCATTCGGCGTGGTTTTCGATGGAACTAACATTTGGGTAGCTAGTACTGGTGCCGGCACGGTTTCAAGGATAAGCCCGGCAAATAAGTTATCAGCGATACCCTGAGAGAAAGCGGAGCCTTTTCCTAATCCACTCTATCCGGCTGTTCAACCAGGCCGCGTTCGTATTGCCACTCTGCGCGGCTCGCAGAGATCCGGCAACTCGTCACGTTGTCATAATCGAACTAAGGCAAACGCCTCAGCTCTTTAATTTCCTCGCGATTCGATGGGCGATGTAGAACGCGAATCCGATCGCGGCCGCGACCACGGCGACGATCGCCTCGTGCAGCGTACTGTTGGCCAACAACCAGGCAGAGAGAATCAGCGCCGCGATCGAAATCATCGTGCCTCCCCGCAGGCGGAAGAGCGCGGGCGGACTATTTTTTCGCGCCCGCAACACGGGCAACGCGGCGCAGGTCACCGCATAAGTAACCAGACGCGCAATCGCGCTGATCGTCAAAGCCTGAACAAAGCTCTGCTTCAAGGTGAACACCAGCATCACCACAGCCGTGGCTATAATCGCTATGTCCGGGGTGGCGAAGCGTTTGTTGACTCTGCCGAGGAAAGCCGGCAACTGCCGTCGTTCAGCCATCGCGAACGGCACCCGAGAGCCAGATAACAAGACGATGTTCAAGTTTCCGGTGATCGAGATGATTGCCCCCGCGGAAATCATTGCGCCGCCCACAGCACCCAGCACGCGGCTGCCCGCGTCGGCCAAAGGTTTTTGCGATTGAGCCAACTCGGGCAACGTGCCGACACAAACAACCTGAATTAAAATGTAGAACGTCGCAACGACGCCGATCGCAATCAGCAGCGAGTGCGGCAAATTCCGCCGGGGATCGCGCGCCTCGCCCGCCGGTATCGCAGCCATCTCGAATCCAGTGAAGGCGTAGAGCAGAAGCAGGACTGACTGTGAAAACGCTCCCGTCGCCGGCCTTGGTCCCAGCGCATAAGCGTGCGGGTTCAGAAAAAAAAGACCCGTGGCAATGAAGATCAGCATCGGGATTAATTTGCCGACGGTGAAAAAGTTGCTGACGATCGCTGCTTGCCGGACGCCTAAAATGTTGATGCAGGTAAGCAGAACGACTACGAATACTATGATCGACGCGCGCCACCACATGTTAGTAGCGACGGGCCAGAAGTAGCCGAGATAGCTAACCATCAAATTGCAGTTGGCCGCGAACGCAGTCAGCCGGGCCAGCCAGATAAGCCATCCAACTTCAAATGCCGCCGTCTCGCCAAAGGCCTCGCGCGCGTAGAGGTAGGGTCCACCGGTCTCGTCAAAGCGGCTGCTTACTTCTGCAAAGCAGAAAATGATCAGCATGACGACCAGCGCGCAGGCAATGAAAGCGATTAAACTGTACGGGCCGATCAGCGCATAAACTTTTGCGGGAAGCCCGAAGATGCCCGCGCCAATGATGCCGTTAATTGTGAGGGCCACCAGGTCCCAGCGGCGAATGCCGCGCACCAGACCTTCTGGTGAAGTGTTTTTCATCCCGTGCCTTATAATCGAAATCTCTCAGGGTGACAATGTATAAGGTCTTTCAGTTTGAAAAGGAGAGTTGATGATGAGTCGAAAAATAAGCTTGCCCGCGATTCTGCTTCGTTGTTTTGTCGCCGGCCTTTTCCTAAGCAACTTTGGGTCGCTGGCGATGATCAGAGCGCGGCCCGTCGAGCCGTCATCCGCAATGACGTTACAGGATTTGGTGAACGAAGCGGCGCATACGACGCTGACAACATTTGCCGACAAGAAACTGACGGAGAATCAATTGTCGATCACGCTGGTTGACTTACGCGATCCGCGGCATCCAGTGACCGCCAGCTTTCGCGGCAACGAAAGAATTTATCCCGCCAGCGTCGTCAAGCTTTTTTATCTCGTAGCTGTTCATCGCTGGCTGGAAGACAAAAAGATTCAGGAGACTGATGAGTTGAAGCGCGCCGTGAGAGATATGATTGTCGATTCGTCCAATGAAGCGACGCAGTACATCGTCGATGTGCTGACGCAGACAACCGGTGGTTACGAATTGCCGCCGAAAGAGATGGAAGAATGGCAGAACAGGCGCAACGTCGTGAATCGATATTTCACTTCGCTGGGGTTTACCAACATCAACGTCAATCAGAAAACTTTCTGCGAAGACGCTTACGGCCGTGAAAAAGTTTCGCGCGGGCCGAACGGCGAGAATCGAAACAAACTGACTACTGATGCCGTCGCGCGTCTGTTGTCAGAGATTGTCAATGGCCGGGCGGTGACTCCGGCCCGAAGCGAGCAAATGATGGCGCTGCTCAAGCGAGACTATTCAGGCACAACGAAAGACGCCGACGATCAGGGCCATGGTTTTACGGGCATTGCGCTAAAGGAATTGAAAGACGTTAAGCTTTGGTCGAAGGCGGGTTGGACCAGCGAGACACGGCACGATGCGGCATACATCGAAATGCCAAACGGCGCAAAGTTTGTGTTGGTGACGTTCACCGTCGGCCATGCAAACGAACGGGATATTATTCCGGCTGTAGCGCGAGTCGTGATTGACGAAATTGCAAACGTGAGTGCAGCCCCTTGATTGTCGCGAGTCAAGACAGGCACAAGCAATGAAAGAAGAGCGATGGGGATGCGTGAGTCCACGAGGAAAACTTTCCAAATCAAGAACTGAAACTAACGGGCTCTGGATCAACTATTACATAACGCACTTTCCAGCTTCGCACAACAAGATTTCTGTCAAAACGAATGGGGATGTCGGCGAACGTTCCTACGACAGTTCCGCGCCTGACCGCGCGCGCGTCTCGCAAGCGATTCTGTACCTAACTTTCCCAACGCTTAACCCTATCTGCTAAGATTGAGGCAACCTGTTATATCCAGCTAACACTTTTATTTTGGGAGAGGTGTCATGATTTTCCGTGCAAGGGCTTCAAGACTAATGATTCGGAAGGAATATGCGGGACGTTTATTCGTTGGTTTGATCGTTGCTCTGTCTCTGGTGATTTTTTCGCTTGCCTGCAAAGGGAAGGGATCGGTGCTGGCAACCCCGGCCACTCCCGTTGCGGACGCGCCGCCACAAAACTCCTACGCGGACGTAGTCGGCCGCGTGGCGCCCGCAGTGGTAACCATTCGCGCCGACAAACGCGTGCGCGCGCCGCAACAGTTCCCGTTTGCGGATGATCCATTCTTTCGTGGGCTCTTCGGCAATCGCGGGCCGCAGCAACCGCAGGAACAGTTAGAGGTCGCGCTTGGTTCGGGTGTAATCGTTAGCGCGGACGGTTACATTCTCACGAATCATCACGTGATTGACGGCGCGGAACAGATCAAAATCGATTTGAATGACGGCCGCACGCTTGACGCGAAGCTGGTCGGTTCCGATCCGCCGAGCGATCTGGCAGTGCTGAAAATTTCCGCCGCCGGTCTGACCTACCTGACACCGGGCGACTCAGACAGAGTGCGAGTGGGCGACGTGGCCCTGGCAATTGGAAATCCGCTCGGCATCGGACAAACGGTGACCATGGGAATCATTAGCGCGAAAGGGCGTGCGACCGGAGGAACGGGAGCCGGCAACTTTGAAGACTTTCTGCAAACGGACGCGCCGATCAATCAGGGCAATTCGGGCGGCGCCTTAATTAATACCACTGGGGAATTGATCGGCATCAACTCGCAAATTATTGGCGGCGCGACGGGCGGAAATATCGGAATTGGTTTTGCGATTCCGTCGAACATGGCGCGCACGGTCCTGGATCAGTTGGTTAAGAACGGCAAAGTGCGACGCGGACAACTGGGCGTGGGCGTCCAGCGCGTCACCTCGGACGTGGCTGAAAGTTTAGGTCTCAGCGACACGAAAGGCGTGATCGTCAGCTCGGTGCGGCCGGGAAGCGCGGCGGAGCGCGCCGGCATTCGTCGCGGCGACGTCATCACCGCGATCGATGGCGCGCCGGTGACCGATACGAATGCATTCCGCAATCGAGTGGCGAGCCTCGGCCCCGGCACTGAAGTCACGTTGACGATTATGCGCGACAACCGCGAGCAGAAGATTCGCGCGACGCTCGGTGAGTTCACCCCGGACACCGCGCAGGTAGAACGGCAGGGACAATCTATTGAACCGCCGGGCGGAGGAAAACTTGGACTCAGCGTCGAGCCATTAACGCCTGAGATCGCTTCACAGCTTAACTTGCGGCCCGGAACTCAGGGCGTGGTTGTCGACTCCGTCGATCCGGCCGGACCCGCGGCCGAAGCCGGCCTCGCGCGCGGTGACGTGATCGAGGAAATCAACCGCCAGGCGATTCGTTCAGCCGACGACTTGCGCGCGGCGATTGCCAGGTCTGGAAACAAGCCCGCGCTGTTCCTTCTAAATCGGCGCGGAGACACAATCTATCTGCCGGTAAGGCCAAGGGAATAGAACGAACGTTTGGAGGCAAACAATATGGATGTAGAGATTTCGGGTGAAGAGCGCGACTTTCTGCAGGAGTTGCTCGAAGAAAAACATAAAGGTTTGATTCACGAGATCAATCACACCGACACAGACGATTTCGAAGCGATCTTAAAGCGGAAGGTCGAGGTGCTCGAGCAGCTCAAGCGCAAGATCGGCCAACCAGCGAGTACCTCAGCATAGTTTGGCGATTAACAAAGAATGTCTTTGCTGGAACATCAAACTCGACGCTGTGAACAATGTGACCGAGAGACTGCGCACGTGATCGAGTCAATCGGCGCCGATAATCGGCCCCACTATTTGTGCTGGAGTTGCGTGGAACGCCACGAGAAACGATGGAATTGGAAACTCGGTTGGCGGCAAAAACATCGCAGCCGGCGTTATCAGCCGGCGGGTCCCGTGAATAAATGATTTAAGGCATTTGGTCTTCTTTTCCCCTTCCCTCTGGGAAGGGGATTAAGGGGAAGGGTATAGCGCGCGGCAAGCCCTCTCCCCAGCCCTCTCCCAATGGGAGAGGGAGACAACAACTACTTCTAAATCGACAGCATCGCACTTCGAAACCGGAATTCGCAAAATCCGCCACTACCAAAAAAAGATTGACGCGGGCAAAGTCCGGTGGCTGAGGCGATCTCATGTTGCACCTTCGATCAAACCGGCTGAAATCGACGGCTGGAGTGGATGAAGTTTACTTCTTTTTTGAAACGTGATGAGTAGTTTCCCACTCTCGGCCGTCGCGAGCGAGCAACTCGTCGGCTTCTTTCGGGCCCCAGGTACCGGCTGCATAATTAGGGAAGGAGTCGGGCTTGTGAGAATTCCAGTCCTCCTGAATCGGCGCGACCACGGCCCATCCGGCTTCAACTTGATCGGCGCGCTGAAACAAGGTTGCGTCGCCCATCATGCAATCGTGCAACAAGCGCTCGTAGCCGGTGCTGAGTGTGTCGCCGAAATATTCTTCGTAATCAAAATCCATATCGACGGCGCCGATGCTCACCGTTGGACCAGGAACTTTGGCGCCAAAGCGTAAAGAAATTCCTTCGTCGGGTTGAATGTGAAGGACGAGTCTGTTGGTGGTAAGCCGCTCAATCGGCGTTTTGCGAAACAGCACGAACGGCGGCTGCTTGAACTGGATCGCAATCTCGGTGTCGCGCGCCGCCAGACGTTTTCCGGTGCGCAGATAGAAAGGCACGTCCGCCCAGCGCCAATTGTCGATCAAAAGTTTCAGCGCGACGAAGGTTTCAACGCTGGAGTCAGGCGCAACGTTGGGCTCGCTGCGATAAGCCGGAACTTTTTCACCGTCGAGCTCGCCTTCGCCATATTGCCCGCGCACGGCCCGGTGTTCGGCGTCCTCGGCAGAAGGATGCTGAATCGCGTGCAGGATTTTGGTTTGTTCGTCGCGAACAGCGTTAGCGTCAAACGAAATCGGCGGCTCCATGGCAGTGAGCGTCACCAACTGGAACAAATGGTTCGGCACCATGTCACGCAGCGCGCCGGCATTTTCGTAATACCCGCCGCGCTTTTCCACGCCGACTTTTTCGGCCGCGGTAATCTGCACACAGTCGATATAGCGGCGATTCCAGATCGGCTCAAAGATGTTATTTCCGAAACGAAAGACCATGATGTTTTGCACGGTTTCTTTGCCAAGGTAATGATCGATGCGATAAATCTGGTGCTCGTTCAGGACTTGCTTGATATCGCGATTCAGCTTTTTCGCCGACTCCAGATCGCGGCCAAAGGGTTTTTCGATAACCGCGCGCCGCCAATGATTTTCTTCTTCGCGGGTCAGGCCCAGAACGCCGAGCTGTTGCACCACTGGACCAAAATAATCAGGCGCCGTAGCCAGATAAAAAAAGAAATTGCCTCGGGTCTGTCGTTCGTTGTCGAGCCTGGTTAACAAATCTTTCAGCCGCGAATAAGTCTGATCGTCATTAAAATCGCCGGCGAGGTAATACACTCTTTCTTCCAACCAGTTCCATGTTTCGGGTTCCACGTCTTCGGTGGCGAACTTATTCATGTCATCGCGAAGCCGGCGACGAAACTCTTCGTCATTCAGCTCGGCGCGCGCCACACCGATGACCGCAAAGTTATCAGGAAGCAGCTTGCCTTGCTTCAGATTGTAGAGCGAAGGAACCAGTTTTCGCTTCGTGAGATCTCCAGCGGCGCCGAAGATCACCATGATGCACGGCGGGCTGATGTGAGGCGCAGTTTGGTTCTCAGCTTGTGCGGATCCCATGTTTATTTAACACCAGAACGCGGCTCGAGGTGTCCGCCGAACTTCTGCCGCATCGCCGACAGAATTTTCTCGGCAAATGTATGTTCCTGCCGCGAACGGAAGCGCGTGTAAAGCGCGGCGGTCAGGACGTCCGCCGGCACAGCTTCTTCAATCGCCGCCTGAATTGTCCAGCGCCCTTCGCCTGAGTCCTGAACGTAGCCTGAATAATTTGCCAGCTCAGGATCTTCCAGCAACGCCGCGGCAGTGAGATCAAGTAACCACGATGAAATCACGCTACCGCGCCGCCAAACTTCGGCAATGTCGGCGACGTTGAGATCGTAGCGATGCTCTTCCGGTAAATCTTTCGATTTCGCATTGTGAAAAATATCAAAGCCCTCGGCATAAGCTTGCATCAATCCATACTCGATTCCGTTGTGCACCATCTTGACGAAATGGCCCGACCCCGATGGGCCGCAATGAAGATAGCCGTCCTCGACCGTGCCTTTAACCTTTTCGCGGCCTGGTGTGCGCGGAATGTCGCCTGGCCCCGGCGCGAGCGTTTTGAAAATTGGATCGAGCCGGCGAACCGCTTCCTCTGGTCCGCCAATCATCATGCAATAGCCGCGCTCCAAACCCCACACGCCGCCGCTCGTGCCCACGTCAACGTAATTGATGCCTTTCTCGCGCAGCGCGAGGGCGCGGCGAGCGTCGTCTTTATAATTTGAATTGCCGCCATCGATGATTGTATCTTCCGGCCCCAAACGGGCCGACAGATCGTCCACAGTTTTTTGAGTCGCGCTGCCCGCGGGCACCATAATCCAAACCGCGCGCGGCTTACTAAGTTTGCCGATGAAATCGTCGAGCGAGTCAGAGCTGGTCGCGCCTTCGCCGGCAAGTTTCTTCACGTTCTCGACGCTGAGATCGAAGACCACACATTCGTGTCCGCCGCGCATCAGCCGGCGCACCATGTTTGCGCCCATCCGGCCCAAGCCAATCATTCCAAGTTGCATGTTAAGAAAACCTTTCGTTCGCGGCTTTGCCGCCTGATGTGCGGAAAGGCTGAGCCTTTCCGATCTGCGCCCGGTCTATCTTCTTCTTTAGTTACTTCGAGGCGCAGCCTCGAAGTAACTAAAGAAACCGCTGGATCACTTGCCCGTAAGGCAAAGCCTTACCGCACATCGGGCGGCAGAGCCGCATTCATCGATTCTTAGTCGCGTCGGTGATGGCTATCTTCAATGCCTTCAATCCTTCATTCACATCCGCTCCCAGGTGCGCGCGAAGCGCACGTCGTCCTCGTTCGGCTAACACCTCAAAGTCTCCGCGAGCTTGCGCTGCTTTAACTAATCCAAAGCTGTATTTCTGTCCGGGCACTGGCAAGTCGATCGCGTCATCGCAAGTGACCTGCAGAAAAACGCCGGTATTTGGTCCGCCTTTGTAAGCCTGGCCGGTCGAATGCAAAAAGCGCGGCCCAAAACCCAGACAAGTCGCCACGCGTTTCCGATCTCGAATCTCATGACGCGCGGCCTGCAACGCTTGTTCGTGCGTCTCGTTCATCTCGACGTAGGCGAGCAGCGCGAAGTAGTCGCCCGCGTTCAGGCGATCCAAATGCGCTTTCAAATATCCAGCCAGCGAACGATCAGCGACTGCTGCGTTCAATGCATTTGCATTTCTTTCGTCGGCGAACAATTTAATCCCATCGCCTGCGAAGATTGGACTTTCGGGCGGCAACGATCCTTTCTGCTCGTATTCATCGGTAAGCTTGCGCGTTGCGATTTTGCTGGCTTCAACATCCGGTTGATCGAAAGGATTTATGCCAATGATTGAACCCGCGACTGCCGTGGCGATTTCCCAGCGAAAAAATTCCTGGCCCAGATCGTAAATATCGCTCACTGCGATTCGCACTAACGGTTGGCCGGCGCGCTCGATCGTTTCGATTGCTTTATCCTGTGCGGCATTCGGGGCAGACTCAAATCTCAGATAAACGAAGACGCGATCGCCGCCGTAATGTTCCGGCGCGGCGGGTGCTTCGCGATCGACGGGGATCAAGCCTTTGTCGATTTTTCCCGTCGACTCGGCGATCAGTTGTTCCAGCCACGCGCCCAGATCGTAAATCGCTGGCGACGCGACGATCGTAACTTTGTCGCGGCCCTGATTATGCGCCGTGCCCAGGATCGCGCCCAGAACGACGCCGGGATTTTCCCGCGCAGCCACTTCCGGCCCGCACGCGTGAACCATTTCCCGAGCGTGATCGAGGAAGTTCGCGACGTCAACGCCCATTGCGGCGGCGGGAATCATGCCGAAATCGGAAAGCGCCGAATAGCGCCCGCCAATGTTCGGCAACCCAAAGAATATGTGGCGAAATTGATCCGACTCAGCCACTCGTTGCATCTTCGATCCCGGATCCGTGATGGCGACGAAACGTTGGCCGGCTTCCTTCTCGCCAACGGATTGCGTCACTCGCTCGAAGAAATATTGCTTGAAGATATTAGGTTCCAGGGTCGAACCTGACTTACTGGACACGATGAATAACGTTTTGCCGAGATCGATCTTCTCTTCGCAGGATTTGATCTGCGCAGGATCGGTGGAATCCAGAACGTGCAATTCGGGAAAGCCGTCGATCTTTCCAAAAGTCTTTCGCATCACTTCGGGACACAGGCTCGAGCCGCCCATCCCCAGAAGGAGCACGTCGCTAAAACCCTCCCTATTCACTTCCGCGGCGAGGCTTCTAAAACGCTCGACATTCTTTCGTTGCTCATCGACTATGTCGAGCCATCCGAGCCACCTGCTTTCATCGGCGCCGCTCCACAAAGACGCATCGCGCGCCCACAGTTTGCGCGGTTTTTCGTCAGCGGTCCATTCATCGAGAACAGCGTTTACGCCGTCCGACAAATCGCGCGGCAGAGAAGAGGTTTGCAGGTTCATGTTGGCGTATATGGTCGATCGCTCTCTCAAACTGCGGGTCACTAGGGAGCTGACGCCGAGCGATCGGTTGCAAGACTCCGGAGGGTTTCGCTGTATGGAGCCCGAGCGACTCCTCGATCAGTAATAATCGCGGCGATCAAATCATTCGGCGTAACATCAAAAGCAAAGTTGTGAACCTCCACGCCGTCGGGGGCGAGCTGCTGATCGCGCACGTGCGTGACTTCCCTGGCATCACGCTCTTCAATCGGAATTTCATCACCTGAGGGAATTGAAAGATCGATGGTTGAAATTGGCGCGGCGACATAGAAAGGGATTTTGTGTTGTTTTGCCAGGACGGCAACCATGTAAGTTCCGATCTTGTTGGCCGTGTCACCATTGGAGGCGATGCGATCCGCGCCCACCACTACGCAATCAATCTGGCCTTGCTTCATCACGTGGCCGGCCATGTTGTCCGTGATGACAGTCACCGGAATGTTATCTTTGGCTAATTCCCAGGCGGTCAAACGCGAGCCTTGCAGGAACGGACGCGTTTCGTCGGCGATCACGGCGACGCGTTTGCCGGCATCGATCGCGCCCCGAATCACGCCCAGCGCGGTTCCATAGTCTCCCGCCGTCGCCAGCGCGCCCGCGTTGCAATGCGTAAGCACCGTCGCCCCGTCTTTGATCAACTCGGCCCCAAAGCGTCCCAGCGCGCGATTCGATTCGATGTCTTCCTGAAAGATTGCCAGCGCTTCATCAATTAGCCGCTGCTTCACCTCTTCGACATTGCGAGTTTCTGATTTCGCTTTGGCGAGCGCCGCGCGCATTCGTTCGATGGCCCAAAACAGATTCACCGCCGTTGGCCGCGTCGCTCCCATCAACTTGCAGATATGTTTGAAATCAAATTCAAGATCAGCCACCGAGGTTCCAACTGATTGGCTCGCGCCTAAGGCCAAACCCATCGCTGCCGACACACCAATGGCCGGCGCCCCGCGCACGACCATCTGTCTGATTGCGTCCGCTACTTCTTCATACGAACGCAACGTCAGATACTTCTCCTCATTGGGCAGCAGGCGCTGGTCGAGCATGCGCACGCCTTCTTTGGTCCATTCGACGGTCTTGATCATCGAGTTTAGGAAAAATGCTTTTGATTTAGAGTTCGCAGGAATCTTACTCGACGCGTGTGTCAGTGGCAATTCCGGAAAGACTTGAGAGGCGCCGCGAGTTTTGACTTCGGTTCGTGGCCGTGATAACTTGCGACCGCATTTTACGGAACGTTGCGTTCCAGGTTCTTTCAAATGCGTTCGGGTGTCCCGCATCAAAGCGGGAAGAATAGGGAAGCGGGTGAGAATCCCGCGCGGTCGCGCCACTGTGAAGATCGTCGCTTCGCGATGATCAAAGCCAGGAGACCTGCCTGAATGCGGTTGCAGCTTTCGAACGTCCGCGAAAAGGTGTTCAGGCCGCAGTGGGAATTCTTCTCGGAAAAAATCCCGTCGCCAGCCTGTCAGCTTTCGCGTGGCAGAAAAGGTGGCGGGATTTTGATTTTGAAGGGCAGAATCTCCTGGTGCAAGCTTGCACTTTTGATATTCGCGACGCTGACCATTGTGACAGCATCGTGCTCTCGTCAACACAATCTTAATTCCTTTTCCCTAAATGAAAGCCGCGAGGTCGTCGATGAAGCCGGACGTCGCGTGCGTCTTCCGTTGCGTATCAATCGGATCGTTTCGCTCGCTCCTAATCTAACTGAGATTGTTTACGCCGTGGGCGCCGGAGATCGGCTGGTGGGCGACACCGAATACTGCGATTACCCGCCCGAGGCGAAGAACGTTAGGAAAATAGGCGACACAATGCATCCGAGCATTGAGCGAATCATTGCCTTGGAGCCTCAGATCGTTCTAGTTTCCACCGCGTCGCAACTGGAAGTATTCGCAAAGCAGCTCGACGAGCAGAAGATCGCTGTCTATGTCACTAACCCGCGCAGTCTTGATGAAGTATTTAGTTCGATTGCGACTCTCGGAGACTTGTTCGGCGAACATGATCAAGCCGCGAAGCTCGTGGGCGATTTACGTCGACGGTCTCAAATGGTCGAGAACGCCGTGAAGCAGGCCAAACCGGTCACAGTTTTCTATCAGGTTTCCGGTGAACCGCTTTACACAATTGGCCGCGACGCATATCTCACTGATTTGGTGATGCGGGCCGGCGGCATTTCAGTAACGGCCGACGTGCCAGGCGCATTTCCGCGCTTCAGCGATGAAGCGGCGCTGGCGGCGCGACCAGAAGCGATCATTCTGCCCAGCGGCGGCTCGATGGGAACGGCGAATTCAACGCCGGCGGCGGCGCTCAAAAACTCTCCAGCAGTGCTCAGCAATCGAGTTTACAAAATTAACGACGATCATCTCTCACGGCCAGGACCGCGACTGGTCGATGGATTGGAAGAGATGGCGATGAGCCTGCATCCGAAGGCTTTCGAATAGACGAGAGCGAAGCCGCGAAACCCTAATCAATGAGTAACCAGCGACGACCGATTGAATCAGCGCGTGCGACCCTTAGCCGCACTCTTTTTATCTGCGCTGTTCTGATCCTACTTCTTGCTATCGTGCTCGTCGTTGCCTCGCTCGTGGGGAGCCAGCGGCTGCCGTTCGTCGGTTCTCTTTGTGCGTTGGCCGGCAGATCGAATTGCGGACTCTCTTCTGAGCAGCAGGCAATTCTGTTTGATCTTCGCGTGCCGCGCATTCTGCTGGCCGGAGCAGTTGGGATGTGCCTGGCAGCGGCCGGTGCGGGTTACCAGGCGCTGTTGCGCAACCCGCTGGCCGAACCTTATCTGCTTGGTATTTCAAACGGCGCCGCGGTCGGAACAATGATTGCGCTGGTTTTCTTTGGCGCGCATGAATGGAGCCGTCCGTTAATGGCTTTCGCCGGCGCGCTGGCGGCGACGTTTGTTGTTTATCGGCTCGCGACCGGGCGTGCGGGCGCGACGCCAGAGCGACTGATACTCGCCGGAGTAATCGTCACAACCTTTCTGTCTTCGGCGATTGTCTTTATCACCACCCTGATGGACGCGACGCGTATTCGCTCGTTTACGTTCTGGCTGCTCGGCGATCTCTCCGGCACGACGACAAAACTGCTGGCCGTCGCATTCATTGGGGCCGGAATAGGCGTCGGAATTCTGGCGATGAATTCTCGATCTTTGAACTTGATGATGCTGGGAGAGCGAGACGCTTTCGATCTGGGCGTCGAAGTTGGGCGCGTGAGAGTGACAGTATTTCTGGCCGCGAGTCTGCTCGTGGGCGCGTCCGTCGCGTCCAGCGGCTCAGTTGGTTACGTCGGCTTAGTAGTGCCACACCTGGTGCGGCTTTCTTTCGGTAGCGACAATCGTATGGTGATTCTGGCCTCCGCGCTGGCGGGAGGGGCGTTTGTTATTGCCGCGGATACGATCGCGCGCACGATCATTGCACCGCGCGAATTGCCGGTCGGGGCGATCACGGCGTTAATCGGCGCGCCGCTGTTCATTTATTTGTTGAAGCGAGGATCGGCTGTTTAGAAGCGGACTAACCCGCCATCTGATTTCGGTAAATTGAGATTCTGGCGGGCAGTAGCCCGCCTCTAAACAAGATGTGATCATTATCAAATGCTCGAAGCGAAAAACATTACCGTCAATTACGGATTGCGGGAAGCAGTCGCCGGCGTTTCACTGCGCACGGCGCCGCGCCAGGTGATTGCGATTATCGGCCCAAACGGCGCCGGCAAATCAACGCTCCTGCGAGCGTTAAATGGATCGCTTACACCCACCGGCGGCGAAGTCTTACTCGATACAAAGGCCCTACAGTCATTTTCGCGTCGCGCGTTGGCTCGCCGCATAGCGGTAGTCGCTCAGGAAGCAGATCTTCGGTTTCCAGTGACGGTGATGGAGTTCATTCTCGGGGGGCGATATGCATGGGCGAGTGCGAGTGCGTGGGGTTGGGAGAGCGAACGCGACGTCGAGATCGCGCGGGCCATCATCCGCGAGACAGAGCTGGAAGGTTTCGAAGCGAGGGTGATGAATGAATTATCCGGCGGCGAACGTCAACGAGCTGTGCTCGCACGCGCGCTGACCACTGAAGCGAAGGTGCTGCTGCTGGACGAGCCGACTGCCAATCTCGATCTGGCCCATCAGGCGACTATGTTACGACTGGTGCGGGGACGTTGCGATGATCGCGAAACCGCGGCGGTAGTTGTAACTCACGATGTGAACCTGGCCGCGGAGTTTGCCGACCGGGTAATGCTCATGAAAAACGGCCGGCTGATTGCCGCGGGCTCGCCGGTTGAAGTGCTCACCCCGGAGTTGCTGAGAACGGTTTTTGACTTGCAGGTACTGGTGGACGCGCATCCGATTTCGGGCGCGCCACGAATTACGCCGGTGCATGAAGCACACGGTAATTGACAACCCTTGAATGGCGAAACAGGGAAGGCGGTGCAAAGCCGCCACTGCCGTCGCAACTGTAAGCGGTAACAACGTTCCACACTCTTAGGCCACTGCGTCTGAAACGTGGGAAGGCGGGCAACGTTGGCGATCCAATCGGATCACAGCCGCGAGTCAGGAGATCTGAGCGCCATTCTCTTTCAGCTCGTAACTGCGACGGGCAGGAGAAGCCAAATGAATAACACACAATCGAAATTAGAAATCGTCCCAGGATTTCAACAACATCAACTGGCCCACCGTGGCCATTTCACGACCACACTGGGCTCTGTCACTCAACTGCTTCGCGGTTTGACCTGGCCATTCCTTATCCTGACTCTCTCAATTTCGACTCTTGCGCAGAGCAGTTCATCGATAAGCGGCCACGTCGCCGACGAACACAACGCCACGATTGCCGGAGCCGAAGTGCGAATCCGATCTCGCGCCGGCTCACAACTAATAACGATCACTGATAACAACGGCGCCTACACTTTCAAGAACCTGAATTCCGGTGAGTACGTGCTTGAGATAAAGGCTAAAGGCTTTGCCGATTTCAGTTCAAGTGAGATCAATCTCAATCGCGGACAATCTCTAACCAGCGACGTTCATCTTTCAGTCAAGGCGATCAGTGAAAACGTCGTCGTCACCGCCACCGGCACAGCACAGCGCGTCGATGAGACTTCGAAAGCCGTCAGCACAATCGACGAACAATCAATCGAAGCAAAGCGCGAACTGACATTGAGCGAAAGTCTGCGCGGCATTCCGGGTTTGCGCGTCCAGCAGCAGGGCTCACTCGGCGAGCTGACAACTTTGCGTTTACGCGGACAGCGGAATTTCGACACCGCGATTCTGCTCGACGGCCTGCGCGTGCGCGATGCGTCGGACATCAATGGATCGGCAGTTTCATTCATCGCTGATCTGTTACCCACCGATCTCGATCGCGTCGAGGTGTTGCGCGGCTCGGGCTCTTCCATTTACGGGACGAATGCAATCGGCGGGGTCATTAACCTGGTTCCGAGAACCGGAACCGGTGATTCGCATTTCGAGTTCGGCTTTGACGGCGGCAGCCTGGCGTTGTTTCGTGAACGAATCAAGGGATCGGGTGGAATGGGAAGACGCGCGGGCTATAGTTTTGGTTTCACGCGCATCGATGTTCGCCGGGGCGTCGACGGAAATGACGAGTATGGAAACACAGTGGCGGCAGGACGTTGGCAATTCAACCTGAGACCAACCATTACGATCAGCGCTAATCTCTATGCCACGATCTCAAATGCGCGTCTGAACGATAGCCCCTTCGCTTTGCCGGCAGCATTTACGAGCGGCGTGCAATTTCCGCTCGCCGTCGACGGGGTCACGTTTCACAGCGACATCAATAATCCCGACGAAGGCCGGCGCAATCGCGTCTGGGTTGGTTCGCTGAAATTGGCCCAGCAAATTTCTGACAAGCTCTCTTACACCATTGCTTATCAACACGTTGGAAATCGGCGGCGCAACTACAACGGCCCGCGGATTGATCCACGGTTTGCCGCGTTCTATCCGTTTGGCGATTTCGAATTTGTCGCCATCAATAACGGCGGCACCGACACCCTGGACGCACGCGCTAACCTGCGGGTTGGCCGTCACAACCTCGCCACCGCCGGGTTCGAATTCGAACATGAATCGATTTTTCAATCTTCGATCCCTTCGTTCAGTCCGGTGAACAATACTAGCGATCGTCAGAAAACAATTGCAGTTTTTGCTCAGGACCAGGTCTTTCTGCTTGACGGCCGATTACAAGCTTCGTTCGGTGTGCGCGTGCAATCGTTTCGAATTCGCGCCGCCGATCGTCCCGGCCTTCTCAGCGCCGTAACTCCGCGAAATTCAGTTACCGGAGACGGTTCAGTAGCTTATTTCTTTCGCTCGGCGGGAACGAAGTTGCGCGCCCACGCAGGCAACGGCTTTCGCGCGCCGTCGTTGTTTGAAAGATTTGGCGAGGGCACTTTTGCACAAGTCGGATTCGTTCGCTTCGGCGATCCAACCCTGCGAGCCGAAGAGTCGATCAGCTTTGACGCTGGGATCGATCAGCGTGTCCGGCATGATCGCGCGCGCTTCGGCCTGACCTATTTCTACACGCATTTGCAGCGCGTTATTGCGTTCACAAGTTTCGCGGTCGATCCACTCGGCCTGGGCCGCTTTAGCGGTTATCAGAATCAGCCTGGCGGGATCTCGCGCGGAGTTGAAAGTTATGTTGAAGCGGCGCCGTGGCGGGGCGCGGATTGGCGCGCGTCATATACTTACACCAACAGCGATCGCTTCGTCATCGGGCGCGGCGCGCAACCCGAATACGTCATTCCAAAACATCTTTTTGGCATGACTTTGAATCAGCGCTATCGCGCCTTTCTTTTCAGTTTCGATTTGAATCGCACCGGAGCATACATTGCCCCGGTCTTTGAAAACGATTTTCCGTTTCGCACCGCCGAATTAACTTTCCCCGGCTACACCAGGGCGGATTTCTTCGGCAGCTATGAACGCAAATTCTCCGAGAAGGTGACCGCGACGTTCTTTGGAGGAATCGAGAATTTGTTCGACGCGAAATATTTCGAGAACGGCTTTCGCGCGCCGGGAACTACTGCTCGCGGCGGCGCCAGCCTCAGATTTTGATCTGGAGACGGCAAGGCCGTCTCCGCCAGTTGACGGGGATGGTCCTGCATTCGCAAGACTGAAAAGAAAAACTTGATGCTGAGCGCGGGCGGAGCGTCTAAGCGCCGCTCTTCGTGAACAATCCGCCGGCCAAGAATACTACGCCGAGCAGGATGTGAATGCCGTCGTCAACCTTGCCAAACATCAGTGGACCAACGTGCCACATCTGATCGGCGCCAACCATTACCAGGCCGAGTATGCCCAGCGCCAGATAGACAATTCCAAATACCAGGCAGAAGCCTTTCGCTCCCGACATTGATCCCGCAAAGCCAAAGTACAGCGCGATCAAACCAGAGACGATATGGACCACGTTGTGCGGCATGTTGAGATGTGCGCCCAACAATCCGGGGGCAGCGAAACCACATAAACCCACGATCACAAAAACTATTCCCAAAAGCTTGCAGACTGTCTTTGCCATGATCTCCAGTTCCTCCTGTTAAGGTTGCGAGCGGAGGCATCGGAACAGCTTTTGACACTTCCGCTAATTCTGCGAGGTTGTATTCAGGAACGGCGCGGATTGTACACCAAACCAGCAAACAACGCGCAACTTTTTGCGAAAAGGGCGCCTCCCATTTGGGTGGCTGACTTTTTTCCCCTGGTGCTATACTGGATTTCTCAAGAAAATCAGAGCTTTACTTGGAACGAGGTGGGATTATGACTGGAAATATAATATGCGCTACTCGGTCATTAAGCCGGCGAGTTGTCTCGTTGTCGTTGACGCGCTTTCTAATACCTGGAATTCTCGTCGGCGCGCTGGCTATCGCCGCAAGCGGATACACGCTGGTGCTGCGTGGCGGCCGGCGAGTGGAAATTCCATCGAAGTTCACGCTCACGAAAAACACCATCACCTATGAGGCTGCGCCTACAGTCAACGTAACGCTGTTACTGGCAGTCGTCGACGTCGCCGCGACGGAGCGCGCTAACAATGAATCCGCAGGCAGTTTCTTCAAACATTCCGAGCAGAACCAAACTGTTCCCGCGGTTTCTGAAACTCGTCGAGCGCAAGTGACCGTGACAAACCGTAACCTGGAACCAGTCCGGCGGACGCGCGTCGAAAGCGAACTAGCCTATGAAAAGCGCAGGAAGGACCTCGGACTGCCGACCATCGAAGAATCGCGTCGCCGGCAAGCGCAGGAAGAAGCAGAAACTGCGGCCCTCATCCGCAGGCGCGACCTTGCACAGAGTGACAGCGAGGCTTACTGGCGCGAGCGTGCCAGTGCGTTGCGCACTGAAATCGTTGCGGTCGACGCGGAAATTAACTTTCTGCGTTCGCGCCTGGGTGATTATTATCAGTTTCCACTCGCGACGCACAGTCTGGTTACCGGCGTGCTCCCCTTGGTGCCGTTGAGAAATCGCTCGGCAGTGGTACCGCCTCGCGTTGGCCCGTCAGGAGTTTTTACGGCGCCGGGGATCGGTCCGCAACTAACCGGACGAATGTTATTCGGCGGAGGATCAACGCGCGGCCAGGCCTTCGTCAATCGAGGCGCTTCAAACCTCCACCTCGCGCGGCCAGTCCCGGGATTTGGTTTTCCTTTCGGGTTTTCAAGCGGTGCAATCTCGGCATTTGATCGAGGGCCGTTTGATTATGTCGAAGGTGCTTATGAGCGTGAAGCATTAAGCGAACGATTGGACAGCCTGCTGGTCACGCGTGCGGGCCTGGCAGCGCAATGGACGCAATTGGAAGACGAAGCGCGCGATGCCCACGTCCCGCAGATTTGGCTGGAACCATGAATCAGTTCAGAGTGCGGAGTTCGGAGTTCGGAGTCTTCCGGTTCATCGGGGAGCTGGACACTGGACGCCAAACTCCGGACTTCAGACTCCGAACTCGAAACTAATGAATAATTGGGAAACTATTATCGGCCTCGAAGTCCACGCGCAGCTCAGCACTGAATCAAAAATATTCTGTAGTTGCTCAACGCGCTTTGGCGACGAACCAAATTCCAATACGTGCCCGGTCTGTCTCGGTTTGCCCGGCGCGTTGCCGGTGCTGAACTGGCGCGCAGTGGAACTGGGCGCGCGCGCGGCGCTGGCGCTCGGTCTTCACATCAATGAGCGTTCGATTTTCGCGCGCAAGAATTATTTTTATCCTGATTTGCCGAAAGGCTATCAGATTTCGCAATACGATCAGCCATTCTCGGCGAACGGCGTCCTGGAAATCATGACTGCTGAACGTGACGAAGCTGGTCACGCGCACAATTGGAAACCGATGAGCGTCAACATCACACGTCTTCACCTGGAAGAGGACGCGGGCAAGAATGTTCATGAAGGGTTGCCAGATGTGGATCGCTTTTCTTACATCGATCTCAACCGCGCGGGCACGCCGCTGGCCGAGATTGTTACTGAGCCGGACTTTCGTTCTTCCTGGGAGGCTTACGATTACGTGAACCACGTGCGGCGTGCTCTGCAATGGGTCGGCGCCTCTGAAGCGGACATGGAAAAGGGAAATCTGCGTTGTGAGGCGAACGTTTCAGTCCGCCGCAAGGGTGATGACAAATTCGGCACCAAAGTCGAGTTGAAGAATTTGAATTCGGTTCGGTTCATGCAACGCGCAATTGAGTTTGAAGTTGAGCGACATATTAAAACTCTGGAGTCCGGCGGGCATCTGGTCCAGGAGACGCGCCTTTGGGATGAGCGGCTGGCTGAGACGCGGCCCATGCGTTCGAAAGAAGAAGCGCACGATTATCGATATTTTCCGGAACCGGACCTGCCTCCGTTGGTGGTCACAAGCGAGTTTATCGAGCAAGCGCGCGCGTCGATGCCGGAATTGCCGGCGCCGCGAGCCAAACGATTCGCTGAACAATATGGGCTGTCGTTCGCGGATGCTTCGCAACTGACTGCGGAACGATCTTTGGCCGACTATTACGAAACTGCGGTCGAAGCCAGCGGCGGCAACGCGCGCGCGACCGCGAATTGGATTCGCTCTGAGTTGCTGCGCGAGTTGGAAAATACCGACATCACTGCCGAGAAGTCCCCGATTCCTGCGACTGAACTTGGCGCGCTGGTGCGCATCATCGACGAAGGCAAAATCAGCGGGAAGCAAGGCAAGGACGTGCTCGTGGAAATGTTTTCTTCGGGCAAGCCTGCCGCGACGATTATTGGCGAGCGCGGTTTGGTCCAGGTCAGCGACACCGGCGAAATCGATCGCGTGATCGATGAAGTGATCGCTGCCAACCCGAATCAACTCGAACAATATCGCTCAGGCAAAGAAGCGCTGTTCGGATTTTTCGTGGGCCAGGTGATGAAGGCGTCGAAAGGCAAAGCGAATCCGAAGATTGTGAATGAGCGTTTGCGGGAAAAACTGAAATGATTGTGGCTCTGCCACTCGATGTGCGGTAAGGCTTTGCCTTACCGGAGACGCTTCCTTTTATTTTTCTCGTTGCTTCGAGGCTCCGCCTCGAAGCAACGAGGCAGGATGCAGTCAAAGCCCGATCGAAAGGCCGAGCCTTTTCCGCACATCGGGCGGCGAAGCCGCAATACCTGGATGGATCTGAACGGCAAGAACGCAATCGTCACCGGCGGCACCAAAGGAATTGGCCGCGCGATCGCCGAGGCGTTGTTGCGCGAAGGCATCTCGGTTTGCATCAGCGCCCGAAAGCAAAACGAGATCGATGAAGCGGTGAAGGAACTAAATCAACGTGACCGCGGGCGCGTCATCGGTCTTGCTTGCGACGTGCGCGATTACGATCAAGTTAGCGCTTTGATCGATCACGCGGTCAGAGAACTCGGCGGCGTCGACATCCTGGTCAACAACGCCGGCATAGGCGTCTTTGAAACTGTTGAGGAAACTTCGCCGGAAGATTTTCGCGCCGTGCTCGAGACGAATCTGTTCGGTGTCTTCTACTGTTGTCGCGAAGCTATTCCAAAAATGAAGCAGCGCGGCGGCGGCTACATCATCAACATCTCTTCACTTGCCGGCGCGAATCCGCATCCGCGCATGGCGGCTTACAATGCTTCGAAGTTTGCGTTGAACGGTTTCAGCGAGGCGCTGATGCAGGAAGTGCGTCACGACCACATCAAAGTCAGTTACATCATGCCCGGCTCAGTTAATACCGAATTCGGCGGTGACTCGCCGAGCGAGGAGAAGAGTTGGCAGCTCACCCCGCAGGACATCGCGCGCGTGGTGATCGATCTTCTGCGTCAGGACGATCGCGCGCTGGCGAGCCGCGTTGAGATCAGGCCGAGCAGGCCGCCGAAGAAATAGATGCGAGCAGTCGTGCAGCGCGTCACGCGCGCTTCAGTTACAGTTGATGGAAAAATAGTCGGCGAGGTCGGAAACGGTCTCGTCGTTCTTCTGGGGATAGCGCGCGCTGACAACGAGGACGACGCAAACTATCTTGTCGACAAAATTGCGGCGCTCCGTGTTTTCGATGATGACGAAGGTAAGATGAATCTTTCCGTCCAGGACGTGAGTGGCGGATTGCTGATCGTTTCGCAGTTTACTTTGCATGGCGACGTGCGTCGTGGCTTACGGCCTTCATGGATCGACGCCGCACCGCCGGAGATTGCCGAACCGCTGTATGATTACTTTGTCCAGCAAGCGCGAAAGAGCGTTAGGCAGGTAGCCACCGGCAGCTTTCGTGCGATGATGCGGGTTGAACTGGTCAACGACGGCCCAGTGACGATTCTGCTGGACAGCACCAGGCTGTTTTGACTTTGCGCCCTGGCGCGGGACAGTCTCTCGCGCCAGCGAAAGGTACAAAATAGATTTCACGCCGGCGCTGGGTCACAAAGAGAAACAAGCTAGAGGAGGATGTCGCGAGTGAAGAGACCGATAACAATCGTTCTTGCTTTGACGTTCTTGATTCTTTCTATCACTGCCTGCAATCAAGAAAACTCAAAGACCACCAGTAAAGATTTTGACGGCGACGAAACTGCAAAAGCCAATGTCAAGACCGGCGTCAAGCCTGAGCCGGATTCGCAAGTTGCGGTGATTGAAACGGCTGACTACGGCCGCATTGTGGTGGAACTCTATCCCAATATCGCGCCGAAGATGGTCGAGCAGTTTAAGAAATTGATCAACGAACACTTTTACGATGGCACTGCGATCCATCGAATTGATCCGGACCTCGGCATCATCCAAGGCGGCGCGATCCGCAAACAAAGAGTGGCAATCCCGCCACGTGGGGCTCAGGAAACTCGAATTATCCGAATGTGCCGGCGGAATTCAGCGACGTCCCTTACGAGCGCGGCACTTTCGGCGCGGCTCGCACGAACGATGTGAACGGCGCGAACTGTCAGTGGTTCATCACGTTGAAAAAGCAGCCCGCTTTTGACAAGAGATACACGGTCTTTGGTCGCGTGATTGACGGCATTAAGAATGCTGAGGTGATCATGACCGCTCCGACGGAGAAAATGAGCTGTGCGCCCGACGACAGAGATCCGAGGTGCGAAAGACCGGCAGACAAGGTTGTGATTAAAAGTGTGACGCTGCAGCCGCGGTCGAGTTTTGCTGCGCAGTAAGTGATACGACGGAGCACCCGCATCCTTGCGGGCGTGAATGTGACTCGCTTATTTGACTACAAACTAGAGCTCCGTCAGGAGCTCGATGCTTATAGCGCACGGCGCCAATCCGCCTAAACACACTAGCAGCGCAGCCGGCCGGCTGCGCTGCTAGTGTGCAAAACAATTACTCCAGTGCGTATTCTATAAACATTCCGCTCCAATGGAGCGGAATAGCCGCAGGCACGCGACGAACCTAAATCGTATCGTCGCGAGTTTTCGATTGCTCTTCTAACTCGAATCGGTCCCGATCGCGGCGCTCGATCTTATTCAGAAAATCGAGTTCTTCGTTGTCTTCAAAACTCACACCCATCGCACGGGCGTTCTCTTCGACCATGGATTGATCGGGCGTCGGACTATCACCCGCGAAAGTTTCCGAGCCGCTCTCATTCACATCTTCCCATGCCGCATCAAGATCGCCGCCCGCATCTTGCGGCGAGGCTGCGGTGTTATTTTGCAGACGATGGACCAGCAACTCCGGATCTTTCGGTGCGTGAGCGATCTCATCCTCCATCAGCTCTTCGATTTCCGGATCGGGCACGAATTCGGGATTGTTGCTCAGGTAGTTGAATGACTCCGGTTGCTTCTTCGGCATGGTGATCTTTCCGTGGTCTAACCGGCGAAAGGCCGGTTCGATCTCCCTTCAAACGACTGCGACTCTGCGAAAGGGGTTTGGAACGGTGCGACTATATCAAATCAGATCGACGACGGGCAATCGGGCAAAGATCCGGTAGTGAAGTAATTGGGCGTTGCCAGCAGTCTGCAGAGCAGGGCACTAGCCCGACCGAAGGGAGGGCTCCTTGTGTCACATTTCTTGAGCCCTCCCTGACGGTCGGCTAATGCCCCGGCGACAGCGCCAGCAGGCGGCAAGTTAGAAACTCAACCTCAGCCCGAGTTGCACGTTGCGCGAACCGCCTCCGCCGAGGAACGGATTGCCGGTTCCCACGTCAGGCGTGGTAGTAATCGGGAGAAAGTCGATTCCTCTGCCCGTCGCGTCCATTCCATTCTGCAAGAAATCCACGCCGAAGTTTGGCCACAACGGATTCGCGAAGTTCGGATGATTGAAGAGGTTGAAAATATCCACTCTGATCTGCATCTTCACCCGCTCCGTCAATGAATTATTTTTGGCCACGCCGAAGTCGAAGTTTCGATAATTCGGCCCCACCAGAGCGTTGCGGCCCAGACTGCCAAAGTGTTGAGTGCCCGCAATGCAGTTCCCGCTCAGGTCCACCGTGCATGGTACTTTGAACGCGGCCAGATTCAGGAATTGGTCGGGTGTTTGAGTGCCGGCAAAAGGATTGCCCACCAGATCGGGCCGGCCAAAGAACTCACCGCTGCCATTGAAGTCGCCTTCAAATAGGTAGTTCACGTTAAAGGGCTGGCCGGAAGCGAGAGCCAGAACTCCATTCAAGGTCCAACCGGAACTAAGGCCGGGCACATGACCAACTTTTGGCAGATCATAATTGAAGGTCCAGGTGAAATGCTGGCGCATGTCAAAATTTGAGTTGGCGCGTTCGCGGTCGGGGCGAAAGCTGTTATCCGGCTGCGTTGCATTGGGCACATAGTCCTGACCGTCGCTGGCATTGTCGATCGAGTGGGACCAGGTGTAGTTAATGGTCGAAGTCAGCCGATGCCAGTTGCGAATCCGCAAAGAGGTCTGCAACGAGTTGTAACTGCTATTCGCGGAAGACTCGAACTGATTGACATAAATCAGGGCCGGGAATCTGACGGTTCCGGTAGCCGGGTTCACTTGATTGAGGTCGCGATATCGGAAAAGCTTGCGGCCCGCCGAACCTACGTAACCGACTTCAAAGCCTACATTCCGGGTCAGCTCTCGCTGCAAATTCAGGTTGTACACCTGAATGTAAGGAGTGCGAATCCTTTGGTCCACGGTGAACACGTCGGTCGCTGCGAAGGTCGAAGGATCAAACACGGGCGTTCCCGGCGAGAGCACCAGTGCCGGCGAAAAGCTGAAGGTGATGGCGTCGGCGCCAATGCCGTTATACGCGGGCCCGGGATTAAAAGTATTGAAAGGCAATTGGCCTACAAAAAAATCTTGCGAGAACGCGTCGTAGTACATTCCCCAACCGGCTCGCAACACGGTCTTTGCATTGCCCTTGAGGTCCCAGGCCACGCTCACGCGCGGCGCAAAGTTGTTATAGTCTTTCGGGTAAAGTTGAGGAACGAAAGCCAGGGTCCCGGCGGGATTAAGGAGGCTGAAACGATTTTGTTTCTCGCCAATCACGCCGAAATACTCCCAACGCGCTCCATAGTTCAGGGTGACGTGCGGGAAAAGATGAAAGCTGTCCTGAAGGTAAAGCGAGTGATTATTTTGAAAAGTTTGACGCGACGAATTACCGCGCGCCTGACGTCCACTCGACGGTGCTCCGGCGATAAAATCATCCAGACTCGCGAAGGACAGTTTGCCGCGATACCCGCTGTCAAAGAATCCGTCAACGAATGTGCGACGGAATTCGTAACCGAACTTCAAGTTATGCCGGCCGGCGGTGTAGCTCATATTGCCAAAGAGCTGAGTGTTGGTGTCCACGCGGCCGCGCGGCACCGAGGTGTTGGCGCCCAGAGTGGCAAACCCAACTAAGCCAGGCGTTGCGGAACCGACACTGATTTGAGGCAGCCCGAAATCCTGAGCGCTGGTTCCCATGTTCAAGCCAATCGACGACGGATTGAACGTTTTGTCCTCCGGAAAAAAAGTTTCTTTAAAACGGTTGTAGCCGCCGCGAATTTCCATCAGCAAGCGCGGACTAAAGACGTGGGTGTATGACAGAGAAGCGATGTCGACCCTCGTTGGCGTGACGGTATTGAAACCTGGAAGAACTCCCCCTCCCACCAATGCCAGAGGAAAGCTCTGATCGCTCTTGCCAAAGTAATAACGACCAGTCAAGAGATCGTTCGCGCCGATGTGGTGGTCAATCTTCCCGATGAAACTGTTTACGCGATTGAACGCGTTGTTTGCGATCTGGAGGTTGTTTCCCTTGTTATCCGGGGCCTGATTCGGCGCCGGCCAGGGATGCCGGGCCAGTAAATTGGCGATCACCGGATTCACTACGCCGCCATTGTTAGCTATGGCGGTATTAAGCTCTGTGGTTGTGGGGACTCGCCCCAGCGTGGGAATTCCCACAGCCTCGCGCTGACCTTCATACGAGACAAACCAGAAGGTCTTATTCTTCTTGATCGGTCCACCTAGGGAAAAACCAAATTGGTTATTGTGAAAAACATCCTGTGGCTGGTCTTTGGTATTGAAAACGTTGCGAGCGTCAAGCTTGTTATTGCGAAAATATTCGTATCCGGTTCCATGAAAACTGTTGGTCCCGGATTTGGTGACGATGTTGACGGTCCCTCCTGAGCTGCGTCCGTATTCTGCTTCCGTGCTGTTGATGATCGACATTTCCTGGATCGCGTCGATCGGAAGGATCGTGGCCGGCGTACCGAACACGCCACCCTGATTGATCGCCGGCAGGTTGCGATAACCGTCATTCATGTCGGTACCGTCGAGGAGATAGTTATTTGAGCGCCCGCGATTGCCGTTGATGCTGAACAGTCCAAACGAGCCGGGTGAGTCAGCCACGCCTGAAGGATCGCCGCCCGATCCAGGAACCAATACCAGCATCTTCGTAAAGTCGCGGCCACTTACCGGCAGCTCGCCCAATTGCTTCGCCTGGATCGAGCCGCCGAGATTGTTCTCTGCCGTATTAACTATCGGTTCGCCGGCGGGAATGTCGACGATGGCTACGCCACCCGAAATCAACAGCGGAACGTCGGCGCGTGTCGTGGTGGAGACTTCAACCTTCACGTTCTTCACGGTTACGTCATGGAATCCGGCTTTCTTCACCGTTACCTGGTAAGTGCCGATCGGCAGTTCTGAAACGATGAACATTCCTTCCGTGTCGGTTTGGGCTGTGCGCGTAAGTCCCGTCTCAGGACTTGTTATCGTTACCTCTGCGCCGGGAACTACCGCGCCGTTTGGATCAGTGACCGTGCCCTGAATGGCGCCGCGGAATGTCTGTCCAAAGCAAACGATACCGGAAAAGAGAATCAACGTTAACAGGATGGTGATTTTCATATCAGATCTCCTGGGGGAAGAAAATGTAGCCGAGTGTAAACGGGAGACGCGTGGATTATACGCTCCGCCCGCCGAAAAAAGAATAGCCTTGCTTGACGATTATTGAATGCAAACCTACACTTGAATTTGTCCGAAAAACACCACACTTTCAGTTGATCGCGCGAAGTGCTCGAGAGGCTTTTTGCTTAGTAGTCGTTTGAATTGACATGCCACATAATCTCTTCAACTCGCTGCAATCGTTCACTCCAAATTCAGGCAAACAAGGGCAGTTCTATTCACTGCCGCAACTCGAAAAAGAGGGCCTGGGACCGATATCGAAACTGCCGGTGAGCATTCGCGTCGTGCTCGAATCCGTGCTGCGCAATTTCGACGGAACGAAGATCACCGAGGACGACGTTCGCAATGTCGCAAATTGGAAACCGAGGGCTGAGCGTACCGAAGAAGTTCCTTTCGTCGTCGCGCGCGTGCTGTTACAGGACTTCACCGGCGTGCCTTTGCTGGTCGACCTCGCGGCGATGCGATCGGCGGTCGTGCGTCTGAACAAGAATCCCGGCGTCATCGAGCCGTTGGTGCCAGTCGATCTGATCATCGATCACTCGGTGCAGGTTGATTTCTCGAGTAGCAGCGACGCCTTCCGCAAGAACATGGAAATGGAATTTCGCCGCAACAACTCTCGTTACCAGTTTCTGAAGTGGGGCATGCAGGCGTTCGACGGATTCGGCGTGATTCCGCCAGGCATCGGCATTTGTCATCAGGTCAATCTCGAATATCTGGGCAAGTGCGTCTGGGAAAAGCACGGTCTGTATTATCCGGACAGTTTGGTCGGCACCGATTCGCACACGACGATGATTAATGGCCTGAGCATCGTTGGTTGGGGCGTAGGCGGAATCGAAGCGGAAGCCGCCATGCTGGGCCAGCCGGTTTACTTCCTCACGCCTGACGTTGTCGGCGTGCACCTGAGCGGCAAGTTGAAGGAAGGAGTGACCGCGACAGATCTGGTGCTGGCAGTGACCGAGATGTTGCGCAAAGCGAAAGTCGTCGGCAAGTTCGTCGAGTTTCACGGCGAAGGCGCGGCGTCGCTTTCGGTAACCGATCGCGCGACGATCTCAAACATGTCGCCCGAGTACGGCGCCACGATGGGTTACTTTCCGCCGGATGAAGAGACCTGTCTTTACCTGAAAGCTACCGGCCGATCCGATGAACACATCGAGGCCGTGCGGAACTATTTCAAAGCCCAGGGCATGTTTGGTATCCCTCGAAAGGGAGAGTGCGATTACACGATCGTGCTCGAACTCGATCTTGCGACGATCGTTCCCAGCGTGGCCGGTCCGAAGCGCCCGCAGGATCGCATCGCGCTACCGAATTTGAAAAACCAATTCGCCGAGCTGTTGCAGAAATCCGCCGCTGACGGTGGTTACGGAAAATCGAGCGCGGAAATTGCAGTTCGTTATGCTACCGACATCGGGGCCAACGAGCATGCGCTCGCAGTTGTGGTCGGCGGCGGCCAACAGCATTCCGCGAGCGCTCCAGCTCCGGTCGGCAACCACGTCACTCATCGTGATACGAGCGTCTGGACTGAAACCGAAATGATGAACAATCGTCCCACGCCCGATCGCGTGGCGGAAGTCTTGGAGGAAGAGTTTCCCAAAGCGCACGTCGATCTGGGTCACGGCGATGTCTTGATCGCGGCGATCACTTCGTGCACCAACACTTCTAATCCGAGCGTAATGCTGGCCGCGGGTTTGCTCGCGAAGAAAGCGGTCGAGCGCGGATTGACTGTCAGGCCGACCGTAAAGACTTCATTAGCCCCCGGCTCGCGCGTGGTGACTGACTACCTGGAAAAAACGGGCTTGCAGTCTTATCTAAATCAACTGGGCTTTAATCTTGTGGGGTATGGATGCACAACTTGCATTGGGAATTCCGGACCGCTCGATCCCAAGATTGAAGACGTCCTGAGCGAGCACGATTTGATCGCCGCCAGCGTGCTTTCCGGCAACCGCAACTTCGAAGCGCGCGTGCATCAGAGCATCAAAGCGAATTTTCTGATGAGTCCGCCGTTGGTCGTCGCGTTTGCGCTCGCCGGCCGCGTCGATCGCGATCTGTCAAAAGAACCTCTGGGTCAGGGAAGCAACGGTGAAGATGTTTTTCTGCGCGACATCTGGCCGAGCATGCAGGAAGTCAGCGCAATGATGAGCGCGGCGTTCGACGTGGAAACTTACCGAAAACTTTACAGCAACTTCGCCGAACAGAATCCGATGTGGAACGAAATTCCCACGACGACGGGTCTGACTTATCAATGGGATCCCGAATCGACTTACATTCAGGAGCCGCCGTTCTTTGAAGGCTTTGGCGCCGAAGTCGGCGAGATGGAAGACATTGACGGAGCGCGGCCGCTCGCCATCTTCGGCGACTCAGTCACGACGGATCACATCAGTCCGGCCGGTGCGATCAAAGCCACGTCACCCGCCGGAGTTTATCTGCAACAGCGCGGAGTCGAGACGGCGGACTTTAACAGCTACGGTTCGCGGCGCGGCAATCACCAGGTGATGATGCGCGGCACGTTCGCAAACGTGCGCATAAAGAATTTGATGGTGCCGGGCACGGAAGGCGGCGTTACTATTTACAGGCCGAACCCGTTAGCCGAACCTGAACGCGTGAGCATTTATGACGCGGCGATGAAATATCAGGGGGAGAAGATCCCACTCGTCGTGATCGCCGGTCAGGAATACGGAACAGGATCTTCACGGGACTGGGCAGCGAAGGGAACTCGTCTGTTGGGAGTGAAAGCAGTCATCGCGCAAAGCTTCGAGCGCATTCACCGCAGCAATCTCGTGGGCATGGGCGTGCTGCCGTGCCAGTTCAAAGAGGATACCAACGCCGCGTCATTGAACCTCAATGGCACCGAGACATTCGACATCGCGGGACTTGTCGCCCCTGATTCAGGCGGGGCCTCTGCTGGTTCGGGCTCCGGAAGTTCTGGTAAGAAGTTTGAAGTAACACCGCGCCAGGACGTTACACTCACCATTCATCGTGCCGACGGTTCAAGCGAACAAGTTCCACTCACCTTACGCATCGACACCCCAATCGAGATCGACTACTACCTGCACGGCGGGATCTTGCCTTACGTGTTGCGGCAGTTGTTGGCGGGGACGACGGGGTTTTGATGAGATCATGCAGCAACGGGGCAGTAGCCCGACCGTAAGGGAGGGCTTTCTATTATTGGTCGCCGCTTGCCGCGACTCCTCTTGAGTGCGCTGAAAGCGCGAAATATATGGCGCCCTTCAGGGCTTTTTGAATTTTGTTTTGATGTTGTCCAGGGGCTATTACATTTCACGCCTTCAGCGTGAAGAATATTCAATACAGAACCGGGAGCGATAGCGACCGGATCATAAACTCAACTTGAGTGCCGGCATCGCGTCGCTACCGCTACGGGTTCTGTAACAGAGCCCTCCCTCACGGTCGGGCTACTGCCCCGAAACTCTGTGCCAGGATCGGTAGACGTTTTGATGGCCCCTCGCTATCATTGCTTTCATGAAGCTGCGTCTAATCGTCGAAAAAGATCTGGAGACTGGTCGCTACTCCTCAGTCTTTCCCGAGCTTCCGGGTTGCGCTTCCGCCGGTGATACTGAAGATGAAGCCATTGCCAACGCCAAAGAAGCGCTGGAGCTTTGGTTCGAACCATCATTACCTCTCAAACGCCTTCCGATCCCATTTCGCTAAATTTGCTCCCGCTTCATACGTACTCTGCAGAAAATCCATCAACGCATTTTCCGGTGAAGGGGACTGCCGCACGGCGTCGTAAGGCAACAGGAATTCTTTCATGTCCTGAGAATAAAAAGCCGCGGCGGGTTTGATTTTTGATTCGCTCAATCCTGCAGGTTCGGGTGCGGTGTAGGAATAAAACGCGGCCTGGGCGCCGTTGCCGCCGGGCCAGAAGCCGTGACTGATGACTTCATGTGAATAAGCCTCTTGCGTCATCTTGTCGGCGCCTTCGCGTGGCGGCGCGGGACGGCCAGAGAAGCGCGTGACCGCATGATCGAAGCTGCCCCACCAGAAATGCACCGGGCTGACTTTGCCGATGAAGCGCGCGCGAAATTCTTTAAAGACATCGTCGATGTAAACCAGCGCGCGCCAGAAGCGATTCACGTATTCGGCATCGTAAGACTTATGAATGTGATCCTGATCGAAGCGAATCGAATTAGGAATCTCAACCGGAACGGGCCAAATTTTGATGTCCATTCCCAAACCATGAAGTGCGCCCATCAGCTCTTTATAAAAATCAGCAACTGATTGCGGACGCAGCGCCAGTGTGCTCAGCGCGCCGTCGCTGCAATCAATGCGCAACTGATGATCCAAAAAATCGAATTCGATCTCGAAGATGCGATCTTCGTAAGGCATCGGTGAAGTCGTCAGTCCGCGCGCCGAGATATACAGCGGCGCATTCCACCAATGATTGATTAGCCGCGTCTGCTTCAAGCGAATCTTGCCGACGACTTGCGTCCACATGTGAAGCGTGGCGAGCGTATCTTGCCATTCTTCGAGAACGAGAACGGGCCAGGTGTTGTTGGTCATAGGATTTCTCTGTGTCCTCTATGGTGAATATGGCGTGCGGAAGAATTTACCACAGCGACACAGAGGACACGGAGAGCTGATGCTGCTTTAGACTTTCATTATTAGTCGGTGCTAGAGTCAGACAATATAAGACAGATAACGATTTGAAATTTGAAATTGGAGATAACAAACCGATCATGTCATCAACACAACCCGCCCAAACCACGCCGCGTCGTTATCAGCTTTTCATCGACGGACAATTCGTCGATGCCGAATCGGGAAAGACGTTCAAGTCGCCAAATCCCGCGACTGGCGAGACGTTTGCCGAAGTTGCCGAAGCGGACCAGGCTGACGTTGATAAAGCGATTGCTGCGGCGCGTAAAGCCTTTGAGGGCAAATGGTCAAGGATGAGCGCGCGCGATCGCGGGCGCTTGCTTTACAAGCTTTCGCAATTGATCGAACAGCACGCGGGCGAGCTGGCGGAGCTGGAAACAAACGACAATGGCAAACCGATTAAGGAGTCGACCTATATCGATTTACCCGGTGTGATTGAGAACTTTGAATACTTCGCGGGTTGGCCGACAAAAATCGAAGGCGAGACAATTCCGGTTCCGGGCCAGATGTTTAATTACACTCTGCGTGAACCCGTCGGCGTCTGCGGCCAGATCATTCCCTGGAATTTTCCGCTCTTAATGGCGGCATGGAAACTCGCGCCGGCGCTGGCCGCCGGAAACACCGTCGTGCTCAAACCTGCGGAGCAGACTCCCGTCACCGCGCTTGAACTCGCGAAGCTTATTCAGGAAGCAGGCTTTCCCGAAGGCGTCGTCAACATCATTCCCGGTTACGGCGAGACCGCGGGCGCAGCGCTGGCTTCGCATCCGGGAATCGACAAGATCGCATTTACCGGATCGACCGAAGTCGGCAAGCTGATTGCGAAGGCCGCAGCCGATAATCTCACGAAGGTTTCTCTGGAACTTGGCGGCAAAGCGCCGAACGTGATCTTCGCCGACGCCGATCTCGATCAAGCGGTGAACGGCGCCATGATGGGAATCTTTTTCAATCAAGGCCAGGTGTGCTGCGCCGGTTCGCGCCTGTTTGTTGAAGCGAAAGTACGGGATGAATTTCTCGGGCGCTTCAAAGAGAAGGCCGACAAGATCAAGGTCGGCGATCCGATGGACAAAGCGACGCTGATGGGGCCGCAGGTTTCTGAAGAACAGTTGAATCGGATCAAGAATTACGTCGGCATCGCGCGTGAAGAAGGCGCGACGGTATTCACTGGAGGCGACCAGCCAAAAATGGAAGGCCAGTTTCAGAATGGATACTTCTTTCAGCCGACCATCTTCAGTGATGTGAACAATTCTATGCGCGTGGCGCAGGAAGAAATCTTTGGACCTGTATCTTCGGTAATCACATTTGAGAACGACGATGATCTAATCAAGCAGGCTAATGAAACTATGTATGGTCTTTCCGCCGGCATCTGGACGCGCGACATCACGCGCGCTCATCGCTTCGCGCGGGCGATCAAGGCCGGCGTGGTTTGGATCAATACCTATAACATGATGAACGCGGCTTCGCCGTTCGGCGGCTACAAACAATCGGGCTATGGCCGCGAGATGGGCAAGCACGCCCTCGAACTCTACACCCAGGTTAAGAGTGTTTGGGTTGATCTCTCGGGCAAGCCGATCGGTTGGTTTGGAAAGTGAACCGGTAGGCGATCCAGGTTTCACGAAACGCGCCGATAGCGCCGTTTCAGTCCGGAGTAGGCTGGTATGCCGTTGTCGATGATTGTGATCTCAAAGTGATTGTCGTCGATCCAGCGGATCGAGCCCTTTCCGGAAGCCCCGTTCGAAAATCTCTCGAAAAGAATTCCATCAGAATATTGCCACGTCCCAGAGTCGGTGCCAGTGCTGCCGTCGCTACGCTTGAAAACCATCCGCGAGCTTCCGTCCGCCATAAACGTGTAGTTAATTTCTGTGTTCTGCTGGTTTTCATAAACATTAGTGCGCCATACGCCTACCAATTGCCGAGCCTGGATCGTTGGTGACGGAGAGGGCTGGGCCACCGCCGGCCTCGTCTCTTTAACAGTGGCCGGCGACGGAGACGGCTCAGCCATCACTCTTGGGCGGTTTACATTCGGCGATGATGACGAAGCCGGCGAGCGCGAATAATAAACGGCCAGCAAGGCGGTCGCGCCGCCGCCAACCGCCACAACAACGAGTGCGATTATGAAGTAAATCGGCCAGTGACTCCTGGCCGGTTGATGAGGCGATGGATAATAAAAACCCGGGGACGGTTGCGTCGGCGGAAGATCAGTCGCGCGCGGCGTTGGAATTCGCTGAGTTGCCTGAGGGTCGAAAGCCTGAATGAGCAAGGAACCGTCCTCCAGACAATAGGACTGAGTATCATCTGAATATGTGCGATTGCACGTCGGGCACTGTTTCACGGGCGTTCTCTCCAAAGATGTGAAGTGAGCAAGAGAATAATGAGTAGCCTTATCTCATGCAAGTTTTCCGGGCACCGGCGGCGCATGCTATGATGGTTGTGCTCTCCCGAAATGCTCTCCCGAAATGTTCGAACATGAAAGGAGATGCAATGCAGATTCTGCAAAGAACTTTCTTTCTCTCCGTCATTCTGGCTGGCGCACTCGCGCTCACTGCCTGTCCCAGTCAGACAAACATCGCGAAGATCAATCAAAACCCGGCGCGCTATCAGAACAAAGATGTCGCGCTGATTGGTACGGTCACTGATAGTTATGGCGTGCTGGGCAACGGCGTTTATGAACTCGACGACGGCACCGGAAGAATCTGGGTGATGACGATGCACGGCGTTCCTTCGAAAGGCGCGCGGGTCGGCGTTTCCGGGCAGGTGTACACGGGCCTGCAATTTGGCGGGCGAACATATGGCACTGGTTTGAGAGAAGAACACCGAAAGACCAGGACGCCCTGACGAGAACGATTCAGCATTGATGCGCTTTCAGATCGAATCATTAGATTCAAGGTCTCTGATGATAGTGTCTGAATTTGGATTTCTTGGCGCCTTGAGTTTCACTTCGCGCCTTTGCGTGAAAAAACATCAATAATTTCTCGCAAAGGCGCGAAGAGGATCCAAAGCCGCAAAGCAAATAGATAAGATACTGCCCAATGATTGATGAATAGTTTCATCACCAGCCTCGATCGGGAGTTCGCGCAGCTTCATCAACGATCGCGGGAATTGATCGAGGGAGCCCGGGAGGGCCGGTTGTATCGTCGACCAGACTGCAAGGTGGGCTCGGGTCCCGTCTTGTCGGTTGGCGAATATGTCCTCCGCAGCGCGGCCACGATCGAACAAACATTTGGCGGCCTTACGGCGAATTTGTGGGACGATCCGTTTGAGTGGACGCTGCCGGAGACTCTTTCCACGCCGGCCAAAGTAGTTGTGTATCTCGACGAAGTCGAAGCGACACGAAAGCGCGGCTTTGAGCTGTTCAAAAACGATGCCGAACTCTTGAAAGAAATCATGGGCCCGTCGGGCAACACTCGGTTAATCTCGTTGCTGCTGGACACGCTTGTGCGAGCGGCGCATTATTTAGGCGCGGCGGAAGCGACGTTCGAAGTGCTTTGCGATTAGACCAGACAAGGAACTTTCGCCTTTGGGAATGCGTTTAAGTCTGGAACGAGAATTCAGGCCGGAGGTTTTGAAAACATGGATACGGCGGCTGGAGAATCTGAGATCTGAGATCTGAGATCTGAAATTTGAAATCTGAAATTTCAAATCTGAAATCCAGAACTCTGAGATCTGAGATCTGAGATCTGAGATCTGAGATCTGAGATCTGAGATCTGAGATCTGAGATCTGAAATCTGAAATCTGAAATTTCAAATCTGAAATCCAGAACTGAAACCTGAAATCGAGAGACTCTCTCCATGTTTTGTCCACGATGCGGCCAACAGCAAGCTACTGATTCGATGCGGTTCTGTTCGCGTTGCGGCTTTCTGCTGGAAGGCGCGGCCCTGTTGCTCGCCCATGGCGGAATGATTCCGCAATTCCAACCCATCGAAGGCGAGCAGAAAGCCTCGCCGCGCCGAAAAGGAGTAAAGCAGGGGGTCCTGCTCCTGTTGATTGGAGCGATCCTGGTGCCGATACTCGGGGTCTTCACCAGCTTTGCGCCGGGACGCCTAAGCAATATGTTTGAATTCTTTCTGATTATATCGGCGATTCTCTGCTTTCCAGGCGGAGCACTGCGAATGCTCTATGCCGCGCTATTTGAAGAAGGCGCTCAGTCGCGCTCGTTCGCGCCGCCGGTTTCTTATGCGCCTCCGGTAATTACGGCGCCGTCAAGTCCCCGTCTGTCGGCCCTGCCTCCGCCAGCCGTGAACCCGACGGTAGGATGGCGAGCGCGACCACAAACGGCCGAGATTATTCAACCACCCAGCGTTACAGATAACACCACCCGATTACTCAACAAGTCGGAACCTGACCCTGAGTGAAGTCTTTTTCGCCTTTGCTTCGAAGCATCCTCGCGAGCACAATGCAGGCGATGGCCACCGCTGAAGAAACTTTAATCGAAGGCAATTCTTTGGGCGAGCGACTGCGCGCGCGTATCGCCCGCGACGGGCCAATCAGCTTTCATGATTGGATGGCAGCCGCGCTCTACGATCCGATCGCTGGTTATTACTGCCGCGCCGAGGGTGTGCGTTGGGGCAGAGAAGGCGACTATCGCACCGCGCCCGAAGTCAGTCCGCTATTCGCGGCCACGTTCGCGCGCTATTTTGCGAAGTTGTTTGTCGAGATGGGCTCGCCGCGACTTTGGACCATCATGGAAGTTGGCGCGGGCTCGGGAAAATTTGCGCGTGGCGTTATGGAGAGTTTGGCTGCGCAGCATTCGTCAACGTTCGCCGCTACGCGATATCTGATTGATGAGGTCAACTCTGCATCACGCGCAGAAATTGCGAAACGGCTGTTCCATTTCCGCGAACGGATTGATTTCTGTCCGATAGATCAGATCGCCAAACCGATCGAGGGAGTGATTTTCTCGAACGAGTTGCTGGACGCGTTTCCAGTTCATCGAATAGTTCTGCGCGATGGAGATTGGCGCGAGCTGTTTGTGGGGTTGAGCGAGGCCGGAAAATTCGCCTGGATCGAGAACCAGTTGAAGCATGAGCACGTGGCCGATTACGTCGAGAGCTTAGATAGAAGTTTTTCCGAGGGGCAAATCATCGAGGTGAATTTGGACGCGGAAGATTGGATCGCGCGAGCATCCGGGGCGCTCGAACGTGGCTTTGTTATTTCAGTTGACTATGGCGCGGAGCGCGAAGATTTGTTCGGTGCGCCAGAGCGACACAAGGGCACGTTGCGGGCTTTTCGTCGTCACGGATTTGTCGACGACATTTTGGCGGATCCCGGCGAGCAGGACCTTACGACGACAGTCGATTGGAGTCGGATTAGGAAGGCAGGCGAGCGTGTTGGATTGCAAGCGACGAGACTCGAGAGACTGGATGAATTCCTGTTGAGTGAAGGATTGTTGGACGAACTGGAAAGACTTGCTCAGGAACAGAAAAACGAAGTCGAGACCTTGCGATTGAGTACCAGCGCGCGCGAAATGATCATGCCGCAAGGAATGGCGTCGGCGTTTCACGTCCTGGTCCAGGAAAAACGGTAACTCGCGATCCCTCATACGTCTCCAAAACGCCCGCGGCATCGGCAAGATCGTTCGAAGCTGGCCCGCTCAGTGAAAGTTTGTCACGCGTTTTGACGGCGCTTCCATGCCCGAAAAATCACCGACGGGTCACGGCTCCCCCATGCACCTTAATCTCTTGTAACCAACGTCTTTGCGGCGTCGTAGATAGTGTGACATCATAAATCAACCCCCAAATTTAAGTTTCGAAAAGCGCGCTCGGGGAGTGCTCTGCCTGCAAGTTGGGGTGTGGAGCTTGCTTACTGAGATTGGGAAAAGGTTTGCCAATGGATGAAGAAGTAATGAGCCAACCTGCGAAAGTCTCCGTCCACGCAGAGGAGAGCAATGATCCGGCAACTGAGGGGCCGAGCTCGTCGCAGGTTCATGCTGGTCGTCAGAGTAAAACCCGCGCTCGCATAGTTCAGATTGTAAGCGTAGTCGTCCTGGCTCTGCTGCTTCTTTTATTGTGGCGTTTTTTGGGTGACCGATCGGCGCCGAAGGCCGCGGGATCGGGTCGAGGTGAAATTGTTCCCGTCGAAATGGCTGCGGTTACACAAAAAGATGTGCCTATTCAGATCAAGGCCATTGGCAATGTAGAAGCCCTTTCCACAGTCGCCGTCAGATCCCAGGTTGAGGGGACTTTGATGCGCGTGGCGTTTACGCCCGGCCAGGAAGTGAAGAAAGGTGATCTGCTTTTCCAAATCGATTCGCGTCCGCTACAGGCGGCGCTTTCTGAGGCCCAAGCGAATTTACTAAAGGCGATGGCCTCAGTCCGACAGGGTCAGGACATCGTCGCGAGAGATGAAGCGACCGCTAACAACTCCAGAACGATCGTGACCCGCGATACAAAATTAATCGAGGCCGGAGTGATCTCGCGCGAAGAATACGACAACGCAGTTTCGAAATTACAGTCAGACGAAGCCATAGTGCGCGCGGACAAATCCTCAGTCGCGAATCTACAAGCCGCGGAGAAGGCCGAGCAAGCGGCAGTTGAAAGCGCGCGCGTGCAACTGAGCTATACGACGATTCGCGCGCCGATTGCCGGCAAGACGGGCAACCTTGCGGTAACCAGCGGCAACCTTGTGCGCGCGAACGACACGACCCCAATGGTCACGATTACTCAATCGGCGCCGATCTACGTGACGTTTTCGGTGCCGGAGGGAGACCTTGCTCGCATTCGTCAGAATTCGGGCGCGAATGGTTTGGTCACCCAGGTTCAGATTCCCGGCGATGAATCGAATCCGGTCATGGGTAAACTGTCTCTGGTAGACAACACCGTCGATGTGGCTACCGGGACGGTGCGTTTGAAGGCGACTTTTCAGAACGACGATCGCAGGCTCTATCCCGGTCAATTCGTTAACGTGCTGCTTACCCTCGGCACAGAGAGCGAGGCGATCGTGGTGCCGTCTCAAGCAGTTCAGATCGGCCAGGACAAGTCATTTGTCTACGTGGTCAAGTTTGATATGACGGTGGAAGCTCGTACGGTCAAGCCTGGATCGACGATCGATAACATGACCGTGATCGAAGATGGACTGAAACCCGGCGAGCAGGTTGTGACTGATGGACAATTACGCCTGGTTCCCGGAGCGAAAGTACAAGCCAAGGGCCCGGGCGGCGGCCCAAGCGGCGGCGATCAAGGTGCTGGCGGGCGTCGCCGAGGTGGAGGCGGCGAAAATTCCAATCAGTGAGGTGGTTTCAGGTTTCAAGTTTCAAGTTTCAGATTTCAGGTTTTTCCGACTTTAGACTTGAAACTTGAAACCTGAAACTTGATCAATGTCGGAACTCTTCATTCAACGGCCGATCACCACGACGCTGATCATGGCCGGGATCGTGCTGTTTGGCTTTATCGGCTATCGCGCGTTGCCGGTCAGCGATCTGCCGAACGTTGACTATCCCACGATCCAGGTCACCGCCGAACTTCCGGGCGGCAGTCCGGAGACGATGGCTTCATCGGTGGCGACTCCTCTCGAGCGGCAATTTTCCACGATCGCCGGACTTAACACGGTCAGTTCCACCAGCACTCTCGGCAATACTCAAATCACTCTGCAATTCGATCTGAGCCGCAACATCGACGCCGCGGCGCAAGATGTGCAAACCGCAATCTCCGCGTCTTCGCGGCAACTGCCGCCGGGAATGCCAAGCCAGCCCGCGCTCAAGAAAGTAAATCCCGCCGATCAACCAATCGTCTACTTGATGGTCTCTTCGCCGACCCTGCCGCTGTCCAGGATAAACGAGTACGCGGACACTTCTTTGGCGCAGAGACTCTCGACGATCGGCGGTGTGGCGCAAGTACTGGTGACCGGTGAACAGAAGTACGCGGTGCGCGCGCAACTTGATCCTTCCGCGTTAGCAAGCCGCGGCATTGGCATTGACGACGTAGCGAATGCTTTGCAGCGCGGGAACACGAATCTTCCCGTGGGTACGCTTTATGGCATTCATCAAAACCTGACCGTCCAGGCGAACGGTCAGTTAACCAACGCGGAAGAATATCGTCAATTGATCGTCGCTTATCGCAATGGAGCCCCCGTGCTCTTGAAAGATCTCGGCGGCGTGGTCGATAGCGTCGAGAACAATCGTTTGGCCAGCCGGTACAACGGACAGCAGGTTGTCACGCTCACCGTGCAACGTCAGCCGGGAACGAACACAGTCGCGGTGGTCGACGCGATTCGCAATTTGCTGCCGGCGTTTCGCCAACAACTTCCCGCGTCCATCAAACTCGACGTTCTTTACGATCGCTCGGAATCAATTCGGGAGTCAGTCAACGACGTGCAGTTCTCCCTGCTGCTGGCGATCGCTCTGGTCGTGCTCGTCATCTTTCTTTTTCTGCGCAACGTCAGGGCCACGATTATTCCTACTTTGGCCTTGCCGACATCGATCGTCTTCACGTTCGCCATCATGTATCTGCTTGATTTCAGTCTCGACAATCTTTCGTTGATGGCGCTGACGTTGTCAGTTGGGTTCGTCGTGGATGATGCCGTCGTGATGTTGGAAAACATCGTGCGCCGGATGGAAGAAGGAGAAGGCGCGATGGAGGCCGCGGTGAAAGGCTCGCGAGAAATCGGCTTCACGATCGTATCGATGACCGTGTCTCTGGTGGCGGTCTTTATTCCCGTTCTGTTTCTTAGCGGAATCCTGGGAAGACTGTTTCGCGAGTTTGCCATCACCATCAGCGTTGCGATTCTGGTCTCCGGATTTGTGTCGCTGAGCCTGACGCCAATGCTGTGCAGCCGTTTGCTGAAAGCGATTCGGCATCGCGACAGAAGCCCGGCTGAGGGCTCTTCGCGCAACGAACATGCGGACGAGACGCCTGCGCCTCCGGCAAGGTGGTGGCAGAAAACCGAGCGTGCTTACGACTGGTTGCTTGGCGGTTATCGTTGGACGTTGCGTTTGGTGCTTGCGAACCGAGCATTAACCATTCTAATTTGCGGAGTTCTTTTTCTAATCACGATCGGGCTCTTCTACATCATTCCGAAAGGCTTCATTCCCAACGACGACACCAGTCGAATTGTCGGTTACACGGAAGCGGCCGAAGGAATCTCTTTCGAAGAAATGTCCCGACATCAACAACAAATCGTCGATGTAATTCGCGCGAATCCCAACGTCGTCGGCGTGCTGTCGACCGTGGGGCTAAGCGATGTCAGCGCAGCCAGCAACACCGGCAACATCCTGGTTTTGCTAAAGCCTCTGGCCCAACGCAAGCAGGACGTTGAGGCAATTATTGCCGACTTGCGGCCGAACCTTAACGCGGTGCCGGGCATGCGGATTTATCTTCAGAACCCGCCGCTGGTACAAGTTGGCGGCCAGGTGACGAAGAGTCCCTATCAATTGACTTTGCAGGGGCCGGATCGAAACGAGCTTTACGCGAACGCCGAAGCGCTGCAGAAAAAGATCGCCGCTCTGCCTCAACTGTTGGATGTTACCAGCGACATTCAAATTAAGAATCCACAACTCAACGTCGATATTGATCGCGACAAAGCATCGGCGCTGGGAATTACGGCTCAACAGATCGAAGATGCGCTGAACGATGCCTATGGCACGAAACAGATTTCGACGATCTACGCAACTTCAAACGAATACGAGGTAATTCTCGAAGTAAAGCCCGAGTATCAGCAGGATCCTTCCGCGTTGGGCCATCTCTATATTCATTCGACTGCCGCGCCTTCGACCTCGAGTCAATCGGCGCAGGTGCAATCGGCTTTGGCTCAGCCGTCATTGCCGGTGGTGTCTTCGTACCAACCGCCGGCGGGCCAGACGTCAACCGGACAAACTGGCGCCGCCCAGACGCAGGGCCGGCTGGTCCCATTGAGCACCGTCGCACAGTTTTCGAGAAGCGTCGGACCTTTGCTGGTGAATCACCTCGGCCAACTTTCGTCCGCGACAATTTCTTTCAATCTGCGCCCGGGAGTTTCTTTGAGCGGCGCCACGGACGAAGTCCAGGCGCTCGCAAAACAGACGATGCCTTCGACAATCACGATGAGCTTTCAGGGTACGGCGCAAATCTTTCAATCGTCGCTGCAAAATCTAACTTTGTTGTTGCTGGTTGCGGTGATGGTCATCTATTTAGTGCTGGGAATTCTCTACGAGAGTTTCATTCATCCATTTACGATCCTTTCCGGATTGCCGTCCGCGGGATTGGGAGCGCTGCTGACGTTGCTTCTATTCGGACGGGAGCTGGATGTTTATGCGTTTGTCGGATTGATCATGCTGATCGGCATTGTGGAGAAGAACGCGATCATGATGATCGATTTTGCTTTGACGGCGCAGCGCGAAGAAGGGAAGCCGGCGGAAGAAGCAATCTTTCAAGCGTGCCTAATCAGATTCAGACCAATCATGATGACCACGATGGCCGCATTGATGGGGACTCTGCCGATCGCGTTGGGCTGGGGCGCGGGCGCCGCATCACGCCGTGGATTGGGTTTGGCGGTTGTCGGGGGCTTATGTGTTTCGCAGGTGGTCACTTTGTATTTGACGCCGGTTGTGTACCTTTATTTTGAGCAAGCGCAAGACTGGTTCAGACGACGGAAGCTGAGTGAGGAAGCAGTCGTGGCCCAGGTTTGAAGTGCCGTAGGCACGAAATGTTTATAGAAAGCCAGTCTGTCACCCTTCAAAGCCTCTTTACGGACGACAGGATGCTTCGCTCCGATCGAGCCAGTTCTTTTTGGTGAGGCTGCTCTATAAACATGCCGCCGCTTCGCGGCTCAAGCAACTGTGATCTCGCTAAACTCAGATCATGAATAAAGGGGTTAAGGACAAGGCCAGCGCCGCAAAAACGAGGCGCGGCATCTCGGAACTCTTCATTCATCGCCCTATCACCACTACGCTGGTGATGGTTGGGATTGTTCTGTTCGGATTGATCGGTTATCGCTCGCTGCCGGTCAGCGATCTGCCGACGGTTGATTACCCTACCATCAATGTCAACGCCAGTCTGCCCGGCGCGAATCCGGAAACGATGGCGGCGTCTGTCGCGACGCCGCTCGAGAGACAATTCTCGGGCATCGCGGGAATCGACTCGATCAACTCAACTAACTCACAGGGTTCCACTTCCATCACCTTGCAATTCAATCTCAGTCGCAACATCGACGCCGCGGCGCAGGATGTTCAGACAGCGATTTCCGCGGCCCTGCCGCAGTTGCCTCCTGGCATGCCTACCCCGCCAAGCCTGCGCAAATCGAATCCCTCCGATAGCCCGATTCTTTTTTTCGCTTTGAATTCAGATGTGCTGGCGCTGCCGCAAGTCGATGAATATGCCGAGACGTTAATTGCGCAACGCATCTCGATGGTCGAAGGCGTCTCGCAAGTTCAGGTCTACGGCGCCATGAAGTACGCGGTGCGCGCGCAAATGGATCCGAACGCGCTGGCGGATTTGGGCATCGGGGTTGACGATGTTGACGCTGCGGTTCGCAACGGCAATCCGAACACTCCGATAGGAACTCTGTATGGAAAATATTCGAATCTGACCTTGCAGACCAACGCAGAACTGAATAACGCCAAAGACTTTCAGTCGCTAATCGTAACTTATCGCAATGGCTCTCCGGTGCGACTGAATCAAATTGCGAATGTGATTGACAGCGTTGAGAACAACCGAGTCGCCAGCTGGTTCAATGGACGACGCAGCGTGACGATGGCGATTCAGCGCCAGCCCGGAACAAACACGGTGGCGGTCGTCGACTCTATTCGGGCGCTCATGCCGCAGTTTCGACAGCAACTCCCCGCGTCTGTGAATTTGGATGTATTGAACGATCGCTCGATCTCGATTCGCAATTCTGTTAATGACGTGCAGTTCTCGTTGCTGCTGGCAATGGGTCTGGTGGTGATGGTGATCTTTCTATTTCTCCGGAATATTCGAGCCACGATCATTCCCACGCTGGCTTTGCCTACCTCGATCGTCGGCACCTTTGCCGCGATGTACCTGCTGCATTTCAGTCTCGATAATCTTTCGTTGATGGCGCTGACTCTGTCCGTTGGTTTCGTCGTCGATGATGCGGTAGTCATGCTCGAGAACATCGTGCGGCGCATTGAGCTGGGTGAAGGCGTAATGGAAGCGGCGCTGAACGGCTCGCGAGAGATCGGATTCACGATCGTCTCGATGACCGTATCGCTGGTCGCCGTCTTCATCCCCGTGCTATTCATGGGCGGAATTCTGGGCCGGCTGTTTCGTGAATTTGCCATCACGATCAGCGTCGCGATTTTGGTTTCCGGAATTGTCTCGCTGACATTAACGCCGATGCTGGCCAGCCGTCTGCTGAGAGCGGCTGACCTCCGCGCCAGCACGCTTCACGAAGAAAGCGGCCAGACAATTCAGCGAGGCTGGTGGGGTTTCACGGAAGGAATCTACAACCGAATAATTCATCTTTACGAATCCGGTCTAAAACTCGTCCTGGTGCATTCTTTTTTGACGATTGTCGTGAGTTTGGTGTTGGCGGGAGTTACGGTCTATCTGTTCACGGTCGTGCCCAAGGGTTTCATTCCCAGTGGTGACACGGGCCTGCTGTTCGGCAATACAGAGGGCGCGCAGGGCATTTCGCTCGACGACATGATCAAGCATCAAAATGCGATCACCGACATAATGAAAAACGATCCGAACATTCAATCTTATGCTTCGACCGTCGGCGCAGGCGGCAGAAACAGTGGCGGCAATAGCGGCACGATCTTCATCGGATTGAAGCCCTTGAATCAGCGCAAGCTCAGCGCTGACGAAGTGATTGAAGAGTTACGTCCTAAAGTTTCGCGCGAACCGGGTCTGCGTGTGATCTTACAAAACCCACCCTCGCTTAATATCGGCGGCGGCTTCGGACGCAGCACTTATCAGGTAACTTTGCAGGCTTCGAGCAACAGCGAACTCGCGGACAAGGTCGGCATCCTCGAAAAAAAGATGCGCGAGATGCCAACGCTTCAGGACGTGAACAGCAATCTGCAACTTAACACGCCGCAGATTAATGTCAATATCGATCGCAAACAAGCGGCCGCCGTCGGCGTTACGATTGCCCAGATTCAAACTGCGCTCGGCGACGCGTTTGGCTCGCGACAAATTTCAACAATCTACACGCCGACGAACGAATACCAGGTGATCCTCGAGGCCAAACCGGAGTTTCAAAACGATCCTACCGCCCTGGGACGACTCTACATTCATTCGTCCAGCGGCCGATTAGTGCCGCTGAGTGCGGTGGCAAGTTTTTCGAAAAGCGTCGGTCCAGCCCAGGTGAATCATTTCGGCGAGATGCCCGCGACCACGATCTCGTTCAACCTGCGTCCGGGAGTCTCGTTGAGCCAGGCGACCACCGAGATTCAAAACGTCGCGAAACAATCGCTTCCGGCCACGATCACGACGACGTTTCAGGGCTCGGCCCAGGTTTTTCAGTCGTCGCTGCAAAACCTGACGCTGTTATTGCTGGTCGCCGTGCTGGTAATCTATCTGGTGCTGGGAATTCTCTATGAGAGTTTCATTCATCCGCTGACGATTCTTTCCGGACTGCCATCGGCAGGCCTGGGCGCGCTTTTGACGCTGCTGATTTTTCATCGAGAGTTGGACATCTATGCTTTCGTCGGATTGATCATGCTGATCGGGATCGTGAAGAAGAACGCGATCATGATGATTGACTTTGCGCTGGATAAACAGAGAAGGGAAGGCCGACCCGCGCGCGACGCAATCTACGAAGCCTGCGTGGTGCGATTTCGTCCGATCATGATGACCACGATGTCGGCTTTGATGGGCACGTTGCCAATCGCTCTGGGTTGGGGCGCCGGCGCCACGGCGCGCAGAGGATTAGGCCTGGCCGTTATCGGTGGATTGATCGTCTCGCAGGTGCTGACGTTGTTTTTGACGCCGGTTGTGTATTTGTATTTTGAAAGGTTCCAGGAGTGGTTTGGGCGGGCGAGAGGAGTTCATGGTCGAGAAAGAAGTACTGTCATTCAGACTTCGCATTAGCTTCGGATTCTGCTCTCTTTGATTTCACCAACTCCTTAATCACGATTACGGCTATCCAAATCAACAGGGCGCCGATGATGTATTTTTTCCCGGTGAGTTTCAGCGCATTCTCTCCCAACGTGTGAACCAGCAGCCCCCAAGCCGTGTTCCACATCACAATCCCAAATAATGAATAAGGCAGAAACTTCTTTAACGGGATGAACAGTATTCCGGCGGCGGTCGCCGTCACCGATGCGATGTTGGGCTCCCAGTAGCTTAAAATGATTGCGTTGAAGGCTTGCTTTTCAAGACGCTTCTTAGCTCGATCGAGAGATTCTTTAAGTTTCAATCCTACGAACAGCTTGTACCAGCCATATTTTCCCACGAGGTAGTTCAAGTAGTAAGAGATGAAAAACGCGACGCACACCAGCGAAACTACAATCACAACTCGCTTGATATCATTCCCAGCCGAAATGACGCCGAGGAAAATCACGACTCCACCAGGAAACCAATTACCGATTATGAAGAAACCCTCAAGCAAGGCCGCAACGAAGACCAGCCAGTATCCGTGCTGATCGAATTGCTTCATCAGAAATCCGAGGAACATGTCACGCGAGGAGAAATGGAAAATGTGCTCGAATAATGCGAGTAAGAGGTAGATGGCGACGATAGAGAGAGGAACAATCAGCACTCGAAAGATGGTTACACTTCTTTTCCACCTCACGGGCGCGGCTATTTTCTGCAAAAGCATAACTACAGTATTGTAACGGCTACCGATCGAGTGTTATAAGCTGTTCATTTCTTGTCGGAAGACGAAGCCAATCTAGCGCGTTTTGTTGAAGATGAAAGAGCCCGCGTCCAGTGACTATTACTTATCTGGCGAATACTTTCGAAGAAGATTCGCACTGTTAATCTTCCCTTCGTTTTTGATCAATCTGTACTATGCACTATTCCTCTTCGTTGTTTATTATTACCGATTATTTGCTTTCCAAACATTTTCCCTATCAGTAGCTATTGCAGTTCAGTTAACCATTTTGTTAATGCTGCAGGCAATCGGATTTGCCGCACTCGCCCGCTTACCAGGCCCCTTTAATCTAAATAAGGTTCTTGGCTGGCTTCTCATAGTGTGCACATTTCTTGTCATCATGAGCGGCACTGTTCCCGTTTATTTTTGGGGAGGATCACCGCGTTCTGTTTTCACTCCACTGATGCTCACTGAGTGCGTGATCGTCATCATGGTTACACGGTCCTTTAGACTAAAAGCCTTCTTCTTGTGCGTTGCGCAACTGTGCTTCGTGTTCTTTGGATTTTGGTACAACGAGATCGACGTTAACCCGCAAATAGTCGTTGGCAAACTAACGGGAACCCAATTATATCGGCTTCTCTATCTTTTGTCGGTAATAATCTCCCTCTCAATAACACTCTACATATCATCGCGAACAAGTACGGAGATTTTTACCGCATTTGACGAAGACGAGATGGAAGATTGAGTTATCAAGACATCGCAGTATTACGAAGATGAGTCAGCTGATGATCGGCCTTTCATCCACTGCCAAGGTGAGCAGGTGGCGGCACTAAGAGATGTTTTCCTGGCTTCCAAATATACTGGGAATTGTTATCAGTGCAGTCGTGACAATTGCGGTTGCCCGATATTATTTTAGGTACTCGTTTCAAAAACGGCTGACCGTTTACATATACAATGCTGCCGCTGCGTTAAGTGTGGATTCGTCCATTCGATCTTCTACCACAGTCCATTACAAAGACATCAAGGTAAATGAGATATTTCGGATTCAGTTTCTTATTCAAAATGAAGGTTCTCCGACTATCCGCGACTATAAGAAACCGTTAAGCTTTAGCACGCGACCTCTCGATCGACATCCGCGACTTCTGGATGTTAAGGTCGTCCGCGGCTCGCGACCCGTAGCTGTTAATACGCGAACTAATACAGACGGCTCTACTAGAACCGAATTCGATTTTGATTTACTTAATAAGGGCGACTTCTTCCTAGTGGAGTGTCTGTTTGATGGGAAGATTGGACAACCCGCACTTAACTTCGAAATCACTGCAGATGGCCTGCCGGATATCATCCCGTCTCGTTCTGGATGGCTCCGTGAAGTTGACAAGCCTGACAAGTTGGCTTGGTTGGGTTATCTCGGCGTGGCGCTATTCGGCGCCTTCTTGCTCGCTTTTTTGGCCTACAAAAGTCTTTCCAATCCCCCGTCCGTGTTCGGCCTCCGGAACTGGTGGGCGGTTGCGTTACCCGTAGCAATGCTCTTTCTTATCATGTTTGGTGTCGCATTTATTGCGATGATAAAGGACGCAATCTTCAGAATAGGCAGACGGCGAAGGAGGCGATTACATTTGCCAGGGGATTCCTAATCGGCATCGTCGTCAGCCGAATGTGGAATCGTCTTACGAACCGTCACTAAAGTATTCATTCGTGCCTATTTAAACTCCGGAATCTTAGTACCACCGTTGGAGCCCTCGTCAAAAATAGAAAAATTACCCCTCCAAGAGAGGAAGAGTGTAACTCCGAGCGACAATAGGACAGATGAAATGTGCAGCCACTTATGCGTAGTGAGGTGATTAATCTGAACGTCACCAAAATAAAACGCCGAACCGACGTAACTTGCAATGCAGACTGACGCGATCGTGAGTCTAATTTTCCATGAATTAGATACGATGACGGTCAGTCCGCACATTGTTACCAGCGTTGTGCTAAAACTAGACTCAAGAGCGCCCCCCATCAAGAAGACTGGGGTCGAGATCAATGTTAGAAACGCCAACGTCGCAATAAGAAGGCAGTTGAAGCTTTTCCTTGGGTTGGGTTTGGAGATTGTAAAGCGCGCGATCACTAAGTTTTTTTCAAGGGAACCCAGAACGTACAGGATGAAAATGAGTAATGTGAGGCCAATCTCGATGAACAGCGGTAACGTAAGACCAACCCGAATAGCCCATGACCCTATTGTCTGCGGTTTCGGTGTAATTACGTCGACGAAGTACACAACGCACCAATAGGCAATGAAATATCCGAACACGATGAGTGTTGCGAAAGCCAGAACAGTCAAACGCTCTTTGTAATATGAAACTGGTGCGAGATTCATACGAAGCGTATTCCAAGTCCAGACCGCCCGAAGAGAACGAGGGCCAGAAGAATACGGGATTAGAATTCTTTAAGAGTAATTACCGTCAGTTAATTCCAGTTCACATCTTAGGCCAACATCTTCCAATCTCAATTGCTTTCTGCTGAGGCAATCGAATCGATAGTTCCCTAATGTAGTGAAATACTCCTTTGCGCTAAACGCACTTAAGGCGATCATAGCAAATGCAGCAATAAGGGTTAGCGAGCTTGACCCGATCAAAAATGCGATCACCGTAAGCCCTATACTCACACACGCGATTTTTGCGAGTGGCCCTGGGTATAGCAAGTAGCCCTTGCGATATAAGCTGCTCACATAGCCGCTTATCAATATTTCCCTAATAGTAATCAGCCCGTAAAAACTGACAAACGATCTGTCTGCAAGTGCTAGCGAAATGCCGCAAATCTGAATAGTGATGCGGTCAACCGCTGAGTCAAGAATCCTTCTGTTAACTCTCCAGGCTTTGACATCCGCCAAACTCGATTTGCTAAAGAACACTCCATCGAGATAGTCGAAAACCATGAGCATAAGAATACCGAGAACTGCAAACACTCTACTTGCCTTATAATTCTCCACGAGCTGAATGCCGACGTAACCGGCGAATATCAATCTTGAGAACGTGAGGCCAAAGCTAGTCGCAGCGTAAACAGCATCTCGAGGCGATTGGACGTCACTAGAGTATTTCATAATTATCTCCCGCCAATGAATTGCGTTGAGGGTAGCGATTATCATCGCCAACAAGAACGGACTTAACGGAGCTGCATGAGGACTCCTTCACTTTAGGTTCTCATGAAAAATATCGCCGAATGAACCGGATTACTCTTGCTTTTGAAATCGTCCCGCGAAGAGTAGCAGCAACATAACCGAATCACGAAAACAAGGTCAAGTAATTTGGTTGACGAATGCCAGTCCTGCTAAAACAACTGGAACTTGATCGTCAGGTATTTTTTCGGGTTCTGGCGAAAGTCGTAAAGCATCTTCACGCCTTCGGACGAGAGATTGTTGACGTTGTTGTAGAGCTGATCGTCAGTGATCAGTTTTCCGAGAGAACCTTCGCCGCGCTGCGCTCCGGCGACCACGTTGTCGATGCGTTCGGCGGTCGTGTTGAAGCGGGCGATCGCCGCCCGAGCATCGTTGTAGATCGCTTCGTCCTTCACCAGGCGGCCCAGAGTCCCATGGCCGGCGTTGATGTCGGCGACGATCGCGTCGATCTGATCCATCGAATGATTGACGCGGTCCGCCAGGCGGTTGACTTTATTGTACATTTCGTCGCTGGAGATCAACTTGCCCGCACTCCCGCGCCCGGCGCGGATGTCGTCGGAAAGCGCCTTCAGGTTCGCCGCGATATCATTCGCGTTGTTGTATAACGCTTCATCATAAATAAGTTTTCCCGCCGAACCTTTTCCGCTTTTGATCTGGGTCGCCAGCTCCTCGGCATCGCGTATGGTCGCGTTCAAATTGTTGTAGAGCGCCTCGTCATTAAAAAGCCGTCCGACCGTGCCTCTGCCTTCACGAACATCTTTCACGACTTCGTTCAACTGATCGGAAAGTTTGCTCAATCGCTGTGCGAGATCCGTGCCCGAAGTCGCCAGATCGCTCATCGTGCTGCCGGGTGACGAAGATAACTCTTCACCTTCTTTGATTGGCCGGCCTACGGCAGTGCCGGGCGTGATATTGACCATCATCTCGCCGCCAAGCAGGCTCGACGAAACCTGTTGCGCGGTCGAGTCGCCTCGAATCCGTTCGGTAGCGGGCACGCCATCGATCTTGCTGTCGATACTCATGCTCACATCTATCTTCTTCGGATTCGGTTCGTTGCCGAGCTCGGATGGATTCAGGAGCCGGATCTTGTCAACCTTACCAATGCGCACGCCTGCCAGCCGCACCTCCGAGCCTTCGCGCAATCCGTTTGCATCGACAAATTTCGTGTGCAGGTGCAAGTGTGAAGCGAAAGGATTAATGTCGCCGGAGGCGTTAAGGATCAAAAAGATCAGAATCGCGATCGAGATCAAAACGAGCAAGCCTACGCGCAGCTCGCTCAAACCGAGACTTCTAGTTGATCTTGGCATGGCAACCACCCAAGGATGAAGGATGAGGGATGAGGGATGAAACAATTTTCACCACTCAAGCCTATTCGATCACCCCATCGTCCTTTCTTCTTAGTGTTGGGACTTAGATTGAGCGGAAGGGTTTCATCCCTCATCCCTCGTCCCTGTTGTTCAGTGTCCGCGCAGAAACTTCTGAATGTATTTGTCGTCTGACTTGCGCAGCGTCTCGTCAGTGCCGCTAAAAATCACGCGCCCGTCGCGCAACATTAAAACCTTGCTATTGATCAGGCAAAGTTTTTCGCCTTCTCTTTCGAACACTACCTCACCGGCTTCATTAACGACGGCGTATTCCGAGCAGAGATAATCAAGATTGTTCATTTCGTGCGTTACAAAAATTGAAGAGACATCTTCCAGATCGCGCAGCTTCATGGCCAGCTCGCAGATGGTGCGGGCCGTCGGCGGATCGAGTCCGGCGGTCGGTTCGTCGAACATTACAATCTTCGGATCGCCGACCAGCGCGCGCGCAATTCCGACGCGACGACGCATGCCCCCGGAAAGCTCGGACGGCATCTTGTCAATCGCATCCTCGAGATTGACGAAACGCAGCATTCGCCGCACCTCGCCTTCGACTTCTTCTTCGGGCACGCCTTGTTCCTGCAGTTTGAAGGCAACGTTTTCGTAAACTGATAGCGAATCAAACAGCGCGCCCTCCTGAAAGATCATGCCAATCTTTTTTCGCACGTTCATCATCTGCGCTTCGGTGTAATTCGTGACGTCCTCACCGTCAACCAGGATTTGGCCACGGTCCGGCTTGACCAGGCCGAGCACCAATTTGATCGTGGTGGATTTGCCGCACCCGGAGCCTCCCAGAATAATCTTCGACTCGCCTTTCATCACCTTGAAACTAAAATTGTCGAGGACGACACGATCGTCGTAAGCGAGGTGGACGTTGCGAAACTCAATCGCGGGAATAGCGCGGTCTGAATCGTCCACTTCGCGAAAAGTCGATCCCGCGGCATTGTCGCTAACGCGATCATCGATCGGTTGATAGCCAGGCCGGTAAATTGAGTTTTCTATTGATGCCATGGTTATGAATATCTCTACTGAGTATTTAGAATAACCTGAAGTGCTTTCGCAAGGAAGAAGTCGGCGATAATTACAATGATGGAAGCCAGCACTACTGCGGCCGTGGTCGAGCGGCCCACCCCAACCGTGCCGCCTTCGGTCTTTAATCCCTTATGGCAGGCAATCGTGCCCATCAAGAAGGCAAAGACGAGGGGCTTGATGACTCCACCGATAATGTCGTCCGTGGTGATGCCGTCGCGAACTGAATTAGTGAACATCGACGACGGCAGGCCATAAAGTAAAATCGAAACTGTCCAGCCGCCAATGATGCCCACGACGTCGGCGACGACTGTCAGCAACGGCAAAGTAATTATTAGAGCAAGTATCCGGGGAGCTACCAGCTTGCGATCGGGATCGGTGCCGAGCGCGCGCATCGCATCGATCTGTTCCGAGACGACCATTGAGCCAAGTTCCGCGGAAATCGCCGAGACCACCCGGCCCGTAACCATCAACGCCGTCAATACCGGCCCCAGCTCGCGAACGAGGGAAGTAGAAACCAAATAGCCAAGTTGATCGACCGCCCCGTACGACGCCAGCGTATTATAGGTTTGCAGTGTGAGCACACCGCCAGTGAAAAAACCCGTGAGGATGATGATCGTTAATGATCCGACGCCAATGACGTCCATCTGTTGAATTGTCTCTGGGATGTAGTGAGGCTTTTTGAAAAAACCACGACCAGCGCGCGCGGCCAGCAAGGACATCTCTTGCAGTTCAAGGAGAGCGCGCGTGGCAAAGTTCATTCGAGACTCTTTAAAAGCGGGGGTCTGCTCAGTTCGCTAATGTCCAGGCGGCTGATTTTTACGCGCGGATTGAACCGCGGTTGGACACCATAGACCGGCTCAGGTTTTCGATATCAGAGCGGCCTATCATGCGCAAAAACCTGCGCGTGCGTCAAGCTTTGGCCTTCATTTCATGTTTGTCTCCAGACGCAAAAAGAGCCGGCCAGAGAATCTGCCGGCCCTTGAATCCCCGGTCTGAAAGTTGTTTATAGACGCGGCTTCTGTGGGGAAGATTTGTTTGGCGCCGGGCCCAACCTTGCTCCGGGCTTGCCGCGCTGCAATGCTTCGCGGCGCAAAGCGCGCGGGCGCTGATTATTCTCGAGACGCTGTTCGCGCCGAATTGCCTGATTCCGCATTCGCATTTCTCGCAACTTAACGCGCTGCTCAGGAGTAAGGACCTGAAGGATTCGAAACTCGGACAGTGCTCTCAATCGAATAGTCGTTGCCTGGGCGTCAGCTAATTCGCGCGAGCGCTGCTCGATCAATGCTTCGTTCTGGTTCGGCGATTCCATCGCCTCTGCCAGCCCGCGTTGGGCCTGCTTCAGCCTTTGGTTAGCTGTTTGTCGCTGGTCTTTAAGATCGGCATTAATCGCGCGAATCTTTTGAATCTGATCCTGTGTCAAGTTCAGTTGGGCGAGGTCCGGTACCTGCTGCTGGGCGCCTTGCATCTGGCCTTGCTGGGGTTGATTGGCGTTTTGTGGATCCGGTGTTTGCGCATTTCCCTGGATTGCGGTCATGACGAGCAATCCAAACAGCCCCAGCGCTGTCATCAAGCCGGCCTCCAATTTTGTCTCTCGTTTCATGGCTTCATTCATCCTTTGGTTCCAACATCGCCTATTAGTTCGGTTCATTCGGTAACTCATTAGGTAACTTGGCATCATTTGGGAGCACAAACGGTAACTCCTCTTCATCCGAACTCGGGACCAAACGCAGGTCCGCTGCCAACTGTTCGCGTTCATGCCGTGTTAGACGGGCCATCTGCGTTCCAAGTGCTTTCGGTCGACGCACGGTCTTAGGCGGACGTTGATTTTCCGCCGTGGTCGCCGGCGGCAATGCTGGAGATGTTCTGAGATCGGCCAATTGCCTGTCTACTCGCGCGGCAACTTCTCTCTTCATGTCTTCTTCGCTGTACATTTTCTGACCACTGTCAGTTTTCGCAATCGTTACGGGCTTTTGCCATAAGCGAGCCACGGTCAAGGCAACAAGGACACAGAACAGCACCGAAGCGATTGCCGTGGCGCTACGCAACCAAAGCGGTGATACTCTGAAAAACTCGCGAACAGCGGCAAACGCAGATAACCTCTGCCTTGCCTCCACCACCACCGTCGCAGGTTGGGGTGCTGGATCCAACTTAGTCTGTAGCGAGTGAGCGAAAGAGACAGCGCCCAGAGCTTCAGTTCGCCATTCCTGAATCGACTCGTGAACTTGCTGAAAGATGGCAAACTCTGACCGGCACGCATCGCACGCGCGCATGTGGCCCGCGAAGTCACGGGCTTCGGCTTCACTCGCTTCGCCGTATAAATAGGTCACCAGATCTTCGGCTCTATGACACAGCGGTCTCTCATTCATACTTTGCATTTGAACTACCTCGTTTCATTGCACCACGTTCGTGTCAAATTTTTGCAATCGCATTTGCAATTGCCTGAGCGCCGTGTACAGGCGGCTCTTCACCGTGCTCAAAGGTAGGGCCAGCGCGTCGGCTATCTCCTGGAACGTCAATTCCTCAAATTCTTTCATCACAACCACCTGTCTCAGTTCTGCTGGCAGAGTGCATACAGCTCGTCGTACGGCCTGACTCTGTTCGACATGCTCTGCCGCCCTCGCAGGTGAGACATCCGCGGGAAGCGCAAAGACTGACGCATCTCTTTCTGCTTCATCTTCGAGCGCCGTCTCATTGCGAACCTTCGCGCGACGCTGCCGAGTGATACATTGATTAACGGCGATACGATGTAACCAGGACGAAACTTTCGCTTCTCCGCGAAAACCGCGGAGGTTGCGAAAGGCGGCCATAAAAGTCTCCTGGGTTGCATCACGCGCATCTTCTTCGCGTCCCAACATGCCGAAACTGAGCGCAAAGATTCTCCGTTCCCACCGGCGCACAATTTCGCCAAACGCCTCGGCGTCGCCTGAGAGCGCGCGTTCAACCATTTGCTCGTCGCTTGTCGCCGTCTCCATCTGGTTCGTTCCCGCGTATGGCGTCAGGCCACGTCCAAATGCCGCGCACAAACCAGCGTGCGCTCAATCCTTTAGACGCCTCCGGCGCGGGTTAAGTCGGTGAAAGTATCGCACGAGCTGGAGTTGTTGGGCGAGATGGATTTCGGGTCCGACATTTCTAATGCCGACTCGGGATTCTAAATCTTGCAGGCGAAACCTTAGTCTTTTATCTAGAATTAGTTAAAAGGCGGCCAAAATTGTTGACATGCGCACCAGAAGACAATTAGGATAAGCAACGAGGAGGAACTCCCCAGGGTTTTCTCGGAGGCGCCAACCCACCACCTTGTTCCTCTCAAGACCGATAAAGTTCTAATCAATGTTGACCTCTTCGCTTCAGATAGCGCCGAATTTCGCACGGTAATAATGCTCAAACGTCTCCATCAGATTCGCCTGGTTCATATTGTGTTGGCGGTTCTATTGTTGGTCGGACTGTTGCCGCTGAGTCTCGCCGGCACTCTTCTTGCTCGCCGTAGTGCTGATGAGTTACGAGGCATCGAAGGTCGCTACCAGGCGCAGGTGGTGCAGGACAAGGCGAGACAGATCGAACTTTACGGACAGCGATACCGGGACGTTGTCAGCGGCGTGGCCAGGGCATTCGAGATATCCGGTGGCATTCGACCTTTGGACGCGCCCGGTTACGACGCGCGCCTGCAAAAGATACTTCAAGACGATCCCAACCTGATCGCGCTTGCCATTTGCCCGGTCAAGGGCGAAACGCATCGGGCGTTTCAACCGGAACTGATCAAGCGTGAAGAGGTTGATCAACGAGTGAATGGCGTCCTTGCGCGGATGAACGGCAAAGACGTGATCGTGAGCCGCCCTCAGATCATTCGCTCAGGTCAGGAGATGGCATTGACGATCGCTGCTCCGGTTACCAACGAAGATCAAATCGCGGCCGCAGTCGTCGCCATCGTTTCTTTTCAGGAAGTCTTCAAGGCGGTTCAGCAACCTACTTCGCGAAGCGAGCGTGAGTTGCTTGAGGCTGGATTGCCGGTAGTTTTCGTAGTGGATCAGAACGGGAGCGCGGTCGCCCATCCTGATCCTCTCGTGGCGTTCTCGGAAACGCCAATGACAGATCTGAAAGTCGTTCAGGACTGGTTAGAGAGCGGCGCCCAGGTCCAGTCAGCGCTGGCGCCCTTCGCAACTGATCGCAATGGAAAGAAAGTTCAGATGCTCGGCTCGTACGCGACGGCGGAACTGAGCACCAACTCGCGGTTGGGGGTAATTGCAATTCAGGACGAAGCGGCAGCGCTGGCATCAGTCCGCGATATGCGGAACCAGACATTCTTTATAAGTCTCCTGGCTGCGGTCCTGGCCCTGGTAATTGGTTTTTATTTCGCGAGAAAACTCACCAATCCGGTTCGTGAGTTGTCCTCCGGTGCGCAGCGCATCGCGGCAGGAGATTTCTCTCAGCGAGTGGCGGTTTCCGATCGGACGGAACTTGGTGAACTGGGTCGCGCTTTCAATCAGATGACGGGGCAGCTCGAGCGTTTCGTTGCTGACTTGCAGAGTTCGGCGAAAGAAAATCGCGAACTCTTCCTGGGCACGGTGAAAGCCCTGGCTGCAGCTATCGATGGAAAGGATCCCTATACCCGGGGACACTCAGAGCGAGTCGCGCGCTTTTCGGTAGCCACGGCCCAGGGACTGGGCCTGCCTGAAGCGGAGATCGAAAAGATTCGGATCAGCGCGCTTCTTCATGACGTCGGAAAGATTGGCATCGACGATAAGGTGCTCAAAAAGCCCGCGGAATTAACGGACGAAGAGTTGGCGATCATGAAGACGCATCCTCAGAAGGGTTACAAAATCATGTCGCAGATTCCGGCCATGCGCGATTTTCTGCCTGGAATGTACATGCATCATGAGATGATTAACGGCGAGGGTTACCCTCAGGGCCTGAAGGGCGACGAAATTCCGCTGATGGCGCGGATCGTTTCGGTGGCTGACACCTTTGACGCCATGACTACCGAAAGACCCTATCAGCACGCGATGGATCTGAAGACTGCGCTGACGCGATTGAAGAGTCTCGTCGGCACCAGATATGACGCGCGCGTCGTTTCTGCTTTCATTGCTGCCTGTGAAGCAGGTCAAATCCGTCCCGGAATAACCCGAGTCAAGCGGCGCACAGGTTCGCAGACAAATCCGTTGCAGCCCTTGCCGGAAATGCAACAACCTTCGGCCGCGCGGCTTTCAGTCAGCTAGCTAAATAAAATTCCTTCCTTCAATATTCGTCGCGCACTGAGTTATGGGTTAACTCAGCAGCGGGTAGCTGCGCTTTTTGTCGCGGTGCGTTGCCTGCGTCTATAATCGAATCGCTCCTGGGTTCTCCTGGCAACATGGCTTTCTGGAAAAGAAAAAAGCATGACGATCGATTTGTGACACTCGGCTTGAGCCGTCCATCATCCGCTGAGACCGAAGTGGAGAAGCAGCAAGCCGTTCCCTCCGGGTCGGCGTCCGAGGACTCTCCGCCTCTTGAAGGCAAATCGACGGTGGGCTCGCGTGATATGCCGTCAGCAGCGATTGTTGAGACGCGGAAAGCCGCCGCATGGCAAACTTCAGTTTTAGGTCTCGATCTGTCTATTGAAGAGTTGCAGGCTCAGGAAGCCGCGCTGGAACAGGAATTTTCCGCTCGTTTTCGCCGGGCCGTAACGGCCACCCGAGAGTCGCTTTCGGAAAAAATCGACTCAGTTTTCGCCGGCGCGAAACAAATCGATGCCGCGCTGCTCGATGAATTAGAAGAAGCGTTGATTGCCGCCGACATTGGCGTGCCTACTACGATGCACGTGCTTGAAACTGTCCGTCGCGGAATTGGTCGAAAAGAGATCGACGACATCGGCGCTTTGAAGCAAGCGATCAAAACAGAATTGCTTTCAATACTGCGAGCCTCAGAGGAGCACGGCGTCGCCACCGAAGCCGGTCTGCCGGAAGACGTCGCGCCTTACGTGATGATGATCGTGGGCGTCAACGGTGTCGGCAAGACGACGACGATTGGAAAACTGGCGCAACGGATCAAAGCTGAAGGTAACGACGTTTTGATTTGCGCCGCCGACACGTTTCGCGCGGCGGCGACCGACCAGCTCGCGATCTGGGCAGAGCGCACCGGAGTGCCTTTGATTCAGCAAAAACAGGGAACCGATCCCGCCGCGGTTTTGTTCGACTCAATGAGAGCCGCAAAAGCGCGGGGCTCGGACGTGTTAATAGTAGACACGGCCGGGCGCCTGCACAACAAATCGAACTTGATGGCGGAGCTCGAAAAGATGAAACGCGTTGCCGGACGCGAAGTCGAAGGCGCGCCGCACGAAACCCTGTTGGTCGTGGATGCAGTCACCGGTCAGAATGGACTCGAACAGGCTCGGCAGTTTTTGAAAATCGCCGGCGTGACCGGGATCGTTCTAACGAAATTGGACGGAACTGCGAAAGGTGGCATCGCCGTCGCAATCGCGAAAGAACTGGGCCTGCCGATCCGGTACGCGGGTATTGGCGAGAAGCTTGACGACCTGGTCGTTTTCGATCCGGAAGTCTACGTGAATAGTCTCTTCAATTAAGACTTGATCGTCGTCATTGAATCAGCTACCTGGGATTAGCATGAGGGCGCGTGCTCGTGCCGTAGGCACGACATGTTTATAGCTCGGAACGACCTTAGTTTATATTCTCCTTCTTATCAGCGGCTGGCCCGCCGAATAATCTGGCGCTCCGACGGAGCGCTCAGACCTCTTGGTGGCCCCGGTGCTATAAACATTTCGCCGCTCTGCGCCTGAGAGATATAGCATGAAACAACTAACTGACACGGATCGCCAAATGATGGAGCGCGCGCTCGAACTCGCCGCGCGCGGAGTGGGTCAAGTAAGCCCCGGCCCGCTCGTTGGTACCGTGATCGTCGACGCGAGCGGACAAATCATCGGCGAAGGTTCTTATGTTTACGATCGAATTAAGCACGCCGAGACGCTTGCGCTGGAACAAGCCGGGCAAAACGCCCGCGGCGCGACCGCATACGTTTCCCTCGAGCCGCATGCTCATCACGGTCGAACATCGCCCTGCACTGAAGCGCTGATCAAAGCCGAAATCAAACGCGTTGTCGCACCCATCGAGGATCCTAATCCGAAAGTTTCCGGAAGTGGTTTTGCGCGGCTGCGCGAAGCCGGCCTCGAGGTCTGCACCGGATTGCTCAGCGAGGAAGCGGCGCGTTTGAATGAAGCGTACATTCATTTCATGCGCACGGGCCGCCCGTTCGTTCATTTGAAAATGGCGGTTTCGCTCGATGGCAAAGTTGCCACCCGTGCCGGTGATTCACGTTGGATCACGGGCACGGAGGCCCGCGCGCGCGCGCATGAGCTGCGCCACCAATACGATGCAATCATGGTCGGGCTCGGGACAGTTCGTGCCGATGACCCGCTGTTAACGGATCGTTCAGGCAAAGCCCGGCGCCGTCCGCTCGTGAGAATTGTGATCGATCAATGTTTGCAAATCTCGACCGATTCTCAACTCGCTCGCAGCGCGAAAGAAAATCCGGTGCTGGTGTTCACCCGCGCAGATCCCGAACCAGCAATCCTTAAGGCATTACAATCGCAAGGCGTAGAGATGATCAGCGAGTCCGTCGTCGGAAGCAAATTGGTGAATGTTTTTGAAGAGCTCGGCAGGCGATCGCTTCAGAGCGTCCTGGTCGAAGGCGGTCCAACTCTTGCGGGCTTCCTGATTGATGCAGGACTGGTCAACAAAGTCACGTTCTTCGTCGCGCCGATAATCGTCGGCGATGCCGAGGCGCCCAGCGCAGTCGCCGGAGCAGGGGTTGAGAAAATCGCGGACGCGCTTCAATTGGAACTCGTCGAAATTACGCAACACGGGCGAGACGTAGAAATTACCGGTTATCCCGCAAAGTCCGAGGGGCACTAGTCCGACCGCCAGCGAGGGCAAAATCAATAGGGCAGAGTAGCCCGACCGTGAGGGAGGGCAAATCGCGGGGCAGTAGCCCGACCGTGAGGGAGGGCTGAGCGTTTTAGCAAACATGACCCTTCCCAAGCGCCGTTTCGGCCAGAACTTCCTTGTCGATCAACATATCGTCGATCAAATCATGGCCGCGGTAGGCCCGCAGTCTGATGAAACGATCATTGAAATCGGACCGGGCCGCGGCGCGCTGACTTCGCAGCTCTTGAAAAAAGCGGGACGGGTAACGGCGGTTGAATTTGATCGTGAATTGATTCCTTCGTTGAGCGACCGGTTTGGCGAGAACAAAAACTTTGAACTGGTTGAAAGCGACGCGCTGCAAACTGATTTCTGCAAAATCATCAAACCCGCCACAAAAGCGCGCGTGGTCGCGAATCTTCCTTACAATATTGCCACCGCCATTCTGCAAAGATTGATCGAACAGAGACAGTGCATCAGCGAAATGACGTTAATGCTTCAGCGCGAAGTCGTCGACCGCATCATGGCCGCGGCAGGTTCATCAGAGCGCGGTTTTCTTTCCGTATTCGTCGAGGCTTATTGCGAAACTGAAAAATTGTTCGATGTGCCGCCGCGCGCGTTTCGTCCCGTGCCGAAGGTTTGGAGCACCGTCGCGCGCTTGCGCGTTCGTTCCGAGATCGCGGCAGAAGTGAAAGATGAGAAGCTCCTGTGGCAAATCGTCAGCGCGGGTTTTGCGCAAAGACGGAAGACGATTCTCAACAATCTGAGATCCGCGCCTGCTGGCCTTCAGGATTCAATCAAGCAAAACGGAGGGGCAAGCATTGTCCTTTGTCGCGCCGAAGTTGATTTGCAACGACGCGCAGAAACACTCACGCTGGATGATTGGGCGCGAATAGTGCGCGCCATCGAATGACAAAAGCTCTGAGACACTTATGCGCATCCCCGATACCCGGCTCAGCATCGAGCGCGGCCCCAGTGTCCGCGGAGATCAGCCGCTCGTAGTCAGTCGCAAAATCCATTTTAGTCAGGCTTTCACGTCCAAAAAAAGCGAAAGGGTCGCCTTCTGTCAGGAAAGCGACCCGTTCGTCTGTTGGATGTTGATTAGCTACTGGAGAGCGGCCAGGGCATTCACTCGTCCCTTTCCGGATTCGGCATCGGCGCCCGGCTTCAGAATATCATCCGCCGATTGCTGAATCAGCGATTTCAACTGCGCCGGACTCATGTGGCCATACTTGCCGACAATTAAAGCCGCCACGCCGGAGACGTGGGGCGTCGCCATCGAAGTGCCGATAGCGAAGAAGTAACGATTGGAGGCTCCGAGCTTTCCACCGGGACTCAGCACGAAGTCAAAGACGAAGCAGGGCGCAGTAATTACGCCAACGGTACAAATCTGACTTGTCGGAGTAAACAAGGCGTCGCCTCCGGGAGCCGCAACGTTGACGACGGATTGTCCAAAGTTGCTGTAGGAGGCCAGCCGGTCGAATACCGCCGGGGGGTTGAAGCCGTAGGCGCCAAATCCGATCGGGCCAGTCGCGGAGACTGCCATCCCGTTGCCTGACTGCGCGGGAACTGAAAAGAGCCGGCCGTTCAAATTGACGCCGTTGTTGCCGGCGGCGCTTACCACCAGCGTGCCCTGCGCGGTCGCATGGCTGACGGCGCGGTCCAGCGCCGCGAGCAGTGGACCGTCTTCTTTGCCGAAGCCGGGGTCCTTGCGGTCGAAGACCGCGCCCAGACTCATGTTAATGACGTCGGCATGGACAGTGGGTCCGGAAGCGTATTCAATTCCGGCGATCACTGATGCAAAGGAGCCGCTTCCCGAATTTCGGAGCACTTTAACCGCTACTAGTTCGGCGTCAGGAGCAACGCCCTCGGTGCCAATGCCGTTGATCGGAGCGGCGACGATCCCGCCAACATGGGTCGCATGGCTGAACGCGCCGTTGGAGGGGAAAATGAAGCTTGGTTCGGAGGGAACAAAAGACGTGCTCAATCCAACGTTGAGGTTGGCTGCGATGTCGATGTGGCTGGCCACGATGCCGGTATCCACAATGGCAACGCGGGCGCGAGTGACGCCGTTGCCGCGATCGCCGTTGGCGGCTGTCTGGTCCGCGTGAATCTGATGCAGGTTCCACTGCGCGGCGCTGAAGGTCTCGTTGTTGGCCACCGGCAGAGTTGATGCGCCAGGAGACGGAACGGTTGAATCAGCAATCGAGCTGCCGGCATCAACTGCCATTTCGCCGGGCGAGATCCACTGGACCTCGCGGTCCTCAGTGACTGATTGAACGCCGGGTTGCAGCGCCATGTTCGCCGCAAAATTTGGGTCGCTGGAGTCCGCGGTGATTACACCTATGGCTTCCAAATTATTGGTAAGTGTGCCGCCTGCGGCAGTCACGTAACTGGCGAAGCTGGTGCTTCCCGAACCCTGCCCGTTCGCAAGAATCAGGTAGTGATGATTCTCGGTAGTGGCCGTCACTCTGGAACTGGTGAAACTGATGAAGGACGCGAACGCGGCGATGGTTAAGAAACAAAGTGAGACATATAGGGAGCTTCTTCTCATAGGTTAGATTCTCCTTCTTAAGGTTGCTAAATTTAGCTCGACCAAACGGTCGCGCGTTGACGCTGTGTCTTCAATAACAAACCTTAAGATTGAGGACCAGCAGCGCAATAGACATGTCGAAGGGCGCAACAATATATCAATCGTGGTCGCGCAGTCAAACCAAGCGAGAGGGTAGCGACCTAATTTGAAATCGGGTAGCGTCTTTGGTATTGGAGTTTTCTTTGCGACTTCAGTAGTGCCCTTGCGCCCTCGCGCGAAACATTGCCGGATTGAGAGCAGTTCACGCAAAGGTGCGAAGACGATCGCAAGCGCAGAGACAAATTAACACGCTACCGGAGTTCGATTCCTGACAACAACTCTGACTCCGTCTCTCGGTCTTAGCGACATGGCCGGATAGATCGTCACCGGATGATCGGTAACCAGTTCCAGTCGAAACCTCTGACCGATCGTTGCCAATGCCAGAATGATCTCCATCATCGCGAAAGCTGCGCCGATACAAGCTCTCGGACCGCCGCCGAAAGGGAAGTACGCATACTTCGGCAGACGCTCGATGAATTCATTTGCCCATCGTTCCGGCTTGAATGCGAGCGGTTCAGCGTAAAAGCGCGAATCGCGCTGCGTCGCCCACGGAAAAATGAAAACTTGCGTTCCCGCCCGCACGCGATAACCGCCAATTTCGCAATTGTCGATTGCCTCTCGGCCCAAGCCATAAGCAGGCGGATAGAGTCGCATGCATTCTTTCGCAATCTGCTCTGTGTATTTCAAGCGCGGAATGTCTGCGAAAGTCGGCTCGCGTCCGCCGAGCACTTCATCCAGCTCCGCGTGAAATTTCTTTTCTGTTTCCGGATGTTTGCCGAGCAGATACCATGACCACGCCAAAGTCAGGGCAGTCGTTTCATGGCCGGCCAGAAAAAGAGTCATCACTTCGTCGCGCAACTGGCAGTCGGTCATCTGGCTGCCGTCTTCATCGTGAGCCGCGAGCAACATTGAGAGCAAATCGCCTTCGTCTTTGCCGCTCGCACGACGTTCGGCAATGATGCGATAGACGACGGTGTCGATCTTTTTCGCCAGGGCATGAAACCGAAAATGATACGGCGTCGGCAAGCGATTGTTGAGAATCCATTTCAGAGTCGCCTGCGAAGCGAAAGGCTTGACAAGTTCTTTCAACGTTTCGCCGACATGATCGACGTCATTTGAAACATCCGCGCTGAACAAACATTGCACCACGATCTCCAGCGTCAGTCGCATCATATCGCGGTGAATGTCCCGCGTCTCGCCGTCTTGCCAGTTCGAGAACAAGCGCTTCGTGTAACCCACCATCACATTCGCGTAGGTTGCGATTCGCTCGCGATGAAACGCAGGTTGCGACAGACGCCGCCGCTTGCGCCACTCTTCGCCTTCGGTAGTCAGCAAGCCCCGACCGACCAGTCGCTGAAAAAAGTTCGAACGAAGCGACATCGATTTGATGAAATTCTTCGCATTCGTTGATACGACGTATTCGATGTCATCGGGATGGTAAAAAAAGATTGCCGGCACGTAGAGAAAGCGCATGCGCACCACATCACCGTAATTGTCGCGGCACCTTTCGATGAAACCGAGCGAGTCGCGATTGAACTCGCGCATCACGCCCATGATGGGCGTGCCTTTTGGACCGGGCGGGTGCGCATTTCGCTTTACTATTGGTTTAGCCAGGAGACCTTCAGCCTCATTCATGCTGCTGAGCCGTACAGTTAGTTTCAGCGCAAAGAAGCGCAGACGATCTCGCGGAGAACGCGAAGCCCTAAAACCGTCATGTCCGTCCGGGTTCCTCCGCGAAAACCTCTGCGTAGTTCATTGCTCGACGTATCAAACGAGAGATTTCCGACATAAAGTCTCATAGACATAAGTTTCAACCTTTCCCCGTGTGGGGGTTTCTCACCCGGAAGACTCTTCCCTGGCGAATTAACAGAAGCCCCATGCCGAAACATGAGGCTTCCCAATTTGCCAAGGAATTACATGCCCATTCCGCCGCCCATGCCGCCCGACATTGCTCCTGGCTTCTCATCGTCCTGGAGTTCAGAAATGAGGGCTTCAGTTGTTAGCATTAAGCCCGCGATCGAGGCGGCATTTTGCAGCGCGCAACGCGTCACCTTAGCGGGATCAATCACACCTGCGGCCACAAGGTCCTCAAAATTCTCGGTCACCGCGTTGTAGCCAATGTTAGGATTCTTTTCCAAGCGAACCTTCTCGACAATCACGGCGCCTTCCTTGCCGGCGTTAGAGACGATCTGACGCAGCGGCTCTTCGAGTGCACGCTTGACGATGTTGACGCCAATCTGCTCGTCCGGATCGCCGGCGGGTTCGTCCTCGTTAATAGCCTCGAACAGCTTGAACTTTTCGAGTGCCTTTGCCGCGCGAATCAGAACCACGCCGCCGCCCGGCACGATGCCTTCTTCAACGGCCGCGCGGGTTGCGTGCATCGCGTCTTCAACGCGCGCCTTCTTTTCTTTGAGCTCCGTTTCTGTAGCTGCGCCGACGCGAATTATCGCGACACCGCCCACAAGTTTTGCCAGCCGCTCCTGAAGTTTTTCGCGGTCATAATCAGAAGAAGTGTCATCGATCTGAGCCTTCAGCGTTTTCACGCGACCTTGCAAGTCTTTGGTGTTGCCGCCGCCATCAATGATGGTCGTGGTTTCCTTGTCGAGGGTCACACGCCGGGCGCTGCCCAGGTCTTCAAGCTTGACGTTTTCAAGTTTGATGCCGAGGTCTTCGCTGATGACCTTACCGCCCGTGAGGACAGCAATGTCTTCGAGCATCGCCTTACGACGATCACCGAAGCCCGGCGCTTTCACCGCGGCAACGTTGATCGTGCCGCGCAGCTTGTTGACGACGAGGGTCGCCAATGCTTCGCCTTCAACATCTTCCGCGATGATCAGAATTGGCTTGGCCAGCCTGGCGACCTGCTCCAGAATGGGCAGCATATCCCTGAGCGAGGAGATCTTTTTCTCGCTGAGGAGAATGACTGGATTCTCAAGCTCAACTTCCATGCTTTCCGTGTTGGTGACGAAGTAGGGCGAAAGATAGCCGCGATCAAACTGCATCCCTTCGACGACCTCCAAAGCCGTCTCCATCGTCTTCGATTCTTCGACGGTGATGACTCCGTCTTTGCCAACCTTCTCCATCGCCTCGGCAATCAACTCGCCGATTGTGTGGTCTCCATTGGCGGAGATCGTGCCCACCTGCGCAATCATGTCTCCGGTCACTGGCTTGGACATTTTCTTAATCTCTTTAGTGGCACGCTCGACCGCTTTATCGATGCCGCGCTTCAACGCCATCGGGTTCGCACCCGCGGCGACGGTTTTCACGCCCTCGCGGAAAATCGCCTGCGCGAGCACGGTCGCTGTAGTCGTGCCGTCACCGGCGATGTCGCTGGTCTTCGAGGCCACTTCGCGCACCATCTGAGCGCCCATGTTCTCCGTTGCGTCTTTGAGTTCGATCTCTTTCGCCACCGTCACGCCGTCTTTCGTGATCGTCGGGCTGCCATATTTCTTATCGAGAACCACGTTGCGCCCCTTCGGGCCGAGCGTGATTTTCACTGCGTCGGCGAGTTGATTGACGCCGCGCAAAATTGCTGCGCGCGATTCTTCGCCATGAGTTATTTGCTTTGCCATAATCTTTGTCTCTTTCTCCTAATCAAAGTTGTGACGCAAACTGTTAGATTTGCGGGTCCCTGTAAGATAAAACTTCGCAAACTTAACAGTTTGCGTTATGCCAGTCCCTAGCTGCTCTTCTTGCCGGCGGCAGCCGCACCCGCGCGAGTGATGACTCCGAGAATCTCGTCCTCGCGCATAATCAACAGCTCTTCGCCGTTGACCTTGATCTCCGAGCCGCCGTACTTGCCGAACAACACGCGGTCGCCTGCCTTGACATCCAATGCCTGGCGCGAGCCGTCCTCCTTGTACTTGCCAAGGCCCGCGGCGATTATTTCGCCCTCCTGTGGTTTCTCTTTCGCAGAGTCGGGAATGATGATGCCGCCGCGAACTTGCTCGCCTTCATCAATGCGTTTCACGATCACGCGGTCGTGCAGTGGTTGGATATTCGTTGTCATAACTTATTTCAATCTCCTTTTTCGGTTTATCAAGAGTTCCAAATTTGAGACCGTGATGATTACTTTGCCGGTCGTCTTGCTGCGCTGCGCCCTTTAGCGATCTTTTTCCCGTTAGTAAGCGATAGCACGTCGCCTGGTTGGCACCGAAGCGCCTGGCATAGCTTTTCCAAAGTGTCGAAATTAATTCCGAAAGCTTTGCCTTTCTTCAAGCGCCACAACGTCGTGTGGCTGATGCTCGTCTGTTTGGCCAGCCAGTAGAATGTTCGCCCGTGACTTTTCAGCAAACTGTCGATTCGAATCTCAATCATGACGCGTGTCTCTCTCCCCTCTCGTGTACAATATATAGCACACATGAGAAATATTGTCTATACGAGATATATTCTACACTTGACATATACTTCCGGTTAGCGTAGTGTCTTTGGGAATTGAGTTCGCTTACTCCTTTCTCAGCCCTTCTGGAATTATCCAGACTATCTGAAGTTCACAGCTCAGCAACTTAAGGAGTTAACAAATGTTTGGAAGACAAATCACTATGAAGCTCAAGGCCAATTCGGCTAAAGAGCTTACCCGCATCAATGAAAACGAGATTATCCCCATGCTGCGCAAGCATAAGGGTTTCCGCGATGAGACCACTTTTATCGCTCCGGAACGCTCGGAAGCGGTGGCCAACAGCTTCTGGGATTCAAAAGAGGACGCAGAGGCTTATAGCCGCGCCGGCTATTCGGAAGTGTTGAAGACACTCTCAAATGTGCTCGAAGGAACGCCGACGATCAAGACATTCGAGTTTGCCAATTCCACATTCCACCAGACTGCCGCCGTCAAGACAGCGTGAAGCAAAGGGATTTCCTAACTGCGAGAGGGCGGGCTTGGTGTTCGCCCTCTCCCACCTGGATATGGCGCTCCAGAAATCTCTGGGGACCCCGAACCTGTCATTGGTAAGACCTCTTCTTTACTGAAGACACGGAGAACTGGTATGAGCACACTCAACATCCCTGAACGTCGAATCGGCAACGTGACAGTTCTGGACATGGACGGCAACATAAGAATCGGCGGAAAAAATGTAGCACTACAAGAAGCAATCCGCTCCCTGGTCGACGAAAGGCGAAATCAGATTGTGCTGAATCTGGCGCGAGTCACTTACATCGATTCGAGCGGTTTGGGCGAACTTATTTCCAGTCATGTCACTGTGACTAACACGGGTGGGCAGATCAAGCTGCTCAATCTCACACAAAGATTCCAAGAACTGATGACGACCACAAAGCTCCTTACTATTTTCGATGTTTACGACGAGGAGTTAGAAGCTGTCGACAGCTTCAAGATACTTGACGCAGTCGCGACAGCGGCTGCGCCGCGTGGTGATGCGATATCGGCCATCGTCGTGCATTGAAACGACGTTAGGGGTTAACACTTTTTGCCCAACTGCTTCTTGCCTGAGCTTGCTCTCTGCTTATGCTGGGCGCCGACGAGAGAAAAGATTAAACGCAAGAATGATGAGCGCTCCCACGAGCAATACGTGAATCAGGTTGGTGGTGACAAAACCGCCAAAAAACCCAATTAACCACAGCATCAACAACACTACCAGAATTATCCACAACATGATCGTCTCTCCTTATCTTAAGAACTTTGTCTGACCTTTTGCTGGTACCAGACTAGGCTGGTAATAAGGAGTCGTCTGTGCGCTAGGCCACATATATCAACAGTCTTTTGGAGCTTACGATGGCTCTTGAAATGCCCTCCCCGCCTCGGATAAACTTGGGACTCTGCTCACACGAGTTGGTCGCTTTTCACAGGAGGGACCGCAGCAAGGAGATTTACTGATGTCGGTAATCGCTAGATCGAATGAGCTAGTTGAAAACCGGCTGCTGGGCGCGCTTCCTGCTGAGGAGTATGAACGACTGCGTCCACGCTTGCAGCAGGTCTCGTTTTCTCTCGGTGAAGTTGTCTACGAATTCAGCGGACACTTGGATTATGTTTATTTCCCGACCACTTCAATCGTCTCATTGCTCTACACGATGGAAAACGGCACCAGCGCTGAAATGGGTTTGACAGGAAACGATGGCGTGGTCGGGATCGCCCTCTTCATGGGCGGCGGCACCATGCCCAACCGTGCCGTCGTACAGAGTGCCGGCGGCGCCCTTCGGATGAAGGCGAAAGCGTTGCAAGACGAATTCGCGCAGGGTGGGAAATTCCAACACTTGCTGCTGCGCTATACACAAGCATTAATTACTCAGATATCACAGACGGCCGTTTGCAACCGTCTTCACTCGGTAGAGCAGCAACTTTGCCGCTGGCTGTTATTAAGCCACGATCGTCTTAAGGTGGATGAGCTGATAATGACTCAGGAACTGATTGCCGACATGTTGGGAGTACGGCGCGAAGGCGTTACCGTGGCTGCTGGTCGCCTCCAAGATGCCGGAGCGATTAGTTACGTTCGCGGTCACATCCAGATCCTCGACCGCCAAAAAATGGAAGCGACCGTTTGCGAATGTTATCGCGTCGTCAAAGACGAGTTCGATCGGTTGCTGGGATAGCAGGTCATCATTTCCCCACTATCCTTCGGCTTTGTGTGTTAGCGCACAGACCCCGTCTTCGTTCGCCTGCTATAAGCTTGGTTAGCTCTGCTTTAGAGATTACCTTTCGACATCAGGGACCGGGTCAGTAACCTTCTTCTTGAGCCCGTCTGTAATTATCCTGAGAGGGCTGAAGAGAGAGATTCAATCTCCGCGTCAACAGCACGCCATCTATTAAGCGTAGGATCTCTGGTGCAAATAGTACCGGCGACGTGTGCTTGGAAAAGTTGGTTAAGAGCTCTTGGAGCTGGAAGGACAAAATGAAGAATTCAAAACGTATTATGCTTGTGTTTATCCTGTTCGCGGTCGGAGTAATCGGCGTGAGCGCACAGACGCAGCGACAGCCTTACCGCGTCACCGATCATCAGGTCAGCGGCACACTTCAACGGCTGGAGCAAAGCTCAAACAGGTTCCGCGGCAGTCTGAATAACGCGTTGGTTCAGGCCCGCATCGACGAAACGCGTCCCCAAAACGACATCAACTCGTTCGAACCCGCGTTTGAGAGCGCCATCGATCAGTTCAGGGATCGGTTCACTAGTCGCCAAGCCGCGGCGGCCGATGTTCAGAACATCTTGCAAAAGGCCTCGCTCGTCAGTGGTTTCATGACTCGCAATCGTTTGAACACGCGGGTGCAGAACGATTGGGCACAGGTGCGAACCGATTTGAACGCGCTGGCGAATGCTTACAGCGTAAGCTGGCAGTGGAACCAACAAACTCTGCCGCCAATCAACTCAAGTCGATCGCCGCGACTGTCCGTTAGCGACCTCAATCAGTTAATTCAGCGTCTTGAGACTGGCGGCGATAGATTCCGTTCAAGTCTCACAGATGCTTTCGACCGGAACCGCTACAATCAGACGAGAAGCGAAGGCAATATGAATGTGGCCGTCGGGGACCTCAAGAACGCGACAGATCAGTTACGCAATCAGTTCGACGCCAGACAGCCGGTTGCCGACTATGCCGAACGCGTTCTTGCTCGGGCCGCGCCGATCGACACTTACATGCGCAACAACCGGCTCACTAACCGGGCCCAGAATGATTGGTCAACTTTGCGCGGAGACCTAAACACCCTAGCCGGCGCATACAACATCTCCGCGAATTGGCAGAATGGCGCCGATCCGACTCTGGACAACAGAGGCGCGACCAGTGAATTCATCGTGAACGATGGTGAAACCGTGGTGGCGATTCTGAACGATGATCTGACCACAAAGCGGGCGACGCAGGGCGACCGGTTCACCATGACTGTGCGCTCGCCAGGTGAATACGAGGGTGCAGTTATCGAAGGCACGGTTGGTAGCGTTAACCAAAGTGGGCGCCTGACTGGTCGGTCCGGCATGACGCTCAACTTTGACACAATCCGGCTGCGCGATAGTCAGACTTACAAGTTCGCCGGAATTCTCATGAGTGTTCGCACGCTAAATGGCGACACTGTCAAGGTTGACAACGAAGGAAGCGCCCAAGGCGACAATCAGACCACGCAGACTCTGGAGCGCGCGGGCATCGGTACAGCCATCGGCGCGATCATCGGCGCAATTGCCGGCGGCGGCAAAGGCGCGGCGATCGGCGGAGTCATTGGCGCCGCAGGCGGAGCCGGCTCAGTCTATGTTACGGGCAAAGACAACCTGGAGCTTCCGACGGGCACTGAACTAACCGTTCGGTCGAGTGTGCCAGGCAGATAGCAACTGAGGAGCATGCCTGTTTGAGTCGCGACGCGCGATTCACAGAACAAGCGGCCCTGCCCAGCAGTAAAATAGAAATACTGTGTAGTCTTTTATATGTGTGTTGGCGCACAGACGGACACTTTCAACCGCGTCTAAGCTGGCCACTATCCGGTAGAGTGCCCCCTCGAACCAGGAGGCAACAATGTCATTCAAACGCCGACCCCGAGTTCTCTACGTAGACGACGATGAAGACACTCGTGACATGTTAAGCACGCTACTGAGGTTTTCGCGGATTGAAGCCAAGGCAGTCGCAACCGCAGGCCAAGCCTTATCCTCAATTCAAACCGAACGCTTCGACTTGTATTTGCTGGACTCGCGATTACCTGATCTCGATGGCTTTGAATTGTGCCGCCGGATGCGCGCCTTCGACGCGCACACGCCGATTCTTTTCTTTTCCGGAGCGGCCTATGAAGCTGACAAAAAGAGAGGGATTAAGGCAGGAGCCAATGCTTACGTCATCAAGCCCGACCTTGCTGGCCTGATTAGAAGTATCAAGCAGTTCATTTCTCGAGCGGAAAGCGCTGCGGCCCAGGTCGTCCCCGCTGGACGACAGGTGAACATCTCCCCGCCTTCCACCTTTGAAATCGCTCGACCTTCATACGCGGGCTAGATGCGGGCTAGAAGAGATGAACACCAAGGCACCAGTCAAACTCATCAAGAAAGAGAAACCCAAAGGCCCCGAGATCCGGGCTGAGGTCGAATCCGCCGCCGGCCCAAACAGATGGTCCGCAGCCGTTCGGTCGTGGGTCGTTGATTTTCAACAACATCGCCGCGGCGAATCGCTCCCAGCGTTCGACAGTCTGTTCAAGACCGCGCTACCTCAGCCGGGACGCGCAGATTGAAACCTGCTGTTTCATCGGGCCCATTAAGAGAGAAGCATGAACAACGACTTGGCGCAGAACTAGTTGTTATCTTTGTGCCGGGTATTCGCGAGTTGAAAAGAGATCGGAGCAACGGAGAAAGAGAAGTGGAAGCTGCTAACCCATCTCGTGGTGATGTAGCAGATGAGACGAAGCGAAGCAATGTCAGCGATGTTAACGGCGGTCTGCGAGACCCGGAAGGGTTTTTCGGAAAACAAGTGCCCGAAGAAGTGTCTCGTCTAACCTGTGGGAAGTTGCGCGACACTCGCATTCATGCCCAAGAGCTGCGCAACCAATTCTCGCATCTCTTGAACCGTGGATCGTCGCAGGAATGACTTGGAGCCAGTAAAATCAAGACAAAGATTCCGTTTGAATCGCAGGAATCCAGGCAACCCTGCTCGGCAAGGAAATCGAGGAGCAATTTATGTCAGAAGAAGTGGCTGTTCTTAAAATTTTCGATAATGAAATTGATGCCGGAATGGCTCAAGAGATACTTCGCGATGCGGGCGTGACAGGCTTCGTGTTCAAAGATGATGGTGGAGGAATGGAGCCTCATCTTCAGAGAACCAACGGAGTTCGTTTGGTAGTCAACCGCGCCGACGCTGAGCGCGCTCACCAAATACTCGGAACTCTGATCTCAAACTGAACAAGTATCCGGCCCTTTCTTCTGGGGCGCTCAAGCTTGGCCTTCTTTGAGCGTTTCGGCCGCATTTTGAGCGAGATGCTTTTCGCGTCGAAGCAGGCCGGCAATGTCAACCGCTTCCGGGATTGTCATCACATCATCACCAGAGCTGCCGGCAGACTTTAGGCCGCTTGCCCTCAGCACCCAATCGTCATGACCTTCATACTTTCGCCGGTTGAATATCTCTACCGCCTCATAGCCGCTAACCGTGGTGAATGACAGCAGGAGCATCTGAGTTCGGTTGCGCTCTTGCGTGGTCTTTTCTATCGCCCCGCGGACTAGTTTGCGACTGGCATCAACGGCTTCTTGTGATGTAGAAGACGCTAAGCGTCGATCGATGGCAGACGCGCCTTTCAGTTTGTAGAGTTCACTTCTGTATTCGGCGAGCAGGGCAAGGTATCGTTTGCAAAGCTCAATGATGTTTTCACTGGTCGCGCGCGTCAGAGCGTGCCTGGCGTGATGCAGTTTCTCTTCTAATTCCGGATACAACATAAATGAATACCTGATCGGTCGCAGCGGCTTGACCTCAAGCGGCCTTTGAAACCTTGTGCAGCAGACGAGTGAGCAGGCTTCTGAGCTGATTGAAGTTGTCAGGGCGAGTGACATGCACATTTTGGCCGATCGCGACTTCATCACCTTCAGGAATCTCCTCGATGCAGAAGACCACCACCGGCACACTCTCTTCTATCCTGGCAAGTTTACGGATGCTACGCGCGGCAACAATAACATCGCGCGGTAACCCGGCCAGGCTCACCAAAATCAAGTCGGGTAGCTTTCGCTGAGCGCTCTCTATTGCGTCTCGTTCATCTCGAGCTACTGCCACACGATAACCGTCTGCCTTCAGCAATTTTTCAATGCCGTCGCGGGTCTCGGCTACATCCTCCACTACCAGGATGATCGGGGTTATGTCATCTTCTCTAATCATAGAACGCCCAGCGCCCGCCAACTAAACATAAAAAGTGCGGCGACAGCGCCCACATGAAACAGTGCCATGAAAATCGTGGTGTGCCAGTTAATGCCCTTCGCTTGGTTCTTTATTGTCGTTTCGTTGCTCATTCGAAATCCTCATTTTCTTCCCGATGAGCCGAGCCACAGCTTTCATTCTTTTACTCTGACGCGTGGCGCTGGAGATATGGTCTCTTAGTCAATATACGCTGGAAGTCCAACTCGTCCGTGCGACAACACACATATGGCGCTAAAAGTTTAGTGTTGGAGCCTTCCAGGTTGCCGCTTGTTAGGCTCCTGGCTAAAACCCTGATGAACTCTAAACTGAACTCCCGTCTATAAGCGGTCTAGCGCACAGACGGTGCCGCCTCCTTAGTTCAACATTCTGTTCTATGAAAGAGATCTGTGCGATGCAACGTGCGAACGGTGATTGGTTCGCGCTTGAGGATCATAGACGTTTTCGCGTGCCGCTATTTCACAGCAGCCACGACGCCTTGATGGCCCGTTTGCGTAATTTCGGAATGTTGCTTTTCAAACCCGTCGCGCTTAATGCTCGCTTGCTCAAAGAAATCAAACCCGCAGCCGGCGAAAGTGAAGTGGACTTTTTCATCGTGAACGATCCGTTCGCCAGTCTGAGCCGGGGCCGCGTGGTCGAAGACGCAGAACTTGCCTTGCTAATAAGTAGTCCCGACGAACGGCCGACCATCCGACGTGATGGAAATGGCTTTCACACACCGGGTCTTAGCACACTTACTGAAAGTGAGAGTGAAGCAAGTGAGACCTGGGAGGATGAAGGCGAATACGCAAAGTGTGCGTGAAGTCAATCGACGCTTGAAGGAAATTCAGGGGATTACTAAATGAGTTCTATGTCAAAATTCGTGGCGGCTCTTATTGGTATGTTGGTAATGGTCATCGTCACCAGCAGGGAGCTATTCTTGTTCGCTGTGTTCAGAGATCCCCAAGGCTTCTTAGATTTACAAGCAGGTAGATACCATTTGTGGCTTTCCATCGGCGCTGGCATTACCGCATGTATTGCGGGCAGCTTGATGTTTCGCTTTTTCAGTCGTCATGAAAAGAATAAGTGGTCTAAAGTGCCGATGGCTCCCGCTGGGCCAGTGCTCACTCCTATCGTTCACAACCCATTCACGAATTCGCCGGCACCGATCCGATTTGATGCCATACGTTGGGCGCGCGCCAACCCGTGGCTCTCAGAGGGTCAGGCCGATGACCGAATACCGATGAATGGTTCTGTCGCAGACAGCATTGGAACACCATCTGAGCAACGCGCATTCGCCCGGCGGTTTCATCAGTTGATGTTCAAGAAATGGTCGCAAGCGAGACACGACTGACCCTCAGTTAGAGTGACGAACGAATATGAGCAAAACAAAACTGAGCGACGAAGCTCGGCACCTGGCTTTAGTGCCGCTGTTCGGTCAACTCAGCGAGCGTGACTTGGCTAAATTGGCTGAAGAGGTCGATCAGGTTTCCTTCAAGTCAGGCGAGGCAATTTTTCACGCATTCGATCAAGGCGACGCGCTTTACCTGGTGGAGAGCGGCGCCGTCCGCATCTGGGTTCACGATGATGACGTCCAGCAGATAACCCTTTCAGAACTTAAGCCGGGTGACTTCTTCGGCGAACTATCTGTCCTGGACAAGGGCGAGCGTTCCGCCAATGCCACGGCAATGACGGACAGCACACTGCATAGGTTGCACCGCGATGACTTTCATCAGTTCATGCTGAAGCATCCGCACGTCGCGGTTGATTTGATTTGCGAGATTGGTGCGCGCCTGCGACAAACCAACATGCTTGTGTCGCAACGTGTGACCCGCAACGTCAATACTGAGATGGAAAAGAAACTCACCCTCGGCCAGCGCATCGCAGACAAGGTGGCCTCGTTCGGTGGCTCCTGGAGCTTCATTATTATCTACGGCGCCATCCTGATCGTCTGGATGGCCGTTAATACATTTTTTCTGGCTCGTTACAGCAGCGGCTCTAACGGCGCGCAGTTTGACCCTTACCCATACATTCTGCTGAATCTAATGCTGTCAATGACGGCGGCGATGCAGGCCCCCGTGATCTTAATGTCACAGAACCGCGCCTCAGAACGAGACCGCTTCGCGGCCGAACAGGATTTCAAAGTAAATCTGAAGAGTGAACTCATGCTGGATGACCTCACCCGCAACGACCGCGAGCGCAACGCCCAGATGGAAGAACTAGTTGGCGTCATGAAGGAAATTCAAGGCCGCAATGCAGTTGAAGATCAGGATCGTGCGGCTATGGCTGCCGCGGATTAAGAGATTGAAATGACCACTATAAACTCAGTGCAATTCGGAGAAATTTGTAACGCGGTATGGCGTGACCGAGCCTCAGTGTTAAGAGGAAGTGGTCGCTTGAGCGGCGACGCCACCCTGCTGCGAGCCGTGTTCTGGCGTCTATGTAAGGCGGGAATCAGGACTAAAGGCTGCGCTGAGAATGATGGTTCGCAGCCCGCGATCCTCGCTTATCAGTTGGTGCTCGGCCGCATGTTGGAAGTGAGCGGTCGTCCTGCCTTTGACTGCGCACCAGTTCTGAAAGAACTCGTAGAGCGCTATCAAAATGAAGTCGAGAGCAGTGGCTAGAGGAACGGAGGAGAATACGGATCTCACAAAGAGTTTGTGCTGTCATCGTCTTTGCTTTACTAACACGCCATCCTGTCCGCACTGCGGAAATGCCTTCCAACCGGGTGCGCTCAAGGCCACCGATGATCGAAAAATATCCGCTCGATCGCGTGGCGGAAGCTTACGAACAAATGCACAGCGGCAAGGTGCGGTTCCGTGTCGTTCTTACTTTTGGTGGGTGACGTTCATCGGCGCGTTTTCGGCTGGCCTTCAGCGCGCATTACATTAAAGGGTAGCGTCTTTCATAAAAACTACGATTGCGTTGATCGTGAGGAAGCGATCGCGAAACGAAAGGAAATTTTATGCCAACGCGAAGAGCAGAAGCGGAATGGAAAGGCAATTTGGCCGAGGGTAGCGGAAGACTGAAGGTCGGAAGCGGAGCATTCGATGGGCCGTACTCCTTCAAGTCGAGATTTGAAGAAGGACAATCAGCAACCAATCCCGAAGAGTTGTTGGGAGCGGCCCATGCCGGCTGCTTCACGATGGCGCTAACTGCACAACTTTCTCGCGAACGCCTCGTGCCTACGCGAATCCACACCGAAGCAAAAGTGAAACTGGAAAAAATTGGCGAGGTCTTCTCCATCACACAGATCGATCTTGAAACCGAAGCCGAGGTTCCTGGCGTTGACGACGCGACCTTTCAAAAGTACGCAAGTGATGCCAAACAGAATTGTCCTTTATCGAAAGCGCTTGCCGCGACCGAAATCCATTTGACTGCGAAATTGCTTTAGACACTCCTCTCAGTTTTTCGCTATCATGGTCCAATCACGCATCAACAACTATGGGAAGTCCGATTAACATTCTGTTGCAAACGACCATTCCGTCGATCGCCGACGATTGGAACATCAATCGGTTTTCATTGTTGCGTGATCATCTTGCCTCGCTTACAAATGAAAACGGTGAGCGGCTCTGCAAGGTGACGGCTCGCGATCGCGAAGTCAACGCTGACGCTAACGATGCGGTGTTAAGTGTGCTTGATACCACTGACTTCGATGAGCTTTGGTTGTTTGCTGTCGATCCGGGTAACGGCTTAACCGTTGTAGATTGTCAGGGCATTACGCGATTTCGGCAAAGAGGCGGCGGGATTTTGACTACTCGGGATCATCAGGATCTCGGATCGTCACTTTGCACCTTGGGAGGCGTGGGCCGCGCTCATTTCTTTCATACGAGACATCCGGAGCCTGATGAGACTCGGCACACCCGAGATGATCAGGATACGAAGACCATCTCATGGCCGAATTATCACTCAGGCAGCAACGGCGATTATCAAAGAATCACCGCCGTTAAGCCCGTCCACGAGCTGCTTCTAAATTCTACGAACGATTCAGGCGTGATTGAACATTTTCCGGCGCATCCTCATGAAGGCGCGGTCGGCGTTCCCGAAGATGAGCATCACGCGAATGTAATTGCGACGGGAGCGAGCAAGGTTACGGGACGAGCGTTCAACTTAATTGTGGCGTTTGAGAGCGCACGCGATGCTCACGGCAACATGCTCGGACGTGCGGTTGCGGAGTCGAGCTTTCATCATTTTGTAGATTACAACTGGGACACATCGAAGGGCTGTCCGAGCTTTCTTGAAGAACCACCGGGCGATCAGATTAAAAGAGAACCGGAAAAGCTCGAGGATGTTAAGACCTACCTAACCAACGTTGCCCGCTGGCTTGCGCCGAATGAGCGTTAGTTAATTCACAACGAACCATCCGGTTTTCGATGTGCGGGCGCGGGTCGTCATCGACTCGCGCGCAACATGATCACGCCATGTCCTGGGATTGTTACGGCGTATTCGGGTCCCGGCCACTCGATATTCTGGTGTAACCAAAGATCTCGCAGGCGCGCCTTCCGGTTGATTCCCACATCGGCCCAACGCACGGTAAGCTTCGCGGGCTCCGCTGAGCGATTGAAGAGCGCCACCGCCTGCGCACCGCCCAAGAGTGGCCGGCTCCAGATCTCCTGATCGACGGATTTCCAAACCTGTTTGCCCTGCTTTCCGTCCTTGTCCTGATCGACGGCAATCACTTCGCGGTTGGTGAGAATCGCGAGGACCTCCGGACTCATATTGCGCAAATCGTTGCCGGCCAGCAGCGGCGCAGCGAGCATGGCCCAGAGACTCATATGCGTTTTGTATTCGGTTTCAGTCATGCCACCATTGCCAATTTCGAGCATGTCGGGATCGTTCCAATGCCCCGGTCTGGCCCACTGCGCCAGATCGTTCTGCCCAAATCCGATTCGGGACATGGAATCCCACGCATCGCGAATGTCCCCGGTCGTGCGCCAAAGGTTGCCGCCGACATCCGCGCCCCACTTCCAGACATCCAGACGGCCGTATTGGCAAAGGCTATAGACGATGGGCCGTTTTGTCTTCAGAAGCGCATCGCCCATTATCTGATAAAGGGCGGGCATCTCTTCGTCGGTGTAGAGCGTGCGCGCGCCGCACCAATCATATTTCAGATAATCAATCCCCCATGCAGCATAAGTACGCGCGTCCTGTTCCTCGTGGCCATAACTGCCTTCATAGCCGGCGCAGGTATTTGGACCGGGCGAAGAATAAATTCCGAGTTTCAGTCCCTTGCTGTGCACGTAATCGGCGAGAGCTTTCATGTCCGGAAATTTTTTGTTGGTTTGAATATTTCCGTTCGCGTCGCGACCGGCTTCCCAAGTGTCGTCGATATTTATGTAGCGGTAGCCGGCGTCTTTCATCCCGTTGGTGGCCATCGCGTCCGCGATGCTGCGCACCGTAGCGTCATCGATGCGACTTGCGAACTTGTTCCAACTGTTCCAGCCCATCGGCGGCGTTCGCGCCAGACCGTTGTCCGGTACCTTGTGCAATGCCGGAAGAGGATTGCGCGGAGGCAGCGCACCTTCGCCGGCGGGCGCTCGAACCGCGACCATTTCCGTCGGTTTGTCAGTCGGTCGACGACGCGTTGAGACATGCAACTCGTCTCCTACCAATCTACCTTCATATTGAACTTTGCGATCGGTCTTACCGTCCCTCATCGCCGCGGTGATCGTAAAAGCCTCCGGCCCGCCCGAACTTTCCGTGATGAGATAGTAGAACTGCGTTACTCGGATCGACCCTGTGATGCGCGAACCTTCCTGACTTAAATTGAGATAGGTCGTCCGAAGAGTGCCGTCGGCATTCGGCGTCCGCACCACCCAGTTGCCGGTTAGCGGTCCCGTCTTAAGCTGCTGCGCCGCGACCAGCAGGATCGCGAGGCCTGCCAGCGACGAAATGGCAAACGTGATGATGGTAAATCGAAGGCGATGTGAAACCTGTGCTGCGTACGTCGGCATTAGAACCCCCGTTTAATGTTTGACAGCAAAGCACCGGTGCGAGTCATCTCGGGGCCTACTCGACAGAAAATTTGAAAACTGTTGTCTGCTCATACTGCTCGCCCGGTTTCAAGACCGTCGTCGGAAAAGAAGGATGGTTAGGTGAATCAGGAAAATGCTGTGGCTCGAAGCAGCATCCTGCATGCTTCACATAAGCTCGTCCGCCCTCTCCCACAATACTGCCGTCCAAAAAATTGCCGGAGTAAAACTGGATTCCCGGCTGCTGCGTGAAGACTTCCAATATTCTTCCCGTGGTGGGCTCATAGACTGTGGCGGCGCTGGTTAATGCGTTACCACCAGCTCTTAAAACGAAATTATGGTCATACCCTCCGGCAAGTTTAAGCTGGTCGTATTCCTGGTTAATGCGCGCTCCAATCGGCGTGAAATGCGCGAAGTCCATCGGAGTATTGATCACGCTTCTTATTTCACCGGTCGGAATCAGTTCCTTGCCGATGGGCGTAAACTGATCGCTATTGAGCATGACTTCGTGTCGCAGAACTGTCCCGTCGCCGGCCAGATTGAAATACGAATGATTCGTCAGATTCACAATCGTGGCTTTGTCTGTAACCGCGAAATATTCAATTCGCAACTCGCTCTGTTTAGTGAGGATGTAAGTGACGCTTACCCGCAGATTTCCCGGGTAGCCTTCTTCCCAGTCTCGGCTCAAGTAGCTCAGTCTTAATGCGATGCCGTCTGAAACCGTAACCGTTCTTGCTTCCCAAATGACCTTATCGAACCCTTTGAATCCTCCGTGAAGATGGTGTGCCCCGTTGTTTTGGGTCAAGGAATAAGCCGCGCCATTCAAACGAAATCTTCCGCTTGCGATACGGTTCGCATAGCGTCCGATGAGCGCGCCAAAATACCTGGACCTGTTCAAGTATCCGTCGAGCGTGTCGTGCCCCAGCACTACGCCGTCAACTTTCCCATCCCGATCGGGTACCTTAATCGCAGTAATGATGCCGCCGTAGTTGGTAATCTTCACTTCCATTCCGCGATCGTTTGTGAGAGAGAAAAGCTGTGCTCTCGCTCCGTCCAGGGTTGTACCGAATTGTTCTTCACGGACTTTCATTCTGCGGTTGTCTTCAAAAGACCGCGACGTTTTCGAACGCGGCATGTGCCCTCAGAGCATTAACTGACCGCCATTAACTTCAATCGTTTCTCCGATGACATAACTTGCCGCATCCGAAGCGAGAAAAGCGATCACTTTAGCGCATTCTATCGGAGTGCCCATGCGGCCCAACGGAATTGTGGCCACAAAACTCCGAATCATTTCCGGTGTAGAAAAGACTTCGTGGAACGGCGTATCGATCACTCCGGGCGAGATTGCGTTCACGCGCACGCCGTGAGGCGCCAGCTCCTTCGCCAGCGATTTCGTGAGAGTTATCAAACCGCCCTTCGCAGCAGAGTAGGCTCCGGCGCCGGGGCCGCCGCCGGTGCGCCCCGCGATTGAAACCACATTGACGATGGCTCCGGACTTACGCTCAATCATCGAAGGCGCAACCGCCTGGGAACAAAGCATCGCGCTCGTTAAATTGAGTTGGATGACCTCATTCCATCGCTTCTCAGTCATACCCAGCATTGCTTGTCGTTCGATTAGCGAGCCCGCATTGTTGACGAGAATATCGATCGGCCCCAAATTTTCAGTTGCCCGCGCCAACATCGAGTGAATCTGATCCGCGTGCCGCACGTCGGCGCGAACGGCAACAGCTTTTCCTCCAGTACTCGAAATCTCACCGGTTACTTTCTCGGCGCCTTCTCGGTTGCGGTGATAACAAACGGCCACGTCGGCCCCGAGGCCGGCAAGCACGACGGCGGTCGCGGCCCCGATGCCGGATGAGGAGCCGGTAACCAGAGCGACTTTGCCGGTTAGATCAAGATAATTATTCATGGGCCGTTTCACTCTGAAATTCTAGGCTCAGCTCAGCGTTAACATCAGAGCTGCTGACGCTTCACTTTTCCGAGTTTGGTGTCCGGCAGTGGCTGACTTTGCAGAATCGAAAACTCTTCGACGTCTTTCAGAATGAAGATGGGAACATCAGGTGCGTGCTGTGCTTTGATATGGCGCAGATCGACAGCCTTGACGTCGGAGAGAATAAAAGCCGAACGGGCATCGTCTTTCAAGTAGGACACTTCAACATCACTCATCTCCATCCCCTTCACGTGACGAATGAAGAAGCCATAGGCTGGAATCTCGCCGAACCTGGCCGGCTCAGGATAGTCATCTTCTTTTTCGGGCGGATCCACCGCGGCCTGTTGCTTTGTGCCTCCGCCCTGGTAATAGATGCGAATGTTGCTGAGTTTCACATCTTCAATGTTATGACCGGGAATACCGCTGATGATCGAGCCGTATTTGGGCTCGGCATTATAAACAATGAGGTTGCTGATGCTGACGCGTCTCAGCGCGCCAACGGGCTGCCCCTGCGGCCCGCGCAGGCGCCGGCCAAGTCTCAGGAAGATAGGTGAGTTGGCGATGTCGCGCATGGTGATGTTGGTGATTGCCACGTCTTCGAGCGACCCGCCGTCAACCGTCTCCAAAGCCAGTCCGCGACAATAATCAAAGACGCAATTGGAAATCGTGATGTTCTTGAAGCCCCCGTTAGATTCAGTCCCGAATTTGATTCGTCCGGTTGGACCACTGACAGTGTATCGGTTGTAATCTCGCTTGAGGGTGCCGTCAAGAAGAGTGCCTTCATCATAGCCACTGACCTGACAGTTGGTGATTGTGACGTTCTCAGTAGCGCGCGGGTAGCCCAGCGCGAATGAACTCTTCGGACAGATGCCGTCATCGAACGGCGAGTTGACGGTACAATTTGAAATCCGCACGTTACGACAGGCATCAATATCGATGCCGTCGCGGTTCGTGTCGATCTTCACATTATCAATCGTCAGGTTGTCGACTCCGGTGGCCAGGATCGCGAAATGGCCGCCGTGCAAAATCGAAACGTCGCGAATGATTACGTTGCGATAGAGTTTCAGACTTATCGATTTGTTTCCCCACCCCGGCTCGACCGCGTCGCGTGGATTAGGATAATCGAAAGGCATTTTCGGTTCGCTCCCTCGGGCCTTGTTCAGGGCGTCATTCTGCTGTTGCGTGCGCGACTGCGAGCCGCTGCGGACCAGACCTTTACCCCAAATCATTCCGGACCCGAGGATGGAAACGTTCGTCAGGTTCTCGCCCCAGATCAGACTGTTGTGCCAGTGACTGTGGCCGAAGTCCTGATATTTGTCCCAGTCGTTCGGCTCAGGCGGATCGTACTTGATGTTGTTCGACGGGTTCGCCGCGATAATCGTCGCGCCGTGATCGAGATACAGCGCGATATTGCTCTTGAGGTGAATCGAAACAGATAAGTAATCGCCGGCTGGAAAGTAGACGGTGCCGCCACCCGCCGCCGCCGCTGAGTCAATTGCTTTGTTAATGGCTGAAGTATCGAGCGTCTTGCCATCGCCGATCGCGCCGAATGTCTTCACGTTATAGACGCTTTGATCATCGGCAGGGGCGCCGTGAAGAGCGCGCGGAGAAAAAGACGGATGCAAAGTTGCGAGCAACCAGACAACCGCAACCAACATCGGAGGCGCAGTCCAGAGTGTCCGCATCGTTTTCATCATCATAGTGATTGCTCGCAAAATGCGACTTGTTGCCGCGATCGCTCATAGATCGGCGAAATTGCGAGGGCCAATAATACAGCAACGAACGTCACAATAACACAGAAAATGTTACCGGTAACGATTTTCGCCTCCAGGGCCCGCCGCTCGCAGCGAATTGCGGCCGGCCCCCAAGATCGTTTGACAGCGGTTTTCGGGGTTACGTATAGTGCCGCTATTGGTTTCAACTGTGATGGTTCTGGAAGGAATTTATTGCTCGCGCCTTGAAGGCTTTATCTTTATTTACCGCTTTTCCTTTTGGGGAAGCGGACTGGCGAGGCGCGTGCGTGCAGGAGTAAAGCCCGACTAAAGAACTAAACGCAGCGAAAGATATTCAGCCAGCCGCAACTTCATACGAGATTGCGGCTGGTTTAGTTTTTGCCGTCAGACAAACTTTAGTTTGTCGAGACGGTGCGCTACAAACATCGCGGAGGCCCGCGACAAACTGAATTTTGCCGGACAGTTCGCGAAGGAGTTTCTTAATGAGTATTGAAGACTGGCGAAACGAAATAAACGCGCTTGACAGTGAATTGCTTCGCCTGCTCAACCAGCGCGCGCGGCTGGCGCTTAGAGTTGGCGAATCGAAGAGTGCTTCCGGCGTGCATCTCTGCGATCATACTCGCGAGCGCGAGGTGATCGAGCGGATGTGTGAAGCCAATGAAGGGCCGCTGGATGATCGCGCAGTTGTGGAACTCTTTCGCGCCATCATTCATGAATCTCGGCGCCTGCAAACGCGCGCGGCCGATCAGTCGCGCAACGAAGAAGGCGAACATAGGCTCAAGTTTACTCACGATCGCATGCGGATCGCGTTCCAGGGCTCACCCGGCGCTTTCAGTGAAGAAGCTGCGGTTAAGCTCGTCGATGAAGCGATTATCCTGGTGCCGCGCCCAACTTTCGAATCACTCTTTACAGCCATCGAAGACCAGACGGCCGACTATATCCTCGCGCCGATTGAAAACAGTCTCGCGGGTTTTGTTCATACCTGCTTTGATCTGCTCCTGGATAGCAATCTCAATATTATTGGCGAAGTGATCATTCCTATCAGCCACTGTCTCATCGGTTGCCCGGGCGCATCCTTCGAGACAATTAGCGCCGTCGAATCGCATCCGGTCGCGCTCGATCAATGCCGCCGTTTTCTGGCTGCTAATCCGCAAATCAAACGAATCGCCGCGGAAGATACCGCGGGCAGTGTCGAGCGGGTGATCAGCCGGGGCGATCAAACACGCGCGGCCATCGCCGGAAAACGCGCGGCCGAGAAGTATGGCGGAGTGATTCTGCGCGAGCATCTTGAAGACAGCAGCGAAAACTACACGCGCTTTTTCCTGCTCGCGCCGGAGAAAGATCTTGCTGCAGACGCTGACAAGCTTTCGCTGGTGATCGAGCTTCCGCATCAGCCGGGCGCTTTGCACAGCGCGCTCGAGCCTTTTGCGCGGCGTGATATTGACCTGCTCAAAATTGAAGGCCGGCCAGTGAAAGGCCGGCCATGGGAATACTGTTTCTATTTGGACGTGCGCGGTTCAGCCAACGACAGCGAAGTCATCGATACGCTGGCCGAGTTGCGTCGCGGCCGCGTGGAGGTGCGAATTCTGGGTGCTTATCGATCGGCGCGGATGCCGACTTAGAATTCCCCTCTCCCATTGGGAGAGGGGGCCAGGGAGAGGGCGCGAAGCGTAGTAACGAGAAGAAAATAAACGAGATGTTTGTCTTTGAGGTGACGGATGCTTGTTACTTGCTAACCCCTCACCCCAACCCTCTCCCAAAGGAAGAGGGAGTCAAATCAAAGATCAAAGCACCAAGCCCTAAGCCCTAACCACTAAGACCATGATTCTAATCCTAACCCCAAACATCGAACCCGAAAGCCCGAGCTATCAGCAATTGATGGCTCACCTTTCTCGCCTGCAGGACATTCAGTTGCGTGTGCATCGCGAGCAGGGAGTCGAGCAAACGTTGACCGAGATTTATTTGATCGGCAACACGTCGTCAGTCTCGGCTGAAGAGATAAAAAGCCTGCCCGGCGTCGAGCGCGTCGTGCGCGTCTCGGAAGAGTACCGGGTGTTGGGCCGACACCGTGGCGATCAGCGACCGTCGCATTTCGATTATCAGGGACTGCGCTTTGGCCAGGACACGCTGCATGTATTCGCCGGCCTGTGCGCCGTCGATACCAGGGAGCATGTCGAGCTGATGATGCGGGCCCTGCGCGATCACGGACAAGTTTGCACGCGCATGGGGGCTTATAAACCGCGCACCAGTCCGTATTCATTTCAAGGGCATGGCAAGAACTGTTTACCTTACGTTTTCGAATTGGCGGGAAACTATAAAATCAAAGTCATCGCGATGGAGGTCACACACGAATCGCATATCGATGAAATCCAGGAAGCGCTCCGGCTCACCGACAATCCTACGGGCGTGATGCTCCAGATCGGTACGCGCAACACGCAGAATTTCGAGTTGCTAAAAATTGTCGGGCGCCAGAAAGAATTCCCGGTGTTGCTCAAGCGTGGTTTCGGAATCACTCTGACCGAGTCTCTCCATGCCGCGGAATACCTCGCCAGTGAGGGAAATCGCAAAGTGGTGTTTGGGCTGCGCGGAGTCAAAACAAACATGGGGGACCCGCACCGCAACTTCCTTGATTTCGCACACGTGCCGGTAGTCAAGCGCCTGACCCGCATGCCGGTCTGCGTCGATCCTTCGCACGCGGTGGGTTCGCGAACCAGAGGACCGGAAGGAATCCTCGACCTGATGCACGCGACGGCCCAGGGCGTCATCGCCGGCGCCAATATGGTCCTGGTCGATTTTCATCCCGCGCCCAACCGAGCGCTGGTCGATGGTCCCCAGGCATTGTTGCTCGAGGAGTTGCCGCAATTCCTCGAAGATGTGCAAATCGCTCGCGAAGCTTATGAGAAACGCGTGGCTCTGGCTGTGCGTTATACGGGCGAACTTCAAACCGCAATTGCCTAGGAACGCATGATTCAGCTTCGCTTGGAGCCGATCAATAATTCGGTTATCGCGAACTTGTATTATAATCTGGAGCCATCGATCAAGGAGACGAGGAAACAATGAGCACGGACAAGGAACAGTTCATCGTAGATGAAAGCGGCAACAAAACCGCTGTACTGCTGGCAATCGAACGTTACTCCGAACTGCTCGAGGCCCAGGAAGAGCTGGAAGCGATCCGCGCGTTCGACGAGGCCAAGGCTTCGGACGACGGAGCAATTCCGTTCACGCAAGCCGTAAAAGAGATCGAGAACGCTTAGATGGACTACGAAGTCTTCATCCTTCGCAGAGCCCAGAGACAACTCGCAAACTTACCTAAAGAAAACTACTTTCGCATTCGAGATGCTATAGCTTCGCTAGCTTCGAATCCCAGACCGAAAGTTTGTAAGAAGCTTACAGGGCGCGAAGGTTGGCGCGTTCGTTCGGGAAATTATCGTGTCATCTATGAGATCGATGATCGGAAAAGGGGCGTCATCGTCCTCGACATCGGACATCGGAAAGATATCTACTCGTAGCGTCTTTGTGTCCCGATCATTTGGAAATGATCTCGAATTGGCCGGTCAGCCGAATGTCTTCGGAGCCCGATCCAATCATCACCTTGAACTTTCCTGGTTCGACTACGAAGTGCATCTGACGATCCCAAAGCGCGAGGTCGTCGGGTTTCAAATTGAAAGTAACGGTTTTGGTTTCGCCCGGCTTGAGATGGACTCGCTGAAAGCCGCGCAGATTCTTCTCGTAAGTCGTCACGCTGGTCACCAGTTCATGAGTGTAAAGCTGGACGACTTCATCACCTTCGCGCGAGCCGGTGTTGGTGACGTCAGCGGTGATGGTTACTTCCTCCCCTCCCCTCTGGGGAGGGGATTGAGGGGAAGGGTTTAGCTGCGCCCTAAGACCCTCACCCATCCCTCTCCCAAAAGGAGAGGGCGAGAACCCTACCTGCGGTGTGATCTTGAGATTGCCGTACGCGAAAGTCGTATAGCTCAGGCCGTGACCGAAGAAGTAAAGCGCGCCGTTGACGCGCGTCTTCTCGCCTTCCCACTGAGCATTTGGTTTAGTCGGAAAGTTATACGGAATCTGTCCGACTGTTTTGGGAAAGGTGACCGTTAATTTGCCGCCGGGATTGTAATCGCCAAACAGCACGTCGGCGATCGCGGTCCCACCTTGCGCGCCGGGGAACCACGCTTCAACGATTCCCGGAACGTATTTGTCGATCCAGTTAATGCTCATCGGGCGTCCGTTTATTAAGACGACCACGACCGGTTTACCAACCGCATAAACTGCCTGAACCAAATCGAGCTGGCGCCCGGGCAAATCGAGGCTGGTGCGTGAGGCTGTTTCGCCCACCGTGTTCGTGCCATCTCCCAGCACGACGACTGCCAGATCCGATCTCTTTGCTGCTTCGACAGCTTTGGCTATCTCGTCCTTTTCTTTTTCCGTCAAAGGTTCAGGCAAGACTTCCGTATGTGGCCAGTGTTCATCAGTCACATTACAGCCTTTCGCGTAATTCACTTTCACTCTGTCGCCCAGCTTGTTCCTGATCCCTTCCAGCACGGTAATTCCTTTCACGCCGTTCGGACCGTAACGATAGCGCGTAAGACTGTCATCGTCGGCGTTCGGACCAATAACGGCGATGGAGCGAATGTCTTTGCTGAGTGGCAGGATGTTCCGATCGTTTTTCAACAGCACGATGCTCTCGCGCGCGGCGCGCAAAGCAACCTGTTGATGTTCCGGTGAGTTCACGACTTTTTCGGCGTAAGAGGCGTCTTCGACGTAAGGACGATCGAAAATGCCGAGTAGAAACTTAACTCGCAGCACGTCGCGCACGCGGTCATCGAGCGTCTTCATCGAAACCTTTCGCTCTTTAACCAACTCGCGCAGCGGCAAAATAAAATCATTAGGCGGAGTAAAGTTTGTCTTCACATTCAGGCCGGCCTCGATCGATTGCCGGACCGCGTCTTTCATGTCCTTCGCCACGCCGTGCTTGTTGTAGAGGTATTCCACCGCGGCGCTGTCTGAGACGACGTACCCGCGGAAACCAAACTCATTTCTTAATCGTTCCGTCAACCAATAATGACTTCCGGTTACCGGAATGCCGTCATAATCGTTGTACGAACTCATCACGCCCAGCAATCCTGCTTCTTTGATTGCCGCCTTGAACGGCGGCAGAAAGATACTTTCGACTTCATGCAGCGTGGCTTGTGGATCGGTGCGCGCCTGTCCTTCGCGCGCGCCTTTGGCAATGCTGTAGATCGCAAAGTGTTTCGCCGTCGAAGCGACTCGATAATTCTTCTGCATGGCCCTGGCCATTTCGACACCGAGTCGAGAAACCAAATAAGGATCTTCACCGTAAGTGTCTTCGATGCGTCCCCAACGCTGATCGCGGGAAACGTCCAGGGTCGGCGCGTAAATATTTGTGTAGCCGAGGGCTCGGCCTTCGTCAGCCTCGATCCGCCCGATTTCACTGATTAGTTCCTGGTCCCAGGTGTGCCCCTGTCCCAATTGGGACGGAAAGCTGGTAGCGGTATAGGCCGCCAACCCGCGCAGTCCTTCGTTTGTGAAATCAACAGGAATGCCGAGTCGCGTCTCTTCGATAAAGAAGCGTTGTACCTCGTTCATGGCCCAGACATGCTTCTTGATATCGGTGGCGTAAACGCTCTTTCCGTTGGGACCGATTCCATTCAGGTGCTCGTCGATGTTGGCGATGCCGTCTTTCCAGATTTGATTCTTCCATTCAGGCGTCGGCAACTCGTCCTGCAATGGAGGCTCGGCGCCGGTCCGGCCGCGTCCAACTCCATACAAGGTCGCGGTCTGGCAGGTCTTCTCTTCCAACGTCATCCGGGACAGCAAGTCGTCAATCCGCCTTTCGATCGGCGCCCGAGAATCCTCGTAAACATCTTTCCGGCCGTTCTTGTTCAGATCGATCCAGCCGTCGTGATAAATATTTTTCCTGGTTGCCGTCGTTTGCTGAGCGCGCGCAGTTCTTTCTCTTACTGGAATGAAGACTGCACCAACTGCCGGCATTAACAATATCGCCACCGCGCGAACTGCTTTCATTTCGTCACTCCGCTCGCTTGAACTTAAAGAAAGTCCGCATGGTAGTCGTCACCGGTAACGAGCGTCAACAACTAAATCACCGCAGACACAGCGTTGGTGGATTGACTCTTCAAGTCTTCTAGTTTTACTGGCGGCTTTTTTTCGTGGCCAAGTAATTGGACAAAAAGAAAGCGGTGAGTCTCGGATGTTTACTCACCGCAAGTTGCGATTATTAGAATTGCGACTTATTAGAAATAGAGAGTGCGTGATCGTCTGGTTGATCAGAAATTCACCACGCGCTTTTCGGATCTTACCAGGCGAAGCTGCCGTAGAAAGCACTATTTTCGCCGGACCTTTGCCAAGAAGCGCCAAGGTTGTCTCCCGCGTAGAGCGCGTCGCGCGTGTATCCGACCTTTCGATTGCTCAAGGGCGCCAGCGGCGAATACCAGACAAGGTTCGGCATCTTGCAACAAAGGTCGTTGGGCATCGCTTCCACGTTGATCGAAGCCAGCCGGCCCGCACTCACAACGTAGGTTTTGCCGGTGTGATCGAAACTGACGGGAGCGCTAAATACGTTGACAACGTTACCGAGCGAAGCCGCGTACTTTGTCTTGAGTGCTTCCAACATCGCCGCGGCCTGTGAATCAGAAGCATCGCGGTCGATAATGATTTCCGAACGCCGAGGCGCGTCAATATCCGACAGGTTAACTTCAGAGGTGACGATCGCGACGGCGCGGACGCCCGCCAGATCGACCCCGTTCCATCTGCCCGAGCTCACATTCCAGGCCATCAGGGCATCGCGCCCGGTGGTGGTGACCTCGCCGTTGTAATGACAAGCTCCTGCGAACACGCTCGCGGTTCGCACCTCGACGTAATCACCGCGAACGCTCAGGGTCTCGGCCCGCGAGCCAAAAACCAGAGCGCCCAACAAAACTGAAACTGCCAACGCTGCAAACCAGAATCTTCGCATCTTCAAAACCTCCAAATACGAAATCGCGATCATCACGTGCGGAGGGCCGAACCGTAGCAGGAACGCCCGGGCACGCAACGCTCGGGACTAACCCGTCCTCCGTCAGGTCCTATCACTTGTTGAGTCTCCCTGCACCAGCAATGGTTGCTTGCGTCGAGATAGTCTTCCGCCTTTGTGGCCATCGAATCCAGCATAAAGAATTTCTTGGAACGAAGCGAGCCGCAAAAGGGACTTTGAATTGCAGTCGACATTTCTTTATCCATGTCAGTTTGTTCACTTGCCATTGCGGTTCTCCAGGCCGTTCCTACGGAGCTGTTCACGCCGTTCCATTCACCGCCTGCGCCAAAGCGCGACGAACCAGAGTCTGTGTCAGGGGAATCTTGTAAGCGTTTTTCTCCAGCGGTTGCGCGCCTGTCAGGGCCAGCCTCGCAACCTCGGTCAACACGTCCGCGGATAAACTCTTACCCGTCAAAAACTTTTCCGCTTCCGTTACCCGCCAGGGGATCGGGGCCACGCCGCCGAGGACCAGTCGCGCTTGTTTGATGATTTTGTTTTCTTGCAGCTCGACCGCCGCGGCGACCGAAGCCATGGCGAAGTCCATCGAGTCTCGCTCTTTGAACTTTAAGTAAGTTGAGCGGGCCGCGAAACCCGAAGCCGGTATCTGAATCTCAGTGAGAATTTCCTCGTTCTTGAGGACATTTTCGCGCCGAATGCTTCCTTCGGACGGCAGAGTAAAAAATTTTTCCAAAGGAATTACTCGCTTACCTTCAACGCCACTGACGGATATGCTCGCGCCCAGAGCAATCAGCATTGGCGCCAGATCGGAAGGATGAACAATGTACGACGGACCGCCGCCGAGGATGGCGTTGTATTTGTTCTCACCGGTCGCCGCGAAACATTCTGAGCCGCCTTTTTTCAAACAGACGGCTTCTTCAAGCCGGTAGTACCAGCAACGCGGACGCTGGCAAAGATTGCCGCCTACGGTGCCGAGATTTCGAATCTGCGGCGTGGCGACCGAGTGCGCGGCTTCAGCAAGTCCGGGAAAACCACGAAGAATAACGGGATTCTCTTCCAGTTGAGCCAGGGTCACCAGAGCGCCGATTCGCAAGCCCGTCTTCGCATTACCCTCGATCCGATCGAGGCCGCGCACAGTCTTTAAGTTAACTAATCGCGAAGGACGGGTAAGGTAATCCTTCATGGTCGTAAGCAGGTCCTGTCCGCCTGCAATCGGCCGCGGTGCTTCATCCATGTCGCGAGCAGCGGCGGGAGTCGCGAGCAACTGGACCGCTTCACTGACGCTGCCGGCATTGATCCACTCGAATGACTTCACGCCGCCCTCCTCCCGTTCAGGCCCATCAGAATCTTGTCGGGGGTGATCGGCAACTCGCGGACGCGCACCCCGCAGGCATTGAAGACGGCGTTGGCCAGCGCTCCAAGGGCGGGAATAATGCAAGCTTCGGCAATGCCGATAACGACCTCGCGTTTGTCTCCATCGTCGATGATGGGAACCATTTCCGGAATCTCGAGAGAGCCGGGCAACTTGTAATCGCCAAATCCGGGGTTGAGTTGTAGACCAAGTTTCGCGTCGATAACGCGGCCTTCCCAGAAAGCCATTCCCAGCGATTGAATCATGCCGCCGTTAATTTGGCTTTCCATGGTGAGACGATTGAGAGGCAATCCGCCGTCCTGGACCTGGACCATCTTGATCGGCCGCACTTTTCCCGTTTCAACGTCAACCTCAACCTCGGCGAAGCAGACACCATGGACGCCCCTGCCCTGAAGATCCGAACGCCACTCGCCGTGAGCAGTCACGCCGGCTGCCGGCAGCGCCGCACAGATTTGCTTCCACGAAAGTGATTTGTTGGCGGCGGTGACATTGCCGTTAGCGAAGATGATTTCTTCCGGCTTCGGGTTCCCAAATAGAGGAGCAATCTTTTCGGCCACCGCCAGACGCGTCTTGATTGCGGCATCTTTGACTGACGGAGACAAAGAAGCCGCGGTGGTCGAGCCACCGGAAGAATTGGCGCTGCCCAAATTTGAGTTTCCAATCTGCTCGACTACGTCCTGTATTTGTAGTCCCAACTCTTCAGCGACTATCGCACGAGTGAAAGTGCGGGTACCGGTCCCCAAATCCTGCGTCCCGACCGCGACGCTGACCGATCCATCGCGCGAGACGCGCACTTCAACTTTGCATTCGCTGTTGCCACCGCCGCCCCAGGTGCCGACGGCGCAACCCAGGCCACGTTTTACCGGACCTGGATTTGCGCCCGGCGTTAGATTTCGCTTGTCCCAGCCAATTTCCGGAGCGCCGCGATCCAACTGCCGGTGATACGCTTCGTCGCGCAGGTTCTTTTTGCGAAACGCGACCGGATCCATTCCGATCTTGTATGCGAGTTCGTCCATCAGCGATTCCATCGCGAACGACGCTTGCGGATGCCCAGGCGCGCGCATGGCAATTGACGAATCTTCGTTGGTGTGGAGAGCGAAGACTTCGCGGTAAAACTCGCCGGCGTGATAGACGTAAGGCTGACCAGCCTGTGAACCTCCGCCCAGACCGCCGAGCCGATATTGGATCGCTTGCATGGCGACGAGCGTGCCGTCCTTTTTCACTCCCGCTTTCAGCTTCTGCCACGAACCCGAGCGATTGCCGGCCATTACGAACTCGTCGTAACGAGTGAGCATCAGCTTCACTGGCGCCCTGGTCTCTTTGGAAAGTTTGCAGGCGAGCATTCCTTCGATGCCTATTCCGAATTTCGAGCCAAAGCCGCCGCCCATGTGTTGCACGATTGAAGTGATCGTGCTCTGCGGCAAACCCAGTGCATCCGCGGCATCGCCGGGAATCGTGAAAGTTCCTTGAGTGGACGCATAGACAGTTGCCGAATCGCCCCCGGAATAGTCGACGACCACTCCATGTGTTTCCAGGCAAGCGTGATGGATACGCGGAGTGCGATATTCGGCTTCGACAATCGCGTCGGCCGAGCTGAACGCGGCCTCAACTTTTTGCCGATCCCCGGCCTTGTTTTTCTGCTGCAGATTCTCTTCCTTCTCGTCAGGCACAACCTTTGGCGCGCCGGGCTTGATAGCATCTTCCGCGCGCACCACGTGCGGTAAGGTTTCGTAGTCGACGGCGATCGCGCGCGCAGCGTCCTGAGCGATCTCCGGAGTCACGGCGGCGACCGCAGCGACCGGCGATCCGGCGAAGCGAAACTCTTTAAGCGGCGACTGAATAATTGCTTTTACCCCGGCAATCTTTGAGGCAGCCGAAGAGTCGAATTTCGTCAACCGAGCGTGCGCGTGTGGGCAGCGGAGGATGCGGCCGTAAAGCATGTTCGGCAAACGTACGTCATGAGTATATCGCGCCGCACCGGAAACTTTTACCGGAGCATCGACACGGGTCAGACGGTGATTGAGAAGCGTGTGCTTATCGTTTGGTCCCCATCCGGAACCGGCGTCTTCGTCGACTTCAATCTCGACCATCGTCTCGACGCCGTTAATCACCTTCGGGACTCTAACTTTCTTTTTCTTCTTCGGCGGCGCCTGTGGTTGTTGCATTCTTCTACTCCACGCCAATAAATAGTCAGCGGTTGTCCGCGGCATTTTTCGCCGCTGCCAGGGCCGCTTCAAAAACCCTTGGATAGGTGCCGCAGCGACAGAAGTTTCCCTTGCACGCGTCCCGCACTTCCGCGAGTGTGGGGTTGGGGTTCTTTTTCAAGTAAGCGGAAATCGTGGTTACAAATCCCGGCGTGCAAAAGCCGCACATCAACGCGTCCTTCTCGACAAAAGCGGCCTGCACCGAATTGAGTTGTTCCGGTGAGCCAAGTCCTTCGACCGTCGTGATCTGTTTGCCAACCGCGTCGACTGCCAGGACAAGACATGAATAAGCGGACTTGCCGTCGAGCAAGACTGTGCACGCGCCGCACGTTCCCATATCGCACACCAGCTTTGGCCCGGTGAGCGCCGGATCGAGGCGATCCCGCAAAGTACTCAACAGGGTAGTTCGAGGTTCAACCTGGGCCGTTCTTTTTTGTCCATTGATCTCGAGAACGATAGGAACAGAACCCGAAACGGCGCCAGACGTTTTTGCCTGGGCCCCGGGTTGTTCTGCTTCGGCCTCGATCCAAAGAGTATCTGCTACCGCCGCGCCCGCGCCTGCGATACCAACGCCCTTGAGAAAATTCCTTCGACTCGGATCGTACGAGCGGGCTACCTTGTCTTTTCCTCCACGAGGCTTTTTCATTTCTTTCCGCCCCCTCGGATCTCGCGCTTTATCTTGATATCACGCATGGCAAACTAAAATATGTTGACAGGGTCAGCGTCAACCAATAGAATCCGTCCTCGTTACCGGTAACGACAACTTCTGACCGACACTTTATAACGTTCGCCACACTTTATAACTTTAAGGGTGAGTCAGGCAAGGCCTTTTGTATTCCCCGATGGGTAAATCACCGCGCATAGTATTCGCGTTGCTGCTGGTGGCGGTTGGTTCGGGTTTGATTTCCAAGGCTCAGCAGTCTGCGAAAACAACGCAAACGGATCCCGATCCGCGGGTGTGGTTACTTGATGCAAAGCAGTTGCAAATAACGCGAGAGCGCCTTCGCAAAGGTGACAAGAACCTTGCGCCGGCCTGGGACAGGTTAGACCGCGAAGCGCAGGAAGCGCTCACGGAAGGTCCATTTTCCATCGTCAACAAAAAAGTAGTGCCGCCGAGCGGCGACAAGCGCGACTATCTGAGCCAGGCGCCATACTTTTGGCCCGACCCCAAGTCCGCAAATGGTCTGCCGTACATTCGTCGTGACGGCGAGCGCAATCCCGAAATCAACAAGATCACGGATCATCGCAGCCTCGATCAATTGGAGTCGTCGGTAGAGACGCTCGCGCTCGCGTATTATTTCAAAGGCGACGAAACTTATGCGGTCAAAGCCACGCAATTGCTGCGCGCGTTCTTTCTCGATTCAACCACGCGGATGAATCCGAATCTGCAATACGCTCAGTACATCCCGGGTGTGAATACGGGTCGCGGCATCGGTCTGATCGAGACGCGCGGATTGACGCGGGTCGTCGACGCAATCGGATTGCTGACGGGATCAAGAGCATTGACCGAAACGGATCAGCGGGGATTGCAGGAATGGTTTGGAAAGTTTCTTCAATGGATGCTTGAAAGCCAGAACGGGCGGGAGGAATCCGCGGCTAAGAATAATCACGGAACTTATTATGACGTGCAGGTTGTTTCCTTCGCACTATTTCTCGGCAAGAAAGATTTGGCCCCTGGAGTTTTACAAGAGGCGCGCCAAAAACGCATCGCCACCCAGATCGAACCTGATGGTCGCCAACCGTTGGAACTGGCCCGCACGAAAGCGTGGAGCTATAGCAACGGCAATCTTGAAGGTTTGATGTTACTGGCAACGCTGGGAGATCGTGTCGGAGTTGACTTGTGGAATTACCAGACTGCTGACGAGCGCAGCATTCGGAAAGCGCTCGATTTTCTGACGCCGATTGCGTTCGGCGAGCGAAAGTGGCAGTACCAGGAACTCGGCGGACTGCAACCGCGAACATTGTTTCCGCTGATGCGACGCGCGGCGGCCAGGTATCACGACCAGCAGTATCAAGCATTGATGGCGAAGGTGCCGGACATTGACCAGGCGGATCGCGCCCGCTTGCTTCGTCCCGATGTCAACACAACAAGACAAGCGCTGCGATGACACATGAACAATTTGGAATGCGCCGGCAACGACGGCGCTTTGGATTGTGCCCCTCTCCCGTTGGGAGAGGGCTTGGGGGAGAGGGCCTGGCGCGTAAACCCTCACCCCAACCCTCCCCCAGAGGGGAAGGGAGAAAAAGCCGCAGTCCTCTCTTAGATGTTCGCTCGATCCACTCTGAATTCATTTCAGTTGCACTGGTTTGGATCACTCTCGTCGCACTGGTCCCGGTTTCGGCTGCGACGCGAATCAAGCAGCCTGAGTTGTTGTTGGCCGCTCCTACCACCGACTGGTCGGTGGCCGTGGTTGAATCGACGATGAAGCGCTATCCAACTGCCGATTCATTGAAAGGCTGGGGCTATGCGAAGTCGCTCTATCTCTACGGCGTCTATCTCGTTTATCTGAGGACTAAGGATCCGCGCTATCTCGATCACATAAGATCCTGGATCGATCTGCACATTGACGAAAAAGGTACGATCAACCGTCCGATCAACGCGCTCGACTATATGCTGCCGGGCAATCTTCTTCTGATTCTCTATAAAGAAACCAAGCAGGAGAAATACAAACTCGCCGCCGATAATATCCGCAGGACTTTCGATAACTATCCGCGTACCAAAGACGGCGGCTTCTGGCATGCGAACACACCGAGCCGGCAATGGCAGTTGTGGGCTGACGGTGTTTTCATGTCGCTTCCGTTTTTGGCGCGCTATGGAAAAATGTTTGGCGACAGCGCTTATGCGAATGACGAAGTGACGAAACAACTCCTGATCTACTACCAGCATTTGAACGATCCGACAACCGGACTGCTCTGGCACGCCTATGACGAAAGTGGGGCCCAGCCGTGGGCCGGCGCGGCAACTCATCAATCCGGATTTCACTGGTGTCGAGCGATCGGTTGGTTCGGAATGACGCTAATCCAGATTCTGGATCTCTTGCCAAAGAATCATCCGCGGCGCGGTAAGTTGATTGCCATCGTTCAGCAACTCGCGAAAGCCTTCGAAAAATATCAGGACCCAAAGACCGGACTCTGGTATCAGGTAGTAGACAAAGGCAACGTGGAAGGCAACTGGCTCGAGACGTCGAGCTCCAGCATGTACACGTACATGATTTGGATGGGCGTAAAGCGCGGATATCTGCCGAAACATTACGAAGCCATCGCGCAAAAAGGTTATCGAGGCGTGCTCTCAAAACTGTCTGCGGGAGCTGACGGCATGACTAATCTCGTCGATATTTGCGAAGGCACAAACGTCGGCAACCTCGCTTATTATTTCGCGCGCAAACGAAACGCGAACGACTTTCACGGGCTCGGCGCTTTTCTGATCATGAATGAAGAGTTGGGCGCCGCGAGCGCAGGTTACAAGCCCAAGGCTCTGACCTGGACAGCGAATTAGAAAAGACAAGTTAGAGAATTCGGCTGTCGAATTGACTTCCGGAAGGTCGGAGACCTTCCGCACATCGGGCGGCACAGCCGTGGAATTATGGAGCTTGATTCTTCGACGATGCGCGCATTTAGGTCACTGATAATTTGCGCTGTGACATTGTTTGCGATTGCGCCGGCCTTTGCTCAGCAATCATTCGACGTCGCCGCTTTCGATCGCGCTCGAGTCTTAAAAGCCGCCAATCAATATCTTTCGCAAAAGCCAATCACGGTTACTGCGTCGTCAAGTCCGCGCAGCGCCGGCGGCCCGCATGACTTTTTTTCTGAAGCTGATTATTGGTGGCCCGACCCCAACGATCCGAAGGGACCGTACGTTCAGCGTGACGGGATGTCGAACCCGGACAACTTCGTCGAACATCGCCGCGCCTTGATGCGATTGAGCGTCCAGGTTCCGGCACTGGCCGCGGCCTGGAAGCTGACGAAAGACAAACGCTACGCGCAACATGCGGCGATGCATTTGCGCGCCTGGTTTCTCGACGAACGCACGCGCATGAATCCCAATCTGCAGTACGCGCAGGCGATCCATGGCCGGGTGACCGGTCGCGGCACCGGCATCATCGACACCGTTCATCTGGTCGAAGTCGCGCGCGCCCTCGAAGTGATCGAAGGTTCAGGCGCCTTGTCGGCCAGTGAAATGAAAGGCATCAAGCTGTGGTTCGCGGATTACCTGCAGTGGATGACTACGAGCAAGAACGGAATCGAGGAACGTGAGGCGAAGAACAATCACGGCACTTGCTGGGTGATGCAAGTTGCCGAGTTCGCTCGCTTTACCGGTAATCAGCAACTACTCGCGTATTGTCGCGATCGGTTTAAGACAGTGCTATTGCCAAATCAAATGGCTGCCGATGGAAGCTTTCCGCAAGAGTTGCGACGCACAAAGCCTTACGGGTATTCGTTATTCAATCTCGAGGCGATGGCAGCCGTTTGCCAGATACTCTCGACGCCGGACGATAATCTCTGGACCTTTGAATTGCCGGACGGTCGCGGTATGCGAAAGGCGATTGCTTACATGGCGCCTTTTATTAGGGACAAGAAAACCTGGCCGCTAAAGCCGGACGTAATGTACGACGGCCAGTGGCCCATGCGGCAAAACAGTCTGTTGTTCGCTGGGCTGGTTTTGAAACGCGCTGACTATCTTGAAGTATGGAAGACGCTGCCGGCGGAATCGAACGTAGAAGAAGTTATTCGCAATTTTTTTATTCGACAGCCGGTGTTGTGGGTGAATTGAATCGGAGTCTGTCGGGAACTTGATATGAAGCTTACCTTCATTGACTGGACCATCATGGTCATCTATTTCGTCTTTGTGCTCGGCATAGGCTTAGCCCTGAAGCGCTACATGAAGACGAGCACAGACTTTTTTCTCTCCGGACGCTCAATTCCCGCGTGGATTACGGGTCTGGCTTTCATCTCGGCGAATCTGGGCGCGCAGGAAGTGATCGGGATGGGCGCGTCCGGCGCCAAGTACGGGATCGCGACCAGTCACTTCTACTGGATTGGAGCAATTCCGGCGATGGCCTTCATCGGCGTTTTCATGATGCCGTTTTATTACGGCTCGCGAGCGCGGTCCGTGCCCGAATATCTGAAATTGCGATTCGATGAAAAGACGCGCGGCTTCAACGCGATTTCGTTCGCGGTCATGACGGTTTTGTCTTCGGGGATTTCGCTTTACGCGATGGGACTGCTGCTGCAAACATTGCTCGGGTGGGACTTCAGTTTCAGCATTCTGATGGCTGCTTTGATTGTGCTCATTTACGTCTTCCTGGGCGGATTGACATCAGCGATCTACAACGAAGTGCTGCAATTTTTTCTGATTGTTTTTGGTTTCGCGCCCCTGGTGTTTCTGGGATTGAAAGACGCAGGCGGCTGGTCCGGATTGCAGGCACGGCTGGCGACAGTTGCCACCACAAACAGTTTCGCGTCGGGAGCGTGGAGCGAATCATGGAAATTCATGGGCTCGCCGTCGTCGAACCCAATGGGTATCGAGTGGTTCGGATTGGCGATGGGATTGGGATTTGTCCTGTCGTTTGGTTATTGGTGCACGGACTTTCTGGTGGTGCAACGCGCGATGGCTGCGAAGTCAATGTCGGCGGCACGACGGACGCCGCTAATCGCCGCGATACCAAAGATGCTTTTTCCTTTTCTGGTAATCCTGCCGGGAATGATCGCGATTGCGTTGACATACAAATCAGGAGGCAGCGGATTTACTCTGCCGCGGAAACCTGATGGGACGTTCGAGTACAACATGGCAATTCCCATGATGTTGGGTCATTACTTCCCGACCGGCATGCTGGGTGTTGGGCTGACCGCGCTGATGGCCAGCTTCATGTCCGGCATGGCGGGGAACGTGACGGCCTTTAACACGGTCTGGACGTACGACATTTATCAGTCGTACATCAAACGTGGCGCCAGCGATCAGCATTACCTGTGGATGGGACGCATGGCGACTGTGTTCGGCATCGTAATTTCAATCGCCGCCGCGTACGTGACGACGCGATTCAATAACATCATGGACATGCTGCAACTGGTGTTTGCGTTCGTCAATGCACCGCTGCTGGCAACGTTCCTGTTGGGAATGTTCTGGAAGCGGACCACCGGTCACGGCGCATTCGTGGGGTTAATCGCGGGCACAATTTCTGCCGCCATTCATCAGGGACTAACGCTGCCCGTGGGCGCGCGTGCAGGGGTTAAGGGTGGTTGGTTTGGCGCTGTGCACATTTATCCGAGCGAATTGGCCCAGGCTTTCTGGACCGCGATCTTTGCGTGGACGGCGTGTTTCTTAGTCACGATTCTGGTGAGCGCGGCCACGAAGGCGCGGGATGAAAAAGAACTGGCAGGGCTGGTTTATTCTTTGACGGAGCGACCGAAGGAGAATCTGCCATGGTACCAACGTCCGGCCGTCCTCGCCGTAATCGTTTTGCTGGGAGCGGTCGTGCTGAACATCATTTTTTGGTGACCTTCCCAAATTGTTTAGAAGCGGGCTACTGCCCGCTTAGTCGGGCGTTAGCCCGACTCTAAACAGGACAGAAGAGGTAACGATGCGACTTGATATTCGATTACCGATTGGGCTCATGTTCGCACTGCTTGGCGCCTTGCTGGTGGTATTTGGTTTGATCGCGGACAAGACCGTCTTTCAGCGTTCATTGGGAATCAACGTCAATCTTTGGTGGGGCATCGTGATGCTGGTTTTCGGCGTGGTAATGTTTTTTCTGGGCCGGCGCGGCACGGCGACAGCACGACTCAACGAAGAAAGTCCCGAAGGAATGAATGAAGAGATGGAGCATCAAGCAGGTCTTGAGGAGTGACAACAGCCAGAGAATTGAGCGCAGCTTTTCGGAGTCTTCACGGCAGCGAGCCAAAGATTTATCGCGCCCCCGGCCGCGTTAATATCATTGGCGAGCACACGGACTATAACGACGGCTTCGTCATGCCGGCGGCTATCGATTTCTCGACCTGGGTCGCCATTTCACCACGCGATGACCGGCTCATATCCGTCTTCTCAGAGAATTTCCGCGAGCAGCTCAGCTTCAGCTTAGATGACACTGCCGCACAAGCCCGAGGGCAATGGAGCGACTATGTCAGAGGAGTCGCCGTTACCCTGGAGCAATCTGGCTATCGACTGCGAGGAGCAGAGCTTCACATCCGCGGCGACGTGCCGATTGGATCGGGATTGAGTTCATCCGCGGCCATCGAGGTGGCCACCGGTCTTGCCTTGCTGCGAAATTCCGGTCTTTCTGTTGACCGTGCAGAGCTGGCTCAGCTTTGTCAACGCGCGGAAAATGAGTTTGTTGGCATGCGCTGCGGAATAATGGATCAGTTTGTCTCTTGCCTCGGTCAGCCAGGGAAAGCGTTGTTGCTCGACTGTCGCGCACTCGCGCACGAGCTTTTGTCTCTGCCGGAAGAAGTGCGGCTGGTGATTTGCAATACGATGGTCAAACATAAGTTGGCTGCCGGCGAATACAACCAGCGGCGCGCGGAATGCGAGGCCGGAATCAGCCAACTGGCCCGCTCGCTGCCCCGCGTCGGCGCTTTGCGTGACGTTTCCGAAGCCGATCTCGAATCACGCAAGGACGGCATGACTGAGGTCGTGTATAGACGTTGTCGTCACGTAATTACCGAAAATAATCGGGTCCTCGAAGCAAAGAAGGCCCTCGAAAATGACAACCTGCCGAAGCTTGGCAGATTAATGAATGAATCCCATCAGAGCTTGCGTGATGATTACGAAGTGAGTTGCGCAGAGCTGGATATCATGGTCGGGCTCGCCCAACAAATGCCGAACGTTTACGGAGCGCGCATGACGGGCGCGGGATTCGGTGGTTGCACAATTAATCTGGTGACTGCCCAAGCCGCCGACGAATTCAGGCGAGTGATCGCGCGTGATTATGAAGCGGCAACCGGAATCGCCGCCGAGATTTACGTCTGCCGGGCGGCGGCCGGAGCACGAGAAGTTACCCAGGACTTGCAGGAATAATCTGCTCGCTCGGATTTTTTGAAGATTTACCTTCGCACGAATGCTCGACTTGAAACGGCCACATCGACGTTACAATCCGCTCACTGGCGAGTGGGTCCTCGTTTCGCCGCAAAGGGCTGCCAGACCATGGCAGGGACAACATGAAGAAGTCAGATCAGAGATCCAACCGTCTTATGAACCTGAGTGTTACCTTTGTCCGGGAAACGAACGCGCCGGCGGCCGTCGAAATCCTGCTTACACGGGCACTTTTGTTTTTGAGAACGACTTCGCCGCGCTTGATCAGGAGACACCGCCGGAGAAGCTCAACGAAAATGGATTGATCGTGGCCCAGGGAGAAACCGGCATCTGTCGTGTTGTGTGTTTCTCACCACGACACGATCTGACGGTGGCGCGCATGAGCGTGACCGAAATTCGCGGCGTCGTGGACGCGTGGGTGGCGCAGTATGTGGAGCTGAGTCAGCTTTCGTTCATCAATTGGGTGCAGATCTTTGAGAATTGCGGCGCGATGATGGGCGCCAGCAATCCTCATCCACACGGACAGATTTGGGCCAATTCGAACCTTCCCAACGAAGCGAACAAAGAGAACGTTTCACAATTACGCTATTTGACCAATCATCAGAGCTGTTTGCTTTGTGATTACTCGAGGTGGGAAGTAGATGCCGGCGAGCGGCTCGTCCTGACCAATGAATCATTTCACGCGATCGTGCCCTTTTGGGCAGTCTGGCCCTTTGAGACGATGGTTGTCGGCCGGCGGCACACGGCGGCTCTCGATGAATTGACCCTGGCAGAGCGAGATGATCTCGCTGACATCCTCAAGCGACTGACAACTCTTTACGACCATCTATTTCAGACCTTGTTTCCTTACACGATGGGTTTTCATCAGCGACCCACCGACGGCGGTGCGCATTCGGAATGGCATCTACACGCCCATTTTTATCCTCCCTTATTGCGTTCGGCCACGATTCGAAAATTCATGGTGGGTTACGAATTGCTGGCCAACCCACAACGCGATTTGACTCCCGAAGAAGCAGCGGCGAGACTCCGGGCCTGCCTGACAAAAAACATCGCTTCGCCTGATAATTCAAAATAATGCTTGACACGTTACCGGTAACGACATAATATCCGTTACCGGTAACATACCGTTTAATGATCCGAGCCAGGGGTGCGGCAAGTCCTTGACCTTGATCCGCAGATCAATTGAGGGATAACGGGAATATTCCCGGCAATATTTTTCTTATTTCGTTTGCAGTAGACCTCGCTGAAGCGGAAAGTCGGGCGCTGCCATAGCATTCAAAGCGCCGACGCAAGAACCGAATCGATGTTTTCGCCGGGCGCGCTCCGGGTCGCGTCTCGCCACCAAGTCAATCACGAAAAGAGGAGGCCACCATGTCGATTTTTAATCACCGGGCGACGCCGCTCTCTGGTTACGTATCCAGCCTTGATCATATCTGGTCAAGGCTTTTGTTTGGCCTGTTGGCGGCGATATTGCTGGCGTCGTCCGCCGTTGCGCAAACGGTGACGGGTACGATCTCGGGCACCGTATTAGATCCCAACGGCGCCGTTGTGGCGGGCGCTAATGTCACACTGGTAAGCGACCAGACAAAGGACAAGCGCGATCAGGTCACCAATGAATCCGGAAGGTTCAGCTTCGCATCGGTCCAACCCGGCGTGTACACGCTCAAGATTGAACACCAGGGCTTCGAGACATTGCTGCGCACCAAAGTAGTCTTGAGCGCGAATGAAAGCCTGGCGCTCGGAGAGATTGCTTTGAAGACCGGACAGGTAAGCGAAACCGTAACCGTGACCAGCGAGGGTCAGCTCGTCGAGAAAGAAAGTAGTGATCTGACGGCGCGGCTGACTTCCGATCAGATTAGTCTAATCTCAACCAAAGGACGAGATATAACTTCGCTTCTGCGTTTGATACCGGGAACCTCAAACGATGATGACATTGAATCCGTGGGGGAAGGGTTCGGCACCAATTTGCCAAATATCTCCGGACAGCGCGGCCGTACTACGGTAACTACAATTGATGGTCTCAACGCCAGCGAGCCGAGTGGCTCGAACAAAATAAGTATGACTATCAATCAGGACGCCGTCTCGGAAGTGAAAATTCTGCGCAATAATTACGCCGCCGAATACGGCAACAACGGCGGCGCCATGATCACAATCGTGTCGAAGGGCGGTGGCAAGGAATATCGTGGCAGCGCCTATTATTTTGTCCGCAACGAGTCGCTCAACGGCAACAACTTTTTCAGTAACAAGTCCGGACTGCCAAGGGCGCTCTACCGTCATAAAATTCCGGGTTTCAACTTCGGTGGGCCATTGCCGCTCCCGCGTTTTGGGGAAGGCGGCCCTGCGTTGTTAAGGAACCGGGCTTTCTTCTTCGTCTCGATGGAAAAGCCGCACACGATCACACCGACCGATTCCGTTACCGTAACCGTGCCGACAGCTTTAGAGCGTATCGGTGATTTCTCAAAGTCGATCACTGGAGTCGACAAGAATGGCAACCCGATCGCGGCTGTCGTTTTGGATCCTTTGACGAGCGCGCAATTTCCCGGCAACGTCATTCAGCCAGGTCGAATTAACAAGAGCGGTCAAGCGCTGCTCAACTTTTTTCCGCTGCCGAATTCGCCGACGGCCACCAACCCAGGCCGCTACATTTTTCAGAAGAGCGTGGACGTGCCTAAGCACAGCTATGTCTATCGTTTTGACTTCAAGGTGACAAACGGAGACAACGTTTACTGGAAGGCTCAATGGTGGACTTCAGATAATTTAGGGCTGGGCACCTCGGGCTGGCCCAGCGGGGACGCCAATCGATGGGGAATTCTGTCGCATTACCTGTACAAAGACAACGGCTGGTCGGCCAACTGGGTCCACATCCTGAATCCTAGAATGGTTAACGAATTCAATTTTGGCATGCGACACGATTCTGAAGGATTCATCCCTGGCGATGGCATGGTCGAAGCTCTGCGAAGGACCGCGTTGAACTATTCCGCGCCTCAGCTTTTTCCGCAGAACAACCACCTCGGCACAATTCCGAGGGCCACCGGTTGGGGTAGCGTAGTCGGCACACCCGCAAACATTAACTGGCTCGATCGTTGGGGCGAGACTGGAAACGATTACATCAAGCCCGCCATTTCCGATAACGTCTCAGTAACTCACGGTAACCATAGTCTCAAATTCGGCGCCTACTTCGAGCGCTTGAAAAATAGCGAAGCGCCGGGCGGGCAGTGGTCCGGCGTATTTAATTTTGGTACCAGCAGTAGCTTCACGACTGCTCTCGGCAGCACTGGCTTCGCATATGCGAATGCGCTTATCGGTGATTTCAATAGCTATTCAGAGTCAAGCGCGCGTCCCTTCACTAATCTGGCAATCAACACCCTGCAGTGGTATGCACAGGATGAATGGAAAGTGAACCGGCGATTAACGGTCAACTATGGGATGCGCTGGGTCTATGCGTCTCCGTTCCAGCAGTTTGACAAGCAAGGTTCAAACTTTGATCCGAGTCGGTTTGATCCGGCTAAGGCGCCCCTTCTCTACATGCCGGCCTGCACCGTGGCGGTGACGATTGCCGCTTGCCCCACTGCCAACCGCAGGGCATTCGATCCACGTACTCCCGGCGTGTTGTTGACAAATACTAATCTCGTCGGGACGTTCGTGAGAAATCCGGACGGCACGGTCGTTGGCGATCTCAACAATGGGCTGGCGTTGGGAAACGACCCCAACACGCCGCAGGGATACAGAAAGACGAACGCCGTTAGTTGGGAGCCGCGTCTTGGGTTTGCTTATTCACTGAATGACAAGACGGTGCTGCGCGCGATGGCCGGCGTCTACCATACTGTGCGCGTAGGTGGCGGCACGACCGGTGGAAATCTGGTCAACAATCCGCCCGTGAATCGCACCTCCACCGTCAACTTCGGCAATATAAGTAATCTTGCTGCTCTGCTGCCGACGGCGCTCACCTCGCCCAGCTCGCTCAATGCCGTGGAGGTTAACTCGAAGAGGCCTACTATCTATAATTTTGAGTTAGGCATCCAGCGAGAGATCGGCTTCAAGACGGTCGTCGAAATCAGCTACGTCGGATCGCTGGCCAGGCATCTGGGTGAAAGACGAAACATAAACGGCGTTCCCGACGGGGCGAGATGGCTTGATCTCAATCCGCAGAACCGAAACCCGTTTTCCGCGGTCACGCCGAATGGACCATGCTCAACGCAGGTTCTGACCGCAATTTCTGATTGCCAGCATCCGCTGGGCGCATTGGCCGATAATTTTCTGCGATTTTATCGAGGTTATGCCGACATTACCCTGGCCACCTGGTCGGGCAGCTCGAACTATAATGGACTCCAGATTCAGGTCAATCGCCGCTATACACGCGGGTTCGAGTATGGGGTTGCTTATACCTATTCAAAGACCTTTGACTATTCGAAGGACGATGACAGCGGCGATGTGAACAATGGCCGGCCTTATGTCGCATTTAATAAGGGCGTCGCCGATTTCGATCAAACGCACATCTTTACGATCAACTACATCTACGACGTGCCGGGATTGGGCCATCGTTGGAACAATCGTTTTGCCAGGGCCCTGTTCGATAACTGGCAGATTTCGGGAACCACGTCATATGCCACCGGCAAGCCCAAGACATTTGGCTCCGGCACCGGCTTGAATTGGAGTTTTAGTGGAGGCAGCTACACTATCGTTCTTGGAAACACGTGCGCCGCCGGATTCATTCAGACGTCAACGAACACAACCGCGAAAACTGCGACCTGCACGTCAACAACAATCACCGACTTCACTGGTGGTGAGATAAATGCGCGCCCGGTTCTTCTTTGTGATCCCAATAAGCCGGACGGTTCGAAAGACGCTACCGGAACGCCCTTCGTGATCAATCCGGCGTGCTTTGCCAAGCCCAGCACCTACGGCATTGGCAACTTGCAAAGAAACTTGTTGCGGCTTCCGCCAGTCTTCAATAACGACATAGCGTTTTTCAAGAACATCCGCCTTGGCGAAAGACGTGAGATTCAGTTGCGCTGGGAGATCTACAATCTTTTCAACCACGCGAATTTTTCAGACATTCACGGCGCCATGACGTTCGCCATAGATACTGGTACTCCGGCGGTCTCTGGGGCCTGTCCGTCAGGGTTCTCATTTGCGCCCGGATCCACGACTCAGTGTGCGGGTCCAACTTTCGGTCAGATCGTGCAAACAAATGGAGCTGCTGCCACTAACCCTTTGGGTGTGCCGCGCAGTGCGCGCTCGCCGCGGGTGATGCAGGGCTCGATCAGAATTAATTTCTGATCGCGAATGCCGGATGGAGATATACGAACTGCCAACCAGGCCTTAACTCCATCCTGGCTGGTATATTTGTATATGTTGACTTCGGAGCTTAATCCCGGAAGGAGCGTCCGCAATTAATGACTTTTAGGTTGACCAAAGCTTAAAAAGAAGCGTCATGACCAAAATGGATAGACGAAAATATTTGACCTTAATGGGCGCCGCGGCGGGCGCGCTGACGGCCGCCGGCAAGGCCGATCTTGTTTTTGGGCAACAAACCAGGCTGGCCGACACGGGCATGCCCACGACTTCCACGGTCGAGGATCGCGAGCGCCGCATGCAGTGGTGGCACGCAGCAAAGTTCGGTATGTTCATTCACTGGGGACTCTACAGCACGCTCGGCCGCCACGAGTGGGTGATGGAGAACGAAGGCATTCCCGTCTCGGAATATGAAAAGCTGGCGCCCAAGTTCAAACCCGTTCCGAACGCCGCGCGCGCGTGGGCGCAGTTAGCCAAACGCGCTGGCATGAAATACATGGTAATGACTTCGAAGCATCACGAAGGGTTTTGTAACTTTGATACGAAGCTCACCGATTATTGTGCGCCGAAGCAGGGACCGGGACGCGATCTGGTGCGGGAATACGTCGAGGCGGCGCGCGCCGAGGGCTTGCGTTTCGGTTTCTACTATTCATTGATGGATTGGCATCACCCCGACGGCGCTCGTTGCAAGACGGACGAAGCCGCGCGAAAGCGTTTCGTCGATTACATTCACGGGCAAGTCAGAGAGTTGATGACGAATTACGGCAAGGTAGACATTTTGTGGTATGACGTGGCGTGGCCGCTGGATGCAAAGGGTTGGGAATCAGTCGAGATGAACACGATGGTGAGAAAGCTGCAGCCGGACATCATCATCAACAATCGTTCGAAGATCCCGGAAGACTTTGACACTCCTGAGCAGCGCATCGAAGCTTCAGCCAACCGCCCCTGGGAATCGTGTATGACTTTAAATGATAGTTGGGGCTATCACGGCGCGGACGTTAACTGGAAGAGTCCGACGACAGTGATCCGTAATCTGATCACTTGTGCTCGTGACGGCGGTAATTATCTCTTGAATATTGGTCCGAAGCCCGATGGCTCAATTCCCGAAGAGTCAGTTCGCATTTTAACCACGGTCGGAGACTGGATGAGTAAGAATGGATCGACTATTCGCGAATCCGATCACTGCCAGCCGCGACGCGGAAATTACCTCAGCTTCACCCGCAAGGGCAACACGCTTTACGCGCACGTGCATTACTGGCCCGGCGAGACTGTAGTCATCGGCAACCTGGTTAACAAAATTTCGTCAGCAAAGATGTTTGCGACAAACGAGCCGGTGAAGTTCGAACAGGACGATTTTCGTGTGCGACTGACGGGACTGCCAAAAAAAGCGCCGGCCCTGGTGACGACTTTCGCGCTCGAATGCGATGGTGAGCCGAAACAGGATAACGAAGGAATGCGCGCCACGCGGCCACGCCGGGGAATTTATAAAGTTGTTTGAGTATTTCCCTCTCCCACTGGGAGAGGGCAGGGTGAGGGAATGGAAAAACAAGTGGTGCCCTAATTTGAGAAAGTGGCACGGGCGTCCCGCCCGTGAAATACGCGCAAGATGCGCGTGCCACTTCAAACTAGGGCACTACCGAAAACCAATACACACTATTCCGCTTTTCCGTCGCTACGTCCCTCTCCCCAACCCTCTCCCAAAGGAGAGGGAGTTGTTATCATGGAAAGCATCGTCGATAGCCATCAACATTTCTGGCAAGTCGGACGCTTTGATTACCCCTGGATGAGTCCAGAGGTTGACGTTCTTTATCGTGATTACTTACCAGCGGCGCTCGGGCCGATATTGAAACGATGTGGTGTTGAAAAAACCGTGCTGGTACAAGCGAGTAACAGCCTCGAAGAAACACACTGGCTGTTGAGTCTTGCCGACCAGTATCCATTTATCGCCGGCGTCGTTGGCTGGGTGGATTTGACTGGCCGCGATGTCGACGCCCGGTTGGAAAAATTTGCCGCGCACCCAAAATTTAAGGGCGTGCGTCATTTGGTTGAGAGCGAACCTGACGATGCGTGGCTCGTTCAGGACAGCGTGCTGAACGGCCTCCAAAGCTTAGCGCGGCACGATCTTTCTTACGACCTGCTGGTGCACACGCGGCATCTGAAACAGGTCGGGATCGTTGCGGAAAGTTGTCCCGGATCGCATCTGCTGATCGATCACATGGCAAAGCCGCCGGTGGCACGTGGAGAAATAGCCGAATGGGCCCGTCAGATAAAGGGAGTCGCGCAATACGCAAACGTGTCGTGCAAATTGTCCGGTCTGGTCACTGAAGCAAACCGGACGGCCTGGCGGACCGAAGATTTGAAACCGTTCGTGGATAAGGCGCTGGAATACTTTGGGCCTCAGCGAATGATGTTTGGCAGCGATTGGCCGGTGTGCTTGTTCGCGGCTTCATACGATCGAGTTTTAGATACTTTTCAAACGCTGCTCGCGGAGCTGAGTGACGAAAATAGACGCTGCATCTTTGCGAACAACGCAATCGAGTTTTATCGGATCGAAACTCAGACCGAAGCTGCTTAGCATGTCAGGAAAATTCCCTCTCCCTTTCGGAGAAGGCCAGGGTGAGGGAGTCAGCAGCGGAGTAACGCCCTCTCCCTAACCCTCTCCCAGAAGGAGAGGGAACCTAGAATGGCTGAAACTTATTTCATCACCGGAGCGCAGGGCTGCATTGGCTCCTGGATCGTTAAGGCCCTGGTCGAACGCGGCGACACGCCGGTCGTCTTCGATCGCAGCGAAGACAAGCGGCGTCTAAATGCGATCATGGGGCCGGGCGATCTCGATCGCGTCCGTTTCATCGCGGGCGATATCACTGATGTGAGCGCCGTGTGTTCGGCTCTCGAAGAGTCTGCGGCGCGGCGCGTCATTCATCTTGCGGGATTGCAAGTGCCGGCGTGCCGGGCCGATCCGGTAGCCGGCGCTTTCGTGAATGTCGTCGGGACTCTCAACGTTTTTGAGTCGGCCAGGACAATTGGCGTTGAACGCGTGGTCTATGCAAGTTCGGCCGCGGTCTTTGGCAATGGCGATGCGAAGGCTCCGCTCGACGAAACCGCTGAGTCCGAGCCAACGACTCATTATGGAGTTTTCAAACGCACGAACGAGGGAAATGCGAGAGTCTATTTTTACGATCATGGTTTGAGCAGCGTAGGACTGAGACCGTTAACAGTCTATGGCGTGAACCGTGATTCGGGACTAACCAGCGATCCGACGAAGGCGATGAAAGCCGCGGTGCTGGAACTGCCGTTTCATATTCGCTTCAGTGGGGCTACGGATTTCCAGTACGTCGCCGATACGGCCGTCGCCTTTCTCGCCTGCGCCGATCGGGCGCCAGACGGTGCTCACATTTTTAATCTTCACGGCGAAACGGTTGAAATCGCGCGCATCGCCAAGTTCATCAACGAAAACTCGCCTGCTGATCGCGAATTGGTAACTTATGGCGGCCCGCCTATTCCAATTGCTCCGGCGATGGATGACTCCGCAATCAAGCGAGTGATTGGCGACTTGCCGTCGACACCGCTCAAAGCGGGCATACGCGAAACCATGCAGCGGTTCGCCGCGTTGCGTGATGCCGGACGCCTGGATACCAGTGATATCGAACCGGAACTATCCGGGGCCAGGAGAAATTAAATTTTGCACGCATCTTTGGGTATTTCCGAGAAAGCTCCGGCCACTAAGGGCCCGGGCATGACTATGCGCGCCGGCGTTCTGTGCGGCGTCGAGCGCCTTGAGGTGCGTAACGTTGCGTGCCCGAGAGTTTCTGCCCACGAAGTACTGGTGCGCGTTTCGGCGGTTGGTCTCTGCGGCACCGATGCGCACATTTTCGCGGGCCATGCCAATTACAATACCGACCAATATGGCCAACCGATTCCATTTGAGATTCAGCCGCAGATTCTGGGACACGAGATCAGCGGACGCATTGAAGAAGCCGGTCGTGAAGTGTTGGACCTGCGAGTCGGAGATCGCGTCGTGCTTGATCAAGGGCTGAACTGTTTTAGCCTGAGGCGAACTCCGCTCTGCGAATACTGCCGCACGGGAGATTCTCATCAATGCGAATACTATGCTGAGCACGGGATTACCGGATTGCCCGGAGGACTGGCGGAGTTCATCGCCGTGCCGGCCGTGAATGCGATCCGAATCGGCGGCGACCTTGATATGGCCGAAGCTGCGCTGGTCGAACCGCTGGGTTGCATCATTCATTCTGCCGATGCGTTGATGCGGGCCCGTTCACGTTTTCATCTCAATGGCGAATTGTCGGGGCGGCCGGTGCGGGCGTTGCTTGTCTGCGGCGCGGGACCCGCCGGATTGATGTTTGTGCAGTACCTGCGCCGCGTCCTTCATTACGATGGCGTGCTGTTGGTGAGTGAGCCGAATGAAGATAAGCGGAAACTCGCGGCGCGCTTTTGCGCCGACGCGGTGATCGATCCGGGCGAGCGTGACGCCGTGGAAGAGGTGCGCGAATACACTCACGGACAAGGCGTGGACTGTTTAATCGAAGCATCGGGCGCCGGACAAGTGCTCGCTTTCATTCCGGGACTGGTTCGAAAGCAGGCCACCGTCCTGCTGTACGGACACGGCCATGCCGGCGTCGATTTGAGCGTGCTCAATAACGTGATGTTTCGCGAGCCGATATTGATTACTCCCGTCGGCGCCTCCGGGGGTTTTGAATCTGACGGCCGTCCGTCTGTGTATTTGCGCGCGCTGCAACTCATCGAGCGACGGGAAATAGATGTTACGCCCTTTATCACTCACCGTTACACTTCTCTCGAGGTCGTCCAGGACGCACTGGGTAAAGACATTCACACGCCTGGTTATATCAAGGGAGTGGTGACTCTCTGATTGCCGATTTCCAATTTCCGATTGCCAACCGGCTGCCTACGTCCCATTATTCGTGTCGGCAGGGACTCGCCTGAAAGCCATGACCTCTTCAGTACCAATCGGCAATCGGCAATCGGCAATCGGCAACGATCCGAATCGGCAATCGGCAGTCCGCGTCGGTTTGTTTGTTACTTGCCTGGTCGATCAGATGTGGAGCGCCATTGGCACGAGCACGGTCGAGGTGCTGAGGCGGGCAGGCTGCGCGGTCGAATTTGACGAGCGCCAAACCTGCTGCGGACAGCCGGCTTTCAATACTGGCTATCGTGCAGAGGCACGACGCGTGGCCCGTCGGTTCATCGAGATCTGTGAAGAGAGCAGGGCCGAAGCGATTGTGAGTCCGTCCGGATCGTGCGCGGCGATGGTACATCATTACCCCGCCTTGTTTTCCGACGATTCTGAGTGGCGCGCGCGGGCGCTCGCGCTGGCGGCGCGCACCTTTGAATTGAGTTCGTTTCTAGTGCAGGTACTGAAGATCGAAGACCTGGGCGCGCGCTTTCATGGCAGAGTAACCTGGCATGACGCCTGTCACGGTCTGCGTGATTTGGGTATTCACAGCGAGCCAAGACGACTGATCAGAAATGTTCGCGAAGCGGAGTTTGTGGAGTTGGAAAACGCGGATGCCTGTTGCGGTTTTGGGGGCACATTCTCAGTCAAGTATCCGGAAATCTCAGCCGCTATTCTGGATGAAAAGATCGAAGCCATCGAGCGCGCCGGCGTAGATGCGGTGATCTCCGGCGACGCGAGTTGCCTGATGCAGATCGGCGGCCGTCTCTCACGAAAAGGCTCGAAAGTGCGGGTGATGCATCTCGCGGAATTGCTTGCAGCGACTTGAAGCTAAAACTCCCTCTCCCTTTTGGGAGAGGGCTGGGGTGAGGGTGTAAGCACGGTGTCCGTAGGCCCTCTCCCTAACCCTCTCCCACAGGGAGAGGGAACTCTTTATGGAACGCCTAACCACCGAAACATTCGACGCCAACGCGCGCGCGGCGCTCGGCGATGTGCAATTGCGCGGCGCACTTCACAACGCTACGGGTTTGTTTAGCAGACGCAGGCTTGAGGCCGCCGGAAGTCTCGACAACTGGGAAGAACTCCGGTCTCAAGCGCGAGCAATCAAAGATGAGACGCTGCTGCGTCTTGATCAGTATCTGGAAGAATTTACGGCTAACGCCGAAAGAGCCGGAGCGCAAGTTCATTGGGCGCGTGATGCGGCCGAGGCCAACGGGATTGTTTGCAAACTGGCGCGCGAGCGCGGCGCGCGTTTGGCCGTCAAGGCCAAGAGCATGACGACCGAGGAAATTCATCTCAACGCCGCTTTGGAAGCCGAGGGAATCGAGGCGGTTGAGACCGATCTCGGCGAATACATCATCCAGTTGGCCGGTGAAACTCCTTCCCACATCATCGCTCCGGCAATTCACAAAACAAAGACGCAGATTGCCGAACTCTTCACGGCCCGGCTCGGCGTCGAGCGGACAAACGACGTCGCCAACCTTACCAGCACGGCGCGCCAGGTGTTGCGCGCGAAATTTGCCGCGGCGGAAGTTGGCATCAGCGGCGTTAATTTTGGCGTCGCCGAAACCGGTACGATTCTGATTTTGGAAAACGAAGGAAATATTCGGCTGACAACCAGTCTGCCAAAGACGCACATCGCTTTGATGGGAATCGAAAAGGTGATTCCGCGCTTCGCCGATCTGGACGTGTTCTTGAAGTTGCTGCCACGTTCAGGCACTGGCCAGCATTTGACTACCTATCAATCGCTGATTACCGGAACGAAACGCAATCTGAATGACGAAGGACCGGACGAGTTGCATATCATCCTGCTCGACAACGGCCGATCGCGCATGCTCGCCCATCCGGTTACGCGGCAATCGCTCGCCTGCATTCGCTGCGGCGCCTGTCTGAATGCCTGTCCCGTGTACCAGCAGATTGGTGGTCATGCATACGGTTCCGTTTATGCCGGTCCGATTGGCGCGGTCATCACGCCGCAATTGTTCGGCCTGGCCAAGACTGCGCAACTGCCATACGCTTCCAGTCTGTGCGGCGCCTGTCGGGATGTCTGTCCGGTTAAGATAGATATTCCGGAATTGCTTCTGCATTTGCGTGCGGAAATCACAAAGCGGAGTCAGGAGTCAGGAGTCAGGAGTCAAGAGACGAAAATTATCAAGCGCCGGAAATCTGAGCAGATCGTTTTTGGGATTTGGGTGGCGGCGATGAGTTCACCTCGCCTCTACGAACTGAGCGGCAGCCTGCTTCGGGTGTTACAGCGGTTTATTGTGCGCGGTGGAAAGATCGGAAGGGTCGGAGGTTTCATGGCGCGTCTGGCGCCACCGCTGGCGGCCTGGACGAAGGCTCGCGATTTGCTGCCGATCGAGGAAAAAACATTTCGCGAACAGTGGCGAAATGGAATTGATAGATCGAGCTAATTAAGTCAATTGCCGGACGATCAATAAATGGGTGAAGCGCGCACAGTGATTTTGCAGTCTATTCGTGAGCACCTCGCTGAGAGCGCTCTACGCAAGATTGTGACTGCGGAAGCCGATCCCACGCGGCGCCCGGTTAAGAAGTCATCGATCGCAGGAGATGCGTCTCTTTCAGAGAATGGATTTAAGAACAGTGCGCACCCTTCACCTGTCGAGATGTTCCGCGAACGTCTGGAAGCAGTTGGCGGACACTGCGTCATCGTGGAAGGTGAAGTCGAAGCGGCGCGCGCTTTGAATCGCATTCTTGCCGAGTTGCAAGCGACTCTGTCTGTTCGGCGCATCGCGTTGTCGGACGCGCCCCTCCTGGACCGGTTGACGCGAGGGCTGGAAGTTGAGTTCGATGAACTGAAGGTGGCGCCGAGCGCAGCCGAGTTGTTTGATTATGACGTCGGCCTGACGACAGCTCAGACAGCGATCGCAGAGACTGGCACGCTGCTGCTGGAATCGGATCGCGAGCATCATCGTTTGGTTTCACTTCTGCCTCCGGTACACATTGCCATAATCAATGCCAGAGACATTTGTCTGACGATCAGCGACGCGCTCAAGCAAGTACGACTTCGTGAGACATCAGACATCAGCCGTACAGTCACTTTGATCACCGGGCCTTCGCGGACCGCGGACATCGAATTGACTCTGGCCATCGGGGTACATGGACCGAAGGAGTTGTACGTAATTGTTAATTCCTGATTGTTAACCAAATAGATTTACTCTCTCGCCCTTTGGGAAAGGGCGGAGTGAGGGGCGAAGAGCATAAGATAAAAACTCTTTTCTCTGGCTTCAACCAGATAGAATCAGGATAGACGAGCTCAATGGAAATCATAAGTTTCACTACTAAAGACACGGACTGGCGTTCGCCGCGGCTGGGCGCGCTTTTGAACGACGAATATCTGCTGGATTTTGAGCGCGCTTTCGGAGACGCGACGGGCCCTGCGGATCAACTGGCGTGGCTGGACATGGATGGCCCATGGTTTCAGAAGTTGCGCGAGAAGTATGCAGCGCTCAGGCAGGACGCGATCGCTCTCACTCAAGCGAGGGAAAAAAATTGGTTAGCGCGGAGAAGTGATGCTTACTGGCTTGCTCCCGTCCCTCGTCCGGGAAAATTGATCTGCATTGGACTCAATTACCGGGACCACGCTGCCGAAAGTAATATGCCGATTCCTGAACGGCCGATTGTGTTTTCCAAATTCTCGACGGCGGTAATTGCGCCTGGTGAGCCGGTCGTCCTGCCGGACAGCAGCGCGCAAGTTGATTACGAAGCGGAGCTGGCGGTTGTTATCGGGCGGCGCGCGAAGAAAGTAAGCGCGAATCGCGCCCTCGATTATGTGCTCGGATATACCTGCTTCAACGATGTCAGTGCCCGTGATTTTCAATTTGCGGACGGTCAATGGCAACGGGGAAAGTCCTGCGACACGTTTGCGCCGATGGGGCCGACAATTGTCACTGCCGATGCGATTTCGGACCCTCACAAGCTTTCGATCAAGTTAATGCTTAACGGCAAGGCGATGCAGGACTCAAACACGGATCAACTGATCTTCGGTGTGCCTGAATTGATCGAATTCCTTTCCCAGACCATCACGCTCGAGCCCGGCGATGTGATAGCCACCGGCACGCCGTCTGGTGTAGGCTTCGCGCGCAAGCCGCCAGTATTTCTGCAACCAGGCGACGTTATGGAAGTAGTTATCGAAAGCGTAGGCTGGTTGAATAATTCCGTGGTTGCGGCAAGCGAAGCCATCGGCACATCTGCTTAATCAAAACAAAACTGAGAGAATAACAAACGTGCGTAAAATCATTTCGATATTGGTCGTGTTGGCGTCAATTGTGGCGCTGAGCTGTAACCGTTCGGGATCTAAGAGCGCAAAGAAGAAATTTACTATCGCGGTTATTCCGAAGGGCACGTCGCACGAATTCTGGAAAAGCATTCACGCCGGCAGCATCAAAGCGGCGCGCGAGCTTTCGGCGCAGGGCAGCGAAGTTGAAGTGATCTGGAAAGGCCCTTTGCGAGAAGACGATCGCGAGCAACAGATTCAGGTAGTCGAGGGATTCACCTCGCAGGGCGTCGACGGCATCGTGCTGGCGCCGTTGGACAATCGCGCGCTGGGCCGTTCCGTCGAAGAAGCGAAGAGCGCCGGTGTGCCGACCGTGATCATTGATTCAGCTCTCGATTCGAACTCGATCGTCAGTTTTGTCGCTACCGACAATCGAAAAGGAGGAATGCTGGCCGCGGATCGGCTGGGTGAACTGTTAGGCGGCAAGGGCAAGGTAATCTTGTTGCGGTATGCGGAAGGTTCAGCTAGCACGCAGGATCGCGAGGACGGCTTTCTCCAGGAACTCAAGCAGAAGTATCCCAACATCGAATTGATCTCGACGGATCAGTACGCCGGCGCTACGCGCGACACGGCCAAACGCGCGTCTGAGAATCTTCTCAATCGCTTTGGCGACGAAGTGCAGGGAATTTTCTGTCCGAATGAATCGACGACCGCGGGAATGCTTCTTGCCTTGCAAGATATTGGCAAGGCGGGCAAAGTCGTTTTCGTTGGCTTCGATACCAGCCAGCCTTTCATCGACGCAATGCGCGCCAAGCAGTTGCACGGGATCGTGGTGCAGAATCCCTTCAACATGGGTTATCTTGGCGTGCGCACGATGGTCGACCATCTTCAGGGCAAACCGATCGAGAAGCGGATCGATACCGGAGTCACGATGATCACGAGCGACAATCTTGACGCCCCAGACACGCAAGCTTTGTTACATCCTCCATTGGATCAGTATCTGAAGTAACTAGCAGGACTTCAGTTTGTGCGGCCTGACCGCGGACTAAAGTCCACGCTTCGATTTCAGACTCAGAATGATCGCTGAGACAAAATCCAACGCTGTCAACTCCGGTTCCAACTTAGCGCTGACCTGGCTCAACCGGCTGGGACCGTTGATTGGTCTCGTGTTGGTGATTGTCACTTTCGCGATTCTCATCGGAAATCCCGAGCGCTATCTCTCGCTGAAAAATCTTCGCACCGTCCTGGCCCAGACAGTGATCGTCGGCATCGGCGCCATCGGCATGACGATGATCATTATCAGCGGCGGGATCGATCTTTCCGTGGGTTCATCAATCGCTTTGACAGGAGTGATGACCGCGTTGGGAATTAACGCCGGCTTGCCAACCACGGCTGCTCTCGTCGTCGGCATTCTGGTTGGCGGAACGGTTGGCCTGGTGAATGGTCTCGCGATCACGCGCCTGCGCGTGGTTCCATTTATTGCCACTCTGGGAATGCTCGGCGTGGCGCGCGGCGTGGCGAAAGGGATTGCCGGCTCGCAAACCGTCAATATACCTGAGACGTGGGCCAACGGCTTGTTGCTGACGGTTCCCAAACCCGAGTGGATATTGCTTGCCCCAGGCGTTTGGATCACGATCGTACTGGCGATTATTGCGGTCGTTGTCTTGCGCCGAACAGTGTTCGGACGGCGCGTCTTTGCGCTGGGGTCGAACGAAGCAGCCGCACGCGCATGCGGTATCGCGACCGATCGTCTTAAGGTTTGTATCTACGCGCTCGCCGGTTTGTTGTTCGGCCTCGCGGGCGTGATGCAGATGTCGCGTTTGCGGCAAGGCGATCCCACGGTGGCTGCCGGCCTGGAGCTCGATATCATTGCGGCGGTCGTGATTGGCGGCGGGAGTCTGAACGGCGGCGAGGGCAGCATCCTGGGCTCGATGATTGGCGCGCTGATCATGGCTTTTCTGCGCAATGGCTGTCAGCAGGTCGGCTGGCAGAACTATATTCAAGAGATCATTATCGGCGCGCTGATCGTCATCGCCGTGGCGGTCGATCGCTGGCGCAGTTCGCGAACAGCTATGGCATAACTAATCATGTCGTCGCGCCGGCATTCGTCCGCGCGAGCGGTGCGTGTGCCAGCAACGAGCGAAAGCGATCGCGCGCTCGATCAAAGGTGAACCTTCGGCAGACTATTAAAATGACAACCACTATTACCAACGTCATCGTTCGGGACATTCGCTTTCCGACCTCGGCCACCCTCGACGGTTCAGACGCGATGAATCCGGATCCCGATTACTCGGCAACTTACGTCGCCCTGCAAACCGACAGTCCGCGCGGACTGCAAGGCTACGGGCTGACGTTTACTAACGGACGCGGCAATGAGATCTGCGTTGCGGCGGCCCATGCGCTAAAACACCATGTGCTGGGCCGGACGCTCGAATCTCTGACAGACGACCTCGGCGCATTTTGGATACGCATCACGTCAGACAGTCAGGTGCGCTGGCTGGGGCCGGAGAAGGGTGTCATTCATCTGGCCACCGCCGCGCTGGTGAATGCGGTTTGGGACCTTTATGCCAGGGCTGTAGGCAAACCGCTCTGGAAACTTCTCGTCGATATGACACCCGAACAAGTCGTGTCCTGCATTCCTTTTCGGCACATCACCGACGCTTTGAAACCGGACGAAGCAATCGAGATTCTAAGGCGCAACGAAGCAACAAAATCAGCCCGTGAAGAAGAGATGCGCAAACTCGGTTATCCCGCTTACACAACTTCTGCCGGGTGGCTGGGTTATTCCGACGAGAAGGTGCGCGGCCTTGTGCGCGAAGGACTGGCCCAGGGCTGGACCCATTTCAAAATGAAGGTCGGGCGGAACCTCGACGACGACATTCGTCGCGCGCGAGTTATTCGCGAAGAGATCGGCGCCGAACGCAAGTTGATGATGGATGCAAATCAGGTCTGGGACGTAGACCAGGCCATTGACTGGATGAAGCAGTTGGCGGTGTTTCAACCGCACTGGATTGAAGAGCCGACTTCGCCCGACGACGTACTCGGCCACGCAAAGATTGCGAGAGCGCTTGCGCCCATAGGCGTGGCGACTGGCGAGCACTGCCAAAATCGCGTCGTCTTCAAACAATTGCTGCAAGCCAACGCGATTGGCTTCTGCCAGATCGACAGTTGCCGGCTTGGCGGCGTGAACGAAGTGCTCGCGGTGCTGTTAATGGCGGCCAAGTTCGGCGTGCCGGTTTGTCCCCACGCCGGCGGTGTGGGTCTCTGCGAATACGTGCAACACCTTTCGCTGTTCGATTACATCGCGGTGAGCGCTTCACTCGAGAATCGAATCATCGAGTACATCGATCATCTTCACGAACACTTCGTCTATCCGGTGACGATGAAGAATGGTTGCTATCTGCCTCCGCTTGGTCCGGGGTACAGCATCGAAATGAAAGCTGCATCGCTTAATCGGTATGAATTTCCGAACGGCGAGGTATGGAAGCGATGACGGTCCTGTCCCTTTCCAACATAGGTAAACGTTTTGGACCGACGATTGCGCTCGACGGAGTGGATCTGCAGTTGGAGACGGGCGAAGTGCACGCTCTGATCGGCGAAAATGGCGCCGGCAAAAGTACGCTTTTGAACCTGCTGGCAGGTTTGTTACAACCGGACCGCGGCACGATGGCAGTTGAGGGACGCGCTTATGCGCCGGCAACTCCCCTGGACGCGCGCATGAAGGGTATTGCATTGATTCATCAGGAGCTCTCGCTCTTTCCACATCTCTCAGTCGCTGAGAACATCATGATGGGCATGGAACCGGCCCGATGGGCCTTACTCGACTATCAGCGTCTGCACGCTCGGACCCTTGAAGTGCTGGACACCTTTCATCACCCGGAGATCCGCCCCGCGACGCGCGTCGCGGACCTGTCAATCGCCGCGAGACAAATAGTCGAGATCTGCCGGGCTATCGCGGCGCGTGCGCGCGTTATCTTGATGGACGAGCCGACCAGCAGTTTGCAACGCGACGACGTTGACCACCTGTTTGGCCTTATTCGTAAGTTCAAAAATCAAGACATCACCGTCGTTTATATCAGTCACTTTCTCGAAGAGGTGCGTGCGATCGCCGATAACTTTACCGTACTGCGAGACGGCCGCAGTGTTGCGAGTGGAGAGATCGCATCGGTTTCCGATGATCAACTAATCGCTCACATGGTGGGCCGGCCGATGCAGAGTCTTTTTCCGGCACGATCCGTCCAAGCTCGGCAAAGCAGAGAGACGATTCTTGAGGTGCGGGACCTGACAGCTCCTCCAGTGTTGAAACGAGCGAGCTTCGAGCTGAAACGCGGTCAGATACTGGGCGTCGCTGGACTGATGGGCTCGGGAAGGACGCAAGTCGTACGCACTATCTTCGGGCTTGATCAGGCTCGCGGCGGCACCATCAAATTAAGGGGAAGACAGGTTTCTGCCAGTGGCGGCACACCCGCATTAAGGCTCATGCAAAAACTTGGCTACTTAAGCGAAGATCGAAGAGGCGAAGGATTAGCGGTCACGCTTTCAATCGCTGACAACGTGACGATGACGAGGTTCGCATCGTGTTCGCGTTGGGGATGGCTGAATCTTTCACGCCAGCGGCAGCAAGCCGGGAACATGACAGAGAAACTCGCAGTCAAGGCCCGAGACGTACAACAGCCTGTTAGTACTCTTTCTGGCGGCAACCAGCAAAAAATAGCACTCGCGCGTCTGCTTCATCAGGATGCTGACATTTTACTTCTTGATGAACCCACGCGCGGAATCGACATCGGCAGCAAAGCGCAGGTCTACGAGACGATCGCCCAATGCGCGACTGATGGCAAGGCTGTCATGTTTGTCAGCTCATACCTGCCTGAACTCTTCGGCATGTGTGACAGCCTGGCGGTTATGAGCCGCGGGTGCTTATCAGCCACGCGACCAATCGATGAATGGACGCCTGAATCGGTGATGCAGGCGGCGGTCGGCGGTCAAGGGAATTCAACAATTGAGAGGGGGAGGATCGGATGAAGCGCTTGATGCCTTGCTGCGTCTTGTTGCTTGCCGGCGTCACCTGGACGTTTGCGCAATCGACGCAACCGACACCGGATTGTACGGACGTTCAAATGCAGGTTAGACGTTTGGAGACCAAACTCCGGGATTGGCCGGATCTGACGCGCTATCGCGATGCGAATAGCAAGATGATCGCGCGCACGAAAAGTGAAAACCGCGTCGTCTTCCTGGGGGATTCAATCACCGATTCCTGGGATGATCCGAAATACGGTGGCTTTTTCCCCGGCAAACCTTACCTCGATCGCGGCATCAGCGGGCAAACGACGCCCCAGATGCTGGTCCGTTTTCGCGCGGACGTGATCGCCCTGCGGCCAAAGTTGGTACTCATTCTCGCGGGTACGAATGATCTGGCTGGTAATACTGGACCGACAACGCTGGAAGCGATAGAAGACAATCTCACGTCGATGGCTGAACTGGCAATGATCAACCACATTCGCGTGGTGCTCGCTTCGGTTTTGCCGGTCAGCGATTACGAAACCCGAGACGGCAAACCGATCGTTCGCACGGTGCAAAGACCACCGGAACGGATCAGAGCTCTGAACGGGTGGATGAGAAAGTACGTGGCGGAAAATAACTTGACCTATCTCGATTATTATTCGGCTATGATAGACGAGAAGGGTTTTTTGAAAGATGAATTGAGCGACGATGGAGTTCACCCTAACCAAAAAGGCTATGCGGTCATGACTCCGCTGGCAGAAGCAGCCATTGCCGAGGCCTTGAAACGCCAGAGATAATCGCGGAAGAAACAGGCCACTTCACCGGATTAAAAAAGATGGCGACCACTCTTGCTGACATCGCGCGTGCTTTGGGCGTCTCAAAGATGACCGTATCGCGCGCCATCAACAACCATCCTGAAATCAGTCCTGAGACGCGATCGCGGGTGCTGGAGGCGGCTCAGCGCATGAACTACCGGCCCAACCAATACGCACGGGCGCTTACGACTAATCGCTCATATTTGCTGGGCGTGGTAGTGCCCGATCTTATGCATTCGTATTTTGCCGAAATCTGTCGCGGGATCGAATCAGTAGCAAAACCCTTAGGCTACCAAAATCTGATCTGCAGCACGGACGAAGATGCGGCCAACGAACAGGTTGAGATCGGGGCCCTGTTGCCGCGCACGGATGGATTGATTCTCGCCTCATCAGCAGCGCCCGGCGAGACAAAGTTCTATCGCCGCATCATTCGCGAAGGCGCAAAAATAGTTTTGATGGATCGCCAGCTCGAAGGATTGCGGTCTCCGACTGTGAGCACCGACGATGTAAGAGTCGGAATGCTGGCAACCGAACATTTGATCAAGCTGGGACATCGGCGAATCGGGCATTTGAAAGGTACCGTGGCCTCGACGGCAGCGCTGCGATTCGAGGGTTATAAAAAAGCGTTGGCCAAACACAAATTGCCTCTGAATGAATCGCTGGTGCGCGAGTGCGGCTTCACCGAAAAGGCTGGATACGAATCCATGCGCGCCTGGCTCAAGGAAGGCCGCGTAACCTCCGCGATTTTCGCCGCCAACGATCCGGCCGCGATCGGAGCGATGAGCGCGATCACTGAAGCCGGACTTAGAATTCCCGAGGATGTGGCCATTGTCGGCGGCGGCAACATTCACTATGGCGACATGCTGAAAGTTCCCCTGACGACCGTCGCCTGGTCGACCCTGGAGATGGGGCAAGCAGCAGCGCGGCTATCGATAGAGCTCGTCGAAGGCAAAAAGGGCCGCAAAGAACATCACGTGATTGTCGCGCCCGAACTGGTTGTGCGGGAATCATGCGGCGCGACCAGAACTGTCCTCGCTTAAATCTCAAAGCTGTTCTTTAACCCTGCCAAGTATCCACGATCCCGGCGGCGCGAAAATTCCGGAAAAAAGTTCTTGACAAAGCCTTGGTCCGGGCATATTGTTCGCACCTCGAACAATATGCTGGCCTATGCGTAAAATTAACACCAGGGATTTTAGCGTCGCCCGGCGCAGCACATCGCGCGACATCAATCGACGCATTGCTCTTAATTTGATCCGCGAGCAGCAACCGATCTCGCGGGCAGATCTTGCTCGTCACATGAAGATGACTCGGGGCGTAGTGAGCGTCCTGGTCCAGGAATTAATTGCTCAAGAGTTGATTTACGAGGGCGCAACCGGCGAGGCTGCACGGGGACGCAAGCCCACATTTCTCCACGTCAGGACCCAAAACCGTTTAGCGATCGCGGTTGATGTGAGATTCAGCAAAACTTATTTGATGTTGTGTGACTTGTCCGGGCGACAACTTGGGATAGAGATTTACGACACGGTCTTTTCAATATCGGGTTTCGTCAAGGACCTGGCAGCCCGGGTTAAGAAAATATTGAAAGGACGGGGGGTTAACGTTGCTTGCGAAGGTATTGGCGTAGTTGTCCCGGGCATGGTCGATCAGCGCACCGGAAGGATTCTGAACGCGCCGGCGCTCGGCTGGCGCGGAGTTGATATACAGTCAAAGCTGGCTGCGGCAACCGGCCTGCCAGTACACGTTGAGAATTCAGGACGTGCGTGCGCATTAGCGCAACTCTGGCTTGAGAGAGGTGAGACAACAACCTGCCAAAACTTTGTTTATGTCAGCGTCTCAGACGGCGTCGGCACCGGAATCGTAGTAAATGGTGAGCTGCTTCGGGGACGCGATCATGTTGCGGGAGAATTTGGGCACATGCCGTTTAACCTGGACGGACCGCGTTGCATGTGCGGCGCCACTGGATGTTGGGAAGCATATACGTCAAATCTCGCCACCCTCTCACGTTATTTTGGACGGGATTTGTCCAAACTTAGTCCAAAACATCTGAAGCAAGTAGAAAGAAAGTCCTTTACGATCCTGGATTTGATTGCGCGCGCCCGAAGTGGCGATGCCAGGGCGCTGAGCGCGATTCAGACCAGTGCACGTTTCCTCGGTCTGGGAATCGCCGCGATCGTGAATACCGTCAATCCGGACGGCATTTATCTGGCGGGCGAAATTACCGCCGCGTGGGATTTGATCGAAGGGTCTGTGCGCTCGGCCATGGCCGAGCGCATCCTGACTGACGCGGCCGCGCACACGCCGCTGCACGTCACTTCAGCACAAGAATATCCGCGACTACGTGGAGCTGCGGCGCTAATCGCCGCTCCCACGTATGCCGCGCCGCGTGTGGCCTAGGATTTAAGTCTATTGTTGAGAAAGAGAAACTAAGATCAGTATTCGCTTTCTCAAAAACTTGTAGAACAAAAGGGTTGGATACTTGATGGGGCGATTTGCGCTGGTACCTGCGTGCCCAGCTTCTTCTTACATCTCGAATCTTTCATTGGAGGTCTAAAAATGCAAAAGCCAAATAACTCGGGACGATGGGGATTGACGATGACGAGAGCCACTGCGCTTGTCTTGTTACTGATCTCTGGCGCCTTCAGCGTGTCGGGACAGACGATCTTCGGTCGCATTTCTGGCACCGTGAGAGACACTGCGGGCGCGGCCATTCCGAACGCGACCGTGACAGTCACCAATCCTGCGAACAATCTTGTGCGCACGGCCACGACCGACAGCGATGGGTTCTACACGGTGACCAACATACCCGTCGGCAACTACAGCGTGGAGGCAGAGCGGAGCGGTTTCAAGAAAGCCGCGCAGTCGGGGATCTCTGTGGTGGCGGACGCGCGCCTCACAGTTGATGTCACTCTCGAAGCAGGGCAGGTGACAGAGACAGTGCAAGTTACCACGGCCGTGGGAGAGACCGTGAACACCACCTCGGGCGAACTAGCGCGCGTGGTTGACCAGAGGCAGGTGCAGAATCTGGCGCTGAACGGACGCAACTATATGCAACTGGTGACGCTAATCCCGGGCGCCGTGATCCTCGATGAGGATCAGTTGGCGCTGACAACGAGCTTGAGTATCAGTCAGGCAGCCGTCAACGGCAATCGGCCCAACTACAACAGCCTTTCGGTCGACGGCGGCTTCAATATGGACTCGGGTAGCAACAACAGCCAGGTCAATAACGTCGGCGTCGATTTTATTCAGGAAGTCAAAATTGAAACGGCCAACTTCTCAGCCGAATATGGCCGAAACGCCGGCGCCGCGATCAACATTATCACGCGGGGCGGCGGCAACGATTATCACGGCAGCGGCTTTGAATTTATGCGCAACGATGCGCTGGACGCCCGCAATTTCTTCTCGCCGGTAAAAGCAAAACTGCGCTTCAACAATTTCGGCTGGAACTTCAACGGACCGATTAAGAAAGACAAGTTCTTCTTTTTCGTGGGCCAGGAATACAAATACATCCGGCAGGATTCGGCGCCAGTAAAACGGAGTCTGCCGACTCGAGCAGAAAGGTTAGGCGATTTCTCCTTTCGCTTGCGGGGACCAGACGGTGTCGTGGGCACGGCGGATGACGGCGTCCTGCGGGATCCTACGAAGCCGGCCAATACCTGCGTGGCCCCGGTTTTTAATCCGGATGGCAGCATCAAGACGGCGGCGATCCGGACCGGCTGTTTCACTGGGAACATGATTCCATCCGGCTTGCTGACGACTGACGGGAAAGCCATCGCTGCGGTCTTCAGCGCCATGGAAAAACTAGCGGTGGCTTATTCCGACACACCAACGGCTAATAATTCCACCTTCCAACAGCCGAACCCCTTCAACTATCGGGAAGATAATGTGCGGCTGGATTACCGTTTCAACGATAAGCACAGCATCTACGGTCGCTACCTCCATGATCACTACGATCTGATCGATCCCTACGGCACCTTTATCACTTCACCACTGCCAACGATTCCGACCAATCGCCTGCGTCCCGGATCAAGCTACCAGATCTCTTATACCTGGCTCATTAACCCCGCCTTGATTAACGAAGCGAAGATCAATGCCACGTGGAACGGTCAGCGGATTCCACCCGTCGGCGAATTCTGGCAACGAGGTACGTATGGTTTTACTTACCCGCAACTCTTTTCCGGGGGACGCTTCGACAACGGCATCCCTAACACCACATTCACCGGCGGCGCGGCTTATTCGAATTTCAGTGGTCCGTCGGGCTCGTTGCTATCGCCGACTACCGACATCGCTACGAGCGACAACCTGACGATTATTCATGGCAAACACTCAATCAAGACCGGAGCGGTCATTATTCGTAATCGCAAAGATCAAAATGGAAGGTCTAATTACACCGGCTCGCTCGCTTTCAACACCAATGCTATCAGGAGCACCGGCAATACTTTTGCTGATGCGTTGCTGGGAAACTTTCGGAGTTATAGCGAAGCAGATAACGATCCAATCGGGTTCTTTCGCTTCAATCAGTTCGAGGCCTATGGTACCGACAGTTGGAAGATCTTGCCGAGGCTGAGCCTGGAATTTGGCGCCCACTTTTATCATTTTGGGCCCACCTATACCCAGGCGAACAACATAGCGAACTTTGATCCCAGTCGTTACGATCCGAGCCAGGCGGTAACCGTTCTAGCGAATGGCAATATCGATCCGACCAAAGGCGGTAATCGATTTAATGGGCTGGTTCGCGCGGGAAACGGTATTCCGGCGAGTGAAGCAGGACGAGTTGGCGTCAGCGCTGCTGCTCTGGCCCTTATCCCCACGGGTGCCCCGCGCGGCTTTTACCAGCCGGCTAACAAGATAGCGCCGCGTTTTGGCTTTGCTTATGATCCATTCGGGGACAGCAAGACCTCAATTCGCGGGGGCTTTGGCATGTTCTACGATAAGGTCGAGGGCAATCTGATCTTTTCTCAGGTGAATGTCCCTCCGTTTGTGAGCACGCCCAATTTTGACAACGGCAACATCGCGAATCCTACCGGCGGCACGCCGGCGGCGAACGCCTTGATAGGTACGATCAACGCAATCGACCCGAACCTGAATATTTCATACTCGATGAACTTCAGCCTCGGCGTGCAAAGGGAGTTGCCGCACGGCTTCTTTGTTGAGGCCACTTATGTTGGCAATCAGGGCCGGCACTTGATACGTCAGCCGGATCTCAACCAGCCTTCGTTCGCGGCCCTGGCAGCGAACGCCCCGCCGGGACCCAATGTGAACATCAATTCGCTCCGTCCCTACAAGGGGTTTACGGCAATCTCATTTCGCCTCTCTGATGCCAACTCAAATTACAACGCGCTCCAACTCTATGCGGCGAAACGCAAGGGCAGACTGGAACTAACCGCAGCCTATACCTGGTCGCATGCGTTAAACGATACCAGCGGTAACGGCGACGGATTAGACGTAGGCGAGGACCCGTTCAACCGTCACTACAACTATGGCCCGGCCAGTTTTGATCGCCGGCATATCTTCGTTGCTACCTATGACTATCACCTGCCGTTCTTTGAGAGGCTCAGAGGCATTGGTCGGGCGGCCCTCTCCGGCTGGGAGGTCAGTGGCATTACGCGTTTTCAAAGTGGCGCTTACTTTACTCCCACGGCGAGCACCGCGATCGGCACCCGCCGAGCAGATTACGTCGGGGGTTCGGTGCTCCTCCCGAACCCTGGCCCTGACGGTTGGATCAACCCCGCCGCATTTGCTCCGCCGCCCATTGGCCGTCGTGGCAATGCCGGCGTCGGAATGGTCCAGGGCCCTAGTCTGAAAACCTGGGATTTCTCCATTCGCAAGCAGCTCTCAATCACGGAACGGTTCAAGTTGCGGTTCCAGGCCGACATGTTCAACGCCTTCAATCGGGCGAACTTCAGATCGCCGGATGTAAGTTTCGGAACGCTGACGACGGCTGGTGGTCCTTCAAATGCGGCCTTCGGCAAGATCTCGACTGCCGGACCAGGTCGTAACATTCAGTTCGGTCTGAAACTCAACTTCTGATCTTTTTGGCGAGGCATTATGGCCGCTCTCGATATGCAGCAGTTCATGTTTTTGGTCGCTGGACAACCTGAACGGTGAAGAGCATGAACCGGCCATGGACGGCAGACGGCCGCGAAGATAGTAGCGACAGGAAGGCCAATATTATTTGGAGCCGCCACAAGATGAGATCGGTTTTTCTCTGGTTTCTTCTCCTCGCGGTTTCGACCACCTTACAGGCTCAGCAGCCTGGTCTGATCGCGAACACGGATGGCCGAAAGACCGTCAGCCTTGATGGCCGATGGCAAACAATCATCGATCCCTACGAAACCGGCTACTATGATTATCGCTACCAACCGAGCGCCAATGGCTATTTCAAAGACGCCAAGCCCAGGAACAAAAGCGATCTGATCGAATATGATTTCGACACCTCTGAATCTTTGAAGGTTCCGGGAGATTGGAATACTCAGGCAGAGCGCTTGCTGTTCTACGAAGGCACCATCTGGTACAAGAAATCATTCGACTATCAGCGAAACCAGAACACTCGCCTCTTTGTATATTTCGGGGCGGCCAATTATCTCGCGGATGTTTATCTCAACGGCGAGAAGATTGGACGGCACGAGGGCGGATTCACGCCCTTCAATTTTGAAATAACCAATCTCGTTCGAGACGCCGGCAATTTTCTCATTGTCAAAGTGGACAACAAGCGCCGGCGCGATGCGGTCCCAACATTAATCACAGACTGGTGGAACTATGGCGGACTTACTCGTCAGGTCAAGCTGGTAGAGACACCGGCCACGTTCGTCCAGGATTACTTTGTCCAACTTCAGAAAGGCTCGCGAGAACGGGTTAGCGGCTGGGTGAAATTGAATGGAAATAAGCTCAATCAAAAAGTGACAGTGCGAATTCCGGAAGCCGGCATCAGCAAATCCTTCAACACGGACGCGAATGGGTACGCGGAGATTAATTTCAGCGCCAATCTAACACTGTGGTCGCCCGGCGCTCCGAAACTCTACGAGGTAACCGTCGAAGCGGAAACCGATCAGGTCCGGGATCAGATTGGCTTTCGCAGTATTGAAACCAGTGGAAAAGAGATTCTCTTGAACGGCCGGCCAATCTTCCTGCGTGGCGTGTGCATACATGAGGAAGCGCCTTTCCGCGGAGGACGTGCCTACAGCCGCGAGGATGCGCTGACTCTGCTCTCCTGGGCCAAAGAGTTGGGATGTAATTTTGTCCGCCTGGCCCACTATCCCCACAATGAATTCATGCTTAAGGAGGCCGATCGACTGGGCATCATGGTCTGGTCTGAGATTCCGGTTTACTGGACCATACTCTGGGAAAATCCCGGAACCCTGGAAAATGCCCGCAATCAATTGAGCGAGATGATCGCTCGTGACAAGAACCGCGCGTCGGTCATTGTCTGGTCGATGGCCAATGAGACACCGATTGGCGACGCGCGCCTGTCGTTTCTCAGGAAGCTGGTCGAGCACGCCAGAAGTTTGGACAACAGTCGATTGATATCGGCCGCCATGGAACGTCACTATGTCGACGAGAAGACCCAGATGATCGATGACCCGCTGGGAGAATATCTGGACGTGCTTGGCTGCAACGAGTATGTAGGTTGGTACGATGGCCTGCCGGAGAAAGCTGATCGTCTGGAATGGAAAACGAAGTATCAGAAGCCGCTGATCATGAGTGAGTTTGGCGCGGAATCACCTTACGGAAATCATGGCGATCAGATGACGCGATGGACCGAGGAATACCAGGAGAACTTTTATCAGCACCAGGTGAAGATGTTGAAACGAATATCTTTCTTGCGAGGCACGTGTCCCTGGATTCTGATGGATTTCCGCTCGCCGCGCCGGCCTTTGCCTGGTATTCAGGACTTCCACAACCGAAAAGGATTGATCTCCGATCGGGGAGAGAAGAAAAAAGCGTTCTACGTAATGCAAAAATACTACCAGGAGCTGCAAGAGACGTTACCGAAGTGAGCGAACAATAGTTGAGCGCAAACTATTTCACAAGATTTCTTTGTCTGGCCTTCCTGATGACTGGGGCGTCCGTCTGGGCCGCGCCGCGCGTGAAAGTGCTGAAACTTTCGGTCACGAATCCCACCAACGAGACTCGGCTGCATGAAAATATTGTCGTCAGCGTGGCAGAACTCAAACGCATCGCGCCCGATTTCAGAGCGGGCAATGCGATCGTTACCACCAGCGATGCTGCCAGCCTCGAAGAAGATGCGCGGACTCTACAAACGGTCGAGTTGCCCTCGCAGGCTGATGATCTTGACGGCGACAACAAGTACGACGAGCTCGCTTTTCAGATCGATTTGAAACCAAAGCAGACGCGTATCGTGACTATCGCTTACGGCGATACGCCCACGATGCAACGCCTGCGGAGCGACTATCCCAAACGCACAGCGGCCAAATTCACGATGAAGTTCGACGGGCTCGCGTGGGAATCAGAAGCGACCGCATGGCGGATTTATTTCGACCAGCGCAACGCGATCGATTTTTACGGGAAACGCCGCCCCGGTCTTTATCTCGAAATGTTTGGCGCGCCTGAGTACGTTTATCATTGGGAGTCGCCGCTGGGCCGCGACATCTATCGCATCGGCGACGCGATCGGGATTGGCGCGGTCGCCGCGCTTGTCGACGGCAAAGTAGTAAAGGTCTCGGATGTCGCCGAACGAAAGTGGCGCATCATCAGTGCCGGTCCCGTGCGAGTCATCGTCGGACTCACCTACAAAGAATGGAAAGTGGGCGGTCGCGAGGTGAACCTTACCAGCCGCATGACTCAATGGGCCGGCAAACATGGTTTTGAACATCGCATCACGGCCGAAGGCGCTGACGGTTTGACCTTAGTCACCGGCATTGTGCGTCAACCCGGCTTGCAGGAAAAAGTTTTCGCGCCGGACGCAAAGGAGCCGGCCCTAGTCCGCGCGTGGTGGGGACATCAGGTCGAAGAGGAAGGACCTCCGGCCACTGCAACTCACATGCTGCCCGATCAAAATTTGGGTTTGGCAATCATCGCTCTCGGTAGTAAAAGCAAAGTGATCGCCGATGATCCGCTCAACCTGCTGGTTCAACCGCAATTCGAAAACGGGAGGGCAACCTGGTACGTCATCGCTGTTTGGGATCAGGAGAACAATGACAGCCTGAGCGTAACCGCTGCCGGCGCGGAGGCGAAATTTCGCTACGGCTCGCAGGTCGTGCCGGCAACGACGCCACAGAATCTTGATGAGTTCGTCAACCAGGTGCGCGCGGCAAGTTGTCGCATTACTCAGCCGGCCCAGGTCGTAGTTCTTTCTTCGAATGCCGCGCCGCAATCAGCGCCGCCCGATACCTTGCAACCAGCGCAAAGGAAAACCTACGACGAAGCGATCGCGCTGCTGCAGCAATCGGCCGAACGCACGGCGACGAAATGGGAGCCGATAACCTCAAAGTCTGCTCCCGAAGAAGCCACGCGCGATAAAGGCGAGGGTTTCTTCACCGAAGGCGACAATCAGACCGGAGAATGGAAAACGCAGAAGGGATTTTTCTGGACCGGCAACTTCTGGGTCGGCGAGTTGTGGCAACTTTACGGCAAGACCAAAGACGAACGCTTTCGCCGCTGGGCTGAGCTTTGGAACGCGCGACTGCTCGGCAAAGAAATGACTGAAAATCATGACACCGGCTTCATCAATTATTACTCGTCGGTGCTGGGTTATCGGCAGACCAAAGATTCCAGGTATCGCGACGGCGGACTGCGCGCGGCCGAACGTTTGAAGCAACTTTACAATCCGACGACTGAGTTAGTGGCTGCCTGGGACGTGAACGGCGACGACACGATCATCGATACGATGATGAATCTGCAAATCTGGTGGTGGGCCTCGCGTGAAACGAACGATCCCGAATGGCGCGCGCTTGGTCTGAAGCACGCGCTGAAATCGGCTGAGTGGCTGGTGCGTTCCGACGGCTCAGTCGCGCAATCGGTCCATTACAATCCGGGCGACAACCGTCAGGAGTTCAACTCGTCGGCATCACCGGCGCAGAGTGTGAAATTTCCGAACAATGCGCGGCCGGGAGAAAGAGTATTCACCCATACGCATCAGGGTTTTGCCGCCGATACCACCTGGTCGCGCGGCGCGGCCTGGGCCTTGTACGGCTTCACGGTTGGATTTGGTGAAACGAAAGATCCGCGAATGCTCCAGACAGCGGAGAAGATTGCGGCCTACGTCTTGAATCATCTGCCCGAAGATGGCGTGCCCTGGTATGACTTCGTTGACGAAGGCGTCCACTTTCGCAATCGCGATACATCGGCCGCGGCGATCATGGCGGGTGGACTCTTGCGCCTTTCCGAATTATCGCCGGACAAAACGCGTGCGACTGGTTATCGCATCGAAGGTGAACGAATCGTACAATCGCTAATCGATCGATACTTGACTCCGGTAAGCGCGGACGACAAAACGCCGCCCGGCGTCCTGCGTCATGGTTCGAGCACGCGACCAAGCGACGTTACGTTAGTTTACGGCAACTATTATTTGCTCGAAGATCTTTTATGGATCGAAGAGCACAAAAAGAAGTGAGTCGTTTAGAAGCGGGCTACGGCCCGCTAGTCGGGCAGTAGCCGACTCTAAACAAAGGAGATGAGATAGAAGGAACTCAATCATGAGCACACAAATGAAAGAAGCAAAAGCACAATTGATATTCCGACATACCAACGATCGGAAAGGTAGAAACATTTCCATCACTCCACAGAACAGCTCGATGAAACATCTGGTCTACGGGCGCATAATCCTCGATCAAGAACTGCCACGCGTGGCTTTTTCAACCGGAGCTCTCGAAACTGGACTGATCTGTTTGTCTGGTGAATGCGCGATTGAGGCCGATGGGCAGACGCACAAGATCGATCGCTACGATTCGATCTACTTGCCACGCGATACCGATGTCGAGATCACGACCGGCGGTTCGGTGGACCTGGTGGAGTGTTCGGCGGAAGTCGAAAGGAAATATCCGTTGCAGGTGGTGCGCTATGCGGACGTGGAAAAGGACGGCTCGCTGAAATTCAAGACCGGTGGCGCATCGAATTCGCGCACGGTTAACATCACTCTGGGCAAGAATGTCGAAGCGGGACGTATCCTGGCGGGCTTTACTACATCCGAGCCGGGGCACTGGACCAGTTGGCCGCCACATGAACACGCCGCCATCCTTGAAGAGCTTTACGTATATTACGACATGCCGGCGCCGGCCTTCGGCGTGCAGTTCGTCTATACGAATCCCGACGAGCCGGAATTCGTCGGCGTCGTGCGCGACGGCGATGCGGTAATCATGCCGAAGGGTTTTCATCCGAACGTTTCCGTTCCCGGCCATCCGATTAATTTCGTCTGGATGATGGCGGCGCATCGTGAAGTCGAGGATCGTCAGTTTGGCGTGGTGACGGTGCAGCCCGGATTCGATCAAGGCGGAAGCGGATTGGAAGCAAGCCGGAAATAAGTACGATGGACTTTGGCCTGCGATTCCTGGACGAAAGGTGGAAAGATCGTGTTGAGACTCAACGTGAATGATAATGAAGCTCGAGGTCTAGACGCAGAGCGCGCGGAGGGCTTCGCAAAGGACGCAGAGGAAAACCTTTGCGTTGCTCTGCGAATTCCTTTGCATCCTCTGCGGTTAATTAATCGTTCGCTTTCACTCAACTTGATTATAGGCCTGGCCCTGATCGTTTCATCGGCTCTAACCGCTTCTGCGCAGCGAAAACCCAGCGAAGCCACTCGCCCTGTCGTCGTCCTCTCTTCGCAGTCGCTGGATGATCTGAAACAGAGACTACAATCGGATAACAAAACCGAAGAGCTGATCGACAGCACGGGCATGCAATTGCGCGTAGCGGTGCAGCACGAAAAAAACAAGACCGGCACCGCTGCCGAATTACATGACGCTTCAGACGATGTTTATTACGTGCTCGATGGCGGAGCAACCCTGGTGCTGGGTGGAAAACTTGATGCGCCCAAAGAGGTCGAGCCTGGTGAGTGGCGCAGCCCGCGAATCATAGATGGCAAGACATACGAGATTAGCAAAGGCGATCTCGTGGTAGTGCCGCGCGGCACGCCACATCAACGCAGCACCGCCAACAAAGACTTCACCATGATCTTGATCAAGATTTATGCCGCGCCGCTTAAGAAGAAAGCTTAAATGGGTTACGCGCCTTTAGAACTGAATGACAAAGTCGCCGTAGTGATCGGCGGAACTTCGGGCATCGGCCGGGCCATCGCGCACGGTTTGGCGGAAGCCGGCGCCGATGTAGTTCCCACCTCGCGGCGCGTCGAACAGGTTGAGGCGGCAGCCAAAGAAATCGAAGCGCGTGGCAGACGAACATTGCGCATTGCTTCGGACGTGGCCGATCGCGTCTCGCTGCAACGGGTCCTGGACCAGAGTGTCGCGGCATTCGGAAAGGTCGACATCCTGGTCAATTCCGCGGGGCGAACCAAACGCGCTCCGACTCTGGACTTTGCCGAGGACGATTGGCACGAAATTTTTGAGACGAACCTGACGGGAACGCTGCGGGCGTGCCAGGTGTTCGGCCGTCACATGCTCGAGCGAGGCTATGGTCGGGTAATAAATATCGCATCGCTTTCGACCTTCGTCGCGCTCTTCGAAGTTGCCGCGTACTCAGCCAGCAAAGCGGCGGTGGCCTCACTCACGAAATCGCTGGCGATTGAATGGGCGTCGCGCGGAGTCTGCGTTAACGCGATCGCACCCGGAGTTTTTCGGACGGCGCTCAATCAGAAACTTCTGGATGAAACTGAGCGCGGCCGCGAGTTTCTGTTGCGCACACCTATGAAGCGTTTTGGAAATGTTGAAGAACTAGCCGGCGCGGCCGTTTTTCTGGCATCGGACGCAGCGAGTTTTGTAACCGGCGAGATACTGGTAGTCGATGGCGGATTTCTTGCCAGCGGCGTGAATCAGTAAGGGTGTCACTTTGCGTTTCTTTGCGGCTGGCCTTTGCGTGATGTTTCTCAAGACGCAAAGGGCAAAGGTTCACGCAAGATCAGGAAGCGTCTCAAGCGGCGACTCAAATACGAATTCTCATGGATCAAATCGGCAAATCCCTGAAAGCAACGACGTTCCCAAAATCACAATCGGATATTGCGCCACCTCAGTCTGCCGGCGCCAGCGCAACCACCGCAGTTTTTGAAAGTGTGGACAAGCGAATTGGTAATTACCGCTGGGTCATCTGCGCCCTGCTCTTCTTTGCTACTACAATTAACTACATTGACCGTCAGGTCTTAGGCATACTGGCCACGGACGAAACTTTTAAGCACACCATCGGCTGGAACGAGGCCCAGTACGGCTATGTCAATACGGCATTTCAAGCGGCTTATGCGCTCGGACTCTTGATCGTCGGAAATCTGATGGACAGGTTCGGCACGCGCAAGGGTTTTTCGTTCGCCATCGTCTTCTGGTCGGTGGCAGCGATGGGTCACTCTTTAGCGCGTTCGGCGTTTGGGTTCGGCACGGCGCGCTTTGCGCTGGGCCTGGGCGAGGCGGGCAACTTCCCAGCTTCGATCAAGACGGTCGCGGAATGGTTTCCAAAAAAGGAGCGCGCGCTCGCGACCGGCATCTTCAACAGTGGCTCGAACGTCGGCGCCATCGTCGCGCCGCTGGTCGTGCCGTTCATCGCCATCAACTACGGTTGGCAATGGGCGTTCATCATCACCGGCACGCTGGGTTTCATCTGGCTCGCTTTCTGGCTCATAACTTATCGCCGCCCGGAAGAGCACCCGCGACTCTCGCAGCGCGAACTCGCACACATTCGGTCAGACCCGGCCGAACCGGCGACAAAAATACCCTGGGCCCGACTCGTCCCGCACCGGCAGACGTGGGCGTTCGCCATCGGCAAGTTCATGACGGATCCGATCTGGTGGGTTTACCTTTTCTGGATGCCGAAATTCCTGAACACGAACTATGGCTTGAAGATTACTCAGATCGGTTTGCCGCTGATTGTCATTTATGTCGCGGCTGATGTTGGTTCGATCGGCGGCGGTTGGCTTTCGTCGACGCTTATCAAGCGCAACTGGTCTGTCAACAAAGCGCGCAAGACAGCGATGCTCGTGTGCGCCTCGGCGGTCGTGCCTGTCATGTTCGCCGCGCGCGCTTCGAACTTGTGGGTCGCGGTCGGGTTCGTCAGCTTAGCGGCGGCGGCGCATCAAGGTTGGAGCGCGAACATCTTCACCATGGCATCAGACATGTTTCCACGTCGCGCGATCGGCTCGGTCGTCGGGATTGGCGGCATGGCCGGCGCGATTGGCGGCATGCTCATCGCTACGACTGTCGGATTGATCCTTCAGTACACGGGCTCTTATCTTCCGATCTTCATGATCGCCGGCAGCGCTTATCTGGCCGCGCTTGGAATTATCCATGCCCTGGTGCCGCGCCTTGAGCCAGCCAATGTCGAAGAGGCAATCGCGCAAGCATAAGATGACGGCCGCGCTCAACATCAAAGCGAAAGAGAATTGTCGCTGGGAGCTGGTGAGCCTGGGCGAGGTGATGTTGCGGCTCGATCCCGGCGATGGCCGGATTTCTACCGCGCGCAATTTCCAGGTTTGGGAAGGCGGCGGCGAATATAACGTCGCCCGCGGATTGAAGCGCTGCTTTGGAATGGATACCGCGATCGTCTCAGCCCTGGCTGATAATCCGGTGGGCAGGCTGGTGCAGGATTTGATTTACCAGGGCGGAGTGGATCAGTCACATATTATCTGGGTCGAACACGACGGCGTCGGGCGGGCGGTACGCAACGGCTTGAATTTTACCGAGCGTGGCTTTGGTGTGCGTCCGGCGCTCGGTTGCTCGGATCGCGGACACACGGCCATTTCACAACTAAAACCCGGCCGCATTGATTGGAAGAAAATTTTTGGCCGCGAAGGCACGCGCTGGTTTCACACGGGCGGAATATTCTGCGCTCTGTCGGAAACGACGCCGCTGGTTGCCGAAGAAGCGATGCAGGAAGCAAAGCGCCAGGGAACGATTGTTTCTTACGATCTTAATTATCGAGACTCGCTATGGAAATCTTTCGGGGGCAAAGCCCGCGCTCAGGAAGTCAATCGCGAACTCGCTCCACTGGTCGACGTAATGCTTGGTAATGAAGAAGATTTTGGTGCTTGCATGGGATTCGAAGTAGAAGGCCTGGACCAGGATCACGCGCAGCTCGACGTCGAAAATTTCCGCCACATGATCGAGCGGGCTGTGCAGGAGTTTCCGAATTTCAAAGTCGTCGCGACCACGCTTAGAAACGCAAAGACCGCAACAGTGAACGACTGGGGCGCGGTTTGCTACGTGAACGGCAAGTTTTACCAGGCGCCGACACGCGAGAGCCTGGAAATTTTCGATCGCATCGGTGGCGGAGATTCGTTTGCTTCAGGATTGATCTACGGCTTTCTGACAGATCGAGGTCCGCAGTACGCTGTCGAATGTGGCGCCGCGCACGGCGCGCTTGCCATGACTACGCCGGGCGATACGACGATGGCGACGCTGAGCGAAGTTGAGAGAGTCATGAAAGGCGGAACTACCAGAGTCGCAAGATGAGAGGCAGATTCCCTCTCCCTCTGGGAGAGGGTAAGGGTGAGGGGCGAAGCTAGCGAGCAACACAGGAAACTCATCTCTTTCTTTTTTCACCGGTCCGCTAAGGCGAGGGGAAAAACTAAAAGGATTAGGCCGCCGCTAAGCCCTCTCCCCGACCCTCTCCCAGAGGGAGAGGGAGTTCGAAGCAATGATTAAAGACATAGTTCTCAAACGCATCCGTGACGTCGGCGTCATTCCGGTCGTGCGTGCGTCTTCTGAGGAAGAAGCCGTCCAGGTTGTCGAAGCGATCAAGGAGGGCGGTTTGCCAATTCTTGAGATCACGATGACAGTGCCGGGCGCAGTGCGGATCATCGAACAACTGGCCGGTCGTTTTGGCGATGACGCGACTGTCGGTGCGGGAACAGTGCTCGATCCCGAATGCGCGCGCGCGTGTATTCTCGCCGGGGCGCAGTTCATCGTCAGTCCCGCGCTCAATCCGGAAACCATCGCCCGCTGTCGCGAGCTCGACGTGACGGTAATGCCCGGCGCCCTCACGCCAACCGAGATTTTGCAGGCCTGGAATGCCGGCGCTGATCTGGTCAAAGTTTTTCCGGCGAGCGCGATGGGAGGCGCGAGTTATATCAAATCGCTCAAGGCGCCGCTGCCGCAAATTGAATTGGTTCCGACAGGTGGCGTGACGCTCGCGAACGCGGCCGGCTTCATTGAGGCCGGTGCGGCCGCGCTCGGAGTGGGCGCCGATCTCGTGGACATAGAAGCGATTCGCGCGGGCCATCCGGAGAAAATAACGCGGGCCGCGCGGGCTTATATCGAAGCGGTGCGAAGCGCGCGAGGAATTGATCGTGAATAAAAAGTGCCGTTACGCACCGAATGTTTATAGCTACGAGCGAAATTTCATGTCTTCCGAATCGAGCGGAAATACGTTGCCGCGACGTTGAGAAAAAGTTTGTCCGTGCCGATGCATCTATTCTGATTCCGGCGAGACCAAATACAAATCTCGTCCCGCTTTCTCAACTACCAGCGTATCCGGATCGTTTTCGTAATCCTCGCGACGAAACTGACGATGGTCCGTGAATCCCAGATGCACGCGCCGGCAGGTCTCTTCGTCCAGTGCCGACGCCATGGTAATGCGATAGCGAGGAATGACACGACCCGTTTCGTCAACCCGTCCGGCATAAGATACATGGGCCAGATGAGCGGCAACCGCCAAATTATTCTGCAACTCAGTTGAGAGCGCCACCATCTCGCGCACGCGATCGAGCGGCGCGTACCCGTATTTTTCGATCAAGCGGCCGTGCGTCTCGGAAATGGATCGAAGATGCGGCGCGTAGATTATCAGCTCGCCGCCCTTCTCGATTATTCCGCCAAGCTTGTAGCTGGCCTTACCGCCGACCCAAAGCTCGTCGTAGTGTTCATCCAGCAGAGCCACAACCCTTTTGTACTTGCGGCCAGTGTATTTGATGTGGACCTGGCGGCTGACCTCCGCGGCTCTCCGGAACGCTTCACGAAAATTACCGGTGAACAATGCATGGGTCCGAAGCTGATTATCTTCAGCGCGCGTAATGACCGAATTCAATGTGATGATTTGCGCCGAAACAAAATCCGCCGCCGCTTCGATCATGTGCCGCGTCGGGGTCTCCACACGCCCGATCACTTTTTCAATACTCGCCAGCGCTCCCAGCCAGTGGGTCGCGTGGGTAAGATCCGGACCGGCAACGCCCGGGAAAAGATATTTAGCGCCGCCCGCGAAACCTGCCACTTCGTGCGGCACCGTGGCGCTGAAAATTACGATGGTGTCGTAAACCCCCGGTCCCAGACGCCGATTGAGATTGACCTTAACCGTATCCGTAATCAGGCCGCCGGTCAGTTGCGAAACCTGGGCGGCGCTCAGCTCGCCGATGGTGACAAGTTCCGCGGGCACGTTCCATTCGTGATCGTAAATATGCCCTAGTCCCGGAATTGCCCTGCCGTTAGTCGCGCCAATCTTCGATCGCTTTTCGGCGCCGGTCATAGGCACATGAGTACCCTGTGCGACCAGCGCGTCCAGTCGAGCAATCCGGCGCGCGTTCAGAATTTCGGCAGCGAAAGGGAACAGCAGATCAGTGTTATCATCGCGAGTTTTGTCGGGAATGATCGCCAACACCCGCGTGCCCGGCGCAACACGCGAGAGTGTCTGCTCCAGAATCGTGCGCAATTGATCTGGAGACAGATTGAGGTCAGGCGAGCCCTGCCCAGTAAATGCCGGTGCTGGTTTGCCGCTCATTGAAGAATCGTCCACTGATCGACGTTAACGCCGGCTACGCGCCGACCCGACTTTTGGAAGAGATCGCTCTTCTTCCGGGGGCAACATCTCTTCTTAACACTCAGGCACAGTGCAACGTCCGGCCAACCAATCATCGGATAATCCAATTTTGAATTTGAACCTCCGTGCGGGATCTTTCGCCGCCTTCAGTGCTTATGATCGCTTTCGATTTCGAAACCGGCGTCGATCCAATCCTGCTTACCTTCAGAATAATCACGCACGTTGGTGTAGCCCATCGCCGCCAATTCACGGGCGGCGTCTTCGGAGGCGGGTCAACTGAGCCTTGCGCAATAAACTACTATGTCCGCATGTTTGTCCGGCAAGACGGTCGGAGCTAACTCGCCCAGACTATCTGGCGGCAAATTGATCGCGCCGGGCAGATGAGCGTGATGATAAGCCGCCTCGGGAAGAGTTTCGACGAGTTGAAAACGATCGCCGCGATCTAACTTCTCTTTTAATTCAGTCCTGGAAATAGTTTTCACCATAAAGATACCTCGGCAGTTCACTATTCAACATAGAATGACTGGAGACTATTGTGCCATTGTTTCTTCCATCGAGCGACCTGATACAATTCGTGCGCGCCATTGTTTTTGAGACTTTCCTGGCGACGGCTTGCTGAAGTAAAGCGGCAATGTAGTCAGCAGCTACAGACCGGTCATTTGCAATCGCGTGTCTTGCGCGGTAGCCTGCTACGCATTTGACAGCGGAATTCACACCCGAATCGAAGGTCATGTTGGCGGCATCCAACTCAATCATTCGGAGATTACTGATTAGTGCCTTGACGCTTGCCGGCGTTGCTTCACCGGCTACCTTCGCCCAGCAGGTAATTAGAGTCACGGATGCCGACGCGATCAATCCGGCCGAAGTCTCGGTCGCGATCAACCCAAAAAACCCTGACAACATCGTCGGAGCTTCGTTTCAGATTGGACGTCCTCTGCGCCCGCGCGCCGGAAGTTATACCTATGTCTCGACTGACGGCGGCAAGACCTGGAAGACGATTCCGGTTGAAGACCCGAAAGGTCTGTCGCAGGGCGACGATGCGGTTTCCTTTGCGAGCGATGGCACGGCTTATCATGTTCATCTGTCTTTTGTGGGCATTCGCGTGGCCAAACCTCCGCGAGCCGAAAGCGGGATTCTGGTGGAAGCATCAAGAGACGGCGGCTTGACCTGGAACGAATCCGTTCCGGCCATCAACCACATCAACTCCGTGACGCCCTTCGAAGACAAGCCGGGAATCGTAGTAGACAACGCGACTGATTCTCCGCACAAAGGAAATGTGTATCTCGCATGGACCCGCTTTGATACGTATGGCAGCAGCGATCCGGAATGTCACACCCAGATCTACTTCTCACGCTCGACTGATGGCGGCAAGACTTTCTCAATGCCCTTTCGCATTTCAGACACTGGGGGCGATTGCCGCGACAGTGACAACACCGTCGAAGGAGCAATTCCCGCGGTTGGGCCAAAGGGCGAAGTTTACCTTGTCTGGGCCGGCCCGCTCGGTCTTGTTTTTAAGAAATCACTCGATGGCGGTCTGACGTTCGGCAAAGACAAAGTGTTTGGGCCGATGCCGGGCGGATGGGACTTTTCAGTCGAAGGTCTCGATCGCGCCAACGGAATGCCGGTTACCGGAGTCGATCTGAGTGCTGGTCCGAATAAGGGAACGCTTTATGTCAATTGGATTGACGCCCGCAATGGCGATCCGGATGTCTTCATTGCGTCGTCGCGCGATGGCGGCGAAACGTGGTCCGCGCCAGTTCGCGTCAACGACGATCCTTTGAAGAATGGTAAAGTGCAGTTCTTTACCTGGATGTCTGTCGATCCGATTGACGGCTCGGTCAATATTGTCTTTTACGATCGGCGGGACACCGAAAGCGCCCAAACGAACCTTATGCTGGCGCGAAGCGTCGATGGCGGACATTCATTCGTCAACTACAAGATCGATGTGCCGCCGTTCACCTGCGCTCCGAGAGTGTTCTTCGGCGATTACAGCGGCATCTCTGCTTATAACGGCCACGTCGTTCCGATCTTCATGCACTTTGTTGAGGACCAGAAGCTGGCCGTTTCGGTAGCCCTCTTTCATTTCAAACCGGGAACACAAAAGCGGGCCAGGTAAAGATCTCGATCGCTTGAAACGAGATTACACGCGCGGTTGTGCTCCTGATCGGCGCCAAGCGAGCTTGATTGCGAAAGTCTGTTCGGGAAAAGGGATCACCCACCCAGCGGCGGATCGGTTGCACTTGCCGTTTGGTCGGCGTTGACGTGGATGGTGCCGGCCGTGGAATCAATGTAAAAGTGATTCTTGCCGGTCGCGCCCAGCCCTTCAGTTGATTGCGGATCGGCATTCAGTGTGTAAGAGGTCTGTTGGTTCGGCGATTTCGGCACCACCTTCAGAGTGAAAACATATCCATCGGTAGATGGAGGATTTCCGGCAAAGCGAGTATCCAGCACCCCGTCCTTTATTAACTGGTCGAAGGTGCCAAAGGTGCGATTGTGGGTGTTGTAAAACTGAATCTGCACCGCGGCAATCGTCTTGAGATCCTGGAGCGTCGCCGCTTCATTGCCGGCGCGCTGGGCGGCCTTCCAGCCAATAGTCGCCGCGCCGATCAATATGCCGATGATCGCAATTACGATCATCAGCTCGATTAATGTGAAGCCGCCTTCGCGGCGACGATTCGAGGGGGTTTCTTTCATGGAGGTTACCTCATTCTGAATAACGACGTTGCGCACTCGTGGTTCCGAAAAGCCATTCTTGCTTTGCCTGATTCGCGCGCCCGTACGTCGAGAGAATCTTACTACAGCCGAGTCAAGACGTCACACGGCGAAACCCTCTTCGCGTGCGAAGGCTCGGGCGGCGCTTTAATTTCCGCGGCCGGCGCCATGCCTCTGTCGCACCACGCCTGGGGCCGCTTTCCAGCTTCTGCCGTAGCGAGAGTCGCGTTCACCATGTAGAATGAGGAAGCCATTTATCATGGTCCATCAGCTATGAGACATTTACGCACAGCCGATTCTCCTCGCGAGGCAATAGCCGCCACGACCGAAAAAATCGAGTCGCTGCAGAGGGTCATCGAGCGCGTTATCCGCGGCAAGTCTGAGGCCGTGCGCCTGGCCATCGTCACGTTACTGGCCGGCGGACATTTGCTGGTTGAAGATGTTCCCGGCGTCGGCAAGACAACCCTGGCCCACGCCCTGGCGCGAGCGCTGGATTGCTCATTTCAACGAATTCAGTTCACCTCAGATCTCCTGCCGTCAGACGTCATTGGGCTTTCGGTTTACGATCAAACCGCCGGAGTTTTTGAATGGAAGCCAGGACCTGTCTTTGCCAATGTCGTCCTGGCTGATGAAATCAATCGCACCACGCCCAAGACACAGTCGGCCTTGCTCGAAGCAATGGCCGAACGTCACATCACGGTCGAGGGTGTGACGCACCCGCTGCCACAACCCTTCCTGGTGGTGGCGACGCAGAACCCCATCGAACATCATGGCACGTACCCCTTGCCCGAGTCGCAGCTCGATCGATTCATGTTGCGGTTAAGAATGGGCTATCCCGGCGCGGAAGACGAAAAACAGATTCTGCGCGACCGCGAACATTCAGAGCCGCTGGATCAAATTCAACCGGTCATGAGCGGGGCCGAAGTCCTCGAGTTGCAGGAAGCCGTTTCCGAGGTGTCGGTAGATGATGCCATCGTCGACTATTTGATGCGCATAGTGTCCGCGACGCGCGAGTCGGAGATGCTCGATCTGGGCGCCAGCCCGCGTGGGACCCTGTCGCTGTTTCGCGCGGCGCAGGCTTTGGCCCTGACTGAGGAACGAACTTATTGTCTCCCCGATGACATCAAGCGCCTGGTGATTCCCGTGTTCGCCCATCGATTGATAGTAAGCTCGCGCTATTCTTCATCATTCCGCCGCAGCGAAGAGGCCGAGAGCGTTCTGCGCGAGATTATGAAGACGATCAGCGTTCCGCTGTAGGCCAGGATGAAGGCGGCAAGCAAATGCGGATTGCGAAATTCGGATTGCGAATTGAAGGTGTCCGGTGAATAGCGGAGTCGGTCGCAAATCGGAAATCAGATTTCCGAAATCAGAACGTCGTTCTGTTCCTCATCCTTCATCCTTTCTTTCCCGCCGGCGAAACGCCATTCTGGGCACCATCCTCGTCATCACTGGCTTACTCACCGCGATCCTGACTCTGCTGGCGCGGCGGTCCGGAGAATTTGATTTGGCGCGCATCGGGGCCATTGCTTCGCTGGGCTTTGTGGTTCTAATCCTGATTTTTGTCGTTCCTCCGCTGACGAGGTCCTCGTTCGCCGAACTCTCTCGCTTCACTCTGGAAGTAACTACTGGAGGCGTGATCTTCGCAGCAATTCTGCTGATCGTGGCGTTCGCGGCCTGGAATACCGGAAATAATCTCCTGTTCATGATCTTTTCGCTGCTGACCGCAACTCTGTTCGTTTCCTGGGCCGCGGCGCGCACTGCGCTGCGAGACTTGACCGTGTCGGCGCGTTTTCCTGATCACATTTTTTCCGGTGAGCCGAACGATGTAATCGTAACTTTGCGCAACACCAAACGCTTGCTACCGTCTTTTTCGATCCTGGTTGAGTCAAGATCGGTCGGCGGCGAAAATCGAAAACGCGATCGAGCAAAACCAAAAACCTCCAAGCCGCGCGTGAGCAAGCGCGCGCTCGCCTATTTCATTTACGTTCCACATCATGCGGCCGCCGAGCAGCGGGTCGAACAGGTCTTTCCCAAACGCGGCCACGTGCTGATCAATGGTTTCGAGTTGTCGACGCGTTTTCCATTCGGATTCTTTCGCCATCGTCGTCGTTTGCGCGCGCGGGACGTAGACATCATTGTGTATCCAAAGCCCGAGCCGATGGGAGACGAACTGCATCTTTTGCCGCTTTATGGTGGCCGGCTGGCTTCAATTCGACGTGGCGCCGGGCACGATCTTTTTTCCTTGCGGGATTATCAGCGGTACGATGAAATGCGGCACATCAACTGGAAAGCCACAGCGCGCACCGGCCGGCTGACGGTGCGCGAGTTCACCGCGGAAGATGAGCGCCGCATAACCGTCGCCCTCGATACGAGCTGGAGTCCGGACATCGATGAAGAGAACTTTCGCATAAGATTCGAACGCGGAGTTACCCAGGCCGCGTCACTGGTCAAGCATTTCATCGAGGAGCAGGCCCTCGTGCGATTGATGCTTAACGACGAGTGCGGTCCCTTCGGCGCAGGGCTCAATCAACTTTACGATTGTTTACGGCGGCTCGCGCTGGTCGAACCGAATTATGAAACTGCCGCGGATCATTGGCCGCGAATTCTGCGGACGATGGATCCCGGCGGGCCCGACTCGGACGCAAATTATTTCGTCTTCCTGACGACCACTGCCCAGGGTTCGATTCCACCAAACATTTGGCGTCGCGCGTATGTGATCTATCTGTGAGGTATCAGAACCCGGAGCGGTAGCGACGGGATCGAATACCCAAGTAGCCTCCGTGATCCGCTCGCTACGGCTCGCGGTTCTGATTCGCTCGCGGTCGGTATCGCTCGATGAGCAGGTCCTGGCGGCTGGGCTCTTTCACTTCACGTCCACGGATCAAGACGTGCTCGACCTGCGTTGAGAATTCAAACGGATCGCTGCTCCAGACAACTATGTTCGCGTCTTTGCCGGGTTGCAGCGACCCGACATGGTCGCTCAATCCGAAGGCTTCGGCGGGCGTCAGCGTCACCGCGCGCAGGGCGTCATCATGCGACATTCCATAAGCAACGGCATTGCCGGCTTCGTATTTGATATTGCGCGCGTTGAAGCGCGACTCGCCGCCGTCGTTGTTTGAGATTAAGATCACCGTCACGCCCGCGCGACGAAGCAACGCCGCGTTCTCCTGTCGTTGGTTCAGGGTCGCAAAGCTCGAAGGTATATTGTTCATCGCCCCAACCAGCACCGGCACATGCGCCGCCGCCAATCGATCCGCGCACAACCATGCTTCCGCGCCGCCGGAGATCATCAGCTTGAGACGGTAATCTCGCGCGAACGCGAGCGCCGCATCGATCTCGTCCATCCGATTGGCGCCGATCATCAACGGCATTCTGCCTTCGACGACTGCAATTAACGCCTCGAGATCGGTCCTCGTGGCGGCGAGAGTTCGGCTCGCCGCGCGATCGTAATCCAGTCGATGCAGCGCGTAGAACTTCACATCGTCGAACAAAGTGCGCAGCTTTCCGATCAGTTCACCACGCGCGGTGGTGCCGGCGTCAGGCGGATTATCGATCTGGCTGACCATGGCCACCGGCCCGCGGCGGATCATCTCCGAACTGTGACCTGAGACGAGATCAATCGCCGCGGCCTGGCCCGAAATCAACCCGCCTTGCGGGACGACGATCGCTGTCGTCACACCTTCGTTGCGCGTTGGCGCGAACAAAGCTGAGGCCGGGTTGAGTCCGTCCCAGACCCTGAATGCGGCAGCCACGTTGTTGTTGCCTCTGGCGGCAACATCGTTTGTTGACCTGACTTGATCGATTTCGATTAGGCCTAATTCAGTCGTTGAGTTAATCAAACCCGGCGTTACGATTTTCCCAGTCGCGTCGATCTTCGTCGCGTCCGCCGGAACCTGAACTTCCGCGCCGACGGCAACGATCACCCCGTTGCGAATCAGTATGGTGGCATTTGAAATTGGCGCGCTGCTGACGGGATAGACTCTCGCGTTTGTAATCGCGATGGTCTGGGCGAACGCGGGCGCGGCGGTTGAGACGAGGATAATTACCAGAAGTAGTCTTTGCATCTCAATTGTTCTCCTTTACGACGCCCAATTCAAAATCGGTCCGCCATCGCTCCGTCTTATCGTCGCGATCGAAGAGCATCGCACCGTCGACCCAAACCTTCTCGGCCCTGGTATAGATGCTGAAAGGATTACCGGACCAAAGCACGACGTCCGCATTCTTTCCAACTTCAATCGATCCGATTTTGTCGTCGAGGCCGAGCCCCCACGCCGGATTGATCGTGAGCCACTTGATTGCCTGATCTTCAGTAATCGGAATCCCCGCGGCGCGGCCTGCATACATCGCCTTCGCTACTTCCTGATTCAGTCTCTGCGCGCCCAGCGGACTGTCGGAATGGATCATTGCGCGCGCGCCCAACGCATCGGTGATGGCGAGATTCGCCTTGATGGAATCGTTGGCTTCCATCTTGAATCCGCCCCAATCGGCCCACTCAGCCGCGCCGATATCGTTCGCTTTCAAAAGATCCGCAATCTTGTAGACTTCAACCGCGTGATGAAAGGCGCGAATCTTGTAACCAAACTCTTTCGCGATGTCGATCATTTGCGCCATCTCGTCGGCGCGGTAGCAATGGTTGTGCACCAGAATGTTTCCGCGCAGAACTTCCGCCAGTGTTTCCAATCCAAGATCACGCGTCGGAGCATCGCCTTTGTGCGTCGCGTTCCACGCGTCCCACTTGCGCCGGTAAGCTTCGGCTTGAATCCACGCGGCGCGATAACCGGCGACGTTGCCCATGCGCGTCGATGGGCCACGCGTTTGATAAACGCGTTTCGGGTTTTCGCCGCAAGCCATTTTCAATCCGTATTTTGCGCCGGGAAATTTCATTCCCTGCACAGTTCGCGAAGGCACTAATTTCAAAACCACGCTGCGGCCGCCGATTAAATTCGCCGATCCCGGCAACACCTGCATCGTCGTCAGCCCGCCGGCCAGCGCGCGCGGCAGTTGCGGATCCTGCGGCCAGACCGAATGCTCGGCCCAGACGTTCGCAGTTACCGGATTAGTCGCCTCGTTGCCGTCGCTGTTCGCATCGACTCCCGGCGCCGGATACACGCCGATGTGTGAATGCACGTCGATGATCCCCGGTGTCACGTACTTGCCCGTGCCGTCGATGACCAGAGCCTCGGCCGGTGCAGTGATCGAACTCCCCACCGCGGCGATCTTTCCATCGCGCAGCAGGACTGATCCGTTTTGGATCGACGGTCCCGCGGCCGTCATGATCGTCGCGTTGCGAATCAGGGTGATGCGTCCGGGAAACGGTTTATATGTGCTCGGAAATGGATCGGCGTTTGGCAACGAAGTGCCGCCGGGTCCGGGTGGCGTCGGCGGTGCGCTGTCCGACGGTTTCTGAGCGCCCTCTTTCGGTTGCTGCGCCAGGGGTACTTGCTGAACGGCGCATGCCAGCACGAGACATGTGACCAGAGTGATCCGAATAATCGGTTTCATTTTTGTGTTCTCAGATGAAAGTTGCAGAAAGACCGGCCATTCTCTTATAAGTTCATTCTTAAGTCCACAGCTTTCTTGCATCACACCGAGCGCCTTTGAAGTGCCGGGTTTTCCCAAACAAGTCATTGGGCAGGTCTGCTAAGATTGAATTGTTTTTTGGATCGAAAGTAATCCGAGGATTCAATTTTAGATGGCCGCAACGGCGCGTGATCAGAATCAGAAGCTGCTGGCAGTCTATTCGCGCAGCGCGTTGTCCTTAATTGCAATTTGCTTCGTACTCTCAGGCGCGACCGCCCTGATTTACGAAGTGCTGTGGGCGCGAATGCTGGGTCTGGTATTTGGCGCGACCACGATCGCAATTAGCGCGGTGCTCACAGCGTTCATGGGCGGGCTCGCGCTGGGCAGCGAAATCGCCGGCCGATACGGAGCGCGACTGCAAAGGCCGTTGCGGACATACGGCGCGATGGAAATCGGAGTGGGCCTCTACGCGCTCGCCGTACCGTTGCTCTTCCGTGGAATCGATTCTGTTTACGCGGGCCTCTGGCTGCGGTTTCATCCGGGCTTTTACGGCTTCGCCATTTCGAGATTTTTCCTGGCCGCGATCGTTCTGGGCGTGCCGACAACGTTGATGGGCGCCACGCTTCCCGTGCTGGCGTCAGCGCTCGCGCGTTCGCAGCCCGGTTCGACATCAGTCGCTCGCTTCTACACTTATAATCTTTTCGGCGCGATCACCGGCGCAATCATCGCCGGGTTCGTTCTGCTTCCGTCGTTCGGAGTGCGCGAGACGATCTGGATCGCCGCGGGCGTTAATCTCGTAATCGGACTAGGTGCGATCGTTATCGATGCACAGCCGGGCAAACGCTCGCCGGTCTCTGACCCGGTGGCTCATTCCCTCGATGGCTCCGGCATCGGCCTCGGTCGAGAAGGAAACAGCGGAGCTGTGGTTCGTTCAGGGTCAGGTTTCTGGTTGGCGTGCGCCTTCATTTCCGGCTTCGTTACTTTCAGCGTTCAGGTTACCTGGTCGCGTCTGCTGGCGATGATTATAGGTTCCAGCACTTATGCCTTCAGCATCGTCGTCGCGATATTTCTGCTGGGACTCACGATCGGCGCGTACCTGGTTAGCGGCGGGAAAATTACGCAGAAGCGCGACGTATCAGAATTGCGTCGCACAGTTTTCGGTGTCGAAATGTTAACGGCGGCCAGTCTGCTGATCAGCATCTGGATTACCAATTTGATTCCGGCGCTGCTCATCGCCGCGGGTTTCAAACTTCAAATCAATTCGTGGAAAGGTTTGTTGGCGTTGCAAGTGTTTGCCGCGACGTTGCTGGTCCTGATGACGGCGGCACTGATGGGGATCGTGATGCCCCTGGTGTTGGTTTGGGCCGGCAGTTTTCGTCGGCTCGAATCTCAAACCAGATCGTTTAGTTCACCGACTTCCACGAGTGCGGTCGGACGCAGCTACGCGGTGAATACCATCGGAGCCATTGTGGGTTCAGTGCTGACGGCTTTCGTGTTGATTCCGATCGTCAACATGCGCTTCACGATTCTTTTCGCGGCCTCGCTCTGTCTCGTCATCGCCAGTATCGCTTATCTGCCGAAGGAATCTGACCTGGCTGTGACCAGAGCTGTAGCGGTGGGAATCGCAGTAACGCTGATTTTGATCATGTTCGCAGCAGCGCCGGCTCTGAACGTCGCGGCTCTTTCAGTCGGTGCTTACGATAGCTACGTGCGTGTGCTGGCCAAAGCTCGCGGCGGTACGCCCGATCAAGATGGCGGCAACAGCGGGCCGGAAGAACACCGCGTGTTGATGTACAAAGAAGGCGCCACCGCGACTGTTTCTGTGCGTCGCGATTGGGGCATCACTTCATTGGCAATCAACGGCCGCACGAATGCATCAGATCGCGACGACATGCCGACGCAAGTTATGCTGGGGCAGTTTGGCGTGCTCACCGCGCCGCGGCTCGACAACGCAATGATTATTGGTTTTGCGACCGGCGTGACGGCGGGATCGGTTTTGCAATCTCCGATCGGATCGGTTGAGTGCGTCGAGATCGAACCCGCCGCAGTTTCTTCTTCGCACTACTTCGATCACGTAAACAACCGCCCGTTAGATGATCCGCGAGCTCGGGTAATCATCGACGACGCGCGCACGCGGCTGCGCGTCAATCCCAATCGCTATGACATCATCGTCAGCGAACCCAGCCATCCCTGGGTACCGGGCGTCGCCAATCTCTTCACCCGTGAGTTTTTTTCGCTGGGTCGCGAGCGTTTGAAAGACGACGGCGTGTTTGTCCAATGGCTGCAGATTTATCAGCTCTCAACGGAAAGCCTGCGATCGGTGTTGGCGACTTTTCATGAAGTGTTTCCGCACCTGCTGATCTTTCGCGTGCGCGGCGAGGCCAAAGGCAAGGACTTGATCCTGGTTGGCAGCCGCGCGCCGCTCTCGCTCATGTATGTGGCTGAACGGATGAACAATCCCAGCATCTCAGTTGATTTGGTGCGAGCTGGAATAAAGACGCCGGACGATGTGCGAGATTGGCTGGTTTGCGACGAGACTCAACTGGCTCCCGCAGTCAATGGCGCGATTATCAACACGGACGACAACATGCACGTCGAAACTGTGGCGCCCCGCGAAGCGTTTCGGCCGTCAATGGAAGAGAATGCGGCCTGGATTGAGAGTTTGAAGACAGGCCGCTGACCCTACGATATTCTTATCTCCGCTTTTCGAATACTTATCCGGCCTTCTCGAATACGAACGACACAAGTCTCGGCAGCTTGTTCTGATCTTCGTCGTGCCACCACTCGCGAACACTCTCCAGCGATAAGCAATTAACTGCTGCGACATCAATGAAGTCGGAGAAGTGATGGACGAACGCCGGGATCTCAATCGTTTGTTCCGCCCTTTCGAATGTAGCTCGCGTCCCTTGATACTGCCGAAACGGATGAAGTTCGCAGATGAAAAAGCGACCGGCCGGAGCCAGAACGCGAAAGGCCTCGGAAAAAATAAAGTCTAAGTCTCGAATATGCTCAAGGACCAGACTACAGACGATGAGGTCGATCGACTGCTTTGCGCACGGCCACGGTTTCGTGAGATCGGCAGCAGTGAATGACACGTTGTCGAGCCGCAATTTCTCTCTGGCCAGGTCGAGCATACAAGCAGAAAAATCGACCGCCCATACTCGCTTCCCGATTTGTGCGAGCAGGCCCGTGTTGTTTCCGGTTCCACAACCGATCTCGAGAATTGATTTGCAGTGTTGATTTTCAAGAGTCTGCCGGACGACGACGTAGGAGAGATCGCGCGTCAGGTTTCGGTCTGAATCATACGTCGCTGACCATTCAGCATATGCTTCGGGAATGTCCATGGCTGTTTGAGATGGTCTGCGCTTACTTTGTCTCATGGCGATGCGCCGAGTATGCTGCCGCTTGATATATGCGCGCCGTTGAGAAAATCGCGCGCGCTCATGCGGCGTGCGCCTTCGGGCTGTACTTCCAGGACGCGAAGCATCGTCTCGCGGCCGCACGCGACGCTGAGATTGTCGCCACGAGCTTCCACAATCTTTCCCGGCTCGACGGCGATTCGATCTGTTCTTTGACCGACGCTTGCTCGCCAGATGATTAATCTTCGCGAGGCCATTGTGGTGTAAGCGTTAGGCCAGGGTTGAAAGCCGCGCACCCGCCGTTCGATCGCGAATGCTTTCATCGACCAATCAATCAAGCCGTCTTCACGTCTTAGCATTGGTGCGAACGTAGCTTCTTGATCGACCTGAAGTTTGGGCTCGATATCAGCAAGATGGCTGAGCGTTTCGCTAATAAGTTCCGCACCTAATTGAGACAACCGCGACAGGAGTTCCGGCGCTGCTTCTTCTTCGCCGATTTTCGTTGAGCGCTGCAAGAGAATCGGCCCGGCATCGAGTTCCGAAACGATCTGCATCGTGGTTACGCCGGTTTCCTTTTCACCATTAACGATTGCCCAATTGACCGGCGCTGCGCCGCGATATTTTGGCAAGAGCGAAAAGTGCACGTTGATGCAGCCGTGTCGTGGTGCAATTAGAAATTCCGGCGGCAGAATCTTGCCGTAGCCGACGACGACTGTGGCGTCCGCTTTATGCGACGCGAACAAGTCCTTAGCTTCCTGATTCTTGATCTTGGAAGGCTGATGAACAATGAGGTTGTGTTGGCTAGCAAACTCCTTCACCGGCGATTGATGAATTTTCTTTCCACGACCAGCAGGCTTGTCGGCTGGCGTCCACACGGCGACGATCTCGTGGCCATCGTCGAGCAGCCGGCGCAGAGACGGAATCGCGGATTCGGGCGTACCCATGAAAACGATGCGCATGGCTCGCAAGTTTACTACGACAGACTGTGAGAGCGCGGTCTTCATGCCGCGTTCGCGGCGAAATATTTATAGTTGTAACGCAGAAACAAAAACGCTAGCCGAGCGAAACGAGTTGCATTCGCTCGGCCAGACGAATCGAAAGAGCCGGTTGTTCTATAAATATTTTGTTCCTACGGGCCGCAAAGAATAATGGAAACCAATAGCGATCTTAAATCGCTGTGCCGGCCTCAGCTCGCTTTCTGGTGGCGCCGACTTTGGCTGACGAAACCTTGGCTTGCATAAAAAGCAGAAGGTAATCGCGGCCGCCGGCTTTCGAGTCCGTGCCCGACATGTTGAAGCCGCCGAACGGATGCACACCCACCAGCGCGCCTGTGCACTTGCGATTGAAGTACAGATTACCCACGTGAAATTCGCGGCGCGCGCGTTCAATTTTCGCTTCGTCGGTCGAGTAAACCGCGCCGGTCAAGCCAAACTGGGTGTCGTTTGCGATACGCAGCGCATCGTCGTAGTCAGTCGCCTTGATCACGGCCAGCACCGGGCCAAAAATTTCTTCCTGTTCAATCGTCGAACCTGGTTTAACATCCGCGATTACGGTCGGCTCAATAAAAAATCCCTGTTCGCCGTCTGAACCACCGCCCGCCACGACGCGGCCACCCTCAGCCTTTCCTTTTTCTACATAGCCATTGATCGTTTTGAATGCCTTCTCGTTGATAACGGCACTCATGGTGGTTGCAGCTCCAGTCGGGTTGCCAACTTTGATTTTGGCGGTGCGCTCGGCAATTTTTTCAATCATCGGATCGTAAACACGAGCATCGATGATGGCGCGCGAGCAGGCTGAACATTTCTGACCCTGAAAGCCGAAGGCGGATTGCACCACCCCGGTCGCGGCGTCATCAAGGTTGGCGTCGTCGGCGACGATGATGGCGTCCTTGCCGCCCATCTCGGCGACGACGCGCTTGATCCAAAGTTGGCCGGGTTGCGTTTTCGCCGCCCGTTCATTCACGCGCAGTCCGACTTCTTTCGACCCGGTAAAGGCGATGAACCGCGTCTTTGGATGATCGACCAGGACATCGCCCACTTCCGCGCCCGAGCCAGTCATGAAATTGACGACGCCCGCGGGCATGCCGGCCTCTTCAAGCAACTCGAAAAACTTGTAAGCGATAGTCGGAGCATCCGAAGACGGTTTCAGCACAACCGTGTTACCAGTGACGATTGCGGCGGCAGTCATGCCCGCCATAATTGCCAGCGGAAAATTCCAAGGTGGAATCACGACACCAACGCCCAGCGGAATGTATTCGAGATGGTTTTCTTCGCCGGTCAGTTTCGCTAGCGGTTGCGGCCCGGCGTAGCGGAGCATCTCGCGCGCGTAGAACTCACAAAAATCGATCGCTTCGGCGGTGTCACCGTCAGCTTCCGGCCACGTCTTCGCAACTTCATAGATCATCCATGCGGAGAGTTCATGTTTGCGCGCGCGCATCAGCTCGGCGACGCGAAAAAGTAACTGCGCGCGCTCTTCGGGAGGCACGTTGCGCCAGGACTCAAAAGCTTTGTTTGCTTCTTCGACGGCGCGCTGGGCAAGATCTTTAGTGGCCTTTTGAAAACGGCCGACGACTTGTGTTCGATTCGCCGGATTGATGGTTTCGAATTTGCTTTCGGTCTTAATGCGCTCGCCGCCAATCACCAGAGGATACTCCTGACCAATTTGCTGATTGACTTTCTCAAGCGCGGCCAGCATGGCGTTGATGTTCTCTGCGGTGATGAAATCCGTCAGCGGTTCGTTACGAAATTCGGTTGGCATGTTCGCTCCACGAGGTTTTGTCTGGTTTGCTCTGGGTAACTCCGCGAAACCTTGCGCCCTCTGCGTTGAAACCGTCTGGCCTAAGACTCACCGCAGAGGCTTCCGCAGAGGATCGCAGAGACTAAGATGGCCATTCGCCGGCCTTCTGCAGTTTTTTGATTTTGCGTTTCACGATCTCGCGTTTCAGGGGCGTCATCTTGTCCAAAAAAACGATGCCGTCACAGTGATCCGTTTCGTGCAACATACAGCGCGCCGTCAGCTCGCTCCCGTCCAGCTCAAATTCCTTGCCGTTAATATCATAGGCGCGAACGATCGCGCGCAAATTGCGTTGGACATTGAAAAAAATGCCGGGAAAAGAGAGACAGCCTTCGTCGCCGTCCTGCTTGCCTTCCATATGGACGATTTCCGGATTGATCATCACTACGCGTTGCGAAGGATCCTTCCCGCCGGAACAATCCATCACAAACAAACGCTTCGGTATTCCGACCTGTACTGCCGCCAGGCCGACCCCCGGTGCGGCATACATCGTTTCGAACATATCGTTGACCAGCTTGGTCAGGTCGCCGTTGAATTCGGTGACCGGATCAGCCGGTGTTTCGAGAATGGAATTGGGCCAGGTAATGATCTTTAAAAGCGACATTCTAAAATCTCACGTTCTGAATTGAATGCTCTTAGCAATTTGATTTTACGATCAACGTTTTGCTTTCGCTAGTTACGTTCCAGAACCGCTCGCTACCGCTCGCGGCTCTCTAACGAACGACCTTAATATCCACGCAACTGCTCTCGATAACCTTCAAAGTTTCGTTTCATTTCTCCCAGACTGTCGCCACCAAATTTTTCGCGCATCGTTTGCGCCAGCACCAGCGCCACCATCGCTTCGCCAATCACGCCACCGGCCGGAACGACAGTGATGTCGGACCGTTCGAAGGCCGCTCGCTCTTCCTGTTTGGTGTCAATGTCGACTGAGCGCAAGGCCCGGCGCAGAGTTGAGATCGGTTTCAGATGTCCACGCACGCGAATCTCTTCGCCGTTGGTAACTCCGCCTTCCAGTCCGCCTGCGCGATTGCTAGCGCGAATAAACTCTTTTGTTTCTTCGTTGTAACTGATCTCGTCGTGAACTTCCGAGCCGGGAAGGGAACTGGCCTCAGCGCCGGCGCCAATTGCCACCGCCTTGACCGCATGAATCGACATCACCGCCTGTGCCAGACGTCCATCCAATTTCAAATCCCACGCCGTGTGTGAACCCAAACCAGGAACCACTCCGCGGGCGACGACCTCGAAGATGCCTCCCAGCGTGTCGCCTTCGCTTTTCTTTTGATCGATCAATTCGATCATCCGCTGCTGAGCTTCGTTGTCGGCGCATCGCAACGGGGCATCTTCGGGAATCGAGGCAATTTGATCGAAAGTGAGTTCGAGCGCTTTCTCGGGAATCCCGCCGAGCTGAATCACGTGACTGCGAATCTCGATGCCAAAGTTCGAAAGCAATTGTTTGGCGAGCGCCCCGCAGGCTACGCGCGCCGCAGTCTCGCGCGCGGATGCGCGCTCCAGGACGTTACGCAGATCGCGCGCGTCGTATTTCAATCCGCCGGCCAGATCGGCATGGCCTGGGCGTGGGCGTTTCACGCGGCGCGATTTTTCGGGGGCGAGGTCACGCGGCTCAACAGACATTACATCGGTCCAGTTCTCCCAATCCTTGTTTTCAATCATGATGGCAAGCGGCGAGCCGAGCGTCAGGCCATGACGGACACCGCTAAGAATCTCGACGCGGTCCTGCTCGATCTTCATGCGGGCGCCGCGGCCGTAACCTTTTTGCCTGCGATGCAATTCGTGATTGATTTGCTCGACATCTACGGGCATGCCGGCGGGCAGACCTTCAACAATCGCGACCAATGCGCGACCGTGCGATTCGCCAGCGGTAGTGAATCTGAACATTAGTTCGTGAAATCGTGAATCGTAAATCGTTAATAGTAAAAGCGAGATCTTTTTAAGTCGCCCAAATCAAGGCGCGGTTGTCAGCAAGTCTTCCGAAAAAATATTTCCACGCCCCAGAATGCCCGCCGGATCGAAAGCCCGTTTCAGCGCCGCCATTTCGCGCAGATGATCCTGGCCGTAAAGCTCGACCAAATATTCCCGTTTCAATTTACCAATGCCGTGTTCGGCGGAAATCGTCCCGCCAACTTCGACGGCGCGACGAATAAACTTCCGATAAATTTCCCACGCTTTCGTGGCTTCCTCATCATTGCGCGGCAGAATGTTCACATGCACGTGATTGTCGCCGATATGGCCAAAAATTGTGTAGCGCAAATCGCCGCCTCGCAGACCGTCCTGATAAAAGTGCAAGATGCCTGAAAATTCTTCGTCCGGTACCGCCATGTCGGTCGAGACCTTTTTTTGATTGTGACGCGCGAACCATTCGTTCATCAACACCGGCAGCGCGTGACGAAACTCACGCAGCTTTTCCTGATCAGGTTCGCTGGTTGCAAACCAGGAACTGTCGGCCAAAGCATTATGCTGCTCAAGCAATGAAAGCCATTCAGTCATCAGCAAGTCTTCCATCGCTGAGGTTGTCTCTTGCTCGAAAAAGATTGCGCCCGTTGCTTCCGACGGTACGGTTTCATATTTCTGCCGCAGAAATCTGAGTGACTCGAGGTCGAAATATTCCAGAGCGCGGGCCTCGAGACCTGAGCCCTCCCTGACGGTCGGGCTACTGCCCCGATTTTGTAGCGATCGTTCCCGAGCCTCGCGGACAAATGCGAGCAGGTCTTCGTCTGACTTGAAGAACACAATCCCACTCAAGAGCCCCTCCGGTTTCGGCAGCAACTTCACCTCCATTTCGACAATGACGCCCAGCGTGCCCTCGCTGCCGATAAAAAGATCGATCACGTCCATTCCCGGGGCGACGAAGTAGCCTGACGCATGCTTGCGCACGCGAGGCATTTGATAAGAAGGCAACTGCGCATCGATCACCTGGCCGGAAGGCAGAGGAATTCTGACCTTGCCGTTTGCACCGGCGCGAAACTCGCCGCGACGGAGATCTACGAGGTCGCCACTTGCCAACGCAATCTGCAAACGTTCGATATATTTTCGCGTCGGCCCGTATTTGAAAGTGCGTGCGCCCGAGGCGTTGGTCGCGACCGTGCCGCCGAGAAAGCAATTGCGTTCCGTAGGATCGGGCGGATAAAGCAGGCCCTCCGAAGCAACTGCGCGTTGGAAGTTCCCCAGGATTACGCCGGCTTCAACGATTGCATGGCCGCCAACTTCTTCATGAACGATGCTTTCAATGCGATTCAGTTTGTCGGTTGCGATAACAATGCCGCCAAACGGAACGCGGCCCGCAACGGTCCCGGTGCCCGCGCCGGAAACGGTGATTGCCGTTTTCTCGCGCGTTGCTTTTGCCAGAATCGCCGCGACTTCTTCCGCGCTCTCCGGAAAAACGACGCCAGAAGCGTTGCCACCTTGCACGTAACTGGCATCGGAGAGAAAGGATTGAATTTCGTCTGGGTGAATCTTCGTTAGCATTAGTTGAACCACAGAGGACACAGAGGAAGACGAAAAGGAAAAATGTAAAGGCGTTTACAATTCGCTTCTGGTATGAACTTCTATTTGGTTCTAGTCTGTGTTTTCCTCCATGTCCTCTGTGGTTAATTTCATTCTATGCAACTTGCAGCTCTCGCTCACGCAAATACTTGATCCGATCGCGCAGTTCAGCAGCTTTCTCAAATTCAAATCGCTTTGCGTGTTCGCGCATTTCAAAATCCAGTCGTTCGATCGTTTGATCGATTTGCTCCGGGCTGTAGCCCTCGATGTCTTCCAGCTCCAAAGGCACTTTGAAGTAATCAGCCTCGGCGGCGGTCACCAGCGTTGCTTCGATCGGTTTGATAATAGTCTGCGGAGTGATGCCGTGCTCGCGGTTGTAAACCTCCTGCAAGGCGCGTCGCCGCCGCGTTTCGTCGATCGCGCGTTTCATTGAGTCAGTAACGCGATCGGCGTACAGGATTGCTTTGCCATTCGCGTTGCGCGCGGCGCGTCCGATTGTTTGAATCAAAGACGATTCGGAACGCAGAAAACCTTCCTTGTCCGCATCGAGAATGGCGACCAAAGAAACTTCGGGCAAATCCAAACCTTCGCGCAAGAGATTGATGCCAACCAGCACATCGAACTCGCCCCGCCGCAGATCGCGCAGAATCTTAATGCGCTCCAGGGTCTCGATGTCGGAATGAAGATAACGCACCCGCACATCGACTTCGGTGAAGTATTCAGTCAGATCCTCCGCCATCCTCTTGGTCAGCGTCGTCACCAGCACGCGTTCCTTGCGTTCAGCTCGCAAGCGGCATTCGCCAAGCAAATGATCGATTTGTCCTTTCACCGGTTGTACTTCCACTTCGGGGTCCATCAAGCCGGTGGGACGGATGATTTGCTCGATCACTTCGCCGCTGGATTTTGTTAGCTCGTATGGACCCGGCGTTGCCGAAACGTAGAGACGTTGGCCGATCCGTTCTTCAAACTCATCGAAATTAAGCGGCCGGTTGTCCAGCGCTGACGGCAAACGGAATCCGTATTCAACGAGCGTGCGCTTGCGCGATTGATCGCCGAAGAACATGCCACGCACCTGTGGAATCGTCTGGTGCGATTCATCGATCACAACCAAAGTGTCGCGCGGCATATAATCAAGCAGCGTCGGCGGCGGCTGGCCCGGTTTCTTGCCCGTGAGGTGGCGGGAATAGTTTTCGATCCCGCGGCAGAAACCCATCTCTTTCAGCATCTCGAGATCGAACATCGTCCGTTGATGAAGTCTCTGGGCCTCGAGCAACTTTCCTTCTTCAATCAGTTTTGGTTCCCACCACTCCAGTTCCTGGCGAATCGATTTGATCGCCCGCTTGAGCGTGCTGCGCGGCATGACGTAATGGCTTTTCGGATAAATGGGAAGGCGCGAAGTATGTTTCCGGGTAACTTCGCCAAGCAGAGGATCGATGGTGGAGATTGAATCGATTTCATCGCCCCAAAGCTCGACCCGATAAGCTTCGTCCTGATAACTCGGATAGACTTCAACCACATCGCCGCGCACGCGAAAACTGCCGCGTTTGAAATCTATGTCGTTGCGCTCGTACTGTAATTCGACCAGCCGTTGCAGCAAAGTATCTCGCGCGATGCGCATGCCGGGCTCGAGAAAAACCAGCATACCGTAGTACGCGTCCGGATCGCCGAGACCGTAGATGCACGATACACTGGCCACCACAATCACATCACGCCGCTCGAACAGCGCGCGCGTCGCCGACATCCGCAGGCGATCGATCTCTTCATTAACGATCGCATCCTTTTCGATATAGGTGTCAGACGCCGGCACGTACGCCTCAGGCTGATAGTAATCGTAATACGAGACGAAGTACTCAACCGCATTGTCGGGAAAGAGGGTCTTGAATTCCTGATAGAGTTGCGCCGCCAAAGTCTTGTTGTGCGCGATTACGAGCGTCGGCCGCTGAGTGCGATCGATGACGCTCGCGACCGTAAAGGTCTTGCCGCTTCCCGTGATGCCCAGCAGAACTTGATCCTTCGCTCCGTCGCTTAAACCGCGCACCAGGGCAGCGATCGCCTGCGGCTGGTCGCCACAGGGCTGATAATCCGATTGCAGGCGAAAGGACATAAGCGAGAATAGTAAATCGTAAATCGCGAATACGACAAACGCGGGAACACCTGCGGTAAAGGAAGGCCGGCCGCCCGAACCGCCCACCACGATGTTGGTGCTCCAATCAAACAATTAAGGCGCGGAGGTATTTACCTCTACGCCCCGTCAACGAAAACGTTGTTGAGTGCGAAACTAGATGGCGTGGATTGTTTGGGCCGGCGGCTGACTTGTCATTTGATAGATTGCTTCCATCACTGCGGAACGAATTTCGGGCGGCAGCGATCCGCGCACCGCCATCCGACGAAATGCCGGCAGCACGCTCGGTTGCCCGCACAGCGCCAGCAGCTTCACCACCGCAAGCCTCACGTCCATGCTGGGGTGTTCCTCAATCGCTCGCATTAGCGGCTGGACTTCGCCGGTTTTCGACATCAGAAACAGCAGCGAAAAAGCATCGTAGGTTGCTTCTCGGTTTTCGCCCGTCAAATTTTCAATCGCCTCGTCAGCCAAACCGGAAGAAGCCATGGCCGCGCCAATATTCTGCCGGCGCTGCGGCGAAGCTTCGCGCAGAGCTCGAGTGAAGGCTGCGGCACGATCGGCCGGGAGATCGGATAGAGCGCGGGCTGCAGCATTTCGCGCTTCGATTGCCGGATCATCAAATGATTTCATTATCTGCCCAAACGCCTCATCATTCCCGTTATCGTCAGGGTCGGCGCCCGGTTTTTCGTCGCGGTCGGGAAATGCGGGCATGGCGTCGCTGGATATTGCTTCAATCGCAGTCCTGGATTCCGGAACGCTGACCGCTTGAAACCTGCCGTTAAGGTCTTCGTGAGGGAAATCCAGGAAGCGACCTTCGATCTCGTGAAGCGCGCTGGCATTCATTTTTTCGTCGCCGGGAGCAACGACGGATTTGAGCTGATTGCTCGAGTGCTCTTCCGCGGCCGTCGAATCAAACGCGAGTCCATTGTCGATTTCCGTGTTGGAACCTGCGTCATGATCTTTTTTTGGGCGGAAATCTCCCGGCTCTCTCAATCGGTCTTCCGCTTCTTCCTCAGCACGAATCTTCGCTTCGATCTCGGCCCGAATGCGAGCTTCCAATTCCGCGCGCTGGCGGAACTCTTCCGCTCTTCTTTCGCGGGCTTCGGCTTCAGCATGAAGTCGGGCTTCAGCTTCCGCCTGGGCGCGTCGAAGCTTTTCCTCTTCGGCCCGACGTTGCGCATCTTCTTCGGCGCGGCGACGCGCTTCTTCTTCCTCGGCCTGGCGACGGCGTTCTTCCTGCGCCAGGCGGTGAGCTTCCTCTTCAGCCAGGCAGCGCATTTCTTCCTCGGCGCGCTGGCGAGCCTCTTCTTCAGCCCGCCGTCGCGATTCCTCCTCTGCTCGGCGCCGAGTTTCTTCTTCGGTCTTGCGGCGAAGTTCAGCCTCAGCGCGCACTTCGGCCTCGATTCGCGCGCGCAATCGCGCCTCTTCCTCGGCCTTGCGGAGCGCATCTTCCTGCGCTTTGCGCCGCGCTTCTTCCTCAGCGCGCGCGCGCGCCTGGTCATCGGCTTTCCGAGCAGCATCTTCAGCGGCTTTGCGCCGCGCTTCATCGCGCGCATGAATGCGGCCAAGCTCTTCTTCAATAGCCCTGAGCTGTGTCTCAAAGCGTCTTAACGTTTCATCTTCGACGACCCGCTCGTGCGCTTCGGCCTCAAAACGTTGTAGTTCCTCGACCACGCGAAGGCGTTCTCGTTCCTCCTCGGCGAGTCTGCGTGTTTCCATCTCGGCGCGCCGAGCTTCAATGTAAGCAGCAAGTCTCGCTTCAACTTCGGCCCGGCGATGTTGCTCCGTTGAGCGTCGGCGCGCTAACTCTTCCTCCAGACGGGCCAGGTCCTGGTCTGCGATCCTTTGTCGGTGCTCCTCTTCAGCGCGTTCGCGTTCTTCAATTTCGATTTGCACGCGCTCTTGATAAGCGCGCTGACGCGCCGCCTCTTCATCGGCCAGTCTCTGGCGATCCTGCTCAAGCCGCATCGCGTTTTCCGCGGCCGATCGGCGAGTCATAGCTTCGGCCCGACGCGCTTCAATTTCCGTTCTGAGTGCTGACAGCTCTTCTTCCAATTTTCCTATCTCTTCGAGGTCATGGGCTTTTGCCGTTTTCTTATCATCAGCATCGGCGGCGGAATTGAACCTGGGGTACTGATCGCTCGTGGCCGGCGCACTGGCGGCGACATCCCGGAGAGCATCCGTTCGATCTTCCGTGCGAAGTTCTTCTTCCTGCAGTGTCTTCAGGATCTCGGCCTTTTGCAGGGAAAGCTCGTTGCGCAACTCGGGCGTGAGCGCGCCCTTAGGGGCATCGACTATCAGTCGATCGGGGCCGGAGATTTTCAACTGGATGCCTCTTTCGCGGAGCTGCGAAAGCAGGCTTTGGACTGTCATATTTCGATTACCTCGCGTTCAGGTTCGGTGGGTTGCGAAGAAGACTCTGCGGCAACTTTTGAGTTAGTTTTAAGAGCATCGCTGGCAGAAGTCGACTCTTCGATAGCCCCAGTAGCACACGCGTCAATCGCTTGTCTAATCAGAGTATGCGGCACGTTGCGGCTGGTCTCAACACGCATCAGAGCATTCAACGGAGATATCGCGGCATGATCGCGTTGATCCTGCAAGGCCTCGATCGCTGCTCGTCTTACCTCTGGCGATGAATCTTCCAGCGCGGCGCAAAGATGAGGCGTCGCCGCCGGGTCATGTACAAAACTTAGACGCCGCGCCGCCGCGACGCGCTCGGTCGACGATTCGGCGACGCGGAGATCGCGCGTTGCATCGTCAAAGTAACCGTGATTCATAAAGACTTCACGCGCGCGTTCATGACGGGTCCCGTCCCGGCTGGCCAGCGCTGAAACTAATTCGGCGCCAACCAGTTGTCGGGTCGCAGGATCGTCGCTGGCAATGACTGCTCGATCATAGTCCGCGCCCGAGAGCACACGCTTGACTTGCTCACTTACACGAGCGATGCGTGCTTCCTGTTCGTTATTGTGTGCAGGTTGATTGGCGCCGTTGCGAACTACCGCAGGCGGAATGATCGGCGCCACGGTTGGAATCGTGGGTGAGTTTTTTGTTTCGACCGGAGTAACCGATTTAATCGGCGGCAGGGTTTCTATCCTCTTACCTCGGACTGTCCGCGAGCCTCTCGCACGGCCTCGTTGGATTAAAAAGAGCGCAACCAGCAATATCGGCACGCCAATGCCGATGGCCAGCGGAATTGGATTCAGTTGCGCCAGCAATATCAGATAACGCCCGCGCTTTTTGAGATTTTCGAATGTCAGGCCGGAATTACCCGACTGCGG